>OBAF01000002.1_pt1 | contig 430451 bp, 396 predicted proteins | sample 1517851 | NCBI WGS metagenome assembly OBAF01 (sample SAMN04571706, study PRJEB22368) | human gut metagenome | biome: human gut; material: stool | host: Homo sapiens | place: Luxembourg | collected 2012-10-19 | reverse complement strand
TCTTGGTCCCGAACCAAGCGCGATACCAAACTTCGCCACACCCCGAAGTGCTTTAGTATTATATTATATCGGAGCGATAAAATCAAGTGGTATTTTGATTTTTTATTAAATGTTTTCATTTTTTAGGCAAATCGGAGGAAAAACGAGTTTTAAGGATGATGCCGAGATATACTAAAGCAAGCCTAAATTTTTGCAGACAGGGCTCAAATCGCAATCAAATTACACAAGCCCGTAAGGCTTTAAGTTCGCCTCACACGGGAATAGGAAGTTTAAAACTATATTATATCCGTCTATTCCTCACTCAGCTCACCGGAGGTTTCATCATTTTCGCTGTTTTTGGTGGGCTCCGCCAAAAATCCCAGTTTGTTTTTCAATTTCTCAAGCGCATCAAAAAGCTTTGCTTTTACTTCCGGCTGATTAACAAAATCGATGTCCGATTGCGCGGAATTATAAAGTGTTTGTGTTCTGAACAGCTGATATTTCTTTATGCTGTTCTCCGCATTCAGAGCGTTTTGAATATCCGTGTCGGAATCAAAGAACGCCACGCTGCCTCCCCTGTCGCTCATATCGTCATTATTGCCGTAATCAAACAAAGCTATGTTTATGTCGGTGTCATTCGGAATTCCGTTTACCCTACCTTTAGGTGTATACTGCCATACCTTATAGTCATATTTAAAATCCGTGGTTTCACTCGTATAATGCGCAACCCAAATTTCATAATTTGAAAGACGCGAAAAATTCAGCTCATCGGTATAAAACGTTTTGCTCGCATAAATTCCCGGTTTGTATCCTGCATTTTTTACGGCCTCGCAAAATGCAACGGCAATGTTGGTTCGCTGACTTGCCGTAAGGCGGTCTGCTCTGCCCGAATGCTCACTGTTTGAAAACTCCGTATCAAAATATATGGGTAACGTTATATTATATTTTCTCGAATAGTTTACAGCCACGCTCGCTTCCTCAACGGCCTCGTAAACCGTAACCGCCTGACTGTAAAAATACACGCCTACCTGTATGCCGTTATTTAAAGCGCCCTCAACATTTTCGTTAAAGCGTGAATCAAGCTTGAGTGTTCCCTTGTCGCCGTATCCGCGAAATCCGACACGTATTATAGCAAAATCAACGCCTGCAGCTCGCACCGCCGCCCAATCTATCTTACCATTATGATGAGACACATCAATACCTACCATAGAGGAAAGAGCGCCGTTATCGTTGAAATAATACTGCACATCGCTTATGGCTTTATGCCCTCTTATCGGGTTGTGTGACGAATCAAAATTAAAAAGTGTACCGTCTATATCGATAAGTCCCGACATAAAATCACGGTTCACGTATTTTAAAGGCAACAGAGAGGACGTGTACATACTGTCTGATGAAAGCGGAACGCCCGTTAATCTGCCGTTCAGCCGCGGAGATTTTGCCGGCGCAAGGCGCGACGAATTGGTACCGTAATCACGGTTGATTTCAGCGTCCTCATCTTTTTTGCTGTCACCGGTGGCAATCTGCACGTTTTTCATTTTTTCGTCAATTTCAAATAAAATTGCCGAGGTGGTTTCTTCCTCTGACGAAACAGACTCATCCTCGCCGAAAACTTCTAACTCCGCATCGGTAACAGCGGCCTCGGTCTGAGTCTCGACGATTACTGCAGCACGCTTCTTTTTATTGCCGCGGACAATTAACACCGACGTCAATACGATTGCCGCCGCTAAAACAAAAACAGCCGCAATCAGCATTATTTTTTGCGAAGGCTTTAAAGCTTTAAGTCTTTGTAAAGGCTTTAAAGCTTTAAGTCTTTTCTTTTCCTTTTTCGGGTCGCTGTTTTCAGTTGTAATCTGTGTTTTTTCAGATGTGTTTTCCAATTATGTATCCCCTTAAAGCCATTATCAACGCTTGAATAATTAAAGAGCAAACTTCTTTATTGCTGCCGCTACGCCATTATCATCGTTGGAAAGAGTAACAAAGTCGGCTGCGTTTTTCGCAGGCTCCTGAGCATTCTCCATAGCTACACCGATACCGGCTTCGCTTATCATTGTAATATCGTTGTATCCGTCTCCGCATGCCATAACCTGCTCGCGCCTTATACCGAGACTGTCGGCAAGCCACATAAGCGCAGTGCCTTTATCTACCATAAGAGGCGTTATCTCAAGGAAAAACGGTTCGGAGCGAAATACCGAAACTCCGCTAAGCTCGTTTTTAAACAGCTTTTCTGTCTCGGTTATATAATCGGGCTCACCCGTTATAAGATATTTAGGCACGGGATAAGTAACCTCTTTTCGCAGACTTTGAACTCTTTGCAGTCCCAAGTTATTGAGATTTACCTCAAGATAAAAATATTTGTCGTCGGCATTGTCGGTAACTGCTGTATCGCCCTTGTATGTGGTTATCGGGACATTATACTTTTCGGCGACATCGATAATACGGGCACTCTGCTCCGCCGAGAGATTTTTTTCGTACAAAAGCTCTCCAGTACGCGCGTCAAAAATGCGCGATCCGTTATATGTTATAACATAACCGCCGCCGACATTAAGCCCCAGCTCCTCGGCATAACGCGTAACGCCGCTTATCGGTCTACCCGATGCTATTGTGACTATTCCGCCGTTTTTCATAAATCTCCGTATAGCCGTCTTATTGCCTGCCGGTATATTTTTTTCGGTGGTAACAAGAGTTCCGTCTATATCAAGAGCAAGTAGTTTTATATGCATATATTTCACCTTGGAAGAAAGAATATCGGTATTGCATAACCGCGATACCGATTATAATTATATCAATGGGCAAGCAAAACATCAATTTGTAGAAATGCAAATAATTCGGTTAAAAAAACGAGAATTTTATATATTATGCGTCATACGGCTTTTCTGCCTTATTTTGATTTTTCATCAATACATTCGATTATCCTGTCGAGCTTATAATGCATATTTTTAAGCAGAATCTCACATTTTAAATTTATTTTATAATCATTTTCGCTGCGCCGACGATCTTTTTCATCCTGTCGCTTTTGACTCATCATAATAAGAGGTGCCTGAATAGCCGAAACGCACGACAAGACAAGGTTCAACAGAATAAACGGGTACGGGTCGAATGACTTTGCCGCCAAAACCGTATTTACTGTTATCCAAACGAGCAAAAGCAGAGTAAAACCTATAACGAACGTCCAGCTTCCGGCAAGAGAGGAGAGCCTGTCGGAGGCCCTTTGCCCAAAGCTTTCTTTACACTCGTTGTTTTCTGAAACTGTTTTATTCAAAAGCAGATGCACTTTTTCTTCATCGTCGAGATCCTCGTTTATATCGTTTAGGATATACTTTATAATCTCATAATCGCTCATTTATATATCACCGCCGCACATAAAATATTAAGGCTTCGCAAACAACGAAGCCTTAATATTTTCGGTATAATTTGTTTTTATATACACATGAGAAAAACGCAAAAACCGATTACTTTATGCGCTCAACCTTTAACATATTCGTTGTACCGGAAATCCCGAGCGGAATTCCCGCGGTTATTACAACGATATCGCCTTTTGAAATAAGACCGTGCTTACGTGCAACCTCAACAGCGTGAGAGAAAAGTGCATCAGAGTTATTTTTTTCTTCGCACATAAGCGGTATCATACCCCAAGACATATTCATCTGACGGCAAACGGTCTCATCGGTCGTGCAGCTGATTATCATGGAGGACGGGCGATGCTTTGAAATCATACGGGCAGTCGAACCGCTCTTCGTTACCGTAATAATCGCCTTTGCGCCGAGGTCGTGAGCGGTTGTAACGGTGGCGTGTGAAATAGCGTTTGTTATGCTGTTATCGTACTCAGACGAATCATTTTTGAATTTAGTGAGATAGTCTATATCTGCCTCGGTGGTCTCGGCTATAAGTGCCATTGTTTCAACAGCCTCGACAGGGTGCTTACCGGCGGCAGTTTCACCGGAAAGCATAATTGCCGAAGTGCCGTCATAAATTGCATTTGCAACGTCGGTAATCTCTGCTCTTGTGGGACGGGCATTCGTTATCATCGACTCAAGCATCTGAGTTGCGGTTATAACCTGCTTACCTGCCGTATATGCCTTTTTGATGAGCTTTTTCTGTATTGACGGAATAAGCTCAAACGGTATTTCGACGCCCATATCGCCACGCGCTATCATAATACCGTCCGCAGCGGCAATAATTTCATCAATATTGTTGACGCCGCTCATATTCTCTATTTTTGCAATTATTTTTACCTTGTGAAATCCCACGGAATTTGTAAAATTACGAAGATAATCAACATCCGCGGCCGAGCGAATAAATGAAGCCGCTATGAAATCGAATCCGAGCTTTGCCCCGAACGCCAAATCGGACATATCGTGCTCGGAAAGATAAGGCATTGATAAATTTGTATCCGGAACATTTACGCCCTTTTGGTCTGAAATAACACCGCCGTCAACAACCTTACAATAAATATCGGGGCCTTCGACCTTTTCAACCCTGAGAGATACAAGACCGTCGTTTATTCTGATAATCGTGCCCATTTTGACATCCTGCGGCAGTTCCTTAAAGGAAACGCTCGCCTGCTTTTCGTCGCACTCTATATCTCGCGAGGTGAGAATATAATCATCGCCCTCTTTCAGCGTTACGGCTTTGTGGTCTTTAAAATAGCCTATACGTATCTCCGGACCCTTAGTGTCAAGCATTGTAGCTATGGGGAGATCAAGTTTGTCTCTAAGAGCCACCAGCTCATTAAACCTTTTTTTATGCATTTCATGAGTGCCGTGCGAGAAGTTGAATCTCGCAACATTCATTCCGGCTTTTATCATCTTTTCAAGGACTCCGTCTTCATCGGTAGCCGGACCGACGGTGCATATTATTTTTGTTTTTCTCATTTAAAAGCACCTCCAAAAAATATATATAAATATGTTTTTCAAATTTTCCTCAAATACATTGTATAATTAGTTTTGTCAAATGTCAATCATATCAGGCATATTTTTTAGGTTTGTACGTTAATATATTTTTATGCTACGAAAGAACATTATTTTGTATTATTTTAATTTACAATACCTTGTTCGACAAATGCCGAAGGAAAAATAAAAAAGACAGCTTGAAAAACAAATCAAGCCGTCTTTAACTTAAATTACGCATTGAATTTAAAACAGAATATTTCCTAAATTCAAAATCTGTCAACCTTCGTAATCGTCCTCATTTTCCCAGTTATGGAAAACATTTTGAACATCGTCGTTATCTTCAAACATTTCGAGCATTTTGCCCATATTGTTTATATCCTCTTCACTTTCGAGCTTTGTATAGGTAGATGGAATATAATCGACCTCGGCCGTCAGGTATTTATAACCCTTAGCCTCAAGATCGTCACGTACAGCGCCCATATCGTTAGGCTCTGTGCGAATTTCAAAAACATCGCCGTCTGTGAGAAAATCGGTGGCACCCGCTTCGAGAGCGTCCTCCATAAGTTTTTCCTCGTCAACATCCTCTTTGTCGATAATAATTACGCCCTCACGGGTAAACATAAACGAAACACAGCCCGAGGTTCCCATATTGCCGCCGAACTTATCAAAATAATGACGCATATCGCCTGCGGTTCTGTTGCGGTTATCTGTAAGAGTCTCAACTATTACGGCGACACCCGACGGACCGTAGCCCTCATAGATTATGCTTTCGTAATTATCGGTATTTCCGTCTCCGGCAGCCTTTTTAATGATTCTTTCGATATTATCGTTCGGAACATTGCAAGCCTTCGCCTTAGCTATGCAATCCTTAAGCTTTGAATTACCGGCAGGGTCGGGTCCGCCCTCTCTGACGGCAACAGCTATTTCACGGCCGATTTTAGTAAATACCTTTGCACGGGCATTATCGGTCTTTTCCTTTTTACGTTTGATAGTACTCCATTTTGAGTGCCCTGACATATTTTTCACCCTCTGTCAAAATTTACGGAAAATATTTTAACATACAATCGCTTTATTATCAAGATTTTTTTGTTTAACGAAACGCAATCGGAAAAGATAATATTAAATGCGAAAGGAAGCGAAAGCCTCCGGACGCATTATTTTTTTACCTGAAAAGCACAGAAAGAGAGGTGAGAACGTGCGAAACTACCGATATTTGACATTCGGCGACCGCGAGAAAATCGAGACGGAATACGCAGCCGGAGGACGTCCGGCCGACATTGCGATCGACCTCGGCGTCCATGTGGCGACTATCTATAAAGAACTGAAAAGAGGCGACACCGGCCAGCTCGACAAGAACATGCGCCGAGAGTATAGCGCCGAACTCGCCCAGCGCCGACTCATTGAGAGCTTTAAGTGCCGCGGGCGAAAATCCCCCACTATATAAAAAAGAAAGGAGCGACAACATGGCAGCATTACACGAAATAGCTCGGCAGTACGCCGAAGAAATCCGCGACGGTATAGCGTGGGTGATTATATGGAAAACTGGCCGAAGCTGGCACGCTGAAAGCGTCTGGCTCAACCAAGACTCCGACACCTTCGAGCTGGAGGATCTGAGCACTGCCGCCGAAATTTTGGAACAGGATCCGAACGCTGTCATGGTGAACGGCTACTACTGCGGGCGCTTCGGCGAGAACATGACGATCGCAGAACTGGAGGCCGGTATTCTCTGGCACTACGAAGGCGGCTGCAATCTCCTGAAAAACTCGACGGCCTTCCCTCCTGAGCCGATACCACGCCCGGAAAATCTCCCGGCAGATATGCCATGGTACGGCAAGGAAACCACCGAGGAACCGGATCCATATATATTCGACGGCTACATGAGCGTCGAGGACTACGAGAAACGCCAGCAGCTCATAGCTGCGGATCAGGCGCGAAGCGATCCACTCCCGGACGAGTCGCCACCAGAACCTCAGCACACAGAACTCACGATCCAGATCGGCCCACCTGCCGCCACTGCCCTGCTCGACGCTCTCGCCGACGCAATGAAGGCAGCAGCTCGCGCAGTCCGACAACTCATGGACGAGCTCGCGGAACGGTTCCAGAAGTTCCGGCAATACGCACGAAAAGCCGTGGACACTTTTGTGGACTCCCTACTATATAGAGCCAACACCCACCCGAAATGGTGGCACCTATACAAACACGCACGGAAATGGAGAACCCGGAAGAAATACAAGCGGCTGCTTATGAGGCAGCTATGCAGCAGGCTGGCCGCTGGATAGGAGGTGATCCCATGAACGACTCGCGAAACCTAAGCGGGCCCGTACTCATGCCCGGCGCGACGGCTGCCGCTATGAAGTATGCCAAGAGTGCGGGCTGGACTGGAATGTAAGCAAGCAGGCGGTGATCCCGTGGTACGGCTACAAGTGCCCGATCTGCCGCAGCAAATACAGAAAAGGAGCAAAACCATGAGAAACGAAGTAATTTACGACAAAAACGGGCGCCCGGACATTATGGTGGTTTTTACCCCGTCCGAGCTGGGACTCCCTGACACCCTGAGAGGCCGCAAGGTTAAGGAATACGCGATCAGCAAGTACCAGAACACATTGATCGACGGCGTTCCGTACTCTCTCCCATTTATGAAACCGGCTGTGAATATCAGCCACGACGAAGCAATCCGCCTCTGCGAGAGCAAGGGTGAAGGCTGGCACCTGATCACTAACGACGAGTGGGTGGCTCTCGGCTTCTGGAGCTGGGACAACGACACCATGCCGACCGGAAACACCGCAAGCGGCAAGAGTCACAGCCACCCGGAGCAGACCGGCACTACATACGAAGGAGGCTGCGGCAAGACCTTGACCGGATCCGGCCCGGTTCAGTGGAACCATGACGGCACGGCCTACGGTGTAGCTGACATGTGCGGTAACATCTGGGAACACGTCGGCGGCGTTCGATTTATGGACGGTATGCCGCAGGTGATCCCGAACAACGGCGCAGCCTATGGCGCGGATCAGTCCAAAGACTCGCCGGAGTGGGAGGCAATCTACACCGAGGACGGCGATCCGGTTTACTACAACGTACACGACGGAGAGATCACCCTCCAGCCGGTACACCCGGACGGCACCGACTACGACGGCGTAAAGTTCACGGATCTGGAAGCTCGCAGCGACATGGACGTGCCGGACAAGCTGAAAGATCTCGGCCTCTATCCTGCCGACGGCTACGAAAGCGACGAATACTTCTGGCTCGACTCTAACGGCGAGCGGGTTATTTTTCGCGGGGGCAACTGGTCCGACGGTGCGAACGCTGGTGTGTTCTACCTCAACGGCTCCGACTCCCCCAGCAATGCGCCCGCGTACATCGGCTTCCGTGCCGCTTGCGTTCGGTTTATCTGCGACTCTGACACTCTGGACGATCTGGACTCTGATAAGAAGCAGCCAGAACCGAAAAAGCGTAGCATTTTAGCTCCGGACTTTATCGGACGGATCAAGCAGGCACTCGCCCAGCAGTTTCAGAAGCTCTACGAAGCCGCACACGGCGAGAATCCGGAAGGCTTCGCTGAACTGGCCGAGAAGGCAACAGACGAAGAACTCGCCAAGGCTGCAAAACTCAGCGCCACACTGGCTCAGGTGAACGCAGCCGTGGACATGTACGAGCTGACCGCTAAGCAGTTAAAGCTCGCAGCCACAACCTCGATCACAATCAAAACGGAGGTGAACGACCATGAATGAGCTCCGGGACATATTCACGAAATACAAAGCAGTCGTATTTTTTGACACTGAGACAACCGGGCTCGAAGCTGAAAGCTGCCAGATCATTGAACTGGCAGCGATCAGAGTCGAGAAAACCGAACGGGGCACCCTCCGCATGGCCGACAGCGCCGACGTGCTCGTGAAGCTGCCGGAAGGTGAGCAGATCCCTCAGAAGATCGTCGAGCTGACGGGGATCACAGACGAGCAGCTCAAAAACGAAGGAATCACCGAGGCTGAGGCTGCAGCTCGCTTCACTGAGTTGATCAGCGGCGGCCGTGTCCTTCTGGTAGCCCACAATGCACAGTTTGACCTCCTGTTTACTGCTGAAATGCTCAGGAGACACGGAAACGGCGGCCCGGAGGCCCTGAAAGCTGCCGACTATCTGGACAGCCTGACCGTTTACAAAGACCGCCGGGCATATCCTCACAAGCTGGCGAACGCGATCCTCGCCTATAAGCTGGAGGACAAGGTTCAGAACTCCCACAGAGCGATCGACGACGTGGCAGCACTGTTTGAGGTGTGCAAGGCCATGGACGCGGAACGCTCCGATCTTCTCAGCTATGTGAACGTGTTCGGATATAACCCGAAGTATGGAGTAAGTGGGAAACGGATCGAAAAGGTGGCCTACTGGCCACAGAATTTCAACAAATACATGCAGGCTCAGAGCTATACGCTCCCGTCCAAACTCAGACAAAGAAGGAGGTAACAGAAATGCGAAGCAGCTCGCTGAAAGTATACAGCCCGGTGGAATACACCGGGTACAAAGAAAAAAGAAGCGGCCACCCGTCGGAACCGGGAAGCCGCACAGGCAATCGAAAAACCACGCGAAAGCCTAAGCCTATTTTATACCGGCTGCGCCGTTTTTGCAAGCGCCTGAACTGGAAAGGGATCGGCGGGCTGGCAGTCACCACAGTGGTGATCGTGTTCGCAGTGCGCGGCGTCGTGGGTATGTTCTCAGAACACACCCAAACAAAAACAGCCCCGATCACAACCAGCAGCCCGGCGGCCGAGGAATCTCAGCCCTACGTTTTTTACTACAAGGACGGGCAAGCCGTAAGCTGGGAGGACGTCACAGACGCATGGGCCGCAGAGGCGGGGATCCAGAAGCGCTACGCTCTCACTGACGCCGAGCGACTGGAGATCGCTCAGGTGCTCACGGCCGAAGCTGGAGGCGAACCCTTCGCCGGAAAGATCGCAGTAGCTCAGTGTATTCTCCAGACCTGCGAAGACGAAGGGATCCGACCGGACGAAGTGCTGCGTGTGTACGCATATAGCAAGCGCCGACCGGAACCGACTCAGGAAGCCCTCGAAGCCGTGCAGGACGTATTCGACTTCGGGATCATGGCAACGACCGAGCCGATCAAATACTTTTACGCTCCCGCTCTCGCGGACAGCGAGTGGCACGAGTCCCAGATCTATGTAATGACCATTAACGGACACCGATTTTTTAAGGAGGCAACCGAATGAATAACGAAAACAAGCCAAGCGTGATCGCAGAGCTCACGGCTGCACTTGCCAGCATGGCGGAACGCGCCGCCGCTGCTGAGGCCGAAGCCGAGCAGTACAAGAAAAGCTCAGGCGAGTGGTACCAGTTTTTCACCAGCAAGGACAAGGAACTGAGAGACACGCAGGCAGAACTCCAGAAAGCCCGCAAGGCTCTGGAAGCAAAGGAAGGAGAACAGAACCATGGCAACGACAAAGAAAGCAATAGCTGAGGCTGAGCAGGCCGCAGAAATCAAAGAAACAATCGCAGCACCCACCACAGAGCCGGGAACTCCGGCCGTAACACTGGACGAGCTGGAAAGCATGGACATGAACATGTTCGACGCAGAGGAAACCGAAAGCGCTCCGCGCCCGGCATGGCGTATCACTGACGACGGCTGCGCCGACTGGGCCTGCCGAAAAATCGCAGAAGAAAAGACCGAGCTCGACCGGATCACCGCACTGGGCGAAAGCCAGATCGAGAAGATCCAGCAGAGAATCGACGCTGCTCAGCGCAGATATGAAAACGGCACCCGTTTTCTCACTGGAAAGCTCGCGGAATACTTCGAGACAGTCCCGCACAAGACAACCAAGACAAAACACAGCTACCGCCTTCTCTCCGGCACTCTGGTGAAGAAAATCGGCGGCAGCACCATGAAACAGGACGACGACGCACTGCTGGCCTATCTGAAAGCCTCCGGCAATGAGGATATGATCCAGAACACTGAAAAACCGAAGTGGGGCGAGTTCAAGAAACGCCTCGAAATTGTCGGCGGCCAGATCGTAGACAAAACAACCGGCGAGCTGGTGGAGGGTGTGCAGATCATTGAGAAACCGGACACCTTCACGGTGGACGTGTAAGGAGGTAGCACATGGCAACAGCAAAGGAAACGGCGGCCGCAAAGACGGCCACCACCCCACCGGTACCACTGACGCTGCAGCAGAAGTTCATCAAGTTGCGCGAAGCCGTTCCCTCTATCACCCAGAAGGCCCACAGCGACGGCGTAAAGTACAAGTTCGCGAAGATCTTCGACGTGTACCAGCTTCTCACTCCGGCCATGAATGAGTTCGGCGTCAATTTTGACATTGTAGGCGAGCAGGCAACCCGGCACAGCGAAAACGGGGATCCGATCTACTACTCCAACTTCACGCAGCACACCAGAAACGGCGACCGCATTGTTTGGGTGTACGAGGCCGACCTCACGATCCGCTGGACGAACGCAGACAACCCGGAGGAGACTCTGGAAGTTACTCTACACGCAATCGGAACGAACGACGGAGGCCCGGACAAGGCCAAAGGCTCCGCGTGGACGTACTGCCTCAAATACTACCTGTTCGAGAAGTTCGGCATTGATCAGGGCGACGACGATCCAGACATGAGCGACCACAGCAGCGAACCCCCTCAGCAGAGCCAGAAACAGCACACAGGAGCTCAGAACGGGAACCGGCAGGGAAACACCCAGCCGCAGGCACAAAATGGCCAGACGGGGCGCTCAGGCGCCGCACGACCACTCTCAGACGCTCAGCTCTCCCGCCTCTACCGTAAAGGCGAGGACGCCGGGTACTCTCAGCAGTCGATCAACGAATGGATCCTGAAAAAATACGGACAGCAGGATCCACACAACCTGACGCGGGCCCAGTACGACGAAGCCTGCGCCGCTATGGACAACGCAAAGCAGCAAGGAGGACAAGACAATGCTTAATCATGTGGAGCTTCTGGGCCGTCTGGCTCAGGAGCCTGAAATCAGATACACGCAGAGCGGCACACCGGTGGCGAGCTTCGACCTCGCCGTGCAGGTGCCGAGTAAGAACAAGGACGCCGCTCCGGACTATATCCCGATCGTGTGCTGGAGAGAACGCGCCGAGTTTTGCGGCCGTTATCTCTCCAAAGGCCGCCAGATCGTAGTCGAGGGCCGGATCTCCACCCGTAAATGGAAGGACGAGAAAGCCGGACAGAACCGCAAGGCCGTGGAAGTTGTGGCCTCAAACATTTACTTCGCAGACAGCAACGGAGGCAACGCAAATGGCAATCCTCAGCCCACCAACAACGACGGATTCATGGACATACCGGACGACGGACAGCTTCCTTTTAACTAATAACACCGACCGAAGGACGACCGCCGGACAGACCGGCGGAACTCTACGGCCGAACCAGAAACAAACCACGAAAGGAGGTGCCGACAGTGGCATGGATCCAAATTCACCAACAACTGAAAGACCACCGCAAGGTGCTGGCTGCTGCTGACGAGCTCGATATTGAACCGGCTCACATGCTCGGCCTGCTGATCTCGTTCTGGCTCTGGGCCATTGATAACGCACCGGACGGATCCCTCGCTGGAATATCCGACAGAATGATCGCAAGAGCGGCCCAGTGGGACAAAGATCCGGAGGAATTTGTGGCCGCCCTGACCTCTGCGTCTCTGCTGGACGCAACGGAGGACGGCGTTCTGGAGATCCACGACTGGAGCGAGTACACCGGAAAGCTGATCGAACAGCGAGAAAATGAGAAAAACCGTTCGAGAGCCCGCCGCGCTGCTGCTAAGTCAAACGACCGGAGGACGACCGCCGGACAGTCTGCTGACGCAAGCAAGAGCGACCAAAAAAAGACCGCAGGTAGAGTAGACCAGACCAGAGTAGACCAGAGTAGACCAGAAAATAAGGGGGATACCCCCATAACCCCCGCGACCGAGAAGCAGCCAAGCACTCAGGAACGACGCTTCGCAGAGTTCTGGACTGCATACCCGAAGAAAGTCGGCAAGAAAGCAGCACAGAAGGCATGGGAAAAGGCAAAGCCCGACACTGAACTGTTCGAGAAGATCATGCAGGCAGTGGCAACGGCTAAAACCTCGGAACAATGGCTGCGAGAAGGTGGCCGCTTCATTCCCAACCCGTCAACATGGATCAATCAGGGACGCTGGGACGACGAACCTCTCCCACCTGCCGGATCCGGAAGCTATCAACAGCGACCGGGTGGAAATTGTGGAAAACCTGACACCATGGACGTGCTCGCGGGGATAATCGCAGACGAGGAAGGAGGCTTCGAGATATGACAAAAGCAGACGCGGCTCGACTGGTGGCGATCGTCGTCACCGCCTACCCGAATTTTGACAAGTTCAAGGACGCAAAAGCAATCGAGGCCACGGTGAATCTCTGGGCCATGATGTTTGAGCAAGACGAATCCGGGATCGTAGCGCTGGCAGTAAAAAAACACATTGCAACAAACAAATGGCCGCCGAGTGTGGCCGAAGTCCGGGAGATCATGCTGGAGATCCAGCACCCGGAACTCATAGAGCCGGACAAGGCATGGCTGGCCGTGAGCGACCTCATGTACAGCGCCGGACAATTCAACCACGGAGATCTCTCCCACCAGCTCCCGCCTCTGGTGGCGCGAGCCGTTGAGTCAATCGGCTGGACTTCCCTCTGGGAAATGCACCGTAGCGCATACATAGGCGGCAAGCCCGGCATGGATCGAGTAGCCTTCATGCAACAGTACACGCCAATGTACGAACGAGAAAAGTCCCGCAGCATGACACCGGCACAATTAACCGAGAAGATCGACAACGCGGCCGGATCCCTTCCGGACAAAGGCCAACGCCTGATAGAGTACCGGGAAAGCGAACGCCGCAGGAAAGAGCAGGAAATGGAGGCTATCACCCGCGGTGCCCTCCGACTGGAGAGCCAGAGCGTCGAACAAACGAAGCTCGAACTCAGAGGGGAGGTGCTGGGATGATCCTACAAGGTGACGCACTGGAGGAACTCAGAAAGCTGCCGGACAAATGCTGCAGCGTCTGCGTAACTTCACCACCCTACTACAACGCCAGAGACTACGGAGCAGCCGATCAGCTCGGAACCGAAAGCTCTCCGGAGGAATACACCCGCAAACTGGTGGAAGCCTTCCGGGAAGTCGCCAGAGTCCTGAAAGACGACGGCACCCTCTGGCTGAATATCGGCGACAGCTACGCGAGGCATATCGAGGACGGAGGGATCAAGCGCAAGGATCTGATCGGGATCCCGTGGCTGCTGGCTCTGGCTCTCAGAAGTGACGGCTGGTACCTCCGGGCGGACATTATCTGGAACAAGCCCAACGCCATGCCAGAAAGCGCCAAAGACAGACCGGCAAGATCTCACGAGTATGTTTTTTTACTCAGCAAAGCGGCCGCCTATTACTACGACGCCGAGGCCGTCAAGGAGCTGGCCGTCGGGTACGATCCGAAAAAGCCCGGCCGGAAGCGCGGCAACGCGAAAACCTTCCGCGGCGGCACTGCCTACACTCACGATCAGGCCAAAGCCAACAGCGCCGAGGTGGATCGAGGCAGCCACGGGCTCCAGAGAAATGAAACCGGCAAACGAAACCGCCGGGACGTCTGGACGATCGCCACACGGCCATATAAGGGCGCCCACCTCTCCACGTTCCCGGAGGAACTGGCCAAGATCTGCATACTGGCCGGAAGCAAACCGGGCGACACGGTTCTGGATCCATTCTCAGGAAGTGGAACCACAGGAGCCGCAGCCCTCAAAGAAGGACGGAACTATATCGGGATAGAGATTAACCCCGACACCTGCAAAATACAAGAGCAGCGACTCGCTGAGGCTGCTCAGGAAGGAGTCAAACCATGAAACGCGGTGAAATTTATTATATCGAAAGCACATACCGGGAAACCGGAAGCGAGCAGAGAGGCGGCCGTCCTGCGGTGATCGTCTCCAATGACAAGAACAACGAAAACAGCGAGGTTGTGGAAGTGGTATACATGACCACCAAACCAAAAAACGACCTCCCAACTCATGTATTTATCCGGAGCGCACTCTCCCCTTCTACCGTCTTATGCGAACAGGTAAACAGCGTAAGCGTGAAAAGGATCGGGACGCTGATCGGAAAATTGACAAAGAGCGAGCTCGCAGCCGTGGACTCTGCTCTGGCAATCTCTCTGGGGATCGACTTCATGGATCCGAAGCCCGCAGCCAAAGAAGCGGAGCATTTACTGGAAGAAATAAGCAAGCAGCCACTCCGGATCGTCCAGCAGGATCCAGACGTTGAAAAGATCAAGCTCGAAACTGAGCGCGATCTCTACCGGAATTTATACAATGAGCTGCTGAGCAAAACCATGAAAGGAGCAAGCGCATGAGAAAAAAACTGGTTTACATCTGCTCCCCGTGCCGCGGGGACATTGAGAAGAACATAGAAAAAGCCCAGCGCTACTGTCGCGAAGCCGTCGAGCTCTGGGACGACGTGATCCCGATCGCGCCTCATGTATATTTTACCCAGTTTCTTGACGACACCAAGCAGGAGGAACGCGCCGCGGGCATGGACATGGGCCTCTCACTTCTGGCCATGTGTGACGAGCTCTGGGTTTACGGTATCGAGAATCCGAGCGAGGGCATGAGAAGCGAGATCGAATACGCAAAACAGCACCAGATCCCGATCCGGGACGCTGCCGAGCTTTACAGAAACCGCGAAGCCGAAACACTTCCGATCGGTGACGCACTGATCGTTCTCCCTTCTCACGTCGGGCACCTGAACGGCGTCGCCGCGATTGAATCCACCACCGTGCGGATCAATGGCGAAATGATTTTAGACCTTGCGATCGAGCTCAGACGACACCCCGGCCACGACATCACACTGGAAGCCGACAAAGACGTAGGCCCGGAGGTAGATCAATGAGTTGGGACACGGTTCCGGGAAGAAATGGCGAAGGCTACCCGGATCCGACAGCCAGCACCGCCCTTGCACGGGTGCAGCATAGCCAGAAAGGACTCCAGAGCAAGCGAGCCGGTGAACACTTCGAGAATATGATCACCGCAAGCCTGAACTGGTACTGTGACAAGGGCGTGGCCTTCGTTGAAAAAACTCCGGAGCCCATGAAGCCACTCAGGAAGCCAGACCGACAGGGCCGGTTCCTTGCTTGCTACACCAAAGCCGGGCAGCCTGACTTCAAGGGAACACTCACGGGCGGCCGGGCCGTGGTATTTGAGGCAAAGCACACCGATAGCGACAAGATCGACCAGAGCCGCCTCACCCCTGAGCAGGTGGAAAGCCTGACACTCCACCACAAGCTCGGAGCTGCTGCCTTCATCATGGTGAGCGTAGGGCTGGAAAACTTCTACCGGGTACCGTGGGAAGTATGGCGAGACATGAAACAGATCTACGGACGCAAGCACATGAAACTCGAAGATCTGGAACCATACCGCGTGCAATATATCGCCGGGATCCTCAAATTGCTGGAAGGTGTGGAGATCGACTACACCGAGGAAGGAGGCACGCCATGAAATGCGAATACTGCGAGCTACGCAGAGTCGGGCCTTTTGTAATTTCAAAAGCCTGCGCCATGCTGAGCGGAAAGCTCATAAACAAACAGACGGGCGAACCGTTAAAAATTTGTATGCACCACACGGCCTCCCCGGATCCGTGTATGAACAACGGGAACGGCTGCGGGCTCTACAAATCACAGAAAGGAGATCAAGCCAATGAACGACGCACTGCTGAGCAGTAAAAACATGTGCTGGTGCACTCCGCCGGATTTTTTCGCGGAACTGGATCGCGAGTTTCATTTTGAACTGGATCCGGCCAGCACCGACAAAAGCGCCAAGTGCGCGAAACACTTCACGCCGGACGACGACGGCCTAAAGCAAGACTGGGGGGGGTATTGCGTGTTTTGCAATCCGCCATACGGCCGAGCAATCGCCGACTGGGTACGCAAAGGCTACGAAGAAAGCCGGAAGCCCGGCACCACCGTGGTTATGCTCATTCCTTCGCGGACTGACACGGCATATTTTCACGACTGGATCTTCGGCAAGGCCAGCGAGGTGAGATTCCTCCGCGGCCGCCTGAAATTCACCGACGAGGACGGAAACGGCGAGGACGCAGCTCCGTTTCCTTCTGCCGTCATAGTGTGGCGGAGTCCGGAAAGCACCGGGCGCGAGTTTGCCACATGGCACATATAAAAGCACCAGAGCCAGCGGGGCCACTGCTCCGCCGGTTCAGATAAGGAGGAAACCATGAACGGGATTACTAAACAGACACGCCGCCAAAGTTACGACGGCATACGAACACGCAGCGGCGAGCGCTGCAAGCTAATACTGGAAACCCTCGGAAACCGGTCAATGACCGTGGAAGAAATCACCGACGAACTGGTGGCTGCTGGCCACCTGAAATACTACGACCGCAACTTCGTGGCGCCGAGACTCACAGAGCTAAAAGGCGCCGGAGTTCTGGAAGTCGTCGGAAAGAAACCGAGTAAAAGAACCGGAAAAAATACAGCCGTATGGGCTGCGGTAAGGAGGTAAGCACATGAAAAAGCAGAAAGTACAGGCAAAGATCAACCTCGAAGCTCTCGCAGGCGGAGCCTTCGCCGAGAAGCTCAACGAGGCACTCATGCAGGTGGCTGAAAATATTCAGAATCCGAACACAGAAGCAACCACCAAGCGCCAGATCACGGTAAATATTAAATTTACGCCGAACAAAACCCGCCAAATGGTAGGAACCCAGATCGCTGTCACGACAAAGCTCGCAGCTACCGAAGCAATCGACACGCAAATGGTGATGGGCGTCAATATGAGAACCGGCCAGATCGAGATCGCCGAATACGACGGGCAGATCCGCGGACAGATGGATCTCTCCGACTTCACGGACGCCGATCAGGATCAGGAACCAGAGGAAACACAAGCTGCAGCTCCTGCACCGGGACAGAATCCGACCGGCAAGCCTCTGGATCTTAAAAACAGGGGAAAACAGGCACCTACTGCCGCTGCTGAATTAGTTCCGGGCCGTGACTACGATCCGGACACTGGCGAGGTGCACGAAGCCGCCGGACAGTCAGCGGACGACCGCCAGACAACCAGCGGACGCAACAACATGAAAGTGGTAAAAATCGCACCAGCAAAAGAAGCATAAGGAGGACAAGGAAATGGAAGGAATCAAAGAAGCAATCGCATATATCACAGGGCTGGCCGTAAAGGCTGAGAAGCCGGAAACAATCGAGATCAACGGCCGGACATACTGTACGAAGGATCTCAGACGCTATGACGCAGCCGACAAGGCCGAGCCGATCAAAGCGACCACTCTCACCTCTCTGGTGGACTATATCAAGGAAAGCCGTGAGGAACTCCGCGACAGAATGATCATTCAGGTGGTAAGCGCCACAAAGGTGCTGCTCTACTCCGGGCTGCTGGCCGAGCGTGACCGTGAGACTCTGTTCGAGGTCAACGCCCTGCTGCCGCAGTTTGAATACGGCCGCGAATATGATCAGGAGAGCTTCCTCGTGGCCATGCAGTCATGCTTCCAGAAAACAGACGACCGCGAAGCCGTCACCATTATGGCGAGCAATATCGTGAACACACAGCAGGGAACCTTCTCAGACGACGGCGTAAGTCAACAGGCAATCATCAAAACCGGAGTAACCACGAAGGACGCCGCCTTCGTTCCTAATCCGGTGAGCCTGATCCCGTACCGCACATTTTTGGAAGTTCCGCAGCCCGCGAGTGACTTCGTGTTCAGAATCAGCGAGGGACGCGGCGGAGCCCCTGCCTTCAAGCTGGTGGCTGCTGACGGTGGCCTCTGGAAGTCTCAGGCGGTGGACAACGTGAAGAACTACCTCGTCAAAGCACTGGCAGATGTTCCGGATCGCAAGAAAATCACGATCATTGCATAATGTGGCCGACATAAATGTCGGGAACATACCGGGAGGGCCAAGCTCTCCCGGCAAACCAAAGGAGGACAAGAACATGCTGATCATAAACATAGTGCTGGCCCTCGTGGCTGCTCTCCTGCTTTTTGGAGTTATCGGAGAAAAGGACGGGCTCAGACAGCAGAACATCACGATTGCCTTCGTGGCCGTGATCGTGCTCATTATCGCATTAAATAGATTTTTCTAAGGGAGGACAAAACCATGGAATATAAACCGAAAGTTATCACCGGAAAAGTAACCGGCACCGGCTGGCCGATCGACGGCCATGTGCTCTGGTTCTCACAGTGGGACTACGACAACCACGAGAGCTGGCACCTCTACGGCTGGGAGGACTCAGAGGACGAGGCAGTCATGCAGACCGTATTCCAGACCGAAACCGAGGCGGGCCTCTGCCTGTTCGACACTCTGGAGAAGTTCGCAGAGAACTGGAAGGCAAAGAAATGGGAGCCGCAGGGCTCGTTCTGCCTGCCATTAGACAAGGTGGAAGTTCTGGAGGTAAAGCAGGAAGAAAGCACCAACAACACCCGCGAACAGCTCCGGGCTCACGGCTTCGATCTGACGCCAGGAAAGCAGACCGACCGGGGCGGGATCCTCTGCCTCCCGCTGGACAAGAACCTGAACGGCGACGTGCAGGCCAAGCACCCGGACTGGGAGCCAGTCGAGTGCCCGACATGCGGCCGGAAATGCTGGAAACACCCGGAAGCTGACCGCCTCGCCAAAGAACAGGGCGCGAAAATGCTCTGTACTGAGTGCGCGATCAAAGCCGGGCTTCTGTCACCGTTCCGAAAGGAAGGCCCAAACCGCGCGCAGCGAAGGAGGGCAAAGTGTGAAAGAAGAAAATAACACAGATGGGCTCTACTACCTCAAAATAGACGCGAGGCACTACTTCCCCGACGGAAAAATAGCAAGGGACGTGCTGGAGGCGCTCAGGTGCAGGCAATACGCCGCAGTGCTGGCCTTCTATCTGGAGTGTGACCTCGACGACATAGAAAAACAAGCTCGCAGACTCGCGGAAAGCACCGCGCTGAGCTACTCGGAAGCACTCCACAAGATCGGCGGAGATATGCTGCGGAGCAAGCAGGAAAAACCGGCCACGCTCTCCCTCTGGCCTATCAGACAAGAACCGGTGCGGCCGAACCGTGCAGCCAGACGAGCGGCTAAAAGAAAAGGAGGACGAAATGGACGATAACAAGAACAAGCCTATGGGCTGGCCGTTACTCTACACACTGGCAACACTCGCAGGTGTGGCCATGCTGGCAATCCTGAAAGCCTGCGACGTTATATCAATGAGCTGGCCGGTGGTGATCGCCGGGCTCGTGTGGGTACCCACCGCGCTGCTGCTGATCACTCTCTGGGTGGCCACTCTCCTGATCTGGATCGGGCGAACCGGGAAAAAGATCAGGGAATACAATCGCAGGAGAAAGATCTCCCGCACTCTGGACGAATCCATGAAAGGGCTCACGCTAAACGGCGTCGGCCCCATTTATGGTATTAGAAGAAATAAAGGCGAAAACAACACCGACTACGAGAAAAGGATCCGCGAAAAGCTGGGGCTCTCCCCTCGCAGTCTACCGAAATACGAAACCATGGAACAGCTCACCCTCTCCAATGTGGGCCCGATCTATGGCGTCGTAAAGAAACAGGACGAGAGCTGGAAGCGCTACCGCCGCAGAATACTGAAAGCAGCCCGCACTCTGGACACCGTAAACGTACAGAACGCGCCGAAGCCGCGGAAGGAGTAGCCAATGCCAGAAATATGTGAAAAATGCTGGAACACCGGCTGCAAAGAAAACGAAATCCTCAGAGCGTCAAAGCTGGAGATCTGCCGCGCCTTCGAGTGCGGACTCATTCCAGCAGACGCCGGGGAGTATGTAAGGGAGGACGAATAAATGGACTACAAAACAGAAGCACAGCCAAAGGCCACCGCCGGAGGGGTACCAGTATTCTGCGCCCATGACGCGATCGTGGCCATTGAGAAGCTGATCCCCAACCCGAAGAACCCGAACACACACCCGGACGCACAGATCCAAGCACTCGGCCGCATTATCCGCCAGACCGGGTGGAGGGCGCCGATCACAGTGTCGAAGCGCTCCGGCTTCATAGTAAAGGGCCACGGCCGCCTCGCTGCTGCCAAGCTCGAAGGACTCACCGAAGTGCCGGTGGACTACCAGAACTACACGAACGAGGCCGAGGAATACGCCGATCTGGTGGCCGACAACCGGATCGCAGAGCTGGCAGAGATCGACAACAAGCTGCTGGCTGACATTTTCGCCGACATTGACACCGGCGAGATCCCCATGGAGCTGACCGGCTACACCGACAAGGAAGTGGAAAGCCTTGTCACTGGACTGGCTGAAGCCCTGCACAATGACCTCACAGAACCGGACGAGATCCCGGAAGCTCCAGAAGGTGACGGAATGATCACCCAGAAGGGCGACCTCTGGATCCTCGGACGCCACCGCGTTGTCTGCGGCAACTCCACGGACGAGGACGCCATGCGCCTGCTGCTGGACGGAAAGCACCCGGAGATCCTTCTCACAGATCCGCCGTACTGCTCCGGAGGTTTTCAGGAGTCCGGGAAGTCCGTCGGAAGTATCGGAACAAAACAGTCCGACGGAAACGGCGGGCAGAAAACACCAACGATCAGCTCGGACAACCTCAGCACCAGAGGCTACCAAACACTGATGAGGGCCGTCCTCTCCACTACCGACATAAAGGTGGCCTACATCTTCACAGACTGGAGAATGTGGCTCTATTTGTGGGATCTGGTGGAGGCTTCGGGCCTTGCGATCCGGAATATGATCGTCTGGAATAAGAAAACACCGGGAATGGGTAACGGCTGGAGGGCTCAGCATGAGCTCGTCATGTTCGCCCACAGGACAAAGCCAGCATGGGACAACCACAAGGGCTACGGGAATGTGATCGAAGCCACCCGCTCCGGGAATGAACTCCACCCGACACAAAAGCCGGTGGAAATACTGGAGAAACTGCTGGACAATACACAGTGGGCCAAGGGTGTCCTCGACACCTTCGGAGGATCCGGCACGACTCTGATCGCTGCGGAAAGCGTCGGGCAGCCTGCCTATGTCATGGAAATGGAGCCTGCATTTGTGGACGTGATCGTAAAGCGCTACATAAAGACAACCGGCAAGACGACCGGGATCCGACTGTTCAGGAAGGGCAAAGAGCTGGGCCGCGAGCACTTCGAGAGAATGTTCACGGAATAAGCCAGCGAAAGGAGGTGGAACCCATGCACCAGAACAGTGAGGCAAAACAGCCGAAGGAAACCGACGAGATCAAGAAAAAGCTGGAAAGCTACGCAGCACTCCACCGCAGGATCGACAACCAGATCGAACGGCTGGAGAATCTGGAGGCCGTCATGGGCTCCATATCCTCGCCGAGCTTCGACGGAATATCCGGAGGCGGTGGCGACGGAACCAGCAAACAAGAACGGCAAGTGATCCAGAAGGTAACACTGGAGGAAACGATCCGCCGCATGATCACAGACGAGGATCAGGAACGCAGCGAACTGGAGGCTCTGATCTCCGAAATGGAAAAGCCGGACGAGCAGACCGTGTTAGAAATGCACTACTTCGACGCAGCGAACTGGTGGACAGTATGTGCCGCCCTTCATGGTAGCCGGGAGGACTACGACGAACACGAGCAGCGCTACCTCAAAAGAACATTCAAACTGCACGGCTCGGCGCTTCAATCGCTGGCCAAAATATACAGAGCAAAACAAGAACAGGGATAACAACGCCCGCCAGAAGCCACAGGAAGGCCGACGGCGGGCTTTTTTGTGTGCCAGAAGAAATACGCACACACTCAGGAGAAAGCCGCAGACGGAGCGCTCACGAGCACACAGGGGGATAAAAAGGGACAAAAAGGGATAAAAGGGGATAAACCACCGTGCTACTCTGTATAACAGCGAAAGCCGTCCGGGGACATGATAAAGATCCGGGCGGTTTTTCCTATGTGCCTACCCTCAGAAAAGAACTGGGAGGGGTGCAAATTTTCCGGACGGAGGATTGATAAGCACCGCCGCTCCGTTGTATAATATTCCAAAGATGACTAAACCATAAGGAGGACACCACAATGGGATTAAATAACGGAACCAAGGCAGAAAGCTGGGAGATCTCACAGAGAAACGGAAAGCCGGGTATTTTCACGAGAAACGGCAAGGAGTGGTTCGACGCTGACAAAGCGTGGGCCTCTCAGTCTGGCGAGTATTATATTCTCACGGGAATGGACGCAAACGCAAACGAAGGGATCGCGATCGCAACAAAGGCGAGCGGAATCCGGATAAGAAAAACGGAGGAACTCATAGAGGACGCCGTTATAACTGACGACGGGATCGGCTACGCACTGAGCGACGAAGGCACTCTCTTTACTCTGAGCGAAGGAAAAACCGCCACGAAGAAACTCTGCGGGGACGCCATCCTCGACGCATGGGCTCTCACCCCTGAGTTCTGCGTTGTGGTATACGACGCCGACAGCGACTACGACGAGAACGACAAAGAGATCCCGGCCGTCAATGTTAAATTGATCAACCTCTCTACCGCAGCGAGCTGGAGAAAAAAGATCCATTACAGCTCCGAAGGACGCGCGACGCTCCAGTTCTCGGCCAAAATATCTGGGAACATGATCCGAATAGAAACACCGGACAATGTTCTCCACGAGTTCACACCGAACGGAACCAAAACAAAATAACCAACCACTACCGCCAAGGGAAAACCCAAGGCGGTATTTTTATACCCAAAATCAGAAAGGAGGGGCGCACATGAGCAATTTGTTTTACTCCGGATCAGGCAGGCACACCAGCGGCGCCTTCACTGTCACCATGAAGGACGGCGCCAAACTGGCAAAGCAGATCGCCAAGCTCGAAAATGGGGGCAAGGTAGCGATCCAGCGAACCGTATCCGACTTCAACTCCAGAGCGCCCGCGTGGGTATCGAAGGGAATCCGCCAGCACTACGGAGTTGACACCGCCGCGATCAAGAGTGCCGGGCCTCAAAAAAAGAGAGGGGCCACCCACATAAATGTCGCGGGGGTATCTGTTGACGGGGCGACGCTGGAATATAAAGGCCGCACGCTGACGCCGACACACTTCAAAATGTCACCAAAGAGCAGGCCAACAAAACGCCGCCGGACACCTATCCTAATTCCCGGCCAAATGCTGAACAGCTCTCCGGAAGTTGGAACGGTTCGACCACCGGCACCGTACCAGATAACCGCTCAGATTATTAAAGGGCAGCGAGCAAGACTCCCAGACAACACATTCATGGGGGCGGGTAAGGTGCCCGCCATTCCGTTTCAAAGAACTGGCTCCGGGCGCGGCCCGCTGGAAGCTGTCCACACTTTATCAGTCCCACAGATGATCGACGGACGAGCAAAGGAAACGATCGAGACAATGATCAGCGAAGGACTGGAAAAGAGATTCACCCATCACGTCCAGCAGGCTATGAAGTAAGCCAAGCCAACGAACACGCGCCAAGCAGCAAGCCAAGCGCGAAGCAATCGAACAGCAAAGCCAAAGCGAAACCAAAAGCAACAGCAACAAAGAACAGCGAAACAAAGCGACCAAAGCAAAGAAGCAAAAGGCAAAGCAACTCGACCGAGCAACCGCGCCGAAATTTTTCCGCAGCCCGAAGGTACTGTCCGGGCCGCCAAACGCCTGCGGTGCTGGCGAGCCCAAAACACGCGCAGACTCAGAAAAATTTTTTCAGGCCGTTTCGTTTCGTTTGCCTCAAAGAAAGGAGGTGGCGCCATGGCGGAGGGCAAGCAGAATCTCCAAAACGCTGCCATTATTGCGAAGCTGTTCGGCGTCACCGACCGCCGGATCCAGCAGCTCGCAAAAGATGGAATTATTCCAGCCGCCCAGAAGCGGCCGTATATGTTCGACCTGCTTCCGACGGTGCAATCTTACATCCGTTACCTGAGTGACAAAGCCAACGGCCGAGAGGCCAAAAGCGCCGACACCGCTCAGGTTGAAATGGAGAAGCTGCGGGCTGAGGCTGACATGAAACGCAGTAAGGCAGACATGGCAGCCATGCAACTGAAAGAGCTCGAAGGCAAAATGCACCGCAGCGAGGACGTGGAGGCCGTGACGAATGACCTCGTTTACACTGTCCGCAGCATGATAATGGCACTCCCCGGACGTTTGGCCATGGACGTTGTGCAGGTGGCAAGCGCCAACGAAGCCTCGGCACTGATCCGGGCGGAGTGCTACAAAATTCTGAACGAGCTCGCAAACTACAACTACGATCCGGCGGTATATCAGCGGCGGGTGCGGGATCGTGAAGGCTGGAGCGACGTTATAGTGGCCGCTGATGAAGCCGACGACTAAAAAATCCACCGCGAAACTCAACGCAGCCATAGCACCGGCCATTCGCAACTTTAAGCCACCCGAAGATCTGACGGTGGCCGAATGGGCCGATAGACACCGCCGCCTATCCCCGGAGAACTCCGCGGAGTCTGGCCCGTGGCGCACTTCGCGCACGCCGTACCTGCGGGAACCTATGGAAGCGTTCACGGATCCGAAGATCCGTAAGATCGTAATGGTGGCAGCGTCTCAGGTGGGAAAATCTGAGCTGGAGCTGAACATAATCGGCTACATTATCGACCAAGATCCCGGCTCGATCCTGTTCGTCCAGCCTTCCCTCGACGACGCCCGAAAGTTCTCACGCCTCCGTATCGCTCCAATGATACGAGACAGCAAGGTGCTGAGGGCGAAAGTTTCCGACGTCAAAAGCAAAGACTCCGGGAACACAATCCTCCAGAAGTCATTCCCCGGCGGTATGCTCACGATCACAGGATCCAACAGCGCCTCCGCTCTGGCTTCCACTCCCGCCCGCTACATTCTCGGCGACGAGCGCGACCGCTGGGCCGTGTCTGCCGGTGCTGAGGGTGATCCGTGGGCTCTGGCCGAAGCCAGACAGGCCACGTTCTACAATGCGAAGGCCGTCGAGGTATCAACTCCGACCATAAAAGGCGCTTCAAATATCGAAAGCAGCTACTACCTCGGAACACAGGAACGCTGGTGCCACCAGTGCCCTGAGTGTGGAGAGTACGGCGAGATCACCTTCGACCGCGTACACTTCGATCATACAGTGGCCAAAGTCCGCGGGAAAAAGGCGTACAAGATCGTGGGCCCGATTACATGGTGCTGCCCCTCCTGCGGCTGCATAGTACCGGAGGAGAAAATGCGGAAGCAGCCTGCAAAGTGGATCGCCGAGAACCCGGCGGCCTACGACGAGGGCGTCCGCTCCTTCTGGCTGAACGCTTTTTCTTCTCCATGGACTCCATGGGAAAAGATCGCGCTCAAATTCCTGCAAGCCAAGGACGATCCTCAGAAGCTCAAAGTAGTTTATAACACGCTGCTGGGTGAGCTCTGGGAGGATCGCGGCGACATAGCAGACGAGGACACCATGCTGGCCCGGCGCGAGGACTACGGTACCAATGCCGACGGCTCTCCCGTCGAAGTTCCGGAGGGCGTTCTCGTTCTCACCTGCGGCGTAGATACTCAGGACAACCGTTTGGAGTACGAAGTCGTGGGCCATGGCTTCTACGGTGAAACGTGGGGCATAAAAAAGGGCTACATCATGGGAAAACCAGACACCGACGAGGTATGGCAGCAGCTCGACGACGTGATCGACCACGTTTACCGCTTCAAGGACGGAAAAGGGCTGCGGATCTCAATCACCTGCGTGGACTCCGGCGGCCATTACACCCAAGAGGTATACACTCGCTGCCGTGAGCGTAAGAACAAGCGCGTTTTTGCTATCAAGGGCAAGGGCGGCGACGGGATCCCGTTCGTGACGCCTCCGTCAAAGGTTCCGATCAAGGACAACAAGCGGATCACCTGCTGGCTCTACACACTCGGCGTTGACGCCGGAAAGGAAACGATCATGTCGAGCCTGAAAGTTCAGGAGGCTGGCCCAAAATATTGCCATTTTCCGATCCACGAGTCCTGCGGCTACGACACCTACTATTTCAACGGCCTGCTCTCCGAGCGTCTGGAGCTCACGCAAACAAAGCGCGGCAACCAGTGGCACTGGGTAAAAATCCCCGGACACAACCGGAACGAGGCCCTCGACTGCCGAAACTATGCGAACGCCGGGCTAAAAATCATAGATCCGGACATGTTCGCGGTGGAGCGACGTCTGAAAAATGTCCAAGAAACACCGCAGGCCAAACCGGCGCAGCGCCGAAAACCGAAACCGGCAGCCCGGAACTACTTCGACGAGTGGTAAGGAGGTGAACCCATGAGATCAAAAGAAACCATACAGCAAGAGCTCACAGAAACGAGGACGCGACTCAGTGCGTATCTGGCCCGTGAGGCTGACATGCTCAGCAAGGACGGGGTGCAGCTCTACACAATCGGCTCCAGAAACCTGCAACGGTACCAGACTTCGCTCGCTTCCGTTCAGGACATGATCGCGAAGCTGCAAAAGCGAGTCCGCGAGCTGGAGGCCGAACTGGCGGGCGGATCTGCTCGCCGTGCCGTGGGGGTAGTGCCCCGCGACTGGTAAATGGGTAAACGCTGGCCGATCGGCTGGCTTTACTACGGCGACGACTGCGGGACATTTTCGCTCCTTTAGATACCGCGGCCGCTGCCGTTTTTAATTACTTGCAAGGAGGTGAGAAAAACGAAGTACGACCAAACGAGGGGGCTATATCTCCCGGATAACGTACGCCCTCAGAATAAGGGCTACGGAGAGGCGGGCGCAAGCTGGAGAAAAAAAGCCGTGAAAGGTTTTAATGCTCCCAGCGGATCCGCTCACGAGGACATAGACTTCAACAACTACACCATGCGACAGCGTGCCCGCATGTTATACATGGCCGCGCCGATCGCTACCTCGGCGATCAAAACCAACCGCACAAACGTGGTAGGCGTCGGGCTCAGGCTTAAAAGCCGGATTGACCGCGAAGTGCTCGGACTCTCACCGGATCAGGCAGAACGGTGGCAGAAAGAAACAGAGCGAGAGTTTTCCCTCTGGGCCAGCAACAAGAGAGCCTGCGACGCCACCGGCATGAATAACTTCTACGGGCTCCAGCAGCTTGCGCTGATCTCGTGGCTGCTCTCCGGCGACTGCATAGGGTTAATCAAGCAGTACGAAACCACTCGGCTGCTCCCCTACTCTCTCCGCGTCCACCTGATCGAGTCCGACAGAATCGCAACACCGAACAACTACGGGGCCGGGACTACGCTCTACTACACAACCGGTAAGAACCCAGAAACGGGCAACACCATATACGACGGCGTGGAAGTAGACAAGAACGGCATGGTGGTAGCATATCACATACGCAGCAACTACCCGTATGAGCTCGGCGCTCCGGTTACTGAATGGGCCCGCGTTCTGGCATACCAGCAAAGCACCGGCCTTCCGAATGTGCTCCACGTCATTGACACAGAGCGCCCGGATCAGTACCGCGGCGTGAGTTATCTCGCGCAGGTGATCGAGCCGCTGCTGCAGCTTCGCAGGTATACCGAGTCCGAACTCATGGCCGCAGTCGTCGAGAGCTTTTACACTGCCTTCATTAAGACAGAAGCCCCGACTGATGAAATGCCATTCAATGAGGTGGATCCGGTACCACCCGGAGAAATGCGGAACCCGAACGAGTACAGCATGGGGCCGGGCCAGATCAATGTCATGGGGCCGGGTGAAAGCGTAGAATTTGCAAACCCGACGCACCCGAACGGCAGCTTCGACAAGTTCGCCGTAGCGATCAGTGCACAAGTAGGCGCCGCGCTGGAAATTCCCAGCGATCTGCTCCTGAAATCCTTCAACGCCTCATACAGTGCGAGCCGTGCTGCTCTGCTGGAAGCGTGGAAGGCGTTCAAAATGCGCCGCGAATGGCTGGCGGACGACTTTTGCCGCCCATGCTATGAAGTGTGGATGAGCGAAGCCGTGGCCCGTGGCCGCATATATGCGCCGGGCTTTTTCCAGAATCCAGCGATCCGCGCCGCGTATCTCGGCAGCGAATGGCTCGGCCCGTCTCAGGGACAGCTCGATCCGGTGAAGGAAATCACGGCCGAGATCCTCGCGTGCAGTGAAGGCTTCTCCACTCACGAGCAGAGCACGATCCGCTTAAACGGTGGCCAATGGGACAGCAATGTGGAACAGCTCAGACGTGAAAACGAAAAGCTCGGAGGCAATCAACCAGATCCGCACCAGAGCGGCACCGGAACAGCGGAACCGGACGGCGAACAGGATCCGCCAGAAGGCGACGACAATCCACACAACCCCGAAACAGCTCGCAAGAGGGGCACGGTGGCTCTCCGCAGTCTCGTGATCGGCGAGCAGATAAAGCAAACCATACAAGGAGGATAAGCCAATGAAAACCAAACATAGCGGCCTAATCATGGGCCCGGCTGCTGCTCCACAAGCTCCCACGGCGACAAAGTTCTGGAATATGGCCAGCACCGGCGACGACGAGGGAGAAATCACTCTCTACGGCGACGTTATGAGCCAGCAGCCCGTTGACTGGTGGACAGGCGAACCGGAGCCCGGCCTTTTCATCACACCGGAGGGCTTCATGGAGGATCTGGCAGCAGTCAAAGACAAGGGGCACATCACTGTCAAGCTCAATAGCTGCGGCGGCGATCTCTACACCGGGATCGCAATCCACAACGCGCTGAAAGCTCTCAGCGGTGAGGTGAACGTCATTGTCGAGGGAATCGCGGCCAGCGCTGCGAGCGTTATCATGTGCGCGGGTGATACCGTGACCGTGTACCCCGGTTCCCTAATTATGATCCACGGCGTAAGCGTTATGCTCTGGGACTACATGAACATGCAGGACATGAAGCAGCTTATGAAAGGCATGGACGCCAGCGAGCGGGCCGTGGCCGAGATTTACAACAGCAAGACAGGGATCGAAGTCGATACTCTCCGCAGCATGATGACCAAGGAGACGTGGTTCACCGGCCGCGAAGCTCTGGAGAAGGGATTCGCTGACGCGATCAAAGAGGACGAGGACGATCCAGAAATGAGCATGAGCGCCGACAGAAAGGTGCTTTTTGTTAATGGAGTACGCCACAATGTTGACGGGCTCCAGCATGTGCCGGGCACTATCCCGGTGAAAGCAATCGCGACTCCACCGGCTGCAAAGCCCGGAGCAAATAAAAAGAAGCCGACCACAAAGGCGGCAAAAAAAGAAGGAGGTAACAAACCTATGGACGAGAAGGAACTGAGAGCAGCATACCCGGAGATCGTGGCCCAGATTGAGGCCAACGCAAGAACCGAAGCGCAGAACACTTCCAGCGAGGCTGTGGCGGCAGAGCGCCAGAGAATCGAGCAGATCGACTCGATCGCCGCCTCTATCCCGGATCAGCAGCTCGTACACGACGCCAAGTACGGCGACAACCCTTGCACAGCTCAGGAGCTTTGCTTCCGTGTTATGCAGGCCAGCGCAGCGTCAGGCCAGAATTTCCTCGCAGCATATCAGGCAGAGGGAGCAAAATCCGGAGCCGCAGACGTAGGCGCAGCACCTAACGGCGGCACGCCTGCAAGCGCTCAGGAACAGGACGCAGCAGACATTCAGGCGGTAGTTTCCGCCTATAACCAGACAAAAGGAGGTATGAAGTAATGAGTAAAAGACTCGACGAGACGATCGGGGCCGTAGGCTTCGACAACCTGATCAATGGCCAGTACCCGCCCGCAGAGGTTTTCACTGTGAAGATCCGCAAGGAAGCCACAGAAGCCAAAATCTACAAGCGCGGCACTGTTCTGGCACTCTCCGCCGGTACAGCAGGCGACGACTTGCGTGTAATTCTCGGTACCACTGCGAAAAGCAACGAGACGCTGACGGCCAACTGCGTGCTGGCTGACGACGTGGAAGTCGGAACGGCTTCCGACGCGGTGGCGACTGCATACCGTACCGGCCATTTTAACGAGAACAGCCTGATCACTGACAACAGCCATGCGATCAGCGAAACGGACAAGGAAGCGCTCCGCTCTGCCGGAGTCCTGCTCTCTGACGCCGTAGCATACTAAAAAACAAGGAGGACAGACAAATGGCTTTTAATTTTTATGATACCCACACACTGCTCGCCTCCGTGCAGCAGCTCCCGCCGCTTCACTCTTTCCTTTTGGATCGCTATTTCCCTACTAACGCCGCCTCTGACGTGTTCGCCACTGACGACGTGCTGGTGGAATACCGCAAGGGATCCAAGAAAGCAGCACCTTTTGTAGCACCTCGCAAGGGCGGAATCACGATCCTGCGCGAAGGCTACACCATGAAGCGCTTCACTCCGGCGTATATTGCACCGAAGCGCCCACTCTCCATTGACGACCTGAAAAAGAGAGGCTTCGGGGAGGCTCTTTATACTAACCTGACTCCGGCCCAGAGACAGGGCGTGATCATGCTCGGAGATCTCGACGAACTCCGCGACATGAACACCCGCAGAAAAGAGGCCATGGCTGCCGAGGTAATCTTCACCAACGGCTGCATTATGCACGAGTACACGAACGACCTCGGCACTTACGAGGAAAAGGAAGTCCGTTACTATGACGGCACCAGCAACCCGGCAAAATATACCCCTTCCGCAGACTGGGCCGACACTGAGGCAGGCGGCAAGCAGATGATCGACGACGTGGCCGCCATGATCTCCATGTTGAGCAAAAGAGGGCTCCCTGCGACTGAGTGCCTCATGGCTCCAGACGTTGCGGATCTTTTCCTCCGCAATCCGTGGATCCTGAAACTGCTCGACAACCGCAACTACAATATCGGAGGCGTAGATCCTGAGACTCTGCCTGCCGGTGCTTCCAAGATCGCCCGCCTGAATATCAAGGGCCGAATGATCGACTTCCTCACTTATGAGGACACATACACCGAGCTGGACGGAACTGTAAAGCAGTATATCCCGCAGGGCATGATCGCGGTAGGCGCTCCGGCTGCTGGCCGTACTGTTTACGGCGCGATCACTCAGGTGGAGCAGGCCGACGGTGAGTTCCATACTTACACCGGCGTGAACGTGCCGAAGTATATCAGCGACGCTGCTCACAACATCCGCGAGCTCACTCTCAGCTCTGCGCCGCTGCCTATGCCTAACAACGAGTGCCCGTTCAGCGTGGCGAAAGTTATCAACTAAGCGTACCGAGTAGAAAGGAGCAAAACCATGAGAAAAATCAGGGTAACAGTGGGAACCGTCGGCTATTATGACACCAAGCACGCCCACAAGAGAATGACAGCAGCGGATGGCCCGTTTGAGTGCGAGGACACTCAGGCGGAACACTTCGTCTCTGCTGGTGTCGCTGAATACGTCGGCGGCGCAATCGAAGTAGACGAGGCGGACGAGCAGGAAGTGACCGGCCACCTTGCAAAGAGCCAGCTCGAAGAAATGACGATCCAGCAGCTCCAGAACCTCGCCGGGGATCTCGGCGTTGACGTTACCGGCTGCAAAAAGAAAGCCGATTATGTGGACGCGATCGCAGCCGCAGAAGTAAACGCTGGCGGCATGGTTGATGACGAGGACACAGACGGCGACGATCTCCCGGATCTGAACGCAGCAGATCCGGAATAATGGAGGTGAGCACATGATCCGAATGATCAAAGGCACCTACGGGCTCGTTAAAAACGGAACCGTGGAACCTATGACGAAACACTCTCCTGCCTTCTCTATCAACGCAGCCCGCGAGGCTGAGCTGGTGGAGGCTGGCGTGGCCGTGTATGAGGCGGAGCCGGAAAGCACTTTCTCAGAATACAACGGCATGAACATGACAGAGCTCAGAGAAGCTGCAGCAGCGTATGGCGTAGACGCGAGCGCAGTCCGCAGCAAAAAGGAAGTGATCGCCCTGATCGAGGCAGCCAAGGCCAAAGCCGACAGCTCCGCAAAAATCGAGGCGGAACCTTCCGAGGCGTAAGCTCGTGAGCTTCAAAGACCAAATAAAGCAGGATCTCTCGGACATTTTCCTGAATCTGGACGAGTTCGCAGACCTTCACCGAATCGAAGGGAAGGAAGTCCCGGTGGTAATTGACAGCGACATAATGGCCAAGCTGAGTAAAATCGGCGACAACCGTATTCATGGAATGGACGAGGCCGACATGGTAATCATGGGAAAAGCCTCCGACCTTCCAGAAAATCTGGATCCCGGCCGCCTTCTCAATCTGGACGGCCGCGAGGTGATCGTTGTCACTACCACGTCGGAAATGGGACTCGTACAGATCGCGGTTCGCCAGAATCGCATGAGCTAAGGAGGTGACGGCAGCATGACACTGGTAAACAGTATCGACAAAATAGTGAACTGGCTCACTGAAAATGTATGCAGCAAGATCACCCTCAAACTGCCGGACGACTACCGGAACGACACCGGCTACGACGTTGTTATGGTAAACCCCGCGGCGTTCCCTTTATACGTTCCGGGAAAGGATCGGCTGCCGCCAAACGTGGCCGCTCCGATCCCTTCCGTCTGCGTGCAGCTCATGGAAGGAAGCGACGAGCTTATTCAGAAAAAGAGGCAGCTCCAGATCCGGCTCTGCCTCGCCTGCTGGAATCCCGGCCAACACGGCGGGGAGATTTTCAACCCTCGCGAAAACGCGAAGGCAACCGGCGGCTACTCCTACTACGTCAATACCGGAGAAGCTGCCAAAACATACTCGCGAAACATGGACGGCTGGCGCGATTGCTACAATCTGGCCGACCTCGTACTCCGCGAGATCGAAACTGCGGAATATATCGCAGGCCATAGGCTCGTAAAAGAGCAAGGGATCAAGTTCGGCCCGTTCACAGAGGACGGCAATGTCTGGGACTACTACCCGTACTGGCATAGCTGGATCAGCTTCGCGCTGGAAATCGGAACGACTCCGGCGATCCCGAAAGAATACGAAGAATTTTTATAAGGAGGACTAAAACATGGCATATTTGCATGGCGCATATGGCGAAATCGGCGAAAGCAAAGTGGCTTCCGTCACTCAGGCCGACGTGGTGGCCGCGTATATCGGCACCGCACCGGTGAACCTGATCAGGGGTTACGCTGACAAAGATCTCGTTAATATGCCGGTAAAAGTAACCAATATGAGCGAAGTCCAGAGCCTCGTCGGCTACTCCGACGACTGGGAAACATTCACCCTCGGTTCTGCGTTCGCTGAGCACTTCGACAACACCGTCGGAAATGTGGGCCCGATCTATATCGTGAACGTGCTCGATCCTGCGGTGCATAAATCCGCACAGAAAACCACAAAGGCCCTGACCTTCACAGACGGCAAGGCAGAGTTTGAGAGCGACAAGATCATTCTCGACACCTTCGCGATCGCTGACAAGGCCGAGGGCGTGGACTATGCTCTCTCTTATAGCATGGCAAAGCACACAGTAACCGTGACACTGCTCAAAGAGACTGACGGGGCCGAACTCTCCGCAACCTTCGACACCGTGGATACTTCCAAGGTGCAGGCGGCCGACATTATCGGTGAGAAAACCGAAACCGGAGAATATACCGGACTGGCTTCCATGGCTCTACTCTATCAGTACCACAACGCCGTGCTCAATATTCTGGCAGCTCCGGGCTGGAGTCATATCCCGGCCGTATACAAGGCCATGGTGAGCACTATCCAGAAACTCAACGGCCACTGGGACGGCTTCGTTCACGCCGACGTTCCTCTGGAGGACAAAGGAACCAAGATCGACACGCTCGCAAAGGCTCAGAAATGGGCCAGTGACAACGGCTACACCAGCGAGTTCTCGAAGGTATACTGGCCGAAGATTAAGGACGGCAACGGCCGGATCTTCTGGCTGTCCACAGTAGGCGCCGCCACTATGCAGCGCGTAGACCTGAGCCACGACGGCGTTCCGTTTGAATCTCCGTCCAACAAGGAAATCATGGCCACGAGCCAGTATTTCGGTGAGGACTCCAAGAACCGCGGCTTCGATCAGGAAACCGCGAACAAGCTCAACGAAAAAGGAATCACAACAGCCTGCTTCTGGGGTGGCCGCTGGGTATTGTGGGGCCCTCATACTGCTGCGTACAAGTACAACGGCAGCATGGACGCCCGCGCGATCTTCGACGTAAATATCCGTATGCTGGAGCATATCACGAACAGCTTCCAGAAGGATCACGGAACTGAGATCGACAGCCCTATGACTCCGCAGGACAAGGACAGCGTGCTGAATTTTGAAAAGGAAAAGCTCGACACCCTTCTGGGAATCGGTGCCCTGATCGGTACCCCGTCCGTGGAATTTGTGGAGAGCGCGAACCCTACCAGCAACATGCTGAACGGCGACTTCGTTTGGGACTTCTCCGTAACTAACACGCCTCCGTTCAAGTCTGGCACCGCTCGCGTATGCTACACAGACGAAGGCTTCCAGTCCTTTTTTGCTACTGAATAAGGAGGTGCAGAACAATGGCAAAATGGCTCGATATTAAAGGCCCGGTAGTGGCCGACACTGTATACGCGGACAGCACTCTGGTGGCGAAGGACGTCGCCTTCACTCTGCCCGGTATTGAATTTTTAACCGCTGACGTGCAGGCCATGGGTAACATGACCGTGCCACTGATCGGACTTCTGGAGAACATGGAGCTCTCCATTACAAAGATCGGCGTAGACAACGGCCTGCGCCGCATGAACCGCCTCAAAAAGCAGAGCTTCGAGTTCCGCTGGGTTCAGAATGTCGTAAAATCCGACGGATCCACCGCAACCGAAGGCTGCAAGGCTTTTGTGCGTACTATGCCGGGCTCATTCCCTGAGCTGGGCGTCGAAGTCGGCAGCGCAACCGAAGCCGAGAACACTTACAACGTGACAAGGCTCCAGATCTACGCAAATGGCGTCGAGATCTGCTGCGTTGACCGTTTGGCTCAGATCCTCCGTATCAACGGCGAGGACTACATGAGCCAGATCAACAACCTGCTTTAATGCAGTAATCAAAAAATAACCACGGCCCGCCGGTCAAGTCACTGGCGGGCTCTTTTTGTTTGAAAGGAGAACAAAATGAACGGAACCCTCACTCTGAAAAATCCCGTGATGATCAACGGGGACAAAATCACAGAAATGAAGTACGACACGAACGAGATCGACGGCGTGCTTTTCGCAACTGCTGAGGCAAAGAGAAAAGCGGCCGCAGGTATGAAGAACCTGTCCGTGTCCGCAGCGGCAGAGTTCGACTTCGGCCTCCACCTCTACCTCGGCTATGCTGCGATCGTGGCCGTGAATCCGACTTATGACTTTTCCGATCTGGAGCGCATGAAGGGCGCGGACGTTGTGGAGGTAATGGCCCTCGGCCGAAATTTTATGCTGAAATCGGAGCCGGAACCACAGGAAAACGACTCCGCAGAGCCTACCGCGACTACGCCAGAGTCTACCACACCAGCACGACAGAGCTCGAAAAAAAGCGAGTAACTGACTTCATCATAGAGTATGCAGAAGCGGCAGAGGATCTCGCAGCCGAAAAAAAACGCGCTGAGAAAAATCGGCCGCTAAACATAAGGAGGCCAAAGCACACAAGGAGGTGAGGACGTGGCAGACCATACTCTACAATCTACGATAGAGATCGCCGGATCCCTCAGCCCCTCCCTTCAATCGGCTATAAACGCGGCCGTCTCTCGTCTGGAGGAAATGAGCAAAGAAACGCTCGAAGCCGCCGGTGCTTCCGCACAGTTAGCGGCAAAGATCAGCACACAGGAGACAGTCCTCAAAAATCTGGAACAAGGCTACGCCGACTACATTGTGACCGGCCAAGAAGGAACCGAAGAAGCCGAACAGCTCGCGAGTACAATCCAAGAACTGTCCGGTGAACTGACGGAAAATCGCGGCACGTTGGACGCGGCAGAGAAAGCCGCCCGTGCCCTGTCCGAAACCATGGACGACGCAGGCGGAGAAGCTGAAACGCTGCGCTCTACAATCTCCAAACAGGAGGACACCCTCCAACAGTTAAAGCAGCGATACGTTGACGTTGCAACCGAACAAGGGGAAACCAGCGACGAAGCGCGGGAACTCGCTCGACAGATCCAAGACCTATCCAGTGAACTGCACGAGAACAAAACCAAGCTCTCGGACGCAGAGTACGCAGCGGACAAGTTGGACAATTCTCTGGAGGAAGTCGAAAGCTCGGCCAAAAAGGCAGACGACGGCTTCACCATGTTTAAGGCTACGTTGGCAAATCTCGCAGCCGACGCGATCATGCGAGCGGTGGACGGTATCAAAAATCTGGTCGGAAACGTCATAGAGTTGGGCCAAAACTTCACCAGCACCATGTCCGAGGTATCGGCAATCAGTGGCGCAACCGGTGAGGACTTCGAGAAACTGGAAGCCTGCGCCAGAGAATACGGCGCCACCACGGTTTTCTCGGCCAGCAATGCAGCCGAGGCCCTCAAATACATGAGCCTCGCCGGGTGGGACGCCGATCAGTCCACAAGTGCGCTGGGTGGTGTTCTGAATCTGGCCGCCGCTTCCGGCATGGAACTGGGAGCGGCTTCCGATATGGTAACGGACTACCTGAGCGCCTTCACCATGGAGGCCGGAGACGCCGCATACTTCGCAGATCTGCTCTCCTACGCGCAAAGCCACAGCAACACCACGGCCGAAGCACTGGGCGAAGCCTACAAGAACTGCGCAGCCAACTTAAATGCAGCCGGGCAGGACGTCGAAACCGTCACCTCGCTGCTCGAAGGAATGGCAAACCAAGGTTACAAAGGATCCGAAGCCGGAACCGCCATGGCCGCGATTATGCGAGACATAACCAACGGAATGAAGGACGGCGCGATCAAGATCGGAAAAACCTCCGTGGCCGTAATGGACGCACAGGGCAACTTCCGAGATCTCACCGACATTCTCACAGAAGTGGAAGCCGCCACAAATGGAATGGGCGACGCAGAACGAGCCGTCGCGCTATCTTCCACTTTTACCGCAGACTCCACCAAGGGCCTGAACCTGATCCTCAACGAAGGCATGGACAATATCGCCGGGTACGAGGAAGAACTCCGCGGAGCTTCTGGATCCGCTGAGGAAATGGCCAATATTATGAACGACAACCTCAGCGGCGACGTGGCGGCAATGAACAGCGCCTTCGAGGAACTGGGGCTCAAAATTTACGACGCGCTGGAAAGTAAGCTACGAGCAGGTGTGCAGTTTATCACCAACGGCGTGATCCCGGCGATCGAATGGCTCGGCGGACATATCCCAGAAGTGACCATAGCGGTGAGCGGCCTCGGTGCCGTTATCGCGGCTATGAACTGGGGAACCATATCGAGCAAGATCGCAATGGTGAAGGGCGCACTGGTAAAACTCGCTGCAGCACTGGGAGGCGTATCGCTTCCGGCTATTGCTATTATCGCAGTGATCACGGCCGTGGCTCTCGCCTTTACGAATTTATGGAAAAACAACGAAGAATTTAGGAACAAGATCACAGCGATCTGGGACGGAATCAAGGCCAAGTTCGACGAGTTCGGGCAAGGAATTGTGGACAGGCTCAACGCGCTGGGGTTCGAGTTCGAGGACATAACCGAAGTAATGAAGGCAGTCTGGGACGGCTTCTGCGAGGTGCTCGCTCCGATTTTCGAGGGCGTATTCCAGCAGATCAGCAATATTCTGAACGAGGCCCTCGACATTCTGACCGGCCTGTTTGACATCTTCGCCGGAATTTTTACCGGTGACTGGGACATGGTATGGCAGGGTGTCCAAGAAGTTTTCGGCGCAGTCTGGGACTTCGTTGTGGCAACCTTCGAGAACTGGATCAGCACGTTCACCTCTCTGGCGGACACCGTTCTGGGCTGGTTCGGCACCGACTGGGAAACCGTCTGGACGAATGTTAAAACATTTTTCTCAGACACATGGAACGCGATCTCGTCGTTTTTCTCCGGAATCCTGACGGGAATCAAAACATTTTTCACGGACACATGGAACGCGATCGTCTCGTTTTTCTCCGGAATTTTATCCGGAATTTATTCGAGCGTTACCGGAACCATGACCGAGATCCACGACACCTTCACGAATATCTGGGACTCAATCACCGGATTTTTGTCCGGAGCATGGGAAACAATTAAAAACATTGTGACCGTCGGGATCATGGCCGTGAAGGAAATTATCAGCGCAGCCTTCCAGATCATCACGCTGCCGTTTCGGTTTATCTGGGAAAACTGCAAGGACACGGTGCTCTCTATCTGGGAGACTATCAAGAGCGTGATCGGCGAAAAAATCGACGCCGTAAAAGAAAAGATCACCACGGTGACGACTGCGATCTCCAACGTAGCAAGCGCAGCATGGAACGCGATCAGCTCCACGGCTTCCTCCCTCTGGGAAGGGATCAAAGGCACGATCGGTTCCAAAATCGACGCAGCTAAGGAGAAAGTAAGCACCGCGACGAGTGCGATCACCAGCGTGGCAAGTTCCGCATGGTCAAGCGTAAGCTCCACGGCTTCCTCTCTCTGGAACACAATCAGCTCCACAGTGAGCAGCAAGATCTCGGCGGCCAGTTCCGCCGTAAGCTCGGCAACGAGTACGATCACCAGCGTGGCAAGCTCTGCGTGGTCAAGTGTGAGCTCTACCGCTTCCTCTCAATGGGAAAGCATCCGGAGTACGATCACCAGCAAACTGAGCAGCGCAAAGTCTACCGTTTCCAGCTTAATGAGTGGAATCACTTCCACCATGAGTTCAGGACTCAGCTCCGCACTCAGCACAGTGTCGGGTAAGTTCTCCAGTATTTACTCGACGATCAGCAGCAAAATGTCGGCAGCAAGGGACGCCGTAGGAAACGCGATCAGCGCCCTAAAATCAAAGTTTAATTTCTCGTGGAGCCTGCCACACCTGAAACTCCCTCATGTGAGTATCAGCGGCAGCTTCTCGATCAACCCGCCAAGCGTACCACACTTCGGTATTTCATGGTACAAGGACGGCGGTATTCTGACGCGCCCGACTATTTTCGGCGCAGCAGGTAACAATCTTCTGGCTGGTGGTGAAGCTGGCGCCGAGGCGGTGGTTCCTCTTGCAACCCTCTGGGATAAGTTGGAAACCATGATCACCTCAGTGTTCAACACTGCAAGCACAACCGGCGGATCTTCTGGCGAAGGACTCACAAGCACGGCCGGAAGGCTTCTGACTCTGGACGACTTCTCTCTCGGAAGTCTGGCAGACAGTGGCGGCGTGGTAGTTTACTACGACTTCTCCGGCTTCACATGGAGCCCACAGATCCAGACAGAAGGAACCGGCGACGACGCGGACGACTTCATGGCGAAGCTCAAAGCCCACGAGGCCGAGTTCTTCGACTGGCTGGAAGAATTTATAAAAATGCGGGAGGTGGCTCAATATGCGTAGAGTAACAGGCTACAAAGACTACACGACACGCGAAGGGGACACCTTCGACGCGCTGGCCCTCGAAATGTACGGGGAGGAAATGCTGGCGCACTATATCGCAGAATTTAACCCCGACTATGCGGACGTGCTGATCTTCGACGCGAACGTGGCCCTCCGGCTGCCGATCGTCGAAGGTGCAGAGACGCCGGAAACTCTGCCGCCGTGGCGTCGGGACTCTGAGGACGAGGACGACAGCGCGTGAACCTCTACTACAACGGGGTGGATATATACGGGGACGTGTCGGTGAACTACTGCGTGCACGAAATGTTCGCAGAAAAGCAAGCCGACACCCTCGTGATCCGCTTCAATGACACCAAGGGAACATGGAGCAAGTGGCAACCGGCCGAAGGTGACACCGTGCAATTCAAAGAAGGCGCGAGTGATACTGGGAAAATGTTCGTGCACTCCATGAAACCAGAAAACGGGCTTTTTACGATCCGAGCCATGTCCATGCCAAAAAGCGGCAAGACAAAAAAGAGCAAAAGCTGGGAGGGCGTCCGGTTCCTGCAACTGGCGAATGAGTTCGCAGGAAATCACGGACTAACATTCCAGAACTACGGCTGCGCGGATCAGGTTTACCCGTATATTAAGCAGGACAACGAGACAGACTTCGCCCTATTCCACCGGCTCTGCACTCTGGAAGGCTGCCAAATGCTTATATTTGACGGCAAGCTGCTGGCGTATAACGAGCAGTACATAGAGGGGCAGACTCCAGCCGGTAGTCTCTCCGTAGATGAAAACGGCGTTTTCTCCTATGAGGACAACCGGGGCGGAATGTACGGATCCTGCGAAATTGCAAGCGGAAGCTACTCCGGAAAATTTATAGCCAACAGCTCCAACAGCTCAGTGCTCCGCCCTGCGGTGCCTATTCAGGTAACCAGCAATGCAGAGGCGGCACGCTTCGCCAAGGGGCTGCTGCGGAACGCGAACAAGTTCGCCCGATCCGGATACTTTTCCAAGTCACTTATGACCGGATATGCAGCCGCCAGCATTTTGACACTATCAACACCAAGGGCAACCATGTGGGACGGTACCGTTTTTGTGTATAAAGTCCGGCATGATTTTGTCGGAAATAAATCCACGATCTACTTCCGACACATTCTGGAGGGCTACTAATGGGAAACATCAATAAAGGCACGATCGCCAGCATATCAGGAAACACGGCCCGCGTTGTACCGTCTGACGCCGGGGCTAAGCCAACCGCAAAGATCACGATCCCGTGGCACCTCCGCGGATCCACCGGAAACCTCTCAAAAGGCACGGCGGTGGTTTATGTGGAGTTTGACGACTCCACCGGGCTGCTGCTGGGCCGGGCGGACGGTGAATGGGGGCACTACCTGCCGAGCCTCTCGGCCGGTAATATCAGCGTACCGAAGGGCGACGTCACAGCTCGCGGCATAAGCCTGAGCGGGCACACCCATGGAGGCGTCGAAACGGGCAGCGGATCCACTAAAAAACCAAACTAAGGAGGTACAGCCATGCCAACAATGGCACAGTGGGGCTCAAAAAAATGGGCCGTATCATCAAAGCAAGTCGTCGCGCTGGAGGGGCTGGCCTTTTCCTACGAGCAGGTGGCCGACGAAAACACCAGCACCGAGGACAAAAAGACGACTAACGAACGAGGCACTGAGCTTTTCCCCCTCTCATTCACCACCGTGCTGCACTCAGGCGCAGGCGTTGACGTATGGGCGGAGATCCAGAGCTGGAAGGCTCTCGTCACAAAAGTGAATTATTTCTATCTCGGCGGCAAGAAGCTGGGGCCGAAGCTCCAGCTCCGAAAAGTCGCGGTAAGCAACACAAAGGTGGACGGCAAGGGGCGACTGCTTCTGGCCACTCTTTCCTTCACATTCAAGGAATACGATCCGGCCACCACCAGCGTGAAGGTAAGCACCACCGCGCTGAATGTGAAAGCGAGCACCGCCTCGAAGTCCGTCAAGAAAACAACCAACACAGCGGCCAAAAAGGCCACAAAGAAAACGATCAAAGTCGGCGACTATGTGAAGCCGACCGGCAGCAGGTACGCAACCGGCCAAAAGATACCAAACTGGGTAAAACAACGAAAGCATAGGGTGAGCCAGATCAAGAGCAGCCAAAACAAGGTGCTACTGGGCCACCCTAACGGGATCAATAGCTGGGTGTATCTGTCCGAAGTAACTCTCGCATAAGGAGGTGACGCCATGAGAGCAAGCGGAAACGGGAGCCCGGAAGTGTGCGCCGCCAATCTACTGAGGATCGTCCGCGGTGAAGTCGCATACGATCGCGTGCGCGGCGTTGACGGGACTCTGATCGACAAACCGAACGCGACCGACGAGGCCGTGGCTGACGCGGAGTGGGTTCTGGAAACCTTCGAGCCCCGCGTGGAGTCTGACAGTATCGCCTCAGATCCGGCGGCTGCCTTCTCTGGCGACTTCGGCATGATCGTGAACATTATCCAAAGAAAGGAGGACGAGGACGCATGAGCGAGCTCAAATTCATAGAGACAACCGACGAAACAATCTACACCGACATACTGGAAGAATTAGAGAACGGCGTCGGCGAGCCTCTCTACCCCGGTGACGAGCGCCGAATCTTCGGCGACACCATGGCGAAGGTGATCGTCACTGTTTACAACACAGTAAACGACGCCTGCCGCCAGAAAATGCTCCGATATGCAAGGGGCACTGTTCTGGACGCTCTGGGAGAAAACAGAGACGTGATCCGTCTCGATCCTACCTATGCCACTACCACCCTACGGTTCACAGTTACCGAAGCGGTGGGCTCTAATATCATTATACCGGCCGGACTTCGAGTAACTGGTGACTTCGTTCACTATTTCCTGACAGACACCACAGCCGTGCTTTATGCAGGTAGCCTCTATGTGGACGTGGCAGCAACCGCCGAGGAAGGCGGCACGGACTACAACAACATAGACGAGGGCGAGATCTCCGAGATCGTGGACGTCTCCGACGTTCCACTACTCGACGGAGTAACAAACCTGACCATAACAGAAGGCGGAGGCGACCGTGAGGAGGACGAACCGTACCGTGAGAGAATCCGAGAGGCTGAGAACAAACTCAGCACCGCAGGCCCGGCCAAAGCCTACAAATACTGGGCGCTGTCCGCGAACTCTCTCGTCACGGACGCGGTGGTGGAATCCGAAAAGGAAACGATCACCAGAACTCTGAAAACATACGCCGGGCACGCCTTCCAAGGTGGCGCCAATCTCCTGCCGGACACTCTGGTGGTTTTCCTGAGTGACGGATCCGAAGCCACAGCAGGGGCCGACTATACGGCCGAGTATACAGACGAGCTTCTGACTCTCTCACTCTCCGGATCTCTCGCTGGAGCCGAGGCGGTAAAGATCCAGATCGGCCGCAATATGTACGGCCGTGTCAAGATCGTGCCGATCTGCGCCGGAGGACAGATTCCGAGCGAGGAAGTGCTGGCCGACGTGCTGGCCGCCTGCTCTGCGGACGACGTTCGCCCTCTCACTGACATGGTAACAGTGGAAGCTCCGGAAACTCACGAGTATGACATAGAGCTCACCTATTACACCACTAAAGCCAACGAGTCAGAAGCAGTGCAGAACGTGGAAGGATCCGGCGGGGCTATTGATCAGTATATCAACTGGCAGGGCTCCACACTGAATCAGGACATAAACCCAGACGAGCTCCGGAAGCGGATCCTCTGCCCTGACTGGGCCGACGATCTAATCGGAGCCACCCGCGTGCAGATCATCAAACCGGAATACACCGAGCTAAACAGCACAACCGTGGCCAAGTTCTCCGGTAAAAAGACCGTGAAGCATATCGTCAAAGGATAAAGGAGGTGGACAGCATGGGCGGCATGAAAGTGTCAAACATGGATTTTATAAAACTGCTGCCCGCCTTCATGCAGGACGACGAAGCAGCGATCGCACTCAGCAAGGCCGTAAACAAGCTCATAGGTGAGCCGGGCAAACGTCTGGCCACAATCCGCACATGGGACAAGGTGGACGAGCTCACAGAGGCGGAGTGCAACGAAATGGCGTGGGAGCTGGACATTGACTGGTACGACTCCGAAGACATGAGCCTGACAGAGAAGCGGAACACAATCAAGCTCGCACAGCAGATCAAAAGAAAACGCGGTACCAAGTGGGCCGTTGAGCGCCTGATCGGTGCATACTTCGGCGAGGGCTATGTCATGGAGTGGTTCGAGATGGACGACTCCCCGTACACCTTCGCGGCTCTAACCACAAACGCGAACACCGACGGCGAAAATTTTAATAAATTTGTTGACGCCGTTCAGGCTGCCAAAAATGTGCGCTCGCATATCGCGGGCGTTTTCTATTACTGGCAGCAGGGGCCGGATCCCGGTATTGAGTGCGCGCTGAGCACGGAGCTGCACCGTTATGATTTTGCGAAATGCGGTACCAACCCGCGAACGGCCACGATCGGCTTCGTAATAAAGCCGAGCATTGAAACAGATCCGGAAGTGAAGCCGTACCTATACGGCTACACTCACGCCGGGACTACAACCTGCGGAACATATCCGCAGCCCGGAACACTCGGCGCCGTCGTAAAGCAAGCGGCTGCAGCCGAGCCTGACACCGAGGCGTTCCGCTACAACTACCCTGAATGTGGAATAACTCCACGGCCGGGGACGTTGGGCTCAGTTATAAAACGCGCAGCAGCCACGAACGAAAAGGCGGCCCTGTTCTGCTATCCGTTCGTAAAATGCGGAACTAAGCGCTGCGGGGAATAAACCGAAAGGAGGGCACAAAATGGCATACTTCGGCGAAGCCTACATGGGACGAAGGCGGCAGCAGTGGCTCCGCTCTCTCGCCTATGTCGAGGCTCAGACAAACGGCACATGGCACCGCGGAACGATCAACCAGAAAAAGATCGAAGGCGAAAACGTGGTAGTTATGGCGACGTTCCCGACGCTGGACTCTATCGCCTGCACGATCAACGCCTCCCGTCTGATCGACACCTACGGGGAGCAGGCAGCATACCAGCAGAGAACTATCAACAAAGTGGCCGGACAGGGAACCATGATCAAGATCACGATCCCGATCTATGAAGTCACAGCATAAAGGAAGGAGGAAGCAGACACATGTATAACGCAACAAAATGGCTCGACAAAGTGGTAGACGTCGATAGCGGCGAGGTCATTCAGGCCGGAACCGATCAGAGCGCCGCCCACTTCAACAACATGGAGAGCGGGATCACAGACGCCAGCGTGGCCGCTGCCATGCTCCTGATCGCAGCCGGAGAGCTCCAGTCTCAGACAGAGATCGAGCGCCACGTCGTAGAACTGAAAAACACGGCGAGCTATCCGTTCAACAACTCCGCCAAGACCGTGAGCCTTGCGATCACTCGCGACAACACAGACTACACCGTGGACGTGGATATTCAGGCCCACACCGGAAATGTCGGCGAGATCCAGATCTACGACAAGCAGCTCAACGGCTTCAAGGTCAAGTACGACGGAAGCGCCGAGAGCGCCACCCTTATTTTAAGAATCAAAGGAGGTAAATAAACCATGGCAAAAATCAACGACGTGCAGGTGATCGAGAAGAACACCGGCGAAAAGATCCAGTGGAAGCAGGACGGCTACCGTCTCAGCTTCGACGACGACGCGCTCAGCGTCAAGGTTACCAAGTATCAGGGCGACGAGGCCCGCACCCTCGACGTGTGCATGGATCGCGGCGGTGATCTCATGCTCGGCACCCAGCCCGGCGGCCGCTATGTGGCCCAGATCGAGATCCCGGCCGCAACCTATACCGAGACACCGATCGAACCGCAGGAAGGCGCCGACGAGTCCGGCGATACCAACCGCCAGACCGTAGAGCGCACAAAGAACCCGCTCGACATGGCAGAGGTGAAGCTGATCCTCTGGAGCATTGAATAAGCAGAAAGGAGCACAAAAAAATGGCAAATTTTGACCTCACCAATCTGGCAGTAAAAATGATCTGCCCGAACAATGTCGTCAAGACAGACGACACCGATCTCCCTTCCGTTCTGGTGTATATCCCGAAGTTTAAGAACTCGGACGTACTCACCGGCGGAAATGACAGCACCCACCCGGCTTTTATCGTCAACGGTGTGGAAATCCCCGGCTTTTACTACGGCAAGTATCAGGCCAAGGTTTACAACTCCGTAGCGTACAGCCTGCCGGGCGAAGATCCGACCGCAAGTATCAACTTCGACACCGCACGCGCACGCTGCGAGGCCAAGGGCGCAGGCTGGCACCTGAGCACTAACGCAGAATGGGCCGCGATCGCTCTCTGGTGCAAGAAGAATGGCTTCCTCCCGTATGGTAACAACAACTACGGCAAAGACAGCCGCGAAAGCAATTACAAAGCCGTGCCGAGCTACTACGAAAGCAACAAGATCGCGAGAGTTGCAACCGGCACCGGCCCGATCTCATGGAGCCACGACAAGACCATGGCTGGTATCTGGGATCTGAACGGCAACGTGTGGGAATGGCAGGGAGGAATCCGCCTTGTTTGGGGTGAGCTTCAGATTCTTGCAAACAACGACGCAGCCGATCCGGACAACCCTCAGAACACAACGAGCACATGCTGGAAGGCTATCAACGCCGCAGACGGCGCCCTCGTGGATCCTGAGAGCAAGACGACCGACAGCTCCGCCCATGTTTCCGGTAAAACCGTAAAACTGGACTATGTGAACAACAAGTGGACGTACTCCACTTCGATCACCAACGCCAAAGATGAAAGCCGAAGCTGCGCCTTTTATCAGGTTGCTGCCGACAGCTCGATCGGAGACGCTGCCAAGGTTATGCTGCGCGCTCTCGCCCTTCTCCCGGACTCTGACGTCACTACTGACGTATACGAGGGCGACTACATGTGGTGGAATAACGGCGTAGCCGAGCGCTGCGTGTCTCGCGGGGGCAACTGGGGCAACGGTGCGAGCGCTGGTGTGTTCTGCCTCAGCGGCAACAACTCCCGCGGCAATGCGTGCGCGAACATCGGCTTCCGTGCCGCTTATATCCCGGAAATCCGGTAATCTGGCAATCTGAAAATCTGGCATGAGGGTGGCCCACCAAGCCACCCTCTACCCTTTTAAGGAGTAACAACATGGACAATTTACAACTGCGGCAGCGTATCGTTCGGAGCATGATCCGGGTGAACGAACGCACCGCAAATATGAGAAAACCCGAAAAATTCGAGTATCGCAAGCACATGACGGCGGCGTTCATGGATATGCTGGAGCTCTGCATTGAGGCCAACCGGGCCAGAGGCTCGCGCCGGGTAGAGCTCCAGAACAAAATGGACACCAAGCTGGACGTGCTGCGCTCTCTCGTAGACACAGCAGTTTCCCCGGAGGATCGCCTAATCTCTCCGGGGCTCCACGAAATATGGAGCAAGGAGCTGAACGAAATCGGGCGTATGCTCGGCGGCTGGAAAAAGTCGAACGAGTAAAGCCCGTGGGGAATGTGTCGAGATAAAGGAGGCGCTGCGTGTATCGCGGGGGCAACTGGAACAACGGTGCGAACGCTGGTGTGTTCTACCTCAACGGCAACAACTCCCGCAGCAATGCGAACACGAACATCGGCTTCCGTGCCGCTCTTGCCTTATTTGTTTATTTTCTGAGGGCCAAGGCCCAGCAGAAACACCAAGGCAAAAGGGATGCATTTCCCGGCCGACAAGGCCAAAGATACACGCTCGTGCTGCTCTGCCGGTGGAGGCCGCCGGGGACACCGAGCAAACCGCGCAGGCTGGCCGTTGTCTGCTATGCGGGCAGAAGGGGGATCCGGATCCTGCGGCGTGGCGACCGCAGAGGAAAGATCTCGCCGAGGAATGTCACAACGCGGGCCATAATTATGACAACACAAGGAGGAACGAGGACATGGATCCAAGAAACCAGCCCTCCCTTCTGGAGAGAATATACTCGTGGGAGAATCTTCTGGACGCATACCACGAGGCAGCAAGCGAGAAGTTGTACCGCAACGACGTGACCGCCTTCGCGGCGAATCTGGAGGAAAACCTGATCAGCATACAAAACGACCTGATCTGGCACACCTACAAAGTGGGCCGGTACCGGCAGTTCTACGTCCATGAACCGAAGAAACGGCTCGTCATGGCTCTGGGCTTCCGGGATCGTGTCGTGCAGTGGGCGATCTACCTCCAGACAAACCAGTACCTCGACAATGGCATGATATACCACAGCTACGGGTGCAGGGTGGGAAAAGGAACCACCAGAGCAGCCGACCGGCTTCAATACTGGTGCACGCTCGTGGATCGGAAGCCGGGTAAATGGTACTACCTGAAACTGGACGTATCAAAGTATTTTTACCGGGTGGATCACCGGGTACTGCTCGGCATACTCCGTCGGAAGTTCCCGAACGAGGACGGCTACCTCTGGCTTATGGAAACGATTATAAATTGCGACCATACACCCTTTGGACTGCCTCCGGGAAAGTCCGCCGACGAGATCCCACCGTCTGAAAGACTGTTCGAGGTAGGTATGCCGATCGGAAACCTCACGAGCCAGCTACTCGCGAACGTCTGCCTCAATGAGCTGGATCAGTATATCAAGCACGAGCTGAAAGCCCATTTTTACGACAGATACATGGACGACATGGCGCTGCTCTATCCTGACGCGGCCACACTGAACCGGTGGAGGGTTGCGATCGAGAAGTATCTGAACGAAGTCCTGCACCTCGAATTGAACAGCAAAACCACGATCGGACTCGTCAAGCACGGGATCACCTTCGTGGGCTGCCGAATCTATCCGGGGTACCGCAAACCGACAGCTCAGTCGGTCAAGAAAATGAAGGCACGTATGCGCTACATAGCGAAAGAGTACGAGGCCGGGCTGATCGACTTCGACGCGGTAGACGCGACCATGCAGAGCTACTTCGGACTTATGGGCCACTGCTCCACTCACGGGCTCCAGAAATGGATCGAGAAAAATATTGTTTTCAAACGCAAAGAAATGGCAGACATAGAGCTGCCGCAGGAGGTGACACAATGGGAATTGAATCAGTTTTGATCGCCTGCCTTCCTTCGGCGATCACTGGGTTCTGCTTCTGGTGCATCGAGCAGAAAATCCAGAAACAGAGCAAGAAACTGGAGGAAGAAGAAAAAACACGACGAGAAGCTCAGGACAAGCGCGAAAAGCTCCACGAACAGCAGGAGCTTTTTTTAGTGCAGGAAGTGAACGCCGCGATCGCCCTCGGAGAAGCCACGGCCAGAGCCGTGCAGCGGATCCCGGACGCCCACTGCAACGGTGACATGCACGCGGCCCTCGACTACGCCGCCAAGGTCAAACACGAGCAGAAGGACTTCCTGACAAAGCAGGGGATCGAGTCCATTTATGAAAGCTAAGGAGGTGACACCATGACCGAGGAAACACTGGAACCGGTAGAAACCGGAACAGATCCGGAGGAACGGATCCGAGAGCTGACGGCCGAAAACCGTCGGCTCCGGAAACAGATCAAACGAATGAGAGAGGCTGCAGCCGCCAGCAAAAAGGTGGAATTTTCAAAAATTATCTTCTGCGGCGTTTCAATCGTGACGATCTCGATCACCGTCTTTTCCTGCTGGATCATCTATTCCACCATGGACACCTCGGCCCTCGCCTACCTGATCCCGGCCGTGTTCGCTGAAATGGCGAGCGCGACCGGTTTTTACTACACGAAGGCCAAGGCTGAAAACAAAATTAAATTGATGAACGCCAACGGCGTGCAGCCAGAGGCGGACAACTTCAACGACTTCTAAGGAGGTGGAACATGTCACTCACAGGAAAAAACAACGAGGAAAAGATCTGGAATTTCCTCACCGGCAAGGGCCTGAACTCATACGGGGCCGCCGGGCTCATGGGGAACCTGTTCGCGGAGAGCGGGCTCAACCCTCACAACCTCCAGAACACCTACGAGAAAAAGCTCGGCTATACAGACGACAGCTACACCGACGCGGTGGACTCCGGAAAGTATACCGGCTTCACACATGACTCCGCAGGCTACGGCCTCGCCCAGTGGACATACTGGAGCCGCAAGGAGGCGCTCCTGAATTATGTCAAGGCCGCCGGTGCCTCGATCGGAGATCTGGAGACTCAGCTCGGCTTCCTCTGGAAAGAACTCGCCGAAAGCTACACCGCGGTGCTGGCCGTGCTGAAAAAAGCCACCAGCGTGAGACAGGCTTCCGACGCCGTGCTGCTCAAATATGAACAGCCAAAGGATCAGAGCGCCAGCGTCCAGACGAAGCGGGCCAGCTACGGGCAGACCTACTTCGACAAATACGCAACCAAGACAACCAACGACACACAAGGAGGTAAAACCATGAGCAATAGTTCATTAGTGGACTGCACAGTTTACAGCCCTAACCACAGCGGAAAGAGAACCCACTCGATCGACCGTCTGACACCGCACTGCGTAGTCGGCCAGTTATCTGCCGAAACGATCGGCGCCTGCTTCCCTAAAGGCAGGGACGCAAGCTGCAACTACGGGATCGGGTACGACGGCCGCGTCTGCCTGATCGTGGACGAGTGCAACCGGAGCTGGTGCAGCTCCAGCAACGCAAACGACCAGCGAGCGATCACGATCGAGTGCGCCAGCGATAAGGCCGAACCATACGCCATGAAATCCGCAGTTTACGAGAAACTGATCAAGCTCTGCGCTGACATCTGCAAGAGAAACGGAAAAACGAAGGTGCTCTGGCTCGGCAGCAAGGAGAAGGCTCTCACATACCAGCCGAAGGCGAACGAGATCGTCCTCACCGCGCACCGCTGGTTCGCGAATAAATCGTGCCCCGGCGACTGGCTTTATTCCAGATATGGGGAGCTCGCCGACAGAATCAACGCACTGCTCGGCTCTACTGACTCCGGCAACTCCGGCGGAAATAATACCCCGTCCGGCGGTTCCGGCGTGAAATACTACGTCCAGACCGGAGCCTATAAGCAGAAGGCAAACGCTGACGCTCAGCTCAAAAAGGTGAAAGCTGCCGGTTTTGACGCTATTCTCAAACAGTCCGGCGGCTTCTACAAGGTGCAGACTGGAGCCTACTCCAAGAAAGAAAACGCCAACGCCGAAGTCGCAAAGCTGAAAGCGAAGGGCTTCGACGCAATAGTGACAACCAACGGCGGAAGCGCTGCCGGATCCACAAACTCCGAGATTAAAGTCGGCGACGTGGTTCAGTTCTCAGGCGGCCCTCACTACGGAAGTGCTGCAGCTTCAACTGCTGCCGGAACTCCGAAGGCTGGCCCGGCCAAAGTCACCAGAATTGTGAAGGGAGCAAAGCACCCGTACCATATCGTACACACTGACGGCCAGTCCAGCGTCTACGGCTGGGTAAATGCGGCCAACGTCTCAAAATGAGAACGGCCGCCAATATCCTGCTGCTGATCGTGGCCGTGGCCGTCCATGTGATCTGGATCCGCTCCCTCGTGGAGTGGGACGGCTCACCATGCGACGCAGCAGACTGTAAAGACTGCCCGTATTATCCGGGAGAAAACAGAAAGGAGAATCAACACCATGAACGAAACTATGACTCAGATCATCAACGCAGCAACGCCGATCCTCTGCCTGCTCATTACTGCCGGTGGCGCCTACCTCGTGGCGCTGCTCAAACGCCAGACAGCCCAGATCGAGAAAGATCTGGACAATGAGACAGCCACCAAATACATGAACATGGCAGTGGACGCCGTAGCTCAGGCCGTGGCCTACACGGCCCAGACGTTCGCGGACTCACTGAAAGCCGAGGGCAAATTCACCAAAGAGAAGCAGCTCGAAGCCTTCGAGAAGTCCAAAAACAAGACACTGGAGATCCTCGGCGACACAACCGTGGCCGCCCTCCGTGAGATTTACGGCGACTTCGACGCATGGCTCGAAACCAAGATCGAGCAGGTATGCAGAGAAACCAAGGCCGCCAGCGAGTCCCAGATCAAGGCAGCAACGGCCGACGCAGCAACAACCGCGGCAAGCGTAGCGGCAACGATCGCCACCACTGCGGTGCAGCAGCTCGCAGCCGAAGCTCCGGCCGCTGAATCTAAAACAGAATAGGCCCCTGACATGTTCAGGACATAAAGAAAGCCCGGCGGGAGTGTTATCTCCTACCGGGCTATTTTTTATAAGCAGGCCAGCGCCGCCTTGTATGCCTTCGATCTCGTGTTTGGCTTCTGGAAGTCGTAGCGATCGCGGCCCTCCACCGACTTCGCAAGAGCGGGATCCGCCGCCACCTGATCGGCAAACTGGCAAAACTTCAAATACTGCGGAGCTTTTCGAGGATCCGCCAGACCGGAACTGGCCACACTGGCAGCAACTGCATGGGCGAAAAGGATCGCCTTCTCCCTGATCGGAAGTTGGCAAACCATACAGTCAAGCAAGCCACCCTCTCCGGCCAGCGTAGAAAAGCAAACGCCGCAGCTCTGAGCATACTCTACAAGACCGGGAGCGGGATCCTGATCGTCTCCGATCTCTGCCCTGCTGATCAACGCGGTGGCGTCCACAACCGTGCAGCCTTCTGGCAGACGAACGCCAAGATCTGCGGCGTACCGTTGCTGCTTTTCAGACGGAGGGAGAAACGGGATCACCTCGACGCTCTGCGGATCCACGCAGCCAAGAGCTGCCGCCTTCTCCACTGCTGCCACTTCTGAAACAGCGTCCACCTTTTTATACTTTTTCTTTCCTGTCTCCGGATCTTTTCCCCAGATCCCAAAAATTCCATAATTACAAAACCCACCGAACGGGCCCTTCTTTCCAACCATGCCATGCCCTCCTAATTCTTTTTGCGTTTATTCGCTTTTAGTCATGTTTGGGATAATTATAGGCGCCCGGCCATGGTAAAGTCAAGAAGCTATCAGTCATGTTTGGGATAAAGGAGGGTGAAAGGTTGAAACTCTACAAGCACACAAATGGAACGTGCAACGCCTCCGGCCCTGCGATCCGGGCCCTCCGTGAAAAGGCGGGAATATCTCAGGAACAGCTCGCTGCCAAGTTGCAACTGGCCGGGCTGAATCTGAATCAGAAAGCAGTGAGTCGGATCGAAACCGGCGACCGCGTTGTGCCAGACTTCGAGCTAAATTATTTCGCAACGGTGCTCGACGTGCCCGTTTGCACACTTCTGGAATATGAAAAATGAGGCGTGAAAACGTCTCTTTTTTTATGCAAAAAACGCGAAAATATAGGAAATGAGCTTGACTATATACACCCGTAGGTGTATAATAATATTACAAGGTAAGGGAAAACCTGAGTAAGAAAAAAGGAGGAAAACAGAAGAAACGAAAGGAGGACACAACGGTGGACGAACAGAAAGAAAAGCAAACAAAAGAACTGCTCGAAGTTCTCGAAAAGGCTTTAAGAAGTGAAGCGGTGGAACGGATCACGATAACAATAAAGCCAAATCAAAAACCTAAGCAGTCCTAAAGGTTCGGCGGTGGGAAATTCCCACCCACCGCCTTTATTATATCCACCGGCTACAACAAAGTCAAGAAGGAGGCCGACACATGGAAATCACGGTAAAGGTAAATTATAAAAACGAAAAACTGCAAAAGCTCAGACAGGCCGCTGGCCTCTCCCAGTCGCAGCTCGCGGAAGCCGCCGGGGTAAACGTCCGAATGTATCAGAAATACGAACAGGGCGACCGGGATATAAGCAAGGCGCAGCTCTCCACGCTGCTGCGGATCTGTAAAGCACTGAGTTGTAAACTCTCAGATATAGTGACAGACGCGGAAACGTCCGAGCTTTTAGCAGAGTATGAGAAATAAGCACCACACATTCAAGGGGGCGGCTTCGGCTGCCCCTCATTTTTTGTATATTGGAGGTAAACCCATGAGAAGATTCAAACACCTGAGCAAATCCGACAGGATCCGGATCGAAACCCTGAACAATGACGGCAAGACTCCGAAAGAAATCGCGGAAGTTGTCGGCGTGCATATTAGCACAATATACCGCGAGCTGCAGCGTGGACAGTACACGCACCGGAATAGTGACTGGACAGAGGAAACCCGATACAGTTCAGACCTCAGCGAAATGAAATACCGGGCCAACCTTGCGGCCAAAGGCGCCGACCTGAAAATCGGAAACGATCGCCGCCTCGCTGAATATATAGAAACCAAGATCGCAGACGAAAAGTACAGCCCGGAGGCCGTGCTGGGAGAAATCAAGGCGCAAGGGCTCCGGTTCAACATAGAGATCAAGAGCAAAAACACCATTTACAGTTATATCGAGAAGGGGATCTTCCTCAGACTCACAAACAAAGACCTCCCGGTCAAGGGTGACAAGAAGCGCAGCTATCACAAGGTACAGACTCAGAAGCGCGCGCCGAAAGGCGAAAGTATAGAAAAGCGCCCGGAGATAATCGGCGAGCGTTCCACCTTCGGGCACTGGGAAATGGACACTGTAGTGAGTGCCAGACCGGGCAAGGCTGCGATCCTCGTCCTGACCGAGAGGCTCACCCGTAACGAGATCACGGCCAAGCTCCCGGACAAGAGCGCAGCCAGCGTGGTGCAAGCCCTCGACGATCTGGAAAAGGAATGGGGCGAGCTTTTTCCTCGCGTGTTCCAAACGATCACCGTAGACAACGGCAGCGAGTTTGCGGACTGTCCCGGCATAGAGCGCAGCATACTGGCGGAGGGATCCCGGACGAAGTGCTACTACTGCCACCCGTACAGCTCATACGAGCGCGGAAGTAACGAGAACCTCAACAAGATGATCCGCCGCTGGCTGCCAAAGGGGACGAACTTCGACGAGATCGGCGCCGAAGTGATCCAGACAATAACAAACTGGCTGAACAACTACCCGCGGAAGATCCTCGGATTTTTGCCAGCCAGTGCAGTATTTCAAGAGCAAATGGACGCCCTTTTGGGGGCCTAATAAAATTTATTTAATTTTTTTCGCATTTACTCTTGACTTTTTCCTTAACGAAACGCAATACGATTTTTAAGCCGCCGATTTTATGAGAATCACACCGAAACGAGTAAAAATACGAAAAATCAATTCACATATAATAAGCTCGTCTTTAAAAGAGTTTTATATAGAATCAAACAACGCATTTGAAATATCCGCTTATTAAGTTACAAAAAATAACATTTTTAGCATTTATTTTTCGGTTTCACTCCCACAAAAATCGGCAAATGGTGGGACAGAAAAGATACAGAAATTGATATTGTCGCAACAGATAATTCCAATAACATCATCTTCGGCGAATGCAAATATACCAAAAAGCCACTTGATGTTATTGTGTATTACGACTTGCTTGAAAAGGCAAAAAAAGTAAATTGGAATAAGCAAAACAGGAATGAGTACTTTGTGTTCTTTTGCATTAACGGCTACACGGAAAAAAATGCAAAACCTTGCAAAAGAAAATTCAAATATCGTTTTGTACTGAAAAATACAAGTCTTGTGAAACGGCACTGATGCTTAATTGAGCATTGGTGCTTTTTTCTTTTCACTATGAAAGAAAAAATCCTTTACCTTTCGGCAAAGACTTTGTTTGTATGAGAGTCAATATTTTTTGGTGTTATTTGCTTTTCTTTTTTGCCTTGATAACGCCCTTTATCGTTTCAATACCGTGAATGGTGCCCACAAGCGGATGATAAAGCATAATTCTCGGCCCGGAATAGCGCATAACCTCTTTTATTTTCGAACGCATATCGGGTTTGTAGCAATGGCATGGACATTGCGAGCAGAAGTTTTTATCGTTTCCCCAGCGACAATGGTCAAGCCTGAAAAGCGCATAATCAGTAAGTTCTTGGCAGTCCTTGCAAAGAGTTCCTTTTTTTGATTTATGCACACCGCGACAATAAATTTTTACCATTTCGGGTAACATTTCTTTTTCTCGTGTGATTCTGTCTTTTTTCATGATAATCTGCCTCTGTAAACGGTGTATGCTTCGTCAGCGATTTTTGCCGTTGACTTTCTGTGAGAAACCAAAACAATGCTTTTGCCGTGCTTTGCTTCGTTTATGGATTTTAAGATGTTGCCCTCGTTTAAACTGTCCAAATTGCTTGTGGGTTCGTCAAGCATAATCATAGGAGAGTTGCAAAGGAACGCTCTTGCAAGACCTATCCGCTGTTTTTCACCATCCGAAAGCAAATCACCGAGTTCGCCTACATTTGTGTCGTATCCCTTAGGCAAAGTTATTATAAAATCGTGAATTGAGGCTTTTTTTGCGGCAATTTCAACTTCTTCTCTTGTTGCGTTGTAATCTGCAATTTTAATGTTATTTTCAATCGTATCGTTAAACAATTGAGTTTCTTGGCTTACAAGGCTCTGATTGTTACGAAGTGATGATGTTTTAATATTTTTAATGTTTTCACCCGACATATCAATTTCGCCGCTGTTTACATCCCAAAAACGCATCATAAGTTTAAGCGCAGTCGATTTGCCCGAACCGCTCGGTCCGTTTATAGCAATGATTTTGTTTTTTGGAATTTCCATATTGAAATATTCAAGAATTTGCTCTTTGTCATATGCAAAGCCTACATTTTTACATTCCATACCGTCAAATTCAACTTCTTTGCCGCTGATGTTTTCTTCAACAACAGGGTTTTCATCAAGAATTGACAGCACTCTTTCGCCGCTTGCAAGGGTGTGAGTCAAATTGCCTGCAAGGTTTGAAAGTGCGGCAACCGGACCGAATGAACTCATCATTGCAACAGTTGAAACAATAAGTCCGTCAAATCCGATTGTGCCCTTTTGGTAAAGGCAAATTGCAACTAAAAGCATTGTGATCGAAAAGAAGATAATCGAAATATCCGTAATTGAAATATTATGCCCCTCAATTTTCTTTAACTTCTTTTGAAGTGAATTAAGTTTATCGGTTTTTTCGTTCATTTCATTAAGGCGGGTATCGGTTGAATTGTATCTGATTGATTCCAAAAGTCCCCTCATACTGTCAAGCACATAGCCGGAAAGTGCACCCGAATTTTCACGGTAGGTCATACCGATATTTTTGTTAAATTTAGATGATACAAGTGGAATAATAATGCCGACTGTAATATAAGCCGCAAGTGCAACAAGCATAAGCCAAATACTGTATCTTCCGATAAATATCAGCATAACAAGGCTTGTTAAAAACGCAATACAAATCGGAGAAATCGTGTGAGCATAAAAAACTTCTAAAAGTTCAATATCACTTGTTATGAGCGATATCAGATTGCCTTTATCTTTACCTTCAAGTTTAGCCGGAGTTAACCTGCGAAGCGATTTGAATACTTTATCACGAATAATGGCAAGTAACTTGAATGCAATATAGTGGTTGCACGCTTGCTCGCCGTAGTGAAGAAAGCCACGCAAAACCGCAAAAATAATAATGCAAATACATCCCGTTTTTATTGCAAGTCCACCGTTTATACCTGCGGCTGTAAGAAGTGTCATACTGCCAAGCGCCGTAATTTGAATGGCGCAAAGAAAGCCCGTAACGCCGAGTATAACTGCAAGTACCATGAAAAAAGCAAGCGGCTTAACAAGTTTTATCAACCGCATCATAATTTTGAAACCTGATTGTTTTCTTTTCATTACGCTTCCTCCTTTGCATATTTTTCAAGTTCTGCTTGAGTGGAATACATCAGCTTGTATTTTTTATTAAGAGACATAAGTTCAGAATGAGTACCGCTTTCCTCAATTTTGCCTTTATCAAGCAGAAGAATTTTGTCACTGCCTACCACATTTTCAAGCCTGTGGGAGATAAGAATAACGGTTTTGATTTTAGCCATATTGTGAATAACAGCCATAATGTCGTTTTCGCTTTCGGCGTCTATGTTTGAAGTTACTTCATCAAAAACATATATCGGTGTGTTGTGAAGCAAGGCTCTTGCAATGGCAAGCCTTTGCCTTTGTCCGCCCGAAAAATTGCTGCCTTGTTGATTAAGTTTAGTATCAAGTCCGTCTTGCTCACTTAAAAATGACCAAAGGTTTACCATTTTCAATGCCTCAATCATCTTTTCGTCACTTGCACTTTTGTCGGCTATGAGCATATTTTCCCTAACCGTTCCTGCAAAAATGTAGGAATTAAAGTTTACGGCAGTGATGTTGTTCATAAGTGTTTTTTCATCAATATCTTTTATTTCAACACCGCCGATTGTTATACTGCCGATGTAGCCTTTAGTTGTTCCGCAAAGCAGGGAAGCAAGCGTGCTTTTGCCGCAACCCGATTCGCCTACTATGCTTATAAGTTCGTGCTTTTTAAAGGTTGCCGAAATATCGTTAAGCACGGTTTTTTCGTTGTCATAAGAAAAGGAAAGGTCTTTAATTTCGATATCCCCGTCAAGATTTTCAGGAATCTCCATTCCGTGTTCGTCCTCTTTTGTATCAAGCAACTTAAAGAGTTTGTCGCTTGCCGCCATACCGTTCATAGCCACATGGAAAAATGAACCGAGAAGCCTGAGCGGTAAAAAGAAATCAGCCGCAAGCATAATGATTAAAAATGCCTGAGGTAAAGTGATTGTGCCGTTTTTTACCTGAATGATTGCAATTACTACACCTACTGCACTTCCTGCATATGCAACAATATCCATAACGCTTACGGAATTGAGTTGCATTGTAAGAACTTTCATAGTAATTCTTCTGAACTCTTCGGCTTTTTCATTCATCTCAACATTCTTGCGTTCATCCGCCTGATAAACTTTGAGTGTTGTTAAGCCTTGGATATTTTCAAGGAAAGTATCGCCGAGGTTTGTGTATACTCCCCAATATTTGCTGAGAAGTCTTTTTGCGATTTTTTGAACTGCAACAATAGAAAGCGGAATAAGGGGTACACAAATAAGAAGCACCACCGACGCTTTCCAGCTTACGAACACAAGCACGGCAAAAAGCGTTATCGGTGCAAGCATAGCAAAGAAAAACTGCGGCAGATATTTGCCGAAATAAAGTTCAAGCTGGTCTACACCCTCAACAAAAACCTGAATCACCTCTGATGTTGATACCTTTTCGCTGTAAGATGCTCCCATTCGTGTAAGCTTTTTATACATTTTTTGTCTAAGCACTTTTTTTACTTCGCTTGAAGCGAAAAACGCAGTCTGAGAACTTGCGTATCCGCAAAGATAGCGCACAAGCATAACCGCCGCAATTGCGCCCAAATAAGGCAAAAGTCCTTTAAAATCAAACGCTTTACCGTCGAGAATTTGCGCAAGTAGATTTGAAAGAATGAAAATCATAACGATGTTTGCAACCGTTTTCAACCACTGCGCAAGAACTGTTAGGGCAATGTACTTCTTTGAAGAAGGCACTTGCTCTATAAGTCTTGTTTTAATCATTTCTTTTCTCCCTCAATTAAGTTATTTATCCAAAAATTCATCTGCGAGGCGGTAATCGCCTTGCCGTGATATTTTACCGTTTTCCATAATCAGCACTCTGTCTGCAAGAGCACCGGCACATCGTTTATCGTGTGTTACGGTAACAATTGCCGTGCCAAGGTTCTTGTTTATTTTATTTACGGTTTCAACCGTTTTACAAAGGTTTTTGTAATCCTGACCCACCGTCGGCTCGTCAAGAAACAGTACAGTCGGCTCGCTTGCACAGACGGCAGCAATGGAGGCACGCCGTTTTTGCCCTTCGGAAAGTGATTGCGGATGCCTCTGCTCAAGTCCCGAAAGTCCAAAGGCATTTATCATATCCCTTGCCATTTCCTCGCTTTTTGCCTTAAAAGAAATCTCGCTTAAAAGTGTTGGCATAAAAAGCTGATAGGTTGGATTTTGGTAAACATATCCCACCTTTGAAAACCATTTGCTGTTTGCTTTTTTGCTTTTTGTTATTGTTTGGCTCAGCGCACCGTCATTCGGCTTATTCAGTCTTGCAAGCATGCGCATAAGGGTGGTTTTTCCGCATCCGTTTTCACCGAGCAAAACTATTCGTTCGCCTGCCCGAATTTCTATATCAAGTCCATCTATAATATTTCTGTCACCTGCGGCAAAAAAGAGTTTTTCGCCTTTTATAAGCACTTCGCCGGGCAAAGAGCCGTCGGCATGAGGAATTGTTTTTATTCCGCTGTTCAAGTCGTTTATGTCCGTACTTGTAAAAAGCTGTTTGTTTTCGATTCGCATAACTTTATCTATGTAGTTTTTCACAACATCAAGCCTGTGCTCAACTATTAAAACGGCATATCCGCTGTTTGCCAAATTACGAAGTGCTTTCAGCAAAATGTGTGCTGTATGAGTGTCCAAATTTGCAAGCGGTTCGTCAAGAATAATGATTTTTTGCTCCATCGCAAGGGTAGAAGCGGTTATCAGGCGTTGCTTTTGACCACCGGAAAGTGTTTTTGTTTTTGCGTTTTTTTCTATTTGCATAAGCGTTGTGAATCGTTCAATGCGTCTGTCGATTTCTTCGGACGCAATATTAAGATTTTCGCAGCCGAAAGCGATTTCTTCGTTTACTAAATCATAAATAATTTGTTCGTCCGCATTTTGAAGCACAGTGCCGATTAGCTTTGAACGCTCGCTGATTTTTAGCTTTGTAACATCCTTGCCGTCTATTTCCACACTGCCTGAAAATTCGCCCGAATTAACGAACGGAATAACACCGTTTATTATCGAAAGCAGGGTGCTTTTTCCCTCGCCGGAAACGCCCGACAAAAGCACGGTTTCGCCGTATTCCACGGTGAGATTTATATTTTCAAGCACATTTTCTTTAGCACCGTCATATTTAAAAGAAACTTCTTTCAGTCTTATCGCTATGCCCATATCATAACACCTCCACCTGCGCAAAGCACGATAACACAGGCAAGAAATACGAAATCCCTTGCTTTTATTTTTATTACTTTATATACCGAGCTTGTACTGTCATCAAGTGTAAATGCCCTTGTTTCAAGCGAAAGGGAAAGAGTATCCGATATTCCGATGATTCGCATAACGAGCGGAATAATAAACGCACGGTAAATGCAACTCGGTCGGTACCAATTCATATTTGCACCTCTGACCTTCATCGCCTCCCAGATCTGCTTTATTTCACCCACTAAAACTGGAATAAATTTAAGTGTTACAAGCATGCCGAGCGTTATAACTCTCGGGCATTTCAGCTTTGCAAGACAGCGTGTTAGATCGCAGGGTGATGTGCTTACCATCGGCACGGCACACAATCCCAAGAGAATCATTCTTAAAAGTGTTTGCCAAAATGCGTCCAAGCTTTTGTTTGTCAAAAATGACAGACCGCCTATAATAAGTCCGCAAATCGCCATTGCAACGGTCATTTTCCATGTGCTTTTAAAAAGACCGAATGCTAAGTAAAGCACAAAAATTGCCGTGGCAAAAGCAAAAGCCAAAAGATTGTTGGAAAAAAGCATTCCGAATATCAACACTATTACGGAAACTGAAAATGAAATCAGCGGATAAAAAGGCTTTTTAGCCTCAAATGTTTCAAGCATTATCATCTTCTCCGTACGGTTTTAATTTACCTGCCTTTTGAAGTTCTGCGGCGATTTTCATTCCGATTGCCGCACCCAAAAATGCCAATATAATTGTGCCGATTGATGTTAAAACAGAAATTCTCGGATTTGCTGTAAGCTGAGCGTAACTTTGCCCATTGAGCCAAAGACTGAACAGAACCGAAATCGGCAGTGAAAACGGCATATATATTCCCGTTGTAACGAAAACGGAAACTTTCTTTTGATAACCTCTGAAAATCAAAAGCATAATTAATTCCGCTATGATTGCGGAAACAAAATTGTTAAAAAACATAATCGTCGAAAAGAAAATCAGCGGTGCGCCCGAAAAAAGTCCGATAATTGTGAGAGCACCAGGCTTTCTTACTTTCATAAGTCCGATTGCTACGAAAATCGAATAAATAGGTGCGGCTGCCATGTTACGCAGTCCGAAAACGGTGGTGTGCATAACAAGCGGCATCGTTATTCCGCCGCACAATGTCATCGCTGCGGATAAGACAGCCAAAAACACAAAATCCTTAACTTGAAATTTCTTAAATATTTTTTTCATACTTCGCCCCAATCAGTCATGTTTATTTTTCTTGATAACAGCAGTCATTACAAGCACAAATGCAACCGCACCCACTACGCCGCAGGCAATGGCGATCGTAACTTTTTTATTTTTAACCGTTTCCTCTTTAGGCTCGGTAACGGTTGGTGCTGTTGTAGTTGTAGTAGTTGTTGTAGTTGTCGTTGTAGTATTTGTTGCTGTCGTTGTAGTATTTGTTGTTGTCGTTGTAGTATTTGTTGTTGTCGTTGTAGTTGTAGTGGTAGTGGTAGTGGTTTTTTTGGTGGTTGTTTCTTTTTTTACATCTCTGATTTTTTTTGCACTGTCATAATCTATTTTAATTCTTGCAGAAGGTGATAAAGGCATAGCCGAAGCGGCAAATTTTACGCCGACAAATTCATTGTCGCTCTTAATCGGAAATTCAAAAGCCGTTTCATATTCAGTTCCGTCAATTTCAACATTATTCTTTTGCTCAACTTCTACTGTGTCGCCCTCAACAGAACCGTCCTTGTAATACCAAAAATGCATATCGCTTGTTGTTTCGGCAGGAGCTATTGTAAGCGTTTTTTCATCACCGTCAACTGTAAGAAGTGCGGTGTGAACAATATAGCTGTCACCCATAGATGTTCTTTCTTTTTCTGCGTGCCACATTTCAATCGGCACTTCGTAAACACCGTCCTCGCTCGGACCCATTGCAAACGCACCGAACGAAGTGCAGGTAAGTGCAAGTGCAAAAACTATTGCAGTCAATGAAATCGATAATTTTTTAAACATATTTGTCCTCCGTATTTTATTAGCCATTGCTAACTTGACATTAAAATTTTTAGTTAGCACAAGCTAACCGCGGTTATTCTATCAAATGACAAATAAAAAGTCAATATTTAAACTATAAAATAATTAAAATTTGGCACATTTACAGCCTGCATTTGATAGACAGTTTAATAAGTCATAAATCATCTTACAGCCCAATTATTAAGCAGCGGTATCCTTTTTCAAACAATATTATTCTGGTAACTTTTCCATTCATGTGCACCTCTGTTACTTGCCTACATTTTGGGCAAACCTACTTTTACAAGTTAAAAAAATATAATTTTAATTTGAATGCGCTATCGTATTTTGCATATAATATTTCTATAAGAATGCAATATTTGCATATTTACGGTTGACAATGTGCAATTACTGCATTATTTTTCAATCAGAGGTGCAATTATGAATGTTCTAAAAAAACTTGAGAATTGAGAAAGTTCTCGTAAAACGACATTCCCGAACTGTTGAATATACTAAAAAATCAAATATCTAAATTGTAAAATGATATTGATAATCCTTGCCTGTATGGTGAGGATTTTTCTTTTGCGTGAAAATAATTTATAAATTTTTTCTAAAAACACATCAACAAAACTCAATTTTTTCTCTGTATTATAGAGGGATATTTTTTGTTATGGTGAAATCAAATGTAACCAAGGTGTAAAGAATTTTGCAAAACACCCGAACAAAACGGGGATTTTTCTCCGTATAGCAGAGGGAGTTTTTTGAACGATGCTTTTCTTTTTGATTTCCACTCGGCAAAATATTCTCTAGAATAATTTTAAAGGAGGTTTTCGTATGCGTAAAAATTGCAGTGGGCAATTTTTTCTTTTGCCGAACAGAATTTTTGATGAACGGTTATCGCCAAATGAATTTATTGTTTATTCTTTTCTCGTTCGTGCAAAGGACTCGGCATGGCAAAGTTTTTGGTCGGTGCCTATGATTGCAAAAAGCTGTTCGATGTGTGCATCCACTTGCAGAAAAGTTTGCGTTCGCTTGAAAGCGGCGGGTACATAACGATCTCGAAGCGGTTTATCGGCGGCGAGCAAAAGAGCAATCTATACACGGTCAACAAGATTTAATGCACCGTGCTTTAGGATTTATCGGCAAAGAATATGAAAGACTTTGATTTTGAAATTTTATGATTTTTGAAACGAAAATTGACAGCTTTTGGGTGGGTTTTGAAGCGAAATTCAAGCCGCCGATTTTATGAGAATCACACCGAAACGAATAAAAATACGAAAAATCAATTCTCATATAATAAGTAATAAGCTCGTCTTTAAAAGAGTTTTATATAGAATCAAACAACGCATTTGAAATATCCGCTTATTAAGTTACAAAAAATAACATTTTTAGCATTTATTTTATTTAATATAAAAACGCTCAATGTAAAAAATAGTAATGCAAACGCAAATTGTAATGAAAAGGAGTGTTTTCAAATGTCAAGTTCCAAGAACGTTGTTCCGGAAGCTAAGGAAGCTCTTAACAGATTCAAAATGGAAGCTGCTAATGAGGTTGGTGTAAATCTCAAGCAGGGTTATAACGGCGACCTTACTTCTAAGCAGGCCGGCTCTATCGGCGGACAGATGGTCAAGAAGATGATCAAGGCTTATGAAGACGGCATGAAATAAGAAGTATAAAATCCTGATTCTTCAATAAATTTCGGACAAAATGAAGGTCTGCCGGTTAAACCGACAGACCTTCTTCTGTGTTTGTTATTAAATATTTCAGCGGACGGATACGGCTTTATATCCGATATCATAAAACATTATTATACACTAATTGGATTTAACAGGGCAAAAGAATCCATTCCGTCAAGATAAGCTAATATCGCGTCATTTGACAGTACCACCGAGTTATCCTCGTTATGGTTGCCGGCTATAACAATCACATACAGATAACCGTCTCCCTCGTTTTCCATAATTCCTGTAAGGTTTGTGTACTGTTGGAAGTTCTTAAAGGTAATAGCGGTATAGTATTCCTCCGAGCCGTCGTTACTTCTTATTTTTACTGTAACAGCCACACCGTTGTATACATCATCCGGCATTCCCTCGGCTTCTACCAATGTAACTGTGTTGCCCTCCTTAGCCTCATAATATTTTATGAGGGCAAGAGCCTGTGCGGCGTCGGCAACATAGCCATCATAATCTATGGCGGCACCGTTTCTGAAGGTGTATGTTTTGCCCGTACAATACATCGCCTTGCCTTTATAGTTCCAATCAAGAACGCCGTTTCTTACATAATAAAGGGTAGTGCCGTATCTTAAAACACCAGAGAAATTCCAGTCAAGAACCCCGTTTACCACACCGTAATATGTTCCGTAGTAATTTGTAAGGCTACAATAGTCCCAATTGAGGAAGCCCTCCTCTACGTAATACCATGTGCCATAATAATTTACAAGTCCTGTATAGTAAGTGTCGATCTGACCGTTTGTAAGATAGCACCATTCATTGCCGTAGTAATTATAAAGACCGTTTTTATTCCAGTTAAGAACACCGTCCTCAACATAATACCAAGTATCGTAATACTGAGTAAGTCCGGTATAGTTCCAATTGAGCTCGCCGTTTTCAACATAGTACCAAGTATCGTAATACTTAGTAAGTCCGGTATAATCCCAATTAAGAACGCCGTCCTCAACATAATACCAAGTGCCGTAATATTTTGTAAGACCGGTGTAATCATTCGAATAAACACCATTTTCTACATAATGCCAAACATCATTAACATAAACAAGGCTTGAATAATCCCATTCAAGTATACCTTTTATGACATAATATGTTGTACCGTAATACTCGGTAGGGCCTGTATAGTTCCAATTAAGAACGCCGTTTTCAACATAATACCAAGTGTCATAATACTTAACAAGGCCTGTGTAGTCGGCATTATGTTCACCGTTTTCCATATAGAGCCAAGTACCGTCATCCGTTCGCTTAAGTGAATCGGTAGTAGACGCAAAAGAGACGACCGACATTACAGACAGCGATAGAATAACAGTCAGTACAACCGCAATCAACTTTTTGAATTTTTTCATAAATTTAATATCCTCCCTGATTTTTACGGCATAAAGCCCTGCCGCTTATTCGAATTATACAACAATCAGTATATAATTACAATAGTTTTTATGCAAAAGTGTTGTATTGACACATTTCTCTAAAAAACACAAAACCGTTCAAATTAATGAACGGTTTTGCAATATTTTGTATGCAGCAGTCTTTAAGCAAGCGAGAAACAATCAAATACAATGCGTATTACGCAAGAACTCCGTTTCTGACATAGTAACGCGTGCCGTAATAATAGGTGTATCCCGTATAATTCCAGTCAAGCACGCCCTTTTTGACGTAATACCAAGTGCCGTAATATTTTGTAAGACCGGTGTAATCCCAATTAAGTACACTGCCCTCGCAATAATACCAGGTGCCGTAATAGTTTGTGAGCCCCGTGTAGTTCCAATTTAAGACGCTGTTTTCGACGTAATACCATGTGCCGTAGTAACTCGTGAGCCCCGTATAGTTCCAATTAAGAACACTGTTTTCGACGTAATACCATGTACCGTAGTACTTTGTAAGACCCGTATAATTCCATTTAAGCTCACTGTTTTCGACATAATACCAAGTATCATAATACTTAGTAAGACCTGAGTAATCCCAGTTCAGCACACCGTTTTCGACATAATAATATTTGCCGTAATAATTTACAAGCCCGCTGTATGAAGTATCATTTTTGCCGCTAACCATATAGTAATATTTATCTCCTATATATTTCAGCGATATTGTGTTCGCGGGAGCCGCCTTCACGTCAAAGTCACATTTTGCGGTTTTATCGGAGCCGAGAAGCTTTGGAGTTTCGTCTCCGCTGTAAATATCAAATGCAGTTACAGATATGCTGCCTTCTTTATAGCCGTCGTCAAATCTGAAAATATAACTTCCGTACAGTTGCTCCGTCGAAGAGGATTTCGGTGCGGCTGCCGAGCATCTTAAAGAATCCTGTGAAAAATTATAATTTGTTATTGCCGTACCGCCGTTTTCGTACGAAGTAACCGATGTCTGCTCGCCTTTTTCATTTTCTTTAGGCTTATCAAGACTCACATACTCGGAATCGTATTTAAGTGTATAGCTGCCGCCCGCGGCCCCTGCCGGAGCATATATTTTTACCTCTACCCTGTTATAGCCCATAATCTGAGCATCAACTCTGAAGGATGCGCTTTCGGAAGAAGTGTCAACGGCAAACGACGTCGCAAGTACAGCGAACACGCATACAAGTATTGCGAGAGCCATAACAGCCGAAATTATTTTAGTTCGTCTTTTCATATTAACCTCCGTTAAGCCCCGAAACAGACATTTACTTATATCGGAATTATACAACATCCGAAATGCATAGTCAACACTCATGCATTATCGGTTGACACCCGAAAAACAAAAAAATATACCTAATTCCGAAAAACGAATTTCGAAACACGGTATATTTTCTAAGTTAAAGTGTAAGCTGCTCGCCGACATCATCAGCCGACAAAGTCGCACCGGCGGCAGGCAAAGTTCTCGTCCTGTATCTCGCAGGCTTTACAAACTCACCATCGGTATACTCTTTTACGGAAGATACCCTATGCCCTTTTTTGAGAGTCATAACCGATACGCCCATAGAATCCTTGGTCGTTTTGACGGCTATTGCGCCGGTATTGAGAAGAAGAATTCTGCCGGAGGTGGACTTCATAACATACTCCTTATCCTCAGTCACGCAGAACATATTGACTAACGGGAATTTCTCACAATACGCCTTAATCAGCTTCTTGCGGTTCGTTTTAGTCTCATAGGCGGAGAGGTCTATTTTGGCAAGCTTGCCGTTTTCAAAGAAGAACAGCATAAAGCCCTTATAGTCTGTTGTAACCGCCATATACACGGCGTTTTCATCGGGCTCCATCTCAAGCTTTGAAGCCACATAATCGCCGAGAACGCTCGCCTTGCTGTCATCAAAATCGGCAGCTTTGGCTTTATAAACACGGCACTTATCGGTAAAGAACAAAAGCTCGGTATTGTTTGCAGCCTCAACGGTCTCTATTATTTCATCATTTTCCTTTAGCTTTTGCTCACCGCTCATACGCAGTGACTGCGGAGTTATCTTTTTGAAATAGCCCTCCTTGGTAAAGAACAGCGTGACGGGATAATTCGGTATCTCCTCATCGGGCTCCGATTCATCATCTATATCACTCGTGTAGATTATTTCCGAACGACGCGGCTTATCGTAATTTTTAACGACATCCGAAAGCTCGTTTACGATAATTTTTTTAACTCTTGAGCGACTTGCGAGAATATCCTCCATATCCTCGATTTCGGCTCTCAGCTTTTCTATATCTTCTGTTTTCTTTAAAATATACTCACGGTTTAAGTGGCGCAATTTGATTTCAGCCACATAATCCGCCTGTATCTTATCTATTCCGAAGCCTATCATCAAGTTCGGAACAACCTCGGACTCCTCGTCTGTTGAGCGTATTATTCTTATAGCCTTATCAATATCGAGAAGAATTTTTTGAAGTCCCTCTAAAAGATGCAGCCTGTCTTTTGCTTTGGAAAGGTCAAAAAAGACGCGGCGATTTACACATTCGGTACGGAAAGCAATCCATTCCAAAAGCAGCTCGCGCACTCCGAGGACTCTCGGCGTTCCTGCTATAAGGACATTAAAGTTACAGCCGAAGGAATCTTCGAGCGGAGTCATTTTATAGAGCTTTTTCATAAGCTTGTCTGCATCTGTGCCGCGCTTTAAGTCGATTGTTATTTTAAGGCCCTTTTTATCGGTCTCGTCGCGGATATCGGAAATTTCCTTAGCCTTGCCGCCCTTTGCGAGTTCGACTATCTTATCGATTATCGCCTCCGTAGTGGTGGTCGCCGGAATTTCGTATATATCAATACAGTTATTCTTTTTATCATAGCTGTACTTTGCGCGAATTTTGAAGCTTCCGCGACCCGTGCGGAATATCTCGTTCATCTTATCTTCGTCGTAGAGTATCTGACCGCCGCCTATAAAATCAGGAGCCTTGAGCGTTTCGGTTATATCGGCGTCGGGGTCCTTTATAAGTGCCACGGTAGTATCGCAGATTTCTTTCAAGTTGAACGAACAAATATTTGAAGCCATACCGACGGCTATGCCCATATTGGCATTTACGAGCACCGACGGAAATGTAACGGGCAAAAGCGTGGGCTCGGTCATGGTATTGTCGTAGTTCGGTACAAAATCGACCGTGTCCTTATCTATATCGCGGAAAAGTTCGGCTGAAATCGGGGCTAATTTTGCCTCGGTATAACGCGAAGCCGCATACTGCATATTTTTTGAATATGATTTACCGAAGTTACCCTTTGACTCAACATAAGGGTGAAGGAGCGACTCATTGCCGCGCGCCAAACGAATCATCGTCTCGTAAATTGCCGCGTCACCGTGAGGGTTCAGCTGCATGGTGCGGCCGACTATATTGGCGGATTTTATAGTGCCTCCCTGAAGAAGCCCCATTTTATACATAGTATAAAGCAACTTTCTGTGTGACGGTTTAAAACCGTCTATTTCGGGAATGGCACGCGACATAATAACACTCATGGCATACGGCATATAGTTCACTTCAAGTGTATCGGTTATATGCTGCTCTACCACCTCGCCTGCACCGAGAATATGAGCGTTTATGTTAAGTTCCTCCGAATTTCGGTCTGTTTCGTTTTTCTTGGTTCTTTTAGCCATTTTCCGACTCTCCTGATTTGCCGTGATAACGTTAAGAAAGGTCAGTCATATCAATGTACTGAGCACCGTTTTCGGCAATATAATCTTTTCTGCCCTGTAAATTGTCGCCGAGCAAAAGGTCAAATTTATCGGCGACAGCCTCGGGTGAATAATCCGGCTCGACCTTTATAAGACGACGGGTTTTGGGATTCATTGTGGTAAGCCACATCATCTCGGGTTCGTTTTCACCGAGACCCTTTGAACGCTGTATGGTATATTTTCTGTCTCCGATTTCAAGAAGGGCATCCTGCTTTTCCTTTTCGGTGTAGCAAAACCAGGTCTCGTCCTTGCAAGTTATTTCGTAAAGCGGAGATTCGGCTATAAACACCTTACCCTCTTTTATAAGCGTGGGCATAAGACGATAAATCATCGTTAATATCAGCGTCCGTATCTGATAACCGTCAACGTCGGCATCGGTACAAATTATGACCTTGCTCCAACGAAGATTATCCATATTGAAAAGAGACAGATTTTTATTTGCCTTGGAGCTTACCTCAACGCCGCAGCCGAGCACTTTGATAAGGTCTGTTATAATGTCATTTTTAAATATTTTGGGGTATTCAGCCTTAAGACAGTTGAGTATTTTCCCTCGTACCGGCATAACTGCCTGAAAGGCACTGTCTCTCGCCTGCTTGCAGGCACCGAGAGCCGAGTCGCCCTCCACTATGAATATTTCACGCTCCGAAACGTCCTTTGAGCGGCAGTCAACGAATTTTTCGATTCTGTCAGTCATACTGTTGCCGCTTTGAAGCGTCTTTTTAATGTTGAGCCTTGTGGATTCGGCCTTGACGCGCGAACGCATATTTATGAGCACCTGCTCGGCAATTTTTTCGGCGTCTATTCTGTTTTCTATAAAATACACTTCAAGCTGATGGCGGAGAAAATCCGTCATAGCCTCCTGAATGAATTTATTGGTTATAGCTTTTTTAGTCTGATTTTCGTATGACGTCTGGGTTGAAAAGGATGACGAAACAAGCACAAGACAATCCTCCACATCCTGGAAATTTATCTTGCTGTCGCTCTTTAAATACTTGCTGTTTGCTTTTAAATAGCTGTCAATCTGCGAAACGAACGCACTTTTTACAGCTTTTTCGGGAGCGCCGCCGTGTTCAAGAAAGCTGGAATTATGGTAATACTCCTTAAGCTGTTTTTTATTGGAAAAACACAGCGCAACATTGAGCTTAACCTTGTATTCGGGCAAATCGGCTCTGTCTCTGCCCTTTCTCTCACCCTGCCAAAACTGCACGGAAGAAAACGCATCGTCGCCGACAAATTCCTTTATATAATCGACTATACCGTTTTCGTAGCAGTATTCGTATTTATCAAAGCTCTTTTCTCCGGTTTGATTGCGAAGAACGAATTTTATTCCCGCATTTACAACCGACTGCCTCAATATAGTCTCCTGATAGTATTCAAGAGGAATATCAATATCGGTGAACACCTTGATATCCGGTTTCCAGCGTATTCTTGTCCCGGTATCTTTTTTATTGTACGGTTCCTTTTGAAGCTCGCTGACGGGCTCGCCCGCCTTAAAATGTATCTCATAGCGAAATCCGTTTTTGTGCACCTCGGCATCCATATACTCCGAAGCATACTGTGTGGCACAAAGTCCGAGTCCGTTAAGTCCGAGTGAATACTCGTATGTTCCGCCGTTGTTTGTATTATATTTACTGCCGGCATACATCTCACAGAAGAGCAGCTCCCAGTTCCAGCGCTTTTCCTTTTCGTTGTAGTCCATAGGCATACCTCTGCCGTGATCGACAACCTCAACGGAGCCGTCGAGAAAACGGGTCACGGTTATCTCTTTACCGTAGCCCTCTCTTGCCTCGTCTATGGAATTTGAAAGTATCTCAAATACAGCATGCTCACAGCCCTCAATACCGTCCGAGCCGAAAATAACGGCAGGGCGAAGCCTAACCCTGTCAGCACCCTTTAGCTGCGAAATACTTTCTTCATTGTATACCGCTTTTTTTGCCATTTAAATAAACCACCTTTTAAATTCCGAGCGGCGGAAAAAATGCACGCAGGAAAATCCTGCCGAAAAATACCGCCATATATTTTACACTATATATAGCGGTCAAGTCAAGTTATTTGCCTTTTTAAACGGATATTTAGGGCTCATACGCCCAAAGCCGACAGCTCAAGTCAGCTTTTATCGTCATCGGTATGCTTTTTAACCTTATGTTTATTTCCGTTTTCATCAACGATATACGTATTTTCAAGATTTGCAACAAGATTTCTTTTAAAAGAGTCGATATACTCGCGGCGCAAAATTGTCTGCTCCTCCTTTTCTTCGGGAGTAAGCCCCTCCCCTTTTTGCTTTTTGGCAAGGAAGTTTATACGCTCAATTTTACTTTGCTCCATAATCATCACCACGTAAAGGTTATTTTTTATTATTTTATAATATTTTTTAAATAAAGTAAAGGAGCGGCTCAACACTTGAAAATATTAAGTGAATATCATATAATTTCATTATGATGAAGGAAGGATTACGATATGTTTAAATATGTTCTGATAGACATTGACAATACGCTTTTGGATTTCAACAAATGTGCCGAAAAAGCTATGACAAACGCTTGTAAAGCTTGCGGAGTAGGTTTCAAAAAAGAAATGCCGTCGGTTTTTCATAAAATCAACGACTCTCTCTGGCAAAGACTCGAAACGGGAGAAATCACAAGGGATCAAATACACGAAAAACGGTGGAATATGGTTTTTTCGGTTATGGGTATCACTTTTGACGGACGCGAATTTGAAAAAGAATTCGTAAAAGGGATATATGACAGCCACGAGCCTGTAAACGGAGCTGTGGATACAGTTAAATATCTGTCAAAAAAATACATACTCTGTGCCGCAAGCAACGGTCCCTTTGAGCAGCAAAAGCACCGACTGACACTTGCCGGAATGATAGACTGCTTCTCTCACCTTTTTGTTTCGGAGAGAATAGGCGTGCAAAAGCCCCAACGGGAATTTTTTGAGCGGTGCCTAAATGAGCTGCACGAAACCGACAAATCAAAATTTATACTTATAGGCGATTCGCTTACCGCCGATATATCCGGAGGGAAGAGCTTCGGAATCACCACCTGTTGGTATGACCACAACGGCACGGGGTATGATAATGTGGGCGCGGATATAAGAATCGACAGTCTCTCAGAAATCAAAAGCATACTTTGAGGAATTATTATGATAAAGCTCCCCGAACAAGTGAATAAGGCGATATGCCTGCTGAAAAACAGCGGTTTTGAAGCTTATGCTGTCGGCGGCGCGGTTCGTGATTGTCTGCTCGGCAAAGTCCCGTTTGACTGGGACATCACAACAAGCGCACGCCCCGAGGAAACCGAAAAGGTGTTTTGCGGCGAACGGATAATAGAGACAGGTATAAAGCACGGGACGGTAACTGTTATAATTGACGATATGCCGCTCGAAATAACCACTTATCGCATAGACGGCGACTATACAGACCACCGTCATCCGCAAACGGTATCATTTTCGGATAACCTCAGAGACGATCTCTCAAGGCGGGATTTCACAATAAACACGCTTTGCTGTAATTGCGACGACAAAATAATTGATGCTTTCGGCGGCAAAGACGATTTGAACAACAAAATAATACGGTGCGTCGGCGACCCCGACACACGTTTTTCGGAGGACGCGCTCAGAATAATGCGTGCCGTCCGTTTTTCGGCGGAGCTCGGATTCACAATAGAAAAAAGCACATCGGACAGCATACTGAAAAACAGGCAGCTGCTGTCGGATGTGTCAAAAGAAAGATTACAGGTTGAATTCACAAAGCTTATCACGGGAAAATACGCAACCGACGTTATACGGAAATATCACGCGGTTATAGAGGTATTTATTCCCGAGCTTGCCCCACTTGCAGAATGCGAGCAGCACACAAAATATCACAAATACGATGTGTTCGAGCATACGCTTCACGCCGTAGACGCAATAGATTTTAATGACAGAATTTTGCGTCTTACAATGTTTTTCCATGATTTCGGAAAGCCCGACGCCAAAACCACTGACGAAAACGGCACTTCGCACTTCAAAGGTCATGCCGTGATAAGCGAAAAAAAGACGCGAGACATTCTAAAAAGGCTGAAATTTGACAATAAAACAATAAACGAGGTATCAAAGCTCGTTTTGATACACGATATGAAATCCCCGCGCGACAAAATTCAGGCAAAAAAAATGATGTGCAGTCTCGGAGACGAAGCATACCTTAACCTTATAAAAATCAAGCGTGCCGATAACATGGCAAAGGCCGATCCGCATGCAATAGACGAAAAGCTTAAAAATATGCGTTCGTTTTATGAGGAGATAAAGATAAACAACGAGTGCTATAATTTAAAATCTCTCGCAGTAAACGGTGATGATATTAAGGCCTTCGGTATTACCGAGGGAAAAGAGATTAAAAACTCGCTTGATTTTTTACTTAAAGGCGTTATAGAGGGTAAGTGCCAAAACAGAAAAGACGAATTGTTGGAATATCTGAAAGAAAATACAAAATAATTAAAAGCACCGCGATTTTGGCTAAAAGAATCAGCGATGCTTTTTTATTATGCCATAAGACCGCATGACCTGCGAAGCAGTAAAACCGCGTCACTCTCATCTACGGCTCCGTCTCGGTTTAAATCGGCCTCTTTGAGTTTTATCGGAGACAAGCCTGTTAAGCCCGCCGAATATTTAAGCATTATAACAGCGTCCGCGCTGTTCGTTTTACCGTCTGAATTCACATCGCCGAAATTCACTCGCGCAACGTAATAATAATCCGTTTTGCCCTTGCGTATGCGAATACCTGCACCGTCCTCGACAACGGCGAAATCAGGCAAAATATTGCCGTTTTCATCAAACACGGTCAATTCATCCGCAGCATCGATAACTCCTTTGAATACCAATATCTCCTTTAGCGTTTGTACCGTAACACCGACTGCCGTATTTACAACACCGGTTTCTTTCTCCTCGGACACACAATCGAAAGACACAGTTGCATTTCTTATGCCGCTTGCCGCTTCGGATGAAAACGCGGAGCTTCCGTATATTGCATAAAGTGAGGTACATCCGTCTAATGCCGTAGCCGACATCTTCAGAGCTTCGCTGAAAACGGTAACTGTTTTTAAAGACGTACAGCGCGAAAAAGCTTCGTCTGAAACAAGCTCGGTATTTGGGGGCAAAGTAACTTTTTCCAAAGAAGTATTTACCGAAAAGGCAAAAGCCCCTATCTCTTTAAGAGACGGTGAAAAGCTTATCTCCGAAAGTGCGGCACAATTATAGAACGCTCGATCCCCTATTGTTTTTACGCCGCGAAGCTCAGCTTTTGAAAGAGACGAACAATTTTCAAACGTGCTTGTATGAAGTTCCGTAACGCTCTCGGGCAACGTAACTTTTTGTAACGCAGAGCAACCGAAAAAAGCTTTCTCACCGATAAATGCCACTCCGTCGGGAATTACGGCGAAAGAAAGCGACGAACACCCTTTAAAGGCTCCCTTGCCTATATATGTAACTCCTTTTTTAAGCTCTGCTTTTTTTAAGGAATAACAGCCCGAAAAGGCATTGTCGCCTATCTCGTTTAAATTCGCGCCGAAGCTGACATATGACAGAGCCGTGCAGTCGGAAAAAGCGTTTTTGCCGACTGCGGTGACGGAATCGGGTAAACCGATAAATTCCACGGTTCCGTTTGACGAAAATGCGTAATCGTCAATCGCCGCCACCGTTTTGCCCTTAATTTTTTCGGGTACCAAAATCGTGTCGTTCACTCCGCGGTAGCCGCTTACGCAAACCTTTCCGTTCTTAATATAATACACAAAGTCGCTGTCACCCGAGGCAAAAGCATCGAGAGGCAGCGACAATATAACGCAAATAACCGCAAATGCAACTATTGACTTTATTTTATTACAAACAGCTGTCATTTCATTCCTCCGCCCCTTTTATGAGCTTGATTGTATCACCTTTTTCGGCTTTTTTCGGAATTTGTGCTGATTTATCACATAACCTCATTTCCGCCGCTTTATATTCTTTTTACAAAACATCGCATTCAAGGTAACAAACGGCGTCATAAAATGATATGCGGCTAAATGCCGACTGAAACAGCACACACCGGATATTGGTTGTGTGCTGTTTTCTGTTCTGATTTATATTTAAAACTACACTTTTTACTGCTTATTAAATATCAACGGGTCAGGCTATTCAGGACTATAACTCATTGACTTTTATTTATGCCGATGATATACTTCTAATGTTCGCTCAGGGAGCGATTGTTCAGTAAAGACGTAAGCCGAACAGGGTGCAGACTGAGAAAGCTGTATCTTGTTTGGCTTTTTAAATATAACATTGCTTTTGTGCTACAATTCTAAGAAAACGAATACATAAATCAAAAAGATAACGCAAGTGTTTTTCAGGAGAATATAAAAATGACAAAGGACGAATATTTAATAACCGATCCGCCGCTCAAGGCTTTGACTGTTTTTGCGATGCCTATGATTTTAGGCAGCTTCTTTCAACAAGTATACAATATGGCCGATTCAATTATCGTCGGTCAATTTGTCGGCTCCTCTGCCCTTGCGGCCGTCGGAGCTTGTGCCGCACTTACAAATGTTTTTATTTGTATCGCACTCGGTGCAGGCGTGGGCGCAGGTGTGCTTGTAAGCCGTTATTTCGGTGCTCAAAATTACGGCAAGATGAAAACAATCATATCAACCTCGTTAATCAGCTTTTTGCTTTTAAGCATATTTCTCGGTATCTTTGGATTTTTCGGTTCTAATTGGATGATGAGCATACTGCAAACGCCTGCGGATATAATGGAGGATGCGGTACTGTACTTGCGCATCTATTTTGCCGGCTTTCCGTTTTTATTTATGTACAACATCCTTTCAACCATGTTCACTTCAATCGGCGAATCGAAAATTCCGTTATGGCTTTTAATATTTTCATCTGTATTGAATATCATCATGGACCTTTGGATGGTAGGCGGTCTTAAACTCGGAGTATTCGGTGCGGCTCTTGCCACCCTTATTGCACAGGGCATTTCTGCCGTACTTTCCCTTTTGATTTTTCTTTATCGAATGCGAAAATACGCAAGTCCGTTTCATCGATTTGACAAAAGCGAACTGCGTTTAATGCTTAAAATCGCCGTTCCGTCTATTCTTCAACAATCCACGGTATCAATCGGTATGATGATTGTGCAGGCGGTTGTAAATCCGTTCGGCACACAAGCACTCGCAGGGTATGCGGCAACGATGAGAGTAGAGAATGTTTTTTCACTGATATTTGTATCAATCGGGAATGCCGTGTCACCATTTGTTTCGCAAAATTTCGGTGCCGGAAAAATTGACCGTATTAAAAAAGGCTACCGCGCCGCTTTGCTGTTAGATGTATGCTTTGCCGTACTTGCATTTGTAATTATTGAAACGATGCACACACAAATTTCTTCACTTTTCTTAGGAAAAGACGGAACGGAATTAGCGTATCAAGTATCCGGTGATTATATGAAATGGATTGGATACTTTTTCATATTTATGGGTATCAAAATGGCAACAGACGGTGTTCTTCGCGGACTTGGAAATATGCGCCCGTTTTTGACTGCAAATATGGTTAACCTTGCGATTCGGTTATCCGTAGCGTTGATTTTTGCACCGCATTTCGGCATTGCATTTGTATGGCTTGCAGTTCCGGCAGGCTGGCTCGCCAACTTTATAATTTCCTATGCGGCACTGAGAAAATCTTGGCCGAAAAATGCTTTGGATCAGGAAATCCACCATATCTAAAAAAGCAGTCACCGTAACGGTGACTGTTTCTTTTTGTCTTTATAGTTTTTGTTGAAAATTGATGCTATTTGTCACTTTGGATTTTTTTCATTGCTTATGATAAAAATTAATATAAATTTTTACTTGTTTACCTTAAATTTTTTTGAGGCAATTAAAGTTCATCATAAACTGCTTATGCTTTCATCACATTATCCGTCTAAAGCTCGTATTGCGTTATGACCTTGTGATTTCTTCGATAATACCATCTATTTTATTTAAAGCTTTTAAATAATCTTCTGATGTGGTTGTTCCTCGATTACCATTATTATCTTCAACAAGTGACTCAAATCTATATGCATAACTTAGTTTTCCATCAAATGTATTTATAAGATCATCGTTAATAAAGGTGTTAAGGTTATCGTAAATGCTTAGATTGTGTAAATAAAAATATTCTTGTTTTAAAATTAAGTTAACGTTATCAATTTGTTTCATAGCGTAATCATATAATTTGTCTTCGATAAATTCTTTATTTATACCTTTATCAATGAATTCGCTCCACAAGTCGTTGAATCCGTCTGTGTTTAAAAATTCTTCAAGAAAAATAATAATTGCATCATAAATTCTTTTTATTGATTCGAGTTGATATTGTTCATATTTCATTTTCGGTATATCCTTTCTGATTTTTTTTAATAAATTTTTATAGTCTATTTTAAATATGTCGGATAATATCTTTATCATTTCTAATTCTGAAGGGCCATTTTTTATGTTTCTCCAATTGTGAACTGCGCTTGATGAAACATTTAATTTTTCAGCGAGTTCTTCTTCAAAATTGCCTTTCTTGATATGACAAAATTGACAATGCTTATTAAACATAATATTAAACGCTGAAAAGTCAAATTGGTATTCAGAATCATCTATAGTGAATGTTTTAGTGTTTTTACTAGTCATAGTAAAACCTCCTGTGTATATTTTGCAATTGCAAACAGATTATAACATACGAAAATTATTATTGAAAGATAGATGTCAATTACTAATCATCTAACTAAATTTGAGTGATTTGAATTACTTTTAGAAATGTTGGATAGATTATTTAATATTATTAAAGCATTTCAAAATATTGGAAACTTCTGATATCAGCCGAGATTTTGTTTTGTTTAAATGTATGCGCAACTTAATGTTGCAACGCAAAATTTGATTTGTTGTGATTGTTATATCGGCCTGTTGCAAATAATTGGGTTTTGTGTAGATATTACTCAAAGATTTTTTGAAAACGCACAACAAAGTAATATCTACACAGTTCATCAAATATAGTGTACCCCACTGAAAGAGTTGATGACAAATAATCTAAAAACCTAAAATTGAAAAAAACAGCAGTTTTTCTTTTGATTTTTTTGAATTGATTTTTAACTCGGTTTTGGATGAAATCTCGGCTCTTTTGAGTCGATTTTGAAGCGGATTTCAAGCCGTCGATTTTTAAACAGGATAAAGGGGTATGATTTTCGGGCGTTGAAATGCCCGAAAACGCCGTCCGGCAAAGCCTGTCGGCTTTTCAAATCGTAATACTTTTGCGTATGATTCCAAATTCGTATGCAGTAAAGGCTATTATTCGCAGAAAATCAAGGCTTTTGCGTATTCACTTGAGTGTTGCGGTATGATGATTAAAAATCAAACTTAAGAAAGCGGTTTTATTCCATACTCGATGCGGCAGGAATTGAGAAAAAAGGCTTACACAGTTTGCGACACACCTTTGCAACAAAGCTTGTAACAGGAGTGCGAGCAGAGGACGGAACGGTAAAAGCATTAACACCGAGGCAGGTGGCAGACTTACTCGGACGCACAACTTCGGAGATAACCGAAATGTATTATGTCAAACGAAACACGGATATGCTGTTGGGCGTTACAAACGGATTTGAATTGTGATATAAGACGGATAATCGTTATTTGAGCAGATTAAAAAACAGCGTGAGAATTCCTCACGCTGTAAGTAATTAAATATTCAATAAAATGTTAAATGGTCAGATTTTCCAAATCAAATGGTGATTGATTAATAAATATTATAAGCTATCAGACAACACCTTGATTTTTTCATCACGGCTAAGAGTCTTATAACCGCCATCCATTGTTAGTGTTAAATCGGCAATGTTTTCTATATCATCTTTGGTAACTCCCAAATCGGATATATTAGTAATAACACCGATTTTGTTCATCCAATTTTCCATTGCAAGTAATCCTTCTTTTGCAATTTGCTCATCTGTTTTGCCTTGGGGAGAAACGTTCCAAACATTGATTGCAAAACGCTTAAATTTATCAAGTCCGTAAGTCATAATATATCTGTAATAAGCGAGAGAAACAGCAGAAAGCGTCATACCGTGGGTTGCATTTGTATAACCTCCGACTGCCTGACCGAGCATATGAACCTCCCAATCGGTTGTTTTGCCTTTGGCAATAAGAGTGTTAAGCGCCCAAGTAGCAGTCCACATAATATTGCTTCTTGCCTCGTAATCGTTAGGATTTTTTACCGCAACAAGGCTTGAGTGAATAACACTTTTCATAAGTGCTTCGCTGATATAATCGCTTGTATTATCATCAGTTCCTGAAAAATATTGTTCGCAAATGTGATTGAAAATATCATAAATTCCCGACACCATTTGGTATTTCGGCAATGTCATTGTAAAGCGAGGATTAAGGATTGTAAATCTCGGCATAATCTTTTCATCTGCAAAGACATGACCGATTTTTTCTTTGGTATTCTGATTTGTAATTACAGAACCTGCGTTCATTTCCGAACCGGTTCCAACCATAGTCAAAACACAGCCAATCGGTATTATTTCACAATCCGGTTCTTCAAAACGGACAAAATATTTTTCCCAAGGATCTTCATTACAATTAACAGAAACAGAAAGCGCCTTTGAAAAATCGCAAACAGAACCACCGCCAACTGCGAGAATAAAATCCGCATTATGATTTCTTGCTATTTCTATACCTTCATAAAGTTTTTCAACAGTCGGATTTGGCATCACGCCCTCAATTTCTGTGATGCTTTTATTACTTTCTTTTAGAATTTTGATTATATCGTCATAAATGCCATTCTTTTTTATAGAACCTGTACCATATACAAGTACAACATTATCACCGTATTTTTTCAATTCATCACTTAAATTGGATAATGAATTTTCTCCAAAATAAAGTTTTGTCGGATTACAATAACTAAAATTTCCTAACATAATTTTGCTCCATTCTTCAATAATGTAGAAATTTCATTACACATTTTTACCCATTTGATATGCAAGTTTCATTGCAGGGTGATTTTTAATTTCACCTTTTTCATACACACCGCCGGCAACAACAGCTCCTTTTTCAACTGCACCTTCGACACAATCGGCATAACCTCTGAAACAAGCTAATGTTGTGTCTGCTGACGATTTTTCATTGTCTGCCATAGTAGTAATATAATAAAATTCCTTGTTTTTAACCTCTAACCAACGAGCAACAGTACGGTCGATAACTGCTTTTAGCTGAGCATCTATTGAATAAAAGTAAACCGGACTCGCCAACACAAGAACATCAGCATCAATCATTTTTTGTAAAATCTCAGCCATATCGTCCTTAAATACACACGCGCCGCTATTTTTACTGCAATGGTAACAAGCAATACAAGGGTGTATATTTTTTTCGGACACATGAACTTTTTCAACATTATGACCGGCTTCTGTTGCACCCTTGGCAAATTCATCACACAAAATGTCAGAGTTACCATTCTTTCGAGGACTGCCTGACAGAATTAAAACTTTTTTACTCATAATTAAGTTCTCCCTTTAAGAATTTATTGCGTTAAAATATTCCTCATCTGACACAGCTTCCAGCCATTCATTTGATGTATTTTCTCCCGGAACTTCAATAGCTAAATGAGAAAAATAACTATCAGCCGAAGCTCCGTGCCAATGTTTGACATTCGCAGGAATATTTACAACATCGCCGGGTAGCATTTCTATAGCTTTCTTGCCCCATTCCTGATAATATCCTCGTCCGGCAACACAAATCAAAATTTGTCCGCCACCGTTTTTTGCTTTATGAATATGCCAATTGTTTCTGCATTTCGGCTCAAAGGTTACATTGAAAATTCCGACCTGTTGCGTGGAAATAGGTACAAGGTAGCTTTTGCCTATAAAATACTGTGCAAAGTTGTCGTTCGGCTCACCAATCGGAAATATCATTGATGAAATATGTTTTTCAATCGTATTATCTTCAGTTTCCTCGTTCTTATCATTCCACACTTCTTTTGCCATACGAAATGCAGCCCAAGCTTTTGGCCATCCTGCATAAAAAGCATTATGCGTTAAAATCTCCGTGATTTCTTCTTTTGTGATTCCGTTTTTCTTAGCACTTTCCAAATGGTAACGAAAAGCGGAATCGATTAAACCTTGCGACATTAAAGAAGTAACTGTAACAAGTGAACGGTCTCTGAGCGATAACTTGTCTTCTCTGCTCCAAACCTCACCAAATAATACATCATCATTTAATTCGGCAAATTTCGGAGCAAATTCTCCTAATTCTTTTCTACCGGCTGTTTGCTTTACTGCCATATATTTCAACCTCCTAAAAATTAAAATTCGCTATTGAATATTTTTTTAATCTCTGTTATATTGATAATAACACCTAAACCTAACTTTAAGTCAAGAGTCTTTTATTTTTTGGAGGGAAAAATATGTATACAATCGGTCAAGTATCTGAAATGTTTGATTTACCGGTATCAACTTTGCGTTACTATGATAAAGAAGGGCTGTTTCCTGAATTAAATCGCACATCGGGAATTAGACAATTTAGCAAAAATGAAATTGAGGCATTGCGTGTAATTGAATGCTTGAAAAAAACAGGGTTACAAATAAAAGACATTAAGCAATTTATGTCTTGGTGTATGGAAGGAAGTTCAACATATACCAAAAGAAAAGAGTTGTTTGAAAACCAAAAAAAGCAAGTAGAAGCAGAGATTACCAAGTTGAATAAAACGCTTGATATGTTAAATTTCAAATGTTGGTATTACAGTGAGGCTATCAAAGACGGAAATGAGGAAAGGCTCAAAAATATAATTCCGAACGAATTACCAAACAGTATTAAATCTGCATATATGAATTCACACAAAGAATAAAAAATTATATAAAAAAGAAAAAATAATCACTAACGGATTTGAATTGTGATTGATGCTTTTTTGATGATGTACCAAACGAATCGCATGGATTGTGTGGCACAAAGTGAACAAAAAACAGTGTGAAAATGAAAAAGCGGCGTGCGGAAAAAACCGTGCGCCGTAGTTTTATCTATATGGGAAAAGTAAGTAAAATCGCCGTAAAACAAAAGCAATGATTATCATCACAAGATTGCAGATGATATACAAACGGACTTGAAGTTGCTTTGCAACCCCTCTTGCGGTACCCAAAATATGGCGGTGTTACGCCATATTTTGACCGCTGCGCCATCCTCGGCACGCTGCATCTGCCGCCGGCAGCGCTCGGCGACGAAGCCCGGCACGCGCGTGCCTCGGACAAGTTTTGTCTAACAAAAAAGGAACAGTCACCGTTTTGGTGACTGTTCCTTTTTGGCAGGGGCAGAAGGACTTGGTCTCGCCTGCCGGCTCGGTCGGTGCTTCTGCACTTCGTGCAGAGGTCTCCACCGGAGACCCGCACCCCTCAACACGCTCCGCGTGCCTCGGAGTCTAAATCATTTTACTCAATGCCAAAACAAAAACGGTCACCTTTCGGTAACCGTTTTCGATTTGGCAGGGGCAGAAGGACTTGAACCCTCGGCACGCGGTTTTGGAGACCGCTGCTCTACCAACTGAGCTATACCCCTATATTAAATTCTTCCTTGCGGAAATCACTTTGATATTATACATATATTGCATCATTTTGTCAACAATAATTATTTCGAAATGTTTTTATGAAGCTTCTTTTTAAATCTAATACACAATAGAAAAAACGATATCAATCGGCGTCGGTGCTATTGCTCGGCAAAAGCTGCAATCGGATGATGCATTACCGATGACGAAAACCGGTTTTCGCATAATTTTTCTCTTGTCCGTTATCTTTCAAATCAAAAAAAGAAAAACGAAAAGATAAACATACAAAACAAAAAGAAACGACAATCTTCTCACGAAAATTGTCGTTTCTTTGGTGGACCATCAGGGACTCGAACCCCGGACCGCCCGGTTATGAGCCGGATGCTCTAACCAACTGAGCTAATGGTCCGCATCTAAACTGCTTGACTATTATATATATAAACGGCACAATTGTCAAGAGTTAATTTTTCTTTTTTTAAAATAGTTGTCGTTTCGAAGTTCGCCGCCGAAACTTGTGTAAAAACGCATAATTTTATATGTTTTTGACGCTTTTACATATTGCAAATCCGTAGATTTATTATATAATTATAAAAACAGACTTTTATCCGGTTTTGTTTTTGTACAAAACATACATCAAGTGAGGTGAGAACTTGTACGGACTTATAGATCATCAGGAAGAAATTAACCGTCTTATGTCACGTTACGGCGTAAAATTCGGACTTTATAAAAACAACAAATTCAATGAACGGCTTTTCCCCTTTGACACCATACCGCGCATAATACCGAAAAACGAATTTGAATTTCTTGAAAAAGGCTTGAAGCAGCGCGTTTACGCTCTTAATTTGTTTTTAAACGATATTTATTCCGACAAAAAAATCATACGCGATAAAATAATTCCCGAAGAATTCATATATACTTCGCCGGGCTTTTCCGCACCGTGCGACAAACTGACTCCGCCTAAAAAGATATATAATCACATTTCGGGTATAGATTTGGTACAAGGCAAGGATATGTGCTGGTATGTACTTGAGGACAATTTACGCATACCCTCCGGCGCGTCATATCCGATGATAGCACGCGAGCTTTGCCGCAGAGCAAGTCCCGACACGTTCCAAAACAATTCGGTAGACGACAACCGCGACTACGGCGGGCTTTTACGCCGTGTTCTCGATGATGTAAACACCGGCGGAATCAACGTTATTTTGACCCCCGGCCGATACAACTCAGCTTTCTTTGAGCATTCGTACCTTGCGGAGCGCACAAAGGCTGTATTTGCTATGCCGCAGGACCTTTTCGTTGAAGGCAACGTGCTTTATTACAGTGAATATTCCGGTAAGCGGCAGCGCGTAGGCACGGTTTACCGCCGAATTTCAGATGAATACATCGACCCTATGACATTTTACGCAGGCTCTCTTCTCGGAGTACCGCATATCATAGATTCTTACAGAGCCGGAAATGTTGCGATTGTAAATGCGCCCGGAAACGGCATAGCGGATGACAAGGGCGTATATTATTTCGTCCCGCAAATGATAAAATATTATCTCGGCGAAGAACCGATACTAAACAATGCCGTTACCTATCTGCCGATAATAAAAAAAGATCTCGATTATATAACCGAAAATCTGCCATCGCTGGTTATAAAAGATGTATCGGAGTCCGGAGGCTACGGGGTCATATTCGGAAATACTCTGTCTAAAAACGAACTCTCTGCCATAAAAGAAGCCGTTAAAACGTCGCCGCGCCGATTTATAGCGCAGGAGGTAATAGACTTTAAAGGGCTCAAGGTTTTTGAAAACGGCAGGCAAGTCGAAAGGAAAGCCGATCTTCGCGCGTTTGTGCTCTACGGCGACGAAATAACCGTTTGGCACAGCGGTCTTACGCGCTATTCTCAAGATCCGGATTCTTTTGTTGTAAACTCATCTCAGGGAGGAGGATTTAAAGACACATGGGTATTATCTCGATAAAATCCACGGACAATCTCTTTTGGCTCGGCAGATATGTGGAGCGCGTCTTTACCACTCTTCGCGTTTTTTCGGAATATTACGATAAAATGATAGACAAAGACGAAAACGCCTATATTGATTTTTGCAACAAGCTCGGTATAGAAAACACATATTCATACAAGCAGGAATTTATAACGAAATATCTTTTTGACGAAAACGACCCGAATTCTGTTATGAGTAATTTACTCTGCGCCTATGATAACGCCGTTGTTATGCGTAACGAGATAAGCTCCGAAACGCTGTCATATATTCAAATGGCGGTAAATTATATGGAGCAAGGCAGAGAGAGCAGCGCACCGATGCTCAAATTGCAGGAGGTATTTGACTGCATATTTGCCTTTTGGGGCAGTGCCGACGACTTTGTTGAATCGGAGACAACGAGAAATATACTGAAGTTCGGCAGAAGCGTTGAAAGACTTGACCTCTATACCCGTTTTTTCTTTTCTCCGACTCTCATCAAAAAGGAATTCAGTATACTTTTAAACCGTCTTTACAAAGTCGGCGTAGACTGTAACATAGACGCTATCAACACCCTTATGAACATCATTCTCGAAAAAGATGAGTACAGCGACTACGACCTATATACCGTGCGCGACGAGTTGTCTAAGGTATTTATTACGGCACCGCAGTATTGATCAAAAAAGGAAGATAAACGTGAAGCACATCAAATTTTTTTACAGTATGAAAATTGATTTTTCGTCCCCTGTGATAAGGCACTGCTTTTCTTTGAGATGCTTGCCGTTTGATACGCCGTCGCAGAGGATAGAGCTCATAAATGTGGACATAGAGCCGCATAACATGCTTACCGAAACGGCCGACGGCTTCGGCAACAGAGTCCTCACCGACAGAATTATCGAGCCTCACTCAAAATTCGTTGCAATAGTTGAGGGAAAAGCGAGCTTAGACTTTTCAAAGCGCGAAAAGGAAGAGCTTAACTGCATTTATAAATATCCGTCGCAGCACACGGTACCCGGAGAAAAAATCATTGAACTCGTGTCGGGGCTCGGTGATATGGCAAACCTTACCGCGCTTGAGACCGCACAGGCGGTTTCAAAAAGAATCGGCGAAGTATTCAGCTATAAAAGCGGCGTAACAAATATAAATACCACAGCGGAAGAGGCTCTGCACCTCGGGTGCGGCGTTTGTCAGGACTACGCGCATATATTTTTATCGGCGGCAAGACTTTCGGGCGTTCCGGCAAGATATGTTGCAGGCATACAAAAAGGAACCGGTGAAACGCACGCCTGGGCAGAGTTTTACGACGACGGCATATGGGTCGGAATTGACCCCACTAACCACAGAATGTGCGATGAAACGTACCTTGCGCTAAGCCACGGCAGAGACTTTGCGGACTGCGGCATCAACCGCGGACTGTTTATCGGCGGAGGCACTCAAACACAAAGCATCGTGGCTACGGTGGAAGAAATATAAAATGAGTGGTTATCCATGGCCCATTAAACAAAGTGTTCTCATCTTTTCAGAGCGAGCGAATACGAATGCTCGAATTGCGGCAACAAAAGCGACAAGCCCTATACAGAGTGTCCGCACTGCGGCTCGGAAACGACATCGTATCAAAGCTACCACAGTTATGACCCAAGCTAGATTGACGAGATGGCGGATTACGACGAGATGTTCGGCGACGATGACGACTGAAAGCAGAATTTGTTTCAAAAAAAGAATCGAGCAGCGTATATCTGCTCGATTCTTTTCTCTTTTATCGAATGTTGTTTTTTATCACCGACCAACTGTCTGTTAACCGTTCGAGATTATATGACGCATTGGCGGGACTTGTTGACGGCAAAGCCACGGTATCTCTGCCGACGGTATCTTTAATATACTTATTAAACAATTTTTCGCTTGTTTTGCCGTTTGAGTAGATTTGTCTTATACCGCAGGAGGATAAAATCACCCCTATATCATTCGGTACAACATTTTTAATAGAGCTGTCGGAAGAACCCACTATATCGCAACTTTTTATAACGTCCCAAAGCGCGATATTATGGCTCTGCAAAAGAGCTGTTTTTTCTTCATTAGACGATGGCACCGCACAGCCGAGTACGGCGGCGAGCACACGCCAAAAACGATTTTGGGGATGCCCGTAGTAAAAGGATACTTCCCTTGATTTAACCGACGGAAATGAACCGAGAATCAATATTTTGGAATTGCCGTCATAAATCGGCGGTATAGTATGCAAAAGGTGCTCCGAAGTCATTGGTTTTTATCCTCAACTATTCTGTAATATGTTCTTGCCGTTACAGCATACACCAAAACGTAAATAATTGCAAATACGGATATTGTTGCGACGGTGCACCAGAAGAACAGCGTAACATTGCTGAGGTTCAGCAGCTTTAATAGCTTTGTAATTACTTTAAATCCGAAGCAGATATGAATTACGGCTGTAACGAGCGGCAGGAAAAATACGGTGAGCACTTGGGAATGGATACTCTTTTTGACCTCTTTTTTGCTCATTCCGACATTCTGCATTATTACATAACGCTGCTTATCGTCATAGCCCTCGGAAATCTGTTTATAATAAATTATCAAGACCGTTGCAACAAGGAAGAGAAGTCCCAAGGTTATGCCTATAAAGAACAGACCGCCGTACAGAGACATCATACTGTCGCGAGAGGTTTCGGCACAATTTAAATCGACTGCGGAGGTCTCGCTTATATCGCTAAAAAGAAGCGATATATCCTTCATATACCCCTTTTGCACGTCTTTCGGCGCATCGGTATCAAAGCCGTAGGCGAAGCTCAGGTCGGTGTGAGAGGCGTCTGCACTCTCGCTTTTGTAACCCATGGAATTATATATCGACATGGCGGCTTTTTCATCGGAAACAATATAGTAGCTGTAATTTGAGGTAAACGCCGAATAAGAGTCAATAGTAGGGAAAACGTCCACGGTATGCTTTATTTTATATGCGTCGTCGCCGAATTTAACCGTACCCGAAAAAGCCTTGCCGCGCGGCGTACAAGACAGCACCTCATCGCTTTGGAGCGTTTCGTTTTGCCCTGTTATCCTGTTGTATTCCGATACCGGTATCAGCGTCACAATGTCTACTCCGAGTCCGTCGTTGTAGTCGGGGGTTACGGTAGCCGTATAGCCGCTGTCGTTAGCGTAAGACGAAAATGAGAGATAGCGGTAATAAAGCTCGTTCTTACTTTCTATACCGTATTTTTGAGCCTGCGTCGTCATAACATCGGCATAATCTTTGCAATTTTCCGTTGTTGCGTTTTGCACGTCGATATAAATATTGCGAGGATAACGCGTGCGCATAATATCCTCCGTACCGGCATATAGCGATACCGTAGTGGACACGGTGACAAGCACCGCGGTGGAAAGAATGCAGATGCTCGCAAGTCCTGCCGCATTTTGCTTCATACGGTATATCATACTTGAAACAGAAGTAAAATGCTTTGCTTTATAGTAATATTTTTTATTTTTTCTGAGAGCTTTTAATATCCATATACTGCCCGAGGAGAAAAGCATAAAGGTTCCGACTATTACGAGCAAAACCGCCGCAAAGAACGCGCCCATCGCCGTTATCGGTGATTTTACAACGAGAGCTATGGTATAGCCTGAAGCTAGAAAGGCTGCACCTAAAACAGCCGTAAGCACCTTTGCCTTCGGCTCTTTTTCGCCCTTATTTCCACCTTTTAAAAGTTCAACGGGATTTGATAGGCTGATGCATAAAAGATTATGTGCAAGATTTAAAAGAGCTATTGCGCCGAATACCAAAGCAGTAATGTCAACTGTTGACTGATAAAATCTAAAATCAATATTTCCGCCGAATTTCAGTATTTTAAGCAGCAACAAAAAGGTCAGCTTTGAAAAAAGCGCACCTATGGCGATGCCTGCCGCAGTTCCGAAAATATAGGTATAGGCAGTTTCAATAAAGAGTATTTTCGCTATATGGCGTTTTTCCATACCGAGAATGTTGTATAATCCGAATTCCTTTTTACGTTGTTTAATAAGGAAGCTGTTTGTGTAAAATAAAAATATGGCAGAGAAAATACCGACTGTTGCAAGGGCAAACGTCAAGAGGGAATGCAGAGCGTCGCTATCTGCCCATTTTATGTTTGCTATTGTACCGACCACAAAAAACATAGCCGTTGTAAATATACACGTCAAAATATACGGCACATATGTTTTACGATTATTTTTAAGATTTTGAACGGCAAGCTTTGAATAGAAAAAATTATTCATTGCTCTCACCTCTCGTTGCCATTGCGGTCAGAGTGTCCGAAATCTTCTGGAACATCTCGTCGTTATCCATACCTCCGCGATAAATCTGATTGAACACCTCGCCGTCCTTTATGAACATAATCCTGTTGGCGCAGGACGCCGCCTTTGTGGAGTGAGTAACCATCAAAATGGTCTGACCCTCCTCGTTAAAATCGCCGAACAGCTTTAAAAGAGCATCGGAAGCCTTTGAGTCAAGCGCACCGGTGGGCTCATCAGCCAATACAATCTGCGGATTTGTTATGAGAGCTCTTGCGACGGCGGCACGCTGTTTTTGTCCGCCCGAAACCTCATATGGAAACTTTGAGAGTATATCGGTAATTCCTAACTTTTCGGCAAGAGGCTTCAGTCTCTTTGCCATTTCGTCGTACGGCTTGCCTGAAAGCACAAGAGGAAGGAAGATATTATCCTTTAAAGAGAATGTGTCCAAAAGATTAAAATCCTGAAATACAAATCCGAGATTATCGCGCCTAAACGCCGAAATTTCTCTCTCTCCTATTGTTGATAGACTTCTGCCGTTCAACAGCACCTCTCCGCTCGTAGGCTTATCAAGCGACGCCAAAATATTAAGCAAGGTTGTCTTACCGGAACCCGACTCTCCCATTATTGCAACATACTCGCCCTTTTCCACTGAGAAACTGACATTGGAAAGAGCTTGAACGTGCGCTCCGCCGAAACGGGTCGTATAAACCTTTTTCAAATTGTTTACTTCTAAAAGCGGCATAATAATTACCGTAGCCTTTCTGATACAAATATTACATAAACAAACACGGTTAACCCTTGCTGTAGCCGTACAAGGCGTGACGGGAATTTCGTCTGTCTCAAAATCATAACCGAATAGCTTTTCTTTTTCGGCGTGATTTTACGTACCGAATGTATCCCTTTGTTTATTGCACGTTCAGTATATCAAAACGGAGAATCGCAAGCCATCGAAAAGGCTTACAATTCCCCTTTTAAACTTACATTTATGTAAGGTAGCGTTATTCCACTCCGAGGCTGACGGTGTCAAGACAAAGTTTGACCGCAGTCCCCTTTCCCACCTCGGAGGTCACCGTAATTGTGTGGGAGAGCTTTGTAAGTATCTTTTTGCAGAGAAAAAGTCCTATTCCCGTAGATTTTTTATCTTCTCTGCCGTTAAATCCGGTAAAGCCCTTTTCAAAAATACGCGGTAAGTCCTCAGGTCTTATTCCGATACCGTTATCGGAAATGACAAGCGTTTTCGCAGTATTTTCATCCAAATAAATATTGATTTCACCCTCGGACGTATATTTCAACGCATTTGAAATAAGCTGTTCGATTACAAACGACAACCATTTTTCATCCGTCAACACCTTGCAATCAATATTGCCAACAATAACCTTTGTCTTTTTACGCAGAAATTGCTTTCTGTATTTTTTAACCGCCGCTCTAACTATTCCGCCTAAATCATAGCTTTTGATTTCGAGGTCGGAAGAGATGCTGTCGGAACGGATGTACTGAAGCACCATTTCAACATATTGCTCTATTTTAAAAAGCTGCTCTTCAAGCTCGTCGTTTTCCGGAGAGTCGCTTGTTTGCAACAGCAGCCTCATAGCGGCTATGGGAGTTTTTATCTGATGCGCCCAGAGAGTAAAATAGTCCGCCGAATCGCTGTATTTGCGATTCATACGTGTTTCGGCATCTGTTTTGAGTGCGGACATCTTTTCGGCAATATCGGCAAGGTCCTTTTTTATTGGGTCCTCATAATCCGGCAATTTAAGAACGGCATACTCTGCGTCGTTTTTAATTTTTTCAAGTCTCTTATGCTTTTTGTATACCGAGGAAAAACGCATAACAAATACAATCAATAGAATTACGGCGGAGATGAGCGTCGCATACAGCACCGGCTCCGTTTCCACTCCGTAAAGCCAGAACACCGTATAAAATACCGCCGCTGCAAATACAAACGATAATACGGACAAGATATTGCCCGCCGTATATCCGAAAAGTGCTTTAAACCAATCTTTCATAAAACCTACCTAACTATATAACCGAGACCCTTTTTGGTAACTATAAAGTCGCAAAGCCCGGCATCTTCAAGCTTTTTGCGAAGCCGCGTCATATTTACCGTGAGTGTGTTGTCGTCAATAAAGCTATCGCTTTCCCAAAGCTTATCCATAATCATATCGCGCGGGACAACCTTGCCCGAATTCTCCATAAGCAGCTGCAAAATTTTAAACTCATTTTTCGTAAGCTCGGTTTTTTTGCCGTTAAAATCTATCGTCGCGTCATTGAGGTTGAGTATTGCGCCGCCGTGTTCGATAACCGACGTTGTCCCCGAAAAAGAATACGTGCGGCGCATTACCGCCTGCACCTTTGCAGTGAGAACGCTCAAATCGAACGGTTTGGATATAAAATCGTCACCGCCCATATTAACAGCCATAACTATATTCATTTTGTCGCTTGCCGAGGAAATAAATATTATAGGCACATTTGAAAACTTGCGTATTTCGCCGCACCAGTAAAATCCGTTAAAATACGGCAGAGATATATCAAGGAGTATAAGCTGCGGCGCAAACGACACTACCTGTTCGGTTATATTTTTAAAGTCAACAACAAAATCCGCATCATAATCCCATTTGCAAAGATGCTCTTTAAGGGTTCTCGCTATGACCTTATCGTCTTCAATTATAAGTATCTTTTGCATAGTTTCACCTTCATATGTATTTTAACACGAATACGGCAACTTGTCGATATAAAACAAAAATCGGCGCGGTATAAGACAATACTACCCTATACTGCGCCGAAATGAGCGGTTAAATTATATCAGTCTGCTCTCTTATCGCCAAAGAAGAAGAGCGCAACGGTACCGGGGCCCGTATGTGAACCGATAACGGTGCCAACGCTGTTGATTTCGACCTTGCCGTTGAGCTTTTTGAATTTTGCCTCAACAAGGTCGGCAACAGCTCTTGCGTCATCATAGCAGGCGGATTCGGAAATGTAGCACTTGCCGCTGTAATCAAGACCGCCGTCTGCGTGCTCGACCATACGGTTAACTATCTCTTCAATAACCTTTTTCTTTCCGCGGTACTTTGTTCTCGGTATAAGCTTGCCGTTATTATCCATATTGAGGAGCGGACATATGTTGAGCATTGTGCCGAAAATCTGCGCGGTCTTTGTTATTCTGCCGCCGCGATAATAGCTTGTAAGGTCGGTAGAAAAGAACCAATGATGAACATTGAGCTTACGCTCCTCGGCAAAATCACGAACCTCTTCTATGCTCTTGCCGCTGTTTTTAAGCTCTGCCAAAGTGTCCATTAAAAGACCGTAGCCGGAGGAAGCACCGAGAGAGTCTACTATATATATTTTTCTGTCGGGGTACTCTTCGAGGAGCTCGTCACGCGCAATGCAAGCGGAATTATATACGCCCGAAAGTCCGGTTGAAAGAGAGACGTGAAGAATATCCTTGCCGTCCTTTAAGAACTCTGAAAAATACTCCTTGAACTGACCGACGTTGACCTGGGAAGTGGTAGGCTCGGCTCCGTCGGCTATTCTCTTGTAGAACTCGGCGAACGGCATTGATTTACCGAGGTCATCGGGATACTCCTTGCCGTCCATATTGAAGTGAAAGCAAACATAATGCACTCCGATTTTATCAAAATGCTCCTGTGAAAGATCTGCCGTGGAGCAGCAGCTTAAAATATAATCTGACATTAGATATACTCCTTAATTTTCTGTATCTGTCACCGGTAAAACTTCCGGTATTTTTGTTTTAGGTTTGCTCTGAACGCTCCAGGCTATGTTAATTGCATGGTCTGCCACACGTTCAAAGTCTGTTATTGTGTTTATAAACAGCATTCCCGCACGGGTTGTACATTCGTGACTGTTGAGCCTGTCAATATGAGCTTGCTCAAAAGTCTCCTGCATTTTATCAACCTGCGCCTCAAGGGAATTGAGTCTTTCCGCCGTTTGTACACTCAGATTTTGCTCCGAAAAAGCATCTACCGAGCCGTCAATCAGCGAAATGACGGTACTATGCATAGTTTTTAACTCTTTTTCACCCTCCTCTGAAAGCTCTATATTTTCATTTACACGCGACAAGGCGGCTTCCTCAAGGTTTGTCGCGTGGTCGCCTATGCGCTCTATGTCGTTTATAACATGGAACAGTCGACCGATATATTTAGCGTCCTTATAGCTTAAATCAAGAGAGTTTATCTTGACCAGCACGGGCGTTATATTGTGATTGAGATAATTGATAATCTTTTCGGTGTGATTTACTTCGTCAAAATGCTTAATTTCCTTGTTTATAAGGTCGCTTGACGCAATATCGAAATTGCGTCTTGCCAAAGCAGCCATACGAAGAACCTCTTTTCCCACCTGCACTACGGCAAGCGGAGGGGTATTGAGCATTCTCTCGTCAATAAACTGAAGGTGCATTCCGTCGTCCTCTTTACCCTTTTTGTCGGGGACAAGAATGCAGGAAAGCTTTACAAGGACGCCGGCAAACGGGAACATTATTATGGTGCTCACTACGTTAAATATGATATGAACGAGCGATATCTGCATCATCACGTTGTCACTCATAGCCTGTATCCACTTTGTAAACGGAAGGAACATAGATATGACAACAAAAACAACCGTGCCGATTACATTAAAGAGAATGTGCATAACCGCGGTACGCTTTGAATTTGTCTTTGTACCGATTGTCGAAAGAAGCGCGGTAACACAGGTACCTATATTCTGACCGAAAATAATATATACCGCGAACGAAAGCGGCACAAGCCCCTGCGACGCGAGAGCCTGAAGTATGCCTACGCTTGCCGCAGAGCTCTGTATAACGCCCGTAACTCCGGCGCCTATGAGTATGCCTACAAGAGGATTGTCCGCATTTATAATCCAGTTGCGGAAAACCTCGGAATCCTTAAGCGGATCCATGGCGTTTTGCATAAGCTCCATACCCATAAACAGCATGCCGAAACCGGCGAGTGCCTGCCCGACATATTTCAGCGAATTCTTTTTGGCAAAAAGAATCATAAATGCGCCTATAAATATAGCTATCGGAGCTATCCCGGTAAGATTCAGCGAAACAAGAACGCTTGTAGTTGTGGTACCGATATTTGCACCCATAATAACGCCTATCGCCTGCGTTAAATTCATAAGACCCGTATTAACAAAGCCCACAACCATAACCGTGGTTGCCGAGGAGCTTTGTATAAGCGTTGTTATGAGAAAGCCGACAAGTACCGCAAGAAAGCGGTTTTTTGTCATTTTTTCAAGTAAATGCTTAAGACGCGACCCGGCTGCAAGCTCAAGTCCCTCGCCCATCAGCTTAATACCGTACAAAAGCAAGCCGAGACCGCCTGCAAAGGTCAGATAATTAGTAATACTCAAATTTTTTCCCCTTTAAAATACTCAGTTTTCCGCTTCTCTGCGTTTTTCGCTGAGCTTGAATTCCTTGCCGTCTTCACCCATGTGATATATTGTTTTGCTCACGGAAATACCGCTTTTACCGGTTACCCTTGAATAGTTTATGCCTTTTTTGCGAAGATAAGTTTTATACCACTCAAATCTTCTTAAAAAATCCTTGTATCTTCTGTTTTCAAGATTTGTCCACGCGACCTCGGATAGTGCCAAAATACGCGGATAGACGGAAAACTCCAATGCACGCTCCGAATCTACCCATTCAGTCCACATTTCGGCTTCTATGCCTATTACGCGCTGCCCGGATTTTCCGAACCCGGATTTGACGGTATTATATTTATACACTTTTTTAAGCGATATAACAGAATATTTGCAGTCAAAGTAAAAGTACGCCGTGGGAGAAAGAATAATATCACGCTTATATGACTGCCTTTTGACCTCGCCCGAATTTGACGGCAGCCAATACTGACACGTAATATCAGGAGAAAAGCTGTCATTGATGCAATCGTTCCAGGCAATGGGTGTTTTGCCGTATTTTTTAAGAATCTCGCCTATGCGAGTCATATAGTAGCCCTGAAGCTCCTTTGAGTTTTTAAGACCGTTTTTCTCTTTTGCCGCACGGCACTTGGGACAATCATCCCATATCTTGTGCCCCTTTGAGGCCTCGTCTCCACCTATATGGAAATGTGTGCTTGTAAAGAGCGGACAAATCTCGGAAAACAGCTTGTCAATGAAATCATACGCATCTTCGTTTCCCGGGCAAATCGCAGCGTCAAATATACCGTTTTCGCAAATAGGCTTGAATTCACGCGGCTTACAGGCAAATTCCGGATATGCGGCAAGCAGAGCCGAAGCATGACCCGGCAAATCGATTTCGGGAATAACCTCTATATTAAGCTTTGCGGCGTACGCCACAATATTCTTTATTTCATCCTGCTTATAGTAATAAAAATATTCTCCGCCGCGGTGCTTTAAGCCGAGACCCTCAAGCCCGGCATATTCACGTTTAGAGCCTATTTCGTTGAGCTTCGGGAATAATTTACTCTCTATTCTGAAACCCTGATCATCGGAAAGATGCCAATGGAACTTATTTAATTTCAGCATTGCCATATTGTCAAGCAATTTTTTTACGGCTTCCGTGCCGAAGAAGTGGCGGCACTCGTCGAGCATAAATCCGCGATATTTAAATGCAGGCTTATCGCTTATGTAAAGTCCGTTTATAACTGCCCTGCCGTCTGTTTTTTCGGCCTGCATTATTATGGTTTTCAGCGTGACAGCCCCGTAAAATGCACCGGAAGAAGATGAAGCCTTTATCATTATACCGTCTGTGGAAACCGAAATAGAGTAAGCCTCGTTTTCCATTCCGGCTACCTTTTGAAATTTAATTGCACCCTCGCCTTTTACGGGCTTTGTTCTGAGATAATCGGTCAAATATCTACCCGCAGAAACAAACTCGGGTGAGCAAAGGACCTCGGTATTTGAAGAAATTACATATGTACCGTCCTTTGAAGTATAGTTATTCGGCTTGGGAATAATATTGTATTTAAGCATTTCCAATAACCCTTTCGCAATAAATAATATCCTTTTATCTCAGAAATTACCATTGTGGTAATTATAACAAAAATAAAAGGATATTAAAAGTCTTATTTCAATTTCTGCGTTAATTTCTCATAAATCTCTATAATTTTAAACCGAGGTTCAAATTTTGGGTCACTTTCTACAACTTTAAGCTCATCCTCTGACAAAATGTCTTGAAGCTCCGCATCATCGGATGACTCGGCTGCGGGCAGACACATAGGCGGAAACATAACGCACCACCAATTTTTGCCTTTCCCCTCTCCTATTATGACGCGCACGGCCTCATATTCACCGGCAGGCAAAGTTATACGATCATCATAAGTTCGCGTCGAAAAAAAGTCCTTGCCTATTTCGAGCCTTACATCATAATCGAAGCCGTTTTTACGTATTACCTCGCGCGCCGTCTCTTCAAGCCGCTCCTTTTGCGGAATAAGCAGCTTTTCGGCATTCGCACTTGTCAAAGAACCGTCAAATATCTCCTTGCCCTCATTGAGCACGGCATCGCGCACCTTAAGCTTCAGTATTTGGTCCTCGTCGCTGTCGGAATTAGCTATTACATGCATACGCAAAACGTCGCGTCTTACGTCGCTGCACGACGCGGCAAATGACACAAAGCTGAAAATCGATGTTATGACAAATGCTGCGGCTAACGATATTTCAAATCTTCGAATAAGCTTTTCTGTTTTTGATTTCATATGTTTTTCATCCTTTCGTAAGGTAATTATTGGAAGAAAAATCAAATTTATACAAAAAAAGGAACGCAGGGAATTTTCCCTGCGTTCCTGAAGCTCGATGTTTAAAGCTGACTCAATGCGTCGCCTATGCTCTTCTCAAGAGCTTCTTTACCGTATTTGTCTATCTCGTTTTTATCTTTTGCCTCATGGGTGAGACAGCCTGCGCCGCCGATACATCCGCCGACACACGCCATACCCTCGATAAAGTTATTTTTAAGGATTCCTCTTGAAGCCTTCAAAAGAGCCGTTTTGCATTCTTCTATGCCGTCGCACGGAAGCGGATCAACGGTGAAATCTATATTCTGCTCCTTAATTGCCTGACCGACAGCCTCCGAAACGCCGCCGCTTCGTGCAAATATTCTGCCGTAATAGGAAGCATTGTCAAGGACGTCCTCAGGAAGCTCGGTAAGCTCGATATTACGCGAATCAATAAGAGCCTGAAGCTCCTCAAAGGTGAGAACGCAGTCGACATACTGTGCGACTCTTTCCTGCTTCGCCTCGGCTTTTTTTGCCGTACAAGGGCCTATAAATATAACCTTTGCGGTCTCGTCGGTCTCTTTTATGTATTTTGCAATCGCCGCCATGGGAGACAGATTGTGTGAAATGTTCTCGGTAAGCTTCGGATAGAACTTCTTTACATAGTCAACAAACGCCGGACAGCAAGAGCTTGTGAGGAAACCTTTTTCGGCAAGCTCTTTTGATTCGCTGTATGCTACAATATCGGCACCGAGAGCAGCTTCAACCACGCTGTAAAAGCCGAGCTTTTTAATCGCGGTCACAACCTGACCGAGCTTCGCATACACAAACTGACTCGCTATCGACGGAGCCACTACTGCATACACATTAAAACCGTCGCCTTTATTACTGTCTTTTAAAATCCTGATCGCATCAAGTATAAACGACTTGTCCATAATTGCGCCGAACGGGCATGCATAAGAGCAGGCGCCGCAGTTTATACATTTGTTGTTATCAATCTGAGCGGGATTTTCTTCGCTGTCAGCCATAGAAATTGCCTTTATTTTGCACGCCTTTTCACACGGTCTTGTATAGTTTGAAATTGCGCTGTACGGACAAACCTTGGCACACTGACCACAGTTTACGCACTTTGTTTTGTCAATATGCGCTTTCTGATTTTCGTCAAAGGAAATGGCTCCCTTGCGGCAGGCACTCTCACAGCGGTGTGCGATACAGCCACGGCAGTCGTGTGATACCTGATAACCGCTGGCAGGACATTCGTCGCAGGCTATATCTATAACCTCTATTATGTTCGGATTTGCTCTGTTGCCTCCGCAGGCGAGCTTTATGCGCTCGGCAACTATTGCACGCTCCTTGTATATACAGCAGCGCATAGTTGCCTTGTCACTCGTTACGGTCTTTGCAATATCATTGAAATTGTTGGCAAGGGAAAACTCTCCCTCGTCAAAGGCTATTCTTGCGACCTCACGAAGGACCTTGTATTTTAAAAGCTGTACCTTCGTATCAAATTTTCTCATTCAATTCACCCTTTGTTAAAAATAGCTTACTTTGATTCGTTTACCCATTTTTTTCAGATACTCCGAAAGCTCTGTAACAAGCTGCATCTTGATGTTAAAGTTTATGGGAAGATTTGGATTTTGATGTGCCGGATTTATTGCAGTTCCGACAAAGAAATTTATATCAGTCGCCTCCTGGAAAAGTATGCGCGCTATCTGCGACGCACCGTCCGCACGGACGCTCCAGTCGGCGTAAATATCATCGTCATTTAGATAACTCTTGGCGTATTCAAGCACTCGGCTCATTGTAATTACACCCTCGGTCGTCAAATCGACGCCGTCAATTTCGGCGATAGGCGGTATTTCGGGGTCGAGATATTTTAAATCCGTCTTAACCTCTTTGCCCAAAAAATCCGCCGCAAGAGTTGAAGTTGTTCCGCCGCATACAATATGCTTGCCGGTCTTGCCGAAAAACAACGACATCATTTTATTGACATCTGCAGGGTCTCTCGGCGGTCCCATGAGAAGATTCACGGATTTTCTCTCGCGGATTTTGACAACGCAAACGGTTGTATCGTCACCGGGCCTTCCGCCATATAGTTTATCACACTGGTCAAGCAGTAATGATGAAAGCGTTTTTGCCGTAAAATCGGGTCGATAATATTCCTCCATAAACTCGATTATCTGGTCGCGCTGCCAACCGAAATTCATATTTTCACCAATACCGGCATAAACCGCTCCGTCACTCGTAAAAATGAGCGTATCGTTAAGCTTTAACGATATTTTCGATTTATATATCATCTTACCGTCGATTTCCACTGCGCTCTCGGGATACACAAGATTTTTCCCGTCACGCAGCAGAATGACATGCGGATTGTCGTATTGGGCTATTTCTGCCTCTTTGTTGTCTATTACACGCACTATTGTAAAAGTGCTGTATGCCACCTGACGTACCGAACATATAGGCAGTGTTTTCGCTATTGTATCAACACACATTTCAAGCGGCATATTATTTGCAATCATGGTGGATATTATTTTCGAAGTCAAAGTAGAGAGAATATTTGCTTTTACACCGGAGCCGAGTCCGTCCGCAAGCACAACAACATAATCGTCATCGCCCTGCTCTATAACCTCCACCATATCGCCGCACAGCTCCTCGCCGTACTTGGTAAGACTCATATGGCCTATGTCCGTGCAAAGATTATTCATCCTTCAACGACTCCTTAAGCTTAGTGAGGGCTATCTTTGTCTCGGCGGTAGTCTCGCCAAGCAGAGAAGCTATCTCCTGAACTATGCGCATTTGCTTTTCGACGACCTTATCCGTTATTTCTATTGTTTGACGGCTAAGCTCCGCCTTTTTCTCTTTTTCTGTCTCCTCGGCGGTAACGTCGCGCATAATGCACATAAGTATATGGTAGACATGGTCGTATACTATTGTTTCTTCAATGTATTTTTTATATTCGGCGAGGTATACGCGTTTTTCGTGAATATCCCTGCCGTTTGAAAGAACATCTATAAAATCAAAAGGCTCCAAAATACGCACAACCGGCTCACCCACAACATCCGAAGCATAACGAATGTTCATAATCTCCCTTGCCGCGGCATTTATCTGCTGAACCACCATATCCTCATTTAAAATGAGTATGCCGTTGGGAGTATTGTTGAGTATATTGTCGGAAAATTTTTCTGCTTTATCCTTAAGGAAAGGAAGGCACATCTCGAGATTGGCCTTGCCCTCAAAAACCGCCTGAGCCTTTTCACGACAGGTATTATAGCCGCACGAACCGCAGTTAAGCTCATCCTCCGGCTTTTGCTTACCCATTTTGCGAAGTATCTCCTCTATCGCTCTGCTGCCTGCCATATTGCGCGGTGAAGCAAGATAAATAAGATTTTTTGAAAGCTCGTTTTCGCTTAAGGCGTCATATTTAAAATCATTGTCGCCCGCGTCTTCGGCAAAGCGACGCACGGTTATATAATCACGCACCGGAGCGCGGTGATTTTTCTCCATAGCCGGACCGCCTATACAGCTCCCCGGACACGCAGACATCTCTATAAAGCAACGGTGTATATTACCTTTTTCAATATCCTTTACGGCATGGATGCAAGACGACATACCGTCAATCGACATATACGTGTAATCGTCGTTATCACAAAGCATTGTTTTGAGAATTCCGCCGGAGGTCGGAAAAAACCTCGTTTTCCCCTTTTCAACTCCGTCATCATCAGGCTCCTGCGCCAAAACAGTATCGGTTTCGGCAAGCCAACCGGAAAGCTCTTCAAATGTCAGCACACAATCAACCGTGCCGGGATACTCCTCGGCCTCTGCCTTTTTTGATATGCACGGACCTATAAATACTGTTTTAGCCCCCGGATGCTCTTTTTTAAGTTTCGTACAATGCGCTTGCATTGGGGATACCACTTTGGCAAGATAGGGTATTACATCGGGGAAATGCTTTTGTACCAAGAGATTTACGGTATGGCAGCAGGTCGAAATTACAACATCCTGCTTTTCACCGTCAACTATTCTGTCGTACTCGTCCTTTACTATTGCAGCTCCGACCGCCGTTTCTTCAACGCCGGCAAAGCCGAGCGACATAAGTGCTTTTTTCATCGCGGTAAACGACACGTCGTAATTGGCAATAAACGACGGCGCAAGGCTAACATAGACCTCGCTGTCACCGGACAACAATTCCTTTGCCTTATAGACGTCGTCGCGTATGATTTTGGCATTTTGCGGACACGCAACAAAGCACATACCGCAGAGAATACACTCATCCTCAACGATCTGCGCCTGATTGGCCGAAAAACTGATAGATTTGACAGGACAATTCCTGATACATTTATAGCAGTTTTTACAGTTGGATTTTTTAAGCTTTATGTACCCCGCCATATTATACACCTTTTTCCTTGCGACGCAAGATTTTTATGACAGTTTGTCAAGCACGTTGGTTTTAAAGAATTCCTCAACGGTATCGGGAGAAACGGAGAACAACTCCCCGTCTACGGTAACGCTGACGCCGTTTTGGCAGTTACCCATACAAAACTTTCCGCTGAGAGTGACTTTGTCTTTCAGGTCATTGTCGTTTATGAGGTTCTGAAGCTTTTCAACGACTTCACGCGAACCCTTAAGGTGGCAGGAGCTGCCGATGCAAACTACTACTTTCATATTATTACAATCCCTTTCCCGTAAAACTTTGCATATGAATTTTACTTTAATTCATTTTACCAAAACTTAAATAAAAAGTATATAGGTTTTTTCGGAAAATTCTTATTTCGCAAACAGGTACGGAAAGAAATATTCAAGCCGTACCTGTTTGTAGTTATTTTTTTGTTTTAAGCACAACTTTAGCGAGATTTGTTCAGACTCTCCCGGCGCCTGTTAAGGTACGCAAGAGGGAGAGCAAAGTGAATTTATCGCGAAAAATCAAACCTTAAAGTATTATTTTCGGCGAGATTCGATGAGAAATTTGCTTTGCGTGCCCCGACGCGTACTAAGGTACGCAAGAGGGCGAGCAAAGTGAATTTGTCGCGAAAAATCGCCGAAAAGAATCATTCGTAATCTACTACATCTGCCCATCTCAAGAGGAAATCCCTCTCTTCGGGGTTCCCCTTAACGCTCTGCGAAGCCGCTACGATAGGAAGCCATTTCTGAACATACTGCTTTGCAGTATCGGTCTTTTTGCAGAACAAGTCGAGATACTTATCGGCAAGCTTCTGATCGCCTCTGAGGCAGAAAAGAAGATACGTTCTTGCGGCATCGGCCGCTCCGTTACCCTGTGTTACGTGCGCCCAGTCAATTACGTAATTCACGCCGTCATTGCCGATAATAATGTTACTCGGTCTGAAATCACCGTGGCAAACCTTGTTATGGGTATGCATACCGGCAAGACGTGTGTGAAGGTCATAACGTGTTGTTGCGTCAAGGTCGGTCTGAGATATTTTACCCTGCATTTTATCCTTGAGCTTGTTGAGCATAGGGCAGGTCTTAGCCAAAATGCTCATTTGAATATCAACAAAGAGGTCAAGATATTCCTCTGTCTTAGCAGGATTTTCGTCCATAAGCTGCTGAAGAGTTTTGCCTTCGATATAATCTGAAACAATTGCCCATTTGCCGTCAAGCTTGCAAACCTCTATGAGCTTCGGCATAGGAATGCCGGTTTCTTCAACACGTGCCTGATTCAAGGCCTCGTTTAAAATATCGGATTTTTTGTATTCGTCACCGAAAACCTTAATGGCTTTGTCACCGTCTCTGTAAACTGTTTTTGCTGTTCTGACTGCAATAACTTTTTTGAGTTCCATAAAATAATCCTCCCTTATTTACCGTAATATGCTTTAAGGTACATCTCTTTGATTTCGCTCATAAGCGGATATCTGGGGTTAGCACCCGTGCACTGATCGTTAAATGCCTGTTCAACCATTTGGTCAAGTGTGTCAAGGAAGTATTTTTCATCAACGCCGTATTCCTTGATGCTCTTCTTAATTCCTATGCGGTCCTTGAGCTCATCTATTTTCTTAATAAGATTGTCAAGTTTTTCTTCGTTATTCTTGCCCTTTACACCGAGAGCGTCGGCAACCTCACAATATCTTTCAAGTGTGTGCGGATGGTCATACTGCGGGAAGGTACCCATCTTCGTAGGAACCTCGGCAGCATTGAAGCGAAGAACATAATCTATTAAAAGAGCGTTGGCTATACCGTGAGGAAGATGGTGGAATGCGCCGAGCTTATGCGCCATGGAGTGGCATACGCCGAGGAAGGCGTTGGCAAAAGCCATACCTGCCATAGTAGCGGCATTGCCCATCTTTTCACGTGCCACAGGGTCATTGGGGCCGTTATCATATGCTCTCGGAAGATATTCAAATATCATCTGAAGAGCGCGAATTGCAATACCGTCGGTGTAATCGGTAGCCATTACCGAAGCATAAGCCTCAAGGCAGTGTGTTACAGCGTCGATACCTGAAGCCGAAGTCAGACCTTTCGGAGCATTCATCATCATATCGGCGTCAACTATTGCCATATTGGGCATAAGCTCATAGTCTGCAAGCGGCCATTTAACGCCGGTGTCGGCATCTGTGATTATCGCAAAAGGAGTAACCTCCGAGCCTGTACCTGCCGAGGTGGGTACAGCTATGAAATATGCTTTCTCACCCATCTTCGGGAATGTATAAACTCTCTTACGGATATCCATAAAGTCCATAGCCATATCAGAGAAGTCAACATCCGGATGCTCATACATTACCCACATAATTTTTGCTGCATCCATTGCGGAACCGCCGCCGATTGCGATAATTGTATCGGGCTCAAAATGACGCATCATATCGGTACCCTTGCGAGCGCACTGGAGAGTCGGGTCGGGAGCAACCTCCGAGAAGCAAGTGTGCTGAATACCAAGCTCGTCAAGCTTATCCTCAACAGGCTTTGTATAACCGTTATTATAAAGGAACGAGTCAGTTACTATAAACGCCTTTTTCTTACCCATAACGTCACGAAGCTCATTGAGAGCAACGGGAAGGCAGCCTTTTTTGAAATATACTTTCTGCGGAGCACGGAACCAAAGCATATTTTCCCTTCTTTCTGCAACAGTTTTGATATTGATGAGATGCTTTACGCCGACATTCTCGGAAACCGAGTTGCCGCCCCAAGAACCGCAGCCGAGTGTAAGCGACGGAGCAAGCTTGAAGTTGTAAAGGTCACCGATACCGCCCTGTGAAGAAGGTGTATTAACAAGTATACGACAGGTTTTCATCCTCTCGGAGAATTCGGCAAGCTTATCCTTTTCGGTAACAGCATTAAGATATACGGATGAGGTGTGACCGTATCCTCCGTCGGCTATAAGATGCTCAGCCTTTGAAAGTGCGTCCTCAAAGTCCTTAGCCTTATACATGGCAAGCACGGGAGAGAGCTTTTCGTGAGCAAATTCCTCGGAAATGTCAACACTCTCGACCTCACCTATCAAAACCTTTGTTGTTTCGGGGATTGTAACGCCTGCGAGTGCAGCTATCTTATATGCCGGCTGACCGACTATCTTTGCGTTAAGCGCGCCGTTTATGATAATTGTCTTTCTTACCTTATCAAGCTCATCCTTTTTAAGGAAATAGCAACCGCGATATAAAAATTCGTCCTTAACCTTTTTATATATTTTTTCGTGTACGATGCACGACTGCTCGGAAGCACAAATCATACCGTTGTCAAAGGTTTTCGAATGGATTATGGAGTTTACAGCCAAAACTATGTCGGCGGTATCATCAATAATTGCGGGGGTATTGCCCGGACCGACGCCGAGAGCCGGTTTGCCCGACGAATATGCGGCTTTAACCATTCCGGGGCCGCCCGTAGCAAGTATTATATCGGCCTCCTGCATAAGAAGATTTGTCATATCAAGCGACGGAACGTCTATCCAGCCTATTATGCCCTCCGGAGCACCGGCTTTAACTGCCGCTTCAAGAACGATTTTTGCAGCCTCTATTGTGGACTTTTTCGCTCTCGGGTGTGGGCTTATAATAATGCCGTTTCTGGTTTTAAGACAAACTAAGGTCTTGAAAATTGCGGTAGATGTAGGGTTGGTGGTGGGGATAACCGCCGCAACAACGCCTATCGGCTCTGCAACCTTTTTCATACCAAACGCGCTGTCTTCCTCTATTACACCGCATGTCTTTGTATTTTTATATGCATTGTAGATATATTCTGCGGCATAGTGGTTTTTGATTATCTTATCTTCGACTACGCCCATTCCCGTCTCTTCAACAGCCATTTTGGCAAGCGGGATTCTCGCTTTGTTTGCTGCGATAGCCGCCGCTTTAAAGATCTTATCGACCTGCTCCTGAGAATAAGTCGCAAAAATCTTTTCTGCCTCTCTGACTCTTGCGAGAAGGGCTTCGAGTTTTTCTACCGAATCGACAATCTCATGCTTGTTTTGAGTTTCCATAGGTATATAATCTCCTTTTCAGATATTACAAAATTTACAAAAGTTCTTTTCTGATATGAGAGGAAAGAACCGCCAAAGCCGAAGCAATATTCATATTCTGTATAAGTATGCCCGGACCTGCCGTAAGATGAACCGGAGTGAAATTAAGAATTGCAAGTATTCCGCTTTTGACAAGCTCGTCGCAAACATCCTGAGCACTGTCCGCCGGCACAGCTATAACCGCCAAATGCACCTTGAGTCTTTCGCAAAGCTCGCCGAGCTTTCGCATGGGAAAGACGGGCTTTTCCTTTTTGAACGGCTCTTCGTCAAAGTTTACCGCGTCAAATCCCGCAACTATACGAAACCCGCATTCGGAAAATCCGTCGTAATGTAAAAGCGAGCTGCCGAGGCTTCCGACTCCTACTACAACGGCATCGGTTGTGTTGTCGTAGCCGAGGAATTTTTCCAAATCCTTAATAAGCTTCGCGGTCTCATACCCGATTTTAGGCTTCCCAGCACAGGAGCTTACCTTTGCAATGTCCTTTCTTACTTGAACCTCATTAAGGTCAAGGTCTGCCGCCACCTTCGGCGCGGATATATACAATACCCCGTCAGCCTCCGCCTTTTTGAGATATGACAAATAAAAAGGTAATCTATAAAGTGCCTGCCTTGATATTTCACGGACAGGCAAAGCCTGCTCTCGCATATCTTTGACCTCACTATCAGTAATTACTTACTGATAAAATCATAGCTTATTGTTAAATGTTTGTCAATGGTAAATTGTTATTATTTTAACATTTATAGCCATAAACAAATTAAGCGGTTCGGCGCGGCGGTTTTTGTACGATTTTACAATCGTTTTTTCGGCCGATGCTTTGTGCCGGGCTTTCACTTGCTTAAAATATCAGAATCCGAGATAAAATGCCACTACTGTGCTGCAAGATGAATATACTCAGCCCAAATTCCATGGTTTTTATTTAGATTGCACATTTACAACAAAAAGCAAAAATGTTAAAATATATTTTTAATGCGTATACAAAAGTAGAGGTTGATGGGTAATGAAGGTAATTTCAATAGCAATAGGTTTGCTCTTTTTGGGACTTGGAATTCCGATGGTGAGCGGCAAAGCGGAGAATTTTGTCGTCGGAAGCGCCTCGCCCGACAATGAGCTGAGGAATAATTTCGATACAAAAAAGCTGTGCAGAATATTCGGCATATATTTGATTTTTGTTGCAATATTTACGGCACTTTTAGGATTCTTCTTTAACAGGGAATTCTTTACCGCCTATTTCATCTGCGTTCTTGCCGGTGCTTTTATATGCATCGCCGCCGTTGTATTAACTTGCCGTAAAAAGTCCGAATAATTCTGCCGCGAATGTCTTATCAGGCTACATAAGACATCCGCCTTAATTAAAGTTGTAGCCGGAAAGGCCTGAAAAAAATGGATTACGCTAAGGAATCTCTCAAAAAACATTATGAATGGCACGGAAAAATAGAAATCAAAACACGCGCCAAAGCAGACAGTAAGGACGCGCTATCGCTCGCCTACACACCCGGTGTAGCACAGCCGTGCCTTGAAATACAAAAGGACATAAGCAAGTCTTATGAGCTCACAAGGCGTTGGAATACCGTGGCCGTTGTAACGGACGGAACGGCGGTTCTCGGACTCGGAGACATAGGGCCCGAAGCCGGTATGCCCGTAATGGAGGGCAAATGCGTTCTCTTTAAAGAATTCGGAGACGTTGACGCCATACCGCTCTGTGTGCGTTCAAAGGATGTTGACGAGATTGTAAACTGTATTTCTCTCCTCGCCGGCAGCTTCGGCGGAATAAATCTTGAGGACATTGCTGCTCCGAGATGCTTTGAAATAGAACGCAAACTCAAGGAGAAAACAGATATTCCGATTTTCCATGACGATCAGCACGGCACAGCGGTAGTTGTTGCCGCAGCAATAATAAATGCGCTCAGAGTCGTTAAAAAAGAGCTCAAGGACTGTACGGCCGTCTTTTCCGGTGCGGGCGCGGCAGGCATAGCCATTGCAAAGCTGCTCATAAGTCAGGGAATCAAAAATATAATTATGTGCAACAGTCGCGGCATTATTTGTGACGGCGATGAAAAGCTGAATCCCGCACAGAGGGAAATCGCGAAAATCACGAATAAGGAGCACAAGAGCGGTTCACTTGCCGACGCATTCAAGGGGGCAGACATATTTATAGGCGTTTCGGCTCCCGGAATCGTAACAGAAGAAATGATTGCCTCCATGGCTGAAAATCCCATCGTACTCCCCATGGCAAATCCTGTTCCGGAAATACTGCCCGATAAGGCAAAAGCCGCAGGTGCCGCCGTTGTCGGCACGGGCAGAAGCGATTATCCCAACCAAATCAACAATGTACTTGCGTTCCCCGGAATCTTCCGCGGAGCACTTGACTGCCGAGCTTCCGAAATAAACGAGGAAATGAAGGTAGCCGCAGCAAGAGCGATAGCTTCGCTTGTCTCTGATGATGAGCTTTCCGCCGAGTACATTTTACCGAAAGCATTTGATGACAGAATAGGGAAAACCGTTGCGAAAGCGGTTTATGACGCAGCCGTAAAATCCGGCGTAGCAAGAATATAATCTATAAGAGAGAAAAAGCGCCTTTAAGGGTTATCCTTAAAAGCGCTTTATTTTTGCTTAGATTTTTTTGAGTCCGACAGACAGGCCTTTACCTATCGCAGAACCGAGAACGGCGCACACAACAAGCTCAATTGGAGCGTTGATTCCCGCCGCTATACCTATAACGGTGGTAAGAATATTTTCAGCTCCGCCGAGAGCGGCTGACTGCTCTGGTGTAAAGGTTGTATTTATAAACAACAAAGCTAAAAATCCAAGGAAAAAGATAGTATTAAAAGCCGAGCCGCAGATACTCGCGACAAGGTAATTGGCGCCGTCTTTTTTTGTCTTTTTTGTCACGGCGTTAAAAATGAGACCTGTGAGCCAACCTGCAAGCACGCGAGGAACTACGCAAACAACAAGCGTTTTAAATACGCTTATAGAAATAAGTATCGCACCGAATGCGCTCAGAGAAAAGCATTGAATAAAGCTCGATGCACCAAAAACGAGCCCCAAAAAGGCTCCTGCGGCAGGCCCTAAAGTAACTGCGCCTATGATAACAGGTACCATAATAAGTGTCAGTTCAAGCGGCCCGAGCTTCAAATAGCCTATCGGCGTGAAGGTCATAACGGCGATGATTGCGGTAAGGAGAGCCAGCTCGACTAAGCGAACGGTTTTTTGCATCCTTGCCTTGTTTGTGGTTTTTGACATATATAATCCTCCTTGCTGCTGCTCCGCAGAGCGGATGCAACGCAAAATAATAAACTATGTAAAAACTGGATACGATATTTAATTTTTAATTACGGTTAATTACTGTTTTTATCGTAAATGGCTTTAAGCCCGTATAAAAGAAGATTGTCATCATGAATTATATTGTGACGGCAATATCCTATTACATAGGAGGAAAGCCCACCTGTTGCAACAATGGTTTTCGGCTCACCGAGCTGTTTTGCAAAACGGTCAAGCATACCGTCAATCATATCTGCGGTACCGAAAATGATGCCCGACTGCAAACACTCTATCGTATTAGTGGCACAGGCATGCGGCGGAGAAGCAAGTGAAAATGACGGTAAGAGAGAAGCCTGCCCCGAAAGTGCTTTCATAGAGATTTCAACACCCGGTGCTATTGTGCCGCCGTGATAGCCGCCATGCTCATCAACTGCATATATTTTTGTGGCTGTGCCGAGGTCAATGACAAATGCGGGCATTTCATATCTTGCCATAGCTCCTACTGCACCTGCTACAAGGTCGGCACCGAGCTCTGCCGGATTATCTATTAAAATATTAAGCCCTGTTTTTACACCGGGGGCTATTATAACAGACTCAATGCCGCACACCTTATTAACCGCTGTTTTAATTTTCCCGGTAAGCTCAGGAACAACAGAGCTTAAAACAGCTCCGGTAATTTCAGCCGACTCCAAATCATGCATTTTAAACACGGCAAGAAATTCAACGGCAAACTGATCGTCAGTTCTGTTACGCTCGGTAGCAAGTCGCGAAACAAAGCTCAGCTTATCGCCGTCAAACACTCCGAAGGTAATATTAGTATTACCGATATCGATCGTCAGTATCATAAATTAAGCAAAAGCACAAAATGTGCCGTTCCTTTCATATTGCTTTTAAATCTTGAGACATTTATATTTTAATACATCCGGCAAAAAAAATCAAGCGGCTTTGCTTTTACAAAGCCGCTTGTAATAATTACAGGGTTAATTATTTATCCTCTTTTTTCTTCTTTGTGAGAACAAGAGCAATACCTGCTGCCACAGCTACGCCTGCTACTGAGAAGAGAGCAACGTCGCCGGTCTGCGGAATCTTACCTTTTGTGGTTGAAGAGCCGCCCTTAGAAGTTGTTGACTTCTTGGTTGTTGTGTTTGGATCTCCGCCGTTGCTTCCGCCGCCGAAGAGACCCTTAATTGTCTCAAAAGCCTTACCGATGAAGCCCTTAACGCCGTCGATAGCACTTGTGGTAGCCTCTGTCGGGCCTGCAGTTGCTGCATTGTTCTTGGAAACCTCTTCCTGACGAACAACCTCGGCTGAAAGAGCAGCGTAAGCGCCGTCGGAAAGAGCGGGAACATACTCGTCTTCTCCCTCGGGAGCCGGCTGAGTAGCATGAAGTTCATCAAGAACCTTCTGGATGTCGGCATAATCCATTCTGCTCATAGCATTGATAAGAGCCGTAACCTTTGCCGGGTTGTAAGCAGTAGGATTGCCATCGGCATCGGGCATATAAGGATTGTTATCGAAGTCTGAGAGAAGGTAGCTTTCAATAACATCTGCTATATAGCTTCTCTGATCATTGGTGAGAGAATCAAGAGCACTTCTTACGGAGCCGCCCGCCGGAGCGTCGGGTTTCGGAGTGCTTCCGCCGGAATTGCCGCCCTTGGTAAGAGCGTTAAGAATTTTAAGTAAAGTCTCAGGTGTAACTTTACCGCTATTGGCAAGTTTACCAAGAATGGTGATTATTTCTGCGATAACAGCCTCATCCATCTTGCCGTTGCTGTTGATGATGATGCCGACAAGCTGCTTAATGGTATCGACAGCTCCGCCTATATCAACATCGGGAAGAGTGATACCGCCGAGTATGTCGCCGATTCCGCCGCCGCCTGCAGTAGTGTCTTCAGCAAAAGCCGGGAGGCAGAATGAAAATGCCATCACTAAGGAAAGCAATACTGCTAAGAACTTTTTCATAATTAAATCCCTCTTATTTCAATTATTTGAGTTGTCACTCATTATTTAATGACATTTTACTATATGTTTTTGCGGTTGTCAACTATAAAAAGAGAATATTTTTCCGTAATTTTGGTGTTTTTTTAATAATTCCACACTTTGCGGCGTCAATGTTTTAAAAAACCGATTTGATGCGGTGTTTCCGCCGATTTTGTGTTGACGGCAAAGGCTGACAACTATATAATGTATATAAAAATCAAAGGAGGCACTTATGCGAACGGAGGAAAAAGTATTTTTCGGAATCGGAACGGCATCGTTTTTGCTTATGCTCTCGGACCTGCTTCTTGAGGTCTTTTCCGCATCGCTTTTTATAGGCTCTAAGCGGCTTATTTCTTATATCGGTATACTTATTATAGTATGTGCCGTCAGCTTCACGGTCTTATGCTTTCTTGTTGTTAAAAATCACCGAGGCCGTTTTAAAAGCAAAGGAACACGGATTTTTTTAAGAGTGCTTTCGATAATAATTTGCATAATGCTTTGCCTTGCCGGTATTACAGTTGACGGAATATTATACACCGATACCGTAAAAAAAGCCACATCGGATGACAAGCGCCATACTATTATAATAGACAGCGAACCGGACTCGGGCGAATGGAATATGACCGTTTACAGACGATACTCCCCTTTTCTTATGTCCGCTCGCGGAAACGGGAAAAAAGTCGTTGATATGGCAGACGAGAACGGAGATATAGACGTTGTATGGACTGACGGCGGCTGTCTTGTAAGTTACAAGGCTTATAAAACCGATGCAACAAGCGTTGATGACACCGAAACCGTAACGCTGCGATTTTTTTACAATGAAAAATCAGGCAAATAATTATACAGCTGCTTATAAGAGGTGTTTTTATGTGGCTCGTTTTAGCATTTTTATCTGCCGGATTTGCCGGAATAACGGCAATTCTTGCTAAAATCGGCTTACGGAACGTCAACTCAAATCTTGCCACGGCTCTGCGCACAATAGTTGTGTTGTCGTTTTCGTGGCTGATGGTTTTTATTGTCGGATCAGCATCCGAAATAAAGGATATAAACGTCAAAACGTTTATATTTTTGATTTTATCGGGACTGTCCACCGGGGCTTCTTGGCTTTGCTATTTTAAGGCTTTGCGTCTCGGCGACGTGAACAAGGTAACTCCAATCGACAAGTCAAGTACGGTACTTACAATGATACTTGCCCTGATTTTTCTCGGAGAAAAGCTGACCGCAGTTAAAATAATAGGTATGGTTCTTATCGGCACAGGAACATTTCTTATGATAGAAAAGAAAAAAACAGATAATTCCTCCGCCGACAAAAGGAGTGGAACTTCGCTTGTATATGCCATGTTCTCCGCTGTTTTTGCGGCCTTAACATCGATTTTCGGAAAAATCGGCATAGAGGACGTTGAATCAAATCTCGGCACGGCGATAAGAACCGTGGTTGTTCTTCTGATGGCGTGGATTTTGGTCTTTGTGGAAAAGAAGCAGAGCGAAATCAAGAACATTGATAAAAAGAGCTGGCTGTTTTTGGTCCTTTCGGGGTTCACCACAGGCGGCTCATGGCTTTGCTATTACGGAGCCCTGAAAAACGGCCCCGCAAGCATCATTGCACCGATAGACAAATTGAGCATCGTTGTAACCGTAGCCTTTTCATATATAATATTAAAAGAAAAGCTTTCAAAAAAAGCTTTTCTGGGGCTTGTGCTGATAGTGGCGGGTACTCTGTCGCTTCTTATTAAATACTGATTGAAACGGAGACTTATATGTACGGACTTTTGGGTGAAAAATTAGGTCACAGCTTTTCGCCGCAGATACATGCTCTGCTCGGCGATTATGAATACAGATTGTTTGAGAAGCAAAAGAATGAGCTTGACGACTTTTTTAAAAACAGAAATTGGGATGGCATAAATGTTACAATTCCGTATAAAAAAGCCGTCATCCCCTATCTCGACCGTCTTTCGCCCTCCGCCGAGAAAATAGGGAGCGTAAACACGATAGTTGCCGAAAAGGACGGCACGCTCACGGGATATAACACGGATTACGACGGGTTTTCATATTTAATTGATGTTTCCGGAATATCGGCAGAAAACAAAAAATGTCTCGTTTTGGGTTCCGGCGGCGCATCTTTAACGGTGATAGCGGTGCTGAAGGATAAAAAAGCGCGCGAAATTGTCAATATTTCACGCTCGGGAGAAAACAATTACGAAAATATCGACAGACATTTTGACGCTGACATAATCGTAAACACAACGCCCGTGGGAATGTATCCGAACAATCTGAAATCGCCTTTATCGCTTGACGGATTTAAAAATCTTTCCGGTGTTCTGGATATAGTGTATAATCCGCAAAAGACCAAGCTGATACTTGACGCCGAAAAGCGAAATATCAAAGCGCTGAGCGGTCTTTCAATGCTTGTTGCTCAGGCCAAAAGAGCTGCCGAGTTGTTTTTGAATACAAAAATACCCGACAGTAAAAATGACGATATATATCATAAGCTCTCACTTGAGATGAAGAATATTATTTTAATAGGTATGCCCGGTTCCGGCAAAACGACAGTTGGAAAAAGAATCGCCGAGGCCTTGAACCGCGACTTTATAGACACGGATGAAATGATAGTAAAGAACGTCGGCAAACCCATTCCCGACATATTTGCAAACGGCGGTGAAAAGCTCTTCAGAAAATATGAGCACGAGGCGGTGCTTGCGGCGGGCAAGCTCAGCGGCAAGGTAATTTCAACAGGCGGCGGAGTCGTTGTAAACGATGATAACTTCGACGCTCTGAAACAAAACGGGACGATAATCTTTTTAAACCGCAGCACCTCTTATCTGCCGACAGACGGCAGGCCGCTGTCGCAGAGCAACGACCTTAACGAGATGTTCAAAAAAAGGCTTCCGCTTTACAGAAAATTCTGTGATATTGAGGCGGACGGAAATGACACGATAGAAAATGTTGCGAACAATATTTTAAAGGAGCTGCAAAATGAAAATACTTGTAATTAACGGTCCGAACATCAATATGCTCGGCATAAGAGAGCCTGCGATTTACGGCGACAGAAATTACGAGGCCCTCATAAATCAGATAAACGTCTGGGGCGCAGAGCTTCACGCCGAGGTTGAATGCTATCAATCGAACCACGAGGGCGATATAGTAGACAAGATACAGGACGCATTAGGTAAATTCGACGGTATAGTCATAAATCCGGCGGCATACACACACACAAGCGTTGCAATACTCGACGCGCTGAAAGCCGTTTCCATACCGGCTTGCGAGGTACACATTTCGGACGTTAACGAACGCGAGAAATTCAGACATATTTCATACGCCGGTATGGCGTGCGAGGCGCACTTTATAGGGCTCGGATTTGACGGATACAAAAAAGCTATAGAATATCTGTGCGAAAAGTACAAGTAAAAAAGCATAAAATAAACGGGGCTGTAAAACGCAAAGTCTTACAGCTCCGTTTTAATTTTTACACATAAAAAATTCTTTGCTTTTATTCCACGCCGCGGTACAAAAGTCCGCGTGTAAATTCAATTTCGGGCGAAGAACCGTTTTGATACGCTTTGAGCACCGAGCTTATCTGTTCTTTATCCTCGGTTGTAAACTCCAAAAGCACAAAATCCGCGTTTTTGACTTCGCTCATTCTGTCAGCCATATATATGGGTCTTGAATTGAACAGTTCGGAAAATCCATTTGTACAGCGAACCGGAAATTCAATGCCCTTTCTGTCGCGTAAAAAGGATTTTCCGCCGCACTCGCGACAGCTTTTCCCGTTTTTTACCGGACAATTTCTTGTGAGCATAAGCGGTACTCTGCCGTAGACGCAAACACCGCGCCGACATTCTCCCTCAAGCGCAGTCAGCTGTTTCAAAGTCATTTCATATGAGAGCACGCACTCCGCCGCTCCGAGCTTTTGAATTTCGGACAGAGAAACCGAGTTAAAAATATTTAAAAACGGCCCGCCTATTATCTGAACACCCGCCTTTTTTGCCGCTGCAACCGAATCGAGCGTATTACAAAGGGCATACCTTGCGCCGCTTTTTATAAGCCTCTCGACAATCTCGTCAAAATTACCGAATATACCCCTCGGCAAAACTGCACCTGCGGAATACTTTTCAAAAAGCTCCGGCTTTGAAGACAGCGGAATAAAAAGCTTATCACATTCCACATTTTGAGGAATGGCGGATGTATCGCGGAACGAAATATACGTCTGCGGCTTTTTATTCGGCTTGCGATTTTGAAAAATAATATTAGCTTTGTTTATGCGGTACGGTGCTCGTTCTTTAAGCCTGTCGGCAAGGCGAAGCAGAGCCTCCCTGCGGAGCGCATTCATTTCGGCTGCCGACACACTCAAGCCGTCGTCTATACAGATGTCGGCATCGCCGAATGAAAATACGGTTCCGCCGCATTTTTTAAGTCTCAAAAGAGCCTCTTCTTTGGTAAAAGGTCTGTTTACGGCTATTTGCGGCAAGCTTTCGGATAAAACAGTAACGCTTAAATCATTTGCGGAAGCCGTAAGGCTGATTTTCTTATCGGATTTCACAGAGAGAACAAAATGCGCCCTGTAAACCGCACGCTCTTTTTCGTAAATACGCTCATATTTTTTGAGAAGCGAGGCAGTAGCAGATGTTACATTTTCCTTTTCGCGGAAACCGAACATATTTCTGCCCAGAGCATTTTCGTAATATCCCTTTGTAAATCCGGAGCGTGAAAACAGGGAGCAAAGATCTTCGGCATTCTCGCTTGAATACTCCCCCGACAGCGAATTTTTCAGAGCTGTAACTGCGGCTGCGACATACTCGGGACGTTTCATTCTGCCCTCTATTTTGAAAGATGATATTCCCATTTTAGACAATATCGGTGCGTACTCGATAAGCGACAAATCCTTTAAGCTCAAATCATGCCCCGTTCCGTTTTCCGCCGCAAAAGGAAGCCGGCAGGGCTGAGCGCACAGACCGCGGTTGCCGCTTCGCGACCCTAAAAACGCACTCAAGAGACATTGCCCGGAAACGCACATACAAAGCGCCCCGTGGACGAACATTTCAAGCTCAATCGGCGAGTTTTCGCACAGATATTTAATCTCGTCTTTTGATAATTCGCGAGGCAAAACAGCTCTTGAGAATCCTAAATCGGCAAGAGTACGTATGCCGTCCAACGTTCCCACCGACATTTGGGTGGAGGCGTGCAGCTCTATATCGGGACAAATATCCTTTACGACGCGCAAAACGCCGAGGTCCTGCAAAATAAGCGCATCTGCACCGCTTTTGCAGATACGCCTGACGCTTTCCTTAAGCTCCGACATTTCGCTGTCTTTAACAAGAGTATTTAAGGTTATATGAACTTTAACATTTCTTTCGTGGCAAAAATCCACCGCGCGCTGCAAATCGTCCCCCGAAAAATTCGAGGCATTTCTGCGCGCGTTAAAGTTTCCGGTGCCGAAATACACGGCGTCCGCTCCGCTTCTTACCGCGGCAGTTAATGCTTCAAAGCTGCCTGCGGGAGCCAATATCTCGGGCTTTATCATTTAGCGGAATCCGGCTCTTTTTCGGAAGAGAACAGATTTATCTGCGCCGCTCCGGCTTTTTGCTCTGTTTTAAGGCGGTCTATCTCGCGCTTATAGAAGTCTCTTTCGGACTTCGACTGAGACGCATCCTCAAGATAATCCTTTATCTGGGCACGGAGATTATCGGCGCTCTGCTCTGCCTTTTTAGCACTGTTGGCATAATCAAGTGCTATCAAAACAGCCGCCTGATTCGTTGAAATAAACGGATTTACAGCGCGAAGCTCTTTCATCTTTTCGTCGATTTCGGCAGCGAGCATAGTAGTATATTCGGGAGTCTCCTCAGTCGTGAGCGCATAGTCAACTCCGGCAATAGTTACTTTAACCTTGTTTTTTTCCAAGACATTCACACCCCTGTTTTTATTACAAGCATTATTATACTTTATATTTCAAAAAACTGCAACATCATATTTTGCGGTAGACAAGTATACCGAATTCGGCACTAACCGAAAGCTTTTCCAGCTCCTCTACCCTCTTTTGTTCTTTAACTCCGGTTTTGTAATAGTAAGGAGTCATTTTAAAAAGAGAAGATATATCCTCGCCTGAATTTAAATCGAATTTGTATTTTACGTCGATTCTGTCTGTAAAATCAAAGCCGTCAAGGTATGTGTCCGAAACCTCATTTTTATAAGGTGTATCATATGCGGCGCACTTTAACTCCCACAAATGATTTTCAAGTGGTATCACCATTATAAAAGCAGCATCTTTTTTCAATACTCTTTTAAATTCGGCACCGCAGTACGGCGAAAAAATTTCGAGTAAAATATCAATGCTCGAATCCGCAAATGGAAGAGAAAATGAACTCGCCACCGCAAAATCGACATTTTTTGCGCGTTTTGCGGCAACGGTCAGCTCGTCCTTGGAAATATCCGTACCGAAAACCGAAGAAAGCGGCAACACATCGGCAACAGCCTTTGTGTAATACCCCTCGCCGCAGCCGCAGTCAAGCACATTTCCCTTTTGGGCGGCGTACTTCTGCACTGTATCGCACAGAGCACGTCTCAGCGGCTCATAATATCCTTTGGACAAAAATTCTCTGCGCGAATCCGTCATAAGGCGATTATCACCGTGATTTTTTCGACTGCTGCCCGTCAGCAAATTGACATAACCGCTCTTTGCAATATCAAAATTATGTCCGTTTTCGCAAATATAATTTTTTTCGTTTTTTACAAGTGGTTTTTTGCACACGGGGCAAATAAATCCGATACTATTCTTCACAATGTTTCTCCAAATACATTTCATCCAACAGCTTTTTGCCTGTTTCCGTTCTGAAAATATTTTTTCTCGCCGCACTTACGGCTTTTTTGTCGAGCGAATCCTCAAATGCGTTTACGATAAAATCCGCTTCAATCAAAATTCTGTAATCCGGTGACATATCATCGGTATATGTGTGGTGATGCGCCACAAGATAACACACACGTTCAATATCGTCCTTAGAAAAGCCGAGAGAGGTCATAAGCTTACGAGCTTCACTCGGTCCCTCCTTTTCCTGATAAGTGCCTGCCGTACTGCCGTATTTTTTCTCACAGATATGTATTCCGATATCGTGCACCGCGGCAGCAGAAAGTAAAATATCCTTTATTTTTCCGTCTGTTTTTTCTCCGTCGGCAATCAGTTCGGAAAAAGCACGCACCTTAAGCATATGGTTAATGCGTTTTACGTCTCCGTTTAAATATTTGATCATTTCGCGCGTAAGTTCTTTGTTCATTTCATTCACCGAATTTATAATACAACCGTTAAAACAAAATAGCAATAGTCGTCATTGACAAACAGGGGTTAAAAATGTATAATATCTAAGCATTCAGCCGGAATTCAATACATTTTCGTGCAAGCAGCGGACTGTTATGCTGTGTTTCGCAAGAATAACAAAGTAAAAAATCAAATATAACGGGGTGTAGCGCAGTTGGGCGAAGAGGTTCGCCGCGTCCTGCGGACGATTCAGGCGAAGCTCTGAGGTGAAAAAACAACGAGCAATGCGACGCGCTCCAAGCGAGCAGTGCGACTATGTTTTTGAGGGAAGCGCAGCGGACTGTTATGCTGTGTTTCGCAAAAATAACAAAGTAAAAAATCAAATATATCGGGGTGTAGCGCAGTTGGTAGCGCGCCTGCTTTGGGAGCAGGATGCCGGGGGTTCGAGTCCCTTCACTCCGACCAAAATTTTGACCGAAAGCGGAAAATAATCTCTGCTTTCGGTCATTTTATATATTTTTAATTGAGAAGCCGATTTTAAAATCCAAAGCTGCTTTGATATGCGTATTTATATAAAAAATGTTAATTTCCGCATTCAATGCTTATCTTATTAAATATTGCGAGAATATCGTCTATCGACGTATTCTTTTTATCCTCGCCCGCCTTATCAAGTATGATATTGCCCCTGTCCATCATAACAAGGCGCGTGCCGTACTCCACGGCATAGCGCAGATTATGCGTTACCATAACAGCCGTAAGTTTTTTCTGCTTAACAACTTTATCGGTAAGCTCCATAATTATTTCCGCGGTCTTGGGGTCAAGTGCGGCGGTGTGCTCATCAAGGATAAGGAAGTCTATCGGTGTCAGCGTTGCCATAACAAGTGAAACCGCCTGACGTTGACCGCCCGACAGCGAGCCCATTTTCACGTGCAATTTATCCTCAAGTCCGAGACCGAGCGACGAAAGCTGTTCGCGGTAAAAATCATATCGTTTTTTATTGAGCGCAAATGACAAACCGAAGGGCTTTCCTTTATTGTCGGCAAGCGACATATTTTCGAGTATCGTCATATTCGGGCAATTGCCCATTGAGGGATTTTGGTACACTCTGCCGATATAGGCATAGCGTTCAAAATCCTTCTTCTTATTCACGCACTTGCCGTTTATAAGAACTTCGCCTGCGTTTACGGGTATACTTCCGCATATTATATTCAGCATGGAGGTTTTTCCGCTGCCGTTTGAGCCTATTACGGAGACGAATTCCCCGTCATTTACGGTAAAATTAAAATCGTCGAAAAGGCACATCTCCGTAACGAGCCCGGGATTATATATTTTTGAAATATGCTTAAGCTCCAACATTTTTCTTCACCGAGCCTTTCTGAAGATTGCCGAGAACAAGTATTGCCAGGAACAAAACAGCCGTTATAAGCTTCAAAAGATTCGCAGGCAAGCCGAGGCTTATTGCAATTTGTATGCAAGCTTTGTAAATTACGCTGCCGAATATTACGGCGGTGGTGCCCTTTATAAAGCTTACGCGCCTGAAAAGCGTTGTTCCTATAATCACCGCTGCGAGGCCGAACACTATCTGACCGGTTCCCATCGTCGCGGAAAACGAGCGCTGCTCCTGACAGGCAACGGCACCCGAAAGAGCCACAAGAGCGTTCGATATTACAAGTCCGATTATTTTTATTGTGCCCTTGTCCTTTGAGAGAGAGGTTACAAGTACGCTGTTATCGCCTACCGCGCGAAGCAAAAAGCCGTTTTTTGTCTTAAAGTAAAGGTCAAGAAGCACCTTGCAGACTATCATCAGAATTGCGGAAACGATAAGTTTTCTTAAAATAAGCGACATCGACCCGAAAACCGACATTGTAGCGGGAGATGTAAATATAGTATCTTTTTCACGCGCGATTGAAAGATTCGAACCGGCTATCTGCAGATTTATTGAAAATAAAGCCGTCATTGTTATAATACCCGAAAGCAGGTCGCGTACCTTCAAACGGACGTGGATAAATCCCGTGACAAATCCGGCGAGAGCTCCGACAAGAAAAGATATTAAAAGAGCAAGAAACGGATTTACGCCCTTTACAAGTAAAACAGCCGTTACGGCAGCTCCCAAAGGGAAACTGCCGTCTACGGTGAGATCGGGAAAATCCAATATTTTATATGTAATATATACGCCGAAGGAGAGAAGAGCGTATATAAAGCCTTGAGTTAACGTGCTTATAATAAGATCCAGCATTCTTTTACACTACCTTATTTACATTCTATTGCCTTTGCGGCTACATCCGACGGAACGGTAATTCCCATAGCGCTTGCTGCGTCGGAATTTATATATGTGCTGTACTCGGTCACCGTTTCGTACGGAAGGTCGGAAGCCTTAGCTTCTCCCTTTAAAATTTGAGCGGCAAGCTTACCTGCCATTTTGCCGAGTTCCACATAATCGATACCGGCAGACGCCACACAGCCTTTTTTAACCTGCTCAATTTCGCTGCCGTATACGGGAATACCTGCGGCATTGGTTTTTTCAAGTATTGACGGAAGAACGCCTACAACATTATTGTCGGTAAGGTTTGTGATGCAATCAACCTTCTTGTTTATAAGAGTATCGGCAGCCTGTGTAACGGACGCCTGATCGGCAACGCCTATGGCTTCGATAGTAAATCCGTAGTTGCCTGCTTTTTCTTTATACTCGGCGATTGCCGATACCGAATTCGGTTCGCTTGTTGTGTAGATGATACCGATTGTTTTTGCATCAGGCTGGAGTTTTCTTATAAGCTCAAGCTGCGGGTCAACGGGAAGCTTATCCGAAACGCCCGTGATGTTGCCTGTTGTAAGACCTGCTTCACCGGGGTCTGTTATGGCGTTGAATACAACCGGAATGTTCTTATCCTCTGCCGCAGCGTAGCAAGCTGTTGCCGAGGGGGTTGCTATGGCGCACATAAGCGCGACGTTTTTGGAAGAGAAGTTATTGGCAATCTGTGTTGCGGTGGCATTGTCAAACGAAGCATTCTGATAATCTATTGTGTAATCCTCACCCTCTGTGAGTCCGGCCTCCTTAAGACCGAGAAGGAAGCCCTCGCGGCAATTATCAAGCGAGGCGTGCTCACCGTACTGACTGATGCCTATTACCGGAACCTTGTCTTTTTTCGCCGTACAGCCTACGAAGAATATTGTTATTGCCGCTAAAATTACCGCTACCGTTATTTTTACTTTTTTCATGATGATGACTCCTTAATTTTTAAAATAAATCAGTGTACAATGTTATTATTTAAAAATCGCCATCGCCATCGTCTTAAATAATATTGCATTCTTTTCTCCTTAATAAGCAAATAAAAAAAGTCTTATCCCATATATGGGACAAGACTTTGAATCCTGCGGTACCACCCAAATTGCCGGATAAACCGACCGCTCGTTTCTTATACTTACATATAAGCCGCTCTGATAACGGGTACGGAACCCGTCGGCCGCTACTCGCAAACGCTTTCGTGCCGCCCTCATAAGTCCATTCGCTGTACTCTCCCCTGCGGTATTTCCACCGACAACCGCTCTCTGCAAGCTTTAAGTAAAGCTACTCTTCTTAATCACAGGTTTTTTAGATGTTGCCACAATGTTATCACGCCGTTCTTTCTTTGTCAAGAAAAAATTACAAATATTTTTAAATCGTTATTTATGGGGCAAAATGTCTTATATCGGTACATATCACGAAAAAATGCTTTGTTTTGCGGAATAGTTAAATAAATACAAAGCAAAAATCTTGATTTTAGTGAGCCATTGTGCTAAAATGTACAAATAATGTCGTCAAGAATACCTGTGATTTAGCAATAATTGGTTATTTGAGACAATAATATAAAAAGACTTCTATGTCTTTTGAAAAAAATACACAAATTAACAGGGGGTCTATCATTTGACCAAGTACATCATCAAGCGCATAGCAATGGGCTTGCTCAGCATTTTCATTGTTGCCACGCTGACGTTTTTCCTTATGAACCTTGTTCCCGGCGGTCCGTTCGTTGCGGAAAAATCCATAAGCAAGGCTGCACAGGAAGCTCTCGCGGCAAAATACGGATTGGACAAACCTTTATTTGAGCAATATATAACCTATATTACCGATTTTATCAAGGGCGATATGGGCGTAAGCTTACGTCAAAGAGGAAGAACCGTATCGGACATTATTTTTTCTAAATTCCCCGTATCGGCAAAGCTCGCCGGAATAGCTGTTCTCGTCTCTCTTCTTGTAGGCATACCGCTCGGATGTCTTTCGGCATACAACCGAGGTAAATTTGCCGATAACTTTATTATCGTACTCGCGACGTGCGGTATCGCAATACCGAGCTTTATAATCAGCGTAATTTTACTGTATACATTCGGCAGCAAGCTAAATCTGCTGCCAACGGTAGGTCTTAACACGCTGTCATCATATATAATGCCGGTGACGGCGCTGTCGGTTTACCCGACGGCATATATAACGCGGCTTATGCGCTCAAGTCTTTTGGACGTTATGGGGCAGGATTATATAAGAACGGCAAAAGCCAAAGGCCTTTCAAACTTCAAAATACTCTTCAAGCATGCTCTCAGAAACGCAATACTCCCCGTAATAACATACGTCGGACCAATGCTCGCAAGCCTTATGACGGGTTCGTTTATAGTAGAACAGATATTTGCAATACCCGGTCTCGGCCGTGAATTTGTTTCGGCCATAGTCAACCGTGACTACACCATGATAATGGGAACAACAATTGTCCTTGCGACACTTATCATAGTTGCAAACGTCATAGTTGACATACTGTATAAAATAATCGACCCGAGAATCAAACTTAAGTAAGGAGCGGCATCGCCGATGAACAAAAAATTTCCGAGTCTGCATTTGAAGGCAGACGATTTTATACCGGCTACAACGACGGAAAAAGAAAACCTTGTTGTAATGCGAGACAGCGTCAACTTTTGGAAGGACGGCCTCAGACGTCTGCGTAAAAACAAGGTTGCCATGATAAGTCTTGTCTTTATTTTACTGATAGTGGTTTTTGCTTACATTCTTCCCAGCTTTTGGCCGTACAGCTATGAGCAGCAAATAAAATACAGCGAGAACCTCTCCCCGTTTCAGTACAGCGAAACAGAACAGGCGCAAATAGACGCGGGTCAAAAGGTATTTCCTCACATCTGCGGAACGGATAAGCTCGGCAGAGACTTTGCCGTTCGCCTTATGATGGGCACAAGAATAAGCCTTACGGTAGGTCTTGTGTGCGCAGCGCTGGTTCTTATAGTCGGCTCGCTGTTCGGTGCAATAGCCGGTTTTGCCGGCGGTTGGGTCGATAATATAATGATGCGTTTTACCGACATTTTATATACCATTCCCGATATACTTTTAATAATTCTGCTTGCAACCTCCCTAAAGCCGCGACTCGAAGCGCTCTCTGCAAATCCGGGTTTTACTTGGATGCAGAGAATGGGACCGAACCTTATAGCAATATTCCTTGTATTCGTTTTGATATACTGGGTAGGTATGGCAAGAATAACACGTTCTCAAATACTTGTACTCAAGGAGTCCGAATACGTTACCGCGGCAAGAGCACTCGGTGCAAGCAATTCGCGTATAATCAGAAAGCACCTTTTGACGAACTGCATAGGTACTCTTATAGTAACAACCACGCTTCAGATACCCTCCGCAATATTTACCGAAAGCTATTTGAGTTTCCTCGGACTCGGCGTTACGGCTCCCATGCCGTCGCTCGGTTCTCTTGCCACGGAGGCCGTAAAGGGTATGAACACTTATCCCTATCTGCTGTTTTTACCGGCGTTACTTATAAGCGTTATCATACTTGCCTTTAACCTTCTCGGAGACGGGCTGCGCGATGCGTTCGACCCGAAGCTCAAGAACTAAAGGAGGGTAAATATTTTGAGTGAAAAACTTTTGGAAATAAAAGACGAGAAGCTGTCGTTCTTTACTCCCGCAGGCGAAGTCAAAGCACTTAACGGCGTTTCGTTTTCGATGGATGAAGGCGAGGTTCTCGGAATAGTCGGTGAATCGGGTTCGGGAAAATCCGTCACGGCATATTCAATAATGGGGCTTACCGCCTACCCGGGCAAGCTTATAGGCGGAACAATCAGATTTAACGGTCACGAAATTGAAAAGATGACCGATAAGGATTTCAGAAAGATAAGAGGAAACGAGGTTTCCATAATATTTCAGGACCCTATGACGAGCCTTAATCCCGTTTACACAATAGGCAACCAGATAACAGAGGTTATAAGGCTGCATACGGATAAAGACAAAAAACAGGCATATGAGCGCGCTAAGGAGCTTTTGGAGCTTGTAGGCATTAACGAGCCTACCAAGCGACTTAAACAGTATCCGCACGAGCTTTCGGGCGGTATGCGCCAGAGAGTTATGATTGCCATAGCTCTTGCCTGCGAGCCGAAGCTTTTAATAGCCGACGAACCTACAACGGCTCTTGACGTCACAATTCAGGCGCAGATACTTGACCTTATGCAGGATTTGCGTAAAAAGCTCGGAATGAGCATAATTATGATAACGCACGACCTTGGCGTTGTCGCGAGCATGTGTGAAAAAATTGCAGTTATGTATGCGGGTCATATAGTTGAATACGGCACGGCAGACGAGATATTTTATGAGCCGAAGCACGAATACACAAAGGGTCTTATAAAATCCATTCCGAAGCTGAATGTCGAAAGTAAGGAAAGGCTTGTACCGATTGAAGGGCAGCCGGTCGATCTTCTCAACCCGCCGGCAGGGTGTCCGTTTGCACCGAGATGTTCAAAATGCATGAAGATATGCTTAAAGCAAATGCCGCCGAAAACGGTTTTAAGCGACACACATTACAGCCATTGCTGGCTGCTTCAAAAAGAAGAATTTGAGGAAGGAGAGAAAGACTGTGAGTGACGATAAAAAGCTCATAGAAGTACAGCACTTGCAGCAGTACTTTCCTGCCGGAGGCAGAGGCAAAAAGAAAAAATACGTTCAGGCGGTAGACGATGTTTCGTTTTATATAAAAAAAGGCGAAACTCTCGGGCTCGTCGGCGAATCCGGCTGCGGTAAAACCACGGTAGGGCGCACTCTTTTAAGGCTTTACGAGCCCACAGACGGAACAATAATATATGACGGAGACGTCATATTTGACAAAAAGAAAAAAATCGCGGTGAATATGCTCCCCTATCGAAGAAAGATGCAGATGGTATTTCAGGACCCGTATGCGAGTCTTGACCCGCGTATGACGATAGGAGATATTGTCGGCGAAGCTATTGATATTCATCATCTTGCCGCCAACAAAAAGGAAAGACGCGACAAAATCATATCGCTTCTTGAGACCGTCGGCCTTAACAGCGAGCACGCCAACCGCTATCCGCACGAGTTTTCGGGCGGTCAGAGGCAGCGCGTCGGCATAGCGAGAGCTCTTGCGGTAAATCCGGAATTTATCGTATGCGACGAGCCTGTATCGGCTCTTGACGTTTCAATCCAGGCGCAAGTCGTCAATATGTTTGAGGATTTGCAGAACGAGCTCGGTCTCACCTACCTTTTCATAGCGCACGATTTAAGCGTCGTAAGACATATTTCAAACCGTATAGGCGTAATGTATCTCGGCAAGCTCGTTGAGCTCGCCGACAGCTACGAGCTTATAACACACAGCGCGCATCCATACACTAAGAGCCTTATTTCGGCTATACCGGAGGCAGACCCGATAATTGCACGCTCCTCTAACAGAATTCCTCTTGAGGGCGATGTTCCGAGTCCGCTGAATCCCCCGAGCGGATGCCGTTTCAGGACCCGCTGCCCGTATGCCGACGGCCTTTGTGCCGAAAAATGCCCGGAGCTTCGCGAAATCTCGGCAGGCCATTTTGCAGCTTGCCATCACCTTGACAAGGTAAAATAGTTGTTTATTGTGCATCTGGAGCACAATGGATATATTTTTAAGCAGCGCGAGTTGCTATAAGAAGGAGATGTATTTAATGAAAACCAAAAGACTTATTGCTGCGATACTCGCAGTTGTCATGTGTCTGTCGGCAATGGCACTCCTGAGTTCGTGCGGCAACAGCAAAAAGGATGACGCCGGTATAACGGTTCAGATAGGACCTAACCCCGAAACGCTCGATCCCGCTCTTAACAGTGCTGTTGACGGCGGCAATATGCTCATCACGCTCTATGAGACACTTCTCATAATTGATGAGGACAACAAGGTTCAGCCCGGTCAGGCTGAAAAGTACACTGTAAGCGAAGACGGTCTTACTTGGACTTTCACAATGCGTGACGGTCTTAAATGGTCTGACGGCACCGAGCTTAATGCCAAGGACTTTGAGTATACCTTTAAGCGCCTTACAAACACAGAGCTTGCCGCTCCCTATGCCGAGACTGTTATCGGTATGGTTGAGGGCTATCAGGACGCTATCGGCAATCCGGATGAAGACGGTAAGCCCACTACTACTCCCGATCCCGACAAGCTCAACGTTGTAGCAAGCGAGGACGGCAAAACTCTTACAGTCAAGCTTGCTTACCCCTGCTCTTACTTTGACAAAATCGTTGCATTCGGCACTATGAGCCCCGTACAGAAGGCTACCGTTGAAGCTAACGGTGACTCTTGGGCTACAAAACCCGATACTTATGTCTGCAACGGTCCGTACATGATTACCGAGTGGACTCCCGGTGAGCGCATTGTATGCAAAAAGAACCCGAACTACAAAGGTGGTTGGGATTCAAAGCGCATAGTTAACAACAAGCTCACATTCTTGCTTCTCGAAAACTCAAGTGCTTCCTTCACCGCATACAACAGCGGCGAGGCTCAGCTCATTAAGGATGTTCCCACCGAGGAAATCCCGACTCTCAAGAAGGCTGCTGACGGCGGAGATTTCTATGTTGACACCATTCTCGGCACCTACTATCTCAGCATGAACCTTAACAAGGCTCCCTTCAACAACAAGAATGTCCGCAAGGCTCTTAACCTTGCAATTGACCGCGACTACATTGCAAACACCATAATGCAGGGCACATACTCCCCCGCCTATAACTATGCAGGTCCCGGCGTTGTTGATAACGAGGGTATGTTCTTCGATAACGCAGTTAAGGAAAACGGCGGAGAGACCTATATCAGCAAGGATTATCAGGCTAATCTCGAGGAGGCTAAGAAGGCTCTCGCAGAGGCAGGATATCCCGACGGTAAGGGCTTCCCGACCATCACCTACTCAACAAACGATGCAGGTTACCACAAGGCTGTTGCAGAGTATCTCCAGAGTGCTTATGCTCAGCTCGGTATCACTATGAAGATTGACATTGTTGAATGGTCTTCATTCACTCCTCAGCGTCGTGCAGGCAATTACGATATGGCCCGCAACGGCTGGGTAATGGACTATAATGACGCCTCAAATATGCTTGAGCTCTTCGTTTCTACCAACGGCAACAACGACGGTAAATACAACAGCTCTGCTTTTGACGCTGACATTGCTAACTCTAAGGTTGCAGACTCCGCAGCTCACTTTGCGGCTCTCCACGCGGCTGAAAAGACCATGATGGAAGATTACGCCTGCATCCCCGTTGCTTATTACAATGACTTCTGGCTCCAGAAGCCCGAGCTTAAGGGCGTATGGCACAGCCCGTACGGCTATTGGTACTTCCAGTACGCTACCCTTGAGAAGTAATTTCTCTTAAGACACTAAGCACAAAAACAGATCGCCCGTATCGTTTAAGGTACGGGCGGTTTTTATATGCTTGAAAAGATAATAGCCGTATGTTAAAATCATTTTGTACCGAAAAGGCATAATTTTTTCAGATAGGAATGAATAAGATGAGTGTTATCGACAGATTTTTAAGATACGTCGAATTCGAAACGACCTCAAACGAAAACAGCGAGAGCATACCGTCAACGGAAAAACAAACAGTTCTTGCGGATTACCTTGTAAAAGAGCTGAAAAGCATAGGTGTAAGTGACGCTTACCGTGATAAATACGGTTATGTTTACGGACATATACCTGCGACAAAAGGATTTGAGAAGCTTCCCAAAATCGGATTGATTTCTCATATGGACACGTCTCCCGATGTCAGCGGAAAAGACGTCAAAGCAAAAATAATAAAATTTGACGGCACAAATGCGCCGATGATAGATGCCAAGTATTCGGGCGAGGATATTATAGTCACGGACCACACCACCCTACTCGGCGCAGACGACAAGGCCGGTGTTGCCGAAATAATCGAGGCATGCCGCGAAATTTGCGATGACGCAGAGCTTTGCCACGGCAAAATTTCAATTTGTTTTACACCCGATGAAGAAATAGGCAGAGGTGCCGACAAGTTCGATTTTGAAACTTTTGACGCGGATTTTGCATATACCGTTGACGGCGGAGAGCTTGGCGGAATAGAATATGAAAACTTCAACGCGGCAGGTGCAAAAATAACCTTCAACGGAGTCAACACGCATCCCGGCTCGGCTAAAAACAAGATGAAAAACGCTGTTTTGTATCTTGCTGAATTTATAAATATGCTTCCTGCCGCCGAAGCTCCCGCGCACACCGAAAATCGCGAGGGATTTTATCACGTTTCATCGGTTAACGGCAACGAGAGCAAGGCAACTCTTCATATGATAATCAGAGATCACAACAAGCAAAGTTTTGCAAAGCGCAAGGAATTTATTACCGTACTTGTTGAATTTTTCAACCGCAAATACGGAGAAAACACAGTTTCGGCTGAAATTAAAGACAGCTATTACAATATGCTTGATGTCATTAAAGAGCATATAGACATAGTAGAACGAGCAAAAAAAGCAATGCGTAAAGCCGATGTGGAGCCGCAAATTACACCGATACGCGGCGGAACCGACGGTGCAAGGCTTTCGTTTGAGGGTCTGCCCTGCCCCAACCTTTCAACCGGTGGAATGAACTTCCACAGTATTTATGAAGCAATACCTGTAAATGCTATGCTCAAGATGGTTGAGGTCATTAAAAACTTAGTAAGCGAATAATTGAATAAAGAAAAAGTCCCGTGAAGTTTACTCTCCTTCACGGGACTGCTTTTATGTATTATTTTTATAACTGCGGTATTCTCTTTCTATCCAAGCCATTAACAGATTAACTATCCGCCTTTGCTCGTCATAAGACAATACTCTGCCCTTTTCTACATGATACCACTTATTTAAACACCCTCGACAGCAGCAGGCGCAGGCATGCTGAGCCTTAAACACGGGGTGACCGCGCATCGGCGTTTGCTTGCCGTCGTTTGGTATAACCGCCGGTGCAAGACGTTTCTTTATAAAATCCTCCGCATGGCTTTTTACGGTATCCAAGCCTTTTTTGTCAATGTAATTTATGTCCTCGTCGGACAGATGAAATTTAGCTCTGAAAGCAGATTTTTGAAGCCTTGAGAGTGCTTCGTCAACAGTCAACCGAAAACTCCTCTTTTCAGTAAAAATCAAGATAAGCATACACCCTTTTGACTGCTTTTGCAATGACTCGGTTTTTGCTCGACAGCAGAATACTATCTTGACAGCTTCACTTTTTTCATCATAACAGCCGAATACACAAATACAACGGCTTCTGTTATAGGCATTGCCCACCAAACTGCATTTCCGCCGAAAGCAACAGGCAATAAAAGTATCAGAGCACCGCTTATTACAATACCTCTTGCAACGGATGCGATAAGTGATATCTTGGCTCTCATAATAGCCTGGAAATAGTACGTTGAATAGATATTGAACGGCAGCAGTATAAATGAAATCGCATAAATTCTGATTATTCCGGGAGCTATTGACAGCACCTCGGGAGTGGGCGTCATAAACAGCTTTATAAACACCTGCGGCATAGCCATAGAAAGAACCGTCCAAATTGCTCCGAAAACGGCAGCGGTTATGATATTGTACTTAAGCATTGTCTTAATTCTGTCTGTAAGTCCGGCACCGAAATTACGCGAAATTACGGGCTGTGCCGCCTGACCGATACCGTAAGAGCAGCACTGTACAAGAGTGCCTACAACAACTATTACTCCGTAAACCGCAAGTGCGTCCGTACCGAGATACTCCATTACACGGCGGTTAAACAGCATTGTGGCTATGCCCATTGCCACGTCAACTATAAATGAAGAAAATCCGTTGACGCTTATCATTTTAAAGCTGTTAAGTATTCTGAGAGGCTTTACGAATTTCAACGTATTCTTTTTGCTGATAAAATGCGTAAGCATCACAAGAACGGACATTGAAGCTCCCATTGCTGTTGCTATTCCCGCGCCTTTAATTCCCATATCCAATGTGAACACAAAGAAATAATCTCCGAACACATTGAATATACCGCCGAAAATAACGGCTTTTGTGGCTCTGCCGGGGTCACCGTCATTACGGAGAAACGACGAGAGCAGATTTATAAATACATATACGGGAACAGTAAGCTTTGGGGCTACCATATATTCTTTGCAAAGCGGCATAAGTGCGTCATTTGCGCCGAAAAGTTTGAGAAGCGGTTCCTCGCAGACCCACACCAAGACCCAAAGTATCAACGCCCATAAAACTCCGAGTATAAATGCAGAGGTAAAATATCCGTTTGCCTCTTTTACGTCATCGCGTTCTCCCCTTGCGACGGCATAAATCACCGAGCCGCCTATACCGCACAAAAGCCCAAAGCTGTATATAATATTCCAAATTGGGGCAATTACCGCCATTGCGGCAGAGCCGTCCGGTCCGTGATACTGCCCTACCATAGCCATATCCACAAGTCCGTAAATGCACGCTATCAGTGCACTTCCGAATGAAGCTATAAAAAATTTGCGGTAAAGCTTACCGACATTATCCTTTAAAAGATCCATACCTACTCCTTGAATATTAAAAAAGACCGGATATGGAACGGGCATTTCAGCCTGCACCTTATCCGGCTTGTTATTTCCATACGATAACCAGCCCTCCGAGTGAGCTATTGTATTGTATCAACTTTTGTAATCAAAGTCAAGAATTTTCAAAGAGGAGGAAATTGAGCAGAGCGTTGCAGCCCTTTTCAATGTCATTGTATGCTTTGTCAAAGTCGCCTGAATACCATGGGTCGGCAACGTCGGAATTGCTTCCCGTAAACTCAAGCAATTTGTGTATTTTGTAATCCGCATCGCCGCCGAATAGTATTTTCATATTACGTATATTGGCGCTGTCCATGCCGATAAACATATCCGCTTCATAATAATCATTTCTTTTTAGCTGAATTGCCTTTTTATCTCCTATTGCTATTCCGTGATATAAAAGCTGTTCTTTAGCTTTCGGATATATTGGTTGTCCTACGCCATTCCATATTTCCTCATCACTCGTTGCTCTCGAACATACCGAAAATTTATCCGACACACCAAGATTATTTGCCATACTTTTAAATATAAATTCTGCCATAGGAGAACGACATATGTTACCGTGGCAGACAAATATAATTTTTTTCACTTCCACACTATAACCCCCATATTATACCTTTCCTATACCCCATGTATACTTATCCGCTTTTCCTATTTGATATGCTGTTATCTCGTCGAGCCGCTCCTCCGGCTTAATAAATGTAACGGTCTTCATAATAAGCGAAAAAGTGAACATTTTTTTAATCAGCGTCACACTCGTCTGAATCCGCATAAAATTATAAATTACTGTTCTTTTTTGCAATATACTTAACTTTTAAATCGTCAAAAATATTTGCTAATCCTTCCCATGTGAGCTGTCGTTTTTCAAACCAAATCCTCTGTAAAAAACCAAGAACCCTGTTCGGATTTGCAAAATACAGCTTTGAATATCCGATTCTGTTTTTATCAAGATATGAGTAATAATAATCAAGCTTATTATGAAACTGCTCATATGAATTTTCTCCGCGCCAAACAGTTTCGCACATAGCTCCAAGCCTAGGATAAGTCATTTTGTCCGCTTTTTTCATATCGGGAACATATTCCGTCCATAACGTTGCTTCCGCACCGAGGCAATTTCCGTCGTATAATTTATGGTTGGCGGTATCTTTGAGACTTATGTAGCCGTAAGGCAAATCTATATAATATGCTTTTGAACTTGTATCGATAAACGGTCTGCCGCCCGTGTTTATGTCTCCGCATTTCGTAAAACCCAAATTTTCGGAAAGCAGCTTATCATCCTTCAAATCCCAACTCCACATAAACGCCTGCTTATTCTTGCCCGCGCAATAATCATTGATTCTGTTCATAAAACAGCACTGAAGCTCATCCTCGTTATTTAACCCAAGCTTCTTCATCATTGCCTGACAATGCGGGCAAAGATGCCATCTGTGTTTCGGCACCTCGTCGCCGCCTATATGAAAATACTTATCCGGGAAAAGCTCACAAAGTTCATCCACTATATCCTCGACAAATTCATATGTGCTTTCTTTCCCTGCACACAAAACATCATGCTTTACTCCCCAATGGTCGGCGACCGGCAAATTTCTTTCAAAACAGCCGAGGTAATTATAACAAGCCAGAGCACTTCTGCTGTGTCCCGGAATATCAAATTCAGGCATAACCGAAATACCGAAATCATGTGCATATTTGACTATACTTTTAATCTGAGCTTTTGTGTAATAGCTCTTATGTTGCCTATGATTAAAATTTGTCTTTTTCCTTACAGACCCGATTTGCGTCAGCAACGGATATTTGTAAATCTCAACTCGCCATCCCTGGTCCTCCGTCAAATGCAAATGCAGAAAATTAAGCTTGTGCAAAGACATTTTTCTAATAAACAGCTTGACCTCGTCAACGGGATAGAAATATCTCCCGACATCAAGCATAAAGCCCCTGATTTTATACTTAGGCTTATCCTTTATCGCAACAAACGGAATCGTTCGGCCGTATTCAAACAGTAGTTGCTTGAGTGTTTGCAGAGCAAACACTTTTCCTGCCTCCCCACTCGAATACACGGAGATTTTCTCGTTTACTTCAAGTCTGTATTCTTCATTTTCAAGCGAAAAATCATGCGTAAAACTAACAACAACATCATTCCCGACCGGCAGTTCGAGTTTACGCATAAAATCATAAAAATCATCTTTAACAGAACAGTTGACATTTCTTTCGTCAAGCGACAAAGATTTTATGAACAATCTTTTTGTTTCATCTGTTTTTTCAAATAACGGAGTTGGGATAATATGAGACATAAAAAAACCTTTCGCATAATCTATATATTAATAATTATACACTTAACTTATTTTATTGACAACCGTCCTTATTATGATATAGTTATACCATATCATCGGCAGAAGGTGTATTATGCATAATAATAAAAAGAGCTTTGATAAAAAATGGTACAGCGAGGAGTTCTTGAACGAATTAAAGAGAACAGCCTACGCGGAAGCCGACGGAAATTTAACTTACACAGCCAAGTATGCGCCCGACGCCGTATCAAAATACGGCATAGATCCGCGCATGCTCGGCGGACCCATAGGCAAAATGGCAAGGAAACTAAGGCTTGTCCCGGATTTTGTTCTAAAAGGTATTCATTTAAAAATAACCGAGAGAAGCCTCGGTTTTTTCAGAAAGGGCTGCGACAGGATTTCTTATGCAAACTGTCATATAAAAGGCATTTCAATCAAAAACAAACACATTAAAGCTTCCGACGGATTTGATATTCCGATCAGAATATATGAAAATGCGGAATGTGAAGGCACAAGGACGGCAATGATTTTCATTCACGGCGGCGCATTTGTCGGCGGAACACTCGCGCCGTATGACGAGAGCTTAAAAATGCTCGTTGATAAATTCGCCGTTAAGGTAATCAGCATAGATTACAGGCTTTTGCCCGAAAACGCCTATCCCGCACCGTACAGCGATTGCTTTGACGTATTGGAATATATAAGCCGCAGCTGTGGCGAATTCAAAATAGACAAGGATAGAATTTTTGTCTGCGGTGACAGTGCCGGAGGAAATATTGCTCAAGCGTGCTCTACAAAATACAAGGGTACCGGAAAAATCAAAGCGCAGCTTCTGCTCTATCCTACCTTGAATATGTTCGGTTTTACCGACGAGTATTATAAAAAAGGATATTCCGGCTACAAATTTGAGCCGTCACAAAAGGCCGTTTCAAAAGGCGTAATAAAACAAATGCAAATGCTTACACACTGCAATTTTAAGCAGATAGGCATACTCTCGCCCGACGAATACAATAATCCGTACATTTTCGACGCAAGCGGCAATGTTCCGACATTTATTACAGTAGGCGCGCTTGACTATCTGAAAAAAGACGCCGTTGCTTGGGCTCATAAGCTTTCAAACGCAAATGTAAAAACAAAGCTTGTCGTATACAACGGGCTAGGCCACGGATATTTAAACGCGACCGGAGTTTTTCCGCAAGCAGAGGACGTGATAGACGAAATGGGCAAATTCATATATACGATTTTAGAATTGTAAAAGCAATCGGGCAACGGGTTTCCCGTAAACACCTGAATATATACTCGCAAAAAGCGTCGGAGATTGGCTTTCTCCGACGCTTTTTGGGTTATGTATTCAATGTCCTTCTTTGAAAATTGTTTTAACAACGAAAAACCAATATTGTTTTGCAAAGAAAAGTCCGTTATAAACCGAGTTTGTCCGCCCTTTAATATCTGCACAAGTTTGTTTAAGCCTAAGCCAAATTCAAGATTGTCAACGCATAAAAGAAGTATTTTAACAATACCTTTTTCATATTCACATATAGCTTGTGCAATCAATTCGTCATTATTCTTTATAGACATAATACGCCCCATCACGAAAATTTTTAATTATGATTATCTTCTTGATTTTTCGAAGAATGACGATAAGATTTCTTTTGCATAATTATATCGTCTTGCATAGTTATTCGGAACACGAATAAGCTGGAAATTGTGTTCATCACATATTTGCTGTTTCTTTTTATCCCGTTCAATCACCCTAAGATCGGTTGTATGCTCATTACCGTCAAGTTCAATCGCAAAAACCGGTAACCATTCTTTTCCGTCACGCTCATATACTATATAGTCAAATCTACCCGTATAGAATAAGTCGTTCACTTGATTTGAGGAATTAAACACCTGAGAAATAGGCACTTCTTTTTTAACTACATATTTGGTTTTGGTAATCATCATAGCGTTTATTGCATGATTCAACGTCTCTAAAAAAGCAGTTTCCGTTTCGGTGCTGTAAGGTTTAATTCCAAGTGCTCTTGATTCCGGCGCACGCTCTGTAATGGTTGTTATTCCATTTGAACTAACATAATTACATAACTCAAACAAATCGTCATCATCCCCCGGATGATGAAGTCTGTTTAGTTGTTCCATATCGCCTATAATTACTAATCTTTCTTTAGCGCGTGATGTTGCTACATTTATAAGTTCTTTGTTATTCTTTAGCCAAGAATATGTTTTTTCATGTGTCTTATCGGTAAGTGCTAAAGAAAAAATTATTTCTTGCTTTTCATCTCCCTGAAACGCATGAACGGTTCCGCAATCGACATTGGTAATTCCGCTTTGATTTAACTCCTCTTGAATTTCATTGCGTTGATTTACAAACGGTGTAATAACAGCAATCGTTTTGTCGGGGTGAGTTTTAACATAATGAACAATTTCTCTTGCTTCGCTTTCGCTTGTATTTTTTAATGTTGTGTCTTTTGAATGACATTCTATAAATTCAAGCGGTTGCTTTTCATTATCGGAAGAACGAATATTAAGTTTATTGTTATAATACTTTTTATTATTAAATCCAATGATTTTCGGATGGCACCTATAATGATAACTCAATAAAACCTCATCACTGACAGCATCAGCGGAAAGGAACGTTTGATAAACAGATTTATTTCTGTAATCATATTCATCTGTAATGTTATATCGCTTCTTTAAAATCAGGTTGTTCCTCTCATCAAGCAAAATAACCGGTTTTAATTGCTGTGGGTCACCGACAAGTAAAAGTTGTTCACCTCTGATAATCGGAACAAGTGCTACCGCAGTATTACACTGACTAGCCTCATCCATAATAACCATATCAAAGTATTGTTTGGGCTCGCCCAACCGGTGAGCGGAAATATTTGTTGTTGCAACAACAGGAAATATCTTAAGAAATTTTTGAAAATTCTCATCATTAGAAAGGTACTGATTTAATTGTCTTACCGCTTCATTTAAGTCTTTAGTAAATATAATATCGGTAAGTTCTTCATATTTTGGCTCGGATAATCTCTTTATAAACTTAGCAGATGTAAAATTCAAAAATTTAAACAGCTCCAGCCTGTCATGAGAGATTAAAGGTTTTATATCATCATCTGTAATTTCACCGATTTCTTTAAGTGTATTATTTACGTTAACAAGCTGTTCACCTTGCAAATTCGCAAGAAAAGGAAGGTTACTTGAAGAAGAAAGCATTGTTTTTATCATTTCCTTTCGCTCACTCAAATCAAGTTTTTCTTCATATTTGCGAAGCAAATCGCTTAAAGCTTTTGTTTTGTGTTCTTCATAGGTTTTTTTCCTGTTTAATGACGAATCAAACACTTGCATTGACGAAGTGATTTTAAATAAAAGTCGTATTTGTTTAATTGCATCCTTAAGCTTTTCACTGTTACCAAGACGAATAATCGGAAAAGGTATATCATCTCCCTTATATTTAAGATGTGATAGCTTTTGATAAATTTCATCAACCGGATGATTGTTATACGATGAAATCAAAACGGTTTTATTGTTAAAAAACGCAGTAACAACTGTATTGAGAATCGTATTTGTTTTTCCGCTTCCGGGAGGTCCTTGAACATACAAAACAGGATATTTCAACCCATTATGTATTACTAAAAGTTGGTCAAGGTTTACTTTATCATTATATAAAGCCAAAGGGTAATTTTTAATTCTCCTTGGTTTATCCGTTAAGTCACCAAAAAATGCTTTAATCGGATATGTCACCGTGTTATCTTCATACATTTTAAGAATGGCATTATACTCTTCATCAAGATTTATTGTAAAATCTCTTGATAAAGCCATAACATATGGCATATCATCAACACCGTTGTATTCAGGATTATTCTTAGTAATTAAATCTTTAATAAGTTCGGCATTTTCTTCAAACTTATCAAGTAATTGGAACTCGTCTGCATCAAGAAACCAATGAGCACTTATCTTTAAACCGTCAACCGTGAACTCACGACAAACAGATACTTCATCGTCTTGTGTAAGGGTGCGATTTTTGACATCAAACAAAAGCTTTTTATAAGCAAGTACATAAAGTCCTTTTTTGGTATGAATACTACATATATTCATACACAAAGATACTGAACGAGGCATTTTGTTTTGACTCTTATTTTTAGCATCATAATTATAAACTTTTACTAAATGTTCAAACTGTTCATTGCTTAAATGGTAATCTCCTTCACCAATGACATCAACATCAAGTTCATCAATAAGTTTATAATCGTTGCGATAGGGAGTGTTATCGAGTTTATTACATTCGCTATAATAATCAAGAAGTTTCAAATTTGCGACATTATTAAAAATAAACGAATACCTTGAGGTGTGTTCTTCTATATCTTCAAGCAGTTTAGAGTTTATTTTACAAAACGAACCTTCAATCAAATTGGCGTCAATTATAGAATCATAATACAAATTCAATTCTTTCATTTCCGATGTAGCGACATTGAGCCCATCAACAATAAGCAATTTTTTATACGGGTTTATGTTTTTAATTCCAATCCAATATTTTGTAACATTTTGCTGTTTATTCCTGTATTCCACAGCAATCCACTTACCTTCATGAATCGCTTTGAAAATATCTCTTGAAATCTTGTTTATGACCCTCACCTCCGCTAAATTATAATATCATTTTATCTTAATTCAATTTATAAATCAAGGTATATGTGTTTGGTAGGAACTACCGCAACGCATCTGTATTTAAAGGTAAATGTACAAAAAAACGTACCATAAATGTCTAACAACAGAATTTGGTTGACCCAATAATAAGTGAATGGGAACGAATGTTGGAAGCTAAATTATTTAATAACATACAAAAAGCGTCGAAGATTGGCTTTCTCCGACGCTTTTTGGGTTTATTCTGTGTTACGGCAAAATTTCGAGCCAATAGCCGTCCGGGTCCTCGATGAAATAGATACCCATTTCAGGATTTTCAAAGCAGATACAGCCCATTTCTTCGTGTTTTTTATGTGCCGAATCAAAATCATCTGCCTTAAATGCCAAATGAAATTCACATTCGCCCAAATCGTACGGCTGCGGATGTTCTTTAAGCCAAGTAAGTTCAAGCTCAAAATCGCTTGAATCATTGCTCAAATAAACGATAATAAAATCGTCGGTGGTTTTTCGTCTGACCTCGTGCAAATCAAGCGCGTCGCCATAAAACTTAATCGACCTATCCAAATCGGAAACATTATAGTTTTCGTGAATCATTCTAAAGCTCATATTTCTACTCCTTTTGCTGATTCTGTATTTTTTATTCGTGAGTTATACTGCGGATATTCGGTGATAAACCTATCAATCACGCTCGGTTCGTTCCAATAATGCATAGGGAAAACGGCGTTGCAATCGACGTGTTTCAAAAAATAAAGCATACCGTCGGCATAGTGTTCCTCCTGCCTTGGGTCAAGGGGAACGAATGCGGCATCAAAATGAGCGCCCTTGATTTTATCAATCTCGGCACGGTACATGGAGGTCATGTGGCGGTTGTCATCTTCCGTCTCACCCTCCCAATGCCAATCGTTCAAATCACCTGCGTGGTAAATTAAGCCCTCGCTTGTCTTGACGATAAAGGCAACACCGCTGTCGGTTGAAAGAAGCGTACTAACCTGTGTACCGTTGTCAAGAATATAAGTTTGATCGTGGTAAGCCGTCGTAACTTTCACACCGGCAGGATACTTCTTTTTGCTGATATCTTTCGCCAAAACAGCCTGATAATTCACGCCCATATCATCAAGAATTTCAAAGATTTTCGGATTGAAATGGTCTTGGTGAAAGTGACTGCAAAAGACTATGGCTTCCTTGCTTTTGTCAAGGCTCGGCATCTCGCCTTTGTAATAATCAAAAACATAGTAGCAGTTCTCGGTTTCAACCAAAAATCCGCTGTGGTTAATGTATGTTATTTTCATAATCCACCTCTATTACTCTCATCTTATTATATCAAAGCGATAAATCGGAATCAATACCGCACAACATTTTCGATACGGAGCGAAACGCTTGAAACGGTCTACTTGAGCCTCTTTGCTTTTTTAACAAAAAACAATTCTAATTGCCGTGTAAAATATATAAATAGCAAAAGACTTGAAACAAAATTCGTGAGTATGGTATAATTTTAAAAAATGACGGAGGATTTTCTATGAACAGAAAAAATGCAGGTGCGGTTTTCGGCACTCTCTGCGGACTGACGGCATTGACCGCAATGTCGGCTGAAATATTCTATGATTTCTCGATAAACACAAAATCACCTATACATATGAGTAAGCTCAACAATCTCGTTCAAAAGGTCACGAACACATCCGGCAGCGAAGAAGACGCGAGCGAAAAATACAGCGGACTTACCGGTACGCCCGAAATGAAAAAATGGTACAATGAGCACGGTGAGGATGTTTACATTATGTCCGACTCTCTTCGTCTGCACGGCAAGATATTTAAAAACAACAGTTCAAAATATGTACTTGTCTGCCACGGATACACAAGCAAGGCCAAGCATATGGCCGGTTTTGTAAACAAATTTTACTCACTCGGGTATAATGTTCTGGCAGCAGACGCACGTGCGCACGGCGACAGCGAGGGCACAAAAATAGGAATGGGCTGGCCGGAGCGATTTGACATTATCGAATGGATAAAGCTTATTATTTCTTGGGAGCCAAATGCGCAAATAATACTGCACGGCGTATCCATGGGAGCGGCGACGGTGCTTATGGCCTCCGGTGAAGAGTTGCCCGAAAATGTCAAGGTTATAATTGCGGATTGCGGCTACACTTCGGAATGGGATGAATTCAAATGCGAAGCAAACGCTCTGCATATCCCGTGGTTCCCCGTACTCAACGCCGCGTCTGTGATGTCAAAACTTCGCGACGGGTATGATTTCAAGCAAGCGAGCGCTCTTGAGAAGGTCAAACAAAGCCGTATTCCGACTCTGTTTATTCACGGCTCCGATGACGAGCTTGTTCCATACAGTATGCTCGATAAGCTGTATTCGGCGGCGGCCTGCGAAAAGGAATGTTTGACCGTCAATGGTGCCGGACACGCGCTTTCATCCTCGGTTGAGCCGGAGCTTTATTGGAACACGGTTGAGAGCTTCATTGATAAATATTTAGAAAAATAAAATTTGAGCCGTGCCGTTCGGCGGAAATAAACATATGTATTTTAAAGACAATTGCGAATAATGTGCAGAATGGATTGTAGCTTCGATGGTAAATACGGAATATGGTAAGGTCAAATTGTCATTGACCTTGCACTTTAACGAGTATAATAATTTTCGGCTTCTGTTAGACGGGAAAGAACCTATGGACTTTGAAAATACGGGAAAAGCAATCAATTATGTATTTGAAACAGAAGTCGGAAATCATATTTTAACATTTGAAAGCATTCCTTTTGAGAAAAATCAATTAGGAAAATTGAAATTTTCGTTTTTATCCGAATCATTTCAAAAGAGAATATTGAATCATTTGTTTGCTTTCAGATATGATTTAGCCTGTTTCAAAGTAATATACATGCTACATATTCATCGTAATGCAAAATTGGAAATTGCCATTAAAACAAGCTATTATAATAATTTCCTTTATATAAGGGCTAAATGTTTGCATCCCGTAATTGTTCAAAGCTCAAATATAAAAGTTAGAAAAGAAGAATTTTCTGTATTATATAATAAGTTTTTGAAGAAGAAATTTTATTTTTCTCAGATGGTTATTTGGACAATTTATTTTATTTTGTTAATAACGGTTTTTGGCGGCCTCGCTATCTATGATATTATACATTGGGAAGCAGATGCCTACATGGCAGGGTTTAATAAAATTTCAGCATTGTTTTTGGGCGTTTTTCCGCCGCTTATTATGATTTTATTTTCTTATTTTTTCTGTATTGTAAATCTCGTTAAACAATACAACAATAATTATTTATGCGAATAAATGATTATATGTTTTTGTAAAATATGAAGCAAAGAAAAAATGCCCGAATGCTGCCGTAAAAAGCAGTATTCGGGCATAAAAAAGCCTCGGAACAAATTGTTCCGAGGTATTGGCAGAGGTATAACAACCTGTCAAGTCACGGTAGTATTTGCTTTGCAAATCTCCACCTTAAAGACTTGACAGAACGTTTTTACGGGTTTAATTGCATTATAAACCCGTAATAAGAACATCACCCATTTACAAAATCACAGATTTTGAATGGGTCCCGATAACCTTGTTACTCGCTTCGCTCGTAATAAAGATTCGAACCTAAAATGGCGGTGTCAGAGCCTCGCAATCTTTTTTCAAAACCGCCTATTTAAGCCGTTTTTCAGACTTTGCGTCTCTCAAAAATCTCTCAGAATTTTATTTTTGCTTATAGCCGCAAATTCGTATGAGGAATTGCGAACCTTACAATGAGGTGTCGTTTGAAACGCAAAGTCTACTACTTTATCAATCTTCTGTATTTCATAACCCTTAAGGCTATCAAACATAGCAGCTAAGCGATAAGGATCGCAATTTTCACCATCAACAAAAATTCGAAAAGGGTTGATTTCTCGAACCCTTTTCGACAAACTGAAGGATATAGCTTTGGCTATATCCTTTTAAACACTTAAAACCTAAATGTTTTACTTTCCCCTGCTTTAAATTCAACTGTTTGTGATTTACCGCCGGCTTTAATATTAAGCTTTTGGTCAATATCCGAAGTAACGGTTGCGCTTATTGTTTTACCGCCGTCTGCCCATTTTAATTCAGTTACGGTAGCACGGTTACGGGTTTTAATCCCTTTAAGCGTTCCGTTTTCAAAACCCGAATTCGGGAGGGCCGGAAGAAACTCAATATCATTATTATGTGAATAAACAAGAGATTCATTTATAATACCGAGATAGCCTATCGCAAAATCAGTACAATAGCAACTGCCTTGGTCATAATCGTGGTTAGTCATTAGTGAATCGTACCTGATTTTATGGTTCATAAGTTTAACGAGGGCATCTGTTAAAGAATCTGAATCCTTTAACCTTGAAGCAATAAGGCTACGGTGAACAAGTGCGTGTGACGCTTCATTTTCACTCTGTCTGTTTGCAATTGCCTGCTCGCAGGCTTTTGACAGTTCATCATTTCCCTGCGTTTCAAAAAGCGGCCATACACCGTAAAGATGACTTAAATGACGATGTTTATTATTTTCATCAAATGAAGTTGTTGCCCATTCTTTAAGAGCGCCTGTTTCATCATAAAGATACGGCGGAAGATTTTTTTCAAGTTCCCGCCATTTAGAAGTATCAGCACTTTTATCAATGTCGCCCATAACTTTAATAAGCATATTAAGATTATCACGGCAGGCAGAAATATCAATAGCACAGTTAGCATCCGATGGGCTGTTATAATTTGACGGATTATTTTCAGGCGAATAGCTTGGCAAAATGCAATATGTTTCACCGTCATTTAATGATGTTTTGCCCTCTTCATAATGAATAGAACCGTCTTTTGCGGTATAATATTCAGGGCTCATCAGCTGACTCCAATAATTTGCGCTTTTCACCAAAAGCGGATATAAAATATCTTCTTCAAGCCTTAAATATCCACGCTTTTTAATTTCTTCAATTTGACTTTCTGTTAAGTCTTTTTCGGTAACGGAGAGAACCGATTTAAGATTTTCAAGGTCAAATTCATCACTTAAAGGAATATTGATATTACCATATGAAAGAAGAGTTTCATAAAGCGGGTTAATCATCCAAGATGTGCCGGCGTTCCAATATCTGAAAGGATAAGGATAGCAGGTTTCGGTAATTACTGCTTTATCACCATCGGTATTGACCGGAGCCTGAATAGCGTCTTTAAACCCATGTGTTGCATATGCATTTTCTTCCCAATCAGGAAGTTGCCGCAAAATGAAATATGCATAGCCGATAGGGCTGCGTGACATATTGCTCGTATTCATTGAAGAAGTTTGCAAATTAACATTTGCGTCCATTGTATATTTACTGCCCCAGCCGGTGTTAAATTCACCTGTCCACATACCGTAAAGTCGGCTTGTGGAATAACCCGAACAGCAAAGATACGCATATCTGCCGGCATAATATGTACGCTGGGCAAGAGCAGAATTTATTTTCTTTTTACCCTTTTGTATTTTTAAAAGTGTTTCATTTGACTCAAAATTATCATCACCCAATGAAAGTGTAACGCTGTCGAATTGAGGCTGATAAATTTCCAAGTGATTATTTAACGCTTTATCATAATCAAAATCATTATTACCTGCATATTTTGCAACTACACATTCAAGCTTTGCTATACAATCTTCGACAAGTTTGAAACCATTTTGCTTTTCAAAATCATCAATTTTTCCCATATCGTAAGTTCTGTCACTTACAGTAAGAAGATAAACACTGTCGGCATCGGTTATTTTAATGCCTGTATTTTCACCCAAAAACTGTGTTTCGTCTGTTTTCTTATCTATCAATACTTTTTCTTTGTTTCCGCCTGAAGTAATTACATAAGTTACTGTTGCATAACCGCCGTTTTTAAGTTCACTTTTTTCATAATCAGGATAGTGTGAAACAAGCGCAAGGTAGTTTGCATTATCATCAGTTAATTTTTTATACTTCATATTAGCTTCGTCACTGTCGCCGAAATTTGCAAGAGTTGAAAGGTTATCAAATGATAAAGTTAAATTAAGCTTACTGCCGGAAGATGATTTATTAAGCTTGGTAATCACAACATCATCTGCCATTGAAGTGAATGATGTACGCTTCCAAGTGCCGTTTTTATCCGTAAAATCAACACCGACCTGCGATGTTTCATAATCTGTATAGCGAATATATTTTTTAGTGCTTTTCTTATCAAAATCAAGCCGTAATTGGCCGCCCGGGTGATAACGGTATACGTCATCATAGTTTGCATTATCCGTAATATCTTTACATTTAATAATACTTTGCTTTACTGTTTCAAGTTCATCATAAGTTTGAGGACAAGTACGCTGATTTTCATTAGGCATTATAAAATGCATATTTTGAAAAATAAATGTGTCGCTGTACGGACTGCCGCTTGTAATAAACCCTTGAAGTCCGTTTCCGGATACCATCCCCTGCCTCCAAGATTTAGTTTTATTTTTTCTCGAATCTTTAAGCTCGGTATAATTATATGAAAATGAAATTTTAGAAGTATCTTTAAAGAGAGATTTAATATCACCTTCGCTGACTTTGCCCCCTGAACAAGATGCCAACGAAAAAGCAAAAGTTACAGTTAATAACACACAAAGTGATTTTTTTAAATATCTATTCATAAACTCACCTCGTAAAAATTATAACATACAGGCATAAAAACAACACGACATCATCTTTATGTAAATGTCGTATATGTTATAATAAGCAAGGTGATTTAAATGGATTTCATTTGGAACAAAATACAATTTGTAATAACAGATTTGGGTGGCGGCAAACTCGGCGAAAAAATACCGATGCACGTTCACGCAAAAGGCTGCTATGAACTGCATTTTATAACCGAAGGTAAAGGCACGCTTATAGCCGATGGCAGAGAAATTGAATTAAAGAAAAACGATTTTTTCATTACAGGGCCGAATATTAGGCATAGCCAAAATTATGATGAGCAAAGCCCTATTGAAGATGTATTTGTATTGATACAAATTAAAAACGATAAAAGCAAAAATGTATTTTCAAGTATTTTTACACAGCATAATTTTTGTTATCTTGAAAATGTTGACAACAAATTTGCAAAAATGCTTTTAAGCGAATGGAAAAATAAAAATCCTGATTATAAAAGTGTGATATCGGGATTGATGATAATTATTTTAACACAGATTACAAGATTGCTTTTGCCAAAAGATTTTCAAGAATTTGCTAATAAAGAAAACTTGAATGACAAAAGATTTGCAATAATAGAGCAAGCATTTTTGTACGAAAACGAAATTACTCTTACAAAGCTTTCGCAGATGATAGGTTTGTGTGACAGGCAAACACAAAGACTTTTAAAAAAATACTATGGCAAAAGCTTTAGAGAAATAAAAAAAGAATCCGGCAGATAAAAACAGCGCTTTACTTTTAGCAAAGTGCCGTCAGCAGGTAGGGAAACCGAATTTTAAATTTCTACACGCCGGTAGATTTTGAGAAGGTGGTATGAATTCTGCGTTTTACTTTGGCAAGAGTCATCTTTGCTATAAGATATAGCCTCTATGACAATTATTATAACGCGGCGCGTTTTAGCCACTTTATCGACAGTCTGAGAGTCCTTACCTTTTGGCAAAGATTCCGTTTTTATGACTTAACCTCAATAATTGCATTCTTTATCGTCTTGAAATCCTTATTCTGCGATAGGGGAACACGAACCAGCTTTTGATTGCTGTAAATATCAATAATCTGTTCTTTATATGAATACCATGTATCATACAAATCAGAAATGATTGGATCTTTTTCATTTCGTCTACGATGGAATTTACTAAGCGTTTACCTTTTGTACTGAAATAGCCATATACCTTTTTACCTTCATAATCAGAAAGGTACTCCGATAAAGAAACCAACAAAGCTTCTATCTTTGGATTATCATATAATCGAGAATTCACTTGGTCGATAATATCATAAATTTGTTGTTCTCCGGCTTGTCGCAAATTATCTCTGCTTTTACTGGCTCACCCGTAAACGGGTCTATATACTCTTTTAACGTCATTTGATCATATTCTAAATCTTCTTTTAATTGATTTTGAATATACTCCTGTATTTTCTTTGCATTCTTTCCAACCGTGTCAACATAATATCCTCTACACCAGAAATGACGATTTCCAAATTTATATTTCAAATTTGCATGCATCTCAAATATCATTAGGCAAATATCATTAGTGTACTTTTTCCTTTCAAGTATCCCACAAAACTTGATACACTTATACTTGGCGGAATTTCTACCAACATATGAACATGATCCGGACACATTTCTGCCTCCACTATTTTGACACCTTTTCGCTTACATAAAACACTTAATATATTGGCTATGTCCTGACGTAACTTCCCATATATTATTTTTCTACGAAATTTTGGTGCGAATACAATATGATACTTACAGTTCCATTTTGTATGTGATAAACTATTATTGTCCATTATGGATACCTCCTGTGATTAAATGCGGTTGGCGAACCTGCATTTACTATATCACTGGAGGTTTTTTACTGTAAGCTAAAGCGTCTTCAACCACTCGCATAGCAAGTGGTTTATTTGTTGAGCTTTGCTCAACAGGGCCTTGCCCTAACAATAAAAGGTCTGGCTACCCAGCCAGACCCTCATAAAAGACCCTATCGAAGAACCCTAAAAAACTATGCTTTTTTTAATGCCAGACCCTATCGACAAACCCTAAAGAACTTTGATTATCCAAAAGATATGTAGCCTTTCTTATCTTATTGTTTAATAAATCATTTTTTTACTGATAATCTTTCAGCTCATCCTATTGAAAATCTTCATGTTATTCCAGATATACATCGTTTAAATATACCATTACAGCATATTTACGTTCGTTTCAAAATTCACTCAAACAGATATGAAAAGTCATCAATATTGTAATCTCTAACTTCATAAACGATGTCATTCACTTTGACTTTATTATCCATAAAAGATATTAGAGTAATTTCTCCCCCCTTTTTTTCTATTTTAATCAAATACTGCCATCCTTTATCTTTTTCATCTGTTATTTCTTTTAACGAATACGAATTAAGTTTACTTATCAAATCCTCAAATTTTTCTTTTTCTATTATAACATCTTGTTTCTGTCCAGTAGTTTGAGTTGATACTGTAATCTGTTCTATCCCATCTATCTTTATGTTCATAGATTTTTCATCTCCTAAATTATTCGAAATACAACCTACTAAAAGCACAACTGCCAATAATGCACTAAAGGTTAAACCAAATAATTTCCGAATAAACCGCTCCATATTTTCCTCCTTGTTTTTTGAAAATTCTACACACTACCTCAAAAATTAGAATCATAGTCTGCCAATTATCTATCTCCATTTTTGTACCTCTGAGGATTACTATAATACATAAAATCTCATCTCTCTTTTTCATTTTAATCAGTGAAACAAATTATTGATTACTATCGACACTTACAGTTCTGACACTTACAGTTCTGACACTTATAAGTTCCTATTCCATCCAAGTCGAAAACCGAATAAATACAAGTCCCCAGTTCTCTTGCTATTTCATTTGCAACTTTCATTGATGGTTCTATTTTATTTTTTTCAAGCAAACTTATATATTGCCTTGAAATATCCATATTTTCGACAAGCTTTGCTTGTGTAATTCTTTTTTTCCTAAGTTCTTTTATTCTATTTTTCATTCCATTACTCTCTTTTCATTTTAAATATATCAGTTTACAATAGATTTTGCAAGTATGATTTGCAAACCTAACCATATTACCATATTTTTTAGATTTCAATAATCCCAGCTTTTCAAATTTCAGCACAAAAGAGCGAATGGTTGCGTAGGCGCGTTACCGAAATCTTTTTCAAGTTGTTTTGTTGAAAAGTCGGATATGCCGTAATTTGCTACAACGAACTGCCACAGTTGTTCCTCTTTTGCGGTTATTTCACCTTTTGACAATGCTTGTTTGAACAAATCGAAAACGTCAACACAAATTTCCCGATTTTCAAACTTGCCGTAAACATTTTCGGCAAAATAGATTATAAACGGAGTGACATCAATTACACCTGTTATTTTTTGATTTTCTTCAATCAAAGTGTATGCCTCATAGTATTTTTTAACGCTTTTCATTATATAACTCGAAAACGGAATAAACAGTGTATTGCTAAAACCCTGCTGCACCAAATACCACAAATGAACAAAACGAGCCATACGACCGTTTCCGTCGAAATACGGGTGCAGATATGCGATATAAAAGTGAATAATCGAAGCTTTTACAAGCTCGTTCATACCGTCATTTGTATTGATAAATTTAACAAAATTTTTCATTGCATTCGGCAAATTATCACAGTTAATTCCCATATGCGCAATCTCGCCTGCAAGGTCTTGAATATGCACGCAGTCGTAACGATAACTGTTACCCTTAAGCAGTTTGTTCTCTTCATCAAAAAAATCGCCGACTGTCATCATATATAGCTTGTAGATATTTTCTTCTGTAATGATATTATTTTTATCAACAATGAAATCAAAGCCTTTTTTATACCGAAAATGCGAGTTTCTTCATCATCTTTAGGTGCATAGCCTTTAAGGATACTGCGAACACTATCCCTGTTGTAATCAATGCTCTCAATTTTAGCAGTTGAAATAATTTCCTCCTCAGCAGCCTTTGCCCCATAAGCCTTACCCTGATTCATCATCAAAAGTTTGTAACTGTCCATATTGATATTAGCCTTGCTTTCAATATACACAAGATTATAAAAGGGCAAACTTAAAGAGAGGGTTTAAAGTTTTATTACTTTAAGCCCTCTTTATTTTTTGAAATGTCTCTCAAGTTTTTTGCTCTTTTCAATTCGTATTACGATTTTGATTTGAGCGACGTCTCTCAAAAGTCTCAGTCATAAATGCCATAATTCGCACTAAAATGACTTTGAAATTTTGAAAATTGCCGTCTCTTAGAATCTCTCAAAAGCTCTCACAATATTTTCAAGCAAAGAAAAAACACCCTAACGCCGCCGTAAAAAGCAGTATTCGGGCATAAAAAAGCCTCGGAACAAATTGTTCCGAGGTATTGGCAGAGGTATAACAACCTGTCAAGTCACGGTAGTATTTGCTTTGCAAATCTCCACCTTAAAGACTTGACAGAACGTTTTTACGGGTTTAATTGCATTATAAACCCGTAATAGGGATTCAAACCTAAAATGGCGGAGTCAGAGCCTCGCAATCTTTTTTCAAAACCGCCTATTTAAGCCGTTTTTCAGACTTTGCGTATACTCCGTATTTCAGCACTTTATTCACCTGCGATTGAGATAATTTTCGTTCGGTTACAGTATGTATTCCATCATTCTTTTCTTTGTTTTCAGCCCCATTTTTTCATAGAATTTTTCTGCCGGAGTGTTCCCTGTCCATACATTCAGTGTTACTTCGTAGCAGTCCATCCTTTTTGCCTCTTTTTTGACGTAATCAAACAGAGCCTCACCGATATGCTTTTCTCTTTGTTCCTTGTCTACGCACAAATCGTCGATATACAGTGACTTGAACGGTACTGTATTGTTAGAAACAGACTGTTCCTGTAACTGACAAAAGACATAGCCCACACAGATGTCACTGCCGTTTACGGCAACATAAATCGGCTTTTTGTCATCATCTATCATTTTCACCAACTCGTCAGTCGTGTATTTGGTGGTGCCGGGTATAAAAATATCAGGGCGTATGTCGGCGTGTATTTGGAGCACCTGCTTCAATAACTCGATAATCCTCGGTATATCCTTTTCTTCCGCTCTTCTGATATTCATACAGTATTAGCTCCTAATGAATAAATTTTCGAATTTATTATATAAAGATTATTCTTGTCAGTCAATTTAAAAGTTAATACCTGAATATACTCCGTAGTGGTCGGACACATACCCGTTGTTCAGGTCGTTCAGCACGGTATAATCTACTGCTTTTCCGTCGGTAAATATAAAATCGATAGGCTCATTACCGGTAGAGCGATAGCCCCACTCTTGATATGTGGCTGTCTTTTTTGCTCGGTTCGTACAGTCGTTCAGCTTGGACGCAACGATCTTATAAGCCGTTCCGTCTTGGGTTTCGTTGAAATCACCGGTCAAAACGATGCCGTCGGTATTGTTGTATTTTTCTTTTAGCTCATTGAGTTTGTTCATAACTACATTTGCACCGAAATCAGCTGCCTGCTCCGATGCGTTATCCAGATGAGTGTTCAAAAAAATGATGTTTTTGCCGTTCTGCTTATTCAGCAGGACAACATAGCTGCAAATTCTGTAGCATCCGGCTTCACAGTGATTACCGTCTTTGTCGGTGTAGGTGTATTTGCTTTCCTTTTCTGGAGTTTCGCTGAGCCAGATTGTGTTCTTTTCCACAGCGGAAAACTTGGTTTTGTTCCAAAATACAGCATTCATTTCGCTGTTCTTTTCTTCGCTGTCGCCGCCTCGCTTTACTCCGTAGTTTTCATAATCCGGCATAGTAGATTTGAGCTTTTCCAGCCAAATAGAATTCATTTCCTGCGTGCCGATTATGTCCGGTTTTATACTGTTCATATAGCTTGCAAATCGGTCGCAGCGTTCTGCACTTGAAGTGCCGTCTAATTTTTCACCAAAAGCGGCAGCAACATTGAATGTTACTGCGCTTATGTCGCAGTCAGCGTTTTTCGGAGGTGTATATGTCACTTTAGGCGAGCGATAAACGAAGCAAGAAGAAGCGATAACAGCACCGACGATTAACAGAGCCACTACGGTATTATAGGTATTGACTCCCTTTTTGTGAACTGCGTTCTGCAAAATGAATCTAATGAAATATATCAAAAGAGTCAAAATCAATCCTGCCTTTGCCCTTGCGCCAAAGCCGACAGAGCAAAATGACATCAGTACCGTCACACCGAAATTTACGCTGAATGCAATAATATCACGCTTGTATCCGCTTTTGGCAGAAGTGAAGAAGGAGCAAATTATTTCTGCAATACCAAAAATCACAGCACAGAGTATTGCCGACACAGCAAACAGATATGCCCTGTCGCTCAATATGGCGGTTAGGTCTATTCCGTGGTTGTGTATGCTTGCCGCAAAAGTGATTAGCGAAACATTTTTGTGACCTGCATAAAACATCGGCAGGCACAACACAGCAAGGGATGCTAAAAAAGAGAGCAGCCGCATTATGTGCCACGGGGTTTTAGCCTCGGAATCTTTTAATATGCTTCCGAATTTTTTGTTTGTTTTTGAATGATTATCCATTTTTATTCTCCAAAATAAACAGTAGCGTTTCTGTCGCTGTCCGCACCTCTGTTTACCAGCGGCAAAACAGCCTCACTAATACTCGATAGGCCGATTGAATTGAGCTTTTTACCGAATGGTTTTGCAAGACGGTCGGCTTTCTTCAACACCGAACATATCATTTTGTATTCTGTGGAGGAAGTAGGTATGTTTCCGTCGCCTCTGTAAAGATTTGCCGCAATGTTGATAACAAAGGGGACTACTTTTTTTGAGCTGATTTTGCTTATTTCGCTCTTGCTTACACCACTCGAAAAACGAACGAAGTGCCATACCTTTCCGAATGTAAGATGATTTAGAAATTTAGCAAAACGGTGAATAATGGGCTTGTATTTTTTACTCGTTTCCTTAGAGATACTCATGCCTACGGCAAAGTCGGCAAAATTGTCGTAGTCATATTCGGCATCGTACAGTGCTTTTGATACAACGCCCAAAAACAAGTCTTTTGTGTACTCCTCGAGGGTAAGCCCGTTTGTATCAATGCTGTCTGCGCAGTCTGCACAAATGGTTTTTATTTCTGCTTTTTTCTGTTCTTTGTTCAGCACTATTTGGCGATAATACGGCGGAAATCCCGTTAATGCCGCTGTAGAAATGTCATAAAACTTTTTGTTTCCTATTTTGCAATAAGAAATGTTGTGCATATGCGTGTGACCGGTAAGCACAAAATCAAAGCCTAAGTCGGAAAGCTGCTTCCTGCGCAGCTCATAGTCATTCAGCATATCACCCTTTGCAACAGCCGCATATATAGGCGACGGCGGCACAAGAGGGTGATGTGTCATTGCTATAATGTATTGACCGTCTCTTTTTGCATTGTTCGCTTCTGTTTTTACCCAGTTCATCAGTTCGTCGCTGAATCCGCAATCGGGATCGCCGTAGTCATCGTTGAGTGCAAACAGGCGGTATCCGTCTGCAAGCTGTGCCACATACGACATTGTGCTTTTGTGCTTTGCGATGGCGTTGTTATAGCCAAAATCGCCGTAGTATTTCAAAAGTTGTGTTCGTTTTACTGACTCAACCTCTATATACTTGTCGTTTTTGTCTATGCCGTATGTGGGCATACGAGGAGTGGTATAGTCGTGGGTTGCGGTTATGACATACACTCTCTTCCCATTTTGCTGCAGCTTTTTCAGAGCGGCTTTCATCTCGTCGTGAGAGGTCCTTTCGCCGTTATATGTAAGGTCACCGCTTATTAGAACAATGTCAGGCGTATCATTTTTGCACAAGCAGTCAAAGGTGTGCTCAACGATTTCTTCGCTCCTGCTGAAAAAGAGCTGGCCCGGCTTTGGCTTTTTGTTTTTGTCAAAGCCGTCCACAAAATTCTTTTTTGAATAGTAATGTGTGTCGCTGATAACCGTGAATTTCAGTTCATCATTCATTCTTCTTTACCTCTGTTATTGGCTTTTATGAACTCGTCTTTGTCGTTTAGATTCCATACACATTTACCTAAGATGTATTCAGCCTTTTCTTTCTTGCTCATTTTGAATGTAAAAGGTCTGTTGTTTTGGATTTCGTCATAGACAGGAGCGGCGAGAGTTGCTTTTCCGTCGTGCAGTGAGCAAGCCGCCAAAATTACAATGTCGCTGTCATTAGGCAAAATGACGGTGCTGTTTTTAGGCACATCAAATTCGACAATGTAAAAGTACATACTTTTTGCAATTTCATCCTTGCCGTTTTTGTGACAATGGGTTGCTTCATATGCGATTTTGCCTTTTTTGATATATGCGGTTTCACCGAAGTCGTACAAATCCCATCTTGCAAAACGCTCAAAGCAGGAATTTACCTTTGCCTTTACTTCTCTGCCGTTTATGACAAATTCGGCGTCTTTATCCCCGACCAATGAGGCACAAAAGAATGCAATTTTGCTGTCTTTGCTGCCCGTATTTATCTTTTGTGCAGAGGCAGTAAGAGCGTTGTTTTCATTCTTGTTAATGATGAATTTGTATCCGTTTGAATTGATTTCATCAGGCACAATTTCAAACGGAACAGTGTAGTCATAGTCGCCGCATTTGCCTTGCTTTGTGATAATATTTTTGTCGAGAGGCAGTTCAATCGGTACAGCCTTTTCCGCTTTTACCTTTTCACCGCTCTTTAGCTTGAGTGCAAAACTTTTGATTTCGTATGGTTTAAAGCTTGTAATAAGTTTTCCGTCCTTTATTTCAGCCTTGCCCTTGTATTCTTCACTTGCAAAAACTTCTTTTGCATCCTCTATGCCGTTTCCGAGTGTGAGCGAAAATTTGTTTATGGTTTTGTTTGCGCCCTCATTGAGCCTTATGATAATTTCATCGCTGTTTTCGGCTTTTTTGATAGCACGAACAATGACATCATTGGAAGAAACACTGCCGAAAGAATAATTTGTACCCAAAGCTCCGTTGTGCTTTTTGCAAATATATGCAGTCATAGGAGTAATGAATTTTCGTGCCTCAAGTTGTGTGTCTGTGCCGACATCTCCCTTGTGGCTGAAAATTGCGAATGAATATCTGTTGAGCCCCAAGTCCATCATTGACTGCATAGAGTCGATTCGATAGTTGTGCTTAGGCGTGTGCAAAACGGTAAATCTCAGCGTGCTGTCGTTGAATTTGTCCCAGCCGTATTTACATTCGCTGATTACGGATACACCGCTTTTTCCGTTTTTGTCTGTAATGTCTGCCCAATTTTGAGCAGGTACCTCATAGAGTTTGTCGCACATATTCTGCCTTTTTATTGCACCGAGTCCCAGGTCAAATGTGGCTGTGCCGTTGCTTACATTAAAGCTGAATTGCTCTTTTGCCAATGTGCGCAGAGACTGCCATTCTATTTCAGAATATACCTCTACACATTTTCCGCCGTCCGAAAGTGCAATAATGTTTGTGAAGGTACTCTTTTTGTCACGCTGTGTAACCTTGAATGCGACACGGCATGGGCCGTTTTCGATTATTTGCATTTTAGATTTAACGGGAATTCTGTCTGCCGCATTTTTGTTTTCGTTATAATCCATTTCCCACGCAGGCCAAACGCGTGAGCCGTTGTACTTGAGCAGCCCGAGAGAAACAGGCTCTTTCAGAATTTGGAAATTGTTTTGTTCCTTGTCAATAATTGACTCAATATCGCCGTTTGGATTTAGGGTGACGATATACTTTTGATTTTCCATTCTGTTCTTTGAGATGAAAACAGCACTTTCTGCGTCGCACGGTATATCGCTTACTCTCGCATCATAAATTCTTGTACCGAGACTCTTTACATCTGCAATGAACAGAATTTCGGTATAAGTGTTGGTTCGGTTTATAACTTGACTCTTAATCTCGTTTCCGTCATCATCGAACACTCTCACATTTTTATTGCCTATACCGCTCAGTCGGGCAGTTACGGTCTGCTGCCTTTGGGACTCAATCGGGTTGTATACCATAATAGGTGTACCCTTGCAAAAATCTGTTTTCATATTCAGCGCCAGTGCCGATGCAGAAGCTTCCAGCTCGTTTGCAAATTGATTCATTGACACGGCATAGTCGTTCCATGAACGCTTGTAAACTCTTTGGCAGCTTGTACCCGGAATATCATCGTGGAATTGGTGAGCAATGAATCTTTTCCAGGCTATGTCGATAGCACTCTTGTTATATTCTTTGATGCCGAGATAAGATGCTGTTACACTTGCTCTTTCTGCAATGTCAGCCAGTTCCTGACATCTTCTGTTCCAGCGTTTTCCCACCGCTCTGGAAGTGTAACCGCCTACTGCGTGGTCTTTCATGACCAGCTCATTGTTCCAGACAGGGAGCTTCGCCTTTTGCTCCGGTGTGAAATTTTCGTCAATATCGTGATAAATTCGGTCGGCTGAAGATGCCAAAACCTCAATATCACTGCTGTTGTTTTTGCTTATTTCTTCTTCAACAAATTTTACGCTTTTTTCCTTGGGTGCGCCGCCACGGTCACCGATTCCGTGGAAAATATAAGTCATATCGAGATCGTATTTTTCATTCTCTTTCAGTTTGTTTTGGACAAAATCCCAGTCGCGCAATTTTTTGAGCGTAAAGTAGTAGTCGTGAGGGTTTACACTCGCATATATCTCGTTGCCGTCTACGCCTCTCCATCGACCTATGTCAAACGGCACTCCGTAGGCACTGCCCCAAGCGAGCTTTTGGGTGGTGAATCCCATCAGATTGGCGTGACTTGCGATGCTCGGCAATGCCCAGCCGAAGCCAAAGCAGTCCGGCAAATATATATCAACGCTTCTTTTTCCGAATTTTTTGTCAAAATATGAGTTGCCGAAAAGAATGTTTCTAAACAAAGCCTCAGGTGACGGAATGTTTACGTCTCCGTTTTCAAATGATGAACCGCAAACATTCCATCTTCCTTGTTTTATATATTCTTTCATTTTGTCAAAAAGTTCCGGATAATACTCCTCCATCAGCTCGTATCTGTATGAGCCTTCAAATGAAAAAGTGTATGTAGGATATTTTTTGAACAACTTGAAGTTGTCAACAAGTGTGTTGTAGATATATTTGCTTACGGTAGTTTCAAAGTCCCAGCTCCAAACGGTGTCGAGATGTGCGGTTGCGACTGTATAGATTTTCTTTTTATTGCTCATTGTTTTTATTTTCCTCGATACTTTTTTTATACTTTTTGTGTAGGTACAATGTGAGTATTTGGAGCAGAATTACTGCTGCCGCCCCTGCAAAAATGCTTGCCCCGTTTATAACAGCGGCTGTGCTTAAAGCTATAAATGTGCAGATTTGTATGCCCGACAAAATTATATTTCGCTTATATCCGTTTTTTGTATAAGAAAACAGGGATATAACCGCACAAACCAGCGAAGTCAAAATAACTGCCGCAAATGATATAAAGCAAAGCAGCATCGCTTTGTTTTGGAACACCGATGCGGAATCCGAAATGATACTTTTAATTATTGATATAAGATTTATGCCTGCACCGTTCACTTTATATACAGGTATCAGCAGTGCGACTATCGGCAGAAAAAACGATATGAGTCTGACGATTGCTATGGGCGAGCCGATGGAGGACTTCTTGAGTCCGTTCAAAAAATTATCGAATCGTTCCCATTCTTTTTCTGCCCTTATTTTGTCGCTTTCGAGCCTTTCGTCAAAGCCATATTGAACGATATTCACGCCGCAGTTCGGACAGTTTGGCTTGAGATAAAACGGGCTTAACTTGGCACCGCATTTAGGACATTTGTTACTCATTTTCGTTGCCTCCCATCGCCTGAACTTTTGCTTTTTCTTCTCGTCTGTTTTTTAAGTCTTCACGAATTTGCTTTAGCTTTTCGCCATTCAGATTGTAGAATACGTACGGAATAAGAGTAATGAGACCTAACAGTTTAGGTATCAGAACAAACAGCGCCCATATCCACAAGTCAGTGTGTTCTCCTTTTACGGCTACCGAATTACCGACTGTGTCTTTAGTGAAAGTTAAACCTATCAGAGGCAGCAGTGCAGTACCGATAGAGGTGGACAGAGAACCGGTCAGCTTGCCTACAAAGGTGAGTACGGAAAAGCTGACTCCCTCATTTCTTTTTCCCGTTTTCCATTCCATATAGTCTACCGTGTCGCCTATCATCTCAGTAGGAATGACATTGTTGACAGTTTGGAAAAAGGCAAAGAAAAAGTTTTGGAGCATAAGCAGAACAGAGATGGCAACAACATTTGTTTTATAAAATCCGAGGCCGCAGAAGAATACTGCCGTGCCCAAAACAGCGTTGAAAATAATATTCATCATAACTATATGCTTGTTGTCCATTTTTTCTTTCAGCTTCGGTATCAGCAAATATGATATAAAGCCAAGCAGAGTACCCGGCAGTGTTATCCACAAAACAGCAGAGTTCAGGTCGAGTACCTCCGAATAGTAGTAGGTCTGAAAAACATTTGATATACCGCCGAGACTTCCGAGCACATTCGCAACAATAATCAGGAGCAGCGGCTTGTTTTTAATGAGAACTTTGAAGTTATCAAGCAGTGACGGCTCCTTTACGCTTTGACTTACTCTTTCTCTTATTTTCAGTCCTGCAAGAGAGAACAGCCCCATACCAAACACACCTGCTATACAAGCGAGAATCAAAAAGTCCTGTGCAAGTGTGATTTTCCAAACACCTTTGTTACTGAAATCCATCATAACCACAAGCATTGTTGTCGAAAGGCCGCCGATAAGGCCTGACAAAAATCTTGCAGTTGAAATAACCCTTGTTCTGTCACTCGTCGACGGCGAAATAGCCGCACTCATACTCCAAAACGGAACATCGCCGAGAGTATAAAACAGTTCCCATATAAAATAGGAAACATACATATAAATGATTTTTACGGTCGTCGATTTTGCATCTGCCAATATTTCGGGACCGGCAAACAACATAATCGTAGTTATTGCAAGAGGCAGCGGCACAAACAAAAGATAAGGCCTCAGTTTGCCGTATCTCGTTCTCGTTTTGTCAATTATTCCGCCCATAAGCGGATCGTTTACTGTGTCCCAAATGCCAAGAAATAAAATCATTGTTGACACAGCAGCAGGAGGAATTTCAAAAACCTTTGTAAAAAACAGCGAAAGGTATCCGCCGGCTATCAGATTGTATCCGAACACCTGCCCTGCATTTGCAAGACCGTATGACAGCGTTTCTTTTACGCCTACATACCTTGTTTCTTTTTCCATAAAAATTAGCTCCATTCAATAATTTTTATCCGGTTTTTTATTTCCATCCGCCGCAATAGTTTTTATTGTGCTCTATAAATTCATCTACAAGTTTTACCGCTATCGAGTAGCTGTTTACGAGAGGGTGGAGTGTAAGCGCCTGAATTGCGGCAGAGCGGCTCCGCTCCCTTATTGCTTTGGAGGAGAGTCTTTCATAGTTTTTGACTCTGCGTATCAGCTCGAGATTTTGCTCGTCTACCTTGCCGATACGGTGCGGTGTACAACCGTTTTTATCGACATCACAGGTGATTTCGACCACATCGTCGTTCCTTAAACCGTCAATAGAGCCGTCGTTTGGAATACACATAATCATAGTACCCTTTGTTCCGCTTTGAGCAGTTTCGATAAACTTGAGTGCAACGCCGGCATATCCGCCGTCATCTTCTTCGTAAATGTCAAAGTGCCATGGCTGAGTACGCTTTTCACCTGTTTCACTTGCCATATAACTGCCCTCACGCATACCGTACCATTTGCTGAAAATCTTTAAGCAGTTTTCAAAATCGTTTTCTATATCCATTTGCGAAAGTTCCGTCGTCATGGATTTATTTATATCTCGTATTTGTTCGCCACGGGTTTGGTCGGCTTTGAGTATGTTTTCAACAGCTTTTTCACGATAGTAAAAATAATAGAGATATTCGTTCAAAATGCAGCCTCTGTCTCTTAGAAGCTCCTTTTCGAAATAACGCATATCACTCTTTTTGTATGCCTCGTCATTTTCGATCAGTTCCGGCATTATTTCTCTGCCCTTTAGCTTTATACTCTTGAAATATGACAGGTGATTAAGGCCGTAACATTCGCCCGTTATGTCATTGGGACTTTCGCCGTACATGAGTGCAAAGGTGCGAAGCATTCCCGATGGGGCGTCGCATATTCCGTATGTAAAATCATATCCCATATCACGCAGGGTTTGGCTCACTACACCGGCAGGATTTGTAAAATTAAAAACTTTTACATTGGGTTTTGAAAATTTTTTGATAAGCTCGCAATATTCGGCAAGAGCCGGTACGCTCCTCATTGCAAAAGAAAGTCCGCTCGCTCCCGTTGTTTCTTGACCGAGGACACCGTGATTGAGTGCGATTCTTTCGTCCTTTGCTCTCATTTCATCTTCGCCTACACGGATTGTAGTTATAACATAGTCGGCATCCTTTACTGCCTCAATGCTGTCCGTCGTCAGCATAAATTTCATTTTAGGACAAAGGAGATTTGCAACATGACTCGCCATACCGCCGTAAATTCTTAATTTTTCTTTGTTGTTATCCATAAAGCAAAGCTCGTCTATCCGCAGCTTTTCTGCTTTTTGTGCTATGCTTTTTGCGAGGAACATTGAGCGGACTCCACCCCCTCCGATGACTGTTATTTTCATATACATATACCTCCGGCTGCTGTTCTATATACATAATTATAGTATTGTTGTGCCGCCAATAAAAGAATATAATACGACAATAAATTAAATATTGTGTCGTATTATATAAAGTTTTTATTGAAATAAATTTCGGTTTGTATTATATTGTTTGTATAGACAGAGAGGACTTTAATATGATTTTATCATTTAATTATAACGGCTGCCGAATTCAGCTTTTCAAAATATTTTCAGATACGCTCGATTCCGTGGTTCAGATGCATTCTCACGCAAAAAACGGGTACGAGATTCATTATATTGCCAGGGGCAAAGGTGTACTCGAAACAGAAAAAGACCGGTATGACATAAAGAAAGATTCTCTCTATGTTACCGGTTCAAATGTGCTCCACAAACAACTTTCCAGCAAGGATGCCCCGGTGTTTGAAATCAGTGTTTATCTGAAAATTCTCGGCAATACCGATGATGCGGCAATACGATTTTTTGCCTCCAAGTTTTTTTGGATAGGAAAATGCAGTCCTCAGCTGCGTAGGATATTTAATCAGCTCGTCTCCGAAAATTCAAAAACAGGTCTGTGGAGAGAAAGCATTCTGTCCGCCCTTACCCTACAGATGATTACGGAGATGACACGCCTCTACTATCCCGACAATGCCAGCTCTCTGCTCCCTCCCGAAGATTACGACCTGAATGAAAATCGCTCATGGATACTCGATACTCTTTTGCTGGAGGATTGCAGTGATGTAACCCTTAATGACTTTGCCAGAGGTATGGGTGTGTCACCCCGTCAGGCAGAAAGAATTATCAAAGATTATTACGGTTCATCTTTCAGAAAGCTGCGCTATGAATCAAAGATGGCTATGGCAGCATCGCTCCTTGAGAGCGAAAATATTACTATAAATGAATGTGCCGCAAAATGCGGCTATACGAGCCTAAGTTCCTTTGCCGCTGCGTTTAGACGAAAATTCAATATCAGCCCAAACGAGTATAAAAAATCTATAATTGCCAAACGAGACAGTTCAAAATTATAGCTCTCCGCCGATTTTTCTTCTTATTCCCGGCTTGTCAGCAATGAGCATCAAATTGTTCACGTCTCTCTGGACGAGCCTGCCGTTTTTGTTCGGAGGCAGATTTATTACCATAAGATTGTTTGTCTTTTCGAGAATACGGTAGATGTTGGCTATTTCGTCTGCGTCCTACAAAGTTTTGCTGTCGTATTCGTCCGAATAGAACCAAACTCCCTCCTTGCGTGAACATATTGTTTGTTCAAACGGCATGATTGTTTTGAGACTAATTAACTGTAATTTGATAGGAAAAACTAAAACATTTATATTAGTTGACCTAATATAAATCGCAAGTAAAAAAGCGGTCTGTTCATTACGGATCGCTTTAGTTTTTTATTGATGTCTATTGTTGGTTTTAATCACGGGATAGCATATGGATTAAAAGGTTGAAATAAAATCACTTGAAATTGCGATTTTTTCCTGCTATAATAAAAATATAACGTGTGGCATTTCTGCGTAAATCCAGTTGCAGAAGTCACACGCTTTTTTTATGAAATCGTGTGAGAAACGATAAATAAAGCACAATTACATTAAAAATCGAGTAGCAGAAATGCGTAAGTCCGGATTTTAGGGCTTGCGTGTTTTTATTTTTTGAAAGAAAGGTGATTTAATATGGAAACAGGAAATCAATTTTTAGGGACGGAGCGTATCGGCAAGCTTATGCGTCAGTACGCAATCCCTTGCATCATATCATTGTTGGTTGGTGCGCTTTACAACATTGTTGACCAAATTTTTATTGCAAATGCAAGTTACCTCGGCTCTTACGGAAACGCTGCCAACACAGTCGTTTTTCCGTTGACGGTTGTGGCTCTCGCTATCGCCGTAATGGTGGGTGACGGTTGTTGTGCTTTTGTAAGTATGGCGCTTGGCAGAAAAGAATCAGACAAAGCAAAGCGTAGCGTGGGCAATGCTGTTGTGCTGACCGTTGCAGGCAGTGTTATTTTGACGGCACTGTATTTGATTTTTGCAAACCAAATCATTGCTATGTTTGGCGGAACGGTCAATGAGGAAACATTTCGCCATTCGCAGGAATATTTTTTCTACATCACTTTGGGTATTCCGTTTTATATGTTCGGTCAGGCTATGAATCCTGTAATTCGTGCAGACGGAAATCCAAAATTTGCTATGGCTTCAACTTTGGCAGGTGCGGTCATCAATATCATTCTTGACCCTATTTTTATTTTCTGCTTCAAATGGGGAATGATGGGTGCGGCTGTTGCCACGGTAATCGGTCAGGTAGTGACTGCAATTCTTGCCGTTTGGTATATTGTGCATATGAAAACAGTCAAGCCTTCACGCAAAGATTTTGCTTTGCAACGGAACATTTGCGGAAGAATGTTGTTGCTCGGAATTACAAGTTTTTTGTCTCAAATCAGTCTTGTTGCGGCAATGGCTGCAATCAACAATATGCTTCGCAAATACGGTGCGCAAGACCCTATTTTCAAGCAGGAACAGTATGCGCAAATCCCAATGGCGGTAGTTGGAATTGTTATGAAATTCTTCCAGATTGTCATTTCAATAGTAGTCGGTATGGCGGCAGGCTGTATACCTATTATAGAATACAATATGGGTGCAGAGAAAAAATTGCGTGTAAAGGAACTGTTTACCAAGTTGCTTGTTGCCGAAGCGTTGGTGGGTGCTGTTGCACTTGTGTTGGCAGAGGGCTTCCCTCATCAGCTTATCGCCATTTTTGGTGCAAAAAATGAGAGTGTTTATTATACCGAATTCGCAATCAAGGCATTCAGAATTTATCTTTGTATGCTGATTTTGGCTTGCGTCAACAAAGCTTGCTTCATCTTCCTGCAGGCAGTCGGCAAGGCATTGTCTTCAACTATGTTGTCAATGTTCAGAGAGGTTGTGTTCGGTGTGGGTTTTGCATTGCTCTTGCCTGTGCTCTTCGGCTTGGACGGAGTGCTTTATTCAATGCCTGTGTCCGATATTTTAACCTTTATCATCTCGGCAATTATTATCGTGAAAACATATAAAGAATTGAATACGAAAGGAGCGCAGAGCATATGAAAAACAGAGTTATAACCATCAGCCGTGAGTTTGGCAGCGGCGGACGCACAATCGGCAAAAAGGTTGCAGAAAAACTCGAAATTCCGTGCTATGATGCAAAAATTATTCAAGAAATGGTTAAAGAAACGGGCTTTGCACCCGATTATGTAAAAGAGGCAGGAGAATACGCACCCGGCGGCTTTCTCTCTAATGCTTTTTCTAATCGAATGTTCGGACCGACAAATGAGGATATTCTGTGGGAATATCAGTATAAAATCATCACACAGCTTGCAGAAAAAGAGCCGTGCGTAATTGTCGGTCGTTGTGCGGATTATATTTTGCAGGACAATGCAGATTGCTTGAAAGTGTTTGTTCACGCTGATATAGATTTTCGAGCAAAGCGGATTGTTGAAGTGTACGGCGAGCGAGAGCAGTCTCCCGAGGAGCGATTGAGAGATAAGGATAAGCGCCGTGCGGCATATCACCGTTTCTACACTAATATGAAGTGGGGACACGCTCAAAATTATCATCTGACTTTGGACAGCGGAGTCCTCGGAATTGATAAGTGCGTGGACATTATTACCGAATTATTTTGACCTGAAAATGAAAAAATCGATTTAAGCGATGTCTCTCAAAAGTCTCAGTCATAAATGCCTTAAATCGCACCAAAACGGATTTGGAATTTTGAAATTTGCTGTCTCTTAGAATCTCTCAAAAACCCTCACGATATTTTAAAGCAAAGAAAAAATGCCCGAATGCTGCTGTAAAAAGCGGTATTCGGACATAAAAAAGCCTCGGAACAAATTGTTCCGAGGTATTGGCTGGGGAATAGGGATTCGAACCCCAACAAACAGAGTCAGAGTCTGTCGTGCTACCGTTACACAATTCCCCAATAGCGACAACTTCTTTTTCGTTGCGAATGATATTATACTATGAGGCACAGACAAAGTCAACATTTTTTTACGGTAATTTTAAAAAATCCAAATTGTCTAAATTACAAGATTAAATAGAACAACGGCAGCCGTAAAATCCAATAGGAAAACGGCAGGCTTAATCAATCTTGGTACTGCTGTGCCGCGCCGAAACAATATTAAGTACGGGCAACCGCCGCATCATAAAATACCGTTAATCGCACTTTATGTTGGGATGATAAAGCTTAGCCATACCGCCGGTGCTTGTTTCGCGGTACTTAGCGGAGAGGTCTCTGCCTGTTTCATACATTGTTTCTATTATGAGGTCAAGCGAGATCTTTCGCGTTGCGGTAAGGAAATTGGCAAGGTTAATGGCATTTATGGAACGCATTGCGGCTACGGCATTCCGCTCTATACACGGGATTTGCACGAGGCCGTATATCGGGTCGCACGTAAGTCCCAAATGATGCTCTATGGCGTTTTCGGCGGCATACTCTATCTGCTCAAGGCTCATTCCGAAAAGCTCGCCGAGAGCCGCTGCGGTCATGGCACACGCCGTTCCGATTTCTGCCTGACAGCCGCACTCTGCACCGCTTATCGATGCATTTGTTTTTACCAAAAGCCCGATAATCGCCGCCGTAGCGAGTGCTTGTTCTATTTCTCTGTCGCTGTATCCCCTCTTTTTTTGGAAATACAGCATTACGGCAGGCAAGACTCCGCTTGCACCGCACGTGGGCGCGGTAACTATGCGTCCGCCCGCGGCATTTTGTTCACCCACAGCGTAAGCATACGCGCAAACAATGCGGTTTTCACGAGTTTCGGGAGATTCGTCAATATGGTTCTGCCTGAATAAAAATCCCGCTTTTCTCGACACGCCGAGTCCTCCCGGCAAAATTCCCTCAGTATTTAGTCCATCTTTTATGCAATCACGCATACAATCCCAGACTTCGCCGAGAAAATCCCATATATCGCTCCCCTCGGTCTTTTCGACATACTCCCATATACGTATATCGTTTTCGCGGCAATGCTCCGCAATATCCTTAAATGTGCTGAATTCGTATATCGGCTTGCTCTCAGCCATTTTCATACCCTTGATTGTGACTTCGCCGCCACCTATGCTACAAGCGAGCATACTGTCGCAAAGCTTATCATCCTTATAGGCAAAAAGCTCCATAGTATTCGGATGCGGAAGGTCGGTTTTTGCAAAATCAAATTCAACGATTGTGTCAATCGGAGACAATGTTTCCTTGACTATGCGGTCGGTGCCGTGACCTCTGCCTGTTAAGGCAAGAGAGCCGTATAATATCACCTTGAATTTATCGACATCAGGGTTTTTCTTCTTAAAAATACGGCAGATTTTTTCCGGTCCCATAGTATGCGAGCTTGAGGGTCCTCTGCCTATTTTATACATCTGCCTAATTGACTGAAGCCCCTTTGGCAGCTCTTTTTCGGCTTTTTGTGTACCCGAACCGAATGCAAAATCATCAAGTGACAGATGGAATGCGCTGCAAAGATTGCATATTGCATCAAACGATGGGGATGTCTCACCCTTTTCCAAACTTGAGAGGGTATTCACGCTGACGCCGAGAATATCAGCCAAAGCGGTTTTGGTTATGCCATGCTGCTTCTGCAGGGTCGCTATTTTTTTACCGAAAGAATGATTTTCCATTTTAACACTCCGAACCTTTAACTCAATATTGAAAAATTGCTGTACCGCTCGTTTTCGAACACAGTAAGGAAACCTACAAATGCCGAAACGTACAGAATAAGAGTAAATATAATGTAAGCTGTGAATTTAAGAGCCTTTTGATTATCCGGCACAGCCGAATAGAGATTTATAATTATAAGGGTTCCGAAAAGCACGGCAATAAACGCAATATCGGCGAGATACCGTATATTGACGCCTCCCAAGCACATATCGAGAAAAGCCACCGCAATGGGCATTATTACGCCGAGCAAAAACGTTGCTCTTTTCCAATTCTCCGTTTTTTTCGTAAGAACACACGGGAATCCGAAAAGGCCGAGTGAAGCGGGTAAATTAAATATGCCCATAGTTCTTGTCAAATAGATATATCCTTTATAGCCGCCTTTGTACGCACTCGCGCTGAGGTGAAAAAACGGAAATTCGGTTTTAAAGTCCGGTAATTGCAGAAAGTAATGATAAATCGCAGGCAAAAACAGAACCGGGGTCACAGCATATTTTGAAACGTCGGCAACGGTCAGCTGATATGCAGAGCCGAAGTCGAACACCGACGAAAAGCGCGCGAAATTGTACCACATCTGAAATGCCGCTCCGACAAAAACCGGTAACGCAAAAGACAAAACGGATAACAGCTTCACTTTCGTTTTTATATCCTTACGGCAAAGAACATTTAAATAAAGCGGCACCATAACAACAGACATAAGTGCCATATTGGGTCTTGACATAACCGTAAGAACCAACGAAATACCCGCAAAAAAGAAATCGGCACATTTTGCCGCCGTCTTTTTCTTCTCGTAAGCAGCAAGCGAGAACATCATAAACAGAGATAAAAAGCAAACTCCGCTAATCACAGCCGTATAATACATATCGGCACTTGTTAAAAGCATAAACAAAAGGCTTCCCGACTCTACCGCGGCAAATCCGAAAAACACAAGAGCTTTATTCGGTTTTTCGCAAAATATTCCGACTGCTTTTAAATACGTAAGCGCGACAGCAGTTACAGCCGCCGTAAACAGTATGAAGCATACCGTCGCCGCCGACGGCACCTTTCCTGTTATAAAGTAATAAGGATAATAAACCGTTATAATGGGTGTTATTCCGAAATAAGAATAATATTTACCGTCGTACAGTGCTCTGTCCCACAGGAAGCGTATACCCGTTCTGCTCGCTCGGTCATATGGGTTTGAAAGAGCCAATAGTTCCTTTGCCGGTTCAATATCTATAGATAGCCGATGCTTTAAAAAGGCGTCGAACTGCTGCTCATAAGCATTTTTATTGTAGAGCGTTTCAAACGGATACGTCGCCGCGGGCTTGAAAATACCGGCATATATGAAAACTCCGAATAAAATACACAACAGCCAAAGAAAAACAAATGCGATGTTTGTACTCTTTTTGTTTCGGCCAAGTACGCACGTGTGAAGACGTGCCTTGCCGCTGAAAAAATAAAACAGCACAAAGCTTAATACCTCTACCGTGACAAATCCAGAAAAGCTCATTTGGCTATGCACTCCCGTTTTCGCTCATACTTTCTCAAAAATCCTATCGCTATTGTAACATATCGAGGCGAAAAATAAAACAGTAAAAAAGCTTTAAGTGCGGACAATATTTAATTGCACAAGATAAGCTGTTATGATACAATATTTATAACTTATATGAGAGGTGATTATTTTGGAAGATTATATAAAGACTTCCGATCTTGCTCTGCTGACCGAGGGCTATGAGCTTACCATGGCAGACGGGTTTATGGGCGCGGGTATGAAAGATACCGTAGCATATTTTGATTTATTCTTCAGGCGCGTTCCCGATAACGGCGGTTTTGCTATCGCGGCAGGCCTATCAAAGGTTATCGATTATCTTGAACATCTGCATTTTCGCGAGGAAGATATAAAATACCTCAAATCAAAGGGCATCTCCGACGAGCTTGCAAGCTATCTCAAAGATTTCAAATTCACCTGTGACGTATGGGCAATACCCGAGGGCACTCCGATTTTTCCGAACGAGCCTATCATAAAGGTAAGAGGCCCGATAATAGAGGCTCAGCTTATTGAAACAATGCTCTTGCTCTCAATAAATCAGCAAAGTCTTATAGCCACAAAGGCAAACAGGCTTGTAAGAGCGGCGCACGGAACAGCGGTCGCGGAATTCGGCACAAGGCGCGCTCAGGGCGTTGACGAAGCGGTTTACGGTGCAAGAGCCGCTTACATCGGCGGCTGTGTCGCAACCTCAGGTGTAATACCCGAAAAAGAATTCGGCATACCGTCGGTCAATACAATGATACACTCATGGGTACAGCTTTTTGACAGCGAATATGACGCATTCTGCGAATATGCGAGACGTCACCCCGACGACTGCACTCTTGTGGTTGACACATATGACACCATCCGCTCCGGTATTCCAAATGCAATAAAGGCCTTTGACGATGTTTTGGCTCCGCTCGGCAAACGGCCGAAGAGCGTAAGAATAGATTCGGGCGACATCACATATCTTTCAAAGAGAGTCAGAAAAATGCTCGACGTTGCAGGCTATCCGGACTGTGACATCATGGCGTCAAATTCGCTTGACGAGCACCTCATAAGCGATATGGTATCGCAGGGTGCAAAGGTGGACTGCTTTATAGTCGGCGAAAGACTTATAACCTCGGCTTCTTCTCCCCTTTTCGGCGGCGTTTACAAGCTGTCCGCAATAGAAAAGGACGGCAAAACGGTGCCGAAAATAAATCTTTCGGAAAACGTCAGAAAAATTACCATTCCATCATCAAAACAGGTTTACAGGCTTATAGACAAGGATTCAGGCAAAGCGATAGCGGACGTACTTACTCTTGATGACGAAATAATCGACGAAACAAAGCCGTATGTACTCTTTGACCCGGATTTCACTTGGAAAAGAAAAGAAATAGAAAACTTTGTAACGAGAAAACTTCTCGTACCGATATTTGAGGGCGGCAAAAAGGTCTACGAGGAGCCATCGCTCAAAGAAATACGCGAATACTGCCTGAGACAGACAGACACGCTTTGGGACGAAGTAAAGCGTTTTGAAAATCCTCATAAATACTATGTCGATCTCTCAAAAAATCTTTGGGCGGAAAGAAACGGTCTTATAGAGAAATTTAAGGGCATTAAATAATTTTACGGAGGGTTCACTATGAATATATGGCATGACATAAGCCCGGACAGAATAACAAAAACCTCGTTTGACGCGGTTATAGAAATCAGCAAGGGCAGCAAAATGAAGTATGAGCTTGATAAAGAAACCGGTCTTTTGCGGCTTGACAGGGTTTTGTATACATCCACCCACTACCCTGCCAACTACGGGTTTATTCCGAGAACATACGCAAAGGACAACGACCCTCTTGATGTGCTTGTTCTCTGCTCTGAGCAGATAGAGCCGATGGCCCTCGTCAAATGTTATCCGATAGGCGTTATAACCATGCTTGACAACGGTTTTCCGGACGATAAAATCATTTCGATTCCGTTTGATGACCCGATGTATAACTCATACACCGACATAACTCAGCTTCCTGCCCACATTTCCGATGAAATGAAGCACTTTTTCTCAGTTTATAAAACACTCGAAAATAAAAAGACGGTTATTGACGAGACAAAAGGCGCTTTTGCAGCAGCTGATATTGTCGAGGATTCAATAAAGCGCTATACACAGGTATTTGAAAAGTAGTTTTTGGTGTGGGGTGAACAAGTGAAAAACAAGGCTGTAAAAATTTTTATGGTGCTGATTGTGGCGGTCGTAGCCATATTCGGCACAGTGGCAATAGTAAATTCTTCAAAAAACGGTTGGGAGCCGTCTGTTAAAGAAACCAAAGAGCCGAAAACCAAAAAAGCGGCACCTGTTGCCGCGGTTTCCGATGAAACCGTGACTGCGGAGAAAAAAGAACCGGTTAAAATCAGTATGCTCTCGGTCGGCGACAATCTCATACACGACGGAATTTACGAGCAGGCAAAGAAGCGTTCAAAAAACGGCGGTTATGATTTTTCATACGCATACAAAAATATTGCCTCCACAGTGGAAAAAGCTGATTTGGCTACCATAAATCAGGAAACGATAATAGCAAAAAGCTATGAGCCATCCGGCTATCCGCTTTTCAACTCTCCTCAGGAGGTCGGCGAAGAAGTTAAGAAAATAGGCTTTGACGTTGTAAACCTCGCAAACAATCATATGCTTGACAAGGGTGCTAAGGGACTTTCGGAGGCTATTGATTTTTGGAACAACATAGGCGGCATCACAATGACCGGGGCTTACAAGGACGAAAACGATATGAACCGCCTCGAATACATAGAAAAAGACGGCATTAAGATAGGCCTTGTAGGCATAACCCGCTATACAAACGGTCTGTCATTGCCTAAAGACAGTGCTCTGAAAATAATATACACCTCAGACGAGGACACAATCAAATCAAAAATTCAGAAAGCCAAGGCCGAATGCGATATTGTTTTGGTAAACGTTCATTGGGGTGAAGAGTACACGACAACCCCCAACAACGACCAACGCGAGCTTGCAAGCAAAATGGCGTCGTGGGGTGCAGACGTAATTATAGGGCATCATCCTCACGTCATACAGCCCGTAGAATGGATAGACAACGGGAACGGCACAAAAACACTTGTGGCATATTCTCTCGGCAATTTCATCTCGCAGCAAAACACGGCATCGAGAGTTATAGGCGGTATGCTTCACTACGACTTGACAAAGGACTATGACACCGGAAAAACAACGGTTGACAATGTGGTTTTTGAGCCTATCGTGACCCACTATGTGCGGGGCAGCCACGATGTTCAGATCTATCCCCTTTCGCAATACACCGATTCGCTCGCAAAAGCCCAAGCCTCGAGACTCAAACAAAACGATTTCAGCATTAAATATATAAACGACTTTGTGGGTAAGGTCATTGATAAACAGTTTTTGAATCAAGCGTAAAAGATAAAAGACGGACTGTAAAACATACGGTCCGTCTTTTTATATCAGGCTATTACATAAGCGTTAGTTAATTTTTGTCTAACTCCTTTTCGGCTATTCCGACGATTGCACTCGTACCGAGCCTGTCGGCTCCCTCCAAAAGGAACTCCGCGGCATCATCCAGCGTGTGAATACCGCCTGCCGCCTTTATTTTTACGGACGGAGACACGTACTTTTTAAAAAGCTTTATGTCATCATGCGTTGCGCCGGCATTGGAAAAGCCCGTTGAGGTTTTGATATAATCCGCTCCGGCCGCACTTACAATGCGGCACATTGTCTTCTTTTCGTCCTCGGTCAAAAGACAAGTTTCGATTATTACCTTGAGGCATTTGTCGCCGCAAACCTCTTTCAGCGTTTTTATCTCATTTTCCACATAGTCTGCATTTCCGCTTTTAAGCGCTCCGATGTTTATTACCATATCTATTTCGTCCGCACCGTCAAGCAGTGCCCGCTTTGCTTCAAATGCCTTGACCTCGGTCGTGTTATACCCGTTAGGGAAACCTATAACGGTGCAGATACGCATTTTACCGACTGCATATTCCGAAGCAAGCTTTACATAGCACGGCGGAATACAAACGCTTGCGGTATTATACCTAACTGCCTCATCAATCAGACGTTTTATGTCATTCGGAACGGCGGTCTGTTTTAAATTTGTGTGGTCGCAATGCGATAATATTTCGTTTATATCCATTTTTATCCTCCATCGGTCAGATACTGTAATTATTTTACCATAGACTTTAGATACTATCAATTATAAAAAGTCGCCGCAGAAGCTTACCCTCGGGGTCCCCTACATAAGGAAATTACCCAAAAATACATGAAACAGCAAAGTCCGTACCCTGAAAAGGGTACGGACTCTTACTTTTACGGTGTCACAATCCGATGCTTGCTAAACCTGTGGACACAGTTATTTTGAGAGTGAGCTCATATGTTAACCTCTAAGCCAACTACCTAAAACTATAATATTGTTGACTTAACAAATAGCTGGTCAATTGAGCCATATATTGTTTCATAATCGCCTAATTTTTCGAAGCCGTATTTTTCATATAAACCGATTTCTCCGCTCATGATATATATTTTTTCATATCCCAACTCACGCGCATATAAAATTGCGCTTTGAATCATCAACTCTGATAATCTCTTACCACGGTATGGTTCATCAACAAAAACGAATCCTATAAATGGTGTAAACTTGTATTCCTCCGGCAGCTCGTCCTTTTCAGCAAATGTGCAGAATCCCGCCACTTTTCCATTTACGCAAGCAACAAACACCCTTTCCCATGTATTAAAGTCATTGTTTTTCATCTTTTGAGCCAAATAGGGACCCGCTTTCCACGGGCATTTTTCAGCTAAACAAATGGTTTCGTTCCAATATTTGTGTTTTTGGGTCATGCAATAAATTTCAGTCATATATTCCCCTAATAAAAATTTCTATTTATCATATTATAAGTGTAGCACATAATCATAATAGAAAAAATACTGCTTCGGCAAGTTATCATGTATTCTGGCCCGCTGACAGAAGTGTAAAGGGACACTTCCTTATGGAGTGTCCCTTTCTGCGGCGACTTTAATATTCCGACATTACTTTGTCATAAGATTGCAAACAAGATTTGAAAGCTCCACCGGGTCGTCAACCGACATACCGCCTATAAGACGCGCCTGAGCATAAAGAATCTTTGCGTAATCACAAAGACTGTCTTTATTGTCCTTATAAAGGGACTTGAGCTTTTCGGCTATGGGGTGATTTGCATTTATTTCAAGCACTACCGTAGCCTTGGCGTCCTTACCGTCGGGCATCGCATTCAGCACCTTTTGCATTTCGAGAGAAATAGCACCCTCGCTCGATAGGCAGACGGGATGGTCCTTAAGCTTATCAGTAAATCTAACCTCATGAACATTTTCTCCGAGAGCCTCTTTCATTTCTTTGAGCATATCGGCGTTATCCTCGTTTTCCTTTTTGAGGGCTTCTTTCTCCTCTTCGGTTCCGAGGTCAACATCTTCCGTGCAAACGTTAACAAAGGTCTTTCCGTCATATTCGCTGAGTGCGCGAAGGGCAAATTCATCGACATAATCGGTGAGATAGAGTATTTCATAGCCCTTGTCCTTAACCGAATCCACCTGCGGAAGCATATCTATTTTGTCGGTTGTTTCGCCTGCTGCGTAATAAATGTCCTTTTGGCCGTCCTTCATACGGGATACATATTCCTTTAAGGTTACGGGCTTCTTTTCGCTCGACGAATAGAACAAGAGCAAATCCTTGAGGCTGTCCTTGTGAATACCGTAATCGCTGTATACGCCGAATTTAATCTGCATACCGAACGCTTTAAAGAATTCTTCGTAAGCTTCACGGTCGGTTTCGAGCATTTTTTTAAGCTCGGAATCTATCTTCTTTTCTATGGTTTTTGCAATAAGCTTTAGCTGATGGTCATGCTGAAGCACCTCACGCGAAATGTTAAGCGAGAGATCCTCGCTGTCTACAAGACCCTTAACAAAGCTGAAATGGTCGGGCAAGAGGTCCTTGCACTTGTCCATTATCAAAACGCCTTTTGAGTAAAGCTGCAAGCCCTTTTCGTATTCCTTGGTATAATAATCAAACGGAGCGTGTGACGGAATGAAAAGAAGCGCGTCATATGTTGCCTGACCCTCGGTTTTATAATGAATAACCTTGAGAGGCTTTTCATAGTCCATAAACTTATCTTTATAAAAAGCTTCATATTCCTCGGGCTTAATCTCTTTTTTATTCTTTTTCCAAAGAGGAATCATACTGTTTAATGTCTCGTCCTCTTTTACAGTTTCGTATTCGTCCTCGGTACCCTCCTTAAGACGTCTCTTCTCTACCGTCATTCTGATAGGATAGCGAACATAATCCGAATACTTTTTAACTATTGTCTTAATAGTGTATTCCTCAAGGAACTGAGAATACTTTTCTTCATCCGTATCATCTTTGATATGGAGAGTTATCGTAGTGCCGACGTCGGGCTTGTCGCATTCCTCAACGGTATAGCCCTCAACGCCCTTAGACTGCCAGCGGTAAGCCTCGCTTTCGCCGTAAGCGCGACTTTCAACGGTTACACAGTCGCTCACCATAAATGCCGAATAAAAGCCTACGCCGAATTGACCGATAACGTCTATATCCTTTGCGTCGGCGTTTTCCTGCTTAAAAGCGAGAGAGCCGCTCTTAGCGATAGTACCGAGGTTTGCTTCAAGCTCCTCCTTGGTCATACCTATACCGTTATCGGAAATTGTCAGAGTTCTGTTCTCCTTATCCGGAGTAATTCTGATTTCAAAATCCCCGTGCGACATTCCGACATTTTGGTCGGTCAGCGAACGGAAATACAGCTTATCAACGGCATCACTTGCATTTGATATAAGCTCTCGCAAAAATATTTCTTTATGCGTGTATATGGAGTTTATCATTAAATCAAGCAACTTCTTTGATTCGGCTTTAAACTGTTTTGTACGCATACAAATCACCTGTTTCCATAAAAATAGCCCTTTTTCAAAGAGTAATAATATTATATCACCGCAAAATTAAAAGTCAAGAAAAGTCAAACAGAGTTAATAAACAGTTTACATATTAACAGACAAAATTCTATTATTTTGTTTTGGGCAAAACTTTTCAAAAAAAGGCTTGACTTAGAGTAAACTTCAAGTGTTAAATTATATTTAAATGTAAGCACACTTAACATCATCGCCCACAATGGGCTATGACGATACTGCAAAAGGAGCTGACTGCAATGAATAAAAAGGTTCTCATTGTTTCATCAAGTCCGAGAAAGCACGGCAACTCGGATTTACTCTGCGATGAATTCGCACGCGGAGCAAAAGACGCAGGAAACGAGGTCGAAAAGGTCTTTCTCGCCGACAAAAGCATAAATTACTGCCGCGGCTGCGGAATATGTAATTCTACGCATAAATGCGTTCAAAATGATGATATGGCGGAGCTTAATGACAAAATGGTCAAAGCCGACGTTATAGCTTTGGCTTCTCCCGTGTACTTCTATACTGTTGACGCACAGCTTAAAACATTTATAGACAGGTGCGTGCCGCGTTACACAGAGATGTCGGACAAGGATTTCTATTATATTCTGACTGCGGCGGATTCCGATAAATCGGCATTTGACAAGTCGATAGAATGCATAAGGGGCTTTACGCTCGACTGCCTTGACAGAGCAAAGGAAAAAGGAATAATCAGGGGTGCCGGTGTATTTGAAAAAGGCGAAATCAAAGACAAATCGGAATACAAAGAATGCTACAATATGGGCAAAAACGTTTAAAACAATTTAAGGAGACCGATATTTATGGAAAACACCTTGACAAGAAAAAAGCAAATCATAACAGCTAAAGCGCTCACGACGATAATAGGAATAACTCTGTCGGTTGCCATACCTCAGCTGTTCCACGTTATAGGTATCGTGAGCGGTACCGGCAGCTTACCCGGCTCGGCATTTCTGCCGATGCATCTCGGCGTATTCTTCACAGCTCTTTTGGCAGGTCCCGCGGTGGGTGCCGTAACGGGAGCGGTAAGTCCCCTTTTGAGCTTCGCGCTCACGGGTATGCCGTCGGCGGCACTTCTTCCGTTTATGATGATAGAGCTTACCGTATACGGTCTTGTATGCGGACTCCTCAAAAACAAAAAAATGCCCGTCATTTTAAAGGTACTCACGGCTCAAATACTCGGAAGAGCCATACGCGCAGCTGCTATTTTAATCGCGTTTTACGGCTTTAAAAGCACGGCGGTTTCACCGACAATAATACTCTCAAGCATCGCTTCGGGGCTGCCGGGTCTTATTTTACAATGGACGCTGCTTCCGCTTCTTATATACCGCGTTAAGGGGTTAAGCAAATTCTATGAATAATATCGAAAAAGCAAAGGAACGTCTTAAAAACGGCGCTTCGCTCGTGCTGTATGACGGAAAAGAGTTCATCGAAGAAAACGGCAAGGGGCTGTCCCCTCTTTTGAAGCTGCTCAGCGAAAAAAGCGATTTATCGCGTTTTTGCGCCGCCGACAAAATCATAGGAAAAGCCGCCGCCATGCTTTTTGCGCTGCTTAAAATCAAAAATGTGTACGGTGAGGTTTTAAGCCGCAAAGCCATACCGATACTCGAAAAATACGGTATAAAGTATTCTTTCGGTACCATAACCGACAACATAAAAAACAGATATGGCACGGGAATTTGTCCGATGGAGCAAACCGTTGAAGGCATAGACGACGCCGACACGGCATTAAAGGCCATAAAAGAAAAAATTAAAACTATGAGGATGAATAATATGAAAAAGCTCGGATTCGGTCTTATGAGACTGCCTGTTCTTGACAGTAACGACCCCTCTAAAATAGATATTCCGCAAGCCAAAAAAATGGTAGATAAATTTTTGGAGCGCGGTTTCACATACTTTGACACAGCATATATGTATCACGATTTCAAGAGCGAGGAAACCGCAAAGAAAATCATAGTTGACCGCCACCCGCGTGACAGCTTCACACTCACGTCAAAGCTGCCCACTATGATGTTGAAAACAAAGGAGGATAACAGCCGCATATTTGAAAAGCAGCTCAAAAACTGCGGTGTTGATTATTTTGACTACTATCTTCTTCACAACCTGAACGTATCAAATTACGAGACGGCAACAAAGCTCGACTGCTTTGATTTCGTGGCTCGCATGAAGGAAGAGGGCAAAATAAAGACCGTCGGATTTTCGTATCACGATGACGCAAAGCTCCTCGACAGAATTTTAACCGAGCACCCCGAAATTGAGATAGTTCAGCTTCAGATAAACTATCTCGATTGGGATAATCCGGGTATTCAGTCGCGCCTGTGCTATGAAACGGCGGTAAAGCACGGCAAAAAGGTAATTGTTATGGAGCCTGTAAAGGGCGGAACACTCGCAAAAATACCGGACGAAGCCGAAAAACTGTTTAAAGACTATGCTCCGGACGCGTCAATTCCCTCTTGGGCGGTAAGATTTGCAGCAAGTCACGACAGCGTTATGACGGTACTCAGCGGAATGAGCACATACGAACAGCTCCTTGACAACACCGGATACATGGAAAGCTTCAAGCCCTTATCAAAGGAAGAATTCGAAATCATAGGCAAGGCAGTAGACATTATAAAAGCTTCTATAACCGTGCCCTGCACAAGCTGCAGCTACTGCACGGCAGGCTGTCCGAAGCACATTCCGATACCAAAGTACTTTGCTCTTTATAACGAGGAAAAACGCGCTACATATAAAGATTTTTCGGTTAACGGCCAATACTACGAAAATCTCGCTAAGGAATACGGAAAAGCCTCGGACTGCATAAAGTGCAGGAAATGTGAAAAAGCGTGTCCGCAGCACATTAAGGTAAGCGAGCTTATGCCTCAAGTTGCAAAAACTTTTGAAGAATAAGGGCGCAAAAAGAGAATCGCAGAGCTTGAAAGCACTCTCGTAAGACTCAACAGAAAGATTGAAAATCACGAGAGCAAATGCATTCCGTTCGAGGAAAAACTAAAAGCGAAAAAGACAGGCCGATAACTAAAATCACCAAAGTACATTTTGCTTTTGCCGCTCCGAAATACATTGATACAAACGACTTATTGTGTTAAAATGGAGTTTATATCAATAGTTTTTCGGGGTGGCATTTTTTTATGTATATAAAAAGTCAGAATTTGAAACAGCTCTACCGCATAATTTTTTTATTGTGCTGTGAGGCAGGGATGATTTTACAATATATTGACAGTCTGCGACGCGGCAACGCCGACACGCTTTTATATTACTACACGGTACAAAGCGGCATACTCTGCTTTTTATATTTTTTCTTTCTCGCTGTTTTCAGCCCCAAAAAGGAAAAGGCCGTAATCAGAGGTGCCGTAACCATGTGTATAGCCGTGACCGCAATAGCCTATTTGTTTATGCCGAGCGGTGCCAAAGAGGCAGCGGCCTCCGATAAGGCTTTTTACACAGGCTATATTCTTATGCACTATATCGTTCCTCTCATGGTGATACTCGACTATCTGCTGTTTTTCCCAAAAGGGTTATACAAGGCTTTGCACCCGCTTTGCTGGCTGATTTTGCCCTATCTGTATATCGCATTTACAATGATTTGCGCTAAATTCGGCAGTAAGATCTTTTCCGCCTTCGGCGGCAGCAGCCGTTATCCGTATCCGTTTCTCGACACAGACCTTTACGGCAAAAACAAGGTTGCGCTTATAATTGTCTTTATTACGGCGGCGTTTTTGGCTCTCGGTTATCTGTCGTTTGTTATTGACCGCCTGCTCGGAAAAAACGGCAAAAAGCTTAAGTAATAAAAGCCTCAAAACATATTTGAAGGAGCGATAAAAGTGATAATATATTTTACAGGCACCGGAAACAGCCGCCATTTAGCAAAAAAGGTCGGAGAAGCAATAAACGAAATTCCGGTCAACTCATTTGAATATATAAAGGAGTGTAAAAAAGGCAGTTTTGACAGCGATACCCCCTATGTTTTTGTATGCCCGACTTACGCTTGGCAAATACCGCACATTTTTGAAAAGCTCATAAGGGAATCCGTGTTTCACGGCTCCGATAAAGCATATTTCATAATGGATTGCGGCGGCGAAATAGGAAATGCAAGGAAACAATTACAAGCGCTTTGCTCTGACAAGGGTTTCGAATTTATGGGTGTTTACGAGGTTGTAATGCCCGAAAATTACACGGCACTTTACAGCGCACCTGATGAAAAAACCGCAGAGAAGCTTATAATAAAAGCGGATAAAGCGGCTCTTGACGCAGCAGAATACATCAAAGCCGAAAAGCCTTTCCCCGATATTAAAGTCGGCATTGCGGACAGACTAAAAAGCGGCATAGTAAATACGGTCTTTTACAAATTCATCGTATCCGCAGACAAATTCTACGCCACCGACAAATGCATAGCTTGCGGAAAATGCGTAAGAAGCTGTGTGCTGAACAACATTGAGCTTAAGAACGGCAAGCCTGTTTGGGGCAAAAGCTGCACACACTGTATGGCGTGTATTAACTTTTGTCCCACAAATGCCATTGAATACGGCAAGCATTCAATCGGGCTGAGGCGTTACACTCTGACAGACTGAAATACGGAAAATTGCTTTTACCGAATGTTCTTAAAGCGTTTCATAACCAAGCGGTATTTTTATAAATTAAAGGCATAGATAAAGCAGACCTTGTCGGTACAATTCACAAGGTCTGTTTTTTTACGGTAATAATTCATATATGAGCCTTTTGTCTCAATATTGCATTTTCGTTTGACGAGAAAGACAGTCGCCGCGGTGATTTGCTTACTTACACCTATATACGAAGAAAAAATTTGCCCTTTTGGGAGAAAAAAAGAAACCGTTACCAAACGGTAACGGCTTCCTGAATTTTTCCGAATGAATTATTCTGCGGTTTTTGCAGCCTTAGCGGCTTTTCTTTCCTCTATTTCTTTTACATACTCTCTCTGCTTACTCTCGGTAACCTTGTAGAAGAGCATGGGGATAATGGTGGCAACCATCGAAATAGCACCCGAAAGTATGAGCACAGCCCAAAGCTTTTCAGAGCCCTCCGGAGTTACGGTATTGTACGGGTCTGACGGAGAAATGCCAGAAATTCCATATGCCATAACGCCTATGAATGCGCCGACAGCCATACTGATTTTATTTATGAAGGTCTGCATTGAGAAGCAGATACCCTCTGCTCTCTCGCCCGTTTTCCACTCAAGATATTCAACTGTATCGCCTATCATAGCGTAGGTTATTACGTTATTGATACCCTGCGGAAGTCCGAGGAGAACAAAACCTATGGCAAGCCAAAGGAGATTTGAGGAATTGTTATAGCCGCCGTTTCTGCCTATAAAGTACATAGCGAACATAACTACGGCGCCGAGTACATGTACATAGATATATGTATTTTTCTTTCCGAAATGCTTTGTGAACCACGGAATAAGCACGGTTGCAATTGCTCCGCCGGGAACAACAAGTATTGTAAGAATACTGTATACTGCCTCGTTTCCGAGAACATACTTTGCAAAATAAAGCGAGCCCGTGTACATATAAACGGTTCTTGCCGCACCCAAAATACCGGAAATGAGTATGAGCAAAAGCTGATCGTTTTTAAAGAGAAGCCCAAGGTTATGGCCGAGTGAAGGCGGAGTTGTGTCGGAGGTATATCTCTCTTTTGTGTTTTTAAAGCCATAGAAGAACATCGGCATTGACACAATAACGAGAACAACTGCGCAAATAAAATATGTCCATTTAAGTGTGTTTGCGTTTGCTACGGAATTAGCCGCTATAAGCACACCGTCGGCATCCTTATATTTTGCGGTTACAGCCGAAGTAATTACGGGTACAAATACCGTTACGGCGCCTGCGCCTATGGTGCAGCAAAGACGCGCAACAGTAAGAAGATTGCCGCGAATGGTTGTGTTATTTGTCATAGCCGTTGAAAGGCCCCAATAAGGAACATCGGCTACGGTAAATACCATTGACCAAATGACATAGATAACCGAAATAATGATGAATGATTTTGCCGTGCTGTTATAGACAGGCAGGAAGCAGGCTATGGTAACCAAGCCTATCGGAACAGCCATCCATTTAAGATACGGGCGGCATTTGCCCCATTTGGTTCTTGTTCTGTCAACAATAGAGCCCATAATCGGGTCATTGAGAGCATCATACACCCTCGTGAAGAGCATAAGAAGCGCTACTGCGGTGGCGCCTGTCGTTTTGCCGATCTTGGCGTCCGCCATTAAAAGTGCATCGGTCATAAATATGGTAAGATATGAGCCGATGATGGTGCAGATAAAGTTTTGGCCTATACCGGTAATACTGTACGCAATAGCTTCGCGCGGCTGCAAATTACCGTCATTCGGCGTGGTGCCGAACAGCTTATGCCAAAAACCTCTCTTAACAGATTGATTTTCCATTAAGTTAACTCCTTTTCCTTTTTTACAACTTTATACAACTTCAAAAGTCATAAAAAATATTATAATCCAGAAACTTAAAATAGTCAATTTGAATACAACAAATTTTTCATCTTTATTTGATTAAAGACACAAAACTCGTTTGTGACCGTTATTTTTTCACATTTGGAAATGATATGCCCTTTTTGGCGGTTAAACCGCATATTTCTATTTGACTTATTTCTCTTAAACATTTATTATATATAGTATAATTATTTGTATTTGTCTGAAATCGGAGGATGACGGCGTGAAAAAATCAAACAGTTTACTGAAAAAATTACCGGGGTACATAGGCTACGGCGTAGGTGCCGTGGGGCTTGACCTCAGCTACGGAATGTTCTATTCGTTTTTGTCTTACTACCTTTCAAGCGTACTCGGACTTAAACCCGCATTTCTTTTGATACTCACCCCGATAGCACGTATTTGGGACGGTATTAACGACCCGATGATGGGAACGATAGTTGACAATACGCGCACAAAATTCGGTAAATACCGCCCGTGGATACTCATAGGTGCATTCTCGAACGCGGTGGTTCTTACACTCCTCTTTACATCCTTCGGTATGAGCGGAACAAAGCTCTACATATATATAGCCGCCATGTATATTCTTTGGGGAATGACCAACACCATGGCGGATATTCCCTATTGGTCGATGATTCCCTCATTTACAAGCGAAGCTAAAGAGAGAAGCTTAGTAGCAACAATTGCGAGAACCTTCTCGGGTCTCGGCCAGGGAATCATAACAATATTGACTCCCATAATTCTTCCTCTGCTCTCAACAGGCATGACCACAGAAAAGGGTTACAGCGCAACCGGATTTTCGCGTTGGGCTATGATATGCGGAATAGCACTTATACTTTTTTCGGCTACATGCGTATTCAATACAAAAGAGACAAACGTTGTCTACAACGAAAAGCAAAAATTCAGCTTCAAGCAGATATTCAAAACCGTGGCTCACAACGATCAGCTCGTCGTATTTATGATATTCGCCATGCTTTCAAATGCAGGCTGGTACCTGACAAGCTCCACGGCTGTTTACTATTTCACCGATGTTTTGGGCCAGCCTAAGGGTCAATCGCTTTTCCAAACAATCGGCGCAGTCGGCTCGGTAGTCGGCCTTTTGGTAATACCCATGCTCTCGGAAAAATTTACCATGCGCTCAATATACACCATATCGCTCTCGATGACTATTTTGGGATACGCCCTGATGTTCCTCTTCGGCCCGGTGCTTAAAATCGCAATAGCACTTGATATTTGCTATATTTTGGCCTCGGTGGGCATAAGTTCGATGTTTGTTTCGCAAACTGTATTCCTTGCGGACATAGTCGATTACGGCGAGTACAAAAACGGTTCGCGAAGCGAGAGTATAACCTTCTCTATGAAGGGCTTTTTACAAAAAATGGCATACACCATTCAGACTGTTATTCTTTTCGGCGGTCTTGGTATATTCGGCTACAACGAGCAAATTAAAGATGGCGTTATAAACAACGCCACCAAAAATGCAATAGGCACAATAGCCTTCGGAATACCGCCAATACTTATAATAATTTCAATGATAGTTTTCCGCAGCAAGTTTAAAATTCACGGCGAGCTTGCCGAAAAAATTCATAGCTATATTACTGAAAAAAGAGCTGCTGACGGTGACGAAAAATGAGGATTCTCATTATAAGGCACGGTGACCCCGACTACGAAAAGGATTCGTTGACTCAAAAGGGGTGGCACGAGGCCGAGCTTCTTGCGGACAAAATGGAAAAGACCGACGTTACGGCTTTTTATGTCTCTCCGCTCGGCAGAGCGCAGGACACTGCAAGCGTTACACTTAAAAGGCTCGGAAGAAGCGCAAAAACTTATCATTGGCTCAGGGAATTTCACGCGCCGATATATGACAAAAAGACAAAAAAGCTCCGCGGTCCGTGGGATCTTATGCCGTCGTTTTTCACTAAAGAGGACGACCTTTACGATGTGAAAAAGTGGGCGGACACAGAGTTTATGAAGCAAGGCAGAGTAAAGCAGGAGTACAGAAAAGTTTCTCAGGGTCTTGACAAGGTACTTAAAGCGCACGGATACGAGAGAAAAGATAAATACTACAAGGCCGTAAATGCAAACAAAGACACAATAGTATTCTTTTGTCATTTCGGCGTGGAATGTGTAATGCTTTCACATCTTCTCAACATTTCGCCCGTATGCCTGTGGCAGGGCTTTTGCGCTGCTCCGACCTCGGTCACTACACTGTACACCGAGGAGCGAGAAAAAGGCATAGCGGTATGGCGCTGCAGCTCATTCGGAGATATTTCTCATCTGTACGCAGGGAACGAAGAGCCCGCATTTGCCGCGCGGTTTTGCGAAATCTACGACGATATGTCGCAAAGGCACTGATAAAAGCTATAAAAATGGGGCTGTAAAAATTTCTCGTTTTTACAACCCCGTTTTATATTGTATTTTATCTTAACTTATTTAAGCTTATCTATCATAATATGAGCCGCCTTGTATATATCACCGCAGCCGAGAGTCAGGACAAGGTCGCCGTCTTCGGCATTTTTAACAACATAATCGGCAACCTCCTCAAATGTATTAAACCACACGGAACCCGGAATTTTAGCGGCAAGCTGAGAAGTGTATACATTATAGGTATTGACTTCACGCGAACCCATTATTTCGGTCATAACGCAATGGTCGGGTATGCTGAGTACCTTTGCGAAGTCATCCATCAGCATATATGTGCGCGAATAGGTAAACGGCTGAAACACCGCCCAAACGCTGTGGTATCCCATCTCCATAGCGGCGTCAATGGTAACCTTGAGCTCAGCCGGGTGGTGAGCGTAGTCATCTACAAAAGTAACGCCCTTATATTTGCCGAGCAGCTCAAAACGTCTGTGAGCACCGCTGAATGCATCAAGTCCGTTACGGCAAGACTCGGCGTCTGCGCCGGAATACATTGAAGCCGCCAAGGCTGCAAGTGCATTAAGGACATTGTGGAGCCCGGGAACTCTGAGCTTTATGTGGCAGAGAAATTCACCCTTGTGCATAGCGTCAAATTCATAATAAGCGCCGTGTACGGGAGCGATATTTTCTGGATAATAATCATTTTCTTCAGCCATGCCGAAGGTAATGAGATCCTTGCCGGAAATGCCCTCCATAGCCTTTAATGTGTTGGCATCATCTCCGTTGTAAATTACCGCCTTTGTCGCCATAGAAGCGAACTTATGAAAGCTTTTAATCAGATTATCAAGTGTTTTGAAGTAGTCGAGATGATCCTCGTCTATATTGAGTATAACGGCAACATCCGGTGACAAGTCAAGGAATGTATCGACAAATTCGCACGCTTCACAGACAAAATTTTCACTCTTGCCCACTCTGCCGCTTGAGCCCATCATCGGAAGCTTTCCGCCGATTACGGCAGACGGGTCAAGCTTTGCGGTTATCATTATCTGCGTAGTCATAGATGTAGTTGTGGTCTTGCCGTGAGTTCCGCAAATGCCTATGCAGTTTTTATACATTCTCGAAATTGCGCCGAAAAGCTTCGAACGCTCAAATGTCGGTATTCCGCTTGCCTTAGCGGCTACAAGCTCCGGATTATCTTTAAGCAAGGCCGCGGTATAAACTATCATCTCGGCGCCTTTTATATTTTCCGCCCTTTGACCCATGGTAACGGGGATACCGAGCTTACGTATTCTGTCAAGCGTATCGCTCTCGTTATTGTCCGAACCGGAAAGCTCATAGCCCCAGCTGTGAAGTATCTCGGCAAGCGGGCACATACCGCTGCCGCCTATCCCAATAAAGTGTACTCTCTTTACTTCTTTTAAAAGTGTATCTATGTCTTTCATATAAGTCATACCTTTCGGTTTATTGTGTCAGTATTTCCGACTAAAATATATTATATTGCATTTCGGCAAAAATTTAAACCCTAAAATTATCTTTCACAATATATTTTCGGCATTCATATTATAGTGTATAGATATCCATCCGAAAAAGGAGGGAAATAAATGAAAAAAATCGTTATTGCCGGCGGAGACAAAAGGATGAGCTGTCTCGCCGAGCTGCTTTTTAACAGCGGGTATTCTTTCGCGTCATATGCGGTAAACGGCGGTCTTACCAAAGACGAGTTTCTTTGTTATCTGCGCGAAAACAATAATATACTACTGATACTGCCGCTCCCCGTAAGCCGCGATAAAATTCACCTGAACACCGGCAAAGCGTTCGAAGACGTCAGGCTATCGGAAATCGGCGAATGTCTCGGAAAAAGCGATACGGTAGCAGGAGGAATCATCGGCGACAGTCGCACTGTTTTGTCGGCAAACGGCACAAAAGTATATGATTACTATGATGAGGAATTTATTACGGACAATGCCCGTTTGACCGCGCAATGTCTTAAATTTGTGTTAAATGAAAACGGAATATATGATTTCAGCGGCAAAAAGACGGCGATTACCGGATACGGCAGAACCGCGAAGGCTATTGCCGAATTCATGAAGGAAAACGGCGCAAAGGTACTGATAACGGCAAGAGACCCTCACGCGCTCGCAGACGCGGTCAAAAAGGGATACAGCATATGCCTGCTGAGAGATTATGACTGCATAGCACACGACGCGGATATTTTAATAAACACCGTTCCCGCTGAAATAATAGATAAAAATATTTTGAGTCGATTGAGAAAAGACGTTCTGCTTATAGATATAGCTTCTCCCCCGTTCGGAGTGGATATCGGGCTTGCCGACTCTTACGGGATAAACGCTGTCAGAGCATTGGGGCTTCCCGGAAAATACGCCCCCGAAGAAGCCGGCAGGCTGATATTTAAGAAAGCTCAACCGCTTCTGTAAGGAGGGAAAAATGTGCTGAACTTAGGATTTGCAATGTGCGGTTCGTTCTGTACGTTTAAAAAGGTGATCCCGATTATGGCTAAGCTTAAAAGCGACGGGTTTAACGTAGTGCCCATAATGTCTGAAACGGCATTTACGACCGATACACGTTTCGGCTCGGCTAAAGACTTCGCCGACGAAATAACCGAAATAACGGGAAATGATATTATAAGTACTCTGCCGAAGGCTGAGCCGATCGGTCCCAAAAAGCTGCTCGACTTACTTATTATCGCACCGACTACGGGAAACACTCTCGGGAAAATGGCGAACGGCATAACTGATACGACCGTAACGCTTGCAGCTAAAGCGCACCTTCGCAACAGACGTCCGGTGGTAATAGCCGTTTCCACAAATGACGCGCTCGGTGCCACCGCTAAAAACATAGGTCTTTTAATGAACTGCAAATATATTTACTTCGTACCGATGAGGCAGGATGACTGCATTAACAAACCGAATTCCATAGTTGCGGATTTTGAAAAAATACCCATAACCGTTTTGGATGCTTTAAACGGCAAACAGACTGAGCCCGTAATAATATCGTAAAGTCACACAAAGAGAAGAATGGCACAACTAAAATATCCGCATTCGTTAAATATCGAGTGCGGATATTTTTTTCGACAAAAAACGGACCGTAAAATTTTTACAGCCCGTTTTTTAAGGGATTTAATAAGAAAAAATACTGTGTAAAAAATTACTTCTTACCGTTGAAAATGTCAAGAACGTCCATATATCCGTCGTCGCTTCCGAAGCCCTTGCCGTTGTCGGTAGTGCTGCTTACATCCTCAAAGCCGTCATCCTTGCCGCCGAACGAAAAATCATCGGTCTTATTGGGCTTTTTAGGCATACCGTTCTCATCCGTACCGAAGCCTGTTGCAATAACGGTAATTGTCATCTCGTCTTCTTTTTCTTTATCGAGATCTACGCCGAAGATGATGTTAGCATCCTCATCAGCCGCTGCACGAACTATACCTGCCGCGGTGTCGATATCGTCAAGGCCGATATCCTCAGAAGCGGAAATGCTTATTATAACGCCCTTAGCGCCGTCGATTGTGGATTCAAGAAGAGGGCTTGAAATAGCTCTCTGAGCCGCCTGCTCAGCCTTATCCTTGCCTTTGGCGGTACCCACGCCCATATGAGCATGGCCCGCATCTTTCATAACTGCGGTTACATCGGCAAAGTCAAGATTTATAAGAGCCGGCTTAATAATAAGGTCGGAAATACTCTTAACGCCCTGGCGAAGAACATCATCTGCTATATCAAACGCATTGAGAAGAGTAATCTTCTGCTCGGATACCTGCTTTAATCTTTCGTTGGGAATAACAACAAGGCTGTCTACATGGCCTGCAAGCTCTGCAATACCTGCCTCTGCCTGCTGCATACGTACCTTACCCTCAAAATCGAATGGCTTTGTAACTATACCTACGGTGAGTATTCCCTTTTCCTTAGCAATCTCGGCAATAACGGGAGCTGCGCCTGTGCCTGTTCCGCCGCCCATACCTGCGGTAATAAACACCATCTGTGTATCATTGAGCGCTTCAATAATTGCGTCGCGGCTCTCCTCGGCAGCTTTCTGACCGATTTCGGGCTTTGCTCCGGCGCCTCTGCCCTGCGTAATCTTTTCGCCTATCTGAATTTTCTGACCGGCTTTTGAAAATGCAAGCGTCTGCTTATCGGTATTTATAGCTATAAGCTGAACTCTGCCGAAGTCATTGTTTGCCATACTGTTGACAGCATTTCCGCCGCCTCCGCCAACGCCTATAACTTTAATATTAGTAACGTCATTAAATTCGTTGTCCATTTCAAAATCCATTTGAGAACATCCTCCATTATGTAAAGTCTTTTATTTCACACCTAAATAAAGTTAAACTCATACCTATTTAGGTTAGTATATCATATTATCCCGTTATTTTCAACGTTTTTTTGCATTTATATTGTATATAATTACGGAGATATAAACGGAACCGTTGTGTTATCCTCACGCTGAGGACTGAGATACGCCTTTTTATCAATTGTGAAATCTATGCTGCCCGTAAAATCTGGATTATCGCTGTCAAGCCTTGTCAGGGCAGCTTTTACAAAGTCCATTTTATCGTTCACGGAGGACGAAAGTCCCAAAAGCACGGTAACGCGCTCCTTATATACCATTTTAATATTGGAATGGTTGCTCACATCTATACTTGTTATTCCGCTGAGTTCATTTGATTCAAGCAATGTCAGCACATTTTTTATAATGCCGAGGTCGTCGTTATCCTGAAATTCCACGGTTTCCCCCGGTACCGCCGAAATCACCGGTGAGGAATCAATTATGATAATACCGTCGCCGATAGTCATAAGTCCGTCCTCAAGCACTTTTCCCTTGTCGGAAACCAACGTAAAGCTGTCGCCGTTGTCTATTGCAAGCTTTGCGGTTGCAGCCGTGATTTTTATTGTTATTGTCCCCGAAAGATTGCGTTTTATTTCGGCCGACTCAACATAAGGAAGGGTGCATTCGATTCCGGAGGCTGTTTTTTTCTTGCTTGTCATAAACATATTGTCGCCTATATTTATCTGCGACGCAGCTATAACATCCTCATTGTTGTATATCTCGTCACCGGTAACCGCAACATTGTCTATACGGAAAAAGACCGTAAGCGAAAGAGTTACTGCGACGGCAATTATAATTATAATACCCAGGATAAGAGCAATCAGCTTTTTTATCCTGCGTTTTTTCATTTTAATGAGCCTGCTGCGACGGCGCATTTCATCGCGCGAGAGCTGCTGCCTGCCGCCCTGCGTGCGCTCATTTGCCCTGCCGTATGTTATATCGGTCGTCTGCCTCCTGCGAGTGCCGGTCGGTGCAGTCTTCTGCCGACTCCCCCGCGGGTTTCCCGACGTTTTCGGCGAGCTGCCTTGTCTCTTGTTTTTCGGTCCCGTCATTTTCATTTATCCTTCTCACGTCTGCTCCGAGCAGTTTCAGCACCTTTTCAGGAGCTTCATATCCTCTGTCCAAATGCTGCGTACCTGTAATAACCGTCTTGCCGTTTGCGGCGAGACCGGCCGTTATAAGCGCAAAGCCTCCGCGAAGATCCGGAGCTACAACATTTGCGCCCGTCAGATACTTTGAACCCTCTATAACCGCCATTCTGCCCTCAACGCTTATTTTTGCGCCGAGCCGCATAAGCTCAGTTACGTGTTTAAATCTGCTCTCAAATATATTTTCAATTATTACGCTCGTGCCGTCCGCCACAGACAGCATAGCTCCGACTATTGCCTGAGCATCGGTCGGAAAGCCCGGATACGGCATAGTGCGTATCATTTTTACTCTTTTAAGTCTCGGCGGTGCAGACAGACATATCCACCTGCCGCTCGTCGTTATATCACAGCCCGCTTCGGAAAGCACCGGAATCAGCGCGCCGATATGTGCCGGAATTACGTCCTTTATGCAAATTCTGCCGCCGGTTGCCGATGCGGCTATAAGATAAGACGACGCCTCTATGCGGTCGGGTATAACGGTATGGCATGTGCCGTGAAGCTTTTTAGTGCCCTCTATTACTACCGTGCTGTCGCCGGCGCCGGAAATTTTAGCGCCGCAGCCGTTTAAAAAATCGGCAAGGTCGCTGATTTCCGGTTCTCGCGCCGCATTTGTAATAACAGTGGTTCCGTCCGCCGCGGCGGCGGCTATCATTATGTTTTCTGTGGCTCCGACACTCGGAAAAGAAAGCGTAATATCGGCACCGTGAAGACATTTGCCGAGCGAGCAGTACAGTCTGCCGTGCTCTTCGGTAATTTCGGCACCGAGCTTTCGCATCGACGATAAATGCAGGTCAATAGGTCTGAGGCCTATTTCACAGCCTCCCGGCGAAGATATTTCCGCTTTTCCCGTACGTGCGAGCACAGCACCCAAAAAGACTATCGATGAGCGCATCTCACGCATTAAATCATCGGGAATTTCACTTACGGTGATAACGGACGAATCCACCTCAACCGTGTGACCGTCGCGTATCACCTTGCAGCCGAGATGCCGAAGTATTTGAATAGCGGCGTCTACATCCGAGAGAGCCGGGCAATTATGTATTTTGCATTTGTCGCCGGTCAAAACCGTAGCCGCTAAAATCGGCAGCGCGCTGTTTTTCGAGCCGTGGACTTCAATTTCTCCGCAGAGCCTTCGTCCGCCCTCTATTATTATCTTATCCAATACATACACACCCCTTAAAGAAAAAGGTAACCCTTTTTCATATTATGCAGGGCTGTATGTTTTGGAAACGACAGCTGTTATTTTTTCTCCGCTAACTTTTCTATTATATCACAAATCATCGCAGAAGAGTTTTCAACCGCCATTTTTTTTGCATTCCTGCCGAGTCTTACAAGAGTCTCGCGGTCTGCAACAAGTGAGTCAAACTCGGATATGAGTTTTTCGGGGGTTAAATCCTTTTCCTCAATAACGCGCGCGGCATCGTTTTCCACAAGAGCCATGGCGTTATGGTATTGATGGTTTTCGGCAACATTCGGTGAGGGAATAAGTATTGACGCTCTGCCGACTGCTTCGATCTCGGAAAGTGACGACGCACCGGCTCTGCCGATAACAAGGTCGCTTGCCGCAAGACAGACATCCATATCATCTATATATTCGCGTATTACCACGTTGCTTGCTTTGTTCTCGTCCACGCCGAGCTCTTTTAGCTTTTCGGGAACCCATTTACCGTATTTTCCGGTAGAATGCATAAAGAACAGATTTTTATTTTGCCAACGCTCGGCTATCAAGGCAGTCATATTTTCATTTATCGCCTTTGCACCCAGACTGCCGCCCATCGAGAGCACCATTATGCTGTCGGGCGAGACACCGAGCTTTGCACGTGAAAATTCCCTGTCCGCTTCTATGATTTCGCTTCTTACCGGAAGACCTGTAACAATCGGTTCATTTTTACATTCAAGGTGTTCCTCTGCCTTTTTAACCGTGAGCATAACCTTGTCCACCGTTTTGGCGAGAGCCTTGTTTGTAACGCCGGGATAGGCGTTTTGCTCATGAATGGCTGTCTTTACGCCAAGCTTACAGGCCGTTCTGACAACGGGACCGCTGACATATCCGCCGAAGCCTACTACAACGTCCGGTTTAAATTCTTTGATTATTTTTTTGACCTCTCTCGATGAGCTTATCATAAGAAAGAGTGTTTTAATATTTTTAGCTATATTTTTAGCGGAAAATTTTCTCTGGAATCCGGTAATTTCAATGGTTTTAAAGGCGAAACCCGCCGCAGGTACGAGCTTTGACTCCATATGCTCCTTTGTACCTATAAAAAGTATGTCGGCATCCGGATGGCGGCGTCTGAGCTCGCCTGCGGACGCAAGCGCCGGATTTATATGTCCGCCGGTACCGCCGGCAGCGAATATGACTTTCATATGTTTACTCCTTATTTTTAGGCTTTTTATTTTTCTATTCGCGAATACCTTGATACCGACAGCACTATTCCCATTTCAACAAGCAGCATCATAAGCGATGTACCGCCGTAGCTGAAGAAGGGTAAGCTTATGCCTGTATTCGGCAATGTATCAGTAACAACGCCGATGTTAAGCGCCGTCTGAAGTCCCACCTGAAAGACGATGCCCATTGCAAGCATGGCACCGAAGCGGTCCTTTGCCTTTAGTCCTATAACGACCCCACGCCAAACAAGCAAAACGTACAGCAAAATTATTCCTACCGCTCTGATGAAGCCGAGTTCCTCGCAGACAATCGCAAAAATAAAGTCATTTTGCGGTTCGGAAACATACAGATGCTTTTGTTTTGAGTTACCGAGACCGGTTCCGAAAAGTCCGCCGGAACCTATGGCATAGAGCGAGTTGTTGGTTTGCCATCTTGCTCCCTTGGGGTCGTAGCTTTTATCGAGCCACGCCGTAATTCGCGCGCCCGCGTATTTTTCAAGAAGTTGCGGATTGAGCACGAATATGATAATTGCTACGGCGGCAATTACCGCTATAAGCACAAACCAATGTCTCTTTATCTCGCCGAGATACATCATAATTACTCCTATGGCGAGAATAAGAATAGTGCCGGAAAGGTGATTTTCAAGATAGACAAGACCCGCCGTAACAGTTATAACCAAGGCATAGAAAAGGAGCTGTAAAAACGAATTATACACGACGATATGTCCGCCCGACAGTTCCTTTACTCCGTCTGCAAATTTGGAACGGTTTATTGACTTTCCGACTATTTTTTTATGATTTCTGTCCATTTCGTATGCGCAAAACAAAATTATGGCAAGCTTTGCTATTTCCGACGGCTGGAAGGTAAAAAAGCCGAGATTTATCCATCGGTGGAATTCACCGAACGACGCCGGCAGTATAAGAACTATAACAAGCAGACCCCATGAGACAATAAGACCGGGAACAGCAAGTATTTTAAGATAATCATACCTGAGCTTTGAGATAAGGAGCATACAAATAACGCCGACAACGGCAAAAATCAGCTGACGCTTAAAAAAGTATGTGCTGTCCCCCTTTTTGTTGTAAAAGGCGTAGGTGTAGCTTGCCGAGAACAGCATTACAAGTCCTATTGTAAGTATTGCGATTACAAGAAGAAGAAAGAATACGTCAATTCCGCCGAGTGCGAGAAAATCGGGTCTTCGCGAGCGTTTTTTTGTCTTTTGAGGACGCGGTTTTGCATTTTGGGCGTTCCCTGCCATAATTCTTCCTCCTTTTCCTGAAAATTAAAACGGACATCTGCCGAAATCGGCAAATAAAATTATTTCATTCCGTAATACAAAAGAGCGGTTCCTATAATTCCGCCGAAAAGCTGAACGAGTGTAAACACGACGCATATCTTGCGCTCTTTCCATCCGCACATTTCAAAGTGGTGGTGTATGGGCGCCATTTTGAAAATTCGTTTGCCGTGCGTTGCCTTGAAGTAGCATATCTGAAGCACATCCGAGAACATTTCGACTGCATAGATTATTCCGTAAAGCAAGATTATAAGCGGACAGTCTATGGCATAAGCGAGGGCTACAACCATACCGCCGAGGAACATTGAGCCGGTATCGCCCATCATAACCTTTCCGGGATACCAGTTCCAAATAAGGTATCCGAGACATCCGCCGAGAAGGCAGCCCGCAAGAAGGCTTACACCGAAGAAACCTCTGATAAGTGCCGCCGCTATAAATGAAATTGCCGCCACGGAGGTAACGCTTGCACACAAGCCGTCTACGCCGTCCGTGAAGTTTACGGCATTTACCGTGAGATAAATAACGGCAATTCCGAATATCCAAAAGAAAAATTTAAGGTCGACATTTCCGACGAACGGAATGAACATATACGTGTTTCCCGACATATAGAGCGCCGCAAGATACGCCAGCATCACAAGAATCTGCGCGCCGGTTTTCTGCGCTATGGTAAGGCCGAGATTACGCTTTTTGGCAACCTTAATATAATCGTCCGCAAAGCCGATAAGTCCGAAAGCGACAGCCATTAAAAGCCCCGCGAATATTTTGACCTTCATATCGTCGCCTATGACAACGCTTCCCGAAGTCAGAATATGACCGCCGAGCAGCTTATCGGTTATCAGGACGACAGCGAACGATACAATTATGCTTATTATAAACATAAGACCGCCCATTACGGGAGTACCCTGCTTTGATTTATGCCATGCAGGACCTATGTCAAGAATAGTCTGCCCGAAGTGAAGCTTTCTAAGCCACGGAATTATAACAAATCCGAGCAAAAAAGCTATTAAAAAGCTAAGCAGAACGCCGAATATTAACGCAACCCAAATTTTCATTTACTCTTCCCACTCTCTGTATAAGCTGTTTATAACATCCTCGAGCTTCATTCCGCGACTCGCCTTGAAAAGAACTGCGTCTCCGTCTTTAAGCGTTTCGAGAAGCGTTTTTGCAAGCTCGGTTTTATCGTCAAATGATTTTATTTCATCGACAAATCCTTTTGCTCCCTCGGCAATGTGTTTTGCTTTTGCGCCGTATGTAAAAAGAATGTCGATATTTTTGTTTTCGGTATATTTTCCGACATTTTCATGAGAAACATCGCTGTATTTTCCGAGCTCAAGCATATCGCCGAGAACTGCTATCCTGCGGTTTGATTTAAACGAGGACAACACATCCAGAGCCGCTTTTTGCGAATCCGGACTTGCGTTGTAGCAATCCTCTATAACCGTTATTCCGCCGACTTTTTTAATACGCTGACGCATTCCGGACGGGACAAAGCTTTTGAGCCCTGCCGCTATTTTCTGCGGCTCCATTCTCATTTCATATCCCACGGCAAACGCCGCAAGAGCGTCGTATACATTATGAATACCGACGGTAGGCACGGTGACGCGCTGTGATGCGCCGTAAAATTCGACCGTGAAGGATGTAAAACCGTTTTTTTCTTCAATATCCTTCGCCCTGAAATCAACATTCGGATTTTCGATTCCGAAGAAAACAAGCTTATAGTCTGGTTCCCTTACGGTAACGAGCTTATCGTTATCGCCGTTTAATATAAGCGGCGCGCCCTTTTTCATACCCTCGAGAATTTCAAGCTTCGCTTTTAGGATTCCGTCACGCGAGCCGAGATACTCTATATGCGAAACGCCGATATTGGTTATTATACCGATGTCGGGACGAGAGCTTTTTGTCATTCTCTCGATTTCGCCGAAATGATTCATACCCATTTCAATAACCGCCGCCTCGGTATCATCTTTAAGGCGAAGCAAAGTTTTGGGCATCCCGATTTCATTATTGAGGTTGCCCTCGGTCTTAATCGTTTTAAACTGCTCGGCAAGCACGGCATATGTCATTTCTTTTGTCGTCGTTTTGCCGACCGAGCCGGTAAGGCCTACTACCGTCAAATTATCAAGCGTACCGCGGTAATACCCCGCAAGGTCAAGCAGAGCCTTGCCGGTATCCTTAACTGTGATTACGGGTATGCGGCTGTCAACCTTTTTACGAACAAGCACCGCCGCAGCTCCGTTTTGAGCCGCCTGCGACACAAAGTCATGCCCATCAAATTTTTCTCCCTCAAGACATATGAAAAGGCACCCCTTTGGTATGTCGCGGCTGTCGGTCGAAACCGATGTCACAATACAATCATAGCCCGAGAGCCTGCCGCCTACGGCTTTTGCAATACGCGAAAGAGTTAATTCCATTACTTATCTTTTCCTTCTGCTAATATACCTGCCACAACTTCACGTTCATCATAGTGTATTTTGCCGGTATTTAATATTTGATACGTCTCGTGCCCTTTACCGGCAAGGAGAACGACATCGCCCTTCTTCGCTTCGCCGAGTGCATATCTTATGGCCTCGGTACGGTCAACAAGAACCTTGATTTTCGCTTTGCAGTTATGCATACCCTCTAAAACATCGTCAACTATAAGCTGCGGGTCTTCGCTTCGCGGATTATCAGATGTTACAACCGCAACATCTGCAAGGTCGCCTACTATCCTGCCCATTTTAGGGCGTTTGGTCTTGTCTCTGTCGCCGCCGCAGCCGAATACGGCTATAATTCTGCCGTTTGTGGTTTCACGGACTGATGATATTACATTTTCAAGGCCGTCGGGAGAATGTGCGTAATCTATAAGAACGGTATAATCCGTATCCGTCGGAACTACCTCAACTCTGCCGGGCACGCCCTTGCTCTTTTTGAGCGAAGAAAGGACATCGGAAAAATCAAGTCCCGTGAGGATGGCGCAAATTGCGGCACCCATCGTGTTATAAACGGTGAAGTGACCGGGTATGCCTACGTTTGCTCTGCCGATTTTATCGTTCCAAAGGAGTTCGTACTGCACAGAGGAGGAGGTGCAGACAACATTTTTTGCCACAAACTGCGCCTCGTTGTTTTTAACCGAAAATGTCACGACCTTTATCGGGAGTCCGTCTACCATATAATGTGCCGACTCGTCATCGATATTTATAACAGCCGTGTCCGCTATTTCAAACAGCTTGCGCTTGGCGTTTCGATAGTTTTCAAAGGTTTTGTGATAGTCAAGGTGATCCTGCGTGAGATTGGTAAACAATGCTATGTCGAAATGACATCCGTCTACCCTCCCCTGCGCGAGTGCTTGGGAAGAGACCTCCATAACGCAGTATTTACAGCCGCTGTCAACCATTTCCCTGAAGAGTCTCTGAAGCTCTTTGCTGTCGGGAGTGGTAAGCGACGACGGGTACTCTTTGTCGCCCGTTACGTTTTTAACCGTGCCTATAAGTCCGGATTTTATTCCGAGATTATCGAAAATTCCTTTTAAAATAAAGGTTGTTGTAGTCTTTCCGTTTGTTCCGGTAATACCTATAAGATGAAGCTTCTCGGACGGATTACCGTAAAAATTGGCGCACAATAAAGAATATGCATCTCTTGTGTTCTTAACCAAAATCTGATTTTTAACACCGGTATCATACTCCGCCACTACCGCACGGGCTCCTTTATTCACAGCCTCCTCGGCGGCAGAGTGGCCGTCAAAATGTGCGCCCTTGATGCACACAAAAACGCAGCCCTCGCAAAGCTTTGCGGTATTATCGGTAATATCAGTAATTTCCGTGTCATTAAAATTGCTTTTTGTATCAATGCCCTTTAAAAGCTCTGATAACAGCATCGGTTTTTTCCTCCTGTTTTTTACTTTAATATTATGCGGGACCGTCCTGTACGTTTACGGACGACTTGAAGTAAACTGTAATTACAGAGCCCTGCTCTGCCTCGGTGCCCTCCGCAATGCTCTGCTTATAAGACACAAAGTCATTTGAAGAAGAATTGCCGGCTACCTTTATGTTAAAGCCTGCGTTAACAGCGGCCTTATTGGCTGCGCTGATTGACATATTGCAAAGATTCGGAACGGTGGCAACTGCCTTTTGCGACGAAGAATCGGTATATACCACTATTACTCCGCCCGACCTCATTTGCTGGCCTGCCGCAGGCGTCTGTGAAACTACCTTAGCACCGTCTCCGACAACCTTTACGGTATAGCCCGAGGCTTTTGTCTTTGCATCCTGAGGAGACAATCCGACAAGACTCGGAGCTACGGACGATACGTTTGCCATTTCCTTATCGTCATATCTCGGCTCAACATTCAAGTAGGTCAGCACCTTTTCAAGTATATCGCCTGCTATGGGAGCTGCTACCGCACCGCCGCCGTGAGCACCTGTCGGCTCATCTATCGCTACAAGTATTGCTATTTGCGGATCATCGGCGGGGGCAAAGCCGGCAAAGGAGGCAATATACGCTCCCTCGTGTCCGATTTTTTCGGAGGTACCCGTTTTGCCTGCCACGTGGTAACCCGCAACATATGCGTTTTTACCTGTTCCCACGGATACGACCTGCTCCATCATATTAGATACTATGGAAGCGGTTTTTTCGGATATGACCTGTCTCTTTACTATAGGCTCCGTCTTTTTCATGACATTGCCGTCACCGTCAAGCATAGATGATACTACATACGGCTGCATAAGCTTACCGCCGTTTGCTATCGCCGAAACCGCCGTTATTATCTGAATGGGCGTCACCTGGAAGGTTTGACCGAACGAGCTTGAAGACAGCTCCGAAATACCCATTTTATTGAGAGAGTGATATGTCACGTCGGCTACGGGAGTCGCCTCCGCAGGCAGGTCGATACCTGTTTTTTCGGTAAAACCGAACGCTTCAAAATATTTATAAAAAGTATCTTTACCGAGCTTTTGCCCTATTGTCACAAAGAACGGGTTACAGGAATTCATAAGTCCCTGCGTCAAATTTTCCGTACCGTGGCCGCCCGGCTTCCAGCACTTCTGATAATTATTCGCAACCTGAATACCGCCGGTGCATGTATATGTTGTATTGAGGTCCACAACACCCTCTTCAAGAGCCGCCGAAACGACTATCGTCTTAAATACCGAACCCGGCTCATATGTATCGCTTATATCGCGGTTTCGCCACTGAGCATAAAGAGCGTCCGTCGTAGCCTTTTTTTGCTCGTCGGGAGAGGATATTGCGGATATGCTCTCGGCAAGCACCTTGTTAGAAATCTTATTAGGAGAATTCAAATCAAAGTCGGGCTTTGACGTCATACCGAGTATAGCGCCGGTTTTGACGTCCATTATTATGCCGTAAGCATATTTAGCGCCCGTGTCCGTAAGTGCCTGGTCGAGCGACTGCTCGAGGTAATACTGTATTACCTCGTCTATTGTAAGCACAAGGCTGTAGCCTGCCTTAGCGTCATATGTGGTTTGATAATCCGTGGACATAGAGCCCTGTCTGGCATTTTTAGCCGTTATTATTCTGCCGGCGGTGCCGGTAAGCTCGTCGTTGTATTTCAGCTCAAGCCCGAGCCTGCCCGAATCATCGGAATCCGTAAAGCCTATTATTGTGGAAGCAAACGACGAGTAAGGATAATATCTCTTTGTATCGGGATCAACACCGATTATTGAGGAAAGCTTGTTTTCGGAAATAAACGTTTTAAGACGGTCCTTAACATCCGTCTCAACCTCGCCGGCTATTTTTTCGTAGCCGCTGCTTGTGCGCTCCGCCTTTTTGCGAACCGTCTCTTCGTCCACACCGAGCATGGTACTGAGATTTGTAACCACAAGGTCGCGCTGCTCGTCGCTTGTTATCTTTGACGGATTTATATAGACAAGCCACGCCGAAGCACTTTTGGCAAGAGCTTTCATATTTGAATCGTAAATCGTTCCGCGCTGAGCCGAAACCGTGGTGTCCGAAAGCTGATTTTGCTCGGCTTTAAGCTTATATTCGTTGCCGTGAATAAGAGAAATATATGCGAGCGAGCCGACACATACAAGAAAAGCTGCGGCGATGAAGCACAGCACCGTAACAGCTCTTTTACCCATTCTCTTTGAAGGTCCGGTCTGCATATTTTTCTCCTTTCATTAAATTTAAGTCTGATTTGTTTTCCGTTTGTCGAATAGAAAAGCGAAAAAGGTGCAAAAGCGCGCTTTCTCTGCCTCTTATTCTGAATCGTGTGCATTTTGTGCATTTTTGCGACGACTTGTATTTTTGATACACGAGGAGCGAAAAAGGTGCAAAAGGCGCGCGATTCAGACAAAATAAATAGCATAACGAGAGTTAAGTATAGCTACCTTAACCCTCGTTTTATTTTATTTCATTTTACGTGTATATATTCCAAAAGTTTGGTTATAAGCGACTTTGACTCTTTTGAGTCGGAGGACGATGCTTTTCCTCCGGAAACAGTTACCTTATCATCGCCGGAAAGGTCTATATATTCTATCTGATAATTTTCCGCCTTTACCATTCCGAGAACATTTTGTGCATAATCATCGACCTTTTCAAGAGATATTGTCGAATCGAGCTGCATATTAAGTCTGACGGTCTCGGCCTGCGCCGCCGTAAGATTTGACTCAGTCTTGGCGATTTGACGGTCAAGCTCGTCCACACGCAGCTTACTGTAAAGCAGAGCCGCAAAAAGCGAGAGCAAAACAGCGGCAACCGTAAGCACCTTTGTCGCACGCAAAGCCGTGGCTCGCATTTCGTTTTTTGCCTCGACTGTTGTTTTCTTTTTTCGTGTTACAAGCCGCATACCGGAGTCGGCCGCACGCTCTCCGACGCCGGGCAGGGTAGCTATTTTTCTCGCGGCATTATGATCGAATGAGACGGGTTTCGGCTCAAACATGGAAAAATCATAATTACCGTACTTGTCGTAATTACCTGCCATTTTTTCTCCTCCGGGAAATTTATCTTAAAATCTTAATCATCTTTAATCTTTTTTATTGAACGAAGCCGCGCCGAACGCGAACGAGGATTACGTGACAACTCTTCGTCGCTTGCCGCAACACTCTTTACGGTAATCTCACCGCGCGGCGTTTTTCCGCAAACACAAACCGGAAAATCCTTTGGGCAAGTGCAACCCTCACAAAAGTGTGCAAAGCGTTTTTTCACCATACGATCCTCAAGAGAATGGAATGTTATTACCGAAAGGATTCCGCCAACCTTAAGCGACGAAAACATATCATCAAGTGCCGAATCAAGCTTTGTAAGCTCACCGTTTACCTCTATACGGATCGCCTGAAAAGTTCTGCGTGCCGGATGCGAGTCTCTCATTGCACGCTGAGGCATTGACATTTTAATAATATCGCAAAGCTCAAATGTTGTTGAAATTCTTTTATTTTCACGTTCTTTTACTATATTTTTAGCTATACTCTTTGCATACCGTTCTTCACCGTAGTCTCTGATTATACGATAAAGCTCATTTTCGGAATAAGTGTTAACAACATCCGCGGCACTTTTGCCCTCTTTGCTCATACGCATATCAAGCGGCGCGTCCATATGAAACGAAAAACCGCGCTCGGCAGTATCTATCTGATGAGAGCTGACGCCGAGATCCGCCATAATTCCGTCGGCTTTTCTGCCGTTTAATATTGCGGATATATTATCAAATGTATTGTGAACTATCTCAACATTCGGAAAAGACGCAAAGCGCGCCTTCAATACCTCTATTGCCTCAGGGTCGCGGTCAATGGCTATGAGCCTGCCCTTATCGGAAAGCCTTTGAGCCACAGCGTGGGAATGCCCCCCACCGCCCGCGGTACAATCGACGTAAAGGCCGTCGGGCTTTATTTCGAGTGAATTGACAGTTTCGTTAAATAATACGGGAATGTGTTCAAAATCCATTTTAAATACCTATCAGAACTGAATCTGCGAATAGTCGAAGGTCTGACGAATGTTTCTCGCACGTTCCATGGTCTTGTAGTATTTATCTGCGTCCCATATTTCAAGGCGCTTACCTACGCCGGCAACGACAACATTCTTTTTAAGCCCGGCAAAGTCGCAAAATTCGGTAGGAATGGTAATCCTGCCCTGCTTGTCCGGCTCAACCTCAACCATACCGCCGAAAAAAAGACGTTGCATATCAAAATTCTGAGTATTGATAACAGACTCGGCTATCTTGCTCCACTCTTCGTCGGAATAGATGTAAAGGCAATCGCTGCCGTCTATCGGGCAGAACACTCTGAAGGTAGAACCGAGCTTATTACGCATCTTGGCAGGAATGAAAAGGCGGTTTTTGGCGTCTATGGTGTGTTCTTTATAGCTGCCGAAGCTTTCGGTACGCTTTTGCGCCGCCGATGTTTCGGTAGTTTTTTCTTTAACATTTTCGTCAGCCACTTTATTCATTCCTCCTTTCTGCTCCAAAGTGTGGGTTTTTACTCCCCAAATATGGGTTTTTTAAACATTTCTCACCTATTGACTGTAATTATAAAGCATACTCACCCATTTTGCAATAACTAAAGCAAAAAAAACTTTGTTAAATTTAAATGAATTTTCGACATGATTTTTGGGCATAAAAGAACGGTATTCAGCATAATAGCCGAATACCGTATCGTAAATTATCGTATTTTGACCTTAAAAAGGCCGTTTTCAAACAGGTCTTACCGGAATATTTTTCTCCTTGAGATATTTTTTCAGCGATTCTATCGGGATTTCATTAAAGTGGAAAAGCGACGCCGCCAAAACAGCGTCCGCCTTGCCTACCGTAAAAGCATCGTAAAAATGTTTCAGCTCACCTGCTCCGCCCGATGCGATAACGGGAATACCGACGCTTTCGGAGACAGCTCTTGTAAGCTCAAGGTCGTAGCCCTTTTTTTGACCGTCGCAGTCCATACTCGTCAAAAGTATTTCGCCTGCGCCGCGCTTTTCCGCCTCCGTCGCCCAAAGGACCGCGTCAATTCCCGTGGGGATTCGTCCGCCGTTTAAATAGACCTCCCATTTTCCGTTGTCGGTACGCTTTGCATCAATGGCGCAGACAACGCATTGGCTTCCGAATTTGTATGCCGCGTCATTTATAAGGTCGGGATTTCTGACAGCCGCGGAATTCACCGAAATTTTATCGGCACCGGCTCTGAGCAGTTCCTTAAAGTCGTCGGTAGAGCGGATTCCGCCGCCCACCGTAAACGGAATGAATATAGAATTTGCTACTCGTGAGACTATATCGAGCATTGTGCCTCTGCCGTCATTGGTAGCGGTTATATCGAGAAGCACAAGCTCGTCTGCGCCCTTTTTATCATATTCAACGGCGCATTGCACGGGATCGCCGGCGTCGCGTAAATTTACAAAGCTGACACCCTTGACAACCCTGCCGTTTTTAACGTCAAGACACGGGATAATTCTTTTAGCGTACAAGCGCGTCACCTCCGAGCTTTGCAAAATTCTCAAGTATTTTAAGTCCTACTCTGCCGCTCTTTTCGGGGTGAAACTGCGTAGCATAGAGGTTTATTTCGGGGACCGCCACGGAAGAATCGAACGAAATTCCGTATTCTGTTTTCGTAGCGACGTCCGAGCGATTTTCGGCGTCGAGATAATAGGAATGAACAAAATAGACAAACGAGCCGTCTGCAATGCCGTCATATATAGGGCAAGGCTTTTTGATGTCTGCGGAATTCCACCCGATGTGCGGAATTTTAAGCCCCATATCCGACGGAAAACGCTTCACCCTTCCTTTTAATATGCCGAGCCCGGAAACGCCGGGGCTTTCCTCGGAGGAGTCAAAAAGAAGCTGCAGCCCGAGACAAATTCCCAAAAACGGCTTGCTTCCGAGTGCCGCCTTTTTAACGGCCTCACAAAGTCCGCTTTCGGTCATACAATTCATGGCATCGCCGAACGAGCCGACACCCGGCAAAATGCAAGCACTTGCATTTTCAATTTCGGACGCTCTGCTCGTAACAAGGCTCTCGGCTCCGATGAAATCAAGAGCTTTTTTTACGCTTTGTAAATTCCCGGCGCCGTAATCTATTATTGCTATCATATAACGCTTCTCCCCGAAGAAAAAATATGAAATATTGTACCATTATTCTTTTTTGTTTGCAACCGTCGGAGACACAGCATTTATACCATTTACAAAACCCATCGGAAAATAAAAATCGGCAAGTATCAAAAGATACTCACCGATTTTGGTGGGAGAGAGTGGATTCGAACCACTGAAGTCAGTGACGACAGATTTACAGTCTGTTCCCTTTGGCCGCTCGGGAACTCTCCCATATTAAATTATGATGCGTAAAATGGAGCTGGTGGACGGACTTGAACCCCCGACCTGCTGATTACAAATCAGCTGCTCTACCAACTGAGCTACACCAGCGTTTCGAACGCTTGAATATATTATCATAAAAGGGCGATTTCGTCAACACAAATTTTAAAAATTTTTAAAAAACTTTGTAAAACCCGTTTCTCGGTGAATCGGTAATTAAGAGCACTCGGCGAAAACTGGTTTAAAACCCCTTGCAAATATGACTGCCTGCCGACACAATACATACTCTTGCTTTTTACCGCGCAATACTGTATAATTTATTCCAAAAATAATGATAAATGACACATTAATTACTCGCTGCAAATGCAGCTGTTTCCGGTAAGGCGTGTTGTATTGAGCAGTAATGATACAAGCCTTATCTTATAGGAGTTTTTATATGAAGGACAAAGCACAAAAAAATATTAAGATGCATTCGGTTCAGTTCAACTTCATAATGAACGCCATACTGACCGTTTCTTCATTTATTTTTCCGCTGATAACGTTCCCGTATATTTCGCGTACTCTTTTGGTAGACGGTATCGGAAAGGTGAATTTCGCAACGTCGGTAATTTCATACTTTACCATGTTCGCTTCGCTCGGTATACCGACATACGGTATCCGCGCGTGCGCAAGAGTTCGCGACGACCGCGAAAAGCTCACAAAAACCGCACAGGAACTTATAATAATAAACCTTATCACCTCGGCAATAACATACGCTGTATTTTTTATACTGCTCTTTACCGTTGACAGGTTCTATCAGGACAAAACACTGCTCACCGTAACCAGCGTTTCGATTATACTCAACACCTTGGGCGTTACATGGCTTTATTCGGCTCTTGAGCAATATTCGTATATCACGGTAAGGAACATTGCCTGCAAGCTTGTCTCCGTAATATTGATGTTCATATTCGTCCACAACACATCTGATTATGTGATTTACGGTGTAATTGCGGTCTTGGCATCGGGCGGCTCGAACCTTTTGAACTTTATCAATCTGAAAAAATATATTTCTCTGCGACCCGTAGGGCATTATGATTTTAAGCAGCATTTGCAGCCGATATTCATTTTCTTTGCGACATCGATTGCTATAAGCATTTACACAAACCTTGACACGGTTATGCTCGGATTTATGACCAACGACACACAGGTAGGCTTATACAGTGCCTCCGTTAAGGTTAAAACCGTTTTGCTCGCTGTGGTCTCTTCACTCGGAAATGTTCTTTTACCGAGGCTGTCGGTATATATACACGACAACGATTACAGTAAATTCAGAGAGGCGCTGTCAAGAGTTCTGAACTTCCTGCTTTTGATAACTATACCTTTGACGTTATTCTTTACGCTCTACGTTAAAGACTCCATTATATTGCTTTCCGGCGAAGCCTTCTTAGACGCCTCTCTTTCAATGAGACTTTTGATGCCCACGGTATTTTTCTGCGCCCTCAGCGGAATGACCGGCAATCAGATGCTGGTACCGCTCGGCAGAGAAAAGGCTGTAATGCTGTCGGTAAGCATAGGTGCTGTTTTTGATTTTGTTTTAAACTTCTTCGTAATTCCGAAAATGGGAGCTGCCGGTGCGGCACTCTCGACACTTCTTACGGAATTTTTGGTTTTGGTGGTACAGACATTCTTTTTAAAGGACCATCTCGGCAAAGTCATACGCGGAGTAAAGGCATTGCCCATTCTTATAAGTGCTGCCGTATCCACGGGTGCCGGAATCGTGATACAGCACTATATGGGTGTTTCAAACTCATTTTTACGGCTTGTCATCGGTGCGGTTTCGTTCTTTGGAATTTATTTTGTTCTGCTTCTGATTTTAAAGGAAAAGTTCCTTACGGAAAACCTTACGCTTGCACTTGAAAAGCTGAAATCGCTGCTGTCTTCGAGAAAGCAGCAGCCGAAGGATTAGTTATTTCACGGTTTTACAAACCGTGAAATAAGCATTAAGCAAATTGAAGAAGCCGAATTGTACAAACCCCCGATAGAGGTCTTTTACTCCTATCGGGGGTTTATGCTGTGATTTTGCCGGAAAGCCTTTGTTCCGCATATCTTCACAAAAGTTCAAACAGATCTTTGCGGCATTTGATTTTTCCGCTTTTTTTAAGCTTACCTATAACAGCGGACAGTCCCGAACGGTCAACCTCGAGATAATCTGCAAGCTGCTGACGGTCATAGGTAATATGAAAGCTGCTTTTCCCCTGCTCCTTAGCCGTCTGCATTAAATATGTCATCAATTTTTCCTCTGTGGAGCGTTTACTTGTCACCTCAAGCCTTTTCATAAGGACAAGATTTTTCACCGATGACGTTCGCAGCAAATTCAGAATAAAACAGTTATATATATCCGTATTTTTGAGAGGAATATCCGGCAGACTGAGAAGCATGACAACGGTTTCGTCAAGGGCAACGACATCCACCGGAATACTTTTTATTCCGGCACATACAAACGCTTCACCGAACACCTCCGAAGGCTCCAACACAGCGACTATGCTGCGATTGCCGTAGTAATCCGTCCGCTCTATTTGCGCGTTACCTTGAAGTACAACACCTATATGCTCAGGTTTTTCGCCCTCGGAGAAAATAACGTCGCCTTTAGAGTATTTAACAACCTTAGAGTTCAAAATCTCGGTCAGGCGCTTTATGTCTTCTATGTCAAGTCCCGTAAACATACGGCACTTTTTGAGTATTTCAAAATAATTTTCCATTTTGCCTCCGTTTGTTGAAAATTCAACATACAATTCGATTTTATTATATTATAATGTCCTCACAAGTCAAGAAAAATAAATTTCGGAGGATATACCATGATAAGAAAAATCATTAAAATAGATGAAGAAAAGTGCAACGGCTGCGGCGCCTGTGCCGCCGCCTGCCACGAGGGTGCAATAGATATGGTAAACGGCAAAGCCAGGCTCATGCGCGAGGACTACTGCGACGGGCTCGGCGACTGCCTTCCCGCCTGCCCCACCGGAGCTATAACATTTGAAGAAAGAGAAGCTCCCGAATACAACGAAGAAGCCGTTAAAAAGGCAAAAATGCACAAAGCGGCGGCTATGTTTCACGGCGGATGCCCCGGTTCACGTTCAAGGGCAATTGAGCGCAAAAACGAAGTCCCGAAAAGCACGAACACGTTTTCGGAAAGCCGTTTGAGGCAATGGCCCGTTCAGATAAAGCTCGTTCCGGTAACCGCTCCGTACTTTGAGAATGCGGATTTACTCATATCAGCCGACTGTGCTGCTTACGCATACGGAAATTTCCACGCAGATTTCATAAAGAATCGTATAACTCTTATAGGCTGCCCGAAGCTTGACGACACGGATTATTCGGAAAAGCTGACGGAAATTATAGCGCTCAACAACATCAAAAGCGTTACCGTTGTGAGAATGGAGGTTCCCTGCTGCGGAGGTATTGAAAACGCCGCAAAACAGGCTGTAAAGCGAAGCGGAAAATTTATACCGTGGCACGTGGTGACGATATCGACCGATGGAAACATTTTGGATTAAAAAGCAAAATGAACAAAGAAAAAATGAGCTGTAAATTTTTACAGCTCATTTTTTGTATCAAGAATTCTCTTTAATGTATTTGCCGTATTTAATTCTGTTAACTACAAAGCCTACACCGAGAATCAGCAAAAGCGGAATCAACAGTATAATAAGAGCCAATATACCGCAAACGACAATCGGAACGCCCTTTTTGCTCTTTTTGACGTTGCACTCGGGCTTTTCCTCTTTTTGAGGCTTCTTCCCCTGCTCGCCCTCTTTATAGAACGGTCTTATAGGAAGTATGGCGTCATATGACGGTATGCCCGAATTATGTAAAAGCGGTTCCGCAAAATCGGTAAACGAATCAGCAACCTTTATAAGCTTGCGCGGCTTTATATGAAGTGCGGCAAAAATCGAATCTACAATGTGAAGAAGCCCTATGGTTATTTTATATTCGTTATCGTCAACACTGTAAAGGTCTTCTCCGCCGTACAAATTAACTACAAGGTCACAGATAAAGTCAACAACGCTTTTATCGGCAATATCGGCATAATCCTCGGGCTTCAGCCCTGTTTCGGCACGGGTCAGCTTTGCGACTTTACCTATTGTAAGAGCATTAAGCTTTTTGGCAAACGGTTTTATAAGCCAGCCGATTTTATAAATGAGTTTTTTCTTTATGCTCATTGCCGTCGCCATATCGGCAAGCGTCGGAATATCCGTTCCGGCGGCTTTTATCATATCCTTTACCATACCGATAAGCTGATATTTAAGATACTCCTGAAGGGTTTTGCCCTCCAAATCGAAGTCCACCGTTTCGGTTATTAGGTCGGTTGTGGTTGAAACCATTTTTACATCCGGGTCCAAAACAATGGTGCGTATCGGTGCGGGATAACCTACGGTTGCGGCGGTTGCTATATCGTAAAGCGTATTTCCGCGGTCGCTCGTTATCACGTCTATATCGTGTACGTGAGTATGACCCGTAAGAATAAACTGTATGCCTAAGTCGGCAAGCTCATTTCTGCGCGTCTCGTAGTCGCCGAGCATATCGTTTTTGCCTATCAGCTCATAAATCGGCGACGGGGCTATAAGCGGATGGTGAGTCATAGCCAAAATAAACTGGTCGTTTTTGCGTGCATCCTCCGCCTGAGCCTTTATCCACTCAAAGCACTCATCCGAAAAGCCGCTTTTTCCCGAGAGATTGCGGTCGTCATTAAGTGCAAAAAGCCTGTACCCGTCGGCAAGCTGCACTACATACGACATACTGTCTCGATGAACGGCAATCGCTTCATCGGGGCCGAACTCTTTATACATATCATAGAGCTGCTCACGCTTTGCGGCAGGGATTTTCACCTTTTCATTGCCTACAAAGCTGTCTGTCAAGCCGTCATCCTGATAATCGTGGGTTGCCGTAAGAACATAAACGCGTTTTCCGCTCTTTTTTAAATCGCGGAGCATTTCGATAAATTCCTCGTGTGCCTCAATTTCACCGTTGTTGGTGGTATCGCCCGAAAGCAAAACGATATCGGTTCGTTTATCTTCTTTTATCTGCTTAAAGGCCGCTCTTAAAAGCTCCTCGCTGTATTTTAAAAGCTTTTGGCTTTTGGCGTTTGCCGCATCGTAAGCCTTACCCTTAGTGCCGGTCTTTTTTGAATAGTAATGCGTGTCCGTTATCACGGTCACGGTAAGAGGTGTTTTTGCCAAATTTACTGACCCCCTTTTATTACTTTATCGCTTTTGTTTTGATTTCGTCTGCAAGGCGGTCGCAAAGAGACGAAAGCTCCATGGAGCCTATATCGCCCTCGCCGCGATGGCGAACGGAAACAGTACCGTTTTCAACTTCTTTGTCGCCGACAACGAGCATATACGGCGTCTTTTGAAGCTGCGCCTCACGTATTTTATATCCGATTTTTTCGGAGCGATCGTCAACCTTTACGCGGATACCGTATTTTTTAAGCTCTGCCTCGATTTCATGCGCTCTGTCTGCATGGCGGTCGGCAATCGGAAGAACGACGGCCTGTACGGGTGACAGCCAAAGCGGGAACGCGCCTGCAAAATGCTCTATAAGAACGCCGATAAATCTCTCTACCGAGCCGAAAACAACGCGGTGAATCATAACGGGGCAGTGCTTTTCGCCGTCGGCACCCGTGTATTCAAGATTAAATCTCTCGGGAAGCTGGAAGTCAAGCTGAATAGTACCGCACTGCCAGGTTCTGCCGAGCGAATCTTCAATGTGGAAGTCAAGCTTCGGACCGTAGAACGCACCGTCGCCCTCATTTACGGTATATTCCTTACCGATGCTTTCGATTGCGTCGGAAAGCGATTTTGTGGCTTTGTCCCATTCCTCTTTTGTGCCCATATGGTCCTCGGGCATGGTTGAAAGCTCTATGGTATACGGCAGCTTAAAGAGATTATAAACCTCGTCAAAGAGCTGTGATATTCTTACAACCTCGTCGCGTATCTGATCTGGAGCGAGGAGTATATGAGCATCGTCCTGAGTGAAGCAACGTACGCGGAAAAGTCCGTGAAGCGCGCCAGAAAGCTCGTGGCGATGTACTCTGCCGAGTTCACCGTAGCGAAGAGGCAATTCCTTGTATGAATGAGGCTCAAGCTCATAAACAAGTATGCTACCGGGGCAGTTCATCGGCTTTATGGCGAAATCCTCACCGTCGATAACGGTTGTATACATATTATCCTTGTAGTGATCCCAGTGACCCGAAGTCTCCCAAAGCGAACGCTTCATTATTTGAGGAGTGGATATCTCAAGATAACCCCATCTCTCGTGAACCTCGTGCCAATAATCAATGAGGGTGTTGCGGAGAATCATACCGTTGGGAAGGAAGAACGGCATTCCGGGAGCCTCGTCGCGAAGTGCAAAAAGCCCAAGCTCCTTACCGAGTTTTCTGTGGTCGCGCTTTTTAGCCTCTTCAATTCTTTCAAGATATTCCGTAAGCTCTGACTGCTTTGTGAAAGATATACCGTATATACGCTGAAGCATTTTATTTTTTTCATCGCCGCGCCAATAAGCGCCTGCTATTGACGTGAGTTTAAATGCTTTTACACGGCCTGTGTCGGGAATATGCGGTCCAGCGCAAAGCTCGGTGAATTCCGCCTGCTTATAAAATGAAATCTTCTCGCCTTTGCCGGCATGCTCCTTAATAAGCTCAACCTTATACGGCTCGTCCTTTTCCTCCATAAGCTTTAAAGCCTCGTCTGCGGAGAGGTCGAACTGCTCAAGCGGAATATTTTCCTTTACGATTTTCTTCATTTCAGCCTCGATTTTTTCGAGAATCTCGGGAGTGAAAGAAAAATCCACGTCGAAGTCATAGTAAAATCCGTTTGCTATTGACGGTCCTATTGCAAGCTTGGCACTCGGATAAAGACGTTTAACAGCCTGTGCGAGTATATGCGAAGTTGTATGCCAAAATGCCTTTTTACCGTCCTCATCATCAAAGGTAAGTATTTCTACATGACAATCCTTTGTTACCGGAGTGCGAAGGTCGCAAGTCTCGCCGTCAATCTTTGCAAGGCAGGCGGCTTTGTAAAGCCCCATGCCGATAGACTTTGCTATATCCATTACGGTCGTGCCGCTTTGGAACTCCTTTACAACATCATCCTTCAATGTAACTTTTACCATAAAAACTACCTCCATTATAATTAAAAAGCACTTCATCCCAGATTACTGGGATGAAGTGCTATGCATTCCACGGTTCCACCCGAATTGACGATAAAAATCGCCCGCTCAACTGCTTTTAACGCAAGCTTACGTCACGCCTTAATCATCTGTTTTCGACGCGCGCTCGGGAGCGGTATCGGGCAGCTTTGCACGCTCTTCTTTCAGCCAACGAAAGAGCTCTCTTATGTGCAAACGACTTGCCGTCATTCTCCGTCAACGGTTTAACCTTTTTACTTTGGCTCTATATTATACTCATTTTTCCGATATGTCAAGAGATGATTTTAATTAAAAATTCTATTACAAAAACAGCGACGCAGGAGGACAGCGCAACCGTGAGCAAGCCCTTCTCAAAAAACGCAAGCAGCAGTGCCACTATAAGCCCTGCCACAGCCGACCACACGCTTCCCGTGGAAGAAAATACCGCCGGAAATGTCATCGCCGCCAAGACTGCATACGGAATGTAATAAAGAAACGATCTTATAAATCTGTTTTCGATTTTTTTGCGAAAAATCACAAGCGGCAGCATTCTTATAAGATATGTGACAAGCGCCATAACTGCTATATATATAAATATGTTCTCAGCCGTTTTCATTTTTGTCGTCCTCCTTTACGGGTTTTAAGAGGGCGCCGACAGTTGCGGAAAGAACGGCGCAAATGATTATTACAAATCCCGAAGAGACTTTGCAAAGACCCGGCACGTATTTGAAACATATACTCAACGCCGCCGACAATAATACCACAACAGCCACAGTCTTATTATGCTTTGCGGGCGGAATAAATATAGCTATAAACATACCGTAAATCGCAATGCCGAGAGCGGAGCGCACGGACAGCGGAAGCACGGTGCTCGCCGCAGCACCTATAAGAGTGCCGAGAGTCCACCCTACTATTGGCAAAAGGGCAAGCCCGTACATATATTTTTTGCCGACCTCTCCTTTTTGACCTGAGGCTACGGCAAATATTTCATCGGTATTGCTGAACGCTATTAAAAATCGGTCAAGCAAATTTACGCTCTTGTGAAGCTTTTGCGACAGAGAAACCGACATCAGCGCATAGCGTATGTTTATAACAAGCTGTGTTAGTGCCATTTCAAGATAAGCTCCGCCGGCGAGAATTAAATCAAGCCCTGCAAACTGACCTGCCGAGGTCAAATTTGTCATAGAGATAAGTACCGCCGTAAAAACGGGCAAGCCGCCCTCGACAGCCATCATACCGAATGTAAACGAAACCGAAAGATAGCCGAGCGCTATCGGCAAACCGTCTTTCAGTCCTTTTTTAAAACTGTTTTGAAATTCCGTCATTTTTTCTTCCTGCGTTTTCTTCCCTACGATATAAAAAGCACACCTCGGTGAAGCCCCGAACGGTGTGCTTTTAACAGCATTGAATATTATAATCACAAAGTCGATTTATGTCAATATTATTCGGTTTTATTCTTTAATCGAAGTGCTCTTGTGGCGTTGATAACCGCTACAACCATAACTCCGACATCGGCGAAGATGGCGACTCCCATATTTGCAATGCCTACTGCGCTGAGCACAAGGCAAACGGCTTTCACAAGAAGGGCAAACGCAATGTTTTCTCTTACTATTTTCAGCGTGTGAACCGAGATTTTTTTCGCAAGAGATATTTTTGCCGGATCATCGTCCATAAGCACTATATCTGCCGCCTCTATTGCCGCGTCCGAGCCGAGCGCGCCCATCGCTATGCCTATGTCGGCTCTTGAGAGCACGGGAGCATCGTTTATTCCGTCGCCGACAAACGCCAGCTTTTCTTTGGGCTCTTTTTTGTCAAGGAGCTTTTCGACCTCCGATACCTTATCGGCAGGGAGAAGTTCAGAGTGAACCTCGTCTATACCTATTTCCGCGGCTACCCTGTCGGCAGCGGCCTTGGAGTCGCCCGTGAGCATTACCGTCTTTTTGACACCGTGCTTTTTGAGTTCGCTGAGAGCAAGCTTTGTATTGGGCTTTACAACATCCGATATTACAATACAACCGGCATATTTTCCGTCCTCGGAAACATACACAACCGTACCCTCGTTATGCTCGGTTGAGACAGCGATATGCTCTTCTTTCATCAGCTTTAAATTGCCGACTAACACTCTTTTACCGTCAACTGCAGCCGAAACACCGTGGCCTGCAATCTCTTTTATGTCTTTGACATTATTTTCGTCAATGTCCTTGCCGTAATATTTTTTAAGACTGAGGCTTATTGGGTGACTCGAAGCACTCTCGGAATACGCCGCCAAGCGTACAACGGAATCCTTTGTGTATCCGTTTTCGGGATATACTCCGGTTACCTCAAAGACTCCCTTTGTAAGAGTTCCGGTTTTATCAAACACAACATATTTCGTATCTGAAAGCCCCTCAAGATAATTGGAGCCTTTTACAAGTATACCGTTTGCCGAAGCACAGCCTATACCCGCAAAAAACGAGAGCGGAACCGATATTACAAGAGCGCACGGACAGCTGATGACAAGGAAGGTAAGCGCTCTGAATATCCAATCGCTCCACATGGCCGTGTGACCGGCAATAAGCCTTATAACCGGAGGTAAAATTGCAAGTGCAAGTGCCGAAAAGCAAACCGCCGGAGTATAATATCTTGCAAATTTTGTTATGAAATTCTCGGAGCGCGACTTTTTCATACTTGAATTTTCAACAAGGTCAAGTATTTTTGATACGGTTGAATCGCCGAACTCCTTAGTGGTTTTTACCTTGATGACGCCGGTCATATTGATGCAGCCGCTTATAACCTCATCGCCCGTTTTGACATTTCGCGGCAGGCTCTCGCCGGTTAAAGCACTTGTATTGAGCGATGTGTCACCGCTTGTAACAATTCCGTCTATCGGGATTTTTTCACCGGGATTTACGGTTATTTCGGTACCGACCGCCACTTCGTCGGGATCGACCTTTTCGAGCTTTCCGTCAACCTCGACATTTGCATAGTCGGGTCTTATATCCATTAAGGCGGAAATATTGCGTCTGCTCTTGCCGACAGCTATGCTTTGGAAAAGCTCACCTATCTGATAAAAGAGCATAACGGCAACGCCCTCTTTATAATCGCCGAGTGCTATGGCACCGACGGTAGCAACCGCCATAAGGAAATTCTCATCAAAAACCTGACCCTCAAAAATGCCTTTAACGGCCTTTTTGAGAATGTCGTAGCCGATTATAAAATACGGTATCAGGTTTAAAACAAGCCAAATGTATTTATTGAGAGTTATAAATTTGCCGAGGACGGAAAGACATACTATCAGCACAGCCGAAGCAATTATCCGCCACAGAACGTTTTTCTGTTTTTTACTCATAAATATCTCCCTCACTTATTTATTTGCCGAAAGCGGCATCTCATAACATCAGATATATATTTCGCAGTCGTCCTCTATTCTTTTGCAATTTTTGAGGACTTTTTTCATAACGGCTGCCTCATCGGCACCGTCGTCAAATTCTACTTTCATTTTTTGTGTCATAAAAGATACAACGGCTTCACGAACGCCGTCGGTCTTTTGAGCGGCTTCCTCCATTTTTGCGGCACAGTTTGCACAATCGACTTCTATATTGTATGTTTTTTTCATAATAACAACCCTTTCTTCAGCTGCTCTCTTTCGGAACAGTTGAGCAATCATTCATTTGTTGTCTATATTATAGTTGAACATATGCTCAATTGTCAATATGTTTTTTAAAATTTTTTTATTTTGGTGAAGCATCATTTCTAAAGCGAAAATTCGCACGGATAAAAGTCTTTCTGTCTGTACGATTTCACATAGAAAGTGAAAAAAGCCCCGAATAATGTTTTCGCATATTCGGGACCATATAATATTATTCAATTGTGACGGAATATTATATCGACAATATAATCGCCGATTTTATATCATGTATATTTAAGAAGCCTTAATCGCCCAAGTGCTGATGGCGGATATGCTCGTCCGCTATTTCGATAACGGTTGTAATGTGCTCATCGTCAAAGCTGTAAAACACATGCTTGCCGTCTCGGCGAGCCTTAACTATGTTGTTCGCCTTTAAGAGCGCAAGCTGATGAGACACGGCTGACTTAGTCATACCGAGTGCTGCGGCAAGGTCGCAAACGCACACCTCGCGCTTATCAAGTGCCATAACTATTTTGGCTCTCGTGGGATCGCCGAGGACTTTAAACAGGTTTGAAACACCGTTTATCTCCTCCTCCGAAAACATATTGTTTTTTATATCGTCAACAACCTCTTGCATAACGGCATTACAGTCGCACTTATTATCAGCCATTATTTTTCACCTCATAGACATACGGTATCGTACTGTTAAGAATATTATATATCTTAAAAACAAATATTTCAAATAAAATGTGTATACACAAAGGAACGCCAAACGGTATTGCAAAAAAGGACTCAGCCTACGCTAAGTCCTTTTTGGTGACCCGGACGAGATTTGAACTCGTGTTACCGCCGTGAAAGGGCGGTGTCTTGACCGCTTGACCACCGGGCCGTTATGGTAGCGGCAGTGGGACTTGAACCTACGACCTTCCGGGTATGAACCGGACGCTCTAGCCAACTAAGCTATGCCGCCATATATGCCGCTTTTTCAGCGGCTTTGATATTATAATATAAAGTGTGCCGGTTGTCAATAGTTTATTTATGACAAAATAAAAATTACATTGCAATGCGGCATACCGTTTTTCAAAAGCCGCATTGCAACAAAAAAGTCAAACTATTACTTCTCCATGAGCGTTACCATTACCGCCTTTTGAGCGTGGAGACGGTTTTCGGCCTCATCAAATATCTCATCCGCGTGAGACTCGAACACATCTGCGGTTATCTCTTCACCGCGGTGAGCAGGCAAGCAATGCTGAACCATACAGCCGCTGTTTGCAACCGCAAGCAGTTCCTTATTGACCTGATATTTGCCGCCGAATATTTTTTTGCGTTCTTCGGCTTCACCCTCCTGCCCCATTGACGCCCAAACGTCGGTAAAGATGACGTCGGCACCGCTTGCAGCCTCCATAGGCTCTGTAAACATCGAAAATCCCGCATAATTATTTGCAAAGTCAAGCACGCGGCTGTCGGGTCTGTACCCCTCGGGGCAAGCCACCGATACCTGCATACCTGTTTTAAGTCCGCCGACTATAAGAGAATTTGCCATATTGTTGCCGTCGCCTATGTAGCACATTTTAAGGCCGTCAAGGTGCCCCTTGTGCTCACGTACCGTCATAAGGTCGGCAAGTACCTGGCACGGATGGCAAAAATCGGTAAGGCCGTTAATTATCGGGATAGAGCCGTACTTCGCGAGTGCCTCAACCTCGGACTGCTCAAAGGTTCTTATCATAATGCCGTCGATATAGCGAGAGAGAACTCTTGCGGTATCCTGTATAGGCTCGCCGCGTCCTATCTGGAGGTCGCGGTTTGAAAGGAAGAGTGCCTGACCGCCGAGCTGATACATACCGGTTTCAAAAGAAACCCTTGTTCTTGTTGAGGATTTTTGGAAAATCATACCGAGGGTCTGACCCTTGAGCCTTTGATGCGCTATGCCATGCTTGTTTTCATATTTAAGCTGATCGGCAAGATTTAAAAGGTCAGATATTTCGCCGGGAGTTGTCGATAAAAGACTTAACAAATGCTTCATTTTAATTCACAGAGCCTTTCCGGCTACAAATATAGTCACGTTGCCCCTGCCGTAGCCGTGCAAGGCGTGAAAAACTGCATAGGAGTTTATTCAGAAAGGGTCTTTTCGAGAATCTCAAGTCCCCTGTCTATTTCGTCATATGTTATGGTGAGCGGAGGAAGCATACGAAGCGACTGCTTGGCGGTTAAAATAAGAAGCCCGTTTTCAACACAGCGCGCCGCCACATCCGCCGCCTTTTGATTTTTAAGGTCTATACCTATCATAAGGCCCATACCGCGAACCTCGGAAACATCCTTAAACGAAGAAACCTTGTTTCTTATGTATTCGCCCTTTTCGCGGACGTCCTTTAAAAATTCTTCGTCAAGTCGGCTTAATATCTCGACCGCGCCCGATAAAACCACGGGATTTCCGCCGAAGGTCGTACCGTGAGTGCCGGGAGTCAAAACGCTGCCGAACTGCTCTTTTGCAAGGCACGCTCCTATCGGCAGTCCGCCGCCGAGGCCCTTTGCGGATGTCAAAACGTCCGGCTTTACGCCGATATTTTCCCAAGCATAGAGCTTACCTGTTCTGCCGACGCCTGTCTGCACTTCGTCGAATATGAGAACAATATCGTTTTCATCGCAAAGCTCTCTTATGTATTCTATATAATCGCGCGGAGTTATTACGACTCCGCCCTCACCCTGTATAACCTCAAGTATTACCGCGCAAACCGTTCCGTCGAGAAGCTCGGAAAACGCTTTTTTGTCGCCTGCCTCGGCATATTTAAAGCCGCCCATAAAAGGCATAAAATACTTGTGGTAGTGCTCCTGCCCCGTTGCGGTTATTGTAGCCATGGTTCTGCCGTGGAAAGAATTCACAAGCGATATTATCGTATTTCGGTTTTCACCGTAGCGGTCAAAGCTGTATTTTCTCGCAAGCTTTATGGCGCACTCATTTGCCTCCGCTCCGGAATTGCAAAAAAGCACCTTATCAAATCCGCTTTTTTCGCACAGAAGCTTTGCCGCCTTGGCAACAGGCTCGTTATAATAAAGATTTGATGTATGCTGAATTTTATCTATCTGCCCGATAACAGCCTTTTTCCAGCTATCATCGTTTACTCCGAAAATATTAACGCCTATACCCGAAGTAAAATCAATTACCACTCTGCCGTCGGAGGACGTCAGAGACGCATTTTTGCCGCCCGTCAAGGCTATCGGAAAATGGCCGTAAGTCGGCATTAAATATTTGTCGGCAGTATCTTTAATTTCGTTAAAATCCATTTTATCAGTCCTTAATAAACTAATCTTATTATATATACAAAGTCCGAAAAATGCAATTGCCGTTTAACGCAAGCTGTCGTTTAAGATGCTGCATGTTATATACTTGCTGTCTGCACAAAACAAAGTATTACGGGAATAGGCACAAATCTTGATTTCGTGAAATTTTTTTCATTAGACGAGGCGTGTAAAACGATGCTGTATGTATTTACCGCGAATCGCACAAAACGAAGTTTAGCAGAAAAAAGCGCAAAATCTTGATTTTTCAGTATTTTTTTCGTCAGACAAGGCGTGTAAAACGAAGCTGTATGTATATACTGCGAGCTGCACAGAACGAAGTATGGCGGAAAAAAGACGAAAAATCACCCGTGAAACATTGTGCCGAAGCCCTCATCCGTGAATAACTCCATAAGAATAGAATGCGGTATACGTCCGTCGATTATGTTGGTCTGAAGAACTCCGCGGCGGACGGCCTCTACGCAGCAGTCGATTTTCGGTATCATACCGCCGGAGATAACGCCCTGAGACTTGAGCGACGGTATTTCGGAAACCTGAACGTCGTGAATTAAAGTGGAATCATCGTCTTTATCCATTAAAAGTCCGCTGATGTCGGTCATAAGCAAAAGCTTTTCCGCGTGGAGACTTGCGGCTATTGCCGCCGCGGCGGTATCGGCGTTTATATTGAACACCTCGCCGTTCTCGCCCGTTGCAACGGAGGAAATAACGGGGATATATTTATTTTCAAGAGTGTAATCTATAACGTCGGTATCTATTTCGGTTATCTCGCCTACAAATCCGACGTCCGATTTTGTGTATTTTACGGCCTTCATCATTTCGCCGTCGATACCGCAAAGGCCTATCGCCTTGCCGCCGTGCTTTGAAATGAGCTGTACCAAATGCTTATTCACCTTGCCTGCCAAAACCATTTGAACAATATCTATTGTTTCTTCGTCGGTATAGCGCAGTCCGTCTACAAAGCGGCTCTGCTTGCCGACACGTTTGAGCATATCGGATATTTCCGGTCCGCCGCCGTGAACAAGCACAATATTTACTCCGACGGAACGAAGAAGAACTATGTCGGTCATTACGGCATCCTGAAGCTCTTCGTTTACCATGGCATTGCCGCCGTACTTTATGACGACTGTTTTATTTTGATATTTCTGAATATACGGTAAAGCCTGAACGAGAACCTCGGAACGGTCCGAATTTGTAATATTTGATATTTCCATATTTCTCCTCCGATAAATGTCTGTGAATGCTGCGTTTATGCGTTTTACGCTCAGGTGCGGTAATCGCCGTTTATCTTGACGTAATCGTATGTCAAATCACAGCCGTAAGCCGCGGCAGAGAAGCTGCCTGATTTTAAATCGACAATGATATACACCTCATCACAGACTAAGACTTTTTTCGCAAGTTCTTCGGAAAACGGAATTCCCGAGCCGTCCTTGCACACTTCTATTTCTCCGCCTGCCGAGCTGAATTTCACATCAACCTTATGAACGTCAATATCTGCTCCGCTGTAACCGAGAGCGCAGAGAATTCTGCCCCAGTTTGCATCCGCTCCGAACATAGCCGCCTTAACAAGCGACGAGCATATAACCGACTTTGCACATATTTTTGCCGTCTTTTGGTCTGCGGCACCCGAAACAATACATTCGACAAGCTTTGTTGCACCCTCGCCGTCTTTCGCCATAAGCTTTACAAGTTTTTCGCAAATTGCCGCAAGCGCACAAGTAAAGGCTTTATAATCTGCGTTTTCGGAGGTTATTTTCTCGTTTCCGCAAAGTCCCGACGCCAAAACAGCCACGGTATCGTTGGTGGATGTGTCGCCGTCTACGGAGAGCATATTAAAGCTGTCTTTAACCACCTCGAGAAGTGATTTTTTAAGCATTTCCGCCGAAATGTCGGCATCCGTTGTAATAAAAGCAAGCATCGTTGCCATATTCGGGTGAATCATACCGCTGCCCTTGGAAATGGCACCTATACGGCATTTTTTGCCGCCGAGAGAAAACTCACAGGCAAATTCTTTTTTTACGGTGTCCGTTGTCATTATCGCATTTGCCGCAGAATCAGAGCCGTCCTTATTAAGGCCCGAAACAAGCTTCGCCATACCGTTTTTGATGGGCTCAAGGTCTATCGGCTGACCTATAACTCCGGTGGAGGCTACCACAATATCGCTTTTTGAAATGCCGAGTGCGTCCGCGGTTATTTTGCACATTTCCTCCGCTTTTTCAACTCCGTCGGCATTACAGGTATTGGCTATGCCGCTATTGCAGACAATTGCGCGCGCCTTGCCGTCGCTTATATTTTCACGTGTGACGGTTATCGGTGCTCCGCACACAAGATTTTGCGTATAAACAGCCGCCGCGTCACAGTCCTTTTCACAGTAAATAAGTGCGAGATCCTTTTTCTCCTTATTTTTACGGATTCCGCAATGAATTCCGTTTGCGGTAAATCCTTTCGGTGCGGCGACACCGCCGCCGATAAAACTTAATTCCATTATAATTTACCTTTCATTTATAATCTTACAGGTCAAGTCCGTATTCGGGAGGTAAACCCATAACAATATTCATACATTCCAAAGCCGCTCCCGACGCACCCTTGCCGAGATTGTCGTAAAGAGCCATAAGAAGAAGTCTGTCGTCATTTCCGGCTACGGTGACAGCCATACTGTCAAGCTCAGCTTTAGAATTTGCCGCGACAAAGCCGCCGTTATCAAAAGCCTCTTTATATTTAACTATGTCCGAAGCGTATTTTGAGCGGTAAACCGCTTTAATGTCCTCTGCGGTTTTTCCGTCTTTGAGATCCGTTTTAAACACCGGGACCGTGACGAGCATACCGCTGAAATAATCACAAACATACGGACAAAATATCGGTGTAACTGACAGGCCCGAAATTTTTCGCATTTCTTTGAGGTGCTTATGCTCCTGATTTAAAGCGTATTCACGGGGAGCAAAAAGCTCCGGTGCTTTCTCGTCGCTTTCATACATAGCGATACCTTTTTTGCCGGCTCCGCTGTAACCCGAAACGGCGTGACAGATAAATCCGTGGTCCGGAGAAACAATACCCTCGTCCAAAAGAGGCTTTACAAGCGCTATAAATCCGCTTGCATAACAGCCCGGCGACGCTATACGCTTTGAAGAAGCCACGGTTTTAAATCCGTCTTTAAATATTTCGGGGAAACCGTAAGCCCACCCCTCGCTTGTACGGTGAGCGGTTGATGTATCTATAATAACCGTGTCGTCATTTGTAACAAGCTCTGCCGCCTCGATTGCCGCAGCGTCCGGAAGGCAGAGAAAAGCTATATCGGCACTGTTGAGAGCTTCCTTTCTTGATTTTATGTCCTTGCGAAGCTCATCGGGAAGAGTTAAAAGCTCAATATCATCTCTTTTTTTCAGACGGTCAAATATTTTAAGACCCGTAGTTCCCTGACTGCCGTCTATAAATACTTTTTTCATATTATTCACCATAGCCTTTCAGGCACCAAACAGTTTATTAAAAATCACCGTATATTCTTTGAAGCCTTAACGGGGCGCAACCGGTGATTTTCGCCGTCTCAAAATTATGCCGCAGGAAAATTTTGATGGCAATATAATTTAAAAAGTGTAACTTTTCACACTATTTGTCTTGTTCTTTCAATATTTTTTCTATTCTCTTTGCCTCTTTCAGCACGTTCTGCGGTGCGGGTCCGCCGAGCGAAGTCCTGCCGTTTACGCACTTGTCGAGATTTATGGCGTCATAAACACCATCGTCAAACAAATCGCATATCTTTTTGTATTCTTCAAGAGGCAACGTTTCAAGCGTAAGACCTTTTTTAATGCAGAGAGCCACTATTTCACCCGTAGCCTTATATGCGTCACGGAACGGCAATCCCTTGCCGACGAGATAATCGGCGCAGTCGGTAGCGTTGATAAATCCGCCTGCCGCGGCTTTACGCATATTTTCGGGAAGAGCCGTCATAGTGTCAAGCATGGGGATAAATGTGGTGAGGCAGATTTTAACGGTGTCAAAGGCGTCAAATATAGCTTCCTTATCCTCCTGCATATCCTTATTATAAGCGAGCGGCAATCCCTTCATCATTGTCAGAAGTGTCATAAGATCGCCGAAAACTCGACCGGTTTTGCCGCGGATAAGCTCGGTTATGTCGGGGTTTTTCTTTTGCGGCATTATTGACGAGCCGGTTGAAAAAGCGTCGTCAAGCTCAACGAATTTAAATTCCCATGAACACCAGAGAATTATCTCCTCAGAAAAGCGCGAGAGATGAACCATAAGTATTGACAAAGCGGACGCAAGCTCCATACAAAAGTCCCTGTCCGATACGCCGTCAAGCGAATTGAGCATAGGTCCCGTAAAGCCGAGTGCCTCGGCTGTCATTTCGCGGTCGGTATTATATGTTGTACCGGCAAGTGCACATGAGCCGAGCGGGCAGTAATTCATTCTTCTCTGCGCATCGGCAATACGTTCGCGATCACGCAGAAGCATTTCGGCATACGCCAAAAGATGATGGCCGAATGTTATGGGCTGAGCGCGCTGCATATGAGTGTAACCCGGCATAACGGCGTCTGCATACTTTTCAGCCTTTTTGCACAGAACACCTATAAGCTCCGTGACAAGTGAATAAACGCTGTTGCACTCGCGGCGCAAATACAGCCTTACGTCAAGAGCTACCTGGTCGTTTCTGCTACGCGCGGTATGAAGTCTTTTGCCGGCCGCGCCTACGCGCTTTGTGAGCTCGCCCTCAACAAAGGTATGTATATCCTCTGCATTCGGGTCTATCTCCAACGTACCGTTTTCGATTTCCGCCTTAATGGCTTTTAATCCGTCAACAATTTTTGAAAGGTCGTCCGCCGATATAATATTTTGCGCGCAAAGCATAGTGGCGTGTGCAATACTGCCGTCTATATCTTCCTTATACATTCTGCTGTCAAACGCTATTGACGAATTAAAATCGTTGGTTTTGGGGTCTAAAGCCTTTTGAAATCTGCCCTGCCAAAGCTGCATTTTTTTACTCCTATCAAATACCACACAGCGACAAGAGACAGAAACATCTCTTGTCGCACGTGGTAGTGCTAAGCACTGTTGTTTATTTTTTCAAGCGGTTTACAATGATTATTTGTTATCTCTCTTTGCGTCAAGTAAAGCTTTTACCTTTGTGGGGAGTCCGAAGAGATTGATAAATCCGGTAGCGTCGGTCTGATCGTATGCGCCGCCGTCATCGCCGAACGAAGCAACATTTTCATCATAAAGAGTATAAGGAGAGGTGACGCCTGCGTTTATAACGTTGCCCTTATAGAGCTTAAGCTTAACGTCGCCGGTTACGGTCTGCTGAGTGTTATCGACAAAAGCCGCAAGAGCTTCGCGAAGAGGTGAGAACCATTTGCCGTTGTATACGAGCTCGCCGTATTTCTCGGCAACGAGTTTTTTGTAATGAGATGTGTCACGGTCGAGAGTTATCATTTCAAGAAGCTCATGAGCCTTGTAGAGGATTGTTCCGCCGGGAGTCTCATAAACACCGCGTGATTTCATACCTACAAGACGGTTCTCAACTATGTCAAGAAGGCCTATACCGTTTTCTCCGCCGAGCTTATTAAGCTTTTCGACAAGGGAAACAGCGTCAAGCTCTTCGCCGTCAACAGCTGTGGGAACGCCCTTTTCAAAATGGATTGTAACATATGTAGGCTCATCGGGAGCTTTTTCGGGAGAAACTCCGAGCTCAAGGAAGCCGTCTTTATTGTACTGCGGTTCATTTGCCGGATTTTCAAGGTCAAGTCCCTCGTGAGAGAGATGCCATACGTTTTTATCTTTTGAGTAATTTGTTTCACGATTGATTTTAAGCGGAATCTGATGAGCCTCGGCGTAGTCTATTTCTTCATCACGCGATTTTATGTCCCACTCACGCCAGGGAGCTATAATCTCCATCTCGGGAGCGAGCGCTTTAAGAGCAAGCTCGAAACGAACCTGGTCGTTGCCCTTGCCGGTGCAGCCGTGGCAAATAGCGTCTGCGCCCTCTTTTTTTGCTATATCGGCAAGACCCTTTGCGATACAGGGACGAGCGTGCGATGTGCCGAGAAGATACTCTTCATACTCGGCACCTGCTTTAAGGCAAGGCCAGATATAGTTTTCGATATAATCCTTTTTAAGGTCGAGAACATAGAGCTTTGAAGCGCCGGTCTTAAGAGCCTTCTCCTCAAGTCCGTCGAGCTCAGTTCCCTGACCTACGTCGCCGGAAACCGCTATAACTTCGCAGTTATTGTAATTTTCTTTAAGCCACGGAATGATGATTGACGTATCAAGTCCGCCGGAATAAGCGAGTACGACTTTTTTGATGTCTTTCTTGTCCTTTTTCATAAATGTTACCTCCGAGCATCGGCAAAAGCCTTTAATTTTTGATTACGAAGAGATTATACACCAATCACATTTAAAATCAAGTGTTTTTTGCATAAATATTCAAGTTTTGTGCATATTTGTGTGATATAACGACATAAATATACATTATGTGCCCTATTTTATGCAATATTTAACCTGATTTATGAATTTTTATGCAAAAACTAAAGCCGAGCGAGAAATTTCGCCCGGCTCAGCCGTTATTTTTGGTTATTTTTTAAAGCTTTTTTCGCCTTGGACTTTTTGACTCCGCGCGTTATAAGCCCGGCCGTCAGGGCAATTATCACAGCGCCTGCCGAAAAAGCCGCTATCTTAATGTTATGTACATACTGTCCCTCATAATATCTTGCCTTGTTTGAGCTCTTGTAACCGACAAGGTCATTATAATACATCATATAAGTGCTGTAATCGAGGGTGTTTTCGTCTATATCTATAACGCGCGACCCGTGGAGAGGTCCGTTACCGTAAATATAAAATCCGACTCCGCTCGTATGCACCATATCAATGCCCTCATATGTGCCGCAAAAGTCATTGTTATGATCGTGCCCGAAGAACGCCGCCTTAATGTCTCCCTGCTGCTTCCAAGCGTCAAATTCGCCGCCGTTCACCTTTGCGGGACACGGCCCCTCGTCAAGATGGCCGCTTGCAATATCTGTATTAAGCACATAATACTTACCGTCTTTTTTTACCGCACCGTCCGTGCCCTTGGGAACCTCCTTTAAAAGTTCATATATTTCGGGAACGGGTATATGCTGGAAAAGGAGAGACGGCATAGGTTCTCCGCCGTTTTCAGCTTTCAGGGCATCGCTCGTTTTTTTGTACCAAGCAAGTTGATCCTCGGCAACGTGGGCATATCCGCCGTTTTCTTTATCATATGTGCCGGAATCTATAAACCAAAGATTAAAGACGTTCTTTGCGCCGTCCGAGCTTTTTATAGGAAGATTATAGTTGCCGCAGCCGGTCATAGCTTCTCCCTCGGAAGCGAGGCAACCCGGCATAGAATTATAGACCGCCATTTGAAACTGTTTGGAGACCTTACCCTCGTCATCGTGGTTGCCGTATACTATTGCAAACGGGATGTTCTGTGAGGTAACGGGCTCCATAATCTGCCTGATTGCCTTTTCGACACGCTTTTTGCTTCTGTAAAGCACGGGCGACGGGCCGTGTATATTATCGCCGGTAAATACAACAAGGTCGGGCTTTGCAGCTTCAATCGAAGCATACATAAGATCAAGCGTCTCTTCACATGGATTTAAATCATCCTGCGGATCCGCAAATACGAGTATACGAAATTTACCGTTTTTAAATTGAAGCGTAGTTTCATCCCCTGTTTCGGCAAAGCTCTGAATTGCAAAGCACGGTGAAATCACCGATAAACAAAGAATTACCGATAAAATAATGTTTAATACCTTTTTCATTTTATCCTCCCAATGCGCGTATCCTCTCGAATACATTTCTCCTGCAAAATAAATAATGCCGACGCAAAAGCTATTGCGACAAAACAGCATATAAAATAATATGCTGTTTTGAACAATAAAATCAGCGAAGGCTTAATGATTTTGTATAATTATTCTAACATCGGGATGGTTTTAATTCAACAGCAATAATCACCAATAAAAACGTGCTTTTTTCGACAATTCGAGCAGCTCATTTTTTTATCGATTTCAAATACTCTTTATCCCTGTCCGAGAGTTCCGCATCAAGAAGCAATTCAGGGCGTTTTTTTAATGTAGTCTCAAGCGCCTTTTCGTGTCTCCACTTATCAATATTCGCGTGATGCCCCGACAAGAGTATATCGGGAACTTTTTCCCCGTGCCATTCGTACGGTCTTGTATATTGCGGATATTCCAAAAGTCCGTTATAGTGACTTTCAAGCTCCTTAGCTTCGTCATTCGGCAGGACATTTTCGAGCATACGTGAAATACTGTCTGCAAGCACGAGCGCAGGCAGCTCGCCGCCCGTCAGGACATAATCGCCTATTGAAATCTCTTCATCGACTATCTCATCGAGAATTCTCTGGTCCACGCCCTCATAATGACCGCAAAGCAGCACAATCCGGTCTGTAAGGGCAAGCTCCTTTACTCTCTGCTGCGTCAAAGTTTTGCCCTGCGGCGACATATATATAAGGTGCGGTTTTTCTTCGCCGGCACCGTAAAGGCTCTTATAGCAGTCATATATGGGCTGCGGACCCATCAGCATACCCATTCCGCCGCCGTAAGGCGCATCATCAACACGGTTATGCTTATCAAGTGTAAAGTCTCTTATATTTACACAGTTTATCTCGACGTAGCCGTTTTTTCGCGCTCTGCCTATAATACTTTCGGACAGCACCGACTCGCACATTTCCGGAAAAAGCGTCATTATGTCTATTCTCATTCTCCGTCCTCCCTTATTGCACACTCATCGGAGAAAAGGCCTTTGAGCGGACGAAGATATACTTTTTTGTTTTCGACATCAAGTTTCACTACTACTGAGGGAATTACGGGAACCAACGTCTCTTTTCCGTTTTTATCTTTGACAGTCCAAGCGTCATTTGCAACGCCTTTCATAACATCGGTAACTGTTCCGTACAATACATCGGTATTATCCGCGTCATACACAGCGCAGCCTATTACATCCTCAACGAACGCTTTGCCGCTGTCAAGATGAACATCCTTTCGGTCAAAATACAACACTCTGCCGCGGTATTTCTCTGCTTCTTCGATTGTAAGAACGCCGTCGAGCTTTAACAGTGCTGCATTTTTATGAGGGCGCACCGAGACAACGCCGACTGCCCTCTTACCGTCGGCATCAAGATACAATGTTTTGATTTTTTTCAAAAAGTCCGCGCCGTCGCACCATACGTCAAAGCGCATTTCGCCTCTGACGCCGTGCATACCGACTACCTTACCGGCCTCAAGAAATTGTTTTAACATATAAATTCACCGATTGCCGCTTTAAAACGGCACTAAATAAAATGAGTACAAGAGGAAGCCCCCCTGTACTCGTTTACTGTCAGTCGATCTCAACCTGAACTCTTGTGCCGTCCTTTGTGGCTCGAGCCTTAACAACGGTTCTGATAGCCTTGGCTATTCTGCCCTGCTTGCCTATAACTCTGCCCATATCGTTTTCGGCAACGTGAAGGTGATACACCGTAACGCCTCTGTCATCAGTCTCATCTACCGTAACGGAAACCGAGTCCGGCTCATCAACGAGTCCTTTAGCGATCTGTTCGAGAAGCTCTTTCAACTAAAAGACCTCCTATTATTTAATGATTCCGCTCTGCTTTAATACAGATTTAGCGGTCTCTGTGGGCTGAGCGCCGTTTTTGAGCCACTGCTCTGCCTTTTCAGCGTCAATCTTAATTTCAGCCGGAGACTTCATAGGATCAAAAGTACCTATTTCTTCGATAAATCTGCCGTCACGCGGAGCTCTTGAATCTGCAACAACTACACGATAGAAAGGAGCTTTTTTAGCGCCTACACGACGAAGTCTGATTTTTACTGCCATTGTTTTTTCCTCCAAATATATAATTATTAAATTTATAAACTACACTTATAAAGTGCGATTAACAAAAGTTACATTCCGTAATTGCCGAAATTTCCCATTTTACTGAAGCGACGACGTGCGGATTTTGAATTAAACTGTTTAAACAGCTTCTGCATATCGCGATACTGCTTCAAAAGCTTGTTGACATCCTCAACCTGCATACCGCAACCTGCGGCAATTCTGCGCTTACGTGACGGATTTATAATATCGGGATTGGAGCGTTCCTTATATGTCATCGAAAAGATGATTGCCTGAACGCGGTCAAACTGACTCTCGTCTACGTCCATATCCTTTATCTTACTGCCGACGCCGGGGAGCATACCGAGCAAATCCTTCATAGAACCCATTTTTCTTATCTGCTGAAGCTGAGACAGAAGGTCGTTTAAATCAAACTTGTTTTTTCTGAGTTTCTTTTCAAGCTCGGCGGCCTTCTTTTCGTCAAGAGCCATTTCCGCCTTTTCGATAAGGGAGAGCATATCACCCATACCGAGAATTCGCGAAGCCATACGGTCGGGGTGAAAATAGTCAAGCTCCGTGAGCTTCTCGCCCATACCGACAAACTTTATAGGCTTACCGGTAACAGCTCTCGCGGAGAGCGCCGCGCCGCCTCTTGTATCACCGTCAAGTTTTGTAAGTACCATACCGTCGATTCCGAGCGCATCGTCAAATGCACTTGCCACCGTGACGGCGTCCTGACCGGTCATAGCGTCAACAACAAGAAGAATCTCGTGGGGATGAACCTCGGCCTTAATGTTTTTAAGCTCGTTCATCAGCGTTTCATCTATATGAAGACGACCTGCCGTATCTATGAAAACGTAGTCATAACCCTTATCCTTGGCAAGGGAAACTGCATCTTTCGCTATTTTAACCGGGTCGCCCTGACCCTCTTCGAACACGGTGACTCCGGCCTGCTCGCCGACTACCTGCAGCTGCTTTATGGCAGCCGGGCGGTACACGTCGCACGCAACAAGCAGCGGTCTGTGGCCCTCGGTTTTAAGCTTCAATGCTATTTTAGCACAATGAGTTGTTTTACCGGAGCCCTGAAGGCCGCACATCATAATGATTGTGGGTCCGTGCGAAGCGTATGCGAGCTTTGAGCCGGTTCCGCCCATAAGCTCGGTCAATTCCTCATTGACTATTTTTATAACCATTTGAGCCGGTGTAAGACTCTCTAAAACGTGTGAGCCTATTGCGCGCTCGGTAACTTTATTTGTAAAATCCTTTGCGACCTTATAGTTAACGTCCGCTTCAAGAAGAGCGAGGCGAACCTCACGCATAGCTTCTTTAACGTCGCTCTCGGTAAGGTTGCCTTTGCTGCGAAGCCTTTTAAAAGCGGCTTCAAGTCTGTCCGATAATCCTTCAAATGCCATAAACTTACCTCTGTAATTACTCTATGATAGACAAAGCAAGAGATTTTATCTTTACCGTAGTGTCGTTTATCTCTCGAGAAAGCCCGTGATTTAAATTATAATCGCTGATTTCCTCGGCACAGTTTATAATATCGCCAAGAGTGGTTTTTATGCCATTCCATTTTTTTACGAATCCGAGTCTCGACTCCATCTCGTAGAGCTGCCCCTCGGCACGTTTTATCGCATCGCGCACACCCTGACGGGTTATGCCCTCGTTCTCGGCAATTTCGGCAAGAGAAAGGTCGTCGTTATAATAAAGATTGATAAAATCACGCTGTTTCGCAGTAAGCATATCACCGTAGAAATCAAGCAAAATCGTTATTTCAACATTATTTGCCAAAACTACCACTCCTTAAAGAAAAAGTCCCTGTAAAGCCAGCGACTTTACAAGGACATATTATACTAAATTATATTGTAATTGTCAAGAAAAAGTTTAGTTCTTCTTGGTTGTTCCGCCGCCCCAGTCAATAACGGCGTTCTTTGAGGGGTCCCAGTTGGAGTCGGCGGTTGTGGGCGTTGTGACGGGTTCGGTGGGCTTGGTTACGGGCTCAGAGGGTTTTGTAGCCGGCCGGGTGGGCTCGGTTACAGGCTCCGTGGGCTTCGTAGTATTTTCCGTTGTCGGCTTCGTGGTTTCTTCGGTTGTCGTCTCGGATACGGACGAAGTCTCTTTTGCCGTAGTCTCGGCATCGGGAACCTTGAGCCCTGCCGCTATACGCAAAATATATACGGCGTCGCACGAATCAATTTTACCGTCACCGTTTAAATCGGCTCTTTTGATTTCGTCATTTGAGAGGCTCAAAAGTCCGGCATCACATTTCATAACAAGCATGGCATCTGCCGAATCAACTTTACCGTCGCCGTTAACGTCTCCGCGGTTTTTACCGTCGCCGACAGCAAAAGCCATTACCGCCGCGACCGACAGCACAATTACGGCCGCTGACAGAATACTGAATAGTTTTTTCATTTTAGTTCCTTTTATTATCGAGCACTCCAATCAATAACAGCCGCATGGCTCTCATCCGCAGGATCACCTGTTCCTATTTTTACGGTACCGCTTTCGCCTTTAGTGGGAGCATCATTCGGCTTTTGGGGCTCATCCTTGCCGTTCGGCTCGGTCTCGGCAGCCTGCTCGGAGGTCTTGGTTATAAGGTCTTCGTAGAACTCAACCGAACCGTCCTTGCCGGTGGTTACGGGAATAAGCTCTCCGTTTATGTTTGTTACGAATTTTTCGCCCGATTCATCGGTTGTGTATTCAATGGACGTTGTTTCGGAGGGGGCGGCTGTAGTATCGTCCTTTTCCCAGCTTCTCTTTTTTCCGCAGGAAATAAACACCACCGAAATCATAAGTATCAAAAGTGCGACAGCAATAATTTTTTTATTCATATTTTTCTCCTTTGCGGCTTTTGCTGAAATTATTTTAGCACAATCGTCATTTCAATGCAACACACCGTAATAATCTTACAAATAATATATGGCGAAATCACTTTAATTCGGCTATTGTAACGCCCTCTTCACCCTCGCCGTATACACCCGTTCTGTACGATTTTATGTTCGGATGATCTTTTAAGTGCTGCTGTATGGCTCTTCTGAGCGTGCCTGTTCCCTTACCGTGAATTATTGTAAGCTCATTAAGACCGGAGCGAAGCACTCCGTCAATAAACATATCGAGGTCGGCTATTGCCTCCTCAACCGATTCACCGCGCAAATCCACGCTTGACTTACCGCTCGGCAAAGACTTTTCCTTTACGGAACGGTAAAGGCTCTGCTTCTTCGGCTTTTTCTTCGGAGCCAAAAGACGAAGCTCCGATGCCTTGACCTTCATCTTCATAACGCCTGCTTTTACCTCGGCGTTACCGTTTTTATCAAGCGATACGACCTCGGCCTCGGTGCCGAGCGTTTTAACAAATACATTATCACCCGTCTTTAACGGTCTCGGCAAAACGTAATCGTCGTCATCGCCGTCAAAGTCGTTTTTCTCGTATGTCATATCATCTATGGTGTTGAGATGCTGCTTTAACGCCGCCTTTGCCTTGCGTGCCATCTCTGATGCGTTTTTCTCATTCGACTGCTCGCGCTTCAGGCGGTCAAGCTCCATCATAAGAGACGCTGCGGCACGCTTTGCGTTTTCAAGTATGCGTTTCGCCTCGTTTTGAGCCATAAGTATTTGCGTTTCGCCCTTTTGCTTTGCAAGTGACAGCTCGTTTTCCGCCTTTTTCTTTATCTCGTCTATCTCGTTTTGCATTTCGGCGGTCTTTTCTTTTTCCTTTTCCATTTCGAGGCGTGTTTTTTGGAGTGTATCAACAACATCCTCAAATCTGGTATTTTCCTCCGAGATAAGCTTTGCCGCCTCTTCTATGACCTCTTTTGACAAGCCGAGCTTTTGAGATATCGCAAATGCGTTGGAACGACCGGGTATACCCGTTATCAGCTTATATGTAGGCTTCAAGGTATCGACAGAAAACTCGCAGGATGCGTTTTCGACTCTGTTCGTGCGAAGCGCATATTCCTTAAGTTCGGAATAATGGGTTGTCGCCGCTATTTTGGCACCCTTACGGCGAAGATCCTCAAGCACCGCAACAGCCAAAGCTGCGCCCTCTACGGGATCAGTTCCCGCTCCGAGCTCATCGATTAAAACGAGAGAGCTTTCATCAACGTTATTGCTTATATTTACAATCGTCGTCATATGTGCCGAAAAAGTGGAGAGCGACTGCTCAATACTCTGCTCTTCGCCGATGTCGGCAAACACGTTTTTAAATACGGCTATACTGCTGTTTTCGTTTGCCGGTATAAAAAGACCGCACTCCGCCATAAGAGTTAAAAGGCCTATTGTTTTTATAGAGACGGTTTTACCGCCGGTATTGGGGCCTGTTATGACAAGAGAATCATATTTGTCACCGAGCGACACGTCTATGGGCACGGCTTTTTTCGGGTCAAGTAACGGATGGCGAGCTTTTTTAAGCTCGATAACGCCGCGCGAATTTATAATCGGCATTGTAGCCTTCATCTTATAGGCAAGCTGAGCCTTTGAGAAAATCAGGTTAAGCTCCGCCGCCGATTCGCAGCTTATTTTTATTGTATCGGCAAAGCTCCCTGCCTCCTCTGACAGTTCCGAAAGAATTCTTTCTATTTCATCGCGTTCACGGCTTTCAAGCACCTTTATACGGTTATTTGCCTCTATTACAGCCGCCGGTTCAATAAATACCGTGGCACCGCTTCCGGATGTATCATGAACCATACCCGAGACCTCGCTTCGGTGCTCGGCCTTTACGGGAACGACAAATCGGCCGTTTCGCTGTGTGATTATAGCGTCCTGCAAGCTTGATTTGTATTTCGGAGAGCGTATCATACCGTCAAGCTTGTCGCGTATTTTGGACTCCTCGAGTCTTTTGTGCCTGCGTATATCTTTAAGTGCAGGTGAAGCATTGTCCGACATTTCGGTATCGGACAAAACAGCATTGTTTATTTTATCCTCAAGATATTTATTTGTGTAGAGCGAATTAAATAGGTCGTCTATCGCGGTATCCATACCGGCACTTTTTGAGCGCCACTCGGTTATACCGCGTATCACGCGCAAATCGCAGGAAATATCCAAAAGCTCACGCATGGACAGCGTGCCGCCGGACGACGCACGACTGAGCTGATTGTTAACATTTATAAGGCCTCCGAACGAGGGCGCGCCGAATTTTGCTATGAGTATATGAGCAGCCTCCGTTTCGGAAAGGCGTTTTTGCACCTCAAAAAAATCGCCGCTCGGCTGCAGCGACAACGCCGCAAGCCTTGCCTCCTCGCAGGAGGTCATTTCCGAAAGAGTTAAAAGTATTTTCGGAAGCTCAAGTGAAATGTGGTATTTATTCATAATTAGTCCTTTACAGAATAATAAAAATCAAGTGTTTTAAACGGTCTGTCCGTCTTTGAGGCAAGGTATTTCTCGGTGATGTAGCTGAGGTCCTCGCTCGCTTCCGGCGACAGCTTAAAATTGTATAATATATCTATTTTGGCAAAAACTATATGGCGCATTGCGCTGACAACGCCTATCTCAAGAGGGAAAAGAGCGTTCTCGTCGGCACAGTTATCGCAGTAAAGCAAGCCTCTTTCCATATCAAAATACATTATCGGCGTCTCAAATGCTCCGCACCTTTCGCAGGCGATAAGGTTCGGCATATAGCCGGCAAGAGAAACAAGCCTTAATTCGGTTATTGCCTTTAACAAAAGCGGAGGTCTTTTTCCGCTTGCCAAAAAATACAGCGAATTGAGCACCACGCGCAAAAAGTCCGTCGCATCGTCCTCCTTAGGCGACAGCTCAAAGGCTATATCGCAAAAATACTGTGCAAGCGACAGCTTTTCTATATCGTTTCGCAAGCCGAAAAAGCTCTCTATGCTCTCGGCCTCTTCTATTATGTAGCTGTCCTTAGTTTTGTAAAGCGACAGTTTGGAATAGCACAAAAGCCCAGTTGCCGACTGCTTTTTGCTGCTTAACTTTTTGGCGCCCCTGACAAATGCGCGTAACACTCCGAGGTTGTCAGTCAGCACCGTTACAAGCTTATCGTTCTCGCCTATATTCTGTTCTTTTAAGATAAGCCCCTTTACATTCACACCCATCGTTTTTGCCCTTTTCGGCTGAACAACCGACGCTGTTTTGCTCTCGGCGGTATATAAGATAGTCCTCGATTTTACCGCTTTTCGCAAACAAATTCCAATAAATCTCGTTATAGATAAAAAACACCGCCCTCGGAAAACTTATATATTTAAATTCTCCGTGTGCGGCGGTATTATGTCTGTCAATCAAGACCAAAATTGTGTATAAGTCCCTCTCTGTTACGCCAGTCCTCTTTAACCTTGACCCAGCATCTGAGATTGACCTTTATGCCGAAGAATTTTTCCATATCTTCACGGGCAAATGTCGATATTTTTTTCAACATGCTTCCGCCCTTGCCTATAATTATTCCCTTGTGGGACTCGCGCTCGCAGTAAATAGTAGCTTCTATGTCCATAATATCGCTCGTATCACGCTCGCGCATAAGCTCGATGGAAACCGCAACACCGTGAGGTATCTCCTTATCAAGCAGGCGGAGCATTTTTTCGCGTATCATCTCAGCTGCAAGCACTCTTTCGGGCTGATCGGTCAACGTGTCATCCGGGAAAAAGTGCGGGCTGTTTTCGGCGTGCTTTTTAAGCTCCGAGAGCAAAGCCTCTATACCCTCGCCCGTTTTTGCGCTGACGGGAACAATCGCTTCAAAATCATACTGCTCCGAAAGAGCCGCAATTTTAGAGATAAGCTCTTCCTTACGGCTTATCATATCTATTTTGTTAAGAGCTGTTATAACAGGCATTTTTGCCGAGCGAAATTTATTTATAAGCTCCTTTTCCGCGGCGTTAAGCTCTTTATCCGTCGCATCGACGACAAACAGGCACTCTTCAACGCCGGATATACTGTCGTTTACCGCCTCAACCATATATTCGCCGAGCTTGTCCTTAGGTTTAAAAAATCCCGGAGTGTCGGTAAAAACAAGCTGCACATTATCATCGGTAGTCAAAACGCCCATAATTTTTGTACGGGTGGTCTGAGGTTTACCGGATACTATGGCTATTTTACTGCCTATAAGTCGGTTGAGTATCGAAGATTTGCCGACGTTTGCCTTGCCGACTATGGCTGCAAATGCTGATTTTGATTCGTTCATTTTTTCTCCTTATCCGCTCTGTCGGAAGATTTTTTCTTAATTTGCGGAAAACCTTTAAATATAAAAATAAAAGCGACAACAAGGCTTAAAAGAAACAGCACAAAATAGAATATGTGTTCCTTAAAATAAACATAAAGTGCCGAAAAGGCCTTTGGCTGCCACATTATCATAATTCCCGTGAGAACGGCAAATATTGCCGATACCAAAACGGCTCCTGCCGCGGTATCCTTTGCCGCCCTGCCGTTATCAGTCCATTCGGTGCTTGCCAAATCGACGGTTCTTTCAACTGCGGTGTTGACAAGCTCAAGAGACACAACAAGTGCGTTTGCAAGAAATATTATCGCAAACTGAGTTCTTGTAATCTCAAAAAAGTCCGCCATCAGCAAAAAAGAATACATATATATCATACAGACAAAATGTATTCTCATATTGCGCTCGTGTTTAAGTGTGTAAAATATTCCGCGGAAAGCATAGCCGAAGCTCCTTATGAGCCCGCGCATCAGATTTTATCCTCACTCTGGTCTATATAATAGCTGCCGTTGCGTTTGAGACCGAGCTGTGTTAACACAGTCTCCTCTTTTTCGCGCATATGTACCGCTTCAAGACCGCCGTTCACATGGTCATAACCAAGAAGATGCAAAAGAGAATGGACGGTCAAAAACGCGATTTCCCTCTGAAGAGAGTGTCCGTATTCCTCTGCTTGAGCTACTGCATGCTCGATTGATATAACTATGTCGCCGAGCATTTTTGCACCGGTGTCATGATTTATATCGTAAACGCCGTTTTCACCGAGCGGAAAAGACAAAACATCTGTTGACGCGTCAATATTACGGTGTTTTTTGTTAAGCTCTCTTATCTCGGCGTCGTCCACGAAGGACACGCTGATTTCGGCGGAGCCTTCAAATTGCTCCATTGCGAGTACCGCATTGCAGCAGCGACGGACGAGCATACGCACACCCGTAGGTATTTTTACTGTTTTCTGTTTGTTTGAGATGATTACCTTAATTTTGTCTGTCATTTTCTTTTCTCCTCATTTTTCTCATATGCTTTGATTATATCCTGTACTAATTTATGCCTTACTACGTCCTTTTCGGTGAACGTATTTATTGAAATATCCGGAACATTTCTGAGTATTCTCATAGCGTCGGTAAGTCCCGACCTTTTCCCATCCGGTAAATCTATTTGGGTAACATCGCCGGTTACTACCATTTTAGAGTTGAAGCCGAGACGGGTCAAAAACATTTTCATCTGCTCGCGAGTGGTGTTTTGCGCCTCGTCAAGTATTATAAAACTGTCGTCAAGAGTTCTGCCGCGCATATACGCGAGCGGTGCCACCTCAATAGAGCCGCGCTCCTGATAACGGGCGAACGCCTCTGCCCCGAGCATATCGAAAAGCGCGTCATACAGCGGTCTTAAATAAGGGTCAACCTTTTGCTGCAAATCGCCCGGCAAAAATCCGAGCTTTTCGCCTGCCTCAACCGCCGGACGTGTCAAGATAATGCGATTGACCTCCTTTGCGCGAAAGGCAGTGACAGCCATGGCAACGGCAAGATATGTTTTACCCGTGCCGGCAGGACCTGCACCCAAAACTATTGTATTTTTTCGTATTGCCTCGACATACTTTTTCTGACCGAGCGTTTTCGGCTTTACGGGTTTGCCCTTAGATGTTATGCAGACGCAATCGCCCGATAAGGACATAAGCTTGTCCTCTTCGCCGTCCTTAACAAGAGATATGACATATCGCACGTTTTGATCGGAAAGAGCTTCGCCCTTATTTATGAGGGCTAAAAGGCGCTCTATGGCGGTTGTGGCCTTAGCCACATTTTCCGCCTCACCGCTTATTTTAAGGTCGGAGCCGCGATTTAAAACCGTAACCGAAAATTCACTTTCTATAAGTCTTATATTCTCGTCAAAGCTGCCGAATAAGCTTACGGCATTTTCCATACGGTCAATACTGAGGACCTGCTCAAACACTGAAAAACCACCTTAGATAATTTTCTGTCGATATTTAATATATAGTATCACAATTTTTGTGATTAGTCACTAATTTTTTTCAACAAAAATCTCGCTCTCAACGCCTATTTGTTTTTCACATTTGTATGCTCCGCTGAGTCTTGAACCGTTTTTTTGTATATCAGAGGAAATAATCTTACAATTTTTCAATTCGCTCCTGCAAAGGTCTGTGTATTTTTTTGCCGACAAAAGCTCCCGACAGCTTTCATCCTCCAACAAAAAATCTCTGTTGTATTCGGTAGCGCGCACCCTTATTATACCCATGGGCAAGACGGTTTTATCCGTTGACGCAAGAAAGCTCACCGCATATTTTTCTCCGTAATCGGGAACACCTCCGAGCGGAATTTTAACATTGAAAAAATACAGCGCATACCTTATTTTTTCACGCGAAGGCGCGCAAAATTCCGAATTTTCAAAATCGGAAGAAATGTTTTTTTCGACTTCCGCATACACGTTGCCTGCCGCATGTACGAGAGATTCGGTCTTGTCTTGATTTGTCTTTACCCCGGATATGAGAAGATTGCCCTTCAGCACGGCAGAGCCTGCCTTTATTTCCTCTTGACCCGAATACAACTGTACCTTGGTCACCACGCCGTCCTCAGACGCAACTATATTACATGGGGTTTCGTTGTCCTCTATCTTCGGTGCCGGCACGCTTTCACGCACCTCCACGGACGCATTAGAGCCGTTTAGATTGACAACCGCAAACGACAAATCACCGTCAAATATTTTTAAAGCCTCGTCTGAAATCTCTTTTGCGTTTATATCTCGGCGCTTTGCTCCGGGTTTTACTCCCAATGAAGAAAATACATTGAGAATTTGCTCGTCTGATATGTTTTCGTTTCCGCTGACGGATACAGTCCATATCATAGTCGATAAATACGAAACGGTGATTATCGCCGCGGCAACGCCTATTACAAGTCCCACTCTCTTTCGCTGCTTAAATGTAAAAAAAGGCAAACCCGTTTTTTTGATTATTCTCGTTTTTACCCCGGAACGCCTTACCGCCTCCCTGATATTTTTATAGTCTCGAAGCATAGTTTTTGCATACAGCTTGTCTTTTACTCGTTTTACATCCCACAATCTTACGTGATAAACGGAGCACAGATTTATAAAGCGTTCGGGAAAACCACCCTCCGCGCAAAATTCAACATACCCGAAAATAAATCTCAAAAAACGTATTATCGACATAAAATCCACCTCAGCCCGTAAATTCAATCGAAATTATACTGCCCTTTATCACCGTCTGTTCGTCGGAATAAGAACACAGCGTAAGGTCGCTGCCGCAAAAGGTAACGGTCAGAGAGCCTGCATTAAGCGAAATCCTGTCATTGTCATATTCCGTTATTCCGAAGCAGCCGTCAACGACCGCCTCCTTATTGCCCTCCGTCTCAATATGCGGCACGGACGGGCTCAAAATTTTAGGCATATCAAGCGCGCCGACAATTTTTTGCTCGGACGCTTTTTTTCGCTGCTTTCTTCTTGCGGTCAAAACCGATCCCTCCGAAAAGTCATTTTAAGCTCATATATAAATATGCCGCCTCATATATTTAAATTACGGAAAAGGGTGAAAAGAATGGATAAAAAGCAATGCCGAAAATATATAGTTCCGGTTATATTGACTGCTTTGGTGTGCCTGTTTTTGTTTACAAGGCCGGAGATATGCTCCGAGGGCGTCAGAAGCGGAATACTTTTGGCGGCGGAAACGGTCGTGCCGTCCCTGTTTCCGTTTATGACGGTGGCTTCCTTTCTTCTGCGCTCGGGTCTCGGAGAAGCCGCGGGAAAGCCGTTTGATAAGGTGTGCGAAAAGCTGTTCAGGCTTCCGGGCGTTTTGGCTCCGGTTATTATTATGTCGCAGATAGGCGGATTCCCCATAGGCGCAAAAATGACATATGAATTGCTCAAGAAAAATGCGATAACCGAAAACGAGGCGCAAAGAGCTTGTCTTTTTTGCATAAACGCGGGCCCCGCCTTTGTGATAGGGACGGTTGGCTCAGAGATGCTCGGAAGCGTCAAAGCCGGCGTGCTGTTATACATATCCACTGTTTCGGCATCATTTTTTACCGGTATCTTTTCAATGGCTCTGTATGATAAAGCGGCGGAGGAAAATGGTAAAAGCGAAATTCCGGTTACACTTTGCGACCCTGTCGGAGCTTTTGTACATTCCGTGGGTGACGCCACAAACGACGTAATAAAAATATGCGCCTGGGTAGTTATTTTTAAAACCGTATGCGACGGTTTATCTACCTTACCTATACCGCCCGGAGCTGCTCTTTTCTTTGAATTCATCCTCGAGGTCACAAACGGCTGCCGCGCCGCCGCCGGAAAAGCTCCGATACCCGCCTTAGCCGCAATAATATCCTTCGGCGGTCTGTCGGTACACTGCCAGATAATGTCGTATCTCAGATACACAAAGCTCAAAATGCGGTATTTTTACACGGCAAGAGCGGTATGCGCGTCTTTTTCGGCAATAATATGTATGGAGCTTTTAAAGGTCTTCCCATGCGAGGTATCTGTCTTTGCAACCGACAGCTCCGTAACTCCGGCAGCCTATTCGGTTTCCGTACCGGCTCTTGCGGCACTGCTTATAATGAGCGTACTGCTCATCTTAGAGGTTGATTCGGATAAAAAAATGTGTTAGCATAGTAATACACAATGTAATCGGGGTGAAACGGATGAAGGATAAGATGCTTGGCGGAAACATTTCTCCGAAATGTGAATACTGTGAATTTTCAACGCCGACTAATGACGGCGATACGGTGCTCTGCCCCAAAAAGGGCGTTGTGTCAAAAGATTGGTGCTGTAAAAAATACAAGTATGATATTTTTAAACGTGAACCGAAACTACACCCGACAGCGCCCGAATTTTCAAAAAGCGATTTTGAGATTTAACATAACAGCCGTCCGAGAGACAAAAGCAGTTCTCGGGCGGCTGTTTTTTCGATAAAAAAGCGAATATATACTTAAGAGATTGAAAAAGAGAATAAAAGTGATATACTATTATAATCAAAATTTCATTCAAAAGGAGCAACTATGAAAAAGTATTACGCTCTTTATAAAAAGCAATTTATCTTAGGGCCGGCGTTTAAGCTCGCCGAGGCCATACTTGAACTTTTGGTCCCGCTCGTTATGGCTAAAATCATTGACGTGGGAATTAAAAACGGCGATGTGCCATATATTATAAAAATGGGGCTTTTGATGGCAAGCCTCGGTATACTGGGCCTTTTGTGTGCCATAGTATGTCAATACAGCGCCGCCGTTGCCCAACAGGGAGTTGGCACGGAAATCAGAAACGATATGTTTAAAAAGATAAATTCCTTTGCACAAAGCGATATTGACGCCTTTTCTTCGTCATCGCTTATAACGAGAATTACGAACGATGTAAACCAGATACAGTCGGGCGTTGCAATGTTTATACGTCTTATGTTTCGCTCGCCGTTTTTAATAGCCGGTTCGCTTATTATGGCAATGAAGCTTGATCTAAAAATGTCAATAATCTTCTTTGCCGCAGGTCTTTTGGTCAGTCTTATTATGTACTATGTTCTGACTAAGAGCCTGCCGCTTTACAAGGTGATACAAAAGGTACTTGATAAGGTCTCGCTTGTTGTCAAGGAAAATCTTTCCGGCGTCAGAGTTATACGCGCCTTTTCAAAAAGCAATCACGAAAAAGAACGCTTCGGCGATAAGAATGACGAGCTGACAAGAATAAACTTCCGTGTGGGCAGCCTTTCGGCACTTCTGAATCCAATGACATTTGCCGTGATGAACCTCGCAATAGTAATTTTGCTGTATTTCGGTGGAAAAAACGTATATTCGGGCGAGCTGTCGCAGGGAAAAATAATAGCACTTATAAGCTATATGACACAGATACTTCTTTCAATAATCGTATTTGCAAACGTCATAGTCGTATTTACAAAGGCGCTCGCAAGCGTTCAGCGCGTTAAAGAGGTATTGGACGCCGAGCCGAGCATAAATGATGACGACGCGGCATATCAAAACGGCGATGAAGCCGCTGCGGCGGTCGAATTCACCGATGTCAGCTACGCGTTCCCAAAATCCGACGAAAACGCCCTGTCAAACATCAGCTTTACAGCCGAAAAGGGCGAAACGATAGGAATTATAGGCGGTACGGGCGCAGGCAAAAGCACACTCGTAAATCTGATACCGCGCTTCAGCGACGTTAAAAACGGCAGCGTCAAGGTATTCGGCCACGATGTGCGAGACTGTAAATTCGGGTATTTAAGGCACGTCATACATGTTGTACCGCAAAAGAGCAATCTTTTTTCGGGTACAATAAAGGACAACCTGCTGATGGGTGACCGCTCCGCCGATGACAGAGACATTGATTTTGCGCTCAAGGTTTCGCAAAGCGCGGAATTTGTATCAAAGCTAAAGGACGGCACAAACACCTTAATTGAGGAAAAGAGCAAAAATCTGTCGGGAGGCCAAAAGCAGCGTCTTTGCATAGCAATGGCAATAATGGGGCACCCTCGGATATTGATTTTTGACGATTCATCAAGCGCGCTTGACTTCGCCACAGACGCAGCTCTGAGAAAAGCTTTGAAAGAAAACTTAAATGACACAACCGTATTTTTGGTATCGCAGCGCGTCAACACGGTAAAGAATGCCGATAAAATACTCGTTCTCGACGACGGTGAGCTTGTGGCAACCGGTACGCACAAGGAGCTATACAAAACAAATGAAGTATACCGCGACATTTGTCTGTCACAGCTTTCGGAAAAGGAGGTTGCCTCCGTATGAAAAACACAAAACGTCTCATAAAATATATAAGTCCGTTTAAATCCAATCTCTTCGGGGCGATTTTTTCCGCATTTGTCGGCATTGCGCTGTCGCTTATGGTACCCATTCTCATCGGTAAAGGCGTAGACTGCATAACGGCTAAGGGCAACGTCGATTTCGCAAGGCTTTTTAAGGTCGGCGCGGTTCTCGCGATATGCATTGTTGTTTCGGCGCTTTTCCAATGGATAATGACGTATAATTCAAATAAGCTCTCATTTAAAACCGTTCAAAAAATGAGAACCGAGGTCTTTGAAAAGCTTACAAAGGTGCCGCTTTCATATATTGACTCCACGGCACACGGTGACATAATAAACACTGTTGTCACCGACATAGATATTGTCTCCACCGGTCTTTTACAGGGCTTTACCCAGATATTCTCCGGCATTGTGACAATACTCGGTACGCTGATATTTATGTTCACGATAAACTGGTATATCACGCTCGCAGTTGTGGTGCTGACTCCCCTTTCGTTTTTTGTCGCTTCGTTTATAGCAAAGCACGCGCACAAAAATTACGTAAAGCAGGCAAAATACCGCGGTGAAATAACCGGATTTGCCGCCGAGATGATAGAGGGAGCCGATATAGTAACAGCATTCAACGGCGAAGAGGACGCTTACCGTCATTTTCACGAAATAAACGAAAAGCTCAAAAAAGTCGGTACGACCGCGCATTTCTATGCGGCACTTACCAATCCCTGCACGAGATTTGTTAACGCTATGATATATGCCGTTGTTGCTGTTCTCGGCTCGATACTCACGGTAAAGGGCGGTATTTCCGTAGGAAAGCTCTCTTCTTTTCTCACATACTGCACACAGTATACAAAGCCGTTCAACGAAATATCAAGTGTTGTTGCCGAATTTCAGAATGCACTTGCAAGCGCCGAACGTGTATTCAAGCTTCTTGACTGCAATGATGAACCGTCGGACGATGGCGCAAAGGAGCTTAAAGCCAAAAACGGCACGGTTGAATTTAACAATGTTTCGTTTTCATACAGCAAAAACAAGCCGTTTATCGAGGGACTTAATATAAGGGCTGACAGCGGCAAAACAATAGCCATAGTAGGCCCCACAGGCTGCGGCAAGACAACGCTCATAAACCTTTTAATGAGATTCTACGATGTCACCGGCGGTGAAATTGACATAGACAACGTAAATATAGCCTCTGTCACGCGCGACTCGCTGCGTTCCGGATTCGGAATGGTTCTTCAGGACACCTGGCTGTTTTCCGGCACAATATTTGACAATATAGCTTACGGGAAACCCGACGCCACACGCGAGGAGGTAATCGAGGCGGCAAAGGCGGCTCACGCTCACAGCTTTATAAAAAGGCTCGAAAACGGCTATGACACTTTTATCTCGGAGAGCGGAGATAACCTCTCGGAAGGTCAAAAACAGCTTTTGTGCATAGCACGAGTAATGCTGACAAAGCCACCTATGCTCATTTTAGACGAGGCCACAAGCTCCATTGATACAAGAACCGAGGTCAGAATACAGAAGGCGTTTGCCCTTTTGATGGAGGGCAGAACAACATTTATCGTTGCACACCGCCTCTCCACCATAAAAAATGCCGATGCAATCCTTGTAATGCGCGACGGGAAAATAATCGAACGCGGACGTCACGATGAGCTTATAGAGCAAAACGGATTTTACAAAAAGCTCTATAACAGCCAGTTTGCCGTATATTAAATCCCGACAGAATAATAAAAAAGCTCCGCAGTTAAGGTCACAAGCCAAAACTGCGGAGCTTATTTTTTTGTTTACTTGCCGAGTTTAATTTTTGCAAATTCCTCTATGTACTTTGCGGTCTTATCAAAGCCCGCCGACGAGCTGTTTATACACAGGTCGTAGTTTTTGAAGCTGTCCCACTCGCGGCAGGTATAGTAGCGGTAATAATCGCTGCGGTGAGCGTCTATCTTTTTGATTTTACGCTCTGCTTCCTTATCGCTGAGCGACGGCTCAAGCACCTTGACGTTCTTAATGCAATCGCTCATGGGTGCCCAAACAAACACCTTCACGACATTCGGCATATCGCGAAGTATATAGTCGGCACATCTGCCTACTATTATGCACGAGCCCTTTACGGCAAGGTCTTTTATTATTTTCGCCTGATAATTAAAGATGTTTTTATGTGAAACAAAAGCACTGCTCTCCGGCGGAATCAAATCGCCCGTATATCTGTCGCTTGCCGGGGAAAAAATACTTTTTTTCACGGACTCATCGTTTTGACCGAACAGCTTTACGTTTATTCCGCTCTCCTCCGACGCCATATAGACAAGGTCGCGGTCATAAAAGGGAATCGAAAGGTTTTTTGACAGCATTTTGCCTATTGTTCTGCCGCCGCTTCCGTATCCTCTTGCGATGGTAATTACAAATTTTTCGTTCATAAACTCACCGAACCTCTCAAAACGATATGATATTATTCGCCGAGATAAGCCTTTTTAACCGACTCGTCGTTTATAAGGTCTTTTGCGTCTCCCGAAAGAGTTATTTTGCCTGTTTCGAGTACATATGCCCTATCGGCAATCGAAAGAGCCTTCTTGGCGTTTTGCTCAACCAAAAGAACGGTTGTTCCGCTCTCATTGATCACCTTTATTATATCAAAGATTTCCGAAACAAGCAACGGGGAAAGTCCCATGGACGGTTCATCCATCAAAATAATTCTCGGCTTGGACATAAGTGCTCTGCCCATTGCAAGCATCTGCTGCTCACCGCCAGACAACGTGCCTGCAACCTGATTTTTGCGTTCCTCAAGTCGCGGAAAACGCTCGTAAACCATTTTTAGAGTTGAGGCAATTTCGGATTTATCCTTGCGGGTATACGCCCCGAGTTTTAGGTTTTCGAGTACCGAAAGCTGCTGGAAAATACGTCTGCCCTCCGGAACGTGTGCCATACCCATGGAAACTATTTTGTGCGGCGGAGTTTTAGTAAGCTCTTTGCCGTCAAACACAATAGAGCCTTTTTTAGCCTGAATAAGGCCGGTGATCGTGTGAAGAATGGTTGTTTTACCTGCGCCGTTGGCTCCGATAAGGGCAATAATTTCGCCCTCGTTTACATCAAAGGAAACACCCTTAATAGCCTTTATAACGCCGTAATTAACTTCAAGATCCTTAATTTCAAGTAATGCCATAGTTGCTCCTCCTTATTCGCCGAGATATGCTGTGATAACTTCGGGATTATTGAGCACATCGGACGTTTTGCCCTGACACAGGACATGACCGAAGTTAAGAACCGTAAGCTCCTCACATATGCCGGAAACAAGCTTCATATCGTGCTCTATAAGAAGTATGGTCATATCGAACTCATCGCGGACAAAGCGTATTGTCTCCATAAGCTCCTCTGTCTCATTGGGATTCATTCCCGCCGCCGGCTCGTCAAGGAGCAAAAGCTTCGGCTCAGTCGCAAGTGCTCTCGCTATTTCAAGCTTACGCTGCTTTCCGTACGGAAGATTTGAAGAAAGATAAGACGCTTCTTTATCAAGGTCGAAAACCTTTAAAAGCTCCATGGCCTTTTCGTCCATTGCACGCTCTTTTTTGAAATATGACGGAAGCTTGAATATACCTGCTGCCGTATTGTACTTATAATGATTGTGAAGTCCTACCTTAACATTATCAAGAACCGACATCTGACCGAAAAGTCGGATATTTTGGAAGGTTCTTGCAACGCCTGCCTTGCATATATCAATGGTCTTTTTGCCCGTTATAACGGTGCCGTCGAGAGTAGCCTGACCCTCGGTAGGCTTATACACGCCCGTAAGAAGGTTGAATATGGTCGTTTTACCTGCGCCGTTCGGTCCTATAAGACCATAGAGCTCGCCTTTTTCTATTTCTATGTTAAAATCATCAACGGCTTTAAGACCGCCGAAGGTTATGCTTAAATTTTTAGCTTCGAGCAATGCCATAATTACCGTGCCTCCTTTTTGGTCTTACCGTTTCCCTTTTTGAAGAACTTTTTTATCGAATGAGTCTCCCAGAAAGCGATTGCCTTGGGGCTTGAGGTCATTATCATCATAACAATAAGCACTACCGCATATATGAGCATTCTGTAATCGCGAAGTCCGCGGAGAACCTCCGGTAAAGCCGTAAGCACACACGCTGCGATTATAGAGCCGCGTATATTGCCTATGCCGCCGAGAACCACAAATACGAGTATCATTATTGACATATTGTAGCCGAAATTCTTTGATGTTGCGGCAAGCACGCTGAGGTTATGCGAATACAAAACGCCGGCTATGCCTGCAAAAAATGCGGAAAGCGAAAAGGCGATAAGCTTATATTTAGTCACGCTTATACCCACCGATTCGGCGGCTATACGATTGTCACGCAGAGACATTACCGCTCTGCCGGCGCGCGAATGAATAAAGTTCAGAATTACAAACAGCGTGATAAGAAGAAGAACTATACCTATTACAAATGTTGAATCGTTGGGTGTTCCGGTTATACCGAGCGGCCCGTTTATAAGAACAGTACCGTTAGCCTCAAGATTTAACGACGACTGACTCGTAAAGGAAGCGTGAATACCGTGACTGTCATATCCGACGTATATTGTTCCGAGTATGTTCTTAATTATCTCGCCGAACGCAAGCGTTACTATTGCAAGATAGTCGCCCTTTAATCTTAAAACGGGGATGCCTATAAGCACGCCGAATATTGCCGCGCAAAGTCCGCCGACAAGTATGGCGAGCGGAAAACGAATCCATGCATTTGTAAGAGTGTTTTGCGTAACTACCGAGAAAATCGAGCTTGCATACGCACCGACGCACATAAATCCCGCATGGCCGAGCGAAAGCTCTCCGAGATAACCGACTACAAGGTTAAGAGAAACGGCAAGTATGGAGTACATACACAGAGGAACCAAAAGGCCCCTCAAAAGGCTCGATATATTTCCCGTGGACTTGAGTATTTCGACTACGGCGAATACAACTAAAACCATAGCATAGGTTATGAGGTCGCTTCGGGTACTTTTTTTAATCAGTTTTGACTTTGTTGATGCCATCTTTGTACCCTCCTTAAACCTTTTCAATATACTTCTTGCCGAGAATGCCCGTCGGCTTAACAAGAAGCACTATTATAAGTACGGCAAACACGATAGCGTCAGCCATCTGCGAAGAAATATAAGAGCGGCTGAGTATTTCTATAACGCCTATAAGCACACCGCCGATTACGGCACCCGGAATAGAACCGATACCGCCGAGAACGGCAGCTACGAATGCCTTAATGCCGGGCATTGCGCCTGTCTGCGACGAAAGTGTGGGATAAGCCGAGCAAAGGAGTACGCCTGCAACGGCCGCCAGCCCCGAGCCTATGGCAAATGTGAGAGAAATGGTCGCATTTACGTTTACGCCCATAAGCTGAGCCGCTCCCTTATCCTCGGATACTGCGAGCATTGCGCGGCCCGGCTTTGTCTTATTTACAAAGAGAGTAAGCGAAACCATTATTATGAGCGAAACTATTATGGTAACTATAGTTTCGGCGCTTATTGTTATTTTACCGCCGGCAAGCGTAAGTGCCGGTAGATTTACAATAGAGGTAAAGCTCTTTGCCTGCGAGCCGAAAATCAAAAGTGCCATATTCTGAAGAAAGTAGCTGACACCTATTGCGGTTATAAGAACGGCAAGAGGAGAAGCGCCTCTTAACGGCTTATAGGCAAATCTTTCTATTGCCATACCGAGCAAGGTACACGCCGCCATAGATATAACGAGTGCGAGATAAGGATTTACACCGGCGTATGAGGTCAACGCAAATACTATGTATGCACCGACCATTATTACATCGCCATGTGCAAAGTTAAGCATTTTGGCGATACCGTAAACCATGGTGTAGCCGAGCGCTATTACGGCATATATACTGCCGAGACTGACGCCGTTTATAAGGTTTGTTATAAAAGTCAATTTACTGCACCCCAAACTAAAAATGTTTCTTGTTTAAAATATAAATAGTATAACATATCCTCTTTGCCATTACAACGAGAAAAATATGCAAAAATGAATAATCAGGCGGCGCGCTTTTCATTATATTTCACCCAATTAAAGCGATAATGTAGGAAACAAAACGGGCCGGCAGCCGTAAGCTGCCGACCCGTATTCAGCCTTTAACCGAAGAAATCAGTCCATCGGCTGATATTCGCCGTTTTCAATCTTAACCGCTTTCGGCTCTTTGTTTACTTCGCCTGTTGCTTTCCAGGTCATACCTGAACCTGTTACACCGTCAACGGTGATTTCGGTCATGGCTCCCTTGAGAGCATTGCAAATATCGGAAACGCTCATATCGCCTGTAACACCTGCTTTTTCCGCAGCTGCCTTTACAACATAAACAGCGTCATAAGCGTCTGCCGCAAACTGATTAAGAGTAGACGGGTCATACTTTGCATTGTAAGCGGCAACGAACTTCTTGGTTGTCTCGTCGGTAGCATTAGCTGCAAACGGGGTAAGAAGCATTACGTTTTCTGCAAGAGACTTATCAAAGTTCTCGATGTTAAGAAGTCCGTCAAGACCGTCACAGCCGAAGAACTTAGCTGTAATACCGGCGTTCTTAGCCTGAGAAAGGATAAGAGAAGCTTCCTGATAATAAATCGGGAGGAATATAAGCTCTGCGCCGGAAGCCTTAATCTTTGAAAGCTGAGAAGAGAAGTCCTGCTTGCTGTCGCCTGTGAATGCTTCGGAAGCTACAAGGTCAAGACCCTTTGCAGCCGCTTCAGCCTTGAAGTTGTCATAAATGCCCGAAGAATAAGCGTCGGAGCTGTTATAGATAACAGCTACCTTTGTAGCAAGACCCTTGCTTGCGATATAGTCTGCGGAAGCAGTACCCTGGTTGGGGTCTGTAAAGCAAACCTGGAAGCAGTTGTCATTTGCTATTACCTTAGCTGCCGAAGCAGAAGGTGTTATCTGGAACATATTATCAGCCTTAGTCTGGCTGATAACAGAAAGGCAAGCACCTGTGGTAACGGTGCCTATGAATACCTTCATACCGTTATCCTTAAGAGTATTGTATGCGTTTACTGCTTTTTCGGCATCGGCTTCATCGTCCTCCATCTGGAACTCAAGCTTCATACCGTTTACGCCGCCTGCAGCATTAATTTCGTCAACAGCAAGCTGTATACCGTTTTTAACGGCAATGCCGTAAGCTGCCGCGTCGCCTGTAAGCGGTCCGCTGGAACCTATTTTAAGTGTTTTACCGTCTGAAGAGCTGCTGCCGGTTCCCTTACTGCCGCAAGCCGTAAAGCAAGCTGCAAGGAAAGTCAAAGCAAGAACTGCTGCCAGAACCTTTTTCAATGACATTTTCATAAAATGACCTCCTGTAGCTAATTTTGCAAGATTTAAAAGCGAATCCTGCAATAAATCATTTATGATGAAAATTATCTTACACGCAAAAATAGGATTTGTCAATAAATTGCCGAAATTTAGTCGCGAAAAAATGACGAAGTTGCACAAACACAGCACTCTGTTTTTGTACACTTTTGAAAAGCCGTTGATTTTGTCGTTTTATGTGCTAAAATCCATACGGCGTTTCCGCAGTTTAAAGACTGCGAAAAAAGCAAGGAGCCGCGGATAATACCCACGGCTTCTTGCTTTAAGACTTTATATAGAAATGGAAGATTAAGCTACGTGAAAGCTGCCTCTCTCGGCACCCTTTCTGCCGCCGTCAACAAGCTTGAATTCACGGTTTTTACGCATTTGCTCAATACGCTTTTTTCTCTTGTATCTGCGGTAATTGACAACTATAATCATCTTGACCTTTTGCTCAAAGGCGATGAACTTATCCTCCTTATAAAATCCGTATATAAGAAAGATAATAACTGCGAGCTCTATCATAGAAGAAATGGCTGTGAATGCTGACATATACAAGACCTCCGGTTCTTTAGAACATTTGTTTGTGTTTCATTACACCCTTATTATACCAACAATTTATATTTTGTCAATACAAATGTTCGGATTTTTCGGTATATAAGTCCTAAAATTAGGACATTTGCGTTGCAGTGCTGATACTTTTTTAATTCCAAATGCATAATACCACAACATATTGTGTTAGTCAATACTTTAGGCACAACTTATGCTATTTATACATAAAACGACCAAATAATTGTTTGTTCGGTATTTATTATGGATAATATTTATGGTACAATAATACGGTCAAATACATGTAATTTCAGTAAGGAACGGTAAAAAGAAATGTTCGTAGATATAGCTAAAATAAACATTAAAGCAGGCAACGGCGGCAACGGTGCGGTTGCTTTTCACAGGGAGAAATATGTGGCTGCGGGCGGTCCCGACGGCGGCGACGGCGGAAGAGGCGGCAACATAGTATTTCAGGCAGATGACAGTCTTGCCACATTATCCGATTTCAGATACAAAAGAAAATATAAGGCTCCGAGCGGTGAGGACGGCAGAGGCGCAAGGCAAAACGGCAAAAAAGGTCAGGACCTTATAATACGTGTTCCGCGCGGCACGGTAATACGCGAAGTAACAAGCGGAACGATTATGGCGGATATGTCAACCGACGAGCCGTTTATAGCGGCGAAGGGCGGTAAGGGCGGATGGGGCAATTCTCATTTTGCCACCTCGACACGCCAAACTCCGCGCTTTGCGAAAAGCGGCGCTCCGGGCGAGGAGTGGGATATTTCGCTTGAACTGAAGCTCATTGCCGACGTTGGTCTTATCGGCTTTCCGAATGTAGGTAAATCCTCGCTTTTGTCTGTGGTGAGTGAGGCGAAGCCCATTATAGGCGATTATCATTTCACAACTATAATACCCGTTCTCGGCGTTGTCACCATGGGTCCGGAGCAGAGCTTTGTAATGGCGGATATTCCGGGTCTTATAGAGGGTGCTGCGGACGGTGTTGGTCTCGGTCACGAATTTTTAAAGCATATAGAACGCTGCCGTATGCTGGTGCACGTAGTTGACGTCGCCGGCAGCGAGGGAAGAGACCCGAAGGAGGATTTTGAAAAGATAAACGAGGAGCTTGTAAAGTTCAATCCCGAGCTTGCAAAATGTCCGCAGATAGTGGCCGGCAACAAAATAGACCTTGCAACCGACGAGCAGCTTGAGGATTTCAAGAGCTTCATTGAGAAAAAGGGACTTCCCTACTTCCCGATAGTCGCACCGATAAAATACGGCACAAAGGAGCTTATAAATGCTGTTGCGGAAAAGCTCTCTACCCTGCCTCCCGTAAAAAAATACGAGGCGGAGGAAATACCGCTTTCGGTACTCGAGAGCAAAAAGAACAACGGCTTTAAAGTTACCGTGAACGACGGCGTATATTCTGTTGAGGCGGACTGGCTTTACAGAATACTTTCAAAGACCGACCTTGACGACTACGCGTCGCTTCAGTATTTTCAAACGGTTCTAAAGTCGAGCGGAATAATCGACGAGCTTGTAAAGCAGGGAATTCAAGAGGGTGACACCGTTTCGATTTACGATCTCGAATTCGACTATATACCGTAATTACCGCGGTATCAAAAAGGGGTATATAAATGTTTGCTAAAATCATAAGCGTCGGGCTTTTCGGCATGGAAGCCTATATGACCGGCGTCGAAGCGGATATTTCGGGCGGTATGCCGCGCTTTGACGTTGTAGGACTTCCCGATACGGCAGTCAGCGAGAGCCGCGAAAGAGTCCGCTCCGCCATTAAAAATAACGGATTTGACTTTCCGCCGTCACGCATTACAATAAATCTCGCACCGGCGGACATAAAAAAAGAGGGGCCGATTTACGACCTGCCCATTCTTATAGCAATACTTAAATCCACGGGGCAGCTATCCTGCGATACCGACAGCTCGGCTTTTTTGGGAGAGCTGTCGTTAAACGGCGAGGTGCGCAGAATTAACGGCGTTTTGCCGATGGTTATTAAAGCACAGCGTTGCGGTGTTAAGGAAATATATATACCCGCTCCGAACGCTGCCGAGGGCGCTGTTGTGCGCGGCATAACCGTATATCCCGTAAGGAACGTCGGGCAGTTGCTGTCACATCTCACGGGCGGAGAAAAAATAACACCCGTTTCCGAATCCGATTTCAAATCTTACAGCCTGCCTGATAATCTGCCGGATTTCTCCGACGTCAAGGGTCAGCACGAAGCTAAAAGAGCCTTAGAAGTTGCCGCCGCAGGCGGACACAATGTTATGATGATAGGGCCTCCGGGCTCCGGCAAGAGTATGCTCGCGAAACGCATACCGTCAATCTTGCCCGATATGACATTTGAAGAATCGCTTGAAACAACCAACATATACTCGGTAGCGGGAGTTTTGCCCAAGGGAATATCCCTTATAAAAGCGCGTCCTTTCCGCTCGCCGCACCACACCGTCTCCCCTGCCGGACTTTCCGGAGGCGGCACGGTACCGCGCCCAGGTGAAATATCCTTAGCGCATAACGGCGTACTGTTTCTTGACGAGTTGCCCGAATTTTCGAGAACGTCAATGGAAGTTTTACGTCAGCCGATAGAGGATGGTAAAATAACAATAGCGCGCGTTGCCGCAACATTTTCATATCCTTGCAGCGTTATGCTTGTATGCGCCATGAACCCGTGTCCGTGCGGTTACTTCGGACATCCGACAAGAAAATGCACCTGTCCGAAGGGCGCGCCGCAAAAATATCTGTCAAGGGTATCGGGCCCTCTGCTTGACAGGCTTGACATACATATTGAGGTTCCGCCGGTTGATTTTGACGCCCTCTCACAAAAGGAAGGCTCCGAAGAATGCTCATCCGAAATTAAGGCAAGAGTCAACAAGGCAAGAGAAATTCAGCGCCGCCGTTTTAAGGGGACAAACGTCACCTGCAACGCTAAAATGGATTCTGCACTCACAAGAAAATACTGTATTATGACCACGGCAGCGGCCAACATACTGCGGCTCTCCTTTGATAAGTTGGGTCTTTCGGCAAGAGCCTATGACAAGGTGCTGAGAGTGGCAAGAACAATAGCCGACCTTGACGGCAGCGACGTGATAGACACCAAGCATATAGCCGAGGCGGTACAATACAGAAGTCTCGACCGAAAATTCTGGAAGGAATAAATAAACGCAATACAAAACGGCTGTAAGAGCAAATCTTACAGCCGTTAATTTTATTATTATTTTTTATATTCCGTCGTAATAGCCTTTGTCGATAAGCTCGCCTATCGAAGCTACAACAGCCGGCTTATCCTCCTTATACGTTACGCCGTACCACTTATCCTCGGCGACGAGAACATTAACCTTTTTGGTTCCGCTCTCGATAAGAGAAGATACGACGGACGGGAGATAATACTCCGATTTCGGAACATTCAGCTTTTCTTTGAGAAAAGAAACAAACCCATCCTCTATGTATTTGAATACGTCGGGACGAAATCCCCAAAGGTTCATGGAAACGACCGTATCCGGCGACAACGCATTCCAAGTCTTGCCGTCATCCTCGGTAAATGAGCAATCGCTGCGAATCTTTGTATATTCGGTGACGCTCTCTAAGGCTTCATTATCCGTAACACAAACGCCTCTTGAAACGGTACCGTTTTCCGTAAGCGTATTCTTGAGTCTGAAGCCGACCATACAATAATCCTCTGAGGCCGATGACAGCTCGTCGTAAATCTTCTTAAATGCGCTTCTGCCGTAATAATCATCGGCATTTACAACCGCAAACGGCTCTTTTACAACATTCTTGCAGCAGAGAATTGCATGAGCGGTTCCCCACGGCTTTTGACGGTCTGCAGGGCAGGTAAAGCCCTCCGGAAGAACATCTGTCTCCTGAAAAACGTACTCAACCTTAACCTTTTTTTCTATACGCGAGCCGACGATACGTTTAAAATCATCCTCGATTGCGTGTTTTATAACAAAAACAACCTTATTAAAGCCTGCCTTTACCGCATCGTAAACCGAAAAATCAAGAATTACCTCTCCGTTTTTTCCTATCGGCTCAAGCTGCTTTAATCCGCCGAAACGACTGCCCATACCGGCAGCCATAACAACCAAAGTTATGTCCTTACCCATTGTTTTTCTCCTTTAGCCCCATTGGCTTGTTTTATTTATTATTTGCCTCTTTTTCGGTTTGCTCGGCTATTGCCTCGTCCTTTTCAGCCTCTTTTTCGGCTTCCTTCGCCTCTTTTTCGGCTTCCTGTGCCGCCTTTTCGGCTTTATCAGTCTTAATTTCTTCCGCTGCCTTACGAGCCTTTTCGGCTTTTGCCTTTGCCTCTGCCGCTTTGGCTTTTGCTTTTTCGGCTTCTTTACGGGCTTTTTCGGATTCCTTGCGTGCCTTTTCCTCGGCATCGCGTTTTGCTTTTTCCGCCTTGGCAACGGCTTCTATTTTTGCTTTTTCTGCCTCTCGGCGTGCCTTTTCGGCTTTTTCTGCGGCATCTCGCTCGGCCTTTTCTGCATCCTTGCGCGCCTTTTCAGCCTCTTTTTTCACCTTTTCATCGGCTTTTTTAGCTTTTTCCGCCGCTTCTCGCTCGGCTTTTTCTGCGTCCTTGCGAGCTTTCTCGGCTTTTTCCGCCGCGTCACGCTCTGCCTTTTCCGCATCCTTACGTGCTTTCTCGGCGTCTCTGCGGGCTTTTTCGGCGGCCTTTTCTGCATCCTTGCGCGCTTTTTCACGCTCCTTGCTCTGCTCGTACTTTGCTTCGCGCTGTTCACGCTCAACCTTTATTTCAGCCATATGCTCCTCGCTGATACCGGTGTTGCGCCAAGTATGGATTATTTCCGGAGCGGCAAATATCTCATCAAGACGTTTGATAAACGGAACAATCTCGCCGAAATCAAGTGCTCTGTGGTCAAAAGCAATACAAAGCGGCATAACCTGACGAATGGCTATTTCCTTTTCGCCCGCTTCATTTACAACGACTACGGGCTTATCCTGAACGGCACCGACCGCTATGGCACAAACCTGCGGCGGAACAATTTCAAGCAAGCAGGTTTCACCGCGTTGCGCACGGTAAACCGAGCCGATATTTGAAACGGTTATCGTACCCTGCTCTATATCGTGCTTTGTAAGCCTGTCATTTTCGGGAATTTTATAATAATTGCTCTTTTCCTTTCCGCTGAGGGTCTTAACCTTGTGCTTACCGGTCTTTGAGCCGATAAGACGATAAAGGGTTTGTTTGATTTTTCCCTGCTTTAAAGCTGTAAGCGTGTTATCAAGAGAGACATCAAACATAACCTCGTCAAGATTTGTGTTTGCGACACGGCGGTTTACGTCAGCGATATACGCAACCATCTCATCAAGGTTTTTGTTTTCAAAGTTGTGAAGATTTATTGTCATCATCTCGCCGTTCGGCAAGACCATCGGCATAGAAATATCAATATTTTCAAAGGTATGTATTTCTCCTCTGACAAGCTTGCGGTCAAATTCGATATGAGAATTCATAATCGGATCCGCTTTGAGCCCCTCAACTATTATTTTGAGCATAAGAGTATTTAAAGTGACTTTTTTCTCGGGCGGACAATCTTCATTAAGCCTTTTATACTCTATCATAAATTCGGTGACGTCCGGCTCATAGTTGTATGTAACGTGAGGAACATTTGCCCACGATTCGGTCGTCATATTGGCTACAATCTTGCGCTGAATACCGAAATGTATGGTGTTGGTTTTTTTCATTTTGTTTTTTGCCATAAATATTCCTCCATACAAACTTTACTTAAATAGTATAATACAAATCATTTTAGAAATAAACTTTTTTTTGCGAAAAAATCACATTTTACATATTATGTCAAGCAGCTTAACAGTTGTCTATAATCGCACGAGCGGTATTTGTGTATTTCCGACAAAAAAACGCAGATTGAATTTGTATTTATATTGGAGTATAATAATATAAAATTTATAAAGCGAGGAGATTTTGGATAAAATGAACAAACAGACCGAAATAAAAGAAAGCACCGTCCTTCTTATGCCTGACGGGAACCTTGCAAGACCCGGCTATTGTAAGCACAACCTTTTCAGATATAATCCCGAAATGATAAAACGTGAAAATACCATGCGTCTTAAGGAATGGGATTATTACCAGATAAGCGACGGAAATATAATGATACAGCTCAATTTCTTTAATATATCGCTTGCCACCTGTGCCACTTTCGGACTTGTTAACCTCAAGACCGGCAGAAAAATAAGCGGTATGGCAACTGAGCTTTTCACGCCGCACAAAAACCGACTCAGCAAAAACGGCGACGTTCCGAACTATACCGAATATAAGCGCGGAGGAGCAAAGCTTATATTTGACGTTCGCGAAACGGAGAGACGCCTCTATTTTGAAGGCACGGCTTCAGGCAAAAAGGTTAAATTCGACGTTACTTGCTATAAGCTTCCCGAGCACGAAAGCATAACAATAGCGACCCCGTTTAAGGAACAGGGATGCTTCTTCCTTACTCAAAAGCTCAACTGCCTTGCGACAGAAGGCACCGTTGTTGCCGGAAACGAGAAATACACATTTACAAAGGATAAAACCTTTACGGTTCTTGACTGGGGGCGCGGTGTGTGGCCGCACACGAATACATGGTACTGGGGAAACGGCAGCACTTATCTTGACGGCAAGCTCTTCGGCTTCGAGCTTACATGGGGCTTCGGCGACGAGTCAAATGCAACCGAAACAGCTATATTCTATGACGGTAAATGCCATAAAATAGGCGCAGTGCATCTTGAGAAAGACCCTGAAGATGATGCCGGATGGATGAATGAATGGCATTTTATTTCGGAGGACGGCAGACTTGATTTGACTATGAAGCCGTACTACGACCACTATACAAACATGCTTCCGCTCAACCTGTTCGGTATGAAAACACATCAGGTTCACGGACTTTGGAGCGGCAAGGTCGTTCTCGACGACGGCACGGAGCTTAATATTAAAGATATGTACGCATTCTGCGAAAAGGTTCACAACAAATTCTGATAAAAACTCCGGCTACTTATTAAACAAAAAACGCTTATTCCGAAAAATCGGAATAAGCGTTTTATTTTGGGCTTGCTTTACTTTATTCGCCTGCGTTATATTTGCCTGCCATAACGAGGTCAAGCACGGAAGCATCGGAGAGATCAACAACACCGTCTCCGTTAAGGTCCGCCGCAGCAAGCTGATCATCGGTAAGAGTTTCAATGCCGAGCGAATGATATACGATAAGGTTGTAATCCGTACTGTCAACCTTGCCGTCATCGTTCACATCGCCGAACAAACGTATTTTAACCTGTACGTTAAATTCACTCTTATCACTGACAAGACCCGAGCCGCTGACAGCGCGGAATTTGTAATTATATGCTCCGCTGCCGTTTGTGGTGAGAGTGTTGCCCTCAATATTTGTCCACTCGCCTCCGTTAAGCGAATACTGATATTTAACGCCCGACGAAGCCGAAGAGCTGAGAGTAAATGTCACATCCTGCCTTACAAGCGAACCGGAAGCCACATTTTCTTCACCGCAAGCCGCCGTTACCGTAACGTCCGTCGGAACGCTCTTATCAATCATAACGACAACACCGTCCGACACATCGCTCTCAACGCCCGCTTTATTAACAGCCTTAAATGTATAAGTCTTATTGCAGTTTTCGGCAATATTGAGAACGCTGCCGTTCATCTCCTTAAAGCCCGATCCGTCGTCATAGTAATATGTAACGCCGGTATTGCTTGTAGCCGAGAGAACTATTGTAACGTCGCCGCTTGTCCACTCACCTGTTTTACCGTAAGAAGATACGGTAAGCACGGGCTTATCGCCGTCGATATTTGTAACCGTAAATATCTTTGTTGCAACTCTGCCGTTTTTGCCTACTACGGTAAATACGTATGTACCGTTCTGTGACACGGTGTAAGAGTCTTCATTAGTTATATCCTGACCGTTGCAGGTAACCTCGCGAAGTCCCGACTCGCCTACCTCGGTGCTTATGTTTATCTTATAAGGATTCGGAGTAACATCGGTAACCTCGGGAGTAAGAGTTATTTCGGGAACCTTTGCATCTATCATTACGTGATAGCTGTCAGAGGGATAACTCTCGGTGCCGGCATTGTTAACGGCTTTAAATCTGTAAACGGCGTTGGTTGTATCGGTTATCTCAATGCTCGTGCCGCTGTCGATAAGAGTCCAGCCGTTTCCGTTGTCATAATAATAGTTAATACCGGAAAGAGAAGCTTCCTCGGTAGAGAAGTTGAATGTAACGCCTTCACCCGTCCATCTGCCAAAGGTACCCTCGAACGAAACACGGATAACAGGCACCTGACGGTCTATCTTAACCGTAAACGCGGTGACGTTGCTCTCAAGAGCCGCATAGCTCTCGGCCTTAAATTCGTATTTATGCTCACCTGTTTCGGTTGCGGTAAAGGTATTGCCCGAAAGCTCCTGCCATTCGCCGCCGTCAATGCGGTAATAATATTTGTAAATTCCCGAATAAGCCTCGGAGGAAAGAGTTATATTTACATCTGTTGCGCTCCAAGCACCCTCTTGATATTCCTTATCATCGCCGTATACGGCGGAAACAGTAACATCGGTGGGAGCCGTACCGTCTATAACCACGCCGTCCGAACGAAGTATCGCGGAAACATTGCCTGCCTTATCGGTAGCTCTTGCCTCTACAAAGCCCTTGAAATCGGGGTCTTTAGCCGGTTTGTTTTCGCTGTCGTAGACGCTCCAGTCGGAGCCGGTCGGCTGACCGTTTTCATCTACAAAGCGATATTCAATTTTGTCTATTCCCGATACGCCCTCATCCGACGCATCAACGGTAATTTCAACAGTCTTGTTAAAGAATCTGCATAAAGTGTCCGCCTTGCTGAAGAAGTTTCCGGAAACCTCTCTCGCGACACCGCCTATACCTTTGTGTAAAACGGTTATGCTGTTTACGGTGGGAGCAATTTTATCGATATTGTTTATAACGATGCTTTCTTCTGCCGTAAGGCCGTTACCCGCAGTTACAACTACGTTGTAAGTTCCGTTCTCAGCAACGGTAAACGAATCATGAGAAGCGGTTATATCCTCACCGTTTAATGTAACGGAGGCTATTCCCGAAGCGCCTACGTTAAGACTTCCTATTGTAACATCATAGCTCTTATTTGTAAGCTCGGTTACGGCGGGAGTAAGAGTGAACGAAGGCTCTATATCATCACGCATAACGGTGTAGCCCTCTGTGTAATCGCTCTCAATACCCTTGGAATTTACAGCCTTAAAATAATATGTATCGTTGCTGTTCACATTTACGGTAAGCGTGTTGCCTTCCAATGGTGCTTCCACGCCTGCGGAATCGGTTTTAAAGTAATACTTAACTCCGTCAAGCTCGTGAGTCGATGAAAGAGTAAAGGTTACGTCCTTGCTTGTCCATCCGCCGTTATAATCGCCTTTATCAACGCTGACAACGGGTTTACCGTATACAATTACGGGGAATGTAGCCGAAGCGCTGCGCCCCGCATGTGTGTATGTAACGGTTATATTCTGCTCTACGTCGTAAAGCTCCGGGTCAAATGACGATGTGTCAACCGTGTAATCGGTGACGTATTCGGACTCGGCGTTGCTGTAATTTGCCTTAACCTTAAGGGCCGAAAGATCAAGGGTCTTATCGCCCTCGAGATAATCCTTTTTAGGATTTTCAAGCTCAATTGATGTTACCGCCTTAGAGTGAACGGTTATCGGGAATATTGCGTGATATGTTTTGCCGGCTCTTACTACGTTAACTATAATATACTGCACCGAATCAAGTATCGAAGTGTTGACGGAGCTTACCGTATAATCCGTTACCGGAACGGAAAGCTGATCGTCGGTATAGGCGTTTGCCGCCTCTTCGCCGTAATATTCGGCAATATCCGCACGATTATATGTAAGCTTAACCTCCATACCGGTGAGATCGAGCTCTGTGCTACCCTCTACATAATCGGTCTTAGTGGGCGCGGTAAACGCAATACTTATCGGCTCAACCTCAACTACCGTTATATTCTTTTGAGTTTCTACGTATGCGCCGTCAACCTTTGTAACGCCGTTCCTGCCGAATGCATGTAGTGTTGTATCGCCTGCCGAAATACCCGTAACAACACCGTTTGAATCGACCGAAGCATACGCATTCTTCTGATTTACGTCGCCGATATTCCAGTCGGAGGTCCAGGGAGCCGAGCCGTCGTCCTTAGTGAGACCCCAGCGCTGCTTATCGACCGAAATTCTCTCGGGAGAGAATTTAGCGGTGTAGGTAACCGGAAAATCCTTGATTACATAATCATTTCCCGTTATGGTAACTCCCGTGAGGTGTCTTATTGAGTTACCGCGTACCGTTACCTCTACGGATTTAGACACGCTTCCGATGGTTGCGGTTATTGTGACCTTTTTGGTGTTCCAAATGGCCGTTCCGCCGGAATCAAGACCTTTTACAAGACCGTTTGCATCAACAGTGGCTATTGACGGGTCGGAAGAAGTCCATACGACAGTTCCGAGAAGGGCTTGATCGTAATCGGACGGTGCTATATTCGCGATTGCAAGCTGCGTGGTCTTGCTCTCATTAACCGCTGTGCTGCCGCTGATGCTGAAGTCTGTTATCGCCTTGCCCGCCGTTACGGTAAGAGAGTCCTCAACGGTTTTATCGTTAAGAGTTGCTCTTACGTGTATTTCGCTAATACCGCTCGATTTCGGGGTGAATACACCGTCGGACGAAAGCGTAGCAAGCTTTGTCTCGGCGGGTGCCTCGGCGGTTGCCCATATTATTTCTTTTGTATCGGGATTTGTAAGTCCCCACTCTCGTTTTACCGACGAGTTTGTGTTAAGTCTTGACGGTAACACATTTGCCTTAAAGGTAGTCGGCGTATCATTGGGAACGGCACTGTTACCCTCAATTTCAACAGAGGAGATACTGCCGACCACACCGGCTCTTGACACCTTTATTGTAACATTTTTGGAAACGCCGCCCGCCGTTGCGGTAAGGGTTGTGGATTTACTGTATTCAACGAGTCCGTCGCCGCCGTCAAGGCCGGTTACCGTACCGGAGGCATCAACCACGGCAATCGATTTATCGGCGATTTCCCAAGTAAGGTCGCCGGTATATGCTCCTGCGGGAACAACATTTGTAATTGCAAGCTGCGTTGTGGAGCCTTCACTTACGGATACGGATGAATCTGTTACGGTTTTTGTGCCGCTTATAATATCAAAGGATTCAACCGGGAGATCCTTCTGCTCAACTACATTAAAGGTTATGGTATCGACAAAAGCTACATTGCTCGCGTCGTATGCCCTAACCGTTACCGAGCCTGCTGCAGTAAATGTGACAAGTCCCGTATCGGAAATCGTTGCACGCTTGCCGGAGCTTGTATCAAATACGCTGCCGCCCATCTCCCATTTTACAGAGTGCTTAAGTCTTACCGGTGTTACCGCCGCGTAAAGCTGAACCGTTTTGCCCACGGCAACGGTAAGAGGAACGCTCTTTTTATTGGTTATATGAGTTCCGGTAGGAAAGATGTTCGCAATAACGCTCTTTTGAACCTTTATTTTAATTTTGTCACTTGCAAGCTTTGCTCCGCTTGCGTCATATATGGTTGCCGTTATTTCGACATTCATATTGGCAAGAGCAGACGCAAGGCTGTCCGCAAGAGTATCACCTGCAATGCCTCTGACAATAGAAACTATCAGGTCATCGTTCATACTGTCAAGATTAATACCCGACTTTTCAAGCTGTTTCATAATCTCGTCAGCCATTTTATCGCCTACGAGAGGAAGCACGCGCACGTTTTCATCAAGCCAAAGCTGAATTATAGCTGTCTTTGACGAATCATATGCCGTAACCTTGCCGTTATCGTCTACATCGGCAAGAAGCGGTAGGGTACTCTCCCACTTTACCGTAGTACCCTCCGGCAATTCGCCTGTCGTGGTATACTTTAGTTGAAGCGTTTTATACTCGGTCAACTGCTGTATTTCGGTAATGTCATTACCGTTTTCGTCCGTAATGTTAAGCGAGACTCCTGCCGCGTAGCTCACAAGAGCAGACGGAACCAAAGTCAACAGCATAAGGACAGACAGCAAAACGCTCAAAATCCTGGTTGATGTTTTTTGCATACAGATCTTCCTTTCTCTGAAAAACCACCTTTACAAGAAAATAATAACAAATTCTACATATTTTTTCAATGCACACATTTTTACAAATAGTATTATAAGCCGGTCTGTGTTTTAGTGATTATACAATACGAACAAACAAAAAAGCACGGAATTACACACTCCGCGCTTTAATAACATATTGATATACCGCCTTACCGTACTGATAAAGCGTTTATTCCTCAAGCTTTTTCTGAGACTGCATTTTGAGATATGCATTTATGAAACCGTCAATATCGCCGTCCATAACCGCATTGATGTTACCCATTTCGTAGCCCGTGCGGTTATCCTTGACAAGTGTGTACGGCATAAATACATACGAACGTATCTGATTGCCCCAGCCTATCTCTTTTTGGTCGCCCTTAATATCCGAAATTTTGTCAAGATGCTCGCGCTCCTTGATTTCAAGAAGCTTGGATTTTAACATTCTCATGGCAACCTCTCGGTTCTGATGCTGACTTCTCTCAACCTGGCATGCTACAACAATTCCCGTCGGGATATGAGTAAGTCTTACGGCAGATGAGGTTTTGTTTACCTTTTGACCGCCTGCACCGCTTGAACGGTAAACATCCATTTTAATGTCCTCCGGAGCTATTTCAACCTCGACCGTATCATCGATTTCGGGCATTACCTCAACCGAAGCAAAAGAGGTATGGCGTCTGCCTGCCGCATCAAACGGGGAAACTCTTACAAGGCGGTGTATGCCCGTCTCACTTTTCATAAAGCCGTAGGCATTTTCGCCCTCTATGAGGATACTTGCCGATTTGAGCCCTGCCTCGTCGCCGTCAAGGAAATCAAGCGTAGTAACCTTAAAACCGTGACGCTCGCCCCATCGGCAATACATTCTGAAAAGCATCTGCGCCCAATCCTGCGCCTCGGTTCCGCCTGCGCCGGCGTGGAAGGTAAGAATTGCATTTTTGGCATCATATTCACCGCTCAAAAGAGTTGTAAGGGTCATGGTGTCAAGATCACTTTCAAACTTTTCTACGCTCTCGGTGCACTCATCGAGCATACCCTCGTCCTCTTCTTCATTTGAAAGTTCAATCATAACAAGCGCATCGTCATAATCCTGCCTGAGCTTTTCATAAGCCGCCACTTTGCTCTTGAGGTTGCTTGTGCGCTGAACGACCTTTTGAGAATTTGCTATATCATCCCAAAAGCCGTCAACAGTCTGCTCTTTTTCAAGCTGCGCTATCTCTTCTTTCATCTTATCAAGACCCAAAGCCTCGGAGAGGTCATCAAGAGTCTTTTCGTGGTTTATAAGTCGCAGTCTCAATTCTTCGTATTGAAGCATAAATATAATTCCTTTACTTATAATTTTTATATATTTACAAAGCTTAGTGCCTCGCCGACTATTTAATATCGGCTATGTCATAAGGCGTTTTTTGATACACAAAGTAGTTAAGCCAATTTTGGAAAAGCAGGCTTGCCGCACCGCGCCAGGTGTCAACGGGCGTTTTTTTGATGTCGTTATCGGGGAAGTAATTGTGCGGCATCTTTATGTCAAGGCCCTTTTTTAAATCGCGGAAGTACTCGCGAGCCAAAGTGTCGCTGTCATATTCGCAATGACCCGAACAGTAAAAATTGCGACACGCCATATCCGATACGAGATGAACCCCGGCTTCCTCGGAATAAGATAAAATCTGAAGATCCTTTACTCTTATTATATCCTCTTTTCGGTTTTCCGTGTGACGTGAATGCGGAACATAAAAGACATCAGAAAATCCGCGCAAAAGCGGATGATACAAATCAAGCGGTTGATGGCGAAATACGCCGAAAACCTTCTCGGGAAGCAGATGCTTCGGAATACCGTAATTATAGTAAAGCGCAGCCTGCGCTCCCCAGCATATATTAAATGTGGAATACACATTTGTTTTTGCCCAATCAAATATTTTGCAGAGCTCGTCCCAATAATCGACCTCTTCAAAATCCATCATCTCAACGGGCGCTCCGGTAACTATCATACCGTCGAATTTTTCGTCCTTGACATCGTCATAGGTTTTGTAGAATTTGAGCATATGCTCCCTTGACACATTTTTGGAAATATGGCTTTTTACCTGCAGCAAGTCTATTTCAAGCTGAAGCGGAGAATTACTGAGAAGCCTTAAAAGCTGAGTTTCGGTCTCGATTTTTGTAGGCATTAAATTCAGTATTATAATTTTAAGCGGACGAATGTCCTGCTTGACGGCTCTGTCCTCCGTCATAACAAATATATTTTCAAGCTCCAGACTATGATGCGCCGGAAGCTGATTATCTATTTTTATGGGCATACAGCCACCTCTTTCAAGAAGACGAACCTCGGTCTTTTACCCGTTTAAGTTCTGACAAAGTATTATAACATAACACATCACCGTTTGCAATGCCGATACACATAAAAATACCCCGACCGCAGTCGGGGTATTTTAAACTTATTTATTACCGTTTATATCAGCAAACGGGTTTTGTGTTTTCCTCTTCCTCGTCATCCTTACGTTTTTTACGAAGAATTATGAAGAATATAAGTGACAATCCACAAAGGAAAACAGCAGCTGCGGCGAGCGGATTTTCACGGATAAGTTCACCGGTTTTGGATATTACCGGGTTATTCATTATCGGGTTGCCGCTGTCGCTCGGTTTGGTTACCGGAACTTCGCTTGTCGGCTCCTCTACGGGTGTGCCTGGAACAATAGTAATAGTACCGTCGTCGTTAACGACAAAGTCGAGCCATAAGGTATTGGTGCCCTTCGGAACAACTGCAATCTGCGAACCGTCATCAAGTTTAATAACGGTTGTTTCTGTTGCCGTATCACTTACGCTTACCGAGAAAGTAGTCTTGCCGGCTACTTCACCGTTTTCGTCGGTGATTGTTACAACATGTAAACCGTCTTTAATAACGTCAACGCTGTATGCACCGTCTTTTCCTGCCTCAGCCTTGATTTCGCCGAGGTCAATGTCGAGCTTAGCGCCCGGGAAAAGGTTTTTACCGCGATACACATTACCCTTCATACCCATACGAACACAAGGATCTTCGTGATCTCCGCCGGGATTTGTAGTGCCCGAGGGATTAGTGGTGCCCGAAGGATTGGTAGTACCTGAGGGATTAGTGGTGCCTGAAGGATTTGTTGTGCCTGAGGGATCTGTCGGAGCTGTCGGCTCTGTGGGTCTTGTAGGCTCGGTAGGTTCTGTGGGATTTGTAGTCGGCTCTGTTGGTCCGAAGCATTTTTTAAATGTGAACACAATGTTCATATCGGTGGCAACCGAATCAAATCTCAACATACCGTACTGCAATTTATCGGTATAATCTTTACCGTTTACCGTAACACGCTCAAGGTGGCTGTCAAGCTTTGCAACAGCTCCGAGAGAAAGCGAATCAAAACGGTCAACGGCGAACTTAGCACCGCTTGCAATAAGGTTGCCGTCTTTAAGGACATAACCTCCGTCGTTATACGTTACGGTAATTTCATGGGTACTCGGGACTACAGTTTTAAGCTGTGTTTTACCGATTTCACCTGCCTCGGCGAAAGCGCAAAGCTGCATGGTGAATATAAGCAAAACAGACAACAGCACACTGCAAGCCTTTTTCATGAAACCACCTCCTTAAAAATTTTAAAAATCAAAATCCGGCAATAATTATGCAGCAACGTACTCTACGGTATAAGTCATGTGGCCGACATACTCAGCTATGGGAGCGTTGAAGTCAGCGATTGTAACGGTTGTTGCAGACTTAACAGCGTTGTTAAGCTCGGGATATTCAGTAGCTTCTCCGCCTGCTACGGTGAAGGTGAGGAATTTATCGGTAGCAGCGTTTGTCATTTTCCCTGCTTCGTTAGCAGCAGCCGAAACCTTGAGCTTAGCGCCGAGCTTAAGCTGAGAATCAACGGTGTAAGAAGCGTCCTGAGCTGCGGTGTCATTCCAAGCAACTGTGATCTCAGCAGGAATTGTAACGGTGTAATTTTCGGGATCGTTATTCTCCTTATCGGTTGTCTTTGTCTTAACCTGAACATCGGCGGTCTTGGGGTCTGATTCCTTGGTTATTGTAGCTGCGAATGAGGGAACTGCTATAGCTGCTATCATCATAACAGCAAGAAGAATTGATACTATCTTTTTCATAATTATAACTCCTTGATGTACTTAATGTTTAATGTTAAATAAATTATTTGTCAACAACTGCTGCTGTGAAGGTAACGGTAGCATCGCTGTAATCGGTGATGGTAGCGTTCCAAGCTGCTGCTGCAACGTCAACGTTAATGTTGTACTCCTGATTTACTACCTCGGCAGCAGTCTTAACGGAAGTGTCGCCGCTGAAGGCGTAAGGAATGGTATAGCCGTTATCGGTAGCGGGCTTCATTTTGCCAGCCTCCGAAGCAACCGAAACGGAAAGACATTTGCCGGTCTTGAGAGTTGACGTAACATTGTAGGTGAAGGCTGTGGTTTCAGCGCCCCATTTAACGCTCATTTCAGCAGGATATGTTACTGTGAAATAACCGTCTGCGGGAACGTTTGTTGTATCGGTCTTAACGGTTGCGGAACCCTTGCCGCCCACTGTATCCTGATTGATTTCAGCTGCAAAGGACGGAACAGAAACTGCCGCGAGCATAGCAGCCGCAAGAACTATTGAAAGTAACTTTTTCATAATATAACTCCTTTTAGGATTAAAAAATTAAGCTATCGCTTCAACAGAAGCTGTAAATGTAAGAGTATCTTCATACTCATCAATGGAAACGGATCCCCAGTTTTCCTTAGTAATATTGACATTTACCGAATATGCGCTGTTGGTAACTGTCTCGTGACCGGTTGTTATGTTGGTATCACCGGTTATAGTGTAAGGAAGAAGTCTGCCGCCGCCTGTATGGAGATTTGCGTTGTCCTGAGCTACAGTAACACGAAGGTTATTTCCGCTCACAAGCGTACTCGATACAGTGTAACCGATTTCGGTACTTTCGGTGCCCCAATAAATGGTGGTTTCGGCGGGATAAGAAACGGTAAAGGCACCGCTTATTCCGCTTCGGTCGGTAACTACCGAGGAGTTACCGACGCCACCGGAAGTAGACTGGTTTATTTCAGCAGCAAAAGCGGGAACCGATATAGCCAAGAGCATCGCAGCTGCAATGACTATTGAAAGAATTTTTTTCATAATTGGTTCTCCTTGTATTTTGAAAGGGTTTCCGACTCTTAGATTGTAGCGGGAGCTATCGAAACCGTAAGTGTAAGATTGCCCTCGTACTCATCTACCGGAACCTTTGCCCAATCAGCTGAGGCAATGTTTACTGCAGCGTTAACAGCTTCATCTGCAACAACTGCAGAGGCTGAAGTATAAGCTGTGGTGCCTGCTACGCTGAAAGGAAGAGTAGCGGTATTGCCTGATGCGATAGCCTTGAGGTCGGTTGTGCCGTCTTCCTTTGCTACCGTAACATTAAGACGGTCGTTTGATTTGAGCTGGCACTTTACGTTGTATGTAAAGTCTGTGCTTTCTGCGCCCCAGTAAATAGTGGTTTCTGCCGGGAAGGTTACCGTGTAGGAAGTAGCCTCGGGACCGTCGGGACCGGTTTTTGTAGAAGTAATAACCCTAGCCGTATCGGAGGTATGGTCGCTTGTAAGCGTCTTGTCAGCTGCAAATGACGGAACGGAAACCGCTGCGAGCATTGCCGCCGCAAGAACTATTGAAAGTAATTTTTTCATTGTGGTTATCTCCTTTCAAAATCAAAGGCTTACGGTGAAGGTAAGAGTATCGCTGTACTCGCCGACGATGGCGTTGTTCCAATCGTCTGCGGCAACCTTAACCTTGAGGGTAAGTGCCTTTGCGGGATTGATAACGGGGCCGTCAGCTATAAATTCGAGGTTAGAGTCAGCCGAGAAATCGTAAGCCAATGTCTCGTTTGCATCCTCTGTAAGCTTCATAAGTCTTGAGCCCTCAACGCCGATTTTAAGCTTCTGGCCGTATTTAAGGTGAGACTCAACAGAAAATCCGTCAAGAGCTGTTTCCTCTGCGCCCCAGTAAATTGTGGTATCGGCCGGAATTGTAACGGTGTATTTAACAGCGTTGTCATCGGGAGCATCGGGGCCTGTTTTTGTGGAGGTCTTAACAATAGCTGTACCGGTATTGTCAGTCTCCTTGGTTATGGGGTTAGCTGCGAAAGCGGGAACCGAAGCTGCTGCAAGCATAACCGCTGCAAGTGCGATTGAAATAAGCTTTTTCATTATAGTAGTCTCCTTTCAATAATTAAACCTCAGCGGTAAAGGTAAGGGTGTCGTTGTAAACATCAACAACAGCTCTGTTCCAGTCCTCGCTGCTTATTGTAACCTTGAGGTTTTTGTCAACGGCCGGAGTTTCCTTGTTGCCGTAAACTACGGGGCTGTCTGCCGTGAAAGCGGTGTCGCCCGAAAGAGTATAGGGAAGAGTGTAAACCTCGCCTGCTGCGGCATCGGTCTTCATAGAGCCTGTGCCTGCTACGGTAACCTTGAGAGCCTGGCCTCTCTTGAGGTGAGACTCAACAGAGTAAACAAGATCTGTCTCCTCGGTGCCCCAGTAAATTTCTGTATCTGCCGGAATAGAAACGGTGTATCTGACAGCAACATCCTCAGGCGAATCGGGACCTGTTTTTGTGGATGTCTTAATTATGGTTGTGCCGGTCTGCTCTGTTTCCTTGGTTATGGGATTAGCTGCAAAAGCGGGAACCGAAACAGCTGCGAGCATGGCCGCTGCGAGTGCGATAGAAATAAGCTTTTTCATAATTTTATCTCCTTATATTTATTACGCGTTAGTATATTCTGCCGTAAAGGTAAGAACATCTGTATGCTCACCCGAAGCGGCTTTTTGCCATTCACCCTCTGCGATGTTCACGGAGAGGTCATAAGACTTCATATAATCGCCCGGTAAAAACGCCATTTGCTCTGCGCCTGTAAGCGTGTAGGCGATAGTCTTTGAGCTGTCCAAAGTGTTGACAAGCTTTGAGCCGTTGAGCGACGAAACAGCCACCTTAACGGTCTTGCCGGGAGACAGCCACATTTTAGTTGCCGTAACCTTACCTATTGCGTAAGAAGTAGCTTCCCACGGTATTTCGGTATCGGCAGGAATTGTAAGCTCATACTCATCCTGTTTGCCCTCGCCGGTAGAAATCTTTACGGAACCTACGGGGTTCTCTTTGTTCAGCGTAGCCGGAGCCGCGAAAGACGGAACAGTCACGAGCGACAATAAAAGCACTGAGAGCAAAACTGATAATGTTTTCTTCATAGAACCACCTCCTTATGGTCTTGATAAAGCATTTAATTTGTTAATTAACCTTTAGTGTAATCTACGGTATAAGTAAGAGTAGTCGAATACTCGGCTATCGGAGCGTCCGTCCAACCGGAAATTGTCAATGACGGTTTTTGAGCGGGAAGCGCTCCCTCATTTGTACCTGTAAATTCTGTGGAAGTAAAGTTCTGTGAAGTATACGGAAGAGCGTATGTCGATGTTGCTGCATTGGTAAGAGTGTCATTTGCGACAGAAGCGCTGCGTGCTACGGAAACACCAATCTTGCTGCCCGAATCAAGTGAAGACGTAACCTTATAGGAAACATCAACGGCTTCCGTCTCGCCCCAAGGAACATCTATTTCCGCAGGAATTGTAACCTCAAAGAAGTCGTCTGCGGCAAAATGAATATTGATAGTTTTTCTGACAGGCTCGTTTGTTGTCTTGTCAACAGCAACCTCACCGGTAGCATTATCGATAAGCTCTATTGTAATAACATCTTCACTCGTTACGGTAACGCCCGTGACGGTAAACGTAAAGTTTATTGCCTTGGGAGCTGCCGCCGAAGCGGTGTTATTTGCGACATCCGCGGTTTCGGGAGAAGTGTTAAGAGCTTTTGCCGTTACGGTCTTTTCAATCGCACCCGTCATTGCAACGTTGTAATCGAGGATGTTGCCTGAAGTGTCCTTAAGACCTCCGTTTTTAGAGGTTACACGAAGTGTGTAGCTTCCGTCCGGATAGTTAACGGCATTTGAAAGAGTAAAGACTGCGGTTCCCGTTGTTGCATCCTTATTGAGAGCGACGCTGTCTTTGTCTACCTCCGAAGCAAAGTTCGGGAAAATACGGAGGGTATCTATAATACCGTGGAGAGCTTCGCCGTCCGAGGAATTAACGGTGTTACCGTCGTTAACCTCTTGAACCTGCCTTATATAGCCCTTAAACGAATTGTACTCTTCAACCGCTTCCGTTATTGCGGTGAGGTCCTGAATACCGCTATTGTCCATTTGACCCTTAACGGTATTGTAAAGAGCCGTGTACTTTTCTTCAAGTCTAACAATGCCGCCCTTAACCGTCTTACCGGTGATGTCGTCGGTGTAAGTTTTGATGTTGGCAAGCACCTTGTTAACCGCCGCGGCCGCCTTAGCATAATTCTTATACTGAGGAGCACTTGCAAATTTGTCGGCCTTATCAGTTAAGATATACTTAGCGTAATAATCAAGGTCGTTATACTTTTCGAGGTAGTTTTCAAGCGCCGCGGTCTGACCGGTAGGCATAAGCCTGCAGTCGGTCGTAAGGTCGGTCGCTTTACCGGTCTCGCCGTACATTGAAGCAACAAGAGTGTTAAGGTCTTTAATACCGGTTATAGCGGTACCGGAGTCACTCGTGTAGCCGTCACGGTAATTTTCGAGAAGTCTCAAGCGTTTTGCAACCTTATAAAGGTTTTCCATTTTTGTGACGTTCTCCGTACCGAGCGCCGCAATCGCCTCGTCGGTATAGCGCTCATAAGACTGCTCATACCAATTGATTATGTTCTGTACGTCAGCCGCGGTGAGAGAATATGCGCCGTAATTTATAAGCGGCTTCTCTATTCCGCTCTCATCGGTGCCGATAACAAAACCGGGATAAGGTAAGGCGTTGCTGCCTGTTACGGAACCGCCGGTTGCTGCAGCCGGCATAGCCTCAATCAAAGGTTTCAAATCGGCAACCGCAATTTGCGGCTGATCGAGCAAAGTGATGCCGTCGTCGATGCTCTTGTACTTTTGAAGCACGCTGTATGCTCTTGCAACGGAAGGTATTGTCTTTTGATAATCCGAAAGCTGCGCATAAAGAGCAAGTGCCTTGTTTATCTTTTCGGTACGAGTGTTCGCTTTATAAATATCAACATCCGCTACCGCGTTTTCAAACTGCATTGAAGTAAGAGACTTAACCTGTGCATAATCGTCGAACGAGACGTCGCCGGTTCTGTTTTGTACGCCTGCGCCGTATGCCGAGGTACCCTGTCTGTATGTAAAGCCGACAGAGCCTATTGTAAAGCTCTTACCGTTCATTGCGGTTGCGCTCTTCCCGTTTACGGACGAATCGTCGTAATTTGACAAGGGCGCTATACCTATGGTAACACGGAAAATGTTGTTAAGGGACTCGGCTTTTTCATCTATACGATAGTTAGAGGTTGCCGAAATACCCTGAACGCCTCTCGAGAACTGGAAGAGCGGAACCATAACATAGCCCTTGTAGTGAGAAAGGGTCAGGTAATCGCCGTCTCCCGTATCTATGCCGTACTCCGAGGTGTAAGCGTAAATTCTTCTCTTGCTTTCATCCTTGGGAGTACATTTAGCCCATTCACCCGTCTTGGGGTTAATGAGATAGAAGTAAGAAGCCGCGTTGTTGCTGCCGAAGTCGAGGGTGTAGTCCTCGGCGGCACCTTCATAGTATGAGCTGATATTAAACGCCATTGAGAATGTGTCAAGCTGAGAGAAATCGGCGTAGAATACAAGCGCCAGACGGTCGGTTTCGCCTATGTCATTTTTGGTATACGACTTAGCAAAATCGCCGAGACTCTCAGACGACATATTGTTGGCTCTCAGCGCGGAGTAATCGCCGCTGCTGCTCGGTTCCTTGTCAACAAGTCCCTTTGTAATGCTTATGCAGTTATACCAGCCTTTTCTGTCTTCGGCATACTGGTTATTTATGGTAACCGTTGCGGCGTTTTTGCCCTCAAGGCCGTTTGATGTAATGATTGCCGAAGTACCGTTTTGACGATAGCTTGTAATACCGTTTCTCTGCGGGTCACTACCGAGAGCGCCGGTCGGTATAAGTGTAGGCGTTGCGGTATCCTGAGAGTGCGCCGAAAGTGAAGCAAAGGGAACCTGATATGTCAAATATCCCTTAGAATAGTAGTAATCCTTACCTACCTGGCCGGTATATTTTGAGTTTTCAAATTGCCAGCTTCTGGTGCCTTTTTCCAAGGAATCGAAGTCACCGAACGGTATAACCTTGTTGTTTGTAAGCGCCTGACCTATTACAACAGAGTTGTCGGCAAGCTCTTCTTCTATGAAGCTGAAGTACTTTAAGAGCTTCTCCTCTTCCGCTCTGCCGAGCATAGTGAGCTGGCTTAAGTTAAGGCGGATATAAACCTCATAAAGGCTCTTAACAACGGCTTTATCCTCATCGCTTACCGCGAGAGTATTTTCGTCGAAATCGGGAAGCTGCTCAAGCTTAGTTGAAATCATCGGAATGAAATCCTCTGCCCCCGAGTTAGCAGAGCCGTAGGTTTTACCGTCTATACAAGCCTGCTTGGCGGTCTTGTACTTTTCCCAAGCCTCGGTCATACCGAGTGCTGCCGCCTTGGTATCGAGCGCAGAATCCTCAAGGAAAGATGCATCGATTATACCGGATTTTCCGGCTTCTTCGGATTTGTTATATTCCTCAATTGATTTTTTATAACCGGCTATCAAGTCCTCGATATACTTAACGGCGCGGTAATCGTAGGAGTTCGGATCTTCAATGTACTTTTGGCAGGCATTGAAAATAGCGCGCGGAATTTCTGTTTCCTGGTCATAATATGTCTTAACGGGCGTGCCTGTGTTTGTTTCTCCGTTAAGGGTATTTTCGCTGTATTTCTGACCGTCTGTACGGTAGAACAATACATTATCAAGGAAAATCTTTTTACCTACGCTGCCGTTGTTGGTTTCAAGGCTCGTAGAAGCCGGGTCATACGAGCAGCCCGTGAACTTAAAGCCTGCGGACATAATATCCTCGATAGCTTTAAAAGCATTTGTGCGATTAACTACCGGATCTTCACCCGTACCGATTTTGGTCTTATCGATATATGCTCTTTTGGGCGAATTGGCTGTTGTCTTGCCACCGTCTTCCGTAGCCATGCACGGAGCGAGCATTGTGCCGCCGTCGATATAGTATTCGCCGCTAAGAGTCGCCGTCTTGTTAATTCTGAAGGAATAGCGTCTAATAAGCAGAGCATCGGATATCGAAGTACCGGCAGGGTCAACAACTACCGGCTGCGAAAGCTTAATTTTCTCGTTATAATACTTGTTGGCATTTGCTTTAGTTTTATCCGAGCTGTTCCACACATACATATCGGGCATAGGCTTGTTTACACCGAAATCCTCGTTGGACTCCGTGACAACGGAGTCGGTTTCGGAGCACATAAACTGAAGCGGTATGCGGACATATCCCTTGAAATGGTCAAGGTCAACGGTACCGTCGTTTAACATAACCTTTTTCCAGCTGCCGTCCGTTTGCTGCAGGTATAAATATGGATCCTCACCCATATAGCCTGCTTTTGTGGTGCCGACAGTTGAGTAAATTATATCGCCGTATCTGTTAAAAGCATTACTGCTTTCACTGTAGCTGTTGTCAAAATCCTGTGCAAAATACTTTTCATTTGCACGAAGGCGGAATGAAAGCCCCGTTACGCTGACCTCGGAGAAGTCGAGATAGTACCAAATCTCGGAAGCACCCGTCGGGTCCCAAGTCTGACGGCTCCATGACGTATCAAAGGACTGAGGGCTGTCGGTGGTTGCGGCGGACTCGATACGCATTGCGTAGCCGTAGCTGTTGCCCGTGTCTTTAACGCCTACACCATCGGTTCTGCCTTCGACTGAAAGGTGATTACCCTCCTGCATATAGTCAAGTGAGCCTGACGTACTGCGTACATTGTTGACTTCGGCGGTTCTCTCGTTGATTCCGGTATCCGAAAACGAACCGTGGTCATCTGCGGTACCTTTTTTATCAAAGGTAAGGACTTCACGCACGGCAAGAACGTTGTTTGTAACGGGGGCATAAGCGGACGCATCGTATACATAAGTCGGAACATCCGAAACGTATGCGTTAACAGCCTCCGAGAACCAGCCGTCGCTGTCGTACGCCGTTATCGTAATATTGTAACGGTGGTCGTCAGACAGACCCGCAGGCACCTTTGTTTTGATTTCGTCTGCCGTAATCTCAGCCGTGTACGGTGCGGTACCGGTGGGACTAACCATCTTGCGCAGCAAAACCGTGCTTGTGTGAACTTCGGTATATGTTCCGAGATCAACAAGCTCTAACATATACCCGTCAATTGTTTTTGTGCCGGTTTTGCGCTCGCTAACCTTAGCCGCGGGGAAGCTGACCGTAATTCCGCCGTCGTCATTAAGTGTTGCAGCCGCTTCCCTTTTATCCGATTCGGTAAAGGTCGGTATCGGGTCATATTCGCCCTCGCCGGCCGCGAGAACCATGGGAATCGACGTTACCAAAAGCACTACGCAAAGCAGCACAGCAGTTATGCTTTTTCCGATTTTAATCTTTGAAATTTTTTGCATAAACTGCAACTCCTTTCCTCAAAATCTGTATTTTGAATATAGTTTCTTATGAAACCACGATGGTCGTTTTTAAATCCATATTGTTAAGTTTACGCTGCTCTTTATCAAAGCTGTAAGTCTTAACATGGATTGTTGCAGGATAGGTTCCTGCCGCAAGCTCACGGTTCAGCGTGAACTTTGATATTGAATAGCCCGGCGGCAAGAGATTTGAGGTATATATAACCTCGCCTGTATCTGAAAGCTCTATTTCTATAACAAAGAAGCACGGGTTTTCCTCGGGATTTGAGAATACAAAGCTTTGCTCCTTGGTATTTGCCGCCAAGGGAAGCTCGGGAATACCGTAGACCTTTATCTGCCTGCCCCTTGTTTTTGTTTTATCGGGAATCGAGATTTCGCCCTCGCCCAATACGGCATTTTGGTCGATTACGCCTGCGGGGGGCGTTGTGGTTCCGCCATCGCCGCCTGTCGGTATAACAGCCTTTAAAAGGAATATAAGACCTATTATAAGTGCCGCTATCAAAAGCGCAAACAAAAGCCAAAGCAAGAGCCTGTCTTTAACTATCGCAATGAATTTGTCAGCCTCTGTCTCTATGTAGCCGACTACCGCTGTATGAGGCATTTTCGTTGCGGCATACACCTTTTCGGTTTGCCCGTCGTCAGACTGCAAATTACCGATTTCGCGTTTGCCCTTCCCTATTTGACCGACAACCATATAGCCGCCCGAGGGATAGCGCGAGTCTATTTCTTTCTTTTTGAAATAAGAAACCGAGAAGCCGGTTTTGCCGTTTTTGTAAACGCCCTCGCCATCGGCTCCGGCAAGATGCCGAAATATAAGATCTGCCAAATAAAAAACCTCCGATAAATTGATTAAAAACGCTATATATAATAGTATACGATAAATCCGCACCGCTTCGGGTTTGCTTTAACGCTCGTTTCTCATCATTTTGCGAAAGAGCATCTATTTACCGATTTTAGGGCGCAAATGGGTACACTATTACACCGTATATTTATACTTAAGTTTACACTAAAAATGCTTTGGTGTAAAGAGTTTTTATCTAATTTAAAAACACATTTTAAATAGTTCTTAAACCAAATGTTAACAAATTGTGAACGCAGTTTGACATTCTTTTGTCATTTTGAAATGAAAATATGTAAAATTTTAGATTGCGAGCACACTTCGACAAAAATTGCAGCCGCTTTTGGTAATCTTTTACAAATTATACACCGGAAATTCTATGTAATCAATTCTCTTTCATAGAACTCTTCCGTTTAGTCTCTTGATTTTATCACGTGCTGTGCGACAAAAAAACGCCATTGTAACAAAAAGCCGTTTTAATTTCACAAACGCCCGAAAAGCACAAAAAAACGGGCTTGTAAAGCAAATTACAAGCCCTGAAATATTTATATCTATAAGATAATTTCGGATATTACGGAGTTGGAGAGTAAAAATCCGCGCCGCGTCAGAAAAATTCCGCCGCTCTCACAGCTGCAAAGCCCGTATTTTTCGTATTGCTTTGCGCTTTCAAGCATTTTTTGCGGTATCTCATGATGAAAACGGGCGTAAAAACGCTCTTGTGTAAGCCCCTCGCGAAGCCTTAAAGCGAGCATACAAAATTCCTCTTCGTCACCGCCGTCACCCTCAGTTAAACGCTCGTTGCCGCTTATGAAATACTCAATATCACGCGGATAATATGTGCGTTTTCCGCCTAAAAACGAATGTGCCGAAGCACCTATGCCGAGGTACTCCTCATCGTGCCAATATTTCAGATTGTGGCGGCTCTCAAAGCCGGGAACCGCAAAATTTGATATTTCATACTGCATAATACCGTGTTCTTCGAGGTATTCGCACATAAAAAGGTACATATCGGCCGTATCGTCGTCAGAGGGGAACGGCAATTTGTCTCTCATACGAAAAAACGGCGTATTCTCCTCTATTTTGAGAATGTAGCAGCTGAGATGCGGCACACCCGAAGAAATGCAGAAATCAAGTGTGCTTTTAAGGCTCTCTTTTGTTTGACCCGGCACGCCGAGCATTACATCAAGCGAAATATTATTTATTCCCGCATTTTTTGCCCGTGAAACGACACTTTGAACCTCGCTTTTGCCGGCTCGTCTGCCTAAAATCCTACGTTCGCCGTCATTTGCCGACTGCAAGCCTATGGAAAGCCTATTTACTTTACACTCGCTTGCTTTTTCAAAGAATTCGTCACCGAGCGAAAACGGGTTGCACTCTACCGTTATTTCCGCATCATCGGTCAAAAACGTTGATTTTGCGCCGTTTATGATTTGGCAAAGATAATCCGGAGCCAAAGCCGACGGAGTTCCGCCGCCAATGTAAAGCGTATCGGCTTTACAACTAAACTGTTTTGAATTGTTCCGAAGCTCTCGCAAAACAGCCGAAACATATCTGTTTTTTGTATCGTCATCGGCGCGAAACGAGTAAAAATCGCAATACGGGCACTTTGAATTGCAAAACGGAATGTGAATATACAGTCCTATATTATTCATCGTCTAATTTAAGCACAGCCATAAACGCCTCTTGCGGAACTTCTACCGTACCGAACTTGCGCATACGCTTTTTACCCTCTTTTTGCTTTTCAAGCAGCTTCTTTTTACGCGTTATATCGCCGCCGTAGCATTTAGCGAGCACGTCCTTACGCATTGCCTTTACGGTTTCGCGCGCTATTACCTTGCCGCCCACGGCTATCTGAATGGGAATTTCAAACATCTGGCGCGGAATATTGTCCTTAAGCTTCTCGGCTATTCTGCGCGCTCTCGGATATGCCTTTTCGGAGTGAATAATAAACGAGAGGGCATCTATCATATCGCCGTTCAAAAGAACGTCGAGCTTTACAAGGCTTGACCTTTGGTAGCCGCAAAGCTCATAGTCAAATGAAGCATAGCCGCGCGTGCGCGATTTTAAGACGTCAAAGAAGTCATAGATTATTTCGTTAAGCGGGAGTATATATTTTAAGTCCACCCTGTCGGCGTCAAGATACGTCATTTCTTTATATTCGCCGCGTCTGTCCTGGCAAAGGTCCATTATGGCTCCCACATAATCCTTAGGAGAAAAGATGTGCGCCTCAACCATGGGTTCCTCCGCAAAATCGATTGTTGCGGGGTCGGGGTAGTTGCACGGATTGTCTATTTCGACTACGTTTCCGTCGGTAAGATGTATTTTGTAAACAACCGAAGGTATTGTTGTTACGAGGTCGAGGTCATACTCTCTCTCGAGGCGTTCCTGTATGATTTCAAGGTGCAAAAGCCCCAAGAAACCGCACCTGAAGCCGAAGCCGAGGGCACTTGACGTCTCGGGTTCAAACGAGAGCGAGGCGTCATTCAGCTGTAATTTGGCAAGAGCGTCCCTAAGAGCCTCATAATCCGCTCCGTCCGCCGGATAAATTCCGCAGAAAACCATCGGATTTACCTTGCGATATCCTGCAAGCGGCTCCGAAGCCGGATTTTCGGCAAGAGTCACAGTATCGCCTACGCGCGCATCGCCTACGGTTTTAATCGAAGCGGTGATATAACCGACCTCGCCCGAGGACAGCTGCTTTGTCGGCTCCAAGCTCTTGGCGCGCATATATCCCGTTTCCACAATTGTAAATTCGGCACCCGTAGCCATAAGACGCATCGTCTGCCCCGGCCTTACCACACCGTCAACTATTCTGACATAGACAATTACACCGCGATAACTGTCATATACGGAGTCAAATACAAGCGCTCTGAGCGGCTTTGAATCGTTATCATCCGGAGGCGGCACAAGGTTTACGATTTCCTCGAGCACAGCGGGGACATTCTCGCCCGTTTTTGCCGAAATTCGCGGCGAATCCATACACGGTATGCCTATAACGTCCTCCACTTCTTTAGCAACGCGCTCCGGCTCTGCGGCGGGAAGGTCGATTTTATTTATTACCGGTACAATTTCAAGGTCGTGGTCAAGCGCAAGGTAGGTATTTGCAAGAGTTTGAGCCTCTATCCCCTGTGACGCGTCAACTATCAGCACAGCTCCCTCGCATGCCGCAAGGGAACGCGACACCTCATAGTTGAAGTCAACATGACCGGGAGTGTCTATTAAGTTCAGTTCATATTTTTTGCCGTCGGCAGCCTTGTAATCAAGCTTTACGGCACGGGCCTTAATGGTTATACCGCGTTCACGCTCAATATCCATATTGTCAAGAAGCTGCGCCTCCATATCGCGTTTCGCCACGGAGTCTGTAAGCTCCAACAAACGGTCGGCAAGCGTACTCTTGCCGTGGTCGATATGGGCAATTATGCAAAAATTTCTGATGTAGTCCTTTTTACCTGACATAAATTTCCTCTTTTATCTTTTTAAATCCCGTATATTATATCAAATTCGGAGTTAAATGTGAATACCGAAAATTATTTCTCACGGTCATAAAAAGACAGCATCGGCTTTATCTTTTTGCCGCCTATCACTCTCTGCTCGTAGTTTTTGGTTATTTTAAACACCGTCCCCGACAAAAGCAACAGACCTATAAGGTTCGGCAAAGCCATAAGGCCGTTAAACGTATCGGAAAGATCCCAAACAAGCTGAATGCTCGACACGGCACCTATAAATGTCATTGCGAGAAATATTATTTTATACACCGCAGTCAGCTTTTTTCCGCCTATATATTCTGCGGCGCGCGAGCCGTACACCGACCAGCCGAGTATGGTTGAAAAAGCGAACATAACTATACCTATGGATACTATATAAGAGCCCCATTTGCCGAGCACACTCTCAAAGGCATATATTGTTATATTGACTCCCTCAAGTCCGCTTTGCAGATTTGCCCCGGTAGTCAGTATTACGAGTGCCGTAAGGGTGCATATAACAATGGTGTCAAAAAACACCTGAAATATGCCCCACATACCCTGTGTTACGGGTTCCTTGGCATCAGAGGAGGAATGGACCATTACCGACGAGCCGAGGCCCGCCTCATTAGAAAATACTCCGCGCGCCACACCGAAACGCATGGCTCTTGAAATACCGTATCCCATAACGCCTCCTCCGACGGAGCGCATACTGAACGCCCCCGAAAATATCTCGCCGAAAGCGTCGCCTATATGGCGGAAGTTTACGATTATTATTATAAGCGCGCCTATTATGTAAAACGCCGCCATAAAAGGCACAAATTTTTCCGTCACCGTGACTATTCTTTTCAGTCCGCCGTAAATTATAACGGCTATAAGGGCGCAAACGACTATCCCCGTGACAATGCCCGGTATATTAAACGAACCCTTAAGTGCCGTGGATATTCCGTTGACCTGAGCCACCGAGCCTATTCCGAACGATGCGAACAGACAAAAAACAGAAAATATAACCGCAAGCCACTTTTGGCCGAGTCCTTTTTCAATATAATACATAGGGCCGCCCACCCACTCGCCTTTTTCATTTTTTCTGCGGAAATATATGCCGAGCGCATTTTCGGAAAAGCTCGTCATCATACCGAGCAAAGCAGAAATCCACATCCAAAATACCGCACCCGCTCCGCCGGAGGAAATCGCGGTGGCTACGCCTACAATGTTGCCCGTGCCTACCGTTGCGGCAAGAGCCGTTGCAAGTGCCTGAAACTGCGATATGGCTTTTTCGTCCTTGGTTTTTGTTACCTTGCGGTCTTTAAATATTGCGGCAACCGTATTTTTAATTGTGTAGCAAAAACGGCGTATTTGAAAAAATCGCGTACCGCACGTGAGATAAAGGCCGGTAAGCAGCATCAATATGAGCATCGGAGGCCCCCAAACGACGCTGTTTACCTTACTGTTGATATTCTGAATAAGCTCTACAAAATTTTGCATAGTACCTCCGAATGTGTTTTTATTGAATAACAAGAAAACGGGGCAAAAGCAGCTAATAACAGTATTGCCTTACGCCCCGAATTATTAAGAATAAAGCTTTCCGACTATGATGTTCACAAGCGAAACCGGCAATGCCTTTGAAAGTGCCAAAAACAGATGATATTTAGCGCCTTTTGTAGACAAAAGCTTCGGACGAGCTTTGGTTGCCGCAGCATACACCGCATCGGCTATATCGTCCGGCGACATACCGTTTTGCTCGTCGCGCTCCATACCGGCAACCGCTCTTTTAAGTGTTTCGCCGTAAAATTCGTCACCGGCGGTATTTTTCTCTCTTGCCGCGGTAAAACCCGTTTTAACATCGCCCGGCATTACGGCGCAGACCTTTATATTAAACGGTCGCACCTCGTTTGCAAGAGCCAGAGTCAGCGAATTTACAGCCGCCTTTGACGCCGAATAAAACGCCTGAAACGGTATGGCAAGCGGAGCCGCGAGAGAGCTGAGATTAACAATTCTTCCGCCGCCTTGAAGTCTCATATATTTAATTACGTTTTTTGAGCAAATAAAGCAGCCGAAGAAATTGACGTCAAACTGTTTTTTAGCTTCTGCAAGCTCTGTGAATTCAACCGCCCCTGAGATGCCGAAGCCTGCATTATTTACAAGTATATCAATGCTTCCGCTGTCATTATATATTTTTTTGAATGTCTCGGAAACCGAGTGCTCATCCGTGACGTCGCACGAGATATGCTTAACGCCGACTGTTTGAATCTTCGGCTCGCGGCGGCTCAGCTCATACACCCTGTATCCGTTTTCAAGAAACTTACGGCAGCAGGAAAGTCCTATTCCGCTCGAACCGCCCGTAACAACTGCAGTTTTCATCAATCTCAACTCCGTTAAAGCAGGCAAAGGCGCAAAGCCGCCGTGCCCGTAAAATACAAAAGAATTTTATCACAGCGGAAACGTTTTCGCAACTAAATGCGAAAAAATATCCGTAAATCTTGTACGTGTTGCCGTATTTAGGCTTATTATATTATACCGCCGGTCTTACAATCCCCGAATTATGCCTATTTGTCCGTTATTTTATTTTATTAAACAAGTCGATAATAAATACGTCTATATTGTTTGCGGCATATTCGGCGATGCCAAACGGCCGAGCTTCCTCAGACCGATTACCGATTTTCACAATTTGCGGCGCTTTTACCGTTTTTTAACAGAATTACAGTTGCACATTTTGCTCATAAGCTTTAAAATTACAGTATATAGTTATATTGTCGCAGGCATTAAAAGCGGCACAAGAATCGGTATAAGTCCGAATAAAATCAGCCGTTTCATATTCAAGAAAAAAGGATGGAAAAAACAATGAAAAAGAAAAAAGAGAAAGGAAATAACAAGGGTTTATCGAGATACCTTGTGTCGGTATTACTGTTTTTGTTGTTCGAAGCGGTGGCAATCACACTATGGCTAATAAAGGATAATCTGTTTTATTTGCTGAATTTCAGCTACATAGGCACCTGTCTCGCATTGGGGACGGCACTTTTTACCGCCGAGAAACGCTATGCGCGTCATTTTGTACAGCTGGCAGTCGGAAGCTATATGCTGCTGTATCTCGGCATAATCTCCCGAGAAAATATGCAGATTGAGGGCTTTTGGTACTATCTGTTCCTCGGCGTTTTTGAAGCGGCAACCATTCACTATGCCGTGGCCAAAATCTTCGGACCGCTGCTGTTCGGACGCGGATGGTGCGGCTATGCCTGTTGGACGGCTATGGTTTTGGACTTTCTTCCTTATAAGCAGCCACGGAAGCCGCGAAAAGAAAAACTCGGAATTCTGCGCTATGTGATGTTTGCGTTATCATTGGCTCTTGTGTCGGGTCTGTTTTTGTTCAAGGTCGCAAATCTTGAGAAAATTATGTTTTGGCTGTTTCTCGCCGGAAATGCGCTTTACTATATATCCGGAATTGCGCTCGCCTTTATATTTAAGGATAACCGCGCATTCTGCAAATATCTCTGCCCTATCACAGTATTTCTGAAGCCCATGAGTTATTTTTCGCTTCTGCGCGTCCACTGTGACGAGAGTAAATGCGTTCATTGCGGCAAGTGCCTGAAAGTATGCCCAATGAATGTTGAGGTTAACAAGGATTCACGCAAGCGAAAAAACGGAACAGAGTGTATTCTCTGCTACGAGTGTACAAAAAACTGCCCCACAAAGGCACTGCATTAAAGCGAAAAAATAAAGAAAGGTGCAATTCCGAATGAATTGCACCTTGTTTTTTATAAATTCAAAAAGTCTTTTCTGTAATCTACTCCAAAGTATTCAGCGAGTTGTTGCATTTCGCTGTCCTTTATCGTGTTGACTCTCGGCATGTTGCAAGTGAGCATATAAATCTGCGCCGCTTTTTCCACGGTTTCGATAAGCCCGAAGCAGTTCTGCCGTTGTGCCGCTCCGTCATTGGTTTTATCCTGCTGTTGTTAAACTCTCCCGGCAGAATATTTTTATAGACATAATACTGCACAAGTGCTAAAATTTAAGCAAATTCTAATTGAATTTAATTTTTAAAAACACTTTGGAAGAGTTGGCAAATGACAGAACAAAATTCTATGCTTACCGGCAAGCCGATAAAAAGTATAATTAAATTCTCGCTGCCGATTATGGCTTCATCGCTTTTACAGTATAACTATACATTGGTCGACAATATACTTGTCGGGCGATATGTAAGCACGGACGCTCTTGCCGCAGTCGGCGGAGTCGCCTCGATAAACTCGTTTATTGTCGGTGCGGCACTCGGCCTTACAAGCGGATTTACGATACCGGTGGCGCATGCTTACGGCGCAAAGGACCAAGACAGGGTCAACAGATATTCCGGAAGCAGCATTACGGTGTCGTTCTTGCTCGGCCTATTACTTGTTGTTGTCGCGCACATTATTTCCACTCCTCTTTTGAAGCTTATCGGCACGCCGGACGAAATTCTCGGTCTTTCCTCGGCGTATGTAAACATTCTTTACTTTGCAATACCGTTTCAGATGCTCTCAAACAATTTTACCGCAATTTCAAGAGCCGTCGGTGAGAGCAGAAAACCGCTCATATATTTTACGGCAAGTATTTTTGTAAATTTCGCGCTTGACATGCTGTTCATAAAGGTATTTCGCTGGAGCGTTGAGGGAGCTGCGCTTGCTACGCTTATTTCTCACATTACGGCAGCCGTCCTTACGGGAAATTACATTTTAAGGCGCAATACAAGCGTACACATTTCAAAAAAAGAGCTCAAACTTGACCTCAAAACAGCATTCATACAGTTAAAATTGGGAATACCCGTTTCGCTTCAGTTTACCGTTACCTCTATCGGGTCGATGTGTCTTCAAAGCGCGGTAAATTCATTCGGCACAGCAACTATTGCAGGCTTTACCGCCGCAGGAAGGGTCGAGAATATTGCAAATATACCGCTGAGCGGACTCAGCGTCGGCACACAAACCTTCGTCGGGCAAAACTACGGGGCCGGAAAGTACGATCGAATAATTAAATCGGTTAAAAAAATATTTACGCTCAACATACTTCTTTCCGTCGCTTTAAGCGTTGCTCTTCTGACGGCAGGTATGCCGATAGTCAGGCTGTTTATGACAGAGCCTAATGAAGACGTCTTGTTTGCCGCCCATAAATATCTTATCGCCACGGCGGAGTGCTTCAGTCTTGTCGCGGTGCTGTTCGTTTTAAGGAACACTCTGCAGGGTCTCGGCTTTACATATGCAAATGCGGTTGCGGGTGCCGGCGAGCTGATAGGAAGAATATCAATAGCGCTTATTTTCACTCCGCTTATCGGCTTCAATGCAGTATGCTACGCAGCCCCTGCCGCATGGCTTCTTGCGGACATCCCCCTTGCGATTATATATCTCAAAAAGAAGAAGAAATTTAAGGCGTTAGCAATGCGGAATATGAATACAACAGCGGATATATAGCCCTTGAAATTTCTTTATTCGCAAACGAAATAAAAAGAATTTCATTAAACAGCCGAGTGAATCTCGTTTTATATATCGATTTCATAAAATTATTTATATTGAAGTCAGCCGCGAAAGGAAGCAAGGCTTTTCGGCAATGGATTTATATGCAAAAAACCAACACTTCCTTATGAACACTCAGCCAACAGAGCGAGATTTTTTGTTAAACACCGAATTTTAAAATTCGAGACGTAAAAATCGATAAGCGGTCGCGACATTTACGTTTGTTTTTTTGTATACCCAAACAGGGTCCCTTGACAAAAAGCAAAGTCCAATGCTTAATATTTTTTGCAGCACAAGCTCACTTTTGCCCTGTTGCGTATTAACCGAGCGATAATTATTTAAAATGAGGTGCCTTTATGAAAAAATATAATATAACGACATTGATTTTAATGATATTGGTTTGTCTCGGACCGCCGCTGAATCTTTTATTTGAGTATTTTGCTTTACATCAAAATCCGTCTCCTGTTTTGTGGGGTACAACGATTTTCTCGCTGACAGGCTTGCTGCTTTTCATCATCTACTATATAAAAATATTAAAGTAATAATGTGTTTGAATATGTAGCTTTGACCGTTACAGGTAAAACAGCTTCAGCTTAAAGAGGTGTTCATATGAAAAAACTATTATACGATATAGCTCCGTTTTATTTGTCCGAAGGGTGTATAGATGAGCTACACGCCCAAAAAATGATAGGAACGGCCGTATGTGCACCGGAGTCTTGTATAACTGAAATTCTAAACGAAGCTCTCTCTTTACTTTATAATTGTTTTTCCGGGATTGTTTTTATAAGGGCTGATGAAGAAACAATTTTAAAGACAACCAACTATCTTAAGACGGATTATGATTATAAACAGATGAAGCCATCGGGTTTTTTGTCGTACAAATTGCCTGAGCTCTCATTTCCGTTGAATTCTGAAAATTTGCCCTACATTATAGATAATTTTGCTGATTTTTCTTCACTTGAAATTCATTTTGCCAAAAGAGAATCCGTCAATTTTGTTTATGAAAGCGTTAAAAATCATCCGTATAAAATATCAGCTGAAAATTTATCTGATTTTATAACAGAAAGATATGTGATTTTAAATAAAAGCGGAGATGCCGATGAGCTTGAATGTGTTGTAAAAGAGCCCTATATACAGGAGATTTTAGATATTTTTTTGAAACATTTCAAATCGAATAAACAAACAAAATCTCACTTCGTAACGAAGTGAGTTTTTTTGTTGCGTATTGGATTTCGAAATGCATTTCTGAAAAAGAAAAAATAAAAGGCAGAGATTATCTCTGCCCTTGGAGCTACTGGCCGGACTTGAACCGGCGACCTGCTGATTACGAATCAGCTGCTCTACCAACTGAGCCACAGTAGCAAATGTTATTCAAAACAAAAACAGCCTTGATTTAGCTGCTCACATATTATAAATGAACCGCGCTGTTTTTGCAAGAGAAAAAAGCAAAAAAGTTCAGTTTTTGACAAACATATCATCTTGGATTGTGAAATCTCCGTATATGTGATAATATATTATAAGCTTGCAGGCTGTCTGTAATCGGATTTTCCGATTACTTCGCAAACAAGCTGTACTTTTTATTTAAAGGGGTAATATAATGAGCATAGCCGTAGTTACCGGTGCCTCCGGAGGTATCGGTGCCGAAATTGCAAAACGACTGGCACAGGACGGTTTTTCCGTTGCACTTATATATAACAGAAACGCCGAAAGAGCACAGAAAACGGCTGACGAAATAACTCTTTCGGGCGGCAGCGCAAAAACGTATAAATGCGATGTACGTGACAGCTCGGAAATAACTTCGGCAATTGAAGCAATAGAGCGTGACTTCGGCGAAATAAGCGTACTTGTAAATAATGCCGGAATATCTGAGCAAAAGCTCCTCACCGATATTATGGATTCGGATTGGGAAAATATGATAAGCACAAATCTAAGCGGTGCTTTTTACTTTTGCCGTGCCGTACTCCCCTATTTTGTTCACAGAAAATCGGGTAGGATAATAAACGTCTCCTCTATGTGGGGCGAGACCGGAGGCTCGTGCGAGGTGCATTATTCCGCGGCAAAAGCAGGCCTTATAGGTCTTACCAAAGCACTTGCAAAAGAAGTTGCTCCGTCCGGAATTACTGTAAATGCAGTATCCCCCGGCGTTATAAACACCGAAATGGTGACAAAGCTCGGTAAAGATACCGTAGATATGCTGCGTGAAGAAATCCCCGTAATGCGGCTCGGTACTCCCGAAGACGTGGCAAATGCAGTTTCATTCTTAGCCGATGACAGAGCGTCATATATTACAGGGCAGGTACTGTCCGTAAACGGCGGCATAGTTATTTAGTAATTACAAGGTTCAGTATACAAAAATCGTATAAGCAAAAAACGGGATGTAAAACTTATGTTTTACATCCCGAGTTTATTATTTGTCTTTTTTATCGCCGCCTACTCTTGACCAATCGACAAGAATATGCTCGTTATAGAAATTGCTTCGTTTTTCAAGCTCTTCGTTTACAAAATCGGTTCCGTCACGCTCGAAGAGAGTCGGTGTATCAGAGAAGAGGTTTGTTCCTATACCGAGCTTATTGCCCTCTATCTCAACGCCGATACTTGCGAGCATTGTCGGCAGCATATCAAACGTTGCCCACTCGCGGTTATGGAAGCGAGTATCGGGAGCCGAGGTGCAGTTAGGTGTGGGATTAAGTATAAGGTTAAAGCATGTACGTCTGTAATTCGGGTCAAAGTCCTTAAAGAAATTCTGATCCATACTAAGGTGGTCGCCGTTAATTACTATGGTAGTATTCTCATAGAACGGCTGGGACTGTATCCAACGTACAAACTTAACCGTCTCTGCCTGGCTGTAGAATATTACATTTGCATACTGCTTATCAAACGGAGTCTTGGCATTGGGAGAAAGGTAGCCGTCCGGGAAGTGCGTATCAGCCGTTTCCATAACGAAATAGAACGGTTTGTCTTCGCCTGCCAAGCGTGTAAGCTCCATCTTTGCATATTCATAGAGCTTGTCATCCTCATAGCCCCACCAAACGCTGTAATCCTGAGGAATAAAGTTATCTTCCTTCGCACGCTTGTGGTCCATTATATTGTAATCGCCGTGCTCCTCAAAGAAGTAGTCAAGTCCGCCGAAGGATGCATCTGCACCGAACATAACGGTTTGATTATAGCCCTGTTCTTTTAATATATCACCTATTGTGGTAGCTCCCGGCAGGAAGTTGTCGGCAGAGCCGTATGCATTGGCACCGACCGGCACCTTCATGGGCAAGCCGCTGCTCATATTCACCATTGAAGCCACAGACCAGTTGGCGCCCGTCGAGGACGGATTACCGCCGAAGCCCTCGGGAAGATCCGAGAAATTGTAGCCCTCCTTTGAGAGCTTTCCAAGGTCGGGAAGAAGATTTGTGTCCATATATCCGCCGAGCTCTTTTGAGAAATACGAGTTCTCCATAGATTCGAGATAAATATGGATAAGGTTGCGCTTTTTCTCCGGGAAGGTCATTTTAACCTTTTTGGGATCGGCAAAATTATCTTCTATGTACGGCGAATCATCAGCATAAGCCGCATAGAGCTTTTGAAGAGAAAGCTTTTTTACACCGAACGCCACGCCGCCGGAAAGCATAAGAAGTGCCAAGAAAAGAGCCGTGAGACGTCTTGCAAGTCCCGAAAATACGGTGCGCTGTTTTTCGTGAAGCTTGTATAAGATTTTTCTCGTTGAAAAAGCAAATACGCAAAACAGAACTGTTACCACAGCCGTAAGCAAAACAGGACCTTGGAACAGCGTATTCATAACCTCGGGGCTTGCGCCGCCGGTGTCGGAATTCAAATTTATCATCATCTGGTCGGGTGTAAGTCCGGCAAATGTATCTGCCGCCCAGATGGAAGCCGTGAATGCCGCCATACCGAGAGCAAACAAAAGCATCGACAAAATACGAAGTATCCATGCGCCGACCTTGTGCTTCGGCTTTGTGTGTGAAAAGGATATTACACCCTCGACAACACCGCGACCGAACAAAAATACAAGCCCGACAGCCAAAACAAATACAAAATACTTGAGCGGATACCATTTACCGTGCACCGATGTCAAAAGCACATTCGGTATTTTCAGTATCAGCGACATAATTCCGAGCGATGCCAAGTTACTCACTAAAGTATCGCGTAACACAGCAATAATACAAGCAGGCGCGTTTTTTTTGCGCGTCAACAGAAAAATATCCGCAACGCTCAAAAGAAGTCCCGCAAGAACTCCCAAAAACCAAAACATATATATCCCTCTTTCATTACATTGTAACGGTAATTTTACCATATATAAAATCCGTTTGCAAGGATATTTTTTCGCAATTTGCACAAACGGGAAACGCATAAAGTAAAAGCCCCGTAATTCCTGATAAATAAGGGGTTTTACGGACACAAGAATCCGCAAAACCCTTTATTAAATATATTTAGTTGTAAATTACACTTTGCCGTATCAAGCTTATTTCATTGCTCATCGGAAAACAGCCTTTCCGCGTATCGCACAGCGCCCATGGCGTCCTTTGCGTAAGAATCGGCGCCTATTCTGTCGGCATAATCCTGAGTCATAACGGCTCCGCCGACCATCACCTTACATTCGGGATAGCGTTTTCTTAAAAGGCGAATGGTCTCTTCCATATTCACAACCGTTGTAGTCATAAGCGCACTCAGACCCACGAGCTTGACCTTCTCTTTTATTGCGGTATCAACTATAATTTCCGGGTCAACATCTTTGCCGAGGTCGATTACGTCAAAGCCATAGTTTTCAAGCAATACCTTAACAATGTTTTTACCTATGTCGTGAATATCGCCCTTGACGGTGGCTATAACTATCTTATTCTTTTTCTCGCTGCCGTTCGCTTCGGCAGGTATGCTTGCCTTGATTTCGTCAAATGCCGCCTTTGCCGCATCGGCACTCATAAGAAGCTGAGGCAAAAAGATTGTTCCGTCCTCAAAGCCTTTACCGACAATATCAAGTGCCGGTATTAAATATAGATTTATAATGTCAAGAGGCTGTTCCGTCTTTAAAAGCTCTCTTGCATTCTCCCCTGCCGCTCCGGAAAGCCCGTTTATAACCGCGGTTTTAAGGTCGGTTTTATCATTTTTTGCCGTCGGTGCCGAATCCGACGTCTTGCTTATGTACGTCTCAAAATTTTCATCGTACCCGTTAAGCGCGCAATAGGAATAAAAAGCATTCATCATACTGTCGGATTTCGGATTTATAATACCTGCCGAAAGTCCGCTGCCCATGGCAAGAGTGAAAAATGCCGCGTTTATGTTATCGCGTTTCGGAAGGCCAAAGGAAATATTTGAAACTCCCAAAACCGTATTTACGCCGAGGGTGTTGCGAACATATGACAGAGCCTGTAACGTTCTCTTTGCGTTTTCCGCCCCGGTGCTTACGGTCATAGCAAGCGTATCTATTATGAGGTCCTTTTTATCTATACCGTATTCCTTTGCGGTATTTATTATTTTCTCGGCTATTTTGATTCTGTCCTCGGCACTTTCGGGAATACCGCTTTCATCAAGCGTAAGGCAAACCACGACTCCGCCGTATTTTTTAGCGAGCGGAAAGATTTTTTCCATGCTCTCTTTTTTGCCGTTTACCGAATTTATAAGCGGCTTGCCGTTATATATGCGAAGTGCCTGCTCCATTGCCGCGGGATCGGAGGTGTCTATTTGAAGCGGAAGATTTGTAATTCCCTGTATGCCCCTAACGGTATCGCACATTACTTTCGGCTCATCGATTTCGGGCAAACCGACGTTAACGTCAAGTACATCCGCTCCGCATTCGACCTGAGACAGAGCCTCGGAAAAGATATATCCGCTGTCGCCCGAAACGAGTGCCGCTTTAAGTTTTTTCTTGCCCGTCGGATTTATTCTTTCACCGATTATTATAGGTCTTTCGCCTATTACAGCCGTTTTTGAGTATGATGTAACTGCTGTAATGTTTTTTTGCTTTACAGGCAAAACAGGGATACCCTTGCACAGCTTTACAGCCTCTTTCAGGTGCTCAGGCGTAGTTCCGCAGCAACCGCCGAGCAGCGAGACACCCATTTCGGCAAGTTCCTTTAAATCATTGGCAAAGTCCTCCGGTGTGACATTAAAAAACGTGACTCCGTTAACACATTCGGGTAGCCCCGCATTGGGATTTACTACCAAAGGCGTGCTTGAATATTTTAAAAGCTCCGGTAAAAGAGAAAGCATCTGACGAGGTCCGAGTCCGCAGTTAAAGCCTATTGCGTCAACACCGAGCCCCTCGAGCATAAATACCGCCGTCTTGATGTCGGAGCCGGTAAGCAGCTTGCCGCTCTCATCAAATATCATGGTTACAACTATCGGCAAATCACAATTTTCCTTGGCGGCAAGAACCGCCGCTTTTATTTCGTATGTGTCACCCATCGTCTCGATAAGCACAAGGTCTGCGCCCGCTTTTTTGCCCGCGATAACCTGCTGCTTGTAAAGCTCGTATGCCGTCTCAAACGGTAATTCGCCGTACGGCTTTAAGAGCTTTCCCGTAGGACCCAAATCAAGAGCGACAAAGGTCTTATCCTTGCCGGACACGGCCGTTTTAGCTATATCTATCGCGGAAGTAACAATTTCCTCCACCGTGTAATCGGTACCCTTGAATTTCAGCGCGTTTGCACCGAAGGTGTTTGATTTTATTATATTGCAGCCGGCGTCCGCATACGCCTTGTGAATGGCATAAACGGTATCCCGATGAGTAATATTCCATGTCTCGGGAATTTCGCCGGCAGAAAGTCCGTTTTTTTGGAGCATTGTACCCATGGCTCCGTCAAAAAACAATCTCTCTTTACCTAAAAGGTCGATAAATTTCATAGCTTAACCTCTTCTGAATTCGCAGTTTTTATTTCCGCATGCGGCGCAGGCGTTAAAATTACAGTCCTTATCCTTGGTAAGCCCTATAAACGCCGTAACGGACTTTGTGGGTATCATCATACAATTCTCCGACAGGGTAAGCCCTATGCGCTTGGTGCAGTCAAGCAGCTTAAAAAACTCCTTTTGGCTCTCAAGCGACAAATCGGCATAACCGGGACTGAAGCGCGGTCTTAAATAATAGCCTCGCTTCTCCTCTTCCTTTGCTATATTTTCGCAGACGTCATCGCAAAAGCTTTCGACAGCCGCCGCCGTTGCCGCTTGCATAACCGCCGTTCGCGCGGTGTCAACTCCCGCGTACCGTCTTACGAGAATATCGCTCTGCATACCGAGCGTTGCGGCAAAAAGCAATATTCTGTCGGAATTTCTCAAATGCTTCACAAGCTTTTCGGAGTGAAATTCGATACCGTCAAGCTTTACTGTACTGTCGGACAGGTATTCGAGTTTGCACTCTCTGTACAGACTTCTCGGCTGAATCGACGTAATTATTTCAATCTTAACGTGATTGATAAGGTCAAGGGTTTTTTTGTCCGCCTCACGACCTTTATAGCCGAGATAGCGAAGAACTTCCTTTGTGTTTATATCCATAAGTGAAACATCCTCTGTGCCGAAAAAAATCGTTATTACATTCTTTTTTATAATAATACAAAAACAGTAGGAATTCAACAATTTAATTTCTTGACTTAAAGCGGCTCTTATTTTAAAATTAAGCTGTAAAGGGAGTGAAGAAATGCGCCTTGACAAATATTTAAAGGTTTCGCGTATCATAAAAAGGCGTACTGTGGCAAACGAGGTGTGCGACGCAAAGCATGTCAACGTAAACGGCAAGCCGGCAAGAGCATCTTACGATGTAAAAGAGGGCGATGTTATTGAAATCACCTTCGGGCAAAAGGTCACAAAATATCAGGTCTTGAATGTAACCGAATACGCAACAAAGGAAAGCGCGTCGTCTATGTATAAGGAGCTTTAAAATGGGCTATATCGAAGATTTACGCAAGCTGATAGGTCACAAAAGAATTGTTCTCAACGGCAGCCTTGTAATCATAGAAAACAAAGACGGAAAAATTTTGATGCAAAAAAGAACATACCCGAAGGGCAAGTGGGGGCTTCCCGGAGGTCTTATGGAATTGGGAGAGTCAACCGTTGAAACAGCTGTAAGAGAGGTTCGGGAGGAAACTAATCTTACCGTCGAAAATCTCAAGCTGCTCGGTGTGTATTCCGGTAAGGATCATCTTTGCAAAGCGGAAAACGGCGACGAATGGTATGTTGTCGTGACCGCCTACACCACAAAGGATTTCAGCGGGACGCTTATGATAAACGACGGCGAATCGGAGGCTCTCGAGTGGTTCTGTCCGGGAGAGATACCGAAAAACATCCCGTCTACTCACCGCCTTGTGATAGACGATTACAAAAACGGCTTATAAAAACAGGCTTTTTAAAAATAAAAAAGGACTAAGCTCTTGCTTAGTCCTTTTTTGGAGCTGATAGGCAGACTCGAACTGCCGACCTCATCCTTACCAAGGATGTGCTCTACCACCTGAGCCATATCAGCAAACCGCACTACTTGCGAATGCTTGAATATTATACACAAGGAACTACCCTTTTGTCAACACTTAATTTGAATAAGGAGAGGCTTTTACGTCAATAATTTTCAAAGAAGTGCGAAACAGGGCTGTTTTAAGTCTATTTTCCCCGAGCTCGGCACAAAAACAAAAAAATATACTTTTTTTAAGCTTACGCATATCCGGATACTTTACAAAAACAACCGCAAATTTCAATTTCACATATACAAAAAGTCGTCTGTTTCTTGTGCGAACTCACAAAAATGTAACAATAATATCGTCACTTATACATATTGTATGTCTAAATACTACAAATTACCCGTAAAAAGAATATTAAACTTGCAAGAACTTCGCGTAAAGTGTATAATATTGTCATATTATATTGAGGGATTTTGCGCTTTATTTATCATTTTTTTGGTGTAAATTACTCATTCAGTGTAAAAACAGTTTGTATGCATGTAAGGTAATTCAAGGAGGAACATTTTGGGCGGAGATTTACACTGCCACACCAAGCTGTCCGACGGCTCACTCGGAATAGAGGACTTGGTTCTTTTGGCAAAAAAGAAGGGAATCGAGACAATAGCCATAACAGACCATGACTGTCTCGCAGGTACAGTAAGAGGAAAAATAATCGGAGACAGATACGGGGTGAATGTCATTCCCGGGGTAGAGCTGTCATCAAGAGACGAAAAAACAGGAAAATACGTAGATATACTTTGCTATCTCAGCGACGCACCGGACAGGCTCCAGGGGCTTTGCCACAAAAACTCGCTTGCCCGTAAAAAAGCAGCTCATTTTATGATGCTTCAGATTACAAAGCGTTATCCGGTATCGGCCGAATTTATCATCAAATGCGCCACCGGGTCAACAAATATTTTTATTCCGCATATAATGCAGGCTCTTATGGAGAGCGGCTATACAAACACCATTTTCGGTGATCTTTATAACAAGCTGTTCAACAAAGAGTCCGACGGCAACATTTTGGTAACGCCGAAATACCCCGATATCGAGGAGGTTGTCGGTGCGATTCACGACGCGGGCGGTATAGCGGTTCTCGCTCACCCGTATCTATACGATAACATCGACTCAATACCTCGTCTTATAGAATGCGGAATTGACGGAATTGAGGTTTGGCATCCGTCGGCAACCGAAGCACAGCGCGCCGAGCTTAAAAAGCTCGCTACCAAAAACAAGTTTTTAATGACAGGCGGAACAGATTTCTGCGGTCTTTACAACAGGTATCCGGTTTCCGTAGGCGACATTGATGTTCCCGATGATGCCATTACAAAGCTTCTCGGATACAAGGCCAAAATCAGAAGAATGCAGAAAAAGGCTCAAAAAGCCGCTGAGGAAGCCGCAAAGTCAAATTAACCTAAGAAAGGCAGCCTTTAAAAGGCAGGGTTTACTATGGACGACAGCGATGTAAAAATTTTTAAAAAAGAAAAAAGAGATGACAAATTCGACGAGATCGGTCTTATCTCCAAAATGAACGAGGAGAGAGGCAACGGCAACATCGACAAATCAAAGAGGCTCGGCTCTTATCTTGCTTCGATTTTTCTTGACAAGGACGTCCTGCTTCAAAAGCTTCGTCCGATTATCGGCGATAAGGAGTACACAAAGGCCGAGAGTTTCCAGATAAAAATTCTTATGTTCTTTGCCGCCGAGTATCAGCTCAACTCGCTTTTGCCAAATAACATACTCCGGAACACGGCAATAAATGCCCTGTACGATGACATACACGACAAGGCAGAGGAATTCTACAAAGAGTTCTCCGATGGTGCCGAGTACAGCTTTTATTACCTCGCCGTCAGAAAAAACGACGACATATCGCAAAACATAGGTAAATGTTTCTCAATGCTATGCGGTAAGGGTAAGGAAAACGAGGAATACGCCTCCCTCGGCTCGGAGCTTTGGAGCGGCGTACTCGAAGAGGTAGAAGAAATAATACGCAGGTATAAATTTGTCGGTATGAAAAAATAAATTTAATATTGCGTTCGGGGACTGTAAAAGCTTATGTTTTTGCAGTCCCCTTTTGTGTTGCGAACATTAGAATATAACGGAAACACCGCCCCGTTTTACCGAGGCGGTGTTTCCTATGCAATAAATTAAAATGAAAAGGGCAGGTTTGCCCCCCTTGCCTCGGCGGAAAAAAAGGGCAGAGCCGCCGAGACAGCTGCAAGGGGATGAGGAAAATGTACGTAAAAGCCGTTCGGAATATAAGCCCGAAGCTTTTCGTATGACAGAAACCGACGGCGTTTCTATCAATCGGTACGAACCAAACGCCTGTCGATTAGCACGAGAGTTAAATGTAATACGGATTTAAAACAAATCCTTTTAAAAGCTCTCGTACAAACAAAAAAGGCGCTGTGAACTACATCACAACGCCTTCGCTGTTTATGCTTAGATTTTATACCGAAAATATTGTTTAGTCAAGATTAAATGCGACGCAAAGTCATATTTCGTAACATTTCACTTAACTAAAGTGCTTTCGGTTCGCCTGTTTGTTGTATTTTACAACCGGATTACTGTTTTGCCCCTTTATCAAACATCTCAAGAGCCTTAACGCTGACAGCATAGCAGCCTGCAAGACCCTCGGCGTTCATATTGTCATATGTATCGCGGCGAGTATGATAGTAATCCTCAAGCTTATGATTAAGACCCGTAACGCCTGTTGCTCTGAAGCCCGCCTGTGCAAATGCGGCAGAGTCGGTAGCACCGCCGAGCGGAGGAACCCAGCCCTTTTTGCACGGAATATTCAATTCTTTTGCTGCTTCCATAAAAAGGTCGGAGACGTCCTTATCGGCTTTAACGGTACCGTTAAGGTCGCGATAATTCGTCATAAGATATTTCGGGTCATGAATTGTATCATATGAGAAAATAAATGTGGGAACGTCGTCAAACTCTCCCTTGTGAGCCTCGCACCAAGCTTTTGCTCCGCGAAGGCCGGCTTCCTCTGAACCGGTAAGGATAACGCCTACCTCTGTGTTTTCAAGCTCGATGCCGTTATCCTTGAGAGCCTTGAGAATTGCAATACCCATATAGCAGCCCGAAAGGTTATCGTTGGCACCGTCAACAATGCGGTTTTTATTCCACATCCAATAAAGGCCTACAAGGAACGGAACAAAAAGAAGTCCCCAAAGAGCCATTTTGAAAAGATAAGAGGAAGTATCTATAACACCGAAGGAAATACCGTTTTGGGCCATATAAATAATGGATATTACCATATAATAAACTGCGCCGAGGGCGCAGATTACGGCATGACCCTCAAAGCCTATGCCGCCGAGCGCATAGTTTACAGGCCACTCCCAAGCAGCGTCCGGATGTCCGTTAAAGAATATGCGGCGTTTTACTTCGCCGGTGCACTTTTTAACTGCGGTAACATTGTGACCGGTAAGCTCGGGGAAGAAACGGTCAACGCATTTTTTATAAAGGCCGAACTGTAAAAATACTATTGCAAGACCTGCAACAATGAGAATAAGCGAAATAATCGGTGCCACAAAGTAAAGTGCGATTGCCAAAAGAACGAAGGTAATCGTAAAGTATATCCAGCCGAAGAATGAGCCGGGGTTTTCTTTAAACGATTCAACGTCCGCACGTTCGCAGCCGCAATCCTCTTTAAGAACTTTTGCCATATACTCGCAAGCCTCTTTCTCTCCCTTGGTGCCGGGGCTGCGGGTATCCATATCCTTACAGATATGCGTGATTTCGTCAATCATGTACTTTGCTGCTTCGTCTTTTTTGTCAATAAGCGGTTTTAAATCCATATGAACTCTCCTTCTCAAAAGTATATCTAATATTTTATTATAGAAACTGTGCAAAGTCAATAAAAATTACCTTTGAAACGATTTTTTATATTCACGTAGTACAATACAATGTTGTGAACTGTCAATTTATGCATTTTATGCCTCGACTTATGAGACAAAATGTTGTATGATAACAAAATAAAATATATTTTCAAAGCAAGTGAGATGAAAAACGAATGTCTTTTATAGCCGGTACCGGTAAAACAAATGTCGATATTCTTTATGCGGGTCTTAAAAGGCTGCCGCAGTTGGGCGAAGAGCTTTATTCAGACGGTTTCAAGCTGTGTCTCGGCGGAGGAGTCCCCGGTACAATGGTGAATCTCGGCAGACTGAACATTCCGGTTAGAACCGCCACGTGGCTCGGTCTTGATATGTTTTCGGATTTTGCGTCCAATGAATACCGCGACAACTCCGTGGAAATCACAAACCTTTATGAAGGCGGTGTACTTCCGCTTAACATAACGTCAGCAATGATAACTCCGGAGGACCGTACATTTGTAACCTACGGCCCCGACGCCGAAGAAAATGATGTTACCGCGGAAAAAATTTACCGAATGTCAAAGGGTGCCAAAATAGTTGAGGTTCAAAACGGATACTATGACGTATACAGAAAATTAAAAGACGAGGGCACGCTTCTGGTGCTGGATACGGGATATACCGACGATATGAGCCTTTCGCTCTACCGTGACCTCATAGAGCTTTGCGACTACTATGTCCCAAATCAAAAGGAGGCTATGAAAATAACCGAAACAGCATCGCCCGAGGACGCCATTTCGGTGCTGTCAAGATATATTGAAAATCCCATGGTCAAGCTTGACAAAGACGGCTGTATGGGTATGGAGGGCGGCAAGGTCTTTACCGTTCCCGTAATAGACGAATATGTGCGCGTGGACTCTACAGGAGCAGGCGACGCATTTCTTGCCGGATTTATGTACGGACTTTTCAACGATTACCGGTTCAGGGACTGCATACTGCTCGGGAATTTAACGGGTGGTAAATGTGTAACGGGCGTCGGCTGCCTCACTGAGTATCTCACGGAGGAAGAGCTACTTAAAAAATTCAACGAATACAAAGCCGAATTTTTTGAATAAGGAATAAATAATGGAAAATAATATAAATAATTTAAGTCCCCTGACTCTTGCGTTTCTCGGCGACGCGGTTTACGGCTTGCTTGCAAGAAAACGCCTTGTGCTTGAAGCGAATCGCCCCGCCGATAAATTACATAAGCTTTCGGTTAAGACGGTTAACGCCGCTGCTCAGGCAAATGCGGCAAAGCTTATAATGCCGCATTTGACCGACGACGAGCTGTCGGTTTTAAAGCGCGGCAGAAACGCTCACACCAACCACACACCTAAAAACCAATCCGAGGGTGATTATCACTATGCCACCGGACTTGAAAGCTTATTCGGATGGCTGTTTTTAAAGGGCGAAGAAAATCGTCTTGAAGAGCTGTTCCGTATGATATGCGAAGGCGGCGAAGAAAACGCGGACAGAGAAAATAACTTATAAAATCGCAAGAGAATTTACGGTCAGCATATTTTATTTTTTGGGCGGAGGCATTTTGTATGCCGTATCCGTAAACAGCTTTCTTGCGCCAAACGGTATAATAAACGGAGGCTTTACAGGGATAGCCACCATACTCAACAGGCTTTTTTCGTTGCCTATCGGCACAGCGGTATTCATTATGAACATACCGCTTTTCTTTTTGGCATACAAAAAGCTCGGCAAAGGCTTTATAGTCAAAACGGTTTTCGCAACATTTACAGTATCGTTTATAATAGATTACACCTCCGCTTTTTTGCCGGTATATTCGGGTGACCGGCTTCTCTCGTCCCTTTTCGGCGCGGTTACCGGAGGCGCAGGGCTCGCGCTTGTCTTTGCCCGCAACGCAACCACGGGCGGAGTTGATACGGCGGCAAAGCTTATAAAGCTGAAGCATCCGCACCTGTCTATGGGACGGATCATTTTATTTTTCGATATTTTGGTCGTCGGCTCGTCATTCTTCGTGTACAGAAGCGTCGAAAACCTGCTTTATTCAATAATCGTAATATATCTAAGTTCAAAAACCATTGACTACCTGCTCTACGGTACAGGCGACGGCAAGCTGATATTCATAGTGACCGAGCACGGCAAAGAGATAAAGGAAAAAATAACAAAGGATTTTCGCCGCGGCGTCAGCGTATTAAACGCACGCGGAGGATACACGGATAAAGAAAAGAGCGTTTTAATAACCGCCGTAAAAATACAGGAGGCAGCATTTATTACGGCGGCAGTCAAGGAGACCGACCCAAAGGCTTTTTCCGTAATTACGGGCGCTGACGAAATAATCGGCGAGGGCTTCAGATATTAAATTTTCGGCTCCCGAAAACGCTGCCGCTCAATCCTTTAAAAGCCCGTTGAATTTTTCGGTAAATACCCTTGCCAGCGTAGCGTGCCCGTGCTTTGTGGGGTGAATATCAAGCTTTTCATCCGTGCCGTAAAAGTTTTCGGCATCCTCATTCATCTCCGGAGCAACATCAAAAACAAAAACCCTGTTTTTTGTTTTGCAAACATTTTTTATCGAGTCATTAAGTCTTGTAACATATCTGTTTGCCGTTTTCCCGACGTTTATATATGAAAAATTGAGCGTTTGCTTTAGGAACGGGTTGTAAACCGTTTGCACTATGATATAGGCATCGGGATTCATATTTTTTATTTCATCGATTATGCACGAAAGATTTTTTTCGTATTCATCGTATATATTTGTCACTTCCTCCGGGAAGAAGCCCTCGCCGTGCAGCAGGGCGTTTTTAAGTGCGTCTATCATAATGTCCTTGCGGTGAAAAAAATCATTCCCACCTACGGATACAACAATCGCATCGGCATTTTTTATATCTGCCGCAGTCTTTTCGTCCGACAAACTTTTCAGCACCTCACCGCTGTCATAACCGCTGACGGCGTCATTATTCAATACCGCTCCGATATTATCGGAAAACAGCGTCAAATAATTATCCTCCTGTGAATCCAGTCCGTAGCCTGCGGCTATCGAATCGCCTATTGCGGTAACAACTCGCTCGCCGTACGGCGGAAATGATGTGATTTTTCCGCTGACGCTTTCGTTTCTTCCGCACGCCGAAAAAACAATAAGTACAAACAAAATCACAGCCGACATTTTAAACAGCTTTTTCATATGAGCACCCCGACACTTTTTATTGCATTCAGTATTTTGTGCCGACAAAGCCCCGATATGCAAAAATCCGATACGGTATACGCCGTATCGGATTTTTTATTTGCCTTTTTGGTTTAGCTTTTCACTTTTTCTTTGCTTTCAGGCTCATATGTATTAAAAAGGTCGTTTACATTGTGCTTACCTGTGTGGTGATACGGGCGAATCTTTAAAATTATCCAGCCCACAACAGCACCTACCGTATTACACACAGTATCCTCCATGGTATCAATAAGTGCATAGCGCATTGGATCTCTTGCAGCTATGACATTCGGCAGGCCTATGCCGTGCTCTTCCGCCGCCTTTTCGGCAAGAGCAAGCGACCAATGCTGAGCGTCGCCTATCTGCGGAGCCACCTGGTCGAACACAAACTCGAAAAGTTCCCATGCGGTACCGGCAAAAAACGATATACCGAACGCTCCGAAAATCACAATCGGCAAATCGACCTTAACCTTGTCGCGCTTTTGCATACATACCAGTATTTCGTATCCTACAAATGTGCAAAGGACTCCGCCTACGCTGTGCATTACAAGGTCATACGCAGGGAAGCTGTAATAAAGGTCCATATATGCGCCGCCGAACGACCCCATAAACAGCCCTGCCGCCAAAAAGTCCTGAATATACGACGGAACATAATGCATCCACCGTTTTTCCGGAAAAATCATAAATATTTCCCACAGGAACATAAGCAGCAAATTGGCCGCCGTTTGCAAGCTCTGCTGAACGTCCTTTCTCACAAAAACCGAATCAATGAACGCCGCAACCATAACGGCTCTGAGAACCCACCAATATATTATTTCCCATTTTTTCGCCTTGTTTTCACCGTGCAATATACGATTTATATAAGCCTTCGTATTTACCCCTCCGATTCTTTTTCAACACATTTTAAAATTGTGTCAAATCTTTTCTTATAGGATAACACATTCGAAAGGATTGTAAAGAGTAAAATTATTAAAAATAAATTAAAGTTTGATATTCCTTGCGTTTTTAAGGCTTACAGCGGCAGTAGGCATTATTCGCTTATTACTATACCCTCTTTTACGCGCTTCTCGGCGAGCTCTTTTGTCACGCGCTCTTTTTTGTCGCCGGTGAGGTCATAGAAGAACATCGGTATCATACAAAGAAGAAGCGATATGCCCGGGACTATCGAAATAAGCGAGAACATACCCTCTCTTATGCCGTGCGACATGGTGAGCGGATTTACCGTATAAGAGGTTCCTATTTTGTTAAGGTCAAGCTCGGTCAGGATATACATAAGCACTATGACGCTTGTTGAAACCGCATTCCCGAGCTTACTTACAAAGGACTGGCAGGCATTTCCGAGCCCATTCTGCCTGCGGCCCGTGGTCAGCTCCATATAGTCAAGGCAATCGCCGACCATTGCGGAAGATACGCAGTTTATAACTCCGCACGGAACGCAAGAAAGAATAACAAACGGTATACACGCCCAGAAATGATTGTAGCCTATAAAGAATGTGATAAAACTCGAAACAAAGCCGAGTATGCAGGAAACGACTATAAGCTTTTTGTAGGACACTCTTTTGATAAGCTTCGGAACTATAAGCATTGCCCCGAACATACCGACAGCCGTCGCTACGGCAAACACCGTATTTACAAGCGATATACTCGACTGTAAAGCCTGCTCAGTCTCCTCCGGCGACAGGCCGGTAATATCCTTTCCGATATAGAACGAATATCTTGCAACGTGTATTGCCGCCGCCTGATACATATATCTGCCCGACGCCAATATGCCCATTATAACAACAAGCATAAGCGGCTTGCATTTAAATATGAGCTTTAAAGAGGACGGCTCACCCTTTTTACGCTTCGGCGGCTTGGGTATTTTGACACGCTCCTTAACCTTGAAATACGTCATTACAAAAAGCAAATTGCCTATTATAGATGCCACCAAAGCAATCGACATATACTTTGTCTTTTCAAGCGCAAGTCCCGAGAGTCCTGTAAGAGACGGAAGTACAAAGCCGAGTATCATAAATATAGCCATTGGTACGGCCGAGCCTATACCGTTGGTTGTTCTCGCTATTGACAGTATACTGCCGCGCTCCGAAGGATTCGGAGTCATCGCGTTCGGGAGGCTCCAAAACGGGACATCGGACATTGTGTATATCATTCCCCATAAAACATACGTAACCGACGCATATATCATCTTTGCGGTCATTGAAATATCGGGAGCGTAAAACAGCGAGAGCGTAAGCAAAGCTATCGGAATAGGCGTTGCGATAATATAAGTCAGCATTTTGCCGTGCTTCGGCTCGTGGGCGTCCATTATCATACCCATAAGAGGGTCATTGATTGCGTCCCATATTCTTGCCAAAAACATTAAAAGCAATACGAATATAGGTGTTACTCGAAGCACATTCAAGTAGAAATCGGATATATACGACGACATTATCGCATATATCATGCCCTGCCCGAGTGCTGAAACGGAATATGTTATAAATTCTTTTTTAGGAACGTATTTCCTGTTAGGGTCATCAAGCATCTTGTTTTCCATTGTCTTCCTCCCAATCATAAATTTATCTAATTTTAACATAAAAATATAAAGAGTACCACATTTTAATGTTAAATTCACGTAAAAAACAAGATGTTCTTATTTGTTAAATATAACGAACAATGACGTGTAAATGTATATTGCTTTACATATATTGCCGCTGCGGAATATGAAAATTGCCGAAGAGACGGTATACGTTCAAAAGGAACGCTCAGCCGTCACTTCGGCGTTTGTGTAAGCTATATTTAATTGTTCTCTCCGAAAAGCCGGAGTACAATGCCGCGCGATGACTCCGGAGTGCGCATCTCGCCGCCGTTTGCTCAAGACTTAATATCGGGCTGCACAGTATATACTATGCAGCAAAGGGGGTATCGGCAACCGTGCTTGCTTCGCGGCATCATCATGACGTTGCAACGGCATTAGCGTAAACCTTGTCGAGAAATTCATCCGTATAGTGCTTATCCATAAACTGCTCAAAGCGATTTTGCGGCGCCACGCCCTTGTCACGAGCATTTCTGCGAGATACGGCTTCACAGGACAGAATAATATCTATAAGAATAAGAATAAACATTATCCAGAAAAGCACCTTACCTATTTTAAGCGGTATTTTATGTATCAGCTTCATAAACAGCGGATATATGAGTTTAACCCATACAAGACCCATAATCCCCCAGAATACCGAATAAAGAGCGCAAACTCTGCCGTTGATATTAAGCGGCATTTTGCTGTAATCCCAAGATACGTGACCGAACACCAGCTCTTCACCGAGAGAGCAGATGTATTCGGCAACGGTGCCCCAAATATATGACTTGATAAATACTTTCCACCAAGCCTTTTTTGTATCCTTAAACAAAAGATAACTCAAAAGCACGCCTCCGAGACCGTAGGCAAGGCCGAAGGGCCCGTAGATAAGAGACTGGCGACTCTCCCAATATCCGTGCTTCAGATAGCAAAACACCATCTCCACACAGTAGCCTATAACGTTACATATCATAAAAATATAGAAAACCTCATAGCCGCTGAGATGATTATCGTCATCTGTTTCAAAAAAATTCTTTTTGAATTTTTGATTTGCGTTTTTTATTTTTTTCTTGTCGAGCCTCTTTTTCTCCATAAGCCATTCCCCTTTATAGACATTTGTTGATAAATATAATACAGTCTATTTGTGAACGAAATATGAACAGAAACGTACTTTTTAGGCAAATAAATAACAATAACGTTGTTTTATGTCAAAATAAACAGCGTCAGGTATTGCGTCATTAAAACAAAAAGCTCCGACCGGCACCCGAGTGCCTATCGGAGTTTTACAGTCATTTCAGTCAAAACAATATGTAAAGCTGATTACTTTAACAGCTTTCAGACGATATCGGGAGCATAACCATAGCGTGAAATTCCTTGTTTTTATCATCATAGAACCACGAATAGCTGCCGCCGTATTTCTCAGCTGTCTTTTTAATACTTTTTATTCCGTATCCGTGAGAATTTGCGTCCGGCTTGGCGCTCACAAGAGTTTCGTTTTCGCATTTTGGTGCTGTCAAGGCTGTATTTATGACGCTGACCACGCAACTCTTACCGTCAATGGTATAAAGAGAAAACTCAATTTTACCGTTTTCTGCTTGCTTCGCCGCCTCAAAAGCGTTGTCAAGCAGATTGCCCACCATTGCCGAAATATCGCTGTCATGCACAAAGGACAGATTCGAGGTTAAAGCCTTGGCATTAAAATCGAGGCCGTTTTTACTGCAAAGAGCCGTATATTTGCCTATGATAATATCAAGCATCTTATTTCCGGTAAGCTGCGATACCGCGTAGTATTTACCGATATTACTGCAAAGCTCACCTATATAAGCCGTAACCTTGTCATTATCCGCTATGCTCTCTATTACGCCGAGATGATTCTTTATATCGTGAACCATAATATGCATATTCTCATTTTGCTTGTCAAGCACGGCGTAATAATCTCTGTTTATATCCTCTCTCTGGCGTTCCATATTGACCTTCATTATTTCTTCGGATTTGCGCTGCATATTTTCGTATACCGCAAATACCATTATATCAGATATGAAGAGCAAAACACTGCCGCCTATACAGGCATAAGCAAGAGTGCCGCTTATGTCAACGAGCAGTGACAATTTCGCTATAAGAACTATGATATACACACTTGAAAAAGGAGAAATCAACAGATACCAGGAATGGCCGTGGTCTATATGCTGTTTTTCACGCGAGGTGAAATTGGAAATCACAAGGCAGGAAATAAGGTACAATGTTTTGGCGATTACCGCCGCCATGGCATACAGCACATCGTTTGACCTGTAATCGGCTATATTTATGCCGAAGAAGCCCGAAATCAACAGTATACCTATAAATTCCGTCGCCGTAAGTACGCCGGCAAGCAAGACGCTGTGAAAAACCGCCGACTTGACATTCGCCTTGAAGCCGAGCTTCAATATCACGTAATTTACCAAGAAGCCAAAGATAATATTTACCGCCACATTGTTATCGGCAAGCTTATTTACGGCATAATAAACAGCAAAACAGGCTATGCCCACAAGCAGCGTAGAGGGTATCCTACGTCTTACTCCGAACACTCGGTAGCAATACAAAAGAAGAGAGCCGAGCTCTATCAGAAAAACATATACGGTTGTTACCTCTCCGAGCATAGTTCATCGCCTGCTTTCAAAATAACTCATAAGTATACGCTTTGTCTCCGCCTGACGCTTGGGTGCCACCGACACGGTATAATGCTTTTTGCCGCCCTCAAGTTCAATTTCCGTTCTTGAGAATTTTACTATTTTATTCATATTTATGATAAAGCTGTTATGCGGCATCATAAAGAACGGCTCGGTCAGCTCTCTTTGCCACTCGGAAAGCGTTTTCTTTGTGCGGAAAACTTCCGCATCGGTATAGACCTTTGTTCTGCGCCTGTCCGTTTCTATCATAATAAGGTCGCAAAGCAGTATCTTTTTATAGTCCATATCGCCGTCACGCAGGTAAAAACCTACCGTGGTATCGTTTAAAGTGTCTATGGCGCGGTCTATACCGGCATATAGCCTTTCGCTGTTTATCGGCTTTTCGAGAAATCGCAGAACCTTTAAATCCAACGCGTCGTCGAGATACTTTGAAAACGCCGTAACAACTATAAAAACGATATTCGGATTGTTTTTTCGCATCGCCTTTCCCACATCGAGCCCGCTGACAGACCCTATCTCGATATCAAGAAAGGCAATGTCGAATTTCACTTCGCTCCGAGCAGCCGCTTGCCCGTCGGTGAACACATATATTTTGTGCGGAACCTCTCTGCGCGTAAAATAACATTCGACGTGCTTTTTTATCTCGTCCGCATAAATCTGCTCGTCGTCGCATATTGCAATATTCATTTAGCTCCCCCTCCGAATAAAAAATAAGGCATATCGCTTTGCCTTTACCGATATTGTATTATATTACAAAATCCGAGTAATTTCAATCTTTAAGAAGTTCGACAATCTTATAGATAAGGTTTAGCCTTTCCTTTGAGCAAAGCTTTAGAGAATCTTCGATATTTCCGACAATATCTTCTCTGATGTGTCCGAGCAGGAAAAAGTCGGGCGTTTTGCCCAATGTAACGCTTAGCTCCGTAAAGGTTTCCAAGCTCGGTATGGTATATCCGTTTTCGATATTAGATAAATAGTTGTTACTTATCCCCACAGCTTTAGCAAGTTCTTTTTGGCTGATTTTCTCCTTTCTGCGATAAGAGCCCATCATTTTTCCCGCTGCTTTGTAGTCAATATTCATCGTTTAGCCCCTCTTTTTAGTGTAATTTACCCTTTCACTTTAATTTTAAGCATTTTAGTTTCAACGATTTAACACTTTAGCAATTTGCATTGACTTGTGTTATTATAGCACATATAATCGTGTTTGGAAAGAGGGTCAACACCTCAATCCAAAAAAAAACACAGGGAGGAAGTACCAAATGAAAAAGACAGGAAAAACCATGAAGAGCTTTGCCAAAGCTCTCATCACGGCATCGGTTAAGGGCAGTGCCAATTCGGCGGCTACCACATTTATGTATCAGCCGAAAAAGCCCGAAGGTCTTGAGAAATTCTCAAAGCTCGGTAAATGATCGGTTCTTTATCGGAACAGATCGCAAAATGGCTGAAAAGCAAAAAAATTATTGAGGCCGAGGATGTCGATGTCTGCGGATACGGCATCTTTTGGCTGCTCAATATAATAGAGTTTTTGCTTGTTTCGGTCATTCTCGGCACGGTCTTAAGGATTTTACCGGGAGCGCTCGCATTTTTTATATCCTTTCTTTTGCTGCGTCTTTTCGGCGGAGGCTTTCACATGGATACAGAACTAAAATGCCAGATAACGTCTCTCGCAATAATAACGGCGTTCATAATTGCGGTAAAAATGACCGCCGTACAAAAGGCTTCTTTTTTCATGCTGCTTGCGGCGGCAGCCGGTACCGTAGTTCTTTTTATTCTTGCACCGACAGGAACGGGATATGAGGACAGCAGAATAACGGCTTATCGCAGAATATGTCGGCTCGTTTGCGCGGTATCACTTTTGACGGCAATCATTATGTTTGTCTTTAAAGTGTACTCCGCCGCATCGGGGATAGCGGCCGGCATTATTGCAGAGAGCCTTTTGTGCCTTGCGGAAATACTTAAAGAGCACCGTGCAACAACAAAATAATAACCCATATTCAAACACAAAAGGGACTGTAAAGCATAAAGCAATTACAGCCCCTTTTGCGTTATATGATAATCTCCCCTCAAATTCAAAGTCTGAAAAGCGTATCTATGGGATTTTTCGGCTTTTGCGGCATAAGCTCTTCAGGACAGTCAAAATTTACAAGTATGGTGTCGTCGCCTATGACCTCAATTTCGTCCCATTTTATTTTGATGTCCTTCGGCTTGCCGCTCTTAAACGGAAATCTGCCCTTGCCGTATATGACTATTGAAACGATTGAGCCGCTCAGGGTATCAATCTCAACGTCACAGACAGAGCCGAGCCTTGCGCCGTCCTTTAAATTTATAATTTCACGTTCTCTCAAATCCTGCACACTGCAAACCATAAAAACACCTCCGCCGTAAATACGTATGACGCAAAGGGCGAAAAAATAACACTATTCTTTGATTTTCCTGATAGCCCCCTTCTCAAGCCTTGATACCTGCGCCTGTGAAATACCGATTTCAGACGCCACCTCCATTTGCGTTTTCCCCTGCATAAATCTAAGTGCCAGTATCTTTTTTTCGCGCGGTGACAATTCCTTTATGCTCTCCTTAATGGATATTTCGTCAAGCCAATCGGTATCCGTCTCACTTCCTCCGACCTGATCCATAACATATATGGTGTCTCCGCCGTCAGAGTATACAGGCTCAAAGAGCGAAACCGGCTCCACTATCGCCTCAAGTGCTAATACTACGTCAGAACGGCTCGTGCCAAGCTCTTTTGCTATTTCGTCAACCGTCGGGTCTCTGCCGAGCTTTGCCTGTAATTTTTCTTTTGCCCCGAGGGCGTGGTATGCCGTATCTCTTACAGAGCGGCTGACGCGCACCGTGTTGTTGTCCCTGAGGTATCGCCGTATTTCACCGATGATCATGGGCACCGCATAAGTGGAAAAGCGCACTTTTAACGACACGTCGAAGTTATCGATTGCCTTTATGAGACCTATTACGCCGACCTGAAAAAGGTCGTCAAGGTTTTCTCCGCGGTTTGTAAAACGCTGTATCACACTTAACACAAGGCGCAAATTGCCGTTTATCAGTTTTTCGCGCGCTGACTTATCACCTTCCCTGATTTTCTTGAGAAGCTCAAGCTTTTCCTTTTCCTTAAGAACCCTGAGCTTAGAGGTATCTACACCGCAAATCTCAACCTTGCTGTACTGCATGGCGCTCTCTCCTATAACTATTGTCATTAGGATTATTGCCGTGCAGCTCACTCTTAATACAAAACGCACCGTGAAAAATCGCGTCCGATTTTTTGGTGATATTTATTTAAGGTTAAATATCGTCTCCGGCAGCGAGTAAAAGCACTGTAACCAAAAATCAACACATATCGTCTGTTTTTTTATTGACGTTTTTAATACATTCTGTTAATATGATAACACACCGTTACAGTAAACAACGTTTAAAATACAGCTGAACGGGAGTGCAAGCCCTATGCGGTAAAATTTCACGGCTTGATAAAAAACGTGCGGCAAATTAAAAAACTTTAAATTTACGCACGGATAATATCTATGATATTGTCCGTTTTTTTAGTTTTTGATAATTGTCGGCAACAGAACTTCGACAACAGTAAAGTCTCTCGAAACCGCAAAAGAAACATACACACGGCAGAGGACATAGGAAGTATAAATAATATGCATATTTGGAGATTAGATAACTGGGAAAAGATTTTGCCGAAAGACGGCTCCGGGCGAACTGGGTTACGGTTTCGATGTGACAAAAATGTTGACCCGGAAGTTAAACGTGCATGCTTACAATTCGGAAAATGGTTGCGTGCAGAGTATTACTTTCCGGTAAGGATTATTGTTTATGTTAAAGAGGCAGAAAGGATTCGAGCAAAAGACGGCGATCATGTAGTTGGAACCTTTTTTGAGCCCTATTCATACTATGATGAACCATATATCAGAATTGCAACAGGCGATTATGAGGAATTGCTAAGCAAGAACGGAAAAGACAATGCGCTTGCTTCAATTCTTATTTCATTGGCTCATGAATTGACTCACTACTATCAGTGGATAAATAATCTTCAACTAACATCAATGGGCAGAGAGCGACAGGCAAGCAGATATGCACGTTATATAATAGATGAGTACGCCACAATCAGAGAGCACCCGTGACAGAATTAAATTGCCATAAACACCTTTTAATTTGCACTTTACAACTCTCAGCGGTTTTGTTACGTGTCGGGACATTTTAGATATATATTAACTATATTTGTGCTGATACGTAACACATCGACCTTTCAACAAGCTTTAACGGTCAGGCTGTAACCTATGACGAAATCGGCAATCCCATCACTTTCGGCAGTAAGTCGTTTGAGTGGTGCGGTAGGCAGCTTGAGCGCATAACCGACGGCGACAACACATATGTTTACGCTTACAATACCGACGGCGGCAGAGTAAGCAAAACCGTAAACGGCGTATAGGAAGCTGGCTCAATAATATTGGTTATTGGGCGCAAGAGAAAAACTTGGGAAAGAAGTATGAATGGGAGGCTAATTATGTATATAAAACGAAATGGGAGTAGTATTATACGTTTAATCGTGCTTATAATAGCAATTTTAATTGCGCTTCTAATGGCAATACTTTTGTTAGCATCTGGTCAAGCTTTTCAGGATTGGACATATGACAAACTGCCAAACGGTTATGAGATTTGGCGTATCAATTCAGAGGATATAAGTTTGATTAAAACAGATGGGGATAGCTCAGACCTTAGGATTGATCGTTATATATTGGAATTTTGTTATAATGATTCCTATATTGGTATAAAACGATTGATGATTGACGAGAACCTTCCTTATCAAGAGGCGCACATTGAAGATATGGATGCATCAAATCCCTCGTATTATCTTGTGGATACGGTAAACGATGTAGTTATGGGACCGTACACGGCCGAAGAATACGAAAATCAAATTGAAGCCCTGAAGGTAGATGCAATGTGTGATTGGATAAAAACGGTGCCCATGCCAGAAGGCACACATTATTAAAGGCTTCAAGGAATTCCTGACAAGTGCCGTGGTATTCGAGCGGTGTTGCATCCCCTGTTGCACTAACAAGTCAGCAACAAGCCGCACTTGTTTCACAATTTCAAGTTTCTTAGGATAGCCATTTAGGAACATGCAAATTTGGTTGCGAGCATATGACGTGGCCGACTAATTAGAGGTGCAAACAATGAAAAAAATCTGTTCCTTAATACTTTTGTTATTTTTACTTTTACTTGTGGGATGTAGTAATGTTTTAAATAACAGTAAACATAGTGAAAATGATTTTATGAAAGATGTTTATATTACTGAAATAGATAAATGTGGTATAGAATGGAGTCAAATTCAGTTTCCCATTGATTTGAATGGAGATGTTTTGAAACAAATCAAGCCAATAGAGACAAATCAGAGTGCGGTGGAGATTGCGAAAAACATAATAGAAGAACTTCATAGAGAGGGGAAACTATCCGAATTTATCTTGATTTCTATTACTCACTCAACAGAAGACAATGTGTGGTACTTCGAATATTCAATAGACCAGCGAAACCATGATGTTAATGATTTAATTGATTGTGGGGCTTTGTATGTTGCAATTGATGGAAATAAAGGATCGTTAATTAAGGCTTGGCTTGACGAGTAAAAGGTTCAAGTAAGTAACTAAAACTATTTGACGGTAAAATAGTGATGAAACAGTCAAACTAAAAACATAAGTGTTTGGAAATGTATGTTACGTATCAGCACACTTTAGATGTTTATTAACTACATTTGTGCTGATACGTAACATTTTTTCTGTAAGCTATGAGAATTTTTCCCTATCCCCGCGTCAAATACATCTTTTAATTCAGGCATAAAAGTAAAAAAACGGACCGCGAAAAACGGTCCGTTTTATCATTATTTATTTTGGTTAACCGTAGCTTTTGCGTCTTGTTCCGACTTTATTTAACCGATAGCTTACCTGCTTGCGTAAGCGGTGCAAAAATGCGCGCGGACTGCTCATCGGTAAGAGTTATACCGAACACATCGCCGTAATACTCCTTTGTCTTTGCGGTTATATCAATATTCTCAAAGCGTTCCGGATAAGTCGCCTTTGCGAGCCAAAGAAGAGTTATCGGGGTATCAACTCCTGCGGTGTAGGTACGGTACATACCGAGAGGCATTTTATAGACATTCTTATCCTTAACTGCTTTTATTCCGCTCCAATCAAAGCTGCCTACGGTATTGTTATAAATATCGTCGGGCTTTGCGGTATTGAAATTTGTGATGAAAATAAAATCGGGGTTCCATTTATAAATCTGCTCCATATTTACATTGGTGGATTTATCGGAATCGAGTTCCTCGCCGACATTTTTTGCGCCTATGGCAGTTGCCCACCACTGACCGAAAAACGAATTTCCCGAAGTGGAGATGTTTGACGCGCTGTATTGGAAGAGGAAAAATACCTTTGCCTTTTCCGCGTCCGGAATTGAGCTTACTCTTTCCTGAACCATATTATAGACACTCTCGCTGTAAGTTCTTACTTTTTCCGACTTATTGTTTTCAGGGAAAAGCTGAGAGAGAAGGTCTATCCAGTTATTGAGGGTTTCAATGGCATTATATTGCCATTTATTCGCTGAAATCGCTATTGCGGCATAGCCTGCATCGGTAAGCTGCTTGCCGAGCTCTTTATTGCCCGAGCTGTAAAATACCACGTCGGGATTTAAAGCCGCGAGTGCCTCCATATTAACGGTTGTTCCGTCTATAAATCCGGTCTCGGCATTGAGTATTTCCGGATAAAGCTCCGACAAAAGGCTGTTTTTTGCAGCCGCCATACTCGGCTGTGCCATACCGACTATTTTTGAAGCCGAATCAAAGAACACGGCAAGCACCGACGGTATAGGGTAAATATCGCATACCACTATTCGCTGAATGTCCTTTTTAACGGTTACGGTATTACCGTTATTGTCAACAACGGTGACAACCTCGCTGTCACTGCTCTTTTTGCCGTCGTCTTTTTTAGCGGAGCAGCCTACCGCCGACAAAATAAGCACAAGACAAAGAAGCAAAGCTAATACTCTTTTTGCTTTTTTCATTTACATTACCTCTTTCTTAATTATATTAAAAATGCTCTTCGCATTTATTTCGGATTTTTTTAGGAACCGTCGGCCGCACTTACGGGCACTATCGTTTTAACGATTCTGCCGCCCGACGTTACCTCGGCTATTTTAACATTCACACCGAATGTCTTTTGTATATTATCCTCTGTCACTATATCGTTTGTCTTGCCGCAAATACATCTTCCGTCATCTCCGAGAAGCAATGCCCTATCCGCTATTCTCATCGCGTGATCGGGGAAATGAGTATTGAATATACAACAAATCCCGCTGTCGCGAAGCTTTGACAAAACATCAAGAACCGTTATCTGATTTTTAAAATCGAGGTTCGACTCCGGCTCGTCCAAAATCAAAATTTCGGGGTCGCACGCTATTGCTCTCGCTATCAAGACCATCTGCTTTTCGCCTCCGGATAAATCCGAGCATTTTTTATAGGCGAGATTTTCTATATTCAGCCTTCTTAAAACGGAAAGCGCTTTTTCCACATCGCTTTTTCGCGGCTTTCCGAAAATCCCGATGCTGCTCCCGAAGCCGAGCAAAACGCTGTCAAGCACGGTATAGCCGCCGAATGAGGATTTTGCCTGCGGCACGTATGATATTTTGCTCCAAAGCTCCCTGCTTTTTATATGCAAAACATCTCTGCCGTCAAGGAAGCTATGTCCACCGCTCCATTTGAGCAAGCCCACGCTGCACTTGAGAAGCGTTGTTTTGCCCGAGCCGTTTTTTCCGAGAATTGCCACTATCTCTCCCGGTGACGCGCAAAAGCTTATGTCGGACAGCACCGTGTTCCTGCCGTCATATGAAAAACAACCGTTTTCAACAGTAAGGGTCACAACTGCCACCCCCCTGTTTTTCGCATAAGAATTATAAAGAACGGTGCGCCTATAACTGCGGTCAGCACAGAGATGGGAATCTCGGCGGCTGTGGCACTTCGCGCAACGGTATCTACAATTATCATAAAGGTCATACCCATGCTGATACAGGCCGGCAGCAGCGACACATGATTGTTTCCGAATTTCATACGGCACATATGCGGCACCAGAAGCCCTACCCAGCCCACCTGACCGCACATTGAAACGCACGAGGCGGTAATTGCCGTTGCACATATTACCGAAACGGCACGCAGAGCCTTAATATCCGTGCCGGTCGCCTTTGCCTCATCATCGGGAAGAGTTAAAATATTAAGCCGCCATCTTATAACATACAAGACAGCCATTCCGACAAGCATTACCGGCGCGCCGAGCATAAGCGAGCGATAGCCTGCGCCCGCAAAGCTGCCCATAAGCCAAAAGGTTATTACCGGAAGCACGGAATTTACGTCCGCCACCGATTTTATAAACGAGACAAGTGCCGAAAAAAGCGAGCCTATCATAATTCCTGCCAAAACCACGCTGTTAAGTGATTTGCCTTTACCGCTACCTGCGAGATAAGTCAGCAACACGGCAATAATTCCAAACAAAAAAGCAACTGCCTGAGTGACAATAAAATCAGCCCCGAAAAAAATCGCAACAGCCGCTCCGAAGCAGGTTCCGCTTGAAACTCCGACTGTATCGGGCGTGGCAAGAGGATTTGAAAAAAGGCTTTGAAATGTACAGCCCGAAACCGAAAGTCCCGCTCCCACAAGGGCTGCAAGGATTATTCGCGGCATTCTTATATTCCATAAAACAAGCTCGTTTTTAGATTCCAAATCAGCATTTCCCGTTATTTTACCGAATATCGATCTTATCACCTCGGCGGGAGAAATACCGAGTCTGCCTATACAAAGCGCCAAAACAGCGACAACAAGCGGCAGTATTAAAAGCAGGGCCTTCGAAAGCGTGGAAAGCTCCAAGCCTTTACATTCTTTTCTTCCTGTCATATCTCTGTTACCACATTTGAGTACGCGGTTTTAGCACTTACGCCGTCGAGTTTTCCGATTTTACCTGACATTGCGCTTATTATATCCTGAGGAGCGTCCACCGCTATACTTATAATATTTATTTTTTTCTCTCTGTAAGGAATACCCATTCTGCCGACAATGTATCTGCCGTATTCGTGTAAAACACAGTTGAGTTTTTCCACAGCGTCCTCGTTTTCTACTATTATCCCTATAAGGGCTACTCTTGATTCCATATTATTATCCACCTGCAATTAAAACAAAAAGGCTGTATCTTTAAAGATACAGCCTAAGTATGCCGTGCAAACACACAGCAGTTTTACTTATTCACCGTATCTTTCGTCTCAAAACAGATTTCGACGTCAGAAACCGCATTTATTGATTTTCATCATAGCATATATCGGTAAAAATTACAACCCTACATATTTTTATCGCAAAACGCTCTGATATCCGCCTTTTCGCAGCCACCCACATGGCGGTCTGCCTCCTTGCCGTTCTTCACTAAAATCATCGTCGGTATAGACATAATACCGTACATCGCGGCAAGGTCTGCGGACTCGTCCACATTTATTTTACACACTTTGACGTCGTCGTATTCCTGCGAAAACGCCTCAAGCTCGGGAGCGGTCATTTTGCACGGACCGCACCAATCGGCATAGAAATCTATAAGAACGGGTTTTTCGCTGCGCGATACCTCGTCAGCATAGTTCTGAAGTGTTATTTTTGTCACGGACATATTTCATCTTCCTTTCAAAAGCGCCGAAAAGCGGCACTTTTTTTAACCGTATATTATTTTTGAAAGCTCAAAAGCACGGCGCAAATCGTCCTCTTTGACACCGCCGTTATCGGTATCTTTGGCAAGTACGCCGCCGACAAGCTCGGTATTCATAACAGAAAAAGACAGCTTAACCTGCTTTTCTATTATATTGTATCCGTCGTCCTCGTCATCTCCGGCGGTTACCAAAAGCAATGCTTTTTTGTGCTTTGTTATAGGTTGCGCAATTTTTCTTCTGAAATGCGCCTCGTAATATCGCTGAAAGCGGTCAAACAGGGCTTTCATAGGTGCAGGAAAAGACAGATTGTAAACCGGAGTTGCAACAATTACCGCATCGGCGTCTTCGAGCTTTGCCATAAACTTTTCAAGGTCTTTTTTAGAGCAACCGTTTGCCGCCTTACAATATCCGCAGGCATTGCACGGGGTCGGTTGCAATGAAAAAAGATGGACTATTTCAACATCATCGCTTTTTCTTATGCCCTTCATAAAAGCACCGGTAAGCTTTGCGGTGCTGCCGTTTGTCTTCGGCGAGCCGAAGAGGATAAGTATTTTCATTCTTCCGTCTCGCTGTCGCAGTATTTGCAGACAAGCTTTCCTCCGTTTTCGTAGAAGAGGTGCGGTACATAGCTCTCGCTGTTTGTGACGCATCTCGGATTTTTGCACTGCTTATCATGTGTACTGTATGTCTTTTCGGGGACTTTGCCACCGCGGTTTTCAAGCATAAGTATAATAAGAGCCATTCTCGCATACATACCGTATTCGGTCTGCTCGAAATACTTGGCGCGGCTGTCATCATCAACTCCTATGGTAATCTCATCGACTCTCGGGAGCGGATGAAGCACAACAAGGTCTTTTTTTGCAAGCTTCATTTTTTCCTCATCAAGCACATAAACGCCCTTTTGGCGCTCATATTCCTCTTCGGATTTAAAGCGCTCCTGCTGAATACGAGTCATATAGAGAACGTCAAGCGAAGAAATTGCTTCTTCAAGACTTGAAGAAAAGCTGTATTCGCATCCGCTCTTTTTAAGAATATCAATTATATATTCCGGCATTTGGAGCTCGGGAGTGGAAATCATAACAAATTTATTGTTTTTATATTTAGACAGAGCTTTAACGAGCGAATGTACGGTTCTGCCGTTTTTCATATCGCCGCAAAGGCCTATGGTGAGGTCGGAAAGCCTCCCCTTTTCGTGCGACAAGGTCACAAGGTCGGCCAAGGTCTGAGTGGGATGAAGATGTCCGCCGTCACCTGCGTTTATAACGGGACTTTTGGAATAGAGCGATGCCGCATAAGCGGAGCCTTCTATGGGATTACGCATAACCAAAATGTCGGCATAATTGCTGACCACCCTTACGGTATCCTTCAAACTCTCGCCCTTTGACACGGACGCATTAGACGGATTGTCAAACCCTATAACCTCGCCGCCGAGACGAAGCATGGCGGTTTTAAACGACATCTGAGTTCTTGTTGACGGCTCATAAAAAAGCGTCGCCATTATTTTGCCGTGGCAGGCGTCGGTAAAAATCGACGGATTTGCCTTTATCATACCGGCAAGGTGAATTATCTCGTCAATATCCTCAAGGCTTATGTCCTCAAGGTCAATAAGATTGCGTGCTTTCATAAATTACCATCCCTTTATTTTTTTACAGTCACGGTATGCTTCCGTTTTGTAAACATTATAATCTTTTTTGCATTCTTCTTCAATAGCGGCAATGAAAAATTGAGAGTTTATACAAATTTTACCGAAACCCGTATATTGTTTTTTACCTTTTCAAGCTGTTTACAAATGCTTTATCGCTGTCGGACACACGGTATGAGTCTCTGATTTTTTGTATTGCCCTGTTTTGAGTTGCGGCGTCTACATTCCCCGATGAAAATACTTCAAGCGTTCTCTCTCGGAATTTTATAAAGCTCTCCGAAAGAGCCCAGGCAACCGCCATACCGACATAGTATTCGGTACAATCGATATTTTCCAAAATCGAAATGACGTCCTCTCCGAATTCGTCCGTTAAAAGATAGCGCATCATCAAAACAACAGCTGTACGAGTCTCATACGTATTCTGTGAAAAAGCGTGTTCCTTACAGAATTCAAAAAGCATATAAAGCTCGTTCTTCTTAGGCTTCAGCGCCGTGCAAAACGAATCACATACCGCCCAATTATCAATATACGGCAAAAACTCCTCTATATATACGAATTTTTCGGCTAACGGCATTTTTAGCTTGGCCGTGACGAGTCCTCTTATCATAATCTCTTCATACGACTGCACAGAGGCCGCCATAAGAAAATAAAGCGGCTTGCCCTTTACTATTTCGGAGGAAATCTTTTGCATTATCGGGAGCCTTACTCCTATTATCGGATATTTCGATGTCTTGCAGAGCCCGCTGTGAAAAGCTCTGTATTTTTCATCTGAAAACGACAATAGATAATCTCTGAATTCCGCATATGCCCTGCCGTTCCACTGTACCTTAGAAAGCTCCATAAAATCCACCTGCGTCCTTTCGGCTTATTTTTACGCAAACTGCATAAAAAAGTGCTTGATACTTTTACCTTAAAAAGTATAATATATCGCAATTTAATTGTAAATGATTTAATTCTGTGTTAAACTGTTTACAGATTGCAGAAAGGGGAAAATTTTGTGATATACAAGCTAAACAGAGATAATTACAGAGATTTTTCGGCACTGAACATAAACAGACTGCCCGGAAGAGCTTACTCGATTCCCTTCAGAGAGCTTTCGCGTCTCAAAAAGACCGATTGTCTGACCGAACGATATAAGAGCGATATGGTTACGGTCCTCTCGGGAGAATGGGATTTTAAATATTACGAAACGCAGAATGTTTTACCGTATGAAATGGACACGGAGCGTATCCGTTTTGATAAGATACAGGTTCCGTCCACCTGGCAGAGAACCGGGTACAGAGAGCCTGTATATTTAAATACAAGATACGAATTTCATCTTTTTCCGCCGGAGCTTCCGAAAGAGGTTGCCGTAGGCGTATACAGAAAAAAGATAACCGTTGACGACAAAACCAAAACTCATATCATTTCATTTTTAGGCTTCAGCGCGTGCCTTGAGCTGTATGTAAACGGTGAGTTTTGCGGCTACGGCGAGGGCTCACACAACAGTGCGGAATTTGACATTTCAAATATGCTGATTTCCGGTGAAAACGAACTACTCTGCGTTGTTTACCGTTGGTCCACGGGGACATATCTCGAATGTCAGGATATGTTCAGAGAAAACGGAATTTTCCGAGACGTTCTGCTTTACACATATGACAAAGCATATATAAACGATTACGAGGTTAAAACACGCTTAAACGGCGGAAGAGAATACGACCTCGATATAGACGTATTCCTTGAGGGCGAAACCGCAGGAAAAAAAGTTTCGGCAGAGCTTTTCTCAGGCAGAAAAAAGATATGCTCCGACGAAAAGGATGCCGACGTCTGCGTCAAATTTTCCTTCTCGGCACTCGACGTAAAGGAATGGACTGCGGAAACGCCGAATGTTTACGAGCTTTATTTAACGCTTAAGGACGGTGACGATACACTATGTACCGTAAGAAATTATACCGGCTTCAAGCATATAGAAATTCTCGGCGACGTATTTAAATTCAACTGCGAAAAAATAAAATTCAAGGGTGTAAACCATCACGACAGCAATGCAAAAACCGGCTACGTGATGAGTGCCGCGGACATAAAAAAAGACCTTGTTCTTATGAAAGAGCTTAACGTAAACTCGATAAGAACGTCGCACTATCCGCCTGACCCGATGCTCATTACGCTTGCGGACATTATGGGATTTTACATAATAGACGAGGCCGACATCGAGACACACGGCTGCGGAAGTCTCGGCAAATACAACCTCTATAAGCCCAATTTCATAAGCAACGACCGCTCTTGGGCACCGAGATACGTTGACAGAGTGAGCCGTATGTATTTCAGAGACAGAAACCACCCGTCAATCACGATGTGGTCTCTCGGCAATGAATCCGGCGGATACAAATGCCAGGACAAATGCTATGAATTTTTGAAATCTGTATGTCCGGAAATACCCGTACACTATGAGGGCGCTATTCGCACAAAGAGAGTCGGGTATGACGTAATATCGGAAATGTATACCGACATAGAAAACGTTATAAAAACCGCAAAGGGCACAAGAGGCAAGAAGTACTTTGAAAAGCCGTTTTTCCTCTGTGAATACTGCCATGCCATGGGCGTAGGCCCCGGCGCGCTCGAAGAATATTGGGACGTCTTTTATTCAAGCGACAAGCTTATGGGCGGCTGTATATGGGAATGGTGCGACCATGCGGTATACCATGGCAAGGATGATAAAAAGTACAAGTACGAATACACCTACGGCGGCGACCACGGCGAGGAAATGCACGACAAAAACTTCTGCGTAGACGGTCTTGTATTCCCCGACCGCACGCTCCATACCGGCGCGCTTGAAATGAAGCACGCATACAGACCCGTAAGGTCAGTGGTATCGGGCGGCAACACGCTTCTTCTTACAAACACATACAGATTTTTAAGCACAGATGTTCTTACCGTAAAATGGGAGCTTTGTTTCGACTGCGAAAAGGTAAAGGACGGCGTTATCGACAAGGTAATAGCTCCGTCTGCTACCGCGGAAGTAACGCTGCCGCTCGGCCGAATACCGAGCGACCGCCTTGTAACACTCAACATATTTTACGAAGACAAGAACGGAGCCGAAATATCAAGAGAGCAGCACGTACTCTGTGACGCTCCTGCCGCAATCGAAACAGGCGATAAAAAAGTTCTTCTCACAGAGAGCGACTCCGGTTACTCGGCGGAATTTGATAACGGAAAAATCGAATTCTCACGTTCCACCGGAGAAATTCTCTCATATACGGCAGACAGCACAGAGCTTATCAGCAAAACTCCGTTGAGCGGCATCTCAGGCTTCTTACCGAATATTTACCGTGCTCCGTCAGACAACGAAGAGGTAAATCCCGTACCGAAGTGGAATCGCGAAAAGCTAGCTAGGGTCAAAGCGGTCTACAAGGGAATGAGAGCCGAGAGCGAGGAAAAAGAGGTAAAAATAACCGCTTATTACGATATGACTGACGGTAAAAGGCTCTACTACAAGAGCTTTATAGAGTACACCGTATTTTCCGACGGCACGGTTAAAGTTCGTTCCTCTCTCTCGAGGAAGAGATACGGCTGGAAAGAGTTGCCGAGATTCGGCCTTACAGCGGAGCTCCCGAAGGAATTTTCAAACGTGAAATACCTCGGCAGAGGGCCATATGAAAACCTCTGTGATTTTAACGGTCAATCCCCGATAGGCTTATATAAAACAACCGTTAAAGAAATGCACGTTGACTACATCAAGCCTCAGGATAACGGCAACCACGGAGCCGTAAGATTTGCGGAATTTACCGACGGTAACGGAAAAGGCTTAGCGTTCCTCGGTGCTCCGAAATTCAGCTTCTCGGCACATGATTACACACAAAAAATCCTTTGCGCGGCACGTCACCGCGAGGACGTAATACACGAGGACACCACGTTTGTTTCAATTGACGGTTTTGTTCGCGGAACAGGCACGGCAAGCTGCGGTCAGGACACGCTTATGAAATACAGATTTGTATTAGACGACACAATCGAATTCCGCTTTGCCATGAAGCCGATAGCAAGATAAGCTCCCGAAAGAGCCGGAAAGGTTAAGGTTATTTTTAAGCTATGATAAAAGGCACTTGGTTTTTAGGCGGCACAGCCTGCCCCGACGGCGATGAAATCAGAAAAAAGGTATTTGTGAATGAGCAGAAATACCCTATTTCCGTCGAATTCGACGACCACGACAAAACATGCGATCATCTGCTTTTAACGGTTGACGGCACACCTGCCGCAACGGCGCGCGTTTTTATGACGGACGAGCAGACGGCAAAGATAGGCAGGCTTGCGGTATTAAAGGAATACCGCGGTCAGCATCTCGGCGCAGAGCTTATAAAAGAGCTTAAAAAGAGGTCTAAGGCTCTCGGCGCAAAAAAGATATACGTCAGCGCACAGGTATATGCCGTTCCGTTTTACGAAAAATACGGATTCAGGGCATACGGGAATGAATATCTCGATATACACATTCCGCATATGGATATGGATTGCCAGTTATAAGCATTAAGAGCAAAAAAAGACCCGGGGAGCTGTCGCTCTCCGGGTCGCGTTATCTTTTGATTATTCAATCTCAAGATGCTTTGAAGTCTCTTTCGGAGCTTCCTTCTTAGGCATTGTGAGCTTCAGGACACCGTTTTCGTATTTAGCCGAAATCTTATCGGTATCAATACCGGAAACGTCAAACTGTCTTGAATATGAGCCGTAGGAACGCTCGCAGCAGATACTCCTGCTGTCCTTGTCCTTTTTCTCGGTTTCGGTGTGACGTTCTGCCTTGATGGTGAGGATATCGTCCTTGACATCAAGCTTAATGTCGCCCTTTTCAAATCCGGGAAGATCTGCTTCAAGGATATAATTGTTGCCGCTCTCAATAATGTCGGTATTGAATTCGGCAAGCGCCTTACCGTCGAAGAATCTGAACGGGTCATCAAAGAAGCTGTCCATTTCACGGAACGGATTATAGGATGTAACATTGTTTTTACGGTTATAGGGTCTTAAATCAAACATATAAATTCCTCCGATATAAGTTGAATTATGCTGCCCGATTTATTTTTTGCTCGCTCGGTCAGGTGACTTGCGAGCCGCAAGCTGAAAAGAGATTCCGTCGGCCTCTCGGCCTCTCGCTCTCTCTTTCTGTTTACAATTATCATTATACCCTGTAATGTTATCCGTTTGTTATATAAATATGAACAAACTGTAAACTATTAGCACTCTACCAAGCAGAGTGCTAATTTGATAAATTCCTTGCTTAATTTCGTCGTTAATATTATAATCAAAACAGTAATAACACACCAAAAGAGAGGTATATAACATATGAAAAGGGATTTGGGCAAAGCCGATGAAATATTTGACGTCCCCGCAATAAACTTTTTTACAAGCGGAAATGATTATTTCGGAAGCAGCGGCAGCAAATTCAGATACAGAATTTCACACACCGACGAGAACATAGTCGGTGAGGTATGGCACGAGGATCTCTGCTACGAAAAATGCACCGTTACCGATAAAAAAGAAGATTTCCCGTTGACGCCGGACGGTCTTACAAACTGCATAAAATGGCTTTACGAAAAATACGAAAGCACATACGAAGCCTAAAACCAAGCAAAACAGAGAAAGCCACCCTCGGAAGCAGAAACCGAGGGTGGCCGTTTATTTATTATTACTTATTATATATCGCTGTCGGCAACGCACGGGCATTTTGTCTCACGGCAAAATTTCATTCCACTTTTTCGCGAGTACAGGCATCCAAAGTCCGCCCTGAACAGGTCGGTGATATCTGCCCTTTGACTTTGCGCTCTTTGTATCATACCAATCCGTAAACGGATATTTATCTTCGGTATGGTCAAGCATACGCATTATATCCACCGACAGCTTTTGGGTCATAAATCCGGTATCGTCAAGGGCACACGCCCACATCGTCCAATCGGTACGCGCATAGTCTCTGCGCGGCCCGAGCGGCAGGCCATATTCGTTTTTAACTTTGATATATCGCGCAATTTCATTTTTGGCCGTTTTGAGCGGGAACAAATCGAATCCGAATATATAATTCCACACAAGATTATATTTAAGGCTCCAGCTCTCCTTCTTTAACAGAGTAAACGAAAGGCACTCCCTGCCCTCGTCTCTCTTGAGAATATCTGCCGCGTTCTCAGAGGCGGCTTTAAGATATTTTTCTCCGTCAGAATCAAGCATTTTGCATATTTCTCCGCAGCAGCGCAGTGCTATGCAGGATTTAACGGCAAGATTTACGCTGCCCGATATCGCCTTTGCATAGTCGTCGGCATTCTTTTGATTAGCTATATCATTGCCCGTTTCGGCAAGATAATCTCCCCACTTTAAAAGCAAATCTTTATTTTCGGCAATAAAGCTCCTGTCGCCGGAAAGAACCGTCGCGGCATAAGCGAGTATAAGTACATCGCCGCTTGTTTCGACGGGCATCTGCTCCTTCTCGTCATATATGTTGTCCGAGGTCGAATATACCTCAGCCTTGTCGCCGTCGAAGTCGGCTTTAAGACCGTATGTCTGCCCGTCAGCTATGGGATATGTGCCTATATCGTGCGGCGCAAAATCAAATTTCCACGCGGCAGAACGCGCAAAATCACATATACCGTTAAGCTCGGCAAACACAAGACTCGGATTATACAAAAGGAAAAGCGGCGACGACGCGTACGTTACATCGGTCTCGGCGGCAAATCCGCCGGCGGTGCAGTTTTTGGAAACATACAAAAGCTTTCCGTCATCGGTTTTTACAAGCTTATGAGACGCTATGACCTCTCTGTACGCGGCCGACAAAAGCATACAGTAATCATCGCCGAAACGCTGACCGTCGCGCAAAATCCGCGTATTTCGCAAAGAAACCTGTTTCCTCAATTCGTCGTGCTTTTCGTCGCAGTATTTGAGTGCCGAAACGGCGTCGGGAAATTTCTCGGTCCAATATCCTCTGAGCTTTTCGCCCATATATTCTATGCTGAAGCCATCGTCAAAAAACAATGTGTCGTGCGCACAGAATTTGTCGCTTACAGGCTCATATGCCTTATGCTCGCTGTGAATGTAGTTTACAAAGCCGTCACGCTTATTGCGCTTAATTGTGGGTTTGCCAAATGAGACAAAGCCGCCCGTAACATAAACCGTTCCCCAGTTTATGGCATTGAAATCACCCGAATACTCAAGGACGTTCTGCTCATTTTGCCTCATATATGCGTAGTATGAGCTGTCGGTCTTAACCGCATCGCCGATAATTTCCTTTCCCTTTTCGCTGTCATAGCAAAAGTTTTCATCCACAAGAAGCGATATCGAAACGGAATGCGGTCTTTTGTCAAGAATCGTAACCTCATAATCTATAAAGGCGCACGGCAAAGACAAAAGCAAAAGGTCGTCGGGAAAAGCCGGAGTCCAAAAGTCGACCTTGAGCCGAACGTCGTGCTTTTCAAACACATATGTAGTGCAAAGCGGAGTGACCTTAAGCACCTTTTGGTGCATATGATGTATTCCGTTTTCGCCCATAAAACGATACGGCTTGTCATCTATCATCATAAGGCCGTGGAGGCACTTCTGATACCCTGCCCACATTCTCGTATTATCCTTATACAGCTTTTTGTGCTTCATGCTCCAAATACTGATATACGGATCTACCGTCACAATCGGATATGCGGGTAAATGTTTCATAAGTACAACCCCTTTCAAATTCTCATTATAGTTATTTTACCACATTTATTTCGCCATTTAAATATACAATTTAGTGGAAAATATACATTAAATATGCTTTTTGTAGAATTCAAAGCAGCTGTCAAACCATCCCTCCGGTTCTTTGCCGTTTGCAAGACCTATGCCGTGTCCGCCGGTTTTAAAGAGTTTAAATTCATGCGGTACACCGTTTTTGCGAAGCGCGTCGCACAGCATTACGCTGTTATTGTAATCGACCGTACCGTCATCCTCGCACGCCCAGACAAACGTCGGCGGAAAGCTCCCGTTTGCAAGCTTTTCAACGCTTGAAGCATTAATCTCGGTCTTGCCGGGAAACAATCCGAGAAAATTCCTGCGCGATACCTTATGAGTTTTTTCGCCCATGGTTATAAGCGGATAGCAGAGCATAAGGGTTTTGGGCTTTAAAGAGTATTCCTTGCCGCAGTATTCGGTTTCGTATCTTTCGCATTGTGAAGAGAAGAAAGCGCAAAGATGGCCGCCCGCAGAGCTGCCCATAAGAGAAATATTGCTTCCGTCAACACAGAGCCTTTCGGCGTTTGCCTTTATGAACTGCATACTTCTTGCCACATCTTTAACGGGGCGCGGATACCTCGCGTTGTAGCCCACGCTGTAAAAAAGCACAAAGGCATTTATTCCCCTTTTGTTAAATTCGCGCGCAAACGGCTCTCCCTCGTTAAAATCCGAGATGAATTTATACGCACCGCCGGGGCATATGAGCACCACGGGCGCATTTTCTCCGACAACATATCCGAAAAGCTGTACTTTTTTGCGGTACGGCTCCTCTTTGCACTCGCGTTCCGTATAAATCTTGTACTCTGTTTTTTTAACCATTTTCTTTTCTCCAAATCGTTATATTTAACGTATCCGCGTTAAGCTTACCGAGTTAATTGTATTATATAACACCCCAGCGACAAAATAAAGAGTGAAGTTTAAGCGCGTCAAGCCCGAAAAACTATGTTGCAAGTTGACAAAAGACAATAAAAAGCGTAAAATATCGCATATATCTGTGTAAAAAAATATGTTTCCGACAGGGAGTAAATATAATGAAGTTTTTACAGAAAACCCAAAGAACGGTTATGCTTCTCTTAAAGGTACTGCTATTCTTTATTTTGTTTGCCACTTTTTTTGTTTTTTTCGGTATTGAAAACGAATGGCTGCTGCGCCTTTCGAGAACCGCCGCGGTAACCATGCTTACGTTTGTCGTTCTCGGCTCGGCACTTATGTCAATATACGGCGGATATTCCGTGGGAATAACAAAGAGCAAGCCTATAATCTACTCTATGACGCTCTCCACCGTATTTACCGATATTGTAACTCATTTGCAGCTTTGCATAATGAACACAAATGCGGCAAACAACCAAAAATTCCAGTATGAGCATCCCCTGCTTTTACTGCTTGTTATGGTCATTCAGATACTCGTTATTATATTTTTCGCATACTTCGGAAATTTCGTATACTTTTCAATAAACTCTCCCGAAAAATGCTGTGTTATAACGACTTCAAAGTATTCGTTAAACAACATCGTCCCTAAAATCAAGAAGTATAAAAAGCAGTATTTAATAACGGACGCAATACTTTTCACAAATCCGGATTTGTTTGACATCATAAACCGCTGTGACACTGTATTTGTATATGACGTACCGGCAGCCTCACGCACAACGATTGTCGAATACTGCTACGCAAACAACAAAAACATCTACTATAATTTTGAGATGTGCGACGTTGTTTCGCTTCGCGGCAGAAACGCAATGCTTGACGACAAGCCGATGATAGCTTCAACCGTTAAAGGGCTTACGGTTGAACAGCGCATAATGAAACGCGCCATGGACCTTTTTGTATCTACCGTGGGTTTAATTATTACAAGCCCCATAATGCTCGCCTGCGCAATAGCCATAAAGGCCGAGGACGGCGGTTCGGTATTCTTCAAGCAGAAACGTGCCACAAAGGACGGAAAGATTTTCAAGGTCTACAAATTCCGCACGATGAAAGAAAAGAACTCAATAAACAAATCCGTAACCGAGGACGATGACAGAATTACAAAGGTCGGCAAAATTCTGCGCAAATTCCGCATAGACGAGCTGCCGCAGATAATCAACATTTTCAAGGGTGAAATGAGCGTTGTCGGCCCACGTCCGGAAATGATAGAAAATGTAGACGAATACACACAGGCATTGCCGGAATTCAGCTACCGTTTGCGCGTCAAGGCAGGTCTTACGGGTCTTGCTCAGATCGCCGGCAAATATAACACTTCGCCTAAGGACAAGCTCGTGCTCGACCTTATGTACATCGAGAAATACAGCATATGGCAGGATATTAAGCTTATCTTCCAGACGCTTACGGTATTCTTTAAAGCCGACGACAGCACAGAGGCATTCCACCACAGCGACAGCTACGAGTTTTTCACCGCGGACGAGTCTCCCGAGCTTATAGGCGAACCCGAAAACGCAGAATCAAATGTCTGCGAGCAAGAAAGCAAACAGTAAAATTTAAATTAAAAACCGTCTTGCGCTGTTTTGTGTGACGCTAAGGCGGTTTTTTGTGAGTAAATATATGAGGTGAAGCAAAAGATGTTAGAAGCGGTAAACGTAGGTTTACAATACGGCGGCAGGACGCTTTTTGAGCACGCGGACGTGAAGTTCACAAGCGGCAACTGCTACGGTCTTATCGGTGCGAACGGCGCCGGCAAATCCACATTTTTAAAAATTCTTTCGGGCGAAATAGAGCCTACAAAGGGTGAGATTATCCGCACACCCGGCGAGCGTCTTTCGGTTCTCAGGCAGGATCATTTCGCTTATGACGAATACGATGTTATACGCACCGTTTTGCTCGGCAACCCCAAGCTCTGCGAAATAATGGACGAAAAAGAGGTCTTATATAACAAGGCAGAGATGACAGACGAGGACGGTATGAGACTGTGCGAGCTCGAAGAGCAATTCGCCGAGATGGATGGTTGGAGTGCCGAGAGCGACGCCGAAATACTGCTCAACGGCCTCGGCATAACAAACGACCTCCACTATCTCAAAATGAGCGAGCTTACGGGCGACCAAAAGGTTAAGGTTCTGCTTGCGCAGGCTCTTTTCGGCAACCCCGACATACTTCTTATGGACGAGCCGACAAACCACCTCGACCTTGAAGCCATAGCTTGGCTTGAGGAATTTCTTATCGACCTTGATTCCACCGTCATAGTTGTATCGCACGACCGTCACTTTTTAAACAAGGTTTGCACCCACACGGTGGATATTGACTATAAGAAAGTCACCATGTATGTGGGAAATTACGATTTCTGGTATGAATACACACAAATGGCTCAGCGTCAGATGCGCGAGCAAAACAAAAAGGCTGAGGCAAAAATCAAGGAGCTTCAGGACTTCATATCCCGTTTCAGCGCAAATGCATCAAAATCGAAACAGGCCACAAGCCGCAAAAAACTTCTTGACAGCATAAAGGTTGAGGATATTCCCGTATCGTCAAGACGTTTTCCGTATGTTGACTTCAAGCCCGACCGCAAAGTAGGCAACGAGGTGCTGACTGTAACGGGAATCTCAAAGACGATAGGTGACAGAAAAGTTCTCGACAACGTAAGCTTTACCATACTGCCGAGACAAAAAGTTGCTTTTGTCGGTAGTGACCCTCTTGCAAAAACAACACTATTCAAAATTCTCATGGAAGAAATCGAGCCGGACGAAGGCACATTCAAGTGGGGTGTAACCACATCACGCAGTTATTTGCCGACGGACAACTCCGCTTATTTCGACGGCTGTGAAAATTCTCTTATAGATTGGGTAAGAAACTACTCTAATCTTGTTTTTGAAGCCGATATAAGGAGCTGGCTCGGCAGAATGATGTTCTCGGGAGAAGAAGCCACCAAAAAGGCAAACGTACTCTCCGGCGGAGAGCGTGTAAGATGTATGCTCTGCAAAATGATGCTCTCGGGCGCAAATGTACTTTTGCTTGACGAGCCGACAAACCACCTCGACCTTGAATCCATCGCCTCATTAAACGACGGTCTTATCAAATATCCCGAAACAATACTTTTCACATCGCACGACCATCAGTTTGTGGAGACGGTTGCCGACCGCATAATCGACGTAACGCCCGGTCACTTCTTTGATGAAGCGATTACCTTTGACGAATACGTTGAAAAAACATCGGAGCAAAATGATAAAAAATAACGATAAATCCAAACCATATTCACACCCAAGGTGGAATGACAAACAGCTTCCCGTTGTTACAGGCTACAAGGAGTTGACAAAAGAAGAAAAGGAACGAGTAGACAGAGATTTCAAGGAGTATTGTAAAAATCACGGGATAGAGATTGTTGAAGATTTATAGAGAGAAGCAATAACAATGAAAAATGATGATAAAAAAGAAAACGCCTTGTATTCTTCTCTCAGATGGAATGATAAACAGCTTCCCGTTGTTACAGGACATATAGAGTTTTCTGAAGAAGAAAAGGAAAAGAGCCGAAAAGAGTTTTTGGATTATTTAAGGAAAAAAGGATACAAGGTTTAACAGACAACTTAATACCTAAAGCACTTTGCAGAAATGCAAGGTGCTTTTTTAATGCTGTTTTGCAGCTTTGCGGCTGTTAAATATAAAAAATGAGAACACAGGCCAAGTCCGTGTTCTCGGGGTAAAGGGCTAAATTTCCAGGCTAATCAATTCCCCTAACCAATTACATTATATGCCGTTTTTACAAAAAGGTCAACACGTTCGGTTTATTAAGCATCTCACCTATGGCAAAGTGCTTTTTTAATGCTGTTTTTCAGCTTTTTAGCTGTTAAATATAAAATCGCGGGATAAAACCCGTTAATCAAACAGCGAAGCGGTATGGGGGAAATGATAAAGCGCATAAAACCGTATGCAATTCCAGTATATGGCGGAGAGGTTGAGTACGATTATAAGGACATTTCTGTGTATTATTACGAAAACAAGGTTACCGAGAGATTGAAAAGTGTAAAGGGATAGATTATAATTTATTTGCAGAAAGGAGAGTTTCAATGAATAAGACCCAAGAAAAATTCTTAACCGATGAAGAATTTGAAACTCAAAAAGATGATATTACTGCTATTGTTTCAGCCGAAATGGAAAAGATTGAAAAAGAAATTGATGAAAGATACGATAACAATCCCGAATACAAAGCTCAAATTGATGCAGAGGTTGAAGAAGAGTTGCGTATAGCGGCTGAATACCGTGCTTGTAAAACTCAAGAGGAAATGGAAGAACTCGATAGAAAGTACGGGGTAGAAGTAATTCACTAAAAAGAATCAGGTTAAAGGACATTGCAGAAATGCAGTGCCTTTTTGCTTTGTTAGGAGAAAGTTAAATTGTTACAAATAAATATTCAGAATTTTGGAGAAAGAGGAGCAGACAGCGGAATTAAAAGAAGTGATAGGATATTCAATATTGTCGAGGCTGAGGTTGCCGAACGATTAAAGTACAACACCATTTAAAAGTTATATTCATCCGAATATTATGTTGACCATATCAAGAATCGCATCGGTAAGCTTGCGTTTGACACGAACTATGAAATAACTACTGCAGAAACCAATAGAATGATAAAAAGAATATTTAAAACAGGAGTAATGAAAAATGAAATTTAAAAAAGACATACTACACAAAAAAGTTAAAATAAAGGCGACAGGTGAAATCGCTTATATCGTTTGGTATGACGAACATCCGGAACACGACAGCTTCTTACTTGACCTCGCGGAAAAAGAGGAATTGCCGCATTTTTATAAATTTGATGATTTTATCTTTTTAGAAGAATAGACAATTTCAAATTTTTTGCCATATAGAGGCACATTGCCCCACACTCATCATGGATATGAGCATAATGAAAATGACACAGCTAAGGGGTATGCTAACTTAACAACCGAAGAAAAGAAAATGATTGACAGGGTAATTAAAATATGGCAATATAATAACAGATAAGTTGTAGTATAGTAGGATTACGCCCACTAAAGCTGACTTAAATGTAATGAGGAATCATAAGTTAATTAAGCATTATGCTTTTTAGCCTCTTTGGTTTCTTTGTTTTAGAAGCATGGGAGACTCCGGTGCAAATCCGGGCGCTTATCATTATAATACAATCATTTAACCGTTGACTCAACAGTCAGCGGCTATAACCACAACGGAAATGACACAGCTAAGGGGTATGCTAACTTAACAACCGAAGAAAAAACAATGGTTGACAGAGTTAAAAAGCAATGGGATAATAAAAAATGAATATAGTTTAAGTCTGGGAAAACGGCTTTACAAAAAGCATTTTTCGGGTTCAAATCCCGATATTCCGCAGGGTGCAGTAATGCGCCCTGTTTCCATTTTTAATACTTTTACCGCCAGCTTAATCAGTCAATGGTTGACAGAGTTAAAAAGCTGTGGGATAATAAAAAAGGCGATAGGTAGTAGTATAAGAATGAGTACCTTCCATCGTGTTGAGGTCCCGGTGGAAATCCGGGCGCCTATCGCTGTAAATATACTTATTGTTAACCGTTGACTCAACAGTCAGCGGTATTTTTATGCCCAAAAAGAGAATCGACAATGCTTTAATATAGAGTTACAACATTTCGGTGGCAGAGGAGCAGACAGCTATAATTTAAGTGGTAGTTCGATTGCTCTCCCCCATTAATTATGTACGGACTTTTTGAGCATTTTTACGGACATTTTGTCCTATTTCGGCACTTTGCATTTTCATAAAAAGGCAAAACATAAAACCCCTAAAAAGCTTATAACATCAAGCTTTTTAAGGGTTTTATGAATGGTGAGCCATCGGAGATTCGAACTCCGGACACCTTGATTAAAAGTCAAGTGCTCTGCCAACTGAGCTAATGGCTCATATAAAAAGCGTTTTACCGCTTTTATATTTTAGAAAAAGAGAAGCAGAAGTGTGGCACCGAGTGCAAGCACAAAAAAGAATAAACCGAAGTATTTCGTGAATCTGCTGAGCTTAGCCTCCATGGTTCTGCCTTTATTCTTACCGAAGAAGGTATCGGCACCGCCGGCGATTGCACCGGAAAGGCCTGCCTGGCGACTCTCCTGCATAAGGATAACAACGGTCAGTATAACAGATGATAATATAAGTAATACAGCAAGAATTATTTCAAGAGCCGACATTTTCTTCCTCCGTTCAAATTTGAATTCGTTTTCAGAATGCTAAAGCATTCTATCATACTGGGTGTAAAAAAGCAAGTCTTTTTTATAATTTTTTTATATGCCGGGAAAATTCATTGCATATATCGCCGATTTCGGGCATATTATTTAATGCAGAAGCTTTTACACATAAAGAGCGTTTGCCGTAAAAGCTTTTGTGCCGCTTGCAGCTTTCATTGCCGCGAGCGGTTTTTTATCGGCTCGCATAAAAAGCATTGTGAAACAACATCATTGGCCGGTCGTGATGCTCTCGCCGGATGAAGTCTCGCTTTCCGAAGTCTCTGCTAAAGCACCGGAGTTGTATATGTAATTTGAGCCTTTGTCGGTATCCGCCGCGGCTTCAGTCGTTGTTTTCTCAAAAAGGCCTGTATAATTTTTTATGATGCCGAACCCGGTTAAAATCGAAAAGGCACTTACCAAAGCAAGCAGCACCGCCGCCACGGTCAAAAACACCGCAAGCCCCTTTTCTGCGTTTTTGCTTCCGCCGCCGTTCTTTGCTTTGACAGCTTCTTCAAACATCATCGGCTGATTTTCGCCGTAAAAATATGTTTCCTCGGGTCTTGCCTCGCTTCGCTTTGTGCCGTTCGAAAAATCATATTGAAATTCCTCGCAGGCACGTTTTTTTTGCTCGCCCGCACGCGGCAAAGCAGGCTTGCTGCCGTATGATGAATTCTTTTCCGTATCCGTTTCGAGCATGACACAGCCTCCTTGGAAATCAATTTAAATAATTTTAGCATTGTGCGCATAAAAAGTCAATTACTGCCGGTTTTTGTAAAAAAGTTCGCGTGCTTTGCGGTAACATTCGCCATATGAATGTTCGCCATAGATAAATATAAAATAAATTACCGTAAAATTATTGAATTAAGGAAATCATTATGCTAAAATAATAAAAATATTTTATTTTTTACAAATAATTTCCGGGATGTGATTTTTTTGGGAGAAAATGCCACAAGTACAACTGTTGCTGATCCGTCCGAGCAGGAGCTTGAAAAAGAGGTCAAAAAAGCCTCCGAGCAAAACAGACGTTATATCCGTCCGAGCGAGCTCGTAGCGTTTTTGCTTACGACCTTCGGTCAAAAGAACCTTGACCAGTTTGTAAACGCATACAGGCAGTTCTTTATGATAAGCTTTCTCGGAATTTCGGGACGTGCCTACGGTCTTATAGTCTTTATTGAATCAATATACGACGCCGTTGACGATTCTCTTTCGGGTCTTATTATTGACAGAACAAGAACTCGTTGGGGCAGACTTCGCCCGTACATGATAATCACCGTACCGATTTGGGGTCTTGCCACGCTGATGCTTTTCACAACGCCGCAGTTCCTCTCGGGTAACACATCAAAAATAGTTTGGGCGGTAATTGCAATATTCGCATACAATTTAGGTATGTCATATTTCAATGCCTGGCAGATACTTCTTTACAATATCACCCCGAGCCTTCGCGAAAGAGACAACCTTATAGCGACTTCAAAGTTCTTTGAGCTTTTCGGAACGTGGATTCCGGCTTTTGTGCCGATATTTGTTTCGTTTATGCCGAAGATTTCGAAAAGCATCGGTATGCAGGACGTCTACTCCGGATTTGCCGTAGCCATGATGGTAATAGCCGGCGGCACGGCAATATACGGATTCTTTGCAATGAGAGAAAGAGTCCCGCTCGCATCTCGTGAGCAGATGCAGGAAATCAGCGTTCTTGATTCGTTTAAAAATGCGGTCAAGAACAAGCCTATGTTTATACTTATGCTCGCAAACTTTTTCAACGGATTCAAATCAGTCGGAGCTTCTACCGAAAGCTTCTTTTGGCTTCACAACACGGGCAGCCTTGCAAACGGCACAATAGCCGGCTTATTCACGGGCATTCCCAACTTCATAATAACGCCGATTACGCCGAAGCTTATACATAAATTCGGTGCCAGAAACACCGCAATCGGTGCCGGCATTTTCGGCGGCATAGCATACACGCTGATGTTCATAATAGGTTATGCTCCGTTCGGAAGCTATTCCGGTGCGGAAAGGTACAAGAATTTCAGCGGCGGCAGCGGAGTCGCAAATATGGTTTACATTACCATAATGCTGACAATATGCGGTCTGCCGAACTGCATAATCCGTGTTTGCCAGGCGGTTTTGCAGGGCGATGTTTACGATTACAGCGAATGGAAATACGGTGTCCGCAATGAGGGCCTTGTAGCAACGGTATCAAACTATTTTACAAAGCTTGCCAATGCCGTTACCGGACTTCTCTCGGGTCTTGTCATAACCTTCGTCGGCTACACCTCGCACAAGGACGCACTCGGTAACGTACTACGTGACACAAGTCCGAAGGTTCTCATGGGATTTTTTGCGGTATTTGCCCTTATGCCTGCCATTGCAAGATTTCTCTTTGGTATAATACTTATATTCTTTAACGTTCACGGCAAATTCAAGGAAGATATGATGAAAGAGCTTGAAGAGAGACGCCTTGAAAGAGTACGCAAGATGACCGAGGAGGAAAAAGCACTCGAAAGCTCGGATGCAAACGGCGAAATTCCGGTAAGTGCCGACAACTGACACTTCGGCAAAATCACAACAATAAAAGACGTGAAGTGAGAAAAATCTCGCTTCACGTCTTTTTTATATACTGATTACGCAATCAATATCCGACGCTACCAGTTAAAGTCTCGTCATCGTCAATCCACTTTTTCACATTGACTATGCGGTAATCATCGTGAGTGTCACGGATAATAACATGGTCTATTCCGGAATTTATTATCACTCGTTTGCAAAGCGCGCAGCTGCTCGCCTCTTTTACGTATTCGCCGGTATCGCATTCTATTCCGACAAGATACATTGTGCTTCCGAGCATTTGATTTCTCGCCGCGCTTATAACGGCATTCATCTCGGCGTGTACACTGCGGCAAAGCTCATATCTCTCGCCGCGCGGAACATTAAGCCTTGTACGGACACAGTAATTTAAATCAGTACAGTTTTCTCTGCCCCTCGGTGCACCGCTGTAACCGGTTGATATAACCTCATCATCCTTTACTATGACCGCACCGAAATGACGTCTCAGGCAAGTGCTTCGCTGAGCCACCGCCTCAGCCAAATCAAGATAATAATTTATCTTATCGCGTCTCTCCATATGTCTCCTCCGTTTACAAATCTCTGAAGATATTTTATCACAGCGCAAAACCGTGTTCAAGACGTAATAATCAACAAATTTCGACATTAGCAAAACTGCATATAAAAAGAAAAGTCGGACTGCACTAAAAACGCAATCCGACTTTTGCCAAATTAATCTTCTACCGTAAAGGAGTCTTTACACAAACCGCATACTGGGCAAACCCAGTCCTCGGGAACATCCTCCCACGCGGTTCCGGGAGCTACGCCGTTATCGGGATCTCCCACTGCGGGATCGTAAACATAGCCACAGGGGCATACATATTTTTTCAAAGCAAACACTTCCTAACAATATATTTATTTGGCAAAGCTTAAAAAATCAACCGAAATATCTCTTGAGAAGACCCTCAAAAGCTCTGCCGTGTCTCGCTTCGTCACGAGCCATCTCATGAACGGTATCGTGAATAGCGTCAAGGCCCTCTTCCTTAGCTCTCTTAGCAAGTTCAAACTTACCGAGTGTAGCACCGTTCTCTGCTTCGGCTCTCATCTCTAGGTTCTTTTTGGTGCTGTCTGTGATGACCTCACCGAGAAGCTCTGCAAATTTAGCGGCATGCTCTGCCTCTTCATAGGCAGCCTTTTCCCAGTAAAGACCGATTTCGGGATAGCCCTCTCTGTGAGCTACTCTTGCCATTGCAAGATACATACCGACCTCGGAGCATTCGCCTGTGAAGTTAGCGCGAAGACCCTCAAGGATATCCTCGGGAACATCCTTTGCAATACCTACAACGTGCTCTGCAGCCCAAGATTTTGACTCCTCTTTAACCTCTTTAAAGGTTGAACCGGGAGCGCCGCACTGAGGGCACTTTTCAGGCGGATTTTCGCCTTCATAAACATAACCGCATACGGGACATACAAATTTTTTCATTTTTAATTCCTCCAAGAATTTAATTATTATCTTTATTATTTGACACGGACAAATGCTTTAAACATTCTTCGCATTTGCCGTAAAAGATTAGGCTGTAACCCTCTGCCCTGCCCTTGAAATCACCCAAGCAACGTGCCGTAACGGACGAGTCAAGCGGCTCAGAGGGTAAATCGAAATATCTGCCGCAGGATGTGCATTTGAAATGATAATGCTGATTTGTATTAGCGTCAAAATGCTCCTCCCCGCCGAGGGTAAGGCTTATGATTTTGCCGCTGTCACGAAGAAGAGTAAGATTGCGGTAGAGAGTACCGAGGCTTAAATTCGGAATATCCTCCCTGACGGAGAGATAAAGCTCCATGGCAGTCGGGTGGTCATACCTGTTTTTTAAATTTTCAAGGATTGCTTCTCTTTGCCGACTGTAACGCTGTTCCTGCAATATTCAGCCTCCGTTCTTAATATATCGGATAACGTGCGCCGTAAAAAGCCGTGTCTATTTCATCGGCTTTAACTGCGTTTTACGTTGCGGCTTGTAACCGCTCAATAATCAGTAACGATTATCGTTATTATTATAATAACACAGATTTTTATTTTTGCAAGTGTTTTTTGAAAATTTTTTAAAATTTTTTCAAAGCTGTAAAATCAACTGCATATTCAATTTGCACAGCGGTGTAATATTGCGGACAGGATTTGAATAAATATTCTTAGAAACGAAAAATACATTTCAGCAAAGAGGAGAGACAGTAATGGATTTTTGTGCGGAAACGAATGAAGTTTCAAAAAGAAAAACAGCCTGTCGGGAAGCTTTGGAGCAACCTATTGAATGTGATATAACGCTGCCCGAATACCTCCCCGATATTCAAAGAGTATTAAAATGTTCGCTGACTGCACATATAAGCAGCGTTCAGAAAACCGGTGACAGGGTAACGGCAGACGGAACGGGTCGACTCTCGGTACTATACATGAGCGATACCGGAAAGCTGCAATGCCTTGAGCAGGGCGTCCCCTTTTCACGTTTTTTTGAAAACAGAGCGGTTGAGGAATGCGAATGCTGCGTCAGAGCGAAAACGGAATATGTCAACTGCCGTGCCGTTTCCGGCAGGCGACTTGATATTCACGGCAGCATAAGCATAACCTTTTCATGCTATTCGTGCGAGCGTAAAAAAATTATTTGCGGTTGCAGCGGCGGCGGGGTCGAAACCAAAAGCGAAAAGAATGAAGTGTGCAATATGCTCGGCTGTTCGGAAAAGGGCTTCACCGTCAGCGAAATATACGAAATCGGAGATGCAAAGCCGTCGATATCGCAGATAGTGCGTTCCTACGCAAGTGCCGTAATAGAGGATACAAAGGCGGTATCGGGAAAAATTCTTATTAAAGGCGAGCTTACCGTAAAAACTCTCTATATTGCGGAGACAAATGACAACGAGCTGCAAACAACCGAGCACACCATGCCGATAAATCAAATAGTTGAAGTCGAAAAAGCAGATGACGAAAGCATCAATATAATAAAGCTTGTGATTTCGGATTTAGCCGTATCCGCTAAGTCCGACGCCGCAGGAGCACTTCGCCTTTTGGACGCAGGAGCCGAAATACGCGCATACACCGAAACATACAAAAGCGAAGAAATGAGCATGGTGACGGACGCATATTCGGTAAATTATGAAATCGAATCAAAGCTGACACCGACGGAGATACGGCGGCTTGACGACAGCTTTACCGACACTCATCTTTGCAGGGGCAGGCTCGATTTATCGGGTACCGATACCGAGAGAATTTTAGATATGTCAGTCGCCGGCATAGAGTACAATACCTCACGCGTAAAAGACGAGCTTTTAATCTCGGGCGCAATAAAAGTTAATCTGCTCACCGTAAGCAAAGAAAACGAAACATCGTTTTTTGAACGGCAATTTGATTTTGAATACCGACGCCGTGAGGAATTCTCGGGCGAAAGAACGGAATTTTCGCCGTTTATAACCGTCACGGGATCTGATTATATACTTAATTCCGGTGACACTCTTGACGCCCGTGTGGAAATTACAATATCCGCAGCTGTTTTTTCCGTAAGCACGGTAAACGTCATTACGGATATTACCGTTGACAGCGAAAGGCCGAAAAAGCCGTCCGAAGCCGCACTTACGGTATATTTCGCCGACAAGGGCGAAAAAGTATGGGATATAGCGCGACATTACAATACGACAGCCGACAAAATTATAAGTGAAAACAATCTTGAGGGCATGCTCGTCACCGAAAAATGCAGGCTGCTCATTCCGCGTGCATAAGGGGGAGCCGAAAATGAAAAAAACAAGTATTTACAACGATATTGCAAAAAGAACCGACGGCGACATCTACGTTGGCGTCGTAGGTCCCGTGAGGACGGGAAAATCAACGTTTATAAAGCGTTTTATGGACACCCTTGTGATACCGAATATAGATAACGCCGGTCAGCACGACCGAGCGGTAGACGAATTACCGCAATCCTCCGCCGGCAGAACAATAATGACGACCGAGCCGAAATTCATCCCCGAAAATGCGGTAGAGATAAATCTTCCGGATAACGCAAGCTTTAAGGTTAGGATGATTGACTGTGTCGGTTATATTGTTCCGAGCTCGCTCGGCTATATTGAGGGCGACGGGCCGCGAATGGTTCACACTCCGTGGGCGGAGGACGAAATGCCGTTTGACAAGGCCGCCGAAATCGGTACACGAAAGGTCATAGCGGAACATTCGACAATAGGTCTTGTCATAACGACAGACGGCAGCATAAGCGACATTCCGCGTGACGAATACGAAGAGGCGGAAGGTCGCGTAATAAGCGAGCTTCAAGAATTAAACAAACCGTTTATAGTCCTCTTAAACTGTATGTACCCACACGCGGCTCCCGCGAAGGAGCTGTCTGTAAAGCTTTCCGAAAAATACGGCGTTCCCGTGCTTCCGATAAACTGCCTTGAGCTTACCGAAACAGAAATTAAAGAGATAATGACGCAGCTTTTGTTTGAATTTCCCATTCGCGAGGTATCGGTAAAGCTTCCGTTCTGGCTGACGGCTTTGCCGCACGACCATTGGCTGAGGAAAGCACTTTTCGGCGCAGTGGCTTCCGCGGCAAACGAAATGGAGCTTGTACGCGACGTATCCTTAATGACGGAGCGCCTGAAGGAATGCGAATATACTGATGACTGTTCTGTAAGCAGCATGGATCTGGGGAGCGGCAGCGCAAATATTTCGGTACGCGTAGGGTCGGGGCTTTTTTATAAGGTTCTTTCCGAATCAACCGGTCTTACCGTGGAAAACGAGCAAAGTCTTATGGCCACAATGCGCGAGCTCGCTTCGGTAAAGAAGGAATACGACAGGCTGAAGTGCGCGCTTGACGAGGTGGAAGCGACAGGCTACGGAATAGTGATGCCGTCGATAGACGAACTGACGCTTGAAGAGCCCGAGCTTGTAAAGCAGGGCGGCAAATACGGGGTTAAGCTGTCCGCCAGCGCACCGTCAATTCATATGCTCAAAGCCAACATAAAGACCGAGGTTGCGCCGATTGTCGGCAGCGAAAGCCAGTCGGAGGAGCTCGTAAAATATCTGCTTCAGGGCTTTGAGGAAGACCCGCAAAAGATATGGGAGTCAAATATATTCGGGAAATCGCTTCACGAGCTTGTAAACGAAGGGCTCAGAGGCAAGCTTAATCATATGCCGTCAGATGCGAGAATGAAGCTTCAAGAGACGCTCGAACGAGTTATAAACGAGGGCTGCAACGGGCTTATCTGTATAATTCTGTAACAAAAAAAACAACCGACAAGGCGCTGTTTGCTGCTTGTCGGTTGTTTTTTGTAATGTGATATGATTTACACACAAGAAAATACGTAATTGTAATTGCCTTTACAGCAAAGTCGCAAGCTCCTTTAACGAGCCGACGACCTCACTCGCACGAATATCGCTCTTTTTATATTGCTCGGGGCTCGTAACACCCGACAGCACAAGCACAGACGGTATACCGTTAGCCTGCCCTATCAGTATGTCGGTTTCAAGTCGGTCGCCGATAAAGCACAGCTCCTCTTTTTTACAAGACAAAAGCCGAGTAAGATAATCGACCGTGTATTTATGCGGCTTGCCCATTATCATATCGGGTTTTCTGCCGGTTGATGCCTCAAAAAGAGCCATCATAGAGCCCGTGTCGGGCATAAACCCGTCAGCTGTGGGACAATTGAAATCGGGATGCGTCGCAATATACTCCTTCCCCTCCGCCAAAAAGCGACAGGCTCGTCTCAGCTTTTCGTACGTAAGAGTGGTATCAAAACCGAGCACCACTATATCCGGGTCTTTATCGTCAAGGATAATTCCCGCATTCACAAAATCAGCCGTGAGCCGTTCGTTGCCGAGCAGGTACACCCTTTTGCCGTTCCTGTTGGCTTTGAGGAAATCAATCGTAACGTGAGACGAAATTACGATTTTGTCCGGCGAAATATCGTAGCCCATATTGTGAAGTCTTGTTCTGCAAACCTCGACATTGTTTGACGAATTGTTGGTGTAAAAGAGAAAATCCTTTCCTTTTTGCTTAACCGTATTGAGAAAATCAACAGAACCGGGTATAATATTACCGTCAAGGTAAAAAGTGCCGTCCATATCTATAATAAAATATTTGGTTTCGGCAAAAACTGAATTTGACAAAGCAGACACTCCTAAAAAACAAATACAATATATTGTAACATTATTACGACAAAATGCAAGGTGAATTTATGACAGGCAAAGTCCATTCATTTCAAAGTCTCGGTACAGTAGACGGCCCCGGAGTACGCACAGTTCTGTTTTTGCAGGGTTGTCCCCTGCGTTGCCCATACTGTCACAATCCGGACACTTGGGACAAAAATGCCGGAGAAGATATTTTTGTTGATGACGCGGTAAAGAAGATTTTAAGATACCGCTCATATTTCGGCAAGGACGGCGGAGTTACCGTATCGGGCGGCGAGCCGCTTTTGCAAGTCGAATTTGTATACGAGCTGTTTACAAGGCTCAAGGAGGAAGGCATAGGCACCGCTCTTGATACCTCCGGCGTCATAATGAACGACAGCGTAAAAAAACTTCTCGGCAAAACCGATATAGTTTTGCTCGACATAAAATTTTCACGTGACGACCTGTATAAAAAATACATAGGAGTGAGCCTTTCCGCTCCGCTTGCGTTTCTTGCGGAATGTGAAAAGGCAAAAAAAAGAGTTATAATCCGACAGGTTATAACTCCCGGCATTAACGATACCGAAGACGATGTTCTGAAGCTTCGCGAAATATTAAAGCCCTTTAACTGCGTTGAAAAAACAGAGCTTTTGCCGTTCCGCAAGCTTTGCAAAGAAAAATATGAAAGCTTAAATATTTTCTTCCCGTTCGGCGACAGAGAGGAAATGCCGCAGGAAAAACTGAACGAGCTTCAGAAGCTGCTGTAAAAGAGGTTCTTAATTTTGAATTACGACATAAAAAAAGTAGGACTGCCACAGTCGCTGTGCGAAAAAGCGGATGATATATGCACAAACAACAAAGCTAAAATCAATGCGCTCTCAAAGCTGTTTTTCCCATTTCCCGACATACTTAAGGGACAATCGGATATGGTAAGACTCGCGGTTGTTTTAAAGAGCTTTGAGCGAACTCACGATTTTTACAAGATCAAAATAATAAGTGACGATGTTTTTTACGATACGATAAAGGATGTAGCCGTCTGGTGCGAAAACAATCAAAACAACGGTCTTAAAAACTACCGTTGGCTTCATAATCACGCATCGGGCAAGCTATTTAAAATAGGTAGGCTGCAATTTCAAATGTATAAAGCCCCCATGGGGCCAGACTACACAAAGCTGCCGTTTAAAAGAGGCGACAACCTCTTATACATTCACATTCCTCAGGGAGAAAAGCTGACAAGGGAGAGCTGTACGGACTCCGTAAGGCGTGCCGAGGAATTTTTCAGAAGCCATTTTCCGAATTACGAATATGATTACTTCTTTTGTGAGAGCTGGCTTTTGTTTCCCGGCAACCGAAGCTTTATGGCAAAAGACAGCAACATAGTTAAATTTATGGACTTGTTCACTCCGGCATATTCGACGGAAAACGATTCGCAGGCAATAGAGCGCATATTCGGAGAAAGAAAAAGAGATATAAACGACTACTGCGAAGATACCTCTTTACAAAAGAGTGCAAAGGAATATATGCTCGGCGGAAACAAGCTCGGCTTCGGCACGGGCTACATAAAAAGGCAGTAGGCTGCAAAAATACATCTTGCGTTTTGCAGCGCCGCGCCCAAAACAAATATTATTATAAAAAAAGGAGCACCCGAAAGGGCAATTACCGCAATGAAAAAGATGATATCATGGAACGTAAACGGACTGCGCGCCGCAGTCGGTAAAAATTTCAAGGAGGTATTCGATTCTCTTGATGCGGATATCTTTTGCATACAGGAAACAAAGCTTCAGGAAGGTCAAATCGACCTGGAATTTGACGGCTATAAAAGCTATTGGAACTATGCCGAAAAAAAAGGCTATGCGGGCACAGCGATATTCACAAAAGAGGAACCAAAAGACGTATTTTACGGCATAAACGAGCCGTTTTACGACAATGAAGGCAGAGTCATAACGCTCGAATTCGAAAATTATTTCTTTCTAACCTGCTACACACCGAATTCTCAAAGCGAACTCAAAAGGCTTGAATACAGAATGTCATGGGAAGAAAAATTCCTGTCGTATCTTAAAAAGCTTGAAAAGACAAAGCCGGTTATTCTTTGCGGCGACCTAAACGTGGCACACAAAGAAATCGATTTGAAAAATCCGAAAACGAATATGGGTAATGCCGGATTTACCAACGAAGAAAGAGAAAAATTCGGTACCCTTTTAGACAGCGGCTTTATAGACACATTTAGGTATTTTCACCCTGACGAGCCGGGCAGATACTCTTGGTGGTCTTACAGATTTAACGCGCGTAAAAACAACGCAGGATGGAGAATAGACTACTTTCTTGTATCGGAAGAACTCAAAGACAAGCTCGTTTCCGCCGACATTCTCTCGGATATACAAGGCTCAGACCACTGTCCCGTGGAGCTTGTGGCGGATATTTGATATTCCCGCTTAATCAAACGCCGCTCCGTAGTCGTTTATAATTCCGGCAAGCTCGCTCGGCGAGCCTATCACGTTTGTGAGTGCCTCCGGCAGTACGCCGACTATAACGGTTTCCGCAACAACGGCGGACGCTGTTACGGACAAGCCGTCAGTCTTTCCGAGCATAACAAGCCTGCCGCTTGTCTCAATATTAAAAACAATGCGGTGTATTACCTGGTTGAGCCCGGCCTCCCTGAATTCGTTTGAAAATGTCACAACCGTACCGGAGGTCAGCTGAGCATTAAATTTCACGCGCGGGCCGTAGCCGTTTGTGTATTCACTTCCCAAAAACGTTCCGATTGGTATAGATATGCTGAATGTTTCATTTTCTGCAGCGATTTCGGATACGGCAAGGGAAATATTGCTTTGAAGTAAATTTATTTTAACTGTATCAACGTGGAGAGAAGTTACATTTCCCTCCGCGTTTCTTTCTGTTTTAACTATATCGTTATATGCTGTTTCCGATTCGGCGAGGACCTCGGCAACCGCTTTGTTTGTCGAGTTTAAAAGTATTCTTTCGGCTACTGTCTCGCTGTACCTCGTAATGACGGGGCGCATACGACAGGTAAAGGTGAAAACAAGCACCGAAATGCTCATAACGAACACAGCAAAAGAGAAGAACACCCTTTTTGCACAGCTTTTCCTTTTCATTACTTTATCTGCCTCCCCTGTTTCTATTCTACGCAGAGAAGGCATTGTGCGTTAAAACGCCATAAAAAAGGAGCTGTAAAAAGCTTTACAGCCCCCCAAAAGTATCTTTTTTCTGTATTCAGCCGAAAATCATCTCTGTTATTTTTTCATCTATCGCATTTAGAAATTCTCTGCCGTTTTTCGCCTCTTTCGCGACGCTCTCCAGTATCTGCTTTTCGGTATAAACGGAATCCGATACTCCGCGAGTGAGCTGAGACGTTCTGTTTGCCGACTCAGACACTCCCGCAAACAGCGCAAAGGCACACAAAACAACGGTCAGTACCGCGAGATATTTTTTAATTATCCTGTCTTTTTTCTTCATCTTAATACGGTCATTTTGCCGCAACGGGTCACCTCCGTATACGGCACAATGCTCCTTTCGTTTATTTAATGCTTCAGACGTTGGAATTTATAAATTCGACAATAGCTTTTCCCATAAGGTGCCCGGAATATTCCGCCTCGGCTATTGTATTTGAATCGCTGCCGAACTCAAGCAGCACCGAGCACGGCGTTACGTCCATATTGTATTTTCTTGCGGAAAACAATATCGGCCGCATAAGTCCCGGATACATGGTTTCGGCTGTCTGCTGCAGCTTTAGCGCGAATGTAAGATTTTGCTCCCATGTCGGAAACGACGTGACCTTGCCGTCCTCACAGCCTGCAATTATCATTATCTGCGCCGCTTTTCTGCCGTTTACCGTGGTTGTCGGCTTTATGCGCGTACCGTCGCTTTGCTCAATCGCGTCTCGGTGAACGTCAAGGACTATCTTTACGGACGGATTTTCTTCCATTATTTTAAGTATTGTCTCACGCGAGCGGTCATATGCACCGGTATACGCTCTGTCGTGTATCTCGGTGTCATGTATTACGCCTATTCCCGCCTTTTGAAGCTCCTCCGAAACGGCGTCGCCCACGCGCACCATATTACGCGACAGGTCATCGCTCCTCAGTTCAAAATCGCGCGTATACCAGCCCTTATCCATAAGCTGATAGCACTCTGTGGTATGGGTGTGAAAAATAAGAACCGTTGGCGCGCTCTTATCGGCAATATCGAGATTACACTCGCCGTTTAATGAGCTTTCGATATTTATGCTGTGCGACGGCGTTGTGTTTCGTACCGATATATTTTTATATGTCGATGTTGCGGACGACGCATCGAATTTCTTTTCGACTATTGTGCCGTCATGATTTGCCGAGGCGTATTGTTTTTCGGCATCAGCCATCATTTTAACTATATCGCGAGGAACAGTCGGAGTGCTTCCGACGACACTTTCGCTCTGCTCGTTTTTTTCGCTCGGCAATGAAATTACGGCGTTTTGCTGTGAGCTTTGCGCGGAAACGCTTTTTTCGATTGACCTTACTGTACTGCTTTTTGCAGACAGAACGGCGCCCTCCGGCAGCATCAGCCCCGCGCCTATAACGGCGGTTCTGCCGACGGCATTTCCGAAACGGCTTCCGCACACAAATGCCAATATTATGATTATCGGCAGGGCGACAAGCACCTCATTTCTTTTTTTCGGAATTTTACCCGTATGTCTTTTTCGTTTGTTCATTTGATTTACATAGCCTTTCCGGCCACAATTTGTTTTTTCGCAAGTCATACACCGTATGTTGCAGCCGTATACGGCGTATAACAAAAGGCTTAGGACGATACGGCAATATCACACAGCTGCACATATGACCTTTGTAAGATTATATGCGCGTTTTTCCAATGTTATACGAGAGAAAGAAGAGTTTTCATATCCATATCGGGTTGCAGAGCGGAATTTATCGCAAGAGCCAAAAGGCGTGACGCACGGCTTATCATAACGTCGATTTCGCGCGGTGTCACCATCATTTTTTCGGCTCTTTCGCGTTCCGGCTGCGGTATATTTTCATTTCCCGTTATATCAAAGACAAGTGCGGCGGCATCTACCACCGTCGGCACCCCTATAGCTATTACCGGCACTCCGAGGGTCTTTCGGCTTATCTCGGCGCGATGATTGCCGACTCCCGAACCCGGAACTATACCGGTATTTGTCATCTGCACCGTACAGCCGAGCCTTTTTATGCTGCGTGCCGACAGCGCGTCCACGGTTATTACAGCGTCGGGGGAAGTCTCATTCATTATTCCGCGAATCATCTCGGCGCTTTCTATACCGGTCTGACCGAGCACTCCCGGAGAAGCGGACGATACAGGCCGAAGAGACGGAAGGCCTATCTCCTCCGCCAGAGATTTTGTGATATGGCGCGTTGAAAATATATCTTTTGCAGTCTTGGGACCGAGAGCGTCGGGTGTAATATCCGAATTGCCGAGCCCCACCACAAGAACTCCCGAGGTATTTTTCGGCAACAGTTTTTTAATTTCATCCCTCACGGCAAACATTCTGCTGTCTGCATCATCAAATTCCGATGAAAACGGCGGCAGCTCCACCGTGACATATGTGCCGACGGGTTTGCCGAGCTTTTCGGCACCGACATCTGTTGTAATTTCTATTTCGGTGACCGACGCGCTTTTTACCCTTCGCTTTTTTACCGTCACGCCGTCATTTTTGCCGCTGTTTGTTATCTCTCTGCGCTCAATTGCGAGATCGGTTCCGAAAATCATATAAATACTGCTGCCTTTCTTTCGATAAATGTTTGTGTGCTGCGTCCCGTTTTGCCGCATTTTGCGAATTTCGGGCGCGCTTTACGATATATTATTTGCACCGGCATAAATTTTATAGGCTGTTTATGAAAAAAAACTTGCTTTTTTTCGGAAAGAATGGTATTATATATTCCGCTAATGTGATACGCAAAGGAGGTTAAACTATGCCGAATATTAAATCAGCTAAAAAACGTGTAATCGTTAACAACAAGAGAGCAGACCGCAACAAGTCAAGAAACACCGCTCTCAAGACAGCTATCAAAAAGGCTAATGCCGCTATTGAGTCAAATGCTGCCGACAAAGAAGTTCTTGTTAAAGCTGCAGTTAAGAAAATCGACCAGGCTTCTGCAAAGGGTCTTATTCATATGAATAACGCCGCTCGCAAAAAGTCAGCCCTCGTTTGCAAACTCAACAAGGCTTAATGTTGTTTTTAATGCACCTCGGTCTTTAGACCGAGGTGTTTTGCTTTTTCGGTCAAATTTACATTTTATTCATTGACTTTTGCCTTTTTTACGTATATAATAAACACATAGTTTTACAAAAATAAAGGGAGGCATTTTACCTATGAAAAAAGTTCTTAAAGTTATCGGTATCATCGCCGCTGTTGCAGGCGCTATCTTCGGCGTTTATGTAATAGTGAAAAAATATGTTGACAGCAAAAAAGTAGTTATCGGCAATGACGCTGAAAATTATGTTTCATGCTCCTGCTGCGACGACAACTTCGTTTCCGAAACCGTTGCGTAAATAAAAACGCATTATAAACGCCCGATTGGCTGAGTGTTTATAATGAAGCTTTGCGTCAAAACAATATTTTTTGTGCAATAATAATTGACCCCTCAAATAAGCTCCGGCTTATCTGAGGGGTTTTCATTTTCTTATATCAAAAATATAATATTTTAAAGTGCTTTGCAGTTTCGCAGCCGTAAAAATCTTTTTATACCGAAGGCAGGAAACTAATGATTTCTTACGAACACTCAGTCTTTGAACGGGTGTTTTTTATTTGCTTTTCGGTTTTGCAAAAAACGAAACCACAAGTCCCGACAGCACCGCCGCCGCAATTCCTGCGGAGCCCGCACACAACGGTCCCGTAAGAACACCGAGCAAGCCTTTTTCGCGGATTGCCTCCTTGGTTCCGTTCACAAGGACATTACCGAAGCCCGTAAGCGGTACCGTAGCCCCCGCTCCGGCAAAATCAACAAGCTTATCATATACTCCGGTCGCACCGAGGATAACTCCGAGCACAACAAATGTAACGAGTATTCTTGCAGGCGTCATCTTTGTCACGTCTATCAGTATTTGTCCTATAACGCATATGAGTCCGCCGATAAAAAACGCTTTAAGAAAAATCAGCAAAAAACATTTCCCCTTCCGATTTTCGGAATTATTTTGTGCCGATTTTCAATAATTATTCATTTTGCAAATCAAATCCGCCGGGCAAAAGCTCCGAGAGCGTATGCACCTCATATTCCCCCTTGCCGTCGCCGAGAATTATTTTGAAATCACCGCCGCAAAACTCCTCCATAACCTGACGGCAAACGCCGCACGGATAGCAAAGGTGCTTGTATTCGCCGTTTTTGTATTTACCGACTATCGCAATAGCTTCGAAATCGTTTTCACCCTCGCTGATTGCCTTAAAAAAAGCTGTTCGCTCGGCACATATCGTGGGTGAAAAAGCCGAATTTTCGATATTGCACCCCTTATAAACTCTTCCGTCTGCGGTAATAAGCGCCGCACCGACGGAAAAGCCCGAGTACGGCGAATATGAATTTACCATAGCGTCCTCGGCGCATATCAAAAGCTCACAAGGCGTCATAATATCGTCTCCCGTCATATTATCTTTATTTTATAATAATTCATAAGTCCGCAAAAATCAAGCTATGCCGATTTGCAACAAAGTGCCGCCGAATTCGTATAATATAATAAACGTTTTGGGAGGCACTTGCATTTTATGAATTATCAAAACAACAAAACAGAAACATCCGTAATACAGCTGGCACTTAAAAGGGCCGGGGTTTTAGATGGTGAAATCGACGGCATTTTCGGAAGCGATACAAGAAATGCCGTAATTGCTTTTCAAAAGGCCGCTTCTCTGTCGCCCGACGGAATTGTCGGTCCGAAAACATACGCCGCACTTTTACCGTATCTCAAAGGGTACACGATTCACCGTGTAAAAAAGGGAGATTCGCTCTATTCGATTGCCGCCATGCACAATACAAGCATAAGAAAAATTATGCTTGCAAATCCGACGGTTGATCCGCTGAACATGCAGATAGGCACAAATTTAACCGTTCCGTTTGCTTTTTCGGTAGTTCCCACCGACGTGCCGTATTCATATATGCTTTTAACATACATCTGCGAAGGACTTTTAATGCGGTATCCGTTCCTTTCGGGCGGAGTTATAGGAAAAAGCGTTATGGGAAAAAGCATACCGTATCTAAGCATAGGTCAGGGCAAAGACGAGGTATTTTACAACGCGTCGCACCACGCAAACGAATGGATAACAACTCCCCTACTTTTAAAATTCATCGAAGAATATTCGGAAAGCTTTGCAAACGGAGGCTCGCTGTACGGTACTCTCGCGGTACAGTTATTTAAAAAGGCAACTCTTTATATTGTTCCCATGGTTAACCCCGACGGCGTTGACCTTGTAAACGGTGTACTCCGTAACGACAGATATAAAAATGAGACGCTCAAAATTTTGGCACGCTATCCCGACATACCGTATCCGAACGGGTGGAAAGCGAACATCGCCGGAGTTGACCTGAATCTTCAATATCCGGCAGGCTGGGACGAAGCAAAAAAGATTAAGTATTCGCTCGGTTTTACGTCTCCCGCTCCGCGCGACTTTGTCGGCACGGCTCCCCTTTCCGCTCCCGAAAGCGAGGCTGTATTTAATTTTACAATGAAACACAATTTTGCGCTTACCCTGTCATACCACAGCCAGGGTGAAATCATATACTGGAAGTACCTTGACTTTGAGCCGCAAAAATCACGTGAAATCGCAGAATATTTCGGGCAAATCAGCGGCTATGCGGTAGAGGAAACACCGTATAATTCGGGATTTGCAGGGTACAAGGACTGGTTTATACAGTATTATGACAGACCCGGATACACAATAGAAGTAGGCTTAGGTCAAAGCCCCCTGCCCCTTACGCAGTTTGAAAAAATATACAGCGACAACGTGGGAATTCTTAAAGGCGGCATAACCGAAATATGATAAGATATAACGACAGCGGCGATAAATTTAAGGTGTAAAATCGCCGCATATTGTGATACAATATACTCATCTTTGAAATGAAGGTGAGAATTTGAAAAGCTTACAGGACAAATATATACTCAGAAACGGCGTAGAAGTACCGTGCATAGGCTTCGGCACATGGAAAATGCCGGATGAAGTCGCAGAAAATGCCGTAAAAGCCGCAATAGATACAGGCTACCGTCATATCGACACCGCAGGCGCTTACAGAAATGAAAAAGGCGTCGGCGACGGAATAAAAAAGAGCGGCGTTAAAAGGGACGAAATATTTTTGGTAAGCAAGCTGCCAAACGACGACCACGGCTATGAAAAAGCCATAGCTGCGTGCGAGAGCTCGCTTTTAAAGCTCGGTACGGATTACCTCGACGGCTATTTAATACATTGGCCGGTGCTTGTCACAAACTGGGACCACCTCGAAGACGACCTTTGCGATACCTGGCGCGCAATGATGAGACTGCGCGACGACGGCAAGGTAAGAGCTATCGGCACAAGTAACTTTATGACGGAGCATATTGAGATTTTAAAGAAAAATCTCGGCGATTATCCGCTGATAAATCAGGTTCAGATGCATCCGCAAAATCCGCAGGACGAAATGATAGCATACTGCAAAGAAAACTCTGTTTTGCCCGAAGCCTGGAGTCCGCTCATACAAGGTCAGGCATTTAAGCGCGAACTCCTAATAGAGCTTGCCGAAAAATACAAGGTTTCGGTAGCCCAGCTTTGCATACGCTTTATAGTGCAAAAGGGTGCCGTTCCCATTCCTAAGTCGGCAAATCCCGACAGAATTCGGAACAACGCCGATGTATTCGGCTTTGAAATTTCCGACGAAGATATGGAAAGAATAGCGTCGCTCAGGGTCTACGGCAGAATAGGCGATCCGCCGTCGGTGCCGAGAACTCATCAGGTAGTCGGATTTTAAATCACGTATAAAAAAACGGCTTATCGGGATCAAGCTCCCTATAAGCCGTTTTATCTTTATTTTATAATGTAAAAGAATCAAGTTCTTTGCGGAACCTTTCTTTTTCGCGGAGGATTGCTTTTTTGTATCTGTCCTCCTCAGAAAAGATACATCCGCAGTATTTTTGCATATAAAAGCCGAGCTCTCTTGCCCTTTGATTGCCGGCTCTGAAATTCGGTCTGAAATCGCGGTAGAGAAATTCCACGCCGAACTCTTTTCCGAAACGCTCACCTGCCGCGGCTATAAGCTCGTGCTTTTGGTAAACGCTTGCGAGAAGCGTGGTTGTAAACTGCTTAAAACCGTGTTCCGCCGCAAATTCGGCTGTTTTGCGAAGCCTCGTCTCATAGCAATAGGTACACCTGTTATCTATATCATCGACAACATTTTTCACAAATTCGCGAAGTCCGTAATCCTCTTCGACCAAAACCCTCATATTTATTTTCGAAGCATAGTCGATAAGGCAATTACGCCTTGCCTCGTATTCTTTCCAAGGGTGGATGTTTGGATTATACCAAAATGCGATCGGCTCTATTCCCTCGTTTCGCAGAGGGTCTATGCAGGAAAGCGAGCACGGCGCACAGCAGCAGTGAAGAAGCACGTTATTCATCGTCTTTGTCACCGCTTTTACGCTTATCCTTTTCCTCGGACTTTTCATCAGTCGTTTTTTCGTCGCCGAGCTGTTCCTCCGGCAAAAATTCGACCTTGACCTTACCTATACGGCGCTCCTCTACGTTCAACACGGTAAACCTGATGTTTTTATACTGAACGGTGTTCATATCGCCGTCAACCGGCAAAAAGCCCAAAAGGCTGATTATAAATCCGCCGAGAGTATCGTAGTCTCCCTCGGGCAGCTTTATGCCGAGTTTTTCCTCAACCTCTTCGATATCGGTAATACCGTCTATCGTAAAGGTGGTATCGTTTATCTTGGATATTTCTTCGTCCTCGTTGTCATATTCGTCCTGAATATTACCGACGATAGCCTCAACTATATCCTCAAGGGTTACAAGGCCGGCAGTTCCGCCGTACTCGTCAACCACTATTGCCATCTGAATATGCTTAGCGGTCATTTCCGAAAATAATTCGCCGCAGCGCTTTGTTTCGGGAACGCAATATACCTCGCGCATTATGTCCTTAGGCGTTTTTGTTTTCGGCAGATTGGACCCGACATATTTTAAAAGGTCTTTAATGTATATAATACCGACAACATTGTCGGGGTCTTCCTCATATACGGGGATTCTCGAATAGCCGTGCTCCATTGAGGTTTTGACTACGTCCTGGAGAGAATCCTCAACGTCAACGCACTCCATATCGGTGCGGTGAGTCATTATATCGGCAACGTCAATATCATCAAATTCAAAGACGTTGTTTATCATTTCTTTTTGGCTGTCCTCAATTACGCCCTTTTCCTGACCGACGTCAACCATCATACGGATTTCCTCTTCTGTGACGGTTTCCTCATCAGCGTTGGGGTCAAGACCGAACATACGGACTATAAGGTTTGTGGAAGCAGAAAGAAGCTTTACAAACGGCTTTGTTATCTTACTGAAGCCGAGAAGTATCGGAGTGACTGCAAAGGAGATTTTTTCAGACTTCTGCATAGCGAACTTTTTGGGTGCAAGCTCGCCGAGAACGAGTGAAAAATAAGACATAATAAGCGTTATGAGTATAGTCGAAATTACGCTTATCGCACCGACCGGAATTACCTTAACAACAGATGTTTTCGCAAGAGCGTCGGTCAGCATTACCGCAAAGTTCTGAGCCGCGACAGCCGAAGTAAGGAAGCCGGCAAGGGTTACGCCTATCTGAATGGTCGAGAGGAAGTTGCTGGAGTTTTTGGTAAGCTTTAATACCTGTTTTGCCTTTTTGTCGCCGTCCTCCGCCATTTTTTCCATCTTGGCGTCATTCAGCGAAATGATAGCTATCTCCGACATTGCAAAGAAAGCGTTGATCAAAATAAGAATAAATAGTAAAAAAAGTTTAAGAATAATACTCGCAGGTCCTGCGTCGTCCATAATGATTTGTGGACTCCTTTCAAAATAATATATTAGGAAAAATTATACTACAAACCCTCTGTTTCGTCAACCGTGAAAAGCTTCGGCGGCTTTTCATTATTTAAGGCCGTCAAGCCGAAATTTCTCGGATATTTTACGGTAAGCCGGAAGAGAGAGTCCGTACTTATCGGCAAGGCGCACAACCTCATATATAAGACCGTCTATTTCCGACTGCTTACCGGCAGCAATGTCGCGCTGCATAGAGGTGGAGGCGTCCGGCGACAGGGCGTCGAGAATATCGAGATTTATTTTTACAAGGCTCTTTTCGTATTTTATTCCCATTGCAGCCGCAAGCGTTTCAATTTCGGAGATAAGCTCAGAAAAAAGCTCGCGCTCCGCTCCCGGTTTTTGCATCTCGGCGGCATTTGCTCCGAAATACAGACCGCATCCCGCCATAGGCGAAACATATGAAAATTTTTGGAGAGTGTCCTTTTCGACATTATCGGAAAAAACCGGCGTTATGTTTGCCAGTTTTAAGTCGCTTTCGATTTTTATAAGCCGCGAATCATCCTTTTTGTGCGAAGGCAGCCCGTAAACTATACGAAAAATCGAACCGTACATATGTATTTTCCCCGGAGAGACAAGACTTGAGGAAACATATATACACCCGTCCGTCACCGTAAGAGAGGGAAGCTCTTTTTGCATATGTCTGCCCGTGCCGTAAATATTGAGTATCGGTATTACCACGGTTTCGGGCTTGGATACGCTTTTTATAAACGGTATTGTGTCTGTAATGCTATACCCCTTTACGCACACAAAAATAACATCGGGAGAAAGAGCTGCGCCGGATTTCACAGCATTCTCAAAACCGTTCATATCAAAGGCTTTTACGGCATTTGTGTATTCGTTGTTATCAAGGCTCAGAGTAATGCCGTTTTCCCTGAGAGCCGACAGATTTTTGCCTCTCGCAATCAGAGTTGTATCTATTCCGGCCTTTGTAAGGTACGCGGCTATTGCGCCTCCCGTTCCGCCGACACCTATAACAAGATATTTCACTGTTTTCAAATCCTTTCAAAAATACAACGAGTAAATTTTCGGTGCTTTTAACCGACCGTTTTCACCGTTTTGATTTCATCGCCCGTTTTAATGCGTGCCGTCTTTTTGCCGCAGGACGAATATACCGACAGACTCTTTATTTCGCCGTTTTCCCACGTGAAATCAAGAGAATATCCTCCGCGGGCACAAAGCCCTTTTACGCTGCCGTTTTTCCACTCCTCGGGGAGTGCCGGCAAAAGCTCTATAATATCATCGGAGCTGTAACACAGCATTTCGCAGACACCGCTTGTGTATCCGCAGTTTCCGTCCATCTGATACGGCGGATGGAAATCCCAAAGGTTCGGCGCGATGTTTTTGTTTATAAGCTCACGCAGCATTGAATATGCTCTGTTGCCGTCCTTTGCCCTCGCCCAAAGGTTTACCTTATTCGCCTTGCCCCAGCCCGAGCCGTTTGCGCCGCTCTTTTGGCCGAAGCCTCTGTCAAGTAGAGATACTTTACAAGCCTCGATAAGTTCGGGAGTTTTATCGGTTATCGCGTTTCCGGGATAAAGTCCGAGCAAATGAGATGCGTGTCTGTGGCGGTTTTGGCAGGAATGGAGCTTATATTTAAGCTTTCTGAACTTCAAGGACTTATACCATTCGTCCTCCTCATACCATTCCTTTATCTGACCCCAGCGTCCCTTTGTAATGGGCTTTAACTTTACACGTACCTTTTCAAGCTCAGCCGCAAAGTCGTCGTCTCCGAGAACCCTTGCCGCCTTTTCGGTATCGGTAAACAGCTGCCATATAAGCGTCTGCTCGTATGTATTGCCTATACTTATGGGCCCGTGCTCAGGAGAATAAGACGGAGACGAAACATATCTGTCCTGCTCTTTACTGTAAACAAGATTTTGAAGCCAAAAAACAGCATTTTCTTTCATCATGGGATATATGTCGGAGCGAAGATAGTCCGTATCCTCGGTAAACGCATAATAATCATAGCAATTCTGCATCATCCACGAGGATGCCGCCGGAGACCAGCCCCAATAGAAATCCCAACCGGGACAAGTCCAACCGAAGGGCGTATTTTGAGTATGACACACCCAGCCGTTCTCGGGATTTTTTTCATCGGAAACGATATTGTGGTAACACCGCGCGGTAACTCTGCCCGGCTCACGAAGCGACTCCATATAGCGTATCATCGGTTTTGCCGCACCGAAAAGTCCCGTGACATACGCATGCCAATAGCACATCTGAAGATTTACGTTCAGATGATAATCACAGCTCCACGCAGGCGAATTGGAATTGTTCCATACGCCCTGAAGATTGGCGGGCAGCTCATCGTTTTCGGCAGAGCTTGAAATAAGCAGGTATCTGCCGTATTGGCACAAAAGCTCTTCCAAGTACCGCCCGTCCTTTGAATCGGGGTTTTCACGGTATGAAGAAAGGAGTTTATCCGTGTATTCGGTGCTTGTGAAGCTTGTAACCTCAAATGAAAAACGGTCAAACAGCGATTTGTATTCGGCAATCGCCTCTTTTTTAACCTCGTCATAGCCTTTTTTCAAAAATTCTTCTATTGCGGAATTTACTTTGCCTTCGGGCATTTCGCCTCTGTAATTCGGATATTCGTTTTTATAGTTTGTTCCGGCAGAGAGGGCAAAAACAAGATATGAAGCGTCTTTAATGGTGAGCTTACCGTCGCCTTTTACCATTTCACCGTCCGTTGTAACACAAAGGCGCGCATAGTATGCGAGGTCATTATCCGAGAGCCTGCCGCACAAAATCAGGGAATTATCCTGCACTCTTATGCTGTCGGTCTCGTGAGACGCCGAAAATGAAATTTCGGTGTTCAACGCACCATTTTTATCGGCGGTGATTTTTTCGGCGATAACCGACGGATTGTGCGACGCAAAACACTCGCGTATAAAGGAAGCTCCGCCGCTCTTATATTTCACCGTGCAAACGGAATTTGTTATATCGAGCTGTCTTTCATAATCCGAAAAAACACCGTGAGGAAATTTGAGCACTATCTCCCCGAAATTCTGATATGCCCCGTAGCCGTCCTTTCCGCCTACAAGCTTATCCTTAAATTTAAGAACGGCCTTTTTATCACCGCGGCGCAGTGCATCTCTGATTTTTTCAAGGTATTCATAGCTGTTTTCGACATTTCCGCCGATATAGTCCTTTCTGCTCTTTGACGGTCCTCCCGTCCAAAGAGTTTTTTCATTAAACTGCAAATGCTCCTCGGAAACACCTCCGAATACGCACATACCGAGCATACCGTTGCCTATGGGCAAAACCTCGTTTTGCCATCCGTTTTCGGAATACTCCGCAGGCTTGTTATATTTGAGAACGTAATTTTTCAAGACAAACGCTCCTTACCGTTTTATTTATAAAAACAATAGCAAACGGAAGCAAAAAAGTCAATATTTGAGCCGTTTCACGGAAAATCTTTTTGTTTTTCCTTGACGAGCAGGCTCTTTTATTATACAATTTCAATGCTTTGAAAATCTCATAATCAAAGTTGTCAGTTCGAGATCCGCCTGACATGGCAAATGTCCAAATCAAAACTAAGGAGTTTGAAAAATGAATAAGAAAAAAGATGTTAACTTTCTCGTCTGCGGTGCGGTAATTGCCGCACTCTATGCCGCGCTGACCTATGCCGCATCCGCCGTAAATCTTGCCTACGGAGCGGTACAGTTCAGATTTTCCGAGGCTCTGACGGTTCTTGCGGCATACACACCGGCCGCAATACCCGGGCTTACAATCGGCTGTCTCTTGGCAAACCTCGGAAGTCCGTACGGTATTACGGACATAATATGCGGCTCGGCAGCAACGCTTTTGGCCGCCGTATTTACGTATCTCACGAGAAAGGTCAAGGTAAAGGGGCTGCCGCTTCTCGCACCGGTTTTTTCGGTAGTGTTCAACGCCGTTATAGTCGGGGCGGAAATAGCCGTATTTTTGCCCGAGGGCTTTACGTTCAAGGGCTTTCTTATACAGGCAGCATTTGTAGGTCTCGGCGAGCTTGTGGTATGCTACGCCGCCGGAATGCCGCTTTGCGCAGCAATAAACAAAACGGGACTTCGTAAATACCTTAAATAACTCTTATATATTGAAACAAGCTATCGGTTTGTGATAAAATAATCTCAGTAACGGCATCTGCTGTTTTTGAGATTATTTTTTTTGCGCCGATATGTCGGCAGGAAACGGGAGACGATGTCATAATGGCAAAAATAATAGTGGCAGACGATGAAATGCTCATACGGCGACTTGTGTGCGATTTCCTGATTAAAGAGGGTCACACGCCACTTGAGGCCGCGGACGGCAAAATGGCCGTAGAGCTTTTCAACCAAAATCCAGACACCGCCCTCATAATAATGGATATTATGATGCCCGAGCTCGACGGCTGGGAAGCGACAAGGGAAATAAGACGGCACTCTGCCGTGCCCATTATGCTGCTTTCGGCAAGAAGTCAGGACTTTGATCAATTAACCGGATTTGAAAGCGGTGCAGACGACTATGTAACAAAACCGTTTTCCCCGGCCGTGCTTATGAAACGAGTGGAGGCTCTTTTGCGCCGCTCCGGGAGCGGATTTGTCTCCGACACCGACGAGCTTTGGGGGTTGTCGGTAAACAAAGACGCGCACGAGGTCAAGGTCTACGGCGAAGCCGTTTCGCTGACGCTTAAGGAGTACAGTATTCTAATAAAGCTGCTCGGCTTTGTCGGCAGAGTTTACTCACGCGAACAGCTGCTTGACGATGTTTGGGGCTTTGACTACGACGGCGATATAAGAACCGTAGATTCTCACGTTGCAAGGCTTCGTACAAAGCTCGGCGACTGGGGAACAAAGCATTTACATACCGTATACGGCGTAGGCTATAAGATAGAGGAGTGAATATGAGCAAAGAGACTAAGAGTAAGCGCTTCATAAGTATAAGGCTGCGGCTGTTTTTACAGGTCGGAGCCATAGTTCTTATTGCCGTAACGCTGATACTCGCCCTCAACAAATGGTATCTCTCGTCAATATACATACTCAATCAAAAGCGTACCATGCAGGATCTTGCGGAGGAAATCGACACCTACGACGTTTCCGCCGCCGATTACAGCTCTAAAATCGCATTGCTCGAAAAAGACAACGGAGTTACCATAGACGTATATATGTCGGACGGCACTCCCCTTTACTACGGTGCCGTGCCTACCGGTATAACCGGAGGTAAAATAGTGATAAAGGACCGACACGACAACCCCGACGGCTCTTTCTTTGAAATTCAGGAAAACGCTATGAGCGACACGCAATTCATAGTCTACGGAAAAAGTCTTAAATTCGGCGGAGACCTTGAGATGTACAGCAAAAAAACGACGATAGACTCATATGCCGATACAGCCATAAACGTAATGCTTATAACCAGCATACTCGCTCTTTGTGCCACGCTTGTTGCAATATATTTTTACTCAAAGAAATTTACAAAGCCGCTTATTGAAATGAGTAGCGTCACCGGCGGCATGGCAGATATGGACTTCTCAAAGAAATGCGAATACGGCGGAAACGATGAAATAGGCACTTTGGCAAGCAGTATAAACGAGCTGTCTGATTCGCTCAACAGCACGCTTGTCGATTTAAACGAGAAAAACCGCAGGTTGCAGGAGGATATAGAGAAAGAACAGCAGCTCGACAAAATCCGCAAGGATTTTATCTCTAATGTTTCGCACGAGTTGAAAACTCCGATTTCAATAATACAGGGCTATTCGGAGGGTGCCAAGCTGATGCTCGACAGCGGCGACACAAAAGGTGCTTCGGAATATTGTGAAATAATAACCGACGAAACTCACAAGATGAATATGCTCGTTTTACAGCTTCTCGAGCTTTCAATGTATGAATCAGGTAACGTCAAGCTCAGTATGGATAAGATAGACATTCGCGCAGCCGCTGAAGAATACGGCGAAGAAAACCGATTAAAATTTGAGAGCAAGGGAATCAAATTTATAAATGATATTCCGAGCGACTGCTTCGGACTCGGCGACAGCGTTAAAATACGAATGGTATTTAACAACTACATATCGAACGCCTGCTCACACGTTTCCGGCGACAACATTATAAGAGTCTATAAAGGGCAAAGCCCGAACAAAGGCAGCATACGGATTTGCGTATACAACAGCGGAAGTCATATAGACAGCGATGATATGGATAAAATATGGATAAGCTTTTACCGCGCCGACAAGTCACATTCACGCGCAGAGGGGCGTTTCGGACTCGGCCTTTCGATAGTCGGTGCAATACAAAAGCTGCACGGCGAAAAATACGGTGCCGAAAACACGGACGACGGAGTTGTATTTTGGTTTGACATAAAAAAAGCCTGAGCTTGCGGAGGTGAATATTTTGCTTAAATTTGCGGATAGGCTTCTTTCCGTCTTTTTCCCAAAAAGGTGCAAATACTGCGGAGAATTGATAGTCCCGGAAAAAGACGTCTGTGAAAGCTGCGAAAGCTCCCTGCCGCGTATTTTGCCTCCGTGTTGCCGTTTTTGCGGTCACAGCAAAGAGGACTGCTCATGTAAGCAGGCAAAAAACGAATATTCCGCCGTCGCCGCTCCGTTTTACTATGAGGGTGCCGCCAAAACCGCAATACACCGCCTGAAATTTGAGGGAAAGGATTTTGTTGCACGTACTCTCGCGCAGGATATGGCAAAAACCGTAAAAGAGCAATACGGCGAAAAGAAATTTGACATAATAACCTTTGTGCCGTTTTCAAAAGCCGAAAAACACGACAGGGAATTTAACCAGAGCGAGCTTTTGGCAAAACGGCTCGGTGAGGAGCTTTGTTTGCCGTGTCGGGAAATGCTCGTAAAGCTCTATGATGTTCCGCGCCAGCACACTCTCCCGGGAAACAAACGGCGCGGCAATGTATTCGGCATATTCGCGACAGCGGAAGAGTTTTCATATCTTGACGGCAAAACAATACTTCTTGCAGACGACATAAAGACCACCGGTTCCACGCTTTCGGAGTGTGCTAAAATGCTGAAAATAGCAGGCGCAAAAGAGGTTTGCGCCGTAACCGCCGCCATAGCTAAAAGGATAGGATAACGGTATGGCAGGCTTTTGCTGCGTATCAGTACTTTTTTGACATATATTAACTTCGCTTGTACCGATACGCAGCATTTCGCGGTACGTGACACTAATAGGCACAGCCGTGTTAGATTGAACGGGCGACGGTGCGTTATCCGAAGCTTTAATATTACAACTTATATTACCGAAGACGACAGCCTTATATGCTTTGAGCTTAGCAGCGAAGTCGTTGTTAGGGCTGTTCGGCGAAATTTCTTAACCGGCAAAGCAGTTTACGTGTCGGCAACTAATCGATTTTCAGGTGAAATATCGGTCATTACCGATTCAGAGCACATAGCAGAGTAATATCTATAATACTTAATGAAAGAAGAGAAGCAATGAAGGATAATTTCAAATATATGCTTTCCAATTGGCTGAAATGGGATAAAAAAAGCCTCAAATTCTTTTTCCTTTGGGTACCGGCATTAGTGTTGCAGCCGTTAGTTACGGCGTATATACCGAAAGCAATGATTGACGCTATTGATAATGGCGTTACCGTTGGTGATATGACAGTCATCGTTGCGCTTTTGAGCCTCCTTTTAACGCTGACAATATGGCTTGACCCGTTTATGAAGGAGCTTGTCAGAGGCGGCGCAAGAATAGTTCGTATGCGCTATGCCGTTGCAGCGTTCCGTAAAACACTTACAACCGATTATGTCAATATTGAAAGCTTTGAAGGCAGAGAAAAGCAAAAGCGGGCCGAAGCATTTTATAATGCGCGCTTTTCCTCCGGTGCGGATTTTGTGGAGCAGTGCGCTCATTTTCTCGTTTGCGTTATCGGCGTTATTGCCTCCTCCGTTCTCCTTTACAAAGTCAATTACTTTATGATTTTGTTGATACTCCTTACCTGTGTATGTGAGTTCTTTCTCCTTAAAATCCTTAAGACGAAGCAGAGCGAAACAACCGATAATTACTCAAAGCTGTCGGGTAAATTCGAGTATTTCTACAAGCTTTCCAAGAACGCCGAAGCTTCAAAGGATATTAAGCTGTACGGCTTTTCGGATTATTTGGTAAAGACTGCAGCGGATTTTATTTATCAGATTGAACACATTAATGCAAAATACACCAAGCAGAGTGCTGCAATCAGCGGCGTGAGAGCCTTGCTGAATCTTGTTCGTGAGCTGGTCGCTTATGCATATCTCACATACCTGGTGCTTAAAAACCGTCTTTCCGTTTCAGAATTCATTTTCTGCTTTGGCATTATTACGGGTTTTTCTAACTGGATAATGAATCTTGTTTTTAGCTTCATGGAAATTTCTCGTTGCTGTACGGACTGTGCGTTGTACCGTGAATTTGTCGAAGAAAGCGTAAGCGAGGGTAAGCCGGAGGTTGACTTCGGCGAAGTTCGTTCAATTGAATTCAGCAATGTTTTCTTCACTTATCCGGCAAGCGATACCGAAACGATACGAAATATGTCCTTCAAGGTAAACAAGGGTGAAAATATAGCTATCGTTGGTGAAAACGGTGCAGGAAAGACGACGGCGATTAAGCTCCTTTGCGGACTGTATTATCCGAGTGAGGGAGACATTCTGATTAACGGCAGAAGCAGCAAAGAATTTTCCTCTGACAGCTACTTCGATCTGTTTTCCGCTGTGTTTCAGGATTATTGCTTTATGCCAATGACGATAGCAGAAAACATTACCGCAGAACAGTCATACGATAAAGAACGCCTGTTTGCCGCATTTGATAAGGCAGGCATCACCGACAAAATCAATTCCCTTTCCGAAAAAGAGAACACCTTGATGGTGAAAGATGTGTATAAAAATGCCGCCGATTTCTCCGGCGGTGAAAAGCAAAAGCTGCTTTTGGCAAAGGCGGTTTATAAAAATGCGCCAGTTCTGATTCTTGATGAGCCGACGGCAGCACTTGACCCAATAAGCGAAAATGAGCTATATCTCAAATACAATGAATTGACCGAGGATAAAATTTCCTTCTTTATTTCTCACCGTCTTTCCTCAACCCGTTTCTGCGACAGAATTCTGTTTATCAAAGACGGAGCTGTTGCGGAAAGCGGCACGCACGAGGAGTTAATGGCAAAGAAGGGGGCTTATTACAGAATGTACCAAACCCAGAGTATGTATTACAGGGAAATGGGGGTGGCTGTGAATGAGTAAAGCAAGGCTGATAAAAAGAATGTATCGTGAGGTTAATTCCCTTGATCCCCTCCTTCTTCCCGCTACTGCCTTTCAGGCGGTAATTGACAGTATTAAGCCGTTTATCAACATCTACTTTTCAGCAAGATTAATAACCCTGCTGACCCAAAAAGCGGATGTTAAAACGATTGTGTCAAATATAGTTTTAGTTCTCGGATTAAATGTAATTATCTTTTTCTTGGCATCCTTCCTTAATAATTACAATGAAACTCACAGGATGATGCTTCTTGACCTTGAAAACAAAAAGGTTGAAGAAAAGCTGTATAATGCGGACTATGCGCTGCTGAATGACAGTGAATTTAAAGAGCTTTTGCATCGTCACGAGGAAGCGGGAAAGAGCCGTTGGGCGAGACTTCCGTACTATATGTGGACAACGCTTCAATTTACGCGAGGCGTGCTGACCACGATTATCTCGTTTATTATCATCATTCCTCTTCTGAAGGTCGGATTTGTCAAAACGGGCGATACTTTCTTTGAAAGGCCGCTGTTTATCATTACTATAGTTGCATCAATTGCAATTATGGCGGTGGTAATATTGATTGTTGCGTCAAATATCAATAAATCTTATCTTGAAGCAAACGAAAAGTACGCCGAGCTCGACCGCATTTTCTATTTCTTTATCGACATTTTAGGTGATTACAAAACGGGCAAGGAGATTCGGCTGTATAAGGAACAGGGCTTGGTTGACAGTATTGCAACGCAAAAGATACTGACAGACGGTGAATTAACGCTTCGAAGGATTTCAATGAAAACAGCAAAATCGAGCTCATTTATTGCCATACTCGGCGCAACGGTCGGGTTCGGCGTATATTTGTTTATCGGCGTCAAAGGCCTATTCGGTTTGTTCGGTATCAGCTCGCTTGTATTGTACTGCGGCTCATTTATGCAAATCATCAGCGGTATCATGATGCTTGCCAACACACTCGGTAAGCTGAAAGAAATTTTGCCGTTCGCCGCGGATTATTTCAAAATACTCGAAGCCGAGAGTACAATGGTTTACGGCAACCGCGAACTTGATACATCTGACGGATTTGAGATTGAATTCAATAATGTTTCGTTTAAATATCCAAAGAGCGATAATTATGCCCTTAAGCACATTAACCTAAAAATCGGTGACGGCAAAAAGCTTGCCGTAGTCGGCAGAAACGGCAGTGGCAAAACGACTTTTATTAAGCTGCTTTGCCGTTTGTATGATATTGACGATGGCGAAATTTTGATTAACGGAATCAATATCAAAGAATACACAAGAGAAAGTCTGAGCAGCCTTTTTTCAGTTGTGTTTCAGGATTATAAGCTCTTATCATTGACAGTTGCAGATAACATTTCGGCAAGTAGTAAATGTGATGAAAGCTCACTTTATTCTGCTCTTGAAAAAGCCGATATTAAGAATAGAATTGAGGAAATGCCGCAAAAAGAAAGGACTTATCTATATAAGGATTTAGATAAGTCAGGTGTGGAAATCTCCGGTGGTGAGGCACAAAAGCTGGCACTTGCCAGAGCATTATATAAGGATTCGCCGATAGTAATCCTTGATGAGCCGACGGCTGCGCTTGACCCGATAGCTGAAAATGAAATATACAATCATTTTAATTCATTTGTTGAAAACAAAACAGCAATATATATTTCACATCGGCTTTCAAGCTGTGCCTTCTGTGATGAAATCGCTGTATTTGATAACGCCGAACTGGTTGAGACAGGAACGCATAACGAGCTTGTGTCGGCTAACGGTAAATACGCAGAGCTCTGGAATGCACAGGCAGGCTATTATTTAGAATAAGCATTCAGAAGGCAAATTTTGAGAGGTAGTGTTTGACAGTTTTGTTACGTATCAGCACACTTTAGACATATATTAACTATGTTTGTGCTGATACGTAACATATTTTTTGCTTTTCGCCGCAAAATCGTCAAATACCGTTTTATTCGACAAAGCTGCCAAAAAACAAATTGACAAACATGGTAATTTCAGTTAATATTGTTGTGTAAACCTACTTTGTTAATATTAAACAATGTGCGCCCTGTACGGGCGGCACCGCCGATGCGGACAAAAAAGAGGGCACCCCCCTACGGCGAGTTTTAAGGGTTAATAATAAAAGCTTTCAAGTGCGGCAAATTAAAAAACTTTAAATTTACGCACGGATAATATCTATGATATTGTCCGATTTTTATTTTTTGTTACTTTTCGACAGGTTTACCGGTTATATCTTCGGCAGAGAATTATGCACGCATGAGAATATTAGGAGAAACAACATATTATGGGTAATTTATTGTATGACATACCTTTCATACCTTTTGTACTGTTAATGATAGCGATGCTAGTCGCCAGTATAATAAATTTAAAGAAACTAAAGCAGGGTGAACCTCAAAAAAGGCCTTGGTGTTCGATGATGTATGTCACAATGTTAGGTGTTCCTGTCTTTACTGTTGCAAGATGTCTTCATGATTTTTCAAAGACCTATAAATACTCTGACATAGCAGATACAATAATTCTTGTATATTTCTTCGTATTTTTTATTGTGCCTTGGGCCACAAGTATTTATGTTCACAAAAAATGGGGGCATACTAAAGAAGATAATTCATTATTTCATCTTATCTTTTTTTTAGGAATCGCTTTATTTGTTCTTTCTGCAATATTATTTTTAATTTATTTTTTAGATATTTAGAAATCTATGCAATAAAATAAATATCGGATTAGACGGTGTTACATTTTCAAACACCGATAAAATAGAAAACGACATAAAAGATTTGTTTCGGAGAAACTTTCATGAAAAAATATTTATACATATTACTTCCCGTTCTTTTCTGCTTTTTAACCGCATGCTCACCGTACAGCAACCTTAAACAAACGCAAATTATTGATTCCGGAAAATATTATCGCATTTATAAAGAGAACGACAATCAAGTCCGTTACGAAATTTATAATCCTGAGGGCAAAATTGCGTTGTCGGAAAAAACCGACCGTCCTATTGAAATTAACACGATCGGTGGCGACATAATTGACATTGGAATCGGTATGGGGACGGGAATTACAATACATAAGTACTATAATGCAAACGAAAATACTTTTTCGGAGGAATTCACAAATGTATTGACTAATTCAGATAAGTTAATTGCATATATTGAAGTTTCAAAAGAGAATCCTTTGGAAAACAGAAAGGTTGTTGTGCAAAACATTTTCGACAAAAGCCTGTTTTACGAAGAGTTCAAATTAGATTTTTCAAATGTTGATACCCCTGTTATTGAAGCAGAATTTTCAAAAGACGGAGCATCTTTATTACTGACATATTTATCAGGGGAAAAACAAACGCAAACGTCTGAAATATTAGACTTGACAGTTTAGAACTGTTTGACGGTAAAATAGTGAGAAAACAGTCAAACTTAAAACATAAGTGTCCGGAAATATATGTTACGTATCAGCACATTTTAGATATATATTAACTACAATTGTGCTGATACGTAACATATTTTTATCTGGTACAAAGTAAAAAATCCCCTCTTGATGCAGAGTACACATCAGGAGGGGTATTTTTTCGGTAAAAACGGAACACCTGCTTTTCGCCGGATATTCAGCTTTGTCTCACATTAGATGCACAGCGGTTAATGCTCGGCAGTTTGTGTATATCATTTGGTATTTTCAAGATACCGAACGCACTGCTCTGTAACATAGTCTTTATCAAGCGATAGGCTGTCCGAATATTTAATGTTTAAGTAAACAATCGACTTACCGTTGAAAAACAAAAAAGAACCATACTTGAATCCGTTGGAAAAGTCGCTGATACGGGCACACCCCTGTACATCATCATTGATTTGTTCGACTTTGGTATACGTCAAGTCAAAAGTGTTAAGCAAATGAAATGAATATAATAATTCACATATAGGTTTTGGCACATTAAGTATACCGCTTCCGGTAATATTTATAAATGCAAAATCTCCGCCGTCATTGTTTTGTTCGCCGCGGAAAACAAACGAACGGTTCTGGTCGGTAATATATGTATTACCGAATACAAAATTACGTGTGTTATGTTCATTCCCTTTTGAGCTTGGAACGGATAAATCGGCGTCGGCACTGTCAAGTCCAAATAAGGCTTGAGTACCGAAAGTGTTTAAAAATCTTTCTTTTTCGGCTTTCCCGTTTTTGCCGCAAAATGTCACAATCAGAGAAGCACACACGGCAATAACAATCGCCGCAATCATAAGCGCCGTATAACCATTTAATATCTTTTCCAACGCGGAATGTTCCTTTTTGGTAAGGGCAAAGGAAAGATAAAGAATACAGTATACCAACAATAATGCGACACTCGGAAAATACAGGTAAAATGAAGCGACACTCAATGACGAAAGGTCAAATTGGGGAACGCTCAAAACAAATAGACCGACAAGAATCAGAATAAATAAAACAACAAAATTTAAAACCGCAACTTTTTTATTTGCCTTTTTTATCATAATTATACCCGTCTCCTTCCAATTTCATGCATATATAGCGATGAGTTCATCAAACATATGCTGCAATGCATCGCTTTCCGAGGGAAAGCCAATGCATTCATACTCTTCTCCCCTCTCTCTTATAAACGTCTCCCAACGAAGTTTGTTTTTTCGTATGTTATAGCCATCGTTTGTACTGCTATCAAAAGAAACGATTTCCGGTGGTATTCCGTTTTCTTTTAGACGTGCAATAAACTCATTTCTGTTCATATCTCACTCTCCAAATATTTTTAATATACCATCAGCAAGTAATTGATCAACTCTACCATCTAATAACAAGTACTGTGTGCCTCCACCAATTTGGCCAAACCAAGGTGCAACTGTACCACTTAACGCTTGTATAGGCTGTGTTGTTTCAAATATGTGAACATTTTAACGTAACAGTCTTTGGATTCAATCCGTTATCGGATGTACAGTCAACCGATATATCGCAATCAAATTCCAATGTTTTGAAAATTTCGTCTACCTGACTTTGGGTTAAATCTTTTTTTACCCAAACAAGCGATTCAAAAGTTTGCTGTGAGTGCGAGCTTACGGAAGGACCATACCAATTGCCCCAATCTGTATTAACCTCTGTAATAACGACATTGGAAGAATACTGTCCGCAAATATGTGTGCTTTCAATGTTATAATCCGAATCATTTTTTAAAGTGTATTTGATTGTATACGGAACATAGTCACTGATTTTTAAATCCGTTCTTACCACAGTATCGCCTGTGCCGTTATCATTGATTTTATACTTACAAAAAACATCGCAGTCGTTAACGGTATAAGCGGGAAATTTGCTCAAATCATTTTCATTCGTCGGATAAAATTCAGACCACGAAATATTGATTTTTTGAATGTTTTTATTTATGGTTGCCTCACGGTATTTGTGCACGGATATTACAGCAACCGCAATCAAAATCAGCACTATTAAAATTACCGATACAACAGTAACAGCCTTCTTATTTTTCTTGTTTTTCATATTTTCCCCCACTTGTTTTTTTATAAAGAACACAATATGTGTTACTTCCGCAATTCGTTGCTTATGTACAAGATATTATATTATTGTTTTGATAATTTGTCAATATTGACTACAACGACGATGCTGTAATTCTAAAATGTTTTGCTACTGCATAAGTATGATATAAACGACACCCGTAAACATACAAGAACACCCCTACTTTCGTTTTGAAAGCAGGGGCTTTTTTGCGCTATGGTTAATAAAGATGTTACATATCAGTACAAATATAGCTAACAAACGCCTAAAATGCGCCGACAAGTAATAAGTGTAGGCGAATAATATCGCTTTAACGTTTTTCCTTCATCTTTGTAATAATTCCTACAACAAATATAGAAGCTATAAATATACCACTGGATATTAAAGCTACATTAGAGCTGATTTTTTCCAAATGAGTATTTGATTGATATTCCTCTATAATTCTGTTAATCATTAAAACAATAGAGTTAACAACCAAGAAATACATAAGTATTTTCCAAGGTACTTTAACCCTTCTGTATTTTATTATATAATAGATACTTATAACAATAAGTGTCAACATCAAGCCTACGTATGTTGGCATATTCATAGATTTTATTATATGAAACAATATATAATCCTCCTTTTAATAGCCAATCCATGATTTTTTCCAACGGTCTTCTCCAATAGTTAGCGCAGTACCAATACCGATTGTTAACACAGCACCGAAAACAACCGGAAGGTTGAGGCACCCAATTACGGCTCCATTTTGAGAAACCTTCTGTCTACTCAAATTATATAAAAAGTTTCGGTGAAAGTCAAAAAGAAATTTACCGCTACACGGTACGGCGTTTTCTCCGATTATCATAGCATTTTTTCGGGACTTGCAAATACGGCTTTTCACAATCATATTCTTAATATGAAAGAGAGGTCGATTTTAATGCTTTTGGAGCTTTTATCCGCCATAACCACAAAAATGCTTTATTTGATTCTGCATATTGAAAATGCCGGGTCATTTCCGAAGCCGCTGTCCGCAAAAGAAGAAAAAAAGGCTCTTGAACAAATGGCTTCGGGCGACACAGAAGCCAAAAATCGTCTGATAGAGCACAATCTGCGGCTCGTGGCGCACATAATTAAAAAATACTATTCAAATTACTCCGACCAAGAGGATCTTATTTCAATCGGCACAATAGGGCTTATAAAAGGCATAAACAGCTTTGATTACACCAAGGGTACACGCCTTGCGACATACGCCTCACGCTGTATTGAAAACGAAATACTCATGCACTTTCGCAGTCAAAAAAAGTCGGCTCAGGATATTTCCATGAGCGAACCTATTGATACGGATTCCGAGGGAAATCCACTGACACTCTCGGATATTGTCTATACAGACGATACCATCGCAGATGATTTGGATAAAAAAATCAAAATAGAAAAGCTGCGCGAATATATCGACGAAATGGACGACTCTCGCGACAGAGAGATAATTTTAAAGCGATACGGGCTTTTTATGTCAAAGCCGATGACGCAGCGTGAAATCGCCGAAGAAATGGGAATTTCGCGCTCCTATGTTTCCCGAATAGAAAAAAGGGCATTAAAAAAGCTCCGTGAAAAATTCACGGAGTAAAAAAACGCAAAAAAATAGCTCCCCTATTGGAGAACTACTTTCATAAAATGTCGGCATCGACCTATTTTCCCGGGCCGCTTCCAGCCAAGTATTTTCGGCACGAATGAGCTTAACTACCGTGTTCGGAATGGGAACGGGTGGACCCTCATCGTAATAAACACCGACTTTTGAGAAACTTTGTTTTTGAACTCATCTCTCAAGTGCGAGAGTAAGTATATCACAAGGTTTCTCAAATTGCAAGTGTTTTTTGCAAAAAAGTTTAAAAAATTTTAATATTTTTAAAATTATTCCGAAATAAGCGTTTTTTCGATTGTGCCGACGTAAATTCTGTGGTAATCTTTATTTGTATACCACTTTTCTATTGAGCTGTCCAAAAATCCGTCGGGAGTCATATCCTTAAACGCTACCTTTTTGCAGACAAGCACTTTCTTAGCCTGCTTGAATGTGACGGCATTATCTATATATTCCGGGACAAGACCCGTCTCGGCAGCCTTATCAATATCCCTGCCCGATTTTGCACCGCATATGCCGAGCTCCTTTTTATATTCGCCGTCGAAGAACGAGAGCGTGAACTCATCGTATTTTTCCATAAATTCGAGGGTATATCTCTGAGGACGGACAAAAACAAACACTACATCCTTGCCCCAAAGCTCTCCTACGCCGCCCCACGAAACGGTCATAGTATTCCAATCGCCCTCTTTGCCGGCGGTCAAAAGAGCCCAATCATCGCTTATCATTTGTATCGGCGAACGGTCCAGCTCGCGCACGTTAATTTCTTTAAACATATTTATCAACTCCGTTAAAACATTTCTTTTTATAATATATTACGAAACGAGGAAAAAATCAATGACAGAAGTAAAAGGTTTTTTGAGAGATTTCAGACTCAGCGTCCCCGAAGCTATTTATACCTGCAACGGGATTAAAATATGCGGCAGACGAATAAAATCGGTTCTGTTTTCAACCGATGTCAGCATAATAAGGAATTCCAACGCCGACGCGGTTATTGCCGTGTACCCGTTTACGCCGCAGCCTGTCATCACTCAGGCAGTAATGATGGCAGCGGACACGCCGGTATTTGTCGGAATAGGCGGCGGACTTACAAAGGGCGAGCGAGTTCTCGGCCTCGGCAGACACGCCGAATACCAAGGCGCGTTCGGCGTTGTTGTAAATGCACCGACGCCTAATTCAACCGTTAAGGAGCTTAAGGAGGCTCTTGACATACCGGTTATTGTCACCGTAGTTTCAGAGGAGGACGATATTGCCGGAAGACTTGAGGCGGGAGCGGAGATATTCAACGTATCCGCGGCGTCTAAAACTCCGGAGCTTATCGAAAAAATCCGCAAAAAATATCCCGACATACCGATAATGGCAACGGGCGGTCCCACAGACGAAACCATCAAGGCCACAATCGCCGCCGGCGCAAACGCCGTAACATGGACGCCGCCGACAAACGGAGAGGTCTTTAAAGACATTATGGACGCTTACCGCAAGCATCAGGAGCACCCTACATATTAAACGTCACACATCCCACTCATAGTCGCGAAGTTTACCCTCGCACAGAAGCTTTGGGTAATTCCATTGGCGCAAAACCTCGTACACACCTATCGCCACGGAATTTGAGAGATTTAGGCTGCGCGCGTCGGGGTTATTAAGCATAGGTATTCTCACAGAGGTCTGCGGATTATCGTGTAAAAGATTTTCCGGCAGGCCTTTTGTTTCCTTTCCGAAGAAAAGATATACATTGTCGGGATATTTTACATCGGTATGACGATGAGTCGCTTTTGTCGTAAAATAATAAAAGTTTCCGTTATCCGGATTTTTGCGAAAGAACTCTTCGAGGTTCTCATAATATGTTATATCCAAAAGGTGCCAATAATCGAGACCGGCACGCTTTAACTTCCTGTCGTCGATTTTAAAACCCATGGGGCCTACAAGGTGAAGTCTTGCGCCTGTCAGAGCGCACGTGCGTGCCACGTTTCCGGTATTCTGCGGAATTTCCGGTTCGACCATAACCACATTCAATATCATTTTTATCACCGTTTTCAAAAAGTTTCAAAAACAATTTTACCATATTTTTCAAAAATATAAAGAACTAAACAGTATTTTTACCGTCCGTTTTGCACAAGATACTAATACAATCTTATAAAACGGAGGAAAAAATAATGAATAACAATATGAATTCGGCAATGAAAACAGTAGGCGTGAGTCTTGCCGTGGGAACGGCGGCCGCGGTAATGTCAACCGCCGCTAAATCGTCTTCGAGAAAACGCAAGATGAAAAAGGCGGCAAAAAAGGCGGCAAACACCATAAATACCATTGTCGATAATATGCAGGATATGATAAAATAGTCGTATCAAAGTATTCTCTGAGCAAAGCGGTTTTCGCCGCTTTGTTACATAGGAGGAAGAAAAAATGAAAAAAATTCTCTGTATTTTTTCCGCATTGCTGATAGTGCTCGGAGCAGCTTTTTTCGGATGCGGAAAAAAGAATGATAAAGCCGCTGCCGAGCAGAGCGAAACCGCCGCTCCCACGGCAGAAAGCACGACCGCTCCCGACCCGAAGCCGGTGTTATCAGGCGACGCCGCTTTAAATGACGGCGAAACCTACACGGGTAGGGCTCCGCTGCCGCTTGTCGATTTTAACGTTTCCGATCCCGAAAATACACGCGGTCTTTCGACCGAAAAGCACGGCTACGGCTACGGCATAGCGAAAGACGGCAAGCCGAACGATATATCCGTAAACAATCAAAAATACTTTGAGACAAACGGCTACAAAGCGCTTTGCCTCGACACCAAATCAACTGACAAGGTATTATACCTTACATTTGACTGCGGCTACGAAAACGGCTACACGGCAAAAATTCTTGACACATTAAAGGAAAAGCAGGTTACCGCCGCATTTTTCTGCACACTTCCGCAGGTAAAGGAAAATCCCGAAATCATAGCGCGAATGATAAACGAAGGCCATATTGTCGGAAATCACTCCGTAACCCACCCCTCATTCCCGACCTTAACAAGACTCCAAATGGCAAACGAAATTAAGGGCATGGACGATTATTTAAGAACCTATTTCGGATACAGCGCACCGTTTTTCCGTTTCCCGATGGGAGAATACTCCGACAGCGCACTCGACGCGGTAGGTTCGCTCGGATACACAAGCGTATTTTGGTCTGTGGCATATTCCGATTGGGATTTAAAAAAGCAAAAAGGCGAAGAATTTGCATTTAACACCGTTATGTCAAGGCTGCACCCCGGAGCCGTAATACTTCTGCATGCGGTATCTCCCGACAACGCGGCGGCTCTCGGCAGAATTATTGACTCGGCAAGAGAGCAGGGATACACATTTAAGTCGCTATACGACTATCCGCAGGAATAATAATCAATCATACAATAACAAAAACCGCTTCTCGCCGAAACGAAAAGCGGTTTTATTTATCTTATTCAGTCGTTGTTTGTGGCGACTATGTTTACCCCTGTGCCGAGAACATCCTCAATTACAACATCTCCGATTGAGACGGGAGCTTTAAGTGTGACCTTATTTATTTCGGTCATACATTCGAAAATTTTCTCTTTTGGTATAGGCGAGCTTGTCTTTACCGGTACTACGGGAAGTCTGCCTCCCTCAACCTTAACGGTGGAGGTTACCATTCTTTCGGGGTGTGTGCACTCGGCTCTCGCGTAAGCGTCACCGCGTTTACACGTGTTTCCCGTAACGGAAAGAACTTCTCCGCTGTCTGACAGCTCAACCGTTATGGAACAGCCGATAGGACATGAAACACATACAAGTTCTTTTTTAGCCATATTACGCATCCTCCTTTATGGAAACTACCATGGTGCTGTCTACGGGCAGAGAATGGATAATATCAGCCTTAATCGGAACATATTCCATTTCGCCGGGGCACATTTTCTTTTTCTTCTTGGTATAGATAACCTCGCCGTTGCAGGTAATGGTGAGAGTTACGTTTTTAAGGACTCTGCCAACGCGGAAATAGAGCTTAACGTCCTTATCGGTATCGTGGGAAATTCTCTGCGGAACTATGTATCTTACGCCGTTTTCGCCCTTTGTATTTACAAATTCGTCGCAGTTCTTTTCACCGCGGATATATTTTGCGGCACCTGCGCCTGCAAGCTGGCTCTCCTCTGTTACATAGTCAACAAGATCGTGCACCTGCAAAACGTTTCCGCACGCAAACACGCCCTTGTGCTTTGTCTCACGGTATTCGTCAACTATCGGGCCGTTTGTTATACGGTCAAGCTCGATACCGGCATTCTTTGAAAGCTCATTTTCGGGAATGAGACCTACCGACAGCATAAGCGTGTCACAGGGTATATACTCCTCCGTGCCGGGAATTGGCTTCAAATGCTCGTCTACATTGGCAACGGTAACACCCTCAAGACGGTCCTTGCCGTGAGTACTGACAACCGTGCAGGAAAGGCGAAGCGGAATACCGAAGTCCTCAAGGCACTGAACAATATTTCTCGTAAGTCCGCCCGAATACGGCATAAGCTCGCAAACAGCCTTAACCTTCGCGCCCTCTAAGGTCATACGTCTTGCCATAATAAGACCTATATCGCCCGAGCCTAAGATTACAACAGTTTTACCGGGCATATATCCGTCAATATTAACGTATTTCTGAGCGGTTCCGGCGGTCATAATACCCGACGCACGGCAGCCTGCTATTGAAAGCGCACCTCTCGGTCTTTCACGGCAGCCCATTGCAAGCACAACAGCCTTTGCCTTTATTGTAAGAAGCCCGTCCTTATTGTTAACGGCAGTTACCACGTTGTCGTCTGAAATATCAAGAACCATTGTATCAACTTTAACGTCAATGTCGGTTTCCTTAACCTGCTTTATGAATCTGCCGGCATACTCGGGGCCGGAGAGCTCCTCGCCGAAGTAATGCAGACCGAATCCGGTATGTATACACTGCTCAAGTATACCGCCGAGAGTATCGGCACGTTCCAAAATAAGGATTTTTTTAACTCCATTGTCATAGGCCTCAAGCGCAGCCGCCATTCCGGCAGGGCCGCCGCCTACAACTACTAAATCATAACACGTTTCCATTATTCCACCTCATTTCGTCCTGTCAAAGATAATCTTTGACTCGCCGCCGAATTTTGTTATCTCGTTCATCGGAACGCCGAGTTCCTTCGAAAGTATCTCGACTACCTTTGAGCCGCAGAAGCCGCCTTGGCACCTGCCCATACCTGCTCTTGTGCGACGCTTAACCCCGTCAACGTCTCTTGCGCCTACGGGAGCGTGTATGGCGTCGAGAATTTCGCCCTCGGTAATGGTCTCACAGCGGCAGATAATCCTGCCGTAACGCTTATCCTTTGCAATAAGCTTTTCACGCTCTTCCTTTGTCATATTGCGGAAACGAACGGGTGCCGGACGACTGCCGTTAAAGTCTGCTTTCTTTTTGGGAGCGGCCTTTTCGGCGAAAAGCTCCGCGACATATTTTGCAATGGCAGGCGCAGCGGAAAGACCAGGCGATTCTATACCCGCAACATTGATAAAGCGGTCGTTTTTATCGGAATAGCCTATGATAAAGTCATCCGTAACAGGATGCGCTCTGACACCAGCAAACGATGTTATTGCGCCTCTGACATTTACGTTCGGAACGGATTTCAAAGCCTTAGAGAGAATAAACTCAAGACCCTCGGGAGTTGTATCCACATCGTCCTTATTATCCTCATCCGTCGCCGACGGGCCGACAAGAAGGTTGCCGTCAACCGTAGGAGTTACCAATACGCCCTTGCCCATTTCGTTGGGGCACTGGAATACGGTGCGGTCAACAAGATGGCCGAAGGATTTATCGAGAAGATAATACTCGCCTTTACGGGCTACTATCTTTATGGAATCGTCGCCTATCATACGGGCAACCTCGTCGCTGTGAGTACCTGCGGCATTTATTACATATGACGCGGTTATATCGCCCTTCGTGGTATCGAGAACAAATTCCGAGCCGTTAAAGCTTATTGCCTTTACAAGACAATTTCTTATAAATTCAACGCCGTTTTCGCAAGCATTCTCAGCCGCCGCTATTGTTAACTCATACGGGCATACTATACCCGCGGATTTTGAGTAAAGTGCACCGACTGCCTCGTCGCTGATATTCGGCTCAAGCTCATGGAGCCTCTTTGAATCAATTATTTCAAGCTCGGGAACGCCGTTTTTAATTCCGCGGTCATACAGAAGATGCACATGCTCCATTTCCTTTTCGGAAAAAGCGACTACCAAAGAGCCGTTATTTCTGTACGGAACATTCAGCTCTTTACAAAGCTTCGGCATAATAGCCGTACCCTCAACATTCAGCTTTGCTTTCACGGTACCCGACACAGCATCAAAGCCGCCGTGGACGATTGCGCTGTTTGCCTTGGTAGTTCCCATTGCAACGTCGTTACACCTTTCAAGCACTGCTGCCTTTACGTCATATTTCGAGAGTTCTCTCGAAATAAGAGCGCCGACAACGCCGCCGCCTATAACGGCAACATCGTACTTCATAAAAAATCCACCCCTTGTTTTTATTCAGCTTAGTGAGACTTCACTAATCTATATCCTGGCCGGCAAAATCGTCCTTATCCTGCTTGCTGACAAGAACAATGTCTCCCGAGCCTTTGGTCCCCGTGAGTATTTCCGATATTTTCCTGTTGAGTCCGAGAAATTCATCTCTGAAAGGAAATGTATCGGCGTAATATGTATCAAAATCCGAAGTATAGCTCTTATCAAAAAGCGCCGTGAACGAAAACTTGGGCTTTGCCGCAAGCTTTCTGTTTTCCTCTTCGGATACGGTTTTATCGGTATCGAATATCGATATAAGTCCTACAACGGTCAAAACAAGCGCAAAAGCAAGGCTTAAAACCGCCCTGCCCGTGTTTGACTGCGGACTGAATAAGCCGTGTCTGTGCGCGGCACAGTAGCTTTTTATATGCAAAAAAGGTCTTCCCTTCGTTAAAATCTGAAATAAAGGAACGGATTATAGCTGTTCCCGACAAGCGACGCCGTTGAAATTGCAAGCGAAAAAATCACAAACAAAACCGATAATACGTCCACGGTAACTTTTCCGCTTCGCGTCTTTGAAAGAGAGCAGGCAAAATTTTTGATGCGCGGCAAAAGCGGCATAGCACACACGGCACCTATTATAAGCAGTACCGCATAATTTACAATTACGGTCTTTTCCGTAAGCGTAACAAATCCGTTTGCGGCACCGAACGCCGCTTTGAAAAAGTATTTAATCTTGGATAAGTCGTCGAAATAGAAGAACACCCATCCGATAATTACAACAATCAGCGAATAAATATGCCCGACTGCTCGCGGCAATTTCTCGAGAATCTTTCCGATATACATTTTTTCAAGCATCAGGAACACAAAATAATAAAGTCCCCAAAGGACAAAGTTCCAGCTTGCACCGTGCCAAAGACCGGTGAGAAGCCAAACTATAAGCATATTCAGCGCCCAGTTTTTACGATTACCGCCAAGCGGTATGTAAAGGTAATCTCTGAAAAACGACGACAGCGTTATATGCCAGCGGCGCCAAAAATCAGAAACAGACACGGCGTAATACGGGTAATTGAAATTCTCGGGGAACGAAAAGCCGAACATATGCCCGAGGCCTATTGCCATATCGGAATAGCCCGAAAAATCGAAGTAGATTTGCAGGGTGTATGAGATTATGCCTATCCACGCTCCCGCGCTTGAAAGCCCGGTCAAATCTCCGCCTATGAGCTTTTCCGTGAGCTGACCCGCAAAATTTGCTATAATTGCCTTCTTCAAAAGTCCGGCCGAAAAACGCATAACACCGGCGGAAATATTTTTCAGCGTAACTGTACGCTCTTCTATTTGCTCCTCCACATCGCTGTATCGAACTATGGGTCCTGCTATCAGCTGCGGGAACATAGACACATACAAGAGTAATTTGTAAAACGACGGCTGCACCTTGACGCTGCCGCGGTATACGTCGATAACATAGGTAAGTGCCTGAAAGGTATAAAATGAAATTCCTATCGGCAGCGCAAGCTTGAGGCTCGGCAAATTCAGCGAAAAAAGAGAATTAACATTTTCGCTGAAAAACGAAGAATATTTAAAAAGCGCGAGCGAAGACAAAGTTATAACCGCCGCAAAAGTGAGAAAAAGCTTTGACTGCCATCTGCCGCGAAAGCGTTCGATAAGAAGCCCGAAAACGTAATCCACAAACGCGGTGGCAATCATCAGAAATATATATTTAGGCTCGCCCCATGCATAAAACACAAGAGAAAAGACAAGCAAAATCACGTTGCGCGAGGATGTTTTTTGCACTATGTAATAGCAAATAAAGCACAGCGGTAAAAACAGGTATAAAAAAGTCAGACTTGAAAAGACCAAAAGATATCACCACAAACATATATTAGCTTTAGTATTGTATCACAAAATTCTCAAAATTAACAGCCTTTTTTGATAAATATTATCAACGCACCGTATTTCAGCTCCAAAGACGTATTTTTTACGAAACTTTTTCTATTTCCGTCTTCAATCTCGCTATTATTCGCTTTTCCAGTCTTGAAATATAGCTTTGGGAAATGCCCAAGATATCCGCCACTTCCTTTTGAGTGTGTTCATTATATCTGCCGAGACCGAAGCGCATATTCATAATCAGCTTTTCACGGTCCGGCAAGGCGTCAACCGTTTTTAAAAGTAGCTTCTTCTCGTCATCGTATTCGATATTTCGATTTACTTCGTCCGGCTCGCTGCCGAGCACATCCGACAAAAGCAACTCATTCCCGTCCCAATCGACATTCAACGGCTCATCTATGGAAACATCGCCCTTATGCGAATTTGTTTTGCGAAGATGCATAAGTATTTCGTTTTCGATGCAGCGCGAGGAGTAAGTAGCAAGCTTGATGTTTTTTTCGGGTCTGAAGGTGTTTACGGATTTAATAAGACCTATTGTGCCAATCGAAATCAAGTCCTCTACCGGCACACCGGAATTTTCAAATTTTTTTGCAATATAAACCACAAGTCTCAGGTTGTGAGTTATAAGGGCTTGCCTGGCCTTTTCGACATCGTTTCCGTTGCCGATGAGTATATCGGACAGCAGCTTTTCCTCCTCCTTTTTTGAAAGCGGCGGAGGCAGCGTCTCCGGCCCGTTTATGTAGTGTACGTCATTTAAAAGGAAAAGCTTTTTAATCTTTGCCAGCAGTTTTTTTAGCGCGTTCATTTTTTTGGTTTCCCTCTCTTATCTCAAAAATTTTCGGCCCTAAAAGCACCGAATAATCACCTGAAGAAAACGGCGTCTTACTCTCCGCCAAAATGACATTTTTTACTTCACTTGCTTCTTTTTTTCCGATTACCGTAACCGAATCTATAAGCACGGCTCGCAGTATACTCTCACCGCCTACCGTTCCCGCCGGAATCAGTCTGATGCTTCCGTCATCGGCATTTATCGGCAGAGCGGCTTCTCCGTCAATAAACGAAAAGATTCCCTCCGGCACAAGCTTTTTCACAACAGAGCGTTCGGCTATAATTACGGGCGTATCCGAGAAGCCGTCGGAAAGAAGATTTCCCGTATCAAAAAGCGCCTTTGTAAAAACAGCCGCTCCTTTATTACATAGTTTTACGTCAAAAAGCTTGTCATCGGGCGAATTTCGTTTTAAAAGCTTTGAAAAAAGCGTCAAAATCACATAGCAGACAACCGTAGACAAAACGAGAAGCTTCACATCTATATCAAAATAGACCGCGGCGTTGTTATACACCATACCGCTCGGCTTAAAAACGAGCCAGACGGCAAGCATAAGTCCGGCGAAAATAAAATTCACGGCAAAAAAAGCGGCAAATTCTTTTATGAACACCGTAATTTTTTTCGGCGCAAAGGCAATAAGAACCAAAAGCACCGACATACAGAAATTCATAAAAACAGACAGTATATTCGGAATATTGGGCAAAAAAATCACAAGAGAGTATGCCCCGCCCGTAACTGCGCCTGCCGCAAGCCGTATTCTTTTCGGCTTTAGCCTTACAATCAGCGAGGCCGCCGACAACAAAAAATAGTTTATAAAGATATTTATTACAACAAGCACATCTACATATATTTTCGTTTTAATCACTCCGCAAGGCAAAAAATCAATACTGTTCTTTTTGTAATTATACGATAAACCCTCTCCGTAATTTGTCGCATTGTGCAAGGCAGAAAAAAAGCTCCGAAGCACACAAAGCTTCGGAGCTTATAGTTGTATTTTAATTAAAGAAGGCTTGCGGCGTCCTTATCGAGATAAATCACGGTATCGCGATGGAACTGAAGAATCGACGCCGGGCAAGCGGGCGAAACCTCACCGTCAACGAGAGCCTTTACGGCGTCTGCCTTGGCTTTGCCGGTAGCTATAAGTATAATTTTTTTCGCGCTCATAATAGAACCGACGCCCATGGTAAGCGCATAGTGCGGCATGGGGTTTTCATCAAAATATTTTGAGTTTGCCTCAATGGTGCTCTCTGTAAGCTTCACCTTAAACGAGCCCTTTGTAAAATGATTTGACGGCTCATTAAAACCTATATGACCGTTTCTGCCGACGCCGAGAAGCTGAATATCAATACCTCCGGCATCCCTTATAAGCTTATCATAGGCGCGGCACTCCTCATCGACATCATCGGCGTTGCCGTTCAGGAAATGCACATTTTCTTCTTTTATATCGGTATTATTAAAAAACTGTACATGCATAAATGTGTAATAGCTGTTTTTGTCGTTTTTGGGCAAAGCCACATATTCATCAAGGTTAAAAGTTTTGACATTTTCAAGACTTACAAGTCCGTTTTTATACTGCTCGCAAATATATTTATAAGTCGGTATCGGAGACGCTCCCGTGGCAAGTCCGAGTACGATACCCGGCTTTGCATTGACGGCTTTTACAAATTCCGAGCCGACCTCTTTTCCTATTTCTTCGGCATTGTCATAAATTTTGATTTCCATGTTTTTCACTCCGTATGCTTTAAACTCATAAACGCCTATTATTATAGCATAACAAAGACTTTTTTCAACATTTATTTACCTGTCGCGCAAAATATGATACAATTAATCAAAAGCGAATACGGAGGAAAACCATGATAAACTGCGGCACCGATATTGTAAAAATATCAAGGCTTGAAAAGGCGTTGGAAACGCCCGGCTTCTATGAAAAGGTTTTCGGCAAACGCGAGCGTGCGGAATTTGAAAAACGCGGCGCAAGGCTTGAAAGTCTCGCCGCCGCATTTGCGGCAAAGGAAGCATTCGGCAAAGCCCTGGGAACCGGAATACGCGGCTTTTCCCTGTGCGAAGCGGAAGTTCTGCATAAGGAAAACGGCGCACCGTACCTTTTTCTGTCCGGAAAAGCAAAAGCCGTATCGGATAAAATACACGCCGAATTCTCGCTGTCGCTCTCGCACGACGGCGACTATGCCACGGCATTTGTAATCTGCATTACGAAAGGTGAAAACATATTATGATGAAAATATTGCCGTCAAATGAAATCAGAGAGATAGAGGCGAAGGCAAACCAAAGCGGTATATCGTATTTAAGGCTTATGGAAAACGCCGGCAGCGCCTGCGCCAAGGCGATACGCAAGAAATTCGACAAGACGACAAGACGAAACGTAACCATTGTGTGCGGCAAGGGCAAAAACGGAGGAGACGGATATGTTATAGCGCGAAAGCTTGCCGAAAATGAATATAATGTCAACGTTGTACTTACATCACGTGAGCCGCCCGTCGGAGACGCAGGCGAGATGCTGTCGCGAATTCGCGGCACGGATATAGGCATCTATCTTTACGACGATGACACCGAGCTTTGTGAAGAGCTCATAGTCGGAGCCGACATTACTGTTGACGCTGTTTTCGGAACCGGATTTAAAGGAGCCGCCGACGAAAAGAACGCGCACATCTTCAAGGCTATATCAAAAAGTCTCGGATACACCGTAAGCATTGACATACCGAGTGGCATAGAGGCCGATTCGGGATATGTAAAAGGTGCCGCCGTTAAGGCTCAAATGACAATAGCGGTTATGGCGCTGAAAAATTCACTCGTGACATTCCCGGCTGCGGAATTCGCAGGCAATGTTATAGTGGTACCGATAGGAATCCCTGAGGAAATATTCAGCGAATACACGGGAGCTTATACCCTGAGTCCCGATGAAATACGCTCTAAATTTCCGCACAGAAAAGAAAACGCAAACAAGGGCGACTTCGGCAAAGGCCTTATTATTGCCGGAAGCTATGATATGCCGGGAGCCGCGGTCATAGCGTCCGCAGCAGCCGTAAACAGCGGAGCGGGGCTTATAAAGCTCGCCTTTCCGGACAAAGCATATCCCGCGGTAACCTCATCGTGTCCTGAAAAAATACTGTTGCCGCTTATGACAAACAATAACGGCAGAATTTCATCGCAAAACATTAAAAAGATAGAGGACGAGCTCGGCAAATGTGACGCCGTTTTAATCGGCTGCGGAATGGGCTGCGACCACGACACCGCCGCCATAGCGGAAGCCGTGCTGAAAAGCTCCGCCGTGCCCGTAATAATAGACGCAGACGGCATAAATGCCCTTAAAGACAATATAAATGTTATAAAGAGCTGTTTGTCTCCGGTAGTCATAACCCCTCACCCGGGCGAAGCCGCAAGAATTCTCGGCTGCACGGTCGGCGAAATCGAAAAAGACAGAAAAGCCGCCTGCAAGGCCATATTCGAAAAGACAGGCGCGGTGGTTGTGCTCAAAGGCTCGCGCACAATTGTGACCGCTAACGGAATAGACTTCTACGTAAATCTCACCGGTAATCCCGGTATGGCAACCGCAGGCTCAGGGGATATGCTGTCGGGTATTATACTGTCGTTTATCTGTCAAAAAATAAAGCCTTTTTCCGCGGCGGTGTGCGGCGTATTCGTACACGGAATGGCGGGAGATATTGTAAAAAGCAAATACTCCATGATGGGCACCACGCCCACAAGGATGACAGAGGAGCTGCCGAAGATACTCAGGTCTCTTGAGCGCTGATTGAAGGAGTATATTTAATGAAAAAAATCCTTTCGCTTCTTTTTGCACTCATTTTACTGCTGTGCGGATGTTCGGGAAAGGATGGTAAAAAAGGCAGAGGTCAAAAATATGTGTTTCCGCCGTCAGACGCCTTTTCTGCCGAAATAACGGCAAAGCAGGGCGACTTTACATTTTCGGGATTGCTCACATTTTCATCGGAAAGCGGTCTTACGCTCAGCTATTCCGAGCCGTCGGACATAGCAGGCATCACCGTGTCGCTTAAAGACGACACAGCAACGGTTACCTGCCCCGAAATGGAGCCTGTTATCGTGTCTTTACCCGACTCATCGGCACTGTGCTTTACGGAAAAGGTTTTTGACGCTCTGAAAAACGGCGAATGCGACGGTTATGCTTTCGGCGGCAGGATAATCAACGAGGGCACCTTCGGCGGCACCGATTTTCGAGTGACAAGAGACAAAGCTACGCACAATATAATGTCTGTCGAATCGAGTGCTTACGGCATATACATAGAGTTTAAATACACAGCATAGCGCAAAAGAGCGGTAAAGGCATAAACCTTTACCGCTCTTTGCTGCATTATATAGAATTTCGCTTAATAGTTTTCGGCTTTCATCTGGAAATATGCCTGCGGATGCTTGCATACGGGGCAAACATCGGGAGCTTTTTGTCCGATTACGATATGGCCGCAGTTTGAGCACTGCCATATAGCGTCGCCGTCTTTTGAAAATACCATTTCATTTTTAACATTTAGAAGAAGCGTTCTGTAACGCTCCTCGTGCTCCTTTTCAATAGCCGCAACCATCAAAAAGAGGTCAGCTATCTCATCGAAGCCCTCTTCTTTTGCCTCTTTGGCAAAACCGGCATACATATCGGTCCACTCGTAGTTTTCGCCGTCAGCCGCGTCCTCGAGATTTTCCGCGGTATCAGGTATCGAGCCGCCGTGCAAGAGTTTAAACCAAATTTTGGCGTGCTCTTTTTCGTTGTTTGCGGTTTCTTCAAAAATATTTGCTATCTGAACAAAGCCGTCCTTTTTAGCCTTAGACGCATAATAAGTGTACTTATTTCTCGCCTGTGATTCACCTGCGAATGCCGCCATAAGATTTTTTTCGGTTTTTGAACCTTTAAGTTCTGCCATAGCTTTTACCTCTTTCTATTAAAAATAATATATTTGCAATCGAAATTTCTTTCGAAAAGCAAGACAAAGTATTTAGGCAAGCGATAATAATCCGAACTTGTCTACGGTTTAGCCGCGGTATTTTCGTATGCGCTGCCCTCAAAAATATTCCGCTCCGCAAAGGCGCGGTTTATAGTATTTAATACATTCTTTTTGTCAGCCGACCACAAGGGCGACACCAAAAGGCTCTTCGGCGCGTCTCCGGTGAGGCGGTGAATTACCGTTTGCGGCGGCAAAATCGGCAAAATTTCGCACAAAATATCGACGTATTCGTCTAAGGTCAGCGTTTTAAATTCTTTTTCGAGATACATTTTTTCAAGTGCGGTTCCCCGAAGCACGTGCAAAAGCTGTAATTTTATACCGTCGGAATGAACCTCAGCTATATGGCGCGCCGTATTTTTCATATCCTCGGTCGTTTCGTGCGGCAAGCCTATTATCATATGCGTCACAACATTCACTCCGATGCTTTTAAGCTTATATACGGCTTCGTCATAAACACACAGCGGATAGCCCCTTCGTATAAGTTTTCCCGTTGCCTCATTCGAGGTCTGAAGCCCAAGCTCGACGAAGACAGGCTTTATTTTGTTCAGTTCGTCCAAAAGACCGATTATATCCGGCGGCAGGCAATCGGGTCTGGTGCCTATTGACAGAGCCGCTATGCGTTCGTCCTCGACAGCAGTACAAAACAGCTTTTCGAGATACGGACGCGGCGCATAGGTGTTTGTGTAGCTTTGAAAATAGGCTATAAATTTCTTTGCTTTAGTCTTGCCGCTTATACGGGATATAGCATCGGTGATTTGTGTCTCTATATTGCCGGTATATCTTTCCGCGAAGTCTCCGCTGCCGCCCTCGCTGCAAAATATACAGCCGCCTGTTCCTTTTGTCCCGTCGCGGTTCGGACAGGTCATACCGCCGTCAAGGGCTAATTTATACACCTTTTCGCCGAAGGAATCCTTAAGATAATCGTTTAACGAACGGTAGCGTCTCATTTTTCTTCCTGCGGCAATGATTCGTAATAAATATCATTTGAAATCAGCGTATCAATATTTTTGAGAGACGAATTATATGCCGCGCGAAGCTTTGAAACGGCAGCCGGCACGCTGACAGAATAGATAGGCTCTGCACCGTGCTCGTAAATTTGCTTTGACGTCTCGTATATGTCATCTGTCTTTCTGAGCCCGGCAAGATAGACGTCTACACCGTTTTTGTGGCACTCGTCGCAAAATTCGGGAAGCCCGAAGGAGCCGCCAGCGCAGGGTGCCGAGCCCGTATGATATGTAACATTAACAACCGCACAGACATTATCATGCTTTATGCGAAGTTCGGAATAGTCAAGCCCCGGATATGATTTTAAGAGCACCACTCTTCCGGACAGCTCGAACTCTCCGTCCGTTATACCGGAAAGAGGCTTTGAAAGTTCCTCCTGAGACGGCAGACGTGAATCATTTGAGAATATAATTTTACCGTCCTTGAATTCTGCCAAAACGGCATCGCCGAGCGAATGGAAATCGTCGTGAAGGAAGTCGGCTTCGGTGAGCCTTGTAGCAAGGTGAATATATGTTTTGCCGTCGCTGTTTTCGTATGGGACAAAGAACCCCCTACCGCCGGCTTTAAGATATTCCACGGCGGCACGGAAATTTACAAACGCGTTGCTCTTTGGGTGCTTAAGAGGATAATTCGCTCCGACAAATCCCACGGGAACAGGGAGACTGCGGCACACCATTGCCGCAAGCGACGAGGTGTAGGCAAGCGTATCGGTTCCGTGCAGAACGATTACGCCGTCATATTTTTCGGTATCAACCGCAAGCAGCCTGTTTATGAGCTTTTCGTAAAAAGGCTCGGTGACATTTTCGGAAAGAATATCCGAAACGCTCTCACAGTCAAATTCCGCCACGTCCTGAAACGAGGACTCATAGAGCAGTACAAGCAGTGCCGTTGCGTTTTTGTCGGGTGACATAACCCCGTCCTTTGTCGCAGAGCCTATTGTTCCGCCTGTTGACAACACAAGTATTTTCATATTTTTACACCTTCGTTTAGCTTCTGTATTTCTCTTTTGTAATCATCAAAATCCATAAATGAATTTATGAGCTTCAGCATAGAATTAGAGGAGAGATGCTCCGGCAAATCAAGCTGCTTTAAAAACCTTGCTCTTTTTTCGGCACTGTCTTTGCCGCCGGAAAGACCGTCAAGAAAAAGGTCGGTCTTAGTAACAGGCTGTGTTTTTTTAGGGTATTCGGCATCGACGTCAAACTTAACTCCCGCTTTTTTGAGAGCATCTATTATAACGTCGCTCTTTACGCCCTCGACGCCCAATTTTCCCTCTTTTGACGGTTCGCTCTTGCGTTTTTCCTTTCCGAATATGTCTGGAATATACACGTTTATGAGCTGTTCCTTCGGAACGATTCCGTTTAAAAAAGAACGTATCGTAAAGCCTGCCGAATCGCTGTCCGTCAAAATAAGTATACCCCTTGTTTCTGCTAAGCGGCGTATAAGCTTTTGCTTGTTTTTATCCTTAAATATTCCGAATCCGTCTGTTTCGATTATCAGGGTATCAAGTATATTTGATACCTTTATTTTGTCATATTTGCCCTCGACTATGACGGCTTGCTTTATTTGTATCATTTACTGTTCACTCCGAAGCAGCTCAACAAGCAGCTTTTCGAGAATTATTTTTTCGTCGGTTACTCTGATTTTGAGTTTTCTGTCCGCTTCATTTAACGAATCGAGATTTTTACGCAGAGTCTTTATGCTTATATTGCGGCTGTCGTAAGAGGCGTTGCGAAGCCTGAATTCCCTGCCGCGGTAATTGTAACAGCTTGCGGCAAAATTCGCTTTTTCTCCCGATGACACGGCAACCTTGGCACGGTACATATCGACGAACGCCATTATCATAGTGCCTAAAATCAGCTCCGGCTTTTCCTTTTCCGCAAACAGCTTATGAAGAACCGAAAACGCCTTTTTGCCGTCGTTTTTCGTTACAGCCCTTGACAGGTCAAACACGCTTGCTTCAAGTGATTTTACGCACACCTCGTCAATGTCCGTTTTTGTTATCTGATCCCCGTTTTTGAAATTGCACAGCTTATCGGTCTCGTTTTGCAGAATCGTAAGGTCGTTTCCGCTTGTCTCTATAAGATATGCCGCCGTCTCACGGTCTATATTGCAGCCGCGCTTTGCGGCACCCGACATTATAATTTTTGTAAGTGACGTAACATCGAGCCTGTCAAAGCATATCTCCGCTCCGTATTTTTGAAACTGCGCAATGATGCTTTTATATTTTGCGCTGCGCTTTGCATCTACGCTCACCGTGTCTTGTAAAAATATTACCACGGTACTGTCCGGAAGCTCCTTGAGAAACGATTCAAATGCGCTTTTATCCGATGAATATATTGAATCCAAGGGGTAATCCTTAGCTACAACGCAGGCATATCCGCCGAAAGCCGGAAGAGTTTCCGATGCGGCGCGCACTTCTTCAAAGGTACTGCCCTGCGAATAATCAAATCGCTTTAGGTTAAAGCCCTCCATACCCGACGTAACGCATTTTGAGGCTATAAGCTCCGAATAATAATGCTTTAAATAATCCTCTTCTCCGTATATTAAATATGAACGCTCAAATTTTTCTTCTTTCAGCTGCGCTTTGAGCTGTTTTGTGTCAAGACTCGGCATTATGCCATCCTCCGGTATGTCATTTTTCCGTTATGGGACAAGGTAAAAAGCACCGTCCCGTTTTGTGAAGTCAATATAACCTTTTGTGACGGTAAATCCCCTATATCGGTTTTATCGGTTGAAACAAGTATTATATCTGATTTTTCGTATCCCGTAAGCCCGCGGCAAATTAAAAGCCCTGCATCCGAGCCGTCATTGACGTCGCCGAATGATATCTCCGAGAGAGAGTCACCGAAGGAAACATAAACTCGGCTGTCCTGTACGGTGATTTTAAGCTTGCCGTCGGTAATTTCCGCAGAATTTCCGTTCAAAGAAACAACGGAATCAAAGGAAAAGCCGTCTTTTATGCGGTCGGTTGCCGTAACCGCCGACGATATCCGGTATGTCTCCTTTACACGTCTCACACCGGAAAGGCTTTTCTCGCTGTCCTCCGGTAAAATGATATAATCTATATTCGAGCTTCCCAATGTATTTATTATATCACAAACCGCCGAGCCTGAAAAGTAGTTACCGCCGCAACCTACGACATAAGTTTTATATTTGTACTTCATAACAATGGCAGATCCGTCGCCCACCGACACGGCAGCAATGCACAGTTTATTGTTTTGTACTGTTGAAACTACGGCTGCGGATAAAAATATCATACAGAAAAGTGTAATGGCAGTTCGCTTTACAACTGTTTTGTTTTTGTATCCGAGCAGCAAAATGACTGCAAAAACAATAAGCGCTGCGGCGATACTGATTCTTGTGAAAATCGAGTCTATCGGTAGCAAAGCGTGGTGAAATTCCGATATTTTAACAGCTGTTTCCGTGAGATATTTCGCCGTAATTCCCGATAGCAAAACAAGCGGTTTTCCTATAATATCAAGCTTTATGAGCATAAAAAGTGCCCCGAGTCCGCCGCTTGTCATACAAACGGAGCCAACGGTAACCATAAGCAGATTTGAAAGCACGGATACTGTTGAGACGGTCGGCAGACTGACGGCAAAAACAGGCAATGATGCTGCCGTTACCGCTAAGCTCACAGCTACGAGAGACGATACTGATTTATACGCCATTGTAAAGATGTTTCGCTTTACATTAGCTATCGGTCTGTCGAGTGCCCGTGTCAGCGGCTTTAAGAAGTACATCATACCGAGCGTAGCGGCAAGCGACAGCCACAGGCTTAAAGAGGTACTCATATACGGATTAAACGCGAGCAACAAAATAAGCGAAAGACCTATTGAATTCAGAGAATCAGCTTCTCGCTTGAACAAATCGGCAGCAAATACAAGGCCTATCATAGTGCCAGCTCTTACAACGGGAGGGTTCATTCCCGTGAGTATTGCGAAGAAAATAATGAACACAATTGACGACGCAGAAGAGATACGGCGCGACACACGCAGCTTTCGCATAATCATATACAAAAGCGAGGACCACACACTCAGGTGAAGCCCCGAAACGGCAAGCAAATGTGAAACTCCGGCTGCCGAGAACGCCGTAGTGACATTTCTGGGAATATTCGACTTGTCACCGTAACAAAGCCCTGCCACAAGGCCGCCGTATGTGTTCGGCAGAAGGCACAGTGTCTCGCTTGTCAATTTTTGACGAAGCAAAAGCAACATAGTGCCGATGCTTTTCTTATCTCCTCTTTTTATGCTTATATTTTCCGGTGAATGCGCGCCGAGAAACAAAGATTTTGACTTATAGTATTTGAGTATTTCGTCGCTGTCGCCGCCTAAGAGGAATGCTTTTGCCGAAAGGCTGACCTCGTCCGTCACGTCTATACAGAGCGGAGCTTTTGATACCACACGAAATGACAGAGAGCTTTTTTCGCCGTTCACCGTATCCGCTTTCAGCACATAATAAAAGCTTCCGTCCTTTTCGTACGGCAAATCCGAGAGGGTGCCGCTAATGATTACTTCTTTGCCGTTTAGTGGCTTTGCTTTGCCTAAATAGTATGCGTTATTTGACATCAGGAGCAAAACGGCAACCGCCGCGCTGAGAGCCGCAAAAGGCAAGGTTTTATCTCGCCTCACCTTTTTAATACACATAAAAACAACAAAAGCGATAAGCGCAGCCAAAAGCACTGCGCTTATCGCTTTATCATTTGAACCGCTCAATACAAGAAGTGTAAAGAGCATTGTAAATCCCGTAACTGCAAGCGGCCGTTTCATAATCAAACGAGTCTTTCGCCGAGATTACCTCCGCTGAGAACGTGGAAATGAAGATGCATCACCGTTTGACCGGCTCCCTCGCCGCAGTTGTTTATAATGCGATAGGATGAGAGGCCGAGTTGCTTTGTAAGAGAGGAAATCACCTCAAAAATGTGCGCAACAACAGCGGAATTTTCGCCTGTTATCTTATCCGCTCCGCTGATATGCTGCTTCGGGACGACGAGAAAATGCGTATCCGACTGCGGATTTATGTCATAAAACGCATAGCACAAATCGTCTTCATATATTTTTTTTGACGGAATTTCTCCGGCTATTATTTTGCAGAAAAGGCAATTATCCATTTTCATCCTCCGTTTAGGCAAGCAATAATAAATCCGAACCCGTTTTTAGGCTGCAGATTTTTCGCATAGCCATGTTAAAATACTCGTTAATCCGACAGGATTAACTGCGTTTTTGCCTCGCTCTGCATAAAAATCTGCCAAGCATAAAAATCAGCGACCTAAAATGAGCTGATTTTCGAGTGGAGTTTCATGCGGAGGATGCAGTGAGGCTGACGCCTCACAAAGGCGACAAGTTAAAATACGCCGAAAATACGCCATTTTAGGCGAGCTCGGATTATTATCGCTTGCCTAAAAGCATAGCGCCGACTATTTCGTAAGCCTTTTTAAGAGCTTCCGGTATTTTTGAAACGTCTTTGGCACCTGCCATGGCACTGTCGGGTTTTCCGCCGCCTGCACCACCTGCAACGCGTGCTACCTCGCGAACTATATTACCTGCATGAGCTCCGCACTCTATGGCTTTTTTACCGACGCGGCAAGCGAACGACGCTGTGCCTTTTTCGGCATTTTTGCCTGCGAACACGGCGATAATATCATCTCCGCTTTCAAGTGCTTTGTCGCAAAGCGAGCGAAGAGCATCGGCTCCGGCTTCGCCTATATCGGCTGTGACAAGGCGTACACCGCCTATCTGCTTTGCATCTTTCATAAGATCGGCAGTTTTCGATGCTGCAATCTCTGCCTCCAAAGACGATATTTCGCGTTCCTTTTCTTTAAGCTCCGCAGAGAGAGCCGCGGCACGGGACGCCAATTCATGATAATTTGTAAGCTTAAGATTTTTGGCGGTTTCGGCAATAAGCTCATTGCTCTTGTCAATGTATTTCATAACATTATTACCCGTAACAGCCTCTATTCTGCGGACGCCCGACGCTACCGATGACTCGGATACTATTTTGAAGAGTCCTATTGAGCCGGTATTTTTAACGTGCGTACCGCCGCAGAACTCGACAGAAAAATCATCTGCCTTTACAACTCTTACGATATCGCCGTATTTTTCGCCGAATAATGCCATTGCGCCGAGCTTTTTCGCCTCGTCAATCGGCATTTCGCTTGTAACAACCGGCACGGCCGACATTATTACTTCGTTTACGGTATTTTCAACCTTTCTGAGCTCATCCGCCGAGAGAGCCGAGAAATGAGTAAAGTCAAATCTGACAGCCTCGCTGTTTACAAGCTGGCCTGCCTGCTCAACATGAGTGCCGAGTATTTTACGCAGAGCCGCCTGTAAAAGATGCGCCGCGGTATGGTTACGCATGGTGGCTTCACGTACAGAACGATTGACCTCAGCGTGAACCTTGTCGCCGCACGATACAGTCTCGCCGTCCGAGATGTAGCCGTGGTGAAGAACTACGCCCTCATGTGTTTTAGTGGTGTTTTCAACGGTAAATTCAAATCCGTTGCCCTTGATAACGCCGACGTCGCCGACCTGACCGCCGCTTTCCGCATAGAACGGAGTTTCGGAAAGCACAAGTGTTATATTGTCATCTTCCGTTGCAGCCTGTTTCTTTTCGCCGTCAACTACAACAGCGAGTATCTCGCTGTCGCCCGAAAGTGTTTCATAGCCGACGAACGGGGTTTTATCCATTCCCTTGGTGGCATTGCCCGAGCTCTTCCAAGCCTCTGCGCCTGCGTCCTTGTGAGCCTCACGAGCTTTTTTGCGAGCCTCGGTCATAAGAGCCGTATACTCCTGCTCGTCAACGGTCATACCCTTTTCGTCAAGAATGTCCTTTGTAAGGTCAAGCGGGAAACCGTAAGTATCGGAGAGTTTAAACGCATCGGCACCGCTCATAACCTTACCGTCGGTGGTTTTAACCATTTCCTCGAGCATATTAAGGCCCGTATCAATGGTCTTTGCGAAGTTTTCCTCCTCCGCTTTAATAACATTTATGATAAAGTCGTGCTTTTCAAGAAGACTTGGGTAAGCTGTATCGTTCTCTTTAATAACTGTCTCGGCAACCTCATAAAGGAAGGGTCTGTCAATACCGAGCAATCTGCCATGGCGTGCTGCGCGGCGCAAAAGACGTCTTAAAACGTAGCCTCTGCCCTCGTTTGACGGCATAACACCATCGGATATCATCATTGTGGTGCTTCTTACGTGATCTGTTATAACACGAAGAGATATATCCTTTTTCTCATCATCGTGATATTTCACGCCGGCAATTTTCATAATGTGCTTCATTATATTCTGAACCGTATCAACCTCAAAGAGGTTGTCAACGTCCTGCGATATGCAAGCGAGTCTTTCAAGGCCCATACCGGTATCTATATTGGGGTGCGCAAGACGCGAGTAATTGTTGTTACCGTCATTTTCGAACTGAGTGAATACGAGGTTCCAAAATTCGATATAACGGTCGCACTCGCAGCCCACCTTGCAGTCGGGCTTGCCGCAGCCGTACTTTTCGCCGCGGTCATAATATATTTCCGAGCACGGTCCGCACGGACCCGCTCCGTGCTCCCAGAAGTTATCCTCCTTGCCGAAACGAACCATGTGCGACGGGTCAACGCCTATATCCTTAGTCCATATATCGTAAGCCTCGTCATCATCCTCATAAACGCTGATATAGAGCTTTTCGGGATCCATCTCCAATACCTTGGTGCAAAATTCCCATGCCCACGGAATTACCTCGTGCTTAAAGTAATCGCCGAACGAGAAGTTGCCGAGCATCTCAAAATACGTTCCGTGACGCGCGGTTTTGCCGACATTTTCTATATCGGGCGTTCTTATACACTTTTGGCAAGTTGTTACGCGCTTACGCGGAGGTGTTTCCTCGCCCGTAAACCACTTTTTCATGGGAGCCATACCGGAGTTTATAAGCAAAAGGCTCTTATCGTGCTGCGGTACAAGCGAAAAGCTCGGCAGTCTCAAATGGCCCTTGCTTTCGAAAAAGCTGAGGTATTTTTCTCTTAATTCGTTAAGACCTGTCCATTCCATACTGTAAAAATCTCCTTAACGTGTCGCGGGTCTTATCCGTTTAAGCGAAACGGCTTAAGCCTTACGGCACACTTATCAACATAATAAAAAATTATACATTCAATAGCCGTTCTTGTCAACCTTGACGCGGCTGTGCCGGTTAAAAAATAAGGCTTGTTTTACTGTGTGTTTTCATTTATAATTTAATATATGTGCTATCGAATATTATCATTTGGAGGGTTTTAATTGTTAACTGATATCGAAATAGCAAAACAGGCCGACATTAAGCCTATATCCGACATTGCCGAAAAGCTCGGCATCAGTGCCGACGAGCTTGAATTTTACGGCAAATACAAAGCGAAGCTTCCGCTGTCGCTGCTCAAAAAATACGAAAACAAAGAGGACGGCAAGCTCATACTTGTAACAGCCATAAATCCGACGCCTGCAGGCGAAGGAAAAACCACCGTCACGGTAGGTCTCGGCGAAGCGATGAACCGCATAGGCAAAAAAGCCGTAATAGCCTTGCGTGAGCCGTCTATGGGCCCTGTTTTCGGAATAAAGGGCGGTGCTGCCGGCGGCGGTTACGCTCAGGTAATACCGATGGAGGACATAAATCTTCATTTCACGGGCGATATGCACGCTATAACGGCCGCAAACAATCTGTTGTGCGCAATAATCGACAATCACATTCAGCAGGGAAACGAGCTTCGCATCGACCCGAGAAGGATTCTCTTCAAGCGCTGCCTTGATATGAATGACAGAGCGCTGAGAAATGTTGTGATAGGTCTCGGAGGCAAGGTAAACGGCGTACCGCGTGAGGACGGCTTTATGATAACGGTGGCAAGCGAGATTATGGCTATACTCTGCCTCTCTTCCGGAATCAAAGATTTAAAAGAGCGCCTCGGCTCAATACTCACCGCATACACATACGACGGTACTCCCGTATACGCAAGGGATTTGAATGCAGTCGGTTCAATGGCGGCTCTCTTAAAAGACGCAATAAAGCCGAATCTTGTACAAACACTCGAAAACACTCCCGCTTTAATGCACGGCGGACCGTTTGCCAACATAGCACACGGCTGTAACTCGGTAACCGCCACACGTCTCGCACTGAAGCTCGGCGACTACTGCATAACCGAGGCAGGCTTCGGGGCAGACCTCGGCGCCGAAAAGTTTCTCGATATCAAGTGCCGCTGTGCAGGCCTCAAGCCCTCCTGCGTTGTAATAGTAGCCACAATCCGCGCGCTGAAATACAACGGCGGCGTACCGAAGGCCGAGCTGTCAAAGGAAAATACCGTCGCTCTGAAAAATGGTATCGTAAACCTTGAAACTCATATTGAAAACATGAGAAAATACGGCTTACCCGTTGTGGTTGCGATAAACCGTTTTGCGACGGATACCGAAGCGGAAATCGAAACGATAGAAGCTTTTTGCAAGGAAAAAGACGTCCCGGTTTCGCTTACGGAGGTATTTGCCCGCGGCGGAGAAGGCGGAAAGGAGCTTGCCGAAAAGGTCGTTAAAACGATTGAGACAAAAGAAGCTCACTTTAAGCCCATATATGACGAAAAGCTTTCGATAAAGGAAAAGCTGAATGTTCTTGCAAAGGAGATTTACCGCGCCGGAGATGTTGTATTCACCTCGAATGCGGAAAAAGCAATTTCCGAAATTGAAAAGCTCGGCAAAGACAAGCTCCCGATTTGCGTTGCAAAAACGCAGTATTCTCTGTCGGACGACCCGCAAAAGCTCGGCAGTCCGAAGGGCTTCACACTCACGGTACGCGATGTCCGCCTGTCGGCAGGCGCCGGATTTATAGTGGCTCTCACAGGAGACATAATGACAATGCCGGGACTCCCGAAGCAGCCTGCGGCGTATAAAATAGACGTTGACGACGACGGGAATGTGTCGGGGCTTTTCTGATAACCCATATGGCCAATCGAAATTCGTATTTATAACAAAAAGACGGCTGTAAGAGCTTCGGTTCTTACGGCCGCTTTTGTTTTTTTGTGCAACAAAAAAAGGTCCGCTTACGCGAACCTTTTTTATCGGTTGAATTATGCCTTAGCTTCCTCTTTTTTGTCAGCGTTCGCGTCATCTTCGCCGTCTTTCTTCTTTTCTTTAAGAAGAACGAATTTCTCCATCGGGAAGAGAACTACCATCTGAACAAAACCTGCCGCAAGACCTGCAATGGTTCTTGCGAGAGCCTGTAACCAGCCCCATGAGGATCTGCCGATAACGCCGACGAGCCAGCCCTGGAACCAGGTTGAGAAGAGTATAAGTGCAATCATAAGGAATATGTAAATTGCGAAGTTATACCAAGGAGCGTCAGATTTAAATGTCGTCTTTTTATTCTGATAGAAGCCGTAGATATTGGCTACAAGGTTTGAAAGGAAGAACGGAAGAAGATAGCCCCAAGTAACTACGCCGCCTATGACGGTTCCGTTTTCTATAACACCGCCGACAACATATTTACCTATCTGCTCAACGCCCTTTGCGGTAGCTGCGTCAAAGATTGTGTTCGGTGCGAAGATTCCCTGAAGGAAAGCGGGAAGAGTGGCTGTCACGCTGTCGAAGATAAGCGGAAGAACGTTTGCAAGCACCAGCTGAATGATGGTGACAAGTCCGCTTACTACAAGGAACTTAATGAACTGCCAAAGAGCCTTCATAAAAGAGCCCTTTTCCTCTGCGGCGTTGTCTATACCGCCGAGGCTTATTTTTTTCTTATCTGCCATAGTTTTACTCCTCTTAATGAGATTTCGGAAGCGATAAAACACTCCCACGGTTTTTACATAGCCCTTTTAGTATAACAAATAATGTAAAAATATGCAATACAAAACTTCACAATTTATTCACAATTACAATTAAAAGGCTCCTGTGAACCACAAGAGCCTTTCAAAGAAAAGTCAAGTAAAGTCTCGGTGTCTTTTTAAGCGACAACCGAATTGTCAGTTTACGTTCGGAGTTATTTTGAGCGTCGCAATATCGGTAAGCGACATTTTATCGCTCGGAACTATAAACGTACTCTCCATAAGAGCCTTTGCCGCATCAAGCGAGGTAAGGCAGGAAGTGCCGCTCTCAACCGCAATTCGGCGAAGCTTAAAGCCGTCTCTGTCGGGGCGTCTGCCGTGAGTAGGCGTATTGATGATAAGCGAAACGTCGCCGGAATGGAGCATATCCATAATATTGGGGCTCTCTCCGGTGAGCTTATTTACGGGCTTCGCATCTATGCCTGCCTCAAGCAAAGCCTTACGTGTTCCCGGAGTTGCGTAGAACTTAAACTGCGAATCCTTAAATGCCTTAAGCATCTCACAGACCTCAGCCTTGTCCTTATCGCGGACGGTGACAATAATCTTGCCGTCCTTAGGCAGCGAAACTCCGCCGCCGTCGAATGCCTTTAAAAGTGCCTCGTTGTAATCCTGCGAAATACCGAGCACCTCGCCCGTAGATTTCATTTCGGGTCCGAGAGAGGTGTCCGCTCCGATTATCTTTTCAAATGAGAATACGGGAAGCTTGATTGCATAATATCCGCTGTTTCTGAAAAGGCCTGTGCCGTAACCCATATCCGAGAGCTTTTCGCCGAGCATAGCTCTTGTAGCGAGTGCAATAGCCGGAATGCCGGTTACCTTGCTTATATACGGTACGGTTCTTGAAGAACGCGGATTTACCTCGATGATGTACACTTCCTCCTTGAGCACGATGAACTGTATATTCATCATACCGATAACGTGAAGCGCGGAAGCGAGACGCTTTGTATAATCAACTATGGTCTTTTGAACCTTTTCGGAGAGTGTGACTGCGGGATAGACCGAAATCGAGTCGCCCGAATGGATACCGGCACGGTCAATGTGCTCCATAATACCGGGAATCAGTATGTTTTTGCCGTCGCATATAGCGTCGACCTCAACCTCCTGCCCCATAAGATATTTATCTACAAGCACGGGGTGCTCGGACAAATCGGGAATGGTACGGGTTATGATACCCATAAACTCTCTTATGTCATCGTCGCTTGCGGCAATTTGCATGCCCTGACCACCGAGGACGTAGCTCGGTCTTACCAATACGGGATAACCGAGCGAATGTGCCGCCGAGAGAGCCTCGTTTACGGTAAACACGGTATGCCCCTTAGGTCTTTGAATGTCGCAGTATTCGAGTATCTCGTCAAAACGCTCTCTGTCCTCTGCGGCGTCAACGTGGTCGGCGTCGGTACCGAGAATCGTGACTCCGAGGTCGTTAAGCGTTTTTGTGAGCTTTATAGCGGTCTGACCGCCGAACTGAACTATTGCGCCGTCGGGTTTTTCCGCCTCGACTATATTGGTAACGTATTCGGGAGTCAAAGGCTCAAAATAAAGCTTATCGGAAACGTCGAAATCGGTTGATACGGTTTCGGGGTTGTTATTTACGATTATGGCTTCGCAGCCGGCTTTTTTAAGCGCCCAAATAGAGTGCACCGAGCAATAGTCAAATTCTACGCCCTGTCCTATTCTTATAGGTCCCGAGCCGAGAACGATAATTTTCTTTTTCTTCGGAGTTGTATCGACCTCGTTTTCAACGCAGTAATCCGAATAATAATACGGCGTTTCGGCCTTGAACTCCGCGGCGCAGGTATCAACTATCGAGAATGACGGAGTGATATGCCACATTCTGCGGAGATTTTTGATTGACGCCTCGGAAACGCCGACATCATTTGCTATAACGTCATCCGTAAAGCCGAGACGTTTTGCCTCAAGCAGAGTGTCACGGTCACACGCGCCGGTCATAAGCGTTTTTTCCATATTGACGATATTTTCTATTCTCGTCAGGAACCACATATCAATCTTTGTGATGTCATGTATTTTGCCGAGAGAAATGCCGTTATAAATCGACGCCGCCACAACATAAAGACGCGTGTTGTCGATATTTTTAAGAAGCTCGAGCAGCTCGTCGCAGCTTTTTTCGGTATACTCTGACATCAAAAGGCTTGTCTTGTTTTCTTCAAGCGAATGAAGAGCCTTTTGCAACGCACATTCAAATGAACGTGAAATTGCCATAACCTCGCCGGTCGCCTTCATCTGTGTGCCGAGTGTACGTTTTGCGTTTACGAACTTGTCAAACGGCCACTTCGGAATTTTAACGACGCAGTAGTCGAGAGCCGGCTCAAACGAAGCATATGTTTTTTTGGTAATCGCGTTCGGTATCTCGTCAAGCCCGAGTCCGAGAGCTATTTTTGCGGCAATACGCGCTATGGGGTAGCCGGTTGCCTTTGAAGCAAGTGCCGAGGAACGTGAAACACGCGGGTTAACCTCGATTACGGCATAGCGGAATGAATCGGGATGAAGTGCAAACTGAACATTGCAGCCGCCCTCTATGCCAAGCTCCGTTATGATGTTAAGAGCCGCGGAGCGCAGCATCTGATATTCCTTATCCATAAGGGTCTGAGACGGTGCGACAACTATCGAGTCTCCGGTATGAACTCCTACGGGGTCAAGGTTTTCCATATTACATACGGTAATGCAGTTGCCCTTGCCGTCACGCATTACCTCATACTCTATCTCTTTCCAGCCGGCAATACATTTCTCGATAAGGACCTCGTTTACGCGCGACAGGCGAAGCCCGTTTGAACATATCTCACGAAGCTCTTCCTCATCGTCGGCAATTCCGCCGCCCGTACCGCCGAGCGTATATGCCGGGCGGACTATTACGGGATAGCCTATCTTATCGGAAAATTCAACCGCAGCCTCAACATCGTGTACAACGAGCGACTCGATACACGGCTCGCCGATTTTTTCCATGGTATCCTTAAATTCCTGCCTGTCCTCAGCCTTTTTGATAGAGGACGCCTTGATACCGATAAGGCGCACGCCGTTGGCCTTTAAAACGCCTTTTTCGTCAAGCTCCATAGCAAGGTTGAGTCCTGTCTGACCGCCGAGCGTGGGGAGAATCGAATCGGGTTTTTCTTTTTCTATTATCTTGGTAAGCGTGGGAACATTCAGCGGCTCGATATACACCTTATCCGCTATATCGCCGTCGGTCATTATTGTAGCGGGGTTTGAGTTTACAAGTACAACCTCTATCCCCTCTTCCTTCAGAGAGCGGCACGCCTGAGTTCCGGCGTAGTCAAATTCGGCAGCCTGACCTATGATAATAGGACCGGAGCCGATAACAAGTACCTTTTTTATCGTCTTATCAATCATCGTATCTGCCCTCCGCTGCCATCTTCAAAAATCTGTCAAACAAAAACGCCGTATCGCGCGGACCTGCGTTGGCCTCCGGGTGGAACTGCACGGTGAACACGGGCTTTCCGTGATAAACTATTCCCTCAACGGTCTTATCGTTTACGTTTATGCAGTTGATTTCGGCGTTATCCGGCAGTCCCTTGCCGTTTACCATATAGCCGTGGTTCTGCGACGAGAGGTATGTCCTGTCTTCATTAAGGAATTTGACCGGGTGATTTGCGCCCCTGTGACCGTACTTCATTCTTTCGGTCTCGCCGCCGTTGGCAAGTGCCATAAGCTGATGGCCGAGGCAGATTGCAAAGGTCGGTATACCGTAATCGTAAAGCTTCTTTATCTCTTTGATTATATCGACGCATTCCGACGGATCGCCGGGGCCGTTTGAAAGCATAATGCCGTCGGGCGATGTCTTTATTATTTCGTCTGCCGACGTAAATGACGGATAAACCGTTACAATGCAGTTTCTCTTCACGAGATTATTTATTATATTCCGCTTTGTTCCGAAATCCATAAGTGCTATTTCAGCACCGGTGTTTTCTTCGCCGTATACCTTCGTCTGCTTTGCGGTAACGCTGCCGACAAGGTCAATTTGGCGGAAGGACTTAATGACATCCATAAGCCTTTCCCTGTCGCCGATATCCGAAGTGAGTACGCCGCGCATGGTTCCGCTCTCGCGCAGTTTCTTTACGACGGCGCGCGTATCAACGCCCGATATGCACGGGATATTGTATTCCTTTAAAAGATTCTCTATTGTATCGGTGCATCTGAAATTTGACGGGTCGGAGCTGAGCTCATGGACTATAAAGGCACTCGGCTGAAGCCTTTCGCTCTCAAAATCCTCTCGGCTTATACCGTAATTGCCTATCATGGGATAGGTCATAACAACTCCCTGCCCCGCATACGACGGGTCAGTAAGGATTTCAACATATCCGGTCATGGAAGTGTTAAACACTATTTCGCAGGCAGTTTCTTTAAAATCGCCCCTTGCGGTTCCCTCATATACGGAACCGTCTTCAAGCATCAAATACGCTTTCAAACAATACACCGACCTTTCAAATAAATGCTTTTACTTAATTGAAAATTTTATCATATTTCGGGTTCTATTTCAATACAAATATTAAACATAAAAATAAAAACGACCTTTGAAAATTCCGAAAAAAAGGAGCTGTAAAAAATACAGCCCCTATCATTTAAAACGGAAGATAATGCATGGACGAATTCGTGACAAGCACCGCCACATAGCCGATATAAATACAAACCATCAAAGCGCCCTGCCAACGGCTGAGCTTTTTGAAAATCAACGTAGGTATTATGGCTATCGCTATGACGAGCAGGCAAACCGGCATATCAAGAAACGCCGACTGCTTGCCGACCGTAAGAGTTCCGCCCGATAAAAACGCGCATATCGGAAGAATGAGAGTCAAATCAATGATATTTGCGCCTATAATGTTGCCTATGGAAAGCTCCGACTGCTTTTTGGCAACGGCGGTAAGAGTTGTTACAAGCTCGGGCAAGGATGTGCCTATCGCTATTATGGTAACGCCGATTATCGCCTCGGACACGCCTAAATGGCGAGCTATCACGGTACCGTCGTCAACGAGCAAATCGGCTCCCACAACAACGGCCGCGGCACCTATCAAGAACTTAACTATATTGAGTGCCATCTGCTTCCCGGTGTGTTCCATTTTCTCAACCTCGCCGGAATCGGCGGAGAGAGATTTTTTGCCGGAAATGATGTTTTCTATCATAAAGACGGCAAATATCGCTATCATTATAATGCTCTGCCAAAGATTTAAATCAAGGTCATAAGAAAATGCGAAAAGCGCGGCAACCGCGAGAATCATAAGCGAGCCCTTTAATGCAACGGAGCTGCGTTTAATGACGGCCGGCATACACAAAACGGAAATGCTCATTATAAGGCCGATATTGGCGGTTACCGAGCCTACGGCATTGCCTATTGCCATATCATTTTGCCCCTTTGCCGCCGCTATTGACGAAACAAGAAGTTCCGGAAGCGTCGTGGCAAAGCTGACTACCGTAGCGCCGATTATGAATTTCGGAATTCCAGTAGCTTCGGCTATCCATGTAGCGGCGTCAACAAAAACATCGCCGCCCTTAACTATAAGCACAAGGCCTATAACAAACAAGATAACGGCATATATAATATTATCCGACGGCACGCTTATAAGCGATGCAAGTGAGCTTGAAATATTCATAAAATCCCCTCCTGCGGGTTGGCATATTCTTATTATGTTAACACCAAAGCGTATTAAAGTCAATAAAAAAGAGCGAAAAGCCGAATTATGCTTAACACAAATATGGGTTATACGAAACGAAAAATATTTTATTTACAATTTTAATTAAAAATGTTATAATCAATAATAATTTGTGTATAAAATGCACAAAGCTTGGAGGAGTAAAAAAAATGAAAAGGTTTTTAGCGGTACTTTTGTCGCTGATACTGGCAACAGGCTCGCTCTTTATGACGGCCTTTGCGGCAGACGGCAAAAAAGAAAAAGTTTATCCGGTCATTCTCTTGCAGGGCTACAGCGGTCCGAAACTCTTTAATCAGGACACCGGTGAAAAAGCCTGGGGTCTTGACTTTGACAAGGTCAAGGAGCACGTTTTAAACGACTACGGCAAGGAGCTTGCGAACGGCGCGAAGGAATATGCAAAAGGCAACCCCGATCCGCTTGTGGACACACTCGGCACGATTCTTCTCGACGTGATGGACCCGATAGCCTGCAATGCGGACGGTTCATCGAAATACAACCTCGATACCTTCCCGAAGGGCGCCGAGGCCACGCGAATGTCCACGCTTATTGCAAACGGTCAGGAGGAGTATATCGGCGAAAAGCCCATAATGACCGGCTTCGTGGAAAAACTCACACAGCAGGGCGTTGAAAATGCCGCTGACTACATATTCATTTACACCAACGATTGGCGTAAGGGTCAGGCGCAATACGCAAAGGACATTGACGCATATATCGATGAAGTAAGAGCCTTGACGGGTTCCGACAAGGTAGATATATACGGCCTTAGCTTCGGCGGTCAATGCGGTGCCTCTTATCTCTATTATTACGGCGAAAAAGCAAAGGTTCACAAGGCCTGTCTCAATGTTCCGGCAATAGGCGGAACCAATATGGTAGGCGACCCGTTGCTCGGCAACGATATAACGCTTGACTTCCCGACGATATTGCAGTTTGTCGAAATCGGTTTCCGCTCCGAAAACGAGTGGGAATGGATACTCGAGTTCCTGTCATCTCTTACAGGCGGTTACCAAAACCTCAACAAAATAGTCAATCTCGTCGCGCAGAAATACATTGTGGATTACATTGACAAATTCGGCAGTATATGGGACTTTATCCCTCTTAACGTATACGACGAAGTGAAAGCCCGTCTTATAAGAGACGGATACGTAGACCCCGTCGCGGCCGCTCCGCTGATAGCAGCCTCGGACGAATTTCACTACAACGCGCTCGCAAATATGAGCGAGGGTCTTAAAAGAGCACAAAAAGCCGGCACTCAGATAGCCATAATGTCCAATACGGGCATAAACGGCGTTACCGGTACATACAAAAACTCCGACTATATAATAGACGTGCACACTTCATCGGGCTCTGCCTGCGCTCCGTTCGGGGAGCAGTTTCCGGAGGATTACGCTCCCGTCGGAACACAGTGCAGCAACAAAAAGCATTGGCACATATCTCCCGACAGGGATATAGACGCCACCTGCTCTTATCTTCCGGAAAACACATGGTTTATAAAGGGACAGTTCCACGGTCAAAGCAACTGGGACTCATATTCTCGCGAGTTTATACTCGAGTTTATGTTCGGCGACAGTATAAAGGATATATACTCAAATCCTAAATATCCGCAATTTGAGCTTGCCCAGAATCCGGCGGACGGTCTCTATATGAGATTTAACAATACAAACTCCGGCTTTCACACGTCGGAGGACACGGCACTTGTATTTACAAATCTCTCGGAGCAATACACAATAGATATTCTCGACATTTCGGCTAAGGGCTTCAACCTTTTCCCGGAGTACAATTCATATTCCGGAATAGGCGCCGGCAGTACCGAGGTAATTTCCATGACCGACCACTGCTTTGCCAAAAGCACTCAGCCCATCAGCATAAAGGTAAGATACCGCCTCAACAGTCCGCAAAGGCTCATAAAGGAAAAAACATTTACCTTTACGCACTTAAGCGACGATGAAATTAAGGATTATCCGTTCATAAATGACGCCGCAAAGCTTATAATCGGCGAAAACGAGCCTGCACCCGTAACCGAAACAGCTCCGGCGGATACAACGGAAAACACGACGGAGCTTATCGAGAAAACCGCCGAAACAAGACTTTCAGGCGGCGAAAATAAGGTCTCATCCAAAATTCCCAAAACCGGAAGCGCAAAACGCGGTATTGCGTTATCGTCATTTGCCGTTATTACGGCGGCTGCCGCGGCAGGCGTGATAATCAAAAAGAAAAAAGAAGAAGCCTGATATAATCCAAGAAAAAAGAGCACCCCTTGGTTACTTAAAGTGCCCAAGGGGTGTCTTTTGTTTGCTCTTAAAAATCGGTTCAGCTCTTTTAAATACCCGTTGTACCGAGAATTGCGGGAGCGGCATCATTAAGCAGCAGCTTTTTCAGTGCCGAATAGCGACGTGTTTTTTTATCGTTCGCCGCCATTTTCACAACCTCGTCTTTCGTCCCGACAATTATCATAAGCTCCTTCGCCCTTGTTACGGCGGTATAAAGCAGATTTCTGTAACAGAGCTGCGGTATTACATTTACGACGGGCATTATAACGGCTTTAAATTCGCTGCCCTGACTTTTATGCACGGTAACGGCATATGCAAGCTCCAGCTCGGTCATCTGCTCCTTTGCGTACTGTGCGGTTCTGTCGTCAAAGCTTATAAACGCAGTCTCGCTCTTTAAGTCTATTTTTTCGATTATTCCGATGTCTCCGTTAAAAATTCCCTCGCCGGACTCCTTATCGCTGTCCCAATGGATATCGTAATTGTTTTTTATCTGCATTACCTTGTCGCCCTCGCGGAAAAGACGGAAGCCCGAATTCAGCTCGTTTTTATTATCCGACGGCGGATTCACAAGAGACTGGAGTATTTTGTTGAGATTTACCGTGCCGGCCTCACCCTTTTTCGACGGGCAAAGCACCTGTATATCTCTAAGCGGAGAATACGAATATGCGCGCGGCAGTCTCTCGGCATAAAGCTCCGCTATCGTTTTCGCAGCAAGAGCCGGGGTCTGCCGTTCCATCAAAAAGAAGTCGCCGTCCTTTCGGTCTGTCACGATTTTTTCACCGTTCACTATACGGTGTGCGTTGGTGACTATGAGACTGCCCATGGACTGACGAAAAACCTCCTTCAACTCAACCACAGGCAAAAGGCGCGATTCAATTAAATCGTGAAGCACATTGCCTGCACCGACCGGCGGCAGCTGATCGGAGTCACCGAGCATAATAAGGCGACAACCGAGAGGCAATGCGTTTAAAAGACTCGCAAAAAGGCTTATATCCACCATGGAGAGCTCGTCAAGTATAAGAGCTTCACACTCAAGCGGATTGCGGATATTTCGTTTAAATGTAGGTCTGTCATGCTCGTCCCACTCAACCTCCAAAAGCCGGTGAATGGTCTTAGCCTCCTTGCCGGTAAGCTCGGTCATTCTTTTTGCCGCTCTTCCCGTGGGTGCCGCAAGGCTTATGTCCAGCCCCTCGCTTTGAAAGAGACGAAGTATGCCCTTGAGCGTGGTGGTTTTACCTGTTCCGGGACCGCCGGTCAAAATCAGTATGCCCTTGTTCACCGCTGTCTTTATGGCAAGCTTTTGCTTTTCGGCATACGATATATTATCGGCTTTTTCGATTTTTTCTATTTCGCTGTCAAGTGCCGAATGGCCTGCCGGCGGAAAATTCAAAAGCACCTTTATGCGGTCGCTTATACTCTTTTCATCGCGAAACGCCTGAATTAAAAAAACGTACTCCTTGTCTGTAAACACCTTTGAGACAAGTCGGTTTTCATGACAAAGCTCGTCCGTCATTATATCTACGGTATCTGCATTTGTATTAAGGAATTCGGCAGCCACGCGCAAAAGCTTATCACGCGGTATGCAGGTGTGTCCGTCAACATATAAATTATGTCTTAAAATATGCTCTACGCCCGCCTTTATCCTGTATGAATCATTCGGTCTGTGCGGAAGATTGTCAGCTATTGTCTCAACTCGGTCAAACGGTACGCCGACCTCGGGCAAACAGAGAACGTAGGGGTTTTCCGTGACCTTGCCCACCACATCACCGCCGAACGCTTTATATGCGGCAAGGCACTCGCGCGGACCTATACCGTACGATTCGAGCGTCATGGTAATGCTGCGTATCGCAAACTGACTGCGATATGACGCGCAGATTTTTTCTGCCTTTTCCGGCGAAATGCCCTTGACCTTTGAGAGCATCTCGGGATTGCTTTCGAGATAATCGAATGCTTTTTCGCCGAACATATCCACAATACGCTCTGCCGTAGCCCTGCCTATTCCTTTTATTGCGCCTGCGGCAAGATAATTATAAAGCTGTTCGGTTGTTGCCGGCATATTGCGTTCAAACGCCTCCACCTTAAATTGCCTGCCGAAAGTTGTGTGATAAGTCCATTCACCCTGAAGCTTTACGGTTTCGCCGACGGAAATATCGGAAAATACGCCGACGGCCGTGATAAGGTCATCATCACAGCCGACGGAAAGCACGGTATATCCGTTTTGCTCATTTCTGAACCTTATGTCCTCTACCGTACCCTCTATTATTTCTTTTTCGCGAGTTTCGCTCATTTCAAATATTCCTCTAAATCCTCGGCGGTAAAAAGATATATGCCGTTTGTTTCACGGCAAATATTTTGGCAGCCGAGCTTTTCTTTTTCGGTCATTCCCGTGTCAAGCACTATAACCTTACCGTAATCCTCATCGCCTATAAGATTCATTTTCATTCTCGCGGCGTATACTGCCGCAGACACATTTTTCCCGCAATGCTTAGACGGGATAAGTACATAGTATTCGTATTTTGCTTTCAGCAGCAGTTTTAACAGCACAGCATATACTACGGCAAAGACGCCCAATATTATAAGTCCCACAAAAACCGCGCCGAAAAAACCCTCTAACATTAAAACCACCCCATATCATCATATGAGGCGGAAATAAAAGAGTGAGCAGCCTTGTAAGCCGAGTTCTGTCGTTTAAAGCAGTTATCTGTCTAGGCGTACCGTTGCCGGCACGCTCAAGCCATCCTTCGAAGTATTTGCCCAGCTGACAACTTCTGTCGATGTTGCATCGGGTAGGGTTTGCCTGGCAATGCCGTTACCGACATTCCGGTGAGCTCTTACCTCGCCATTCCACCCTTACCGCAAAAGCGGCGGTATATTTCTATGCACTGTCCCGGAGGTCACCCTCGGCGGCCGTTAGCCGTTACCCTGCTGTGTGATGCTCGGACTTTCCTCATCGCGCAAAGCGCTCCGCAACTGCTCGGGCTGCTCACTCTATGTATTTTATTATATTAACCTCGGCTTGTCAAATGCCAAAGTAAGCCGCGGCATTGTTGTACGATATATCCTCCGCGATATTTTTAAGAAATTCCATATCGCGCGGATATTTTCCCTCCTCGACGAGGTCGCCTATATATTCGCAGAGAATACGTCTGAAATACTCGTGGCGCGGATATGACAAAAAGCTTCTCGAATCCGTCACCATACCGATAAATTTGCCGAGACATCCGAGATTTGCGAGCGTCGCAAGCTGCTTTCTCATTCCGTCGTAATTGTCGTTGAACCACCACGCCGCTCCGTACTGTATTTTTGAATAATTGCCGCTGCCCTGGAAATTACCTATCATAGAGCCGTAGACAAAATTGTCACGCGGGTTAAGATTAAAAATGACCGTTTTGGGGAGAGCGTTTTGGCTGTCAAGCGAGTCGAGGAATTTTGAAAGCCCCGAAGCCGTGTTGCAGTCATCTATTGAATCAAAGCCCGAATCGGCACCGATTTTCTTAAACATTCTTGTGTTGTTGTTGCGAAGAGCACCTACGTGCAGCTCCATAACCCAATCGTGTGCCGCGTATTCTTTTGCAAGCTCGGTTAAAAGGTCGGTTTTGTAGCAGTCGCACTCAAATTCTGTCGGTTTTTCGCCTGCCGCACCCTTTCTGAATATCTCTTCGAGCTCATCCTCGCCGCATTTTTCATATGGTATATATGAAAAAGAATGATCACAGGCAAGACAGCCTACGGAATCAAAATAGCGTATTCTTTCTTTAAGGACTTCTTTTAACGTCTTATAAGAATCTATTTTAATGCCCGCCGTTTTTTCCATACGGGAGAGCCACTCCGGAAACGACGGCAATTCTATACCGAGAGCCTTTTCCGGTCTGAACGCCGGAAGCACACGGCACGAAAAGCTCTTATCCTTAGCCAAAAGCTTATGGTATTCAAGTGTATCGGCCGGGTCGTCTGTTGTGCAGACGCACACAACACCCGATTTTTCTATAAGCTCGCGCGGAGAAAAACCGCCTTTTTTGATTTTTGCGTTGCATTTTTCCCATATCTCATCGCACGTTTCGGGAGACAGCGTTTTATAAATTCCGAAATATCTTTGAAGCTCCAGATGAGTCCAATGATAAAGCGGATTACCTATAAGATATGGCATTGTTTTAGCCCACGCCTTAAACTTATCATAGCCGTCGGCGTCGCCCGTGATATATTTTTCGTCAATGCCGAACGAACGCATGGCGCGCCACTTGTAGTGGTCATAAGAAAGCCACAGCTCAGCTATATCGTCGGGATTTTTGTTGTCGTATATCTCCTTCGGCGACAGGTGGCAATGCCAATCGAATACAGGCATTTCTTTTGCCGCCCTGAAGAGATCCTTTGCGGTATCGGTTGACAGCAAAAAGTCGTCGTCCATAAATTTTTTCATTTTAAGCACCTATCCTTTCGAAAAAAAGCAATCTGTTTTATTTCAGCTTTAAAGTTACTATTTCAAACGGTTTCAACGTAAGATTTACCGTTCTGCCGTGTTTTCGAAGCTTTCTCTCTTCATTTTCGAGAAGGTCGGTCAAGTACACATCGTTGAAATCAAAGCCGAGCGTGAGATTTACATTTGCGCGTGAATTACAGCACTCGTACAATCTCACGATTACGCCGTCGCCGTCCTCTGCATTTTTCACTGTCTCGCATATGACATTTTCCGAATCAATCGACAAAAGGGAATATTCTTCGGGAAGAGAACCGTTTTGACTTTCGATTTTTTTCGCCTCAAGCGGAGAATTGAGCAGATAAGCGAGCTTTACCGTACCTGCCTCCCTGAAATCACCGCTGTGCGGGAACAGCGAATATGTAAACTCGTGCCTGCATTTATCGGCGTCGGGATTGGGATAGTTTCCACACTTAATCAGCGTAAGGCGAATAACCGAGTCGTGAATATCATAGCCGTACTTGCAGTCGTTTAAAAGGCTTACGCCGTAGCCGTATTCGGAAAGGTCGGCAAATTTATGCGCGCACACCTCAAATTTTGCCGCGTCCCAGCTTGTGTTTTTGTGAGTCGGTCTTTCAACCGTACCGAATTGTATGTCGTATGTCGCCTTGTCGGCATTTATTTCCGTGGGGAAGGCGGTTTTGAGAAGTATATGGCTTTCTTTCCAGTCAATATCGTTTTCGAAGTCGATTTTCGGCGTGTTTTCATAGAGCCATATGCGCTGTACTATGGTGCTTGAGAGAAATCTTCTTGTTATCTCGATGCCGGCTCTGACACCGTCCGACAGCGGTTTTATTGAAACTACGGAATCAACTTCCCAAGACTTGTCGGTATAGTAATTGCTTATCTCCCAGTTGTCGTAGTCACGCGGAATATCTTCGTATGCAGTAAGCACATTTCCGCGCTCGCCCTTTTTGAGCACCTCGCGTTTATTTTTCTTATCGAACAGAGAAGAAAACGCTCCGGTCTTATCAAGCTTTATTTTAAAGAACCTGTTTTCAAGGAATTTATCGGTAACCTTTACGGAATTTGTATTGCAGACATCCGTTACAACCTTATATCCCTTCGGAGGTATATTTTTAACGTACACGGTTTTGCCGTCAAGCTTTGTTTCGCCGCTCGCCTCAAAGGAGTTCGGATTAAAAACGAGCACTCCGCCGCGTGTGTTTATATTTTCCGCGACGGCGGTTTCGGCGTCGTTTTTGATTCTTTTGCCCGCTTCGCCGATTTTTTCATACTGCCGATGCGATACCTCATATACTTCCTTTATTGATGAGCCGGGTATTATATCGTGGAACTGATTTAAAAGTATTGTCTCCCAGCCACCGTGAAGAGCCTCCCTCGGGTACTCTTTGCCGAGCAGCTTTTGCGCCGTCACGGACAGCATTTCGGCATTTTCATAAAGGAATTCGCTTCGGCGGTTCAGCTTTTTATTCTGCGCCATGGAGGTATAGGTTCCGCGGTGATATTCAAGATACAGTTCGCCTTGCCAACAAGGAGTTTTCGGATTTTTTTCGGCTCTCTTTTTAATTCGCTCAAGGAATGAGCCGGCAAATTCCATTTTAGCGCACGGTACTCCCGAAACGCCCTTTTTCAGCACATCGTAATATTCAAGGTCTTTTCTTATAGGTCCGCCGCCGCCGTCGCCGTAACCGAAGGTTATCATCACTTCGTTGTTTATATCCTTTTGCTGATAGCGGTCATATCCGCCTATGAGCTGGCAAGGATTGAGTTTTGCGTTGTAAGTGACGTTTGTCGCCGGCTTTTTACCTCTGACCTTATCCTGCGCGGTCATAAAATACGTGAATATATCGGTACCGTCTATCCCCTTCCAGAAGAAGGTGTCATACGGCATTTTATCGGTCTCGCTCCAGCCGATTTTGGAGGTCACGAATTTATCAACGCCGCTTTTGCGGAGGATTTGCGGCAATGCCGCGGAATAACCGAATACATCGGGGAGCCAAAGCACCTTTGAATCAACGCCGAATTCGTTTTTGAAGAAGCTCTTGCCGTATAATATCTGCCTTACAAGGCTCTCGCCCGACGACAGATTGCAGTCCGCCTCGACCCACATGGCGCCCTCGACCTCCCATCTGCCGAGGCGTACCATTTCTTTTACCTCGGCGTAAAGCTCGGGGCTTTCCTCTTTCAGGAATTTATAGAGCTGCGCCTGACTCGACATAAACTTGTATTCGGGATATTTTTTCATAAGCTCAAGTACGGTCGAAAAAGAGCGCAACACCTTTTCCCTCGTCTGTGCAAGAGTCCAGAGCCAAGCTACGTCTATATGCGTATGGCCTATGCAGACGGCGTTTACGTCTTCTTTTTTGCAGTATTTGCCGTAGAATTCCCTGTCGAGATATGCTTCGGCAGTATCGACGGAGTCAAGAAATTCTTTTGAACCGGGCACGCGCATATCAATGAGATTTATTGCGCCGACAACGTAGTTTTCAATATCGACATAGACCTTTTCATACGGCTCGTGATAAAGCGTAACCTCATACGGCACGGCGATTTTATAATAGAGGCGGCGTGCGTTTTCGTAATACGCGTTGAGAGTCACGTTAAAATCAAGCAAGCAGTCGTTTCTGCCGGAATAGGCGTAAAGGAAGATATCATATTCGCCCTTTGCATTATCAAGGAATATTTCGCGGTGATTCACATCAAGCCCTTGCTGCAATTTGCCGTCAACATACGCTATAAACTGAGGATTTACCGCGTCCCAGCCGTCAAGCTGAGTGGAGACGGTAAGCTCGAGATTTTTGCCTGTCAGTTCTTTCGGAACAATCAGTTTTTTATAGAACCAGGCGTGTGCATCATATTTTCCGCCCCAGCGGTCATTTTTTTCAAAGCTCTTAAAGCTCTCATCAACAACGGGCAATTCGTTACCGACTTTATATTCGCACGGCTTATATAAAAAGCCTTCGATTTTTTCGCTGTAAGCCACGGTATTTTTTTTGAACTCCTCAAGGAACACCCTGAGCCTGTCCTCATAAAAGTCTGTCTGCATATTTGCCTCCCGATATTGCTTTTTATTGCTGATATTTTATCACAGTAAAACGCGTAATACAACATACAAACAGCGTTTTACTAACGTTTTTTATGCTCCGAATATACTGCCGTAAAGTCTTTTTGCAGCCGGCAAAAAATCTTCGGACGCCACGGACGAGCACAAGAGCAAAATCTGCGGATATTTTTTCCCCGTGCCGCTCTCCTTTACCGCCACGCCGCTTATAAGGGCTCGCTCCGCGATTTCTTTTTCCGACATGGCGCATTTTATTTCGAGTCTTAAAACAAAGCCCGTTTCGCCGATGTAGATATTGGCTTTATCGCCGAAAACCTCTTTCAGGGCTGATGTCAGCAGCTTCATTTTTTGGGTATACAGTCTTTTGATTTTTCTTATTCTTATTGACAGATTTCCGTCGCGGATAAAGCTGCACAATGCTATCTGTTCGGTCTTTGAGGCGGTTTGGTTATACAGCTCCGCCTTTTTTTCGTATTCGCCGAGCAGCGCGTCCGGAAGTATCATAAAGCTGAGTCTGATAGACGGTAAAAGCAGCTTTGAAAACGTACCGATATAGATTACATTTCTGCCGCAGTCAAGTCCCTGAAGCGATGGTGTGGGACGATTGAAATATCCAAACTCACTGTCGTAATCATCCTCGATTATAAGCTTGTTTTCTCTGTCCGCAAGACGGATAAGGCGAAGTCTTTCACTTGTCGGCATAACGTCGCCGAGGCGGTTTATATGCGACGGACTCACATAAATTATATCGGCCTCTTCTTTTGTACGGCATGATTTAAAGCCGTGGTCGGAAAACACCGCCGCGCCCTGTTCAAATTCCGACTCTCCGAAAAAGACCTTTTGCGAACGCGGCAGCACGGCGCATATTATATGTAAAAGGCTTTGCACGCCCGCGCCTATGACTATGTTATCGGGTGAGCAGACCGCATTTCTGTGCTCCGTGATGTATTTACAAAGAGCCTCCCTAAGCTCGCGTTCTCCCTGCGCCTCGCCGTAGGACAGCAGTCTTTCATCCTGCCTCAAAGCACTTTTGATGTATCTTCGCCACAGCGTGAAATCAAAGCTCTCCCTGTCTGCCGAGAGAGAAGTGAAATCATAGTCGGTTTTCGGCTCAAGCTCTTTTTTTCCTCTTACCGTGCCGTCTTTTTTTTCACGCCGCGCAACATCCGTCACAAAGTACCCGCTCTGCGGCTTTGATACAACATATCCGTCCGCCGCAAGCTGAAAATACGCCGCCTCAGCCGTAGTGCGGCTTACCGACAGCTCCCTTTCGCACCGCCGTATTGACGGAAGCCTTGCGCCCGGCGACAGCTTGCCCTCGGTAATTAAATCCTTATAATATTCGTAAACTCGCATATACAGCGGTATGTTTTCCTTATTCAGTCCGGAATCCACAGTATTCTCCATAACTGTCCCCTAAAAAATTTTAGTTTTTGTGTATTTCAATAATGACACATCAGGTATATTATATATTAAAATCAGGAGTTGGGCAAGTATTAAATACCGACTCGTATTTCGGCGAAAAATCATCTTGAAAAAACGGAAGGGTGTTAAAAACCATGAAAAAAATAGCCGTTATAAACGACCTTTCCGGCTTCGGCAAATGCTCTCTCACGGCGGCTATACCGGTTATATCGGCTCTTGGGCTTGAATGCTGCCCGATGCCGACGGCGGTACTGTCAAATCAAACAGGCTTTGAGAGCTTTTACTGCGATGATTTTACCGATAAAATGGATTTTTTCACAAGCGAGTGGAAAAAGCTCGGCGTTCGCTTTGACGGCATTCTTACAGGCTTTATAGCGTCGCACCGTCAGGCGGAAAAAATATTTCGTTTTCTTGACGAATTTCAAAATGACGACACCGTTTTTTTCTGTGATCCCGTTATGGCGGATGACGGACAAATTTACGATATATACGACAAGGCTATGTGCGACGCCGTAACGCGTCTCGCAAAAAGGGCCGACATTATCTCTCCGAATCTCACGGAGCTGTGTGTTCTGACGGGGGAAAGCTACGAAGCTCTCTCTTCATCGGAACCGGACGATATAGCAAAAGCCGCATCGTCCCTTTTAAACGATACTCTGAGCACGGTCATTGTTACCGGCATAAAAAAAGACGACACCGTTTTAAACGTTGTCGCCGATAAAAGCGGTTTTAAAACTGTTTCATCCAAAAAATACGGCGGAAGCTTTTCCGGTACGGGTGATCTGTTTGCCGCGGCTGTTGCGGGACTTACCGTAAAAGGTGAAACTCCGCTATGTGCCACCGAAAAAGCCGTAGAATTCCTTGAAGGCGCCATAAGGGATTCTTACGAAGAAAACACGGATCGTAATTTCGGGGTAAATTTTGAAAAATATTTGGGGAAGCTTATGTAAAGCATCTCACAAAGAGCCGTATTGCGCCCTGCAATCCGGCACCGCGAGCTTCTCGGATATTTCACTACGAAAGAATATGGTGACCACTATGAACACAAAATCAAAATCAATGACAGCGCTTTTAAACCTTGTTAAAGCTGCGGTTTTTGCCGCTCTTATTGCCGTAATGACGGCATACATCAAATTTAACACCGGTATAAACGACGGTTATCTCCACTTCGGCGACAGTATGATTTACCTTGCCGCATGTATTCTTCCGCTTCCGTACGCAATGGCGGCTGCGGCAATAGGCGGTTTTTGTGCCGATATACTAGCGGGCGCTGCCGCTTGGGCTCCGTTTACGGCAGTAATTAAAGCTCTTAACGTTCTGCCGTTTGCACTCGTTTATACCTGCCACGCAACGAAGAGCCCCAACAAAATTCTTAATAAGACCACCGCGTTTATGCCTCTTGTTTCCGGTCTTATAACAATCTTCGGTTACCTTCTTGCGGAGGGACTTTTATATTCGTTCCCCACGGCATTAACCTCCGTTCCGTTCTCGATTATTCAGGCAGTCGGCAGTGCAATAATCTACTATATTGCCGCTCCGGCGCTTGATAAAGTTAAATTCAAAACAAAATTATCCTAAAGGGAGTCTTTTTAATGGCTGACATAGTTTACACCTTTGAGGGCAGCGTATACCTTAACATCACAAATTCCTGTCCGTGCAAATGCAAATTCTGCATCCGCAATAATTCGGATTCGGTAGGCGACGCGGACACGCTTTGGTTCTCGGGTCACAACCCCTCGTTTGATGAAATTAAAAAAGCTATTGACGAATACGATTTCACCGGCTACAACGGCGAGGTTATATTCTGCGGCTACGGTGAACCGACTTTTGCATATGACAATCTCATAAAGACGTGCAAATACATTCACGAAAAACTCGGCTTAAATGTTCGTCTTAATACGAACGGTCTTTCCGACCTGCTCAACAAAAAGCCGACAGCCAAGGAATTATGTGAAAATACCGATAAAATCTCGATAAGCCTTAACGAATACAGCAGCGAAAAATACTGTGAGCTGTGTGCTCCGGCATTCGGTGAAAAATCGTTTGACGCCATCATCAAATTTGCAAAAGAGTGTAAACAGTACGGTCAGGATCTGCGTTTTTCGGTGGTCGATGTGATTCCACAAGAGGATATTGAAAAATGCAGAGAGCTTGCCGACAGTCTCGGTATCCCGCTTAGAGTCAGAGCCTATGTTGCCGACTGAGAATAATCATCCGTCAGCTTTTTTCGCATAATCGCAAGCACGGCTCTCTCCTTTCTTGAAACCTGCACCTGTGACATTCCGAGTTTTTCGGCTGTCGCACTTTGCGTAAACCCCTTGAAATATCTGAGTCTTATAAGGGTTTGGTCTTTTTTGGGCAAAGCTTTTAAAACCTCTTCGAGAGCCAATTTATCCTGAATGGCATCTTCGCCCGAGGGCACGGGAACATCGGTTTGACGTTCATTGTCATCGTCCGACGCAGTGAGCGACACGGGCGGCAAAGAAATATTTAAAAGTTCCGATACGGCAAAGCAGTCTATCCCCAGAATTTTTGATAATTCTGTTACGGTAGGCTCTCTGCCGTTTTCTTTTGTCAACTTTTCGCTGAGCTTAACGGCTTCGCGCGAGCGTTCCTTTAAGGAGCGGCTGACCTTTACCGCTCCGCCGTCTCTGAAAAGTCTTCTGATTTCACCCAAAACCGCAGGTACAGCATACGTTGAAAAAGCAAAGCCGAGCTCCTCGCGAAAGCCGTCCGCCGCCTTGACAAGTCCGAGACACCCTGCGGAATAAAGCTCCTCATATTCTATTCCTCTGCCGCGGAACCTGTTTGCACAGGCGTGTACCAAGCCGAGATTTTGCTCAATCAGCTCTTTTCGGTCCATTGCTCTTTACCCTTTATCGTTTTATATAAGGTTACAGTTGTGCCTTTTCCGAGCGTTGACGTCACTCTCACCTTATCGGAAAAGCTCTCCATCACGGAAAACCCGAGACCCGACCTGTCACCGCCGAGCGTTGTAAACAGCGGCTGACGGGCTTTTTTTATATCTTCTATTCCGCGACCTCTGTCGCGTATTTTCGTCACAGTTTTACCGTCGCCGAAAATTTTGACGTCTATGTATATTTTTCCGCACGAATTTTTGTAGGCGTGGACTATACAGTTCGTCACCGCCTCGCTGACGGAGGTCCTTATATCGTTCAGCTCCTCTATTGTGGGGTCAAGCTGTGAAATAAACGCCGACACCGCTGTACGCGCATATCCTTCGTTTACGGAACGGCTCTCCAGTTGCATTTTGAGTTCATTAAGCGGTTTCACTTTTCTCCGCCTCCTTTTTCTTTTTCAGCACCGCGAGATTTTGAAGCCCCGCGAGGCACATTACCTTATATGCATGGCGTGACAGGCCGTGAATTTCGAGTGTGGCTCCCATACTCTCGCATATCTTGTATCTGCCCATCACAAGTCCTATTCCGGAGCTGTCCATAAATGTGACTCCCGAAAAATCAAGCACGACTCTTTTAGGGTGTGCCGAAATAATTGCCGCGTCTGTTTTTTCGCGTATTGGCAAAGCGACATGATGGTCGATTTCACCTGATAAAAATGCCGTAACAACATCTTCGTCTGTCTTAATTTCAACGGACATATTTTTTCATCCCTTCCGAGTTTTCTTTCATTTTAACGGACAAGCATTAAAAAAGCTGTCACAATATGGTAACGAATACCGTTTTTTCAAAATATAATGATATTGTATATATCAGAGCAAAGGAGAGAACAGCCTTGGAGCATAAAAAAAGCCTTGCCTTTTTGCCCGTCGGTGAAAAAGCAAGGGTGTTATCGGTTGAAAACAAAGGAAATATGAAAAGACGGCTTCAGGATCTCGGAGTTATAAGGGACACCGAAATCGGTTGTGTTCTCGACAGCATATCCGGCGACATAAAAGTCTACATGATACGCGGTGCATACATTGCGATACGAAAGTCCGACGCAGAGCAGATACTTCTTAAATAGGGTGATAATTTGAAAAAACAAAAAATTCCCAATAAAAAAGTAATAGCACTTGCCGGCAATCCGAACGTCGGAAAAAGCACGGTATTTAACGCGCTCACAGGTATGCACCAGCACACCGGTAATTGGACGGGCAAGACGGTAGACTCCGCAGAGGGCAGGCTTCTTTATAAAGAAAGAGAATACGTTTTGGTCGATCTGCCGGGTACATATTCTCTTTGCTCACACTCCGAAGAAGAGGAAAATGCAGGTAAATTTTTGCAATCTCAACGGTATGACGCCGTAATCGTTGTATGCGACGCGGTCTGCCTTGAGCGCAATTTAAATCTCGTCCTGCAAGCCATGGAAATAACGGGTAATATAATTGTTTGTATAAACCTGTTAGATGAGGCGAAGAAAAAGGGCATAGAAATTGACACGGAAAAGCTCGAAAAACGACTCGGTGTTCCGACAGTCGGCATTTGTGCACGTACAAAGCAGGGGTTTCCGGAGCTTTTGGCCGCGGTTCAAAAAATGTCGGCAGATAAAAAAGCACCGATTTTCCCCGTAAAATACAGTGAAAGTACCGAAAAGGCAATAGAAATTCTCTGCGACGCATTAAGAAAAAATACAAATCTTCCGCTGAATGAAAGATACATGGCTCTGCGTCTTTTAACAGAACCGAAAAAAAACGCGGAAGAATTTAAGGAGATATTCGGCGACGACAAATTAAAAGGCTGCGATATTTCGGACGCGCTGGAAAGAGCGTACCGTGTGTGCGGCGGAAGAGAAAACATAGAAGACGATATTCCCGAAAGCATAGTTAAAACAGCCGAAAATGCAGTTGACGGCGTTGTAAAAACAAATCAAAACAAGAAGCATGACTTTGACCGCAAATTAGATAAGCTTTTCACAAGTAAGCTTACGGGAATACCGATAATGTTGCTGCTTTTACTGCTCATATTTTGGATTACCGCGGTGGGTGCCAATTACCCGAGCGAGCTTTTACAGCGTGCAAGCGGTTTTCTCACACAAAAGCTTATGCTCCTTTTGACAAATGCCGGCGTTTCTGTGTGGCTGCGCGAAATGCTTGTAAACGGAATGTTTAAGGTCTTATGCTGGGTCATATCGGTAATGCTGCCTCCCATGGCAATATTTTTCCCCCTGTTCACCCTGCTTGAGGACTTCGGATACCTGCCGAGAGTTGCGTTTAATCTCGACCACGGCTTCAGAAAATGCGGTACCTGCGGCAAACAGGCTCTCACGATGTGTATGGGCTTCGGGTGTAACGCAGTAGGGGTCACCGGTTGCCGCATAATAGACAGTCCTCGCGAAAAGCTTATAGCCGTTATAACAAACTGCCTTGTCCCCTGCAACGGGCGTTTTCCGTCGCTCATAAGTATTATAACCATATTTTTTGCCGCAGGCAGCTTCGGCATATGCCGTTCGGTATTTACCGCCGCACTTTTGACGCTTGTTATTGTATTCAGCGTACTTTTAACCTTTGTTTCGTCGCGTATACTGTCAAAAACACTTCTTCGCGGAGTACCGTCGTCATTCACTCTCGAGATGCCTCCGTACAGAAAGCCGCAGGTCTTAAAGGTCATAGTGCGTTCGATTTTTGACAGGACCCTTTTTGTTCTCGGTAGAGCTGCCGCAGTTGCCGCTCCGGCAGGCATTATAATCTGGCTTGCGGCAAATGTAACTGTTCACGGTGAAAGTCTGTTATCTGCTTTTTCGGGTGCGCTGGACCCATTTGCAAAGCTCATAGGGCTCGACGGAGTCATATTGACAGCCTTTATACTCGGTTTTCCTGCTAACGAAACAGTTGTACCGATAATGATAATGGCATACACCGCAACCGGGACGCTTACGGATTTTGACTCGCTTTTAGGGCTAAAAGACATTCTTGTCTGTAACGGTTGGACTTATACGACCGCTGTTTGCTTTATTCTGTTTTCCCTGATGCATTGGCCGTGCTCAACAACTCTTTTGACAATAAAAAAAGAAACGCACAGCCATTTTTGGACCGCCGTTTCCTTTATTTTCCCGACTCTGATGGGATTTATTGTGTGTTTCACTGTAAAACTCATATCCGTAATATTCTCTTTTTAAGCTCTTCAGACAGAATTTCCGGGTTCTCATCGCTGTATTCAAACTGCTTTGAGAGATATTTCACGCTGTTTATCCTGTCGTCAAGGTCAAATTTTCCGCGCTCCGCAAAAAGCAATACGTCGGCATAAAATGTAATCGCCGTAACGCCGACGCAAAAGCAGAATTTGCCTAAAGCATCGCCGTCATACACGGCTTTAGGGAAATGGCGGAACACAAGATACGATAAGAGCTTTTCGTAGTCAGCCGTTCTTTCGCCGAGATAAGATATAAAAGTCTTTCGGGAAAACAAAGCCTCGGCTTTGTTTTCGCACAGGCACTTTAACAGATGAGGAAAATAAGCGTCATACGCCTCTGTTTTTTTCGACGCTTTAATTAAAATGTCGTAAAATTCATCCTCGCTCGGAAAAGCAAAGTTGATTTTTCCGTACTGCTTTAAAAGTAAATTTTCAAATATTGAGTGAATTCTGTCATGAAGAGTCTGTGTTCTGTCGCAAAGCATATGTAAAGTGCTTTGCCTTAACATATATAGCGTTTCCGGATCAATCAGGCCGTCATCAAAATATGCGGCATCATCGCGTGATTCTACCTCGGTAATCAGCTTCAGCGGAGATGTATTGAGAAAAAGTAAGCTTGCGGCTTCCTCGCAGCAAAGCCCCTCGCCCATATCGTAAAAATCGCCGTATCGCGCGTAAAATCGCGGATGTTCACGGCATATTTCACACAGCATATCCTCGCCCTTTGTCAGTATCAGCTCACACAAACCGTCGCTTTTGAGAAACGGGCAGCGATCGTCTTCTGTCAGGATAAAGCATTGCTTCTCTCTATCTGTAAATCTGTTTAGCTTTACAGATAGAGAGTCGTTTTCATTCTCATATTTTCGCATTGTTTCATCATCAATGTCTATTTCCCAGCCTATACAGCACGAATCCGTACATTCACCCGCCCTGCATTTAAAGCTGTCATAAAAATCCGGTTTAGTTATAAGCATAAAGACGGCTCTCCTTTTACTTTTCCCTGAAATAATATCACAAATCGACTGTATCTTCAATAAATTATGCGGTGCACTTGATAAGCTGCGATTTTTCTGCTAACATAATATAGTATAAATGATAATTCGTTTTAAACGAGGTATAAAAAATGGAAAAGCTGCAAAGCATACTGAATTACTCCGTCGGCTCATTTACTGTGGGGAAAATATTTGAGGCCGTCATAGTATTTGTTATATGCTACTTTCTGATACGCATTATTATGAAGGTACTTAAGAGAGTGCTCGGCAAAACAAGCCTTGACGCGACACTCAGTAAAATAATAACGGCGGTAATAAAATTTATTCTCTGTTTCATAACCGCAATAATAGTTATAGATACGCTCGGCGTCTCCGCGACTTCACTTGTGGCGGCGTTCTCGGTGGTCGGTCTTGCCGCATCTCTCGCCGTTCAGGATTCGCTTTCAAACCTTGCAAGCGGCATTATGATACTTGTTGCAAAGCCGTTTAAAATAGGCGATTATGTCGAGGCTGACGGGGTTACGGGAACTGTTATGATGACGGGACTTATTCACACAAGAATAAAGGCGATAGACAACAAGGTAATATATGTTCCCAACAGCAAAATAATAGCGGCAAAAATAGTAAATTACACTTCGCAGGAAAAGCGGCGTGTTGATATAGAAATTTCGGCGTCATATGACGCGCCCATTGAAAAAGTCCGCAAGGCTCTGCTTGACGCAGTTGAAAATACGGATATGTTTTTGGACGACCCCGAAAAACCTTTTGCGGCGGTACTCTCTTACGATGACAGCAGCATAAAATATGTTGTAAGGGCATGGGTTGAAACACCGAAGTATTGGGACGCTCACTTTGCCCTTATGGAGAGGATAAAGACCGAATTTGATAACGCAGGCATTGAAATGACGTATAATCATCTCAATGTACATTTGATTGATAAGTAAGAGGGTGTAAAAAATGTTTGATCCGCTTAACCAAAACGGCGACGATGAAATAGATTTTTCCGAAAAGAACTTGTTTGAAGGACTCCCGGTTGATGAGATTTGCAAAAATACAGTCGATTTCCCGGAGGAGGAATTCAAAAAGCCCGAAAAAGGAGAAGAAGAAGGAAAAAAGATACCCGATAATTTAACGGTATCCGAAGAGCAAAAACCTCATTTGGTGATTTAACATAATATTTTTATAAATAGGGCGATAAACCGTAGTTTCGGCTTCACCGCCATTATGCTATATTTTCGACGACAAATCACAAGAATGTACTTGACAAAAACGCCTGTTGCATATATAATATTCAAGCACTTAAAAGTGTACCTGTTATGCGCTTGTAGCTCAGCTGGATAGAGCATCTGCCTTCTAAGCAGAGGGTCGGGGGTTCGAGTCCCTCCAAGCGCGCCAGTTAATATGGTGGGTATAGCTTAGTTGGTTAAAGCGCCAGTTTGTGGCACTGGAGACCGTCGGTTCGAATCCGACTATCCACCCCACTTTCTAAATCTGCAAGATATTTCTCTTGCAGATTTACGTTTATTAAGGTATAATTTTAAAAAGTAAATATTGGGGTGTCGTCAAGCGGTAAGACACAGCACTTTGACTGCTGCATTCGTAGGTTCAAATCCTGCCACCCCAGCCAAAAATCGGCAAGCATAAAAAATGCTTGCCGATTTTACTTTTTACCGTTCACTTTTCTCGCCGACGTGCCTCCCTTAAAATGGAGGTGGGCCTCGTTAAGGCAAGCCGGAGGGATTGCCGCCCTTGTAAAGGGAGGTGGGTTGCCGTAAGGCAACTCGGAGGGATTTCCTTAAAAAATAGATTTTAAATAAGAAATACTTTGGTTTTTTAATCCCTCAGTCTGTTCGCATTGCTCACAGCCAGCTCCCTTTACAAGGGAGCCTTTTTTGTCGCTTCGCGACGTTTCCCACACCGTGGGGGGAATCACCCTTTTTAGGGGAGCCTGATAATCCCTAAGTTATCTGTGGTGACAGCTCCTGACGGGAGGAGTCCCATTTGTCATCTTTTCTTATATAAGACAAGCTCCGGATTTTTGCCGTTGTCATAGGCTTCCTTGAACTGTGCCAGCGTCTGCGTTCTTGCAGAAAAGTACATATTCATACCATTCATCCCCTTTGGAGATTTATTCTTATCCAGTATACCCCAACCGTCATATCGCAAGATACGGCGATTGGGGTTCTTTCAGAGTAAATTTATTCTTATATTATCTTACCAGTAATACAGTCATATTGAAATTACTTAATCACAAAAAATTCAACATGCATGTTTTTTGAACCAAATTATGTTTTATTTATTGAGTGTTTGTGAAACTAAATCTAAATATGTACTCAAATTACCTATAACATAATTTTCGGGTTTATCTGTTCCTCCCAGTAAAATCCATGGTTTAAGAATAAATGCTTCTCCATATTTGAGATAGCCAAATAGTGATGTGATTTTTTTAAATTTTTCCTCTTGTAGTAATCCCGATTTTATACTTGGATGATTGAATGCCTCATCAAACAATTCATCTATATTTTTTGTAATCATATCGTTAGTATTGTATTGTGGCTGAAAATAGTACACGTATTGGTTGGCAACACAATACAAAAATAGATCACCAAATGCAGTTGCTACAATAGGAATAAATCTTTTATTGAATTTCCAATTCCAACTTTTAATTATATTAACAGAAGTATCGATATCCAAAATGCTGAAAATACCATCTCCGTAGCTTCCAGCGGATAATTTATTCTTTCCTTTCGTAATATAATCAATCGTCGATTGCACTTGATAGTATTCTGTAAGTTTATATTCATCTGAAAATTTCATTTCTATATTCCTTTCGACTAAAAATGATATTTAAAGATGCCTATGGTTGTACAACAAATTAAAATTAACCGGTGAATCTGAAGGCAAAGAACTAACGACATCATAAATAGTATCCTGCCTATATCCATTTTGTCTTCCAATAGAACGGTTTACACCACTATCGCCATATGCTGCCATTCGGAATGGGTCGAGAGCAGAATGACTGACAGCTTGAAGCTTATGTCGCGTTTCATTGTAAAGGGAGCCTTTTATGGGGCTCCGGGTTGCGCTTTTACTTTTTTAATTGTTATTCAATAAGTTTCTCTGCTTTGCGCCGCACAGTTCATATTGCGAACATAATCGTAAACAGGTTCAAGCTTGCTCTTCGAAAGCGGATATGCGAACTGATAAAGCAGGAATATAAGAGTATAAGTTATTGCGGGAATCAGTGTGCAGATTTTGAGTATTCCCTCGCTTACGCCGTCGACATAGCCGGCGTTTGACATAAGCTGCACATCATAGCCTACCTTGCCGAGAAGCATAAGTCCGCCGTAGTCAGCCGCTGTCTGACCGAGTTTACGGCAGAAGGTATAAACGGCGTATACCGCACTCTCGTTTTTAATTCCGGTCTTATATTCCTGATAGTCGATAACGTCGGCGACAACCGCCCAGTTTGTTATGGAAACGAAGGAATATCCGAAGCCTATAATGAACAGCAGGAAAATAAAAATGCCTGCCTGATCGGGTCTCGGCTTTATAATATAGCACGCTATTGCGGCAAGAGCCGAGAAAAACGCTCCGAATCCGCTGAGCTCCTTTTTGCCGAACTTTTTAACGAGTTTCGGCACAAACGGTATCATAACAGCCATAGGTAAATACTGTGCTATTGTACCTATAACGGAAAGGCTTGTATTACAGAAATAGTTCTTATAGAGATACTGATTGAGCGAAGCAAATTGAAGCTGACCGCTTATCAGTATTCCCGTAAGAGCTAAAACTATAAACGGTCGGCTCTTAAACATTCCGGCATACAGCTTTTTCATATCCACCTTAGGCTCTGCCTCGGAGGGAACACGCTCTTTGGTGTTAGCATAGCAGGCATAATAGAATATAACCGCACACGCCGCCATAGCCGCGCCAAACCAAAACATACCGTTGGGATTTGCAACGTTATATGTAGATCCGTCGGGATTTTTGACCTTGGTATAAATAATAAACGGAGCCAAAAGAAGCGGAGCCGCTCCGCCGATTCCGCCGCCTATTGAGCGGAAGGTAGAAAGAAGGGTTCTGCCGTCGGGATCGTCGGTTATAACAGACGCAAGAGAACCAAACGGAACATTCATTCCGGTATAGAGCATACCGAACGCTATATATGTAACATACGCGAACAAAAGCAGTGCCCACTGCTTATTTGTTATCGCCCTAACATCAATAAAGCACACAAGCTGCGAGAGAGCAAGCGGAATTGCGAGCCATTTGAGATACGAACGGTATTTACCGTCCTTATTTGGGCGCCTTTTTGCAACAATCGTTCCCCACATAGGATCGTTTACCGCATCCCAGAGACGCGAAACCAAAAACAATGTGGCTACCTTATCTGTCGCTATTTTAAGTACATCGGTGTAAAACACCTTTAAAAATGACGAGACATAAGTTAAAACAAAAAGGTTTCCGGCATCGCCGAGCATATAGCCTATGCCCTCCTTGATGCCTATTTTGTTCGGATGCGGAGCAGTCGTTTCAACTGCCTTGGATTCTTTTTTCTCCATTATTCTCCCCCGTTTATACTGATGTAAAATACAGTATAACATAGTATAAAATGTAAAGCAATTAATTTTTTGTGAAATCTGTTTTATTTCAGTGTAAAATTTGTCAATTTTTTGTCAATTTTTCGAGTTCAAAGTAACTTTTAACACTGCTTACTATAAAACTCATTTTATCCTTTTGATTAGTTTATTATGTAGAGCGGCGATAAGGAGAGTCAACAGCGCAAAAATCAATATGCCGAAAATAAGCAAAGCCGCTATAATTAAATATGAAAGTCCGATATTGAACGGCACATTTTTTGCAACGGTTTCCCATATAAATTCAGGATTGTAAAACGGATACGGATAATATGTAGGGTCGGAAAATCTTCCGCGCACTATTGAAAAAATCGAATAAACAAGCGGATAAATTCCCGACAGCCAAAAGCATTTTTTGCCTATTGCACGGTCGGTAAACGGGAAAAACCATACTATAAGCGCCGCCGGCGGCATTATCATATGGTAATACACCTGTATAAAGCTCGACATCGAATGAGCCGGCGTATCCCACTTAAAGGGCGGAGTAAGCCCCATTGGAATACCGGCGCAATATGTAATTCCGGCCACGAGAACATATACGGTAACAAGAGCACCAATATAAGGATTAAAGCCTATTTTCTCCGCCTTTTTAACTCCGAATATCGAAAGTGCCGCGCACAGGAAATACACATACGCAAAGAAATTTGACTGCACGGTAAAGTAAGACAGGATATTGTATTTGCCGTAATCCACCGGGCTGTATTGTGGGTCGTACTCGTAGTGATAGTAACAAAGTCGATAGATAAACACAAAGAACCCGAAGAGAGCCAAAATCAAAAGCACCGTGCCGAGTAATTTACTCTTTGACGCCGAGCTGTGTTTTTCAGACATAAGGAATGCCCCTCTCTTTATTCTGCGACCGAAAATCTCAAATTCACCCATTAAGCTTAAACGTCATATATACCGGATTGTGATCGGAATACTTAAATCCGAGATCGTAGACATCGCTGCCGGAAACGGTAACATTGTCTGAGACTATAAAGCCGTCAACAGTAAGGACAAATTGATTGTCGTTATACGGACCGTCCGCATTTCTGCATGACGGAACGGGTTTTTCCTCGTTAAACGGAGCTACCATACTGAGATTGGTACCGTCAAACAGCGTCGGATCTACCGGCTGTGCCCAAGTATAGTCGGCACCGTCGATTCCGAATATTTTTCCGGAGTCGACGAGCAAATCCTTATTAAAGTCGCCGCCTGCGATACAATAATTACCCTTTTCATACTCAGCCTGCATATCATTTATGAGCATGGTTAGCTGTTCGGTGGCGATTGTGCCGTCGGAAGTGTATGCGGAAAGATGAAGCGTATATAGCACAAGCTCCTTATCGTTGCTGACGGAAACTCTTGATACCGAATAGCAACGGTCAAGGTCAACAAATTTCATAAATCCGTCTTCGATAGGCAGACTGCGTCTGAGTCCGCTTTCAATATTGAATCTTGATAATGTAAGCATACCGGCATACGATTTTCCATGCGGCTTGCTGAGCGGATAGAATAGATACGGGCTGTCAAAATTCACGGTAAATGTAGAGTCATAACCCTCAAGCGTATTTCTGAGAGCAGCCTCTTCATCATAGTGATAGCTGCGAGTCGCATTTTTATCGACCTCTTCAATAAGGATGAAATCGGGAGCTTCTGATTTAAGAAAATCCCCGACGCCGCTTATCACATTTTTGACCGACTCCTCCGATTCGGCACGGCTTTGTGTACCGCCGTCCATAAAGAAGCCGAAATCGGGCGTATATGCCGCGAAACCGATATTGTAGGATATGACCTTATATTCCGTATCTACAAGAGCAGCATCACTCGTTGCATCGTTAATTTGCAAGGCTTGATTATCTTCAATTCTGTGATAATCAATCATAACATAGGCGACATATCCCCCCACTATCAGAACCGCCGCAAGTAAAATAATTAAAATGACCTTAATAACCTTTTTTGCCTTAGCTGGCACCACAAGCACCTCTTTCTTGTTATTTTGTAGAAAAATTAAAAGTAGACTGCTTTGAATTATATCACTATTTCACATTATATTCAAGACAAATAACAAAACAGGCAAGCAAAGCGGGCTTTTTTATACATAATATCCGTTTGTGTGCAGAAAACGTCAACAATCGTGAAAAAAGGCTCTCTCCCGTCAGGATCTGGCTGTGAGCAACGCGAACAGACTGAGGGCTTAAATTAGGCTCCCTTGTAAAGGAGCTGTCATCGAAGATGACTGAGGGATTAAAAAGCGAAGCACTTTCTTTTTGAAATCTGTTTTTTGAGAAAATCCCTCCGGCTTGCCTTAACGAGGCCCACCTCCCTTTACAAGGGAGGCTGTTTTCCGCAAAAAGATGGACAAAGAGTTCGAGTCTCTCCAAACAAATTCATATATACAAAAAGAAAAAGCACAAAGGAAAAATCCTTGTGCTTTTTCTGGCGCAGAAGGAGAGACTCGACGGGTTTTCAACCCGTCGTGTTCGCTTTGCGAACAGTTTATTTTATGTCCCTTTTTGCTCCGCAAAAAGATGGACGAAGAGTTCGAGTCTCTCCAAACAAATTCATATATACAAAAAGAAAAAGCACAAAGGAAAAATCCTTGTGCTTTTTCTGGCGCAGAAGGAGAGACTCGACGGGTTTTCAACCCGTCGTGTTCGCTTTGCGAACAGTTTATTTTATGTCCCTTTTTGCTCCGCAAAAAGATGGACGAAGAGTTCGAGTCTCCTACCCTTTTTGCATTATACAGAAAAAAGGTACCGGGGAAAATCCCGATACCTTTTTTGGCGCAGAAGGAGAGACTCGACGGGTTTTCAACCCGTCGTGTTCGCTTTGCGAACAGTTTATTTTATGTCCCTTTTTGCTCCGCAAAAAGATGGACGAAGAGTTCGAGTCTCCTACCCTTTTTGCATTATACAGAAAAAAGGTACCGGGGAAAATCCCGATACCTTTTTTGGCGCAGAAGGAGAGACTCGAACTCTCGCGCCGGTTACCCGACCTACGCCCTTAGCAGGGGCGCCTCGTCACCAACTTGAGTACTTCTGCATTGGTAGCGTCTATGACACTATTCGATTGTTAAAAGAGAGAGCGGAAAATCCGCTTTCTCTTCTAAGTGGCGGAGAGAGTGGGATTCGAACCCACGGTACGTTGCCGTACGACGGTTTTCAAGACCGTTCCGTTATAACCACTTCGGTATCTCTCCGTATTAGGCGAAAACTATAATATCATAGTTTTCGCTTTGTGTCAATGTTTTTTTGCTTTATAACGAGCTTTCAGAAGAAGATTTGCACCGTAAAATCACAAATTCAGAAGTATCTCCGAAATGAGCTTTTGCATTTCGCGAGCCTTGAGTTTACCCGTGGTCAGCACCTCTTCCTCGCTTAACGGCTGTTTTAAAACTCCTGCCGCCATATTTGTGATAAGAGAAAAAGCGAGCACTTTAAATCCGCAATGATTGGCGGCTATTACCTCCGGAACGGTGGACATACCGACTGCGTCCGCTCCGAGTATACGAAATGCACGAATTTCCGCCGGTGTTTCATACGACGGCCCGAGGCAGCCGAGATACACGCCCTTTTTAAGGTCGGTACCCGTTTTTGCGGCGCACGATTCGGCAATTTCACGAAGTGACGGATTATATGCAAACGACATATCCGGGAAACGTGTGCCTACGCTGTCGTCATTTTTTCCCACGAGCGGATTTCTGCCCATAAAATTGATATGGTCGGTTATAAGCATAATATCCCCGGGTTTAAAGTCGAGATTAACTCCGCCGGCGGCATTGGTAAGTATCAGATTTTCCGCTCCGAGGGCACGCATAACTCTTATCGGCAACACGACTTTATCAAGCTCCCAACCCTCATAGCAGTGAAGCCTGCCCTGCATACAAATAACGGGTTTTCCCGAAAGCCTGCCTACGATAAATCTGCCCTTGTGACCGGGAGCGGTAGATACGGCAAAGCCTTCAAGCTCGCCGTAATCTATATACACGGGATTTTCGATTTTTTCGCCCATATCGCCGAGCCCCGAGCCCAAAACTATGGCTGTTTTCGGTATTTCGGTTATTTTCGACCTTATATAATCTGCGTTTCGCTCTATTATGTCAGCCATTTTTCTTTACCTCGCTTATAATTCTGCTCGCTGCGGCATTCACGGTGCTTTTGACCTTTTCGATATCAATCGTTGTGAATTCTCCGTCCTTATAAAGCACTTTACCGTCCGCCATAGTCAGCACAACATCGGCACCGTCTGCGGCATACACAAGGTTATTTATCATATCGGTTTGCGGATACATATGCTCACTCTCGATGTTTAAAACGCAAAGGTCAGCTTTGTATCCCGCTTTTATTGCACCGCTGTCCTCTCTGCCCTGTGCCTTGTAACCGTTTACGGTAGCCATTTTTAAAATATCGCGTTCGGAAACCACCGAAGCGTCGTTATGAAGACCTTTCGGCAAAAGCGCGCAAAGGAACATTTCCTTTATCATATTAAGATTGTTGTTTGAGGCGACGCTGTCTGTACCTATTGCCACATTGACGCCGCTTTTTAAGAGCTTGTATACATCGCATATACCGCTGCCGAGCTTCAGGTTACTCGCCGGGCACGTGGCTGCCGTCACGCCCTTTTCGCGTAAAATCTCAATATCTCCGTCCTCAACCCAAACACAATGAGCCGCAGTTGTCGGCACGTCAAAAACTCCGCATTTATAAAAGAGCTGCGTCGGAGTTAACGAGTACTTCGCCTTACATTCTTCGTGTTCTTTCTTCGTTTCAGACAGGTGTATGTGCGCCCTAAGCCCTCTCTCGCGGACCTTTTCGGCGAACTGCTCAATTATTGTTCTTCTGTTTGTATATTCGGCGTGCAGGCTCATATCTATTTTAAGTCTGCCGTCTGCGGCATTGTGAAACCGCTTTACTATATCTTCACTTTCGCGGAAGCTTTGCAGATTTTCAATATCGGTATCCTCAAAGCTCGTTATTGCGCGGCTGAAATTACATTTAATACCGCTGTCCGTTACGGCTTTCGCGACATTTTCGGAAAAGAAATACATATCGGAAAAAGATACGGTTCCGTATCGGAGCATTTCGGCTATCGCAAGCATTGACGAATAATATGCGTCCTCGCCCTTTATTCTGTCCTCAAACGGAAAAACCTTTTCATTCAGCCAACGCTGAAGCGGCAGGTTTTCGGCATAGCCGCGCAAAAGCGTCATCGGCGAATGCGAATGTGCGTTTACAAAGCCGGGCATCAGCACCTTGCCGGTACCGTCGTATTCTTCGCCCTCATAATTTTCGGGGCGGACGCTGCTCACATAAACAATTCTGTCGTCCTTTGTCTCCACGAACATTGATTTTACATAATCAAAGTTTTCATCAACAATACCGATATTTTTAAATAACATAAAAACTCCTCTTTGCATATTACGAAAAAAGGGCGTTTTGCGCCCTTAATTCTCGACTATTTCTATTGTCTGTATTTTTACATCCTCTAACGGCTTGTTTTGGAAGAAATCCACCTTAACATTTGCTATATCGTCAACGACATCCATTCCCTCAAAGACCTGGCCGAATACCGTGTGATGATAATCGAGCCACGGAGTACCGCCGTTGTTCTCGTATTCGCGCACAGCCTCGAGAGGGAAAAGCTTTTCCGAAGCGGTTTCAAGCTGATCGACAAGATCGTCGGAAACTGAATCCGCCTGAACTATAAAGAACTGACTGCCGTTTGTATTGGGGCCTGCATTAGCCATGGAAAGCGCGCCTCTGAAATTGTGCAGCTCGCTTGAAAATTCATCGGCAAACGGCTTGCCCCAAATGCTCTCGCCGCCCGTTCCGGTACCCTTGGGGTCACCGCCCTGAATCATAAAATCCTTAATTACTCTGTGGAATATAAGGCCGTCATAGTACCCGTTTTCAGCGTGCGTAACAAAGTTTTCAACCGCTTTGGGTGCTTCCTCCGGGAAAAGTCGCACCTTAATATCGCCCTTGTCGGTCTTGATAACGGCTATTTTTTCGCCGACAGCCGGCATTTCTTTTTGCTTTAACATTTGTTCCAACTCCCATAATACACTTATAAATTGCACCCGGTTTTCTCTGCGACAAATCGGATACATCATCAAGTTAATAATATCACACAAACACGAAATCGGCAATGAACAATTCCCCGAAAAGTGATAAACACCAAAGCGGTATTGTGTGCAAAACAGAATAATTGTTGACAAATACGGTTTGCGATAATATAATAATGTAAAGCAAAGAAGCGAGTTGTACAGCTCGCTTCTTTTTTATTTAGGAGTGAAAAATATGAAAGTTTATCACGGAAACATACTTACGGTAGATAAAAACGATACCGTCGCCGAATATCTTGTCGAAAATTGCGGCAGGATAGTTTACGTCGGTGACAGTCTGCCGGAGGCTTTTAAAGACGCAAAGACGATAGAGCTTCGTGAAAAGGCGTTGGTACCGTCATTTGCCGATACTCATATACATTTTGCGAGCTTTGCCACTTTTTATGCCGGTCTTAACGTTATGGAGGCAAAAAGCAACTCGGAAATACTTGAAATGCTGCAGTCTCACGTCCGAAAAAGTAAGGAAAAAATAATTACAGGCTTCGGAGCCTCTCCGTATTCGGTGTCCGACGGTCATCTTGTCAGGCGCACAGAGCTTGACCGCGTCTGCCCCGACAAGCCTGTGTTTATAGTTAAATACGACGGTCACGCCTGCGTTATAAACACCGCTCTTTTAAATAAAATCCGTGATAAAATAAAAGATTTTCGCGGCTTTCACGAGGATACAGGCGAAATGAATCAAGAAGCGTTTTTTGCCGTTTCGGATTATGTTACCAATTCTGTTTCACCGTTGCACCTTATAAAGAATATGCAAAAGGCAGCCGACTATATGGCCTCTGTCGGCATAGGAATGATACACAGCGTCAGCGGCGTCGGATTTTCTCACGATTTGGACGTCGATATGGAACGCTATTTCGGTGCGGGATTGAAAAACGGTATGCAATATCGTGTATTTTTCCAAACCATGGATACCGAAAAGGTAATCAAACGCGGCCTTACAAGAATCGGCGGATGCTTTGAAACAGCTCTCGACGGTTGCTTCGGCTCAAAAGACGCATCACTTCTCACACCGTATGAAAACAGTAACGACTGCGGCGTTTTATATTATTCCGATGAAAAGGTGACGGAATTTTGTAAAAAAGCAAACCGCGCGGGCTTACAGATAGAGATACACGCAATAGGTGACAGGGCTTTTAATCAGGCGACAAGAGCCTTGAAAGCAGCCCTTGACGATTATCCGAGAGAAGATCATCGTCACACAATAATTCACGCGTGTTTGCCCACCGAAGAGGGCATTGAAATATGCAAAAAATACAACATCTCATTATCGGTGCAAACCGCATTCATCGACTGGCGACAAGAGCCGGATGAATATCTCAAAGAGATACTCGGCGCGCGCTCAAAAAGACTAAATCCGATTAAGACTTTCTCCGAAAACGGTATAAGGCTTTCGGCGGGCTCGGACGCGCCCTGCACAACGCCCGACCCCATTAACTGGATGTACAAAGCCTGCAACCACTCCTGCGCCGAAGAAGCGTTGTCCGTAAAAGATGCCCTGCGAATGTGCACCTACAACGGGTACCTCGCCACATTTGACGAAAAGGACCGCGGTTCTCTGGAAACGGGAAAAATCGCCGATATGGCAATTCTCTCCGAAAATCCCTATACTATCCCCAAGGAAAGACTCGGAGAAATCAAAGTTACGGAGCTTCTTCTCGGCGGAAAGACTTACGAGAGTGCAGTCTCGCCGATATTTACGCATATTATGCGCGGTATAAAAAACAAGGGCAATTGCTGAAAGCAAAAAACGGGAGGTGAAAAATTTTCACCTCCCGTTTTGTATATACTGCGTATCAAGCCGTATATGCGACCTAAATCACAAATATTTTGTTACATCTTCGGTTTTTCGTTTCGGGACAACGTAATCGCCGTTACCGTCGATGAAATACTTCACGTCTTCGTCATTTATGTCTTTTATTTTGCTTTTATGTGTAGGATAACCGAATGCGACCACAGTATGGAGCGTTTGATTTTCCGTGAGTCCGAAAAGCTCAGACAGCTTTACCTTGTTACAGGCGCCTATAACACAACTTCCGACGCCCTTATCCCACGCCGCAAGCGTCATATTGGAAATGGCAAGTCCCGCATCCGTATCGCAGTTTTTATTTATATCGAGGTTTTCAACCACTCCTATAAACAGCGTCGGCTCTTCTCCTTCTTTTGGCTGTCCCACCTCAGGCGGCAAATAGCCCGCCCATCTTGTATACGAAAAGGTCTTTTTAACCATTTCTGGAGATTTTACCACGACGAAACTCAGAGGCTGTTTATTCGCCGCACTTGAAGCGTAGCGCGCAGCAGTCAAAATATCCTCTACCACGCTGTCGGGCACGGGGTCCTGCTTGAATCTGCGGTATGTACGCCTGGTCTTTAATAATTCCATAATATCCATAGGCTATACTTCTTTCTATACTGAAATTGAATTTATTGCGTCTGCCGCATTATTCGTCGGTGCGATTTTGCAGACAGCTTATATCGACATAATAATAGGACGGGTCCTCCGAATCTATCTGCACGGGAAATGATGTAATATTTCTGCGAGCAATTAAATCCGTAGGGTCAAACCAGAGATTAGGGCTTACAAAAACATAACCCTTTCCGTCTACGGGATCGGTCCATTCACAGAGCACAACGTACGGATTGTGACCGTTGACAGAATAATTTTCATTTACGCTTACTTCGGTGTACGTCGCGTAAACCGTCCTTAAATTTTTAAGATAACGCTTATAAGCACGGTGTTCTTTTATAAGGCTTAAGCCGCCTACCGCGATAAATATAAAGCCGAAAGCACATATAAATATTGATATTCCGTAATCGTCGCCGACAGCAACTCTGTCGGGGTTATCGTTGTCATAGTAAATCTTAATTATCTTTCCGACACGATACGAGCTCATATAAGTGCCTATTTCGGTAATATGCTCTTCACCGTCAACATCAAATGCGACATAGACTCGATGGTTTGTCTCATCATCGGTGCCTCTCTCGGTCGTTATCCTGATAATTTCCGCCTCGGCAGCAGTCATATTCTTGCGGTTAAGCGACCTGAAACCTATAACGCAGCCGATAATAAAAAACAGTGCACCTGCCACAACAAATGACGAAAATACATATGTTGTCGTTTTATCTCTTCTCATAAACACACCTCGATTTATACTCTAATATTGCGAGCTGAAAATATTACAACTATACGGATATTTTAGCATAAAAATACAGTTAATGGAAGAAATATATAAAATGGGCAAATCAAACCTGATTTGCCCAAAAATTCGGTTTCCATACCGCTGAATAAAATAGGGTGTCAAAATATATAAGCGGTTATATGAAAAAACACTCCGCATAAAGCTCGGTGCTATTCACGTGACTGTGCGACGAGATAGCGTAACCCAATTATTGTATCTTTTTAGAAATCTCTCCGCAATTAGAAAAATACGGCTTTTGCTTCCGATACTCTCTAATATCCACAGCAATCCCATATCGTCATTTTTAGCGATTTCTGCAAAGCCTAAAAGTGCGAACGAGTCCGGAACAATCGGCGGAAAATTTTGCTTATTTACTTAAGCTCAGTTTCATACCTCACCGTTTTTTCATTTTCTAAATCTTGAGCATAAAAAAACAGATAGATTCTTATTTATCTATCTGCTAAAATCAATAATGTTTTGCCTTCGAGCGTTTGTTCGTTAAATTATGATGATTAACAATAAAATCCGACTTGACTTTACAGAATTGTTACTCATTGATATTTGCACCTATTGAAATTTCGATGCGGACAATTACTTGGATGCATATGATAATTTTCATCTTTATTAGGAAACTTATTTAATTTCATTATATTCTAATAAAAAAGTTAATGCTTAAAACAAAATAATGAAGGAATAAAAACACAAAACAAAAACCTACCACGATTGTGATAGGTTTTTATTTTGGCTCCCCCAGTTGGACTCGAACCAACGACACCGCGGTTAACAGCCGCGTGCTCTACCGACTGAGCTATGGAGGAATATTGAAACCGACTAAGCAAAGCTTAATCGGTTATTTATGTCGGCATCGACCTATTTTCCCGGGCCGCTTCCAGCCAAGTATTTTCGGCACGAATGAGCTTAACTACCGTGTTCGGAATGGGAACGGGTGGACCCTCATCGTAATAAACACCGACTAAATCAGCAAAAACTGATTTTTAACTATTTAGCCCACAAAAGTGGGATTTATATAAACAGGTTGCCCCGTTATACACTCTGGTGACCCGTAGCGGATTCGAACCGCTGTTGCCGGCGTGAGAGGCCGGAGTCTTAGGCCACTTGACCAACGGGCCATGTTTAAATCAGGTGGTACACCATCGGAGACTCGAACTCCGGACACCCTGATTAAGAGTCAGGTGCTCTACCAACTGAGCTAATGGTGCATATTGAATTACACCCTAAAAACTGAACAAAGGAAAGAGAGAAAGGAGAAGAGGAAGAAAC